>Ga0326728_10000240_pt1 | contig 220091 bp, 190 predicted proteins | sample MB3enrmetagenome_FD_207602 | JGI IMG/M metagenome (GOLD analysis project Ga0326728, IMG submission 207602) | Lab enriched peat soil microbial communities from McLean, Ithaca, NY, United States - MB31MN | ecosystem: Environmental > Terrestrial > Soil > Wetlands > Peat | place: USA: New York...
CGGCCCGAAAGGCCGTGGCGTTTCCACCGGCGGCTCAGCCGGATTCTGGGCGCTTCACGCTCCCGCGACTTTCAGCGTGCGCGGGCCACTCTGGTAACCGACCTTGCGGGACGCAATCCCGCCAACCTCAAACTGCGGCCGTCCGGCCGGGTCGCTCTCGAATGGGCGCGGCTGCTGACCGAGACTCCCGCATATGCAAACGATGGAGAGCGCCGCTTAGTCGCGGCCTGACACACACCATGGCAGACGAACAACGGCAGGAAGGCAAAGAGCGCGAGAGCCGGCCGCCCCGCGAGGGTGGTCCGAATCGCGGTCCACGGGAAGGCGGGCGCGGCCCGCGCCCTAACGGAGAACGAGGAGATCGCGGCGACAGGCGCGAGGGTGGCCCGCGTGGTGACGATCGCCGCGGCGACGACCGCGGGCGTTCGCGCTTCGAAGGCCCGCCGGAAATCGAACTGGAAAAGCTGGTATCCGACAGTCTTTACCTGGACAATCAGGCTCACGCCATCGTGAGCCGCATGCGCGACATGGATTCGGGCACGCGCAGCCAGTTGCGCCGCCTGTACAACGCAGTGAGGCGCGCCGTTCGCGCGCCGGAAAACGAACGGCAACACGAGTTCGTGATGGTGCGGGCGCGTCTGGCCTACACCATCGCCCGGCACTCGCTGCGCAGCCTGGATACGCTCGAAAAGCTGCTGCTGCAGGTCACCCGCCGCAACGACGCGCGCGGATACGAGCGTTTCCGCGACCTGTTTGAAGCCATCGTCGCTTACAACGAATAGCCCGGGAGAGACTGCCATGAGTTCGCATACTGCGCAAACGGAACTGAAGCTGATTGGAAAACTGATTCTCGACGGCGAGCTGGAATGCCGCACCGGTCTGCACATCGGCGCGGGCAAGGGATCGCTCGAAATCGGCGGCGCCGACAATCCGGTGGTGAAGGATTCGTTCGGCCTGCCGTATATCCCCGGCAGCTCGCTGCGCGGTCGGGTGCGCGCGCTGCTGGAGCAATCGCTCGGCCTCGCCGTTCCCTCCGAACTGGTCTACCTGTCGCGGCGCAAAGGGCAGGAGGTTCGCATCCATCAGAGCGACCGGCCCGACGACGAGATCTGCCTGCTGTTCGGACGCAATCCCGGCCGGGTGGATCGCGTCTCCGGTGACGCGGCGGATACCACGGTGGCCAGCCCGGCGCGGCTTACCATCTATGACGCGCCGCTGATCGCCGAGAGCATCACGCCGCAGATGCGCGAGAACCTCGACGACGAGCTGACCGAAGTGAAGAGCGAGAACGCCATCGACCGCATTACTTCGCAGGCCAACCCGCGCACGCTGGAGCGCGTTCCGGCCAGCGCCCGCTTCCGCATTCGCCTCGTCGTCGACGTCCTCTGCGACGAAGACAAAGAACTGCCCGCGCTGGTCCTGCAGGGTCTGCGCCTGCTCGAAGACGACGCCCTCGGCGGCGGCGGTTCGCGCGGGAGCGGCCGGGTGGGTCTGATGAATCTGCGGCTGGTCTGGCGCAATCGCGATTTCTACGCGACCGGCGGGGCCGAGCAGGAACTCGCGGCGGGCGTGGATGTCGCCGGGCTGCAGGGCGTGGTCTCCGCCGCCGATTTCGCGGGCAAGCTGTCCTGAGGCATTATGGCCACCGGATTTCTGGTCCGGTTGCGGCCCACGGGACCCTGGCGTATCGGCCCCGATTCCGGCGCTCGCGACCGCGTTGAGACCATCTACCATAGCGACTCGATGTACTCGGCCGTGACCTCCGCCATGGTCCGGCTGGGAATGCTCGAGGACTGGCTCGCCGCCACCGCCGGCAACGCGGCCACCGATACGGAAGGCTCGGCTGTTCGCTTCAGCTCGTGCTACCCGTTCCAGCGGAAGACTCTCTTTGTGGTGCCCCCGCGGAGCGTGTGGCCGCCTCCTCCCTCGGCGAAGATTCGCTACAAGGGCGCGCGATTCGTGCCGCTCTCGCTGGTGTCTTCGTTGCTCGCCGATCAGCCGGTGGATGAATCGCGCTGGCTGCTCGACGGCGCCAGCGAGTGCCTGCTGCCATCGGACCGCAACGAAGGGCCGTTCCGTGTCGTGCTGCGCACAGCCGCGGCGGTGGACCGCGTGACGCCGGGCGCGTGCGAAGTGCATACGACGGCCTGCCTCGAGTTTGCGCCGGGGTGCGGGCTTTGGTTTCTGGTGGGCTTCGCCTCGCCCGAGGCGCGCTCGCGGTGGTCCGGCCCGGTGAAAACCGCGCTGCGATTGCTCGCCGACAGCGGATTCGGCGGCGAGAGATCCCAGGGCTGGGGCCGTTCCGAGATGCCCGAGTTCATCGACGGCGACCTGAAGCACCTGATGCTCCCGCCCCGCAGGCCGAAACCCGTGGTGGTCAAGGCAGCGGTGATCGAACCGCCGCCAGTGGCGAAGTTGTCAGAAAGTGGGGCAGCCTCACAGGCTGCGGCGGGCTCCCAGCCCGCCCCGGAGTCGGACCCGCCGGCTGAAGAACCGCCGCTGCCAACCGAAGAAGCCGTTGTCGCGGAACCGGCCGTCGAGGGACTGACCGCGCCTTCCGTAAGAGAACCACCCGAACCGGCAGCAGAAGAGGCGCCCGAACCGCCGGTCGAAGAACCGCCCGAGCCCGTCGCAACTGAAGAACCGACCGAGCCCGTCGCCACTGAAGAGCCGCCCGAGCCCGTCGCCACTGAAGAACCGACCGAGCCCGTCGCCACTGAAGAACCGACCGAGCCCGTCGCAACTGAAGAGCTGCCCGAGCCCGTCGCAACTGAAGAGCCGACCGAGCCCGTCGCGGCTGAACCGGAGCCCGTCGCGGCTGAACCGGAGCCCGTCACCCGCGAACCCGGGTCGCCGCCCGCTGAAGAAGTGGACATCACGGAACAAGCGGCCGAGCCGGTGCCCGACGAGCCCACCGAACCCGTCGAAGCCGGTCCCCAGGGCTGGTGGATGCTCTCGCTCTTCTCGCCCGGCGCCGCCGATCAGGTGGACTGGTCGCGCGGCAAGTACGCGCTCGTCGTTCGATCGGGCCGCATCGAGAGCGACGCGCGTCACGGCGATCTGAAAACCCCGGCCAGCATGATTCAGGAAGGCTCCGTGCTCGTCGCCGAAGCCGAGCCACGTGGATCCGCGCGCGACGTCGCGCCCGGGGGCTTCCCGCATCCCGTCTACCGCGCCGGCTTTGCTCTGGCCATTCCCATTCCTCTCCGGGGGACGCCATGAAATATCGCGTAACCTGTCTGACTCCGACGCTGGTGGGTGACGGCCAGCGATTGTCGCCCATCGACTATATGGTCTGGAAAGACCACGTGAACGTGCTCGACCAGCGCCGCATCTTCCGTTTGCTGGCCAAGGGCCCGCGTCTCGACGGCTATCTCGCGCAGCTCAAGAAATCCGACAAGCTGGAATTTGCCTCGTGGGGCGGCTTCGCACAGAACTTCGCGGGGCGGCGCATCCCCTTCGAACATCCCGGCGCGGCGGAAATCCTGAATCGCGCTCATCCGCAGGATATGTTTATCCCGACTTTCGCCACGGTCTCGGCCGGCGCGTATCTTCCGGCAAGCGCGCTGAAGGGAGCATTGCGGACCGCTCTGGTGCACGCCCGCTGGAACGAGCGCGCAACGAAGGATCTGGCGGAGCGCGGGGCCTCGAACGACCCGCGCGCGCTTCGCCGCGTGGGCGTGGGCGTTGAGGAAGCGGCTCTCGGAAACGCCGGCGTGAACGCCATGCGCGCCATCCTGCCCGCCGATTCTTCGGCGGTGGCCGACGCGAATTTCAAAATCTATCTGCTGCGAACGTCCACGCTGGAATCCCGTGGCGGTCAGGGCAGGTACGAGCTGGCGTGGAAAACGAGTCCGCGCGGAACCGTACCCGGCCGCAGACCGGATGACAGCACTCCCGCCTTCGCCGAGATGGCCGTGCCCGGCGCCACGTTCGAAGGCGCCTGGCACGAAAACGAATTCGTCCGGCACGGCGGCCGGGCACCCGATCGAAACGCCATTTTCCAGGCCGCCAACGGCTATGCCGCGCAGCTTCTCGAACTGCATCGCCGCTACGCCGAATGGACCGGGCTCAGCCGCCTTGGCGCGGCCATCGCCGACCTCGGGAGCCGAGTCTCAGAAGCCCAGGCAGCCGGCGGCTGCATTCTGCCGCTGGGATGGGCGGCGGGATTTCTTTCGAAGGTCGCGCAACTCGACACCGCCGAGGAGCCGGTCCGCCAGATCCTTCGCCAGGTGCCCTTCTACGCGCGCGCCATTCAATCCGGTTTGCCGTTTCCGAAGACCCGGCGCATCATTTTTCTGGGCAATCAGCCGGCGACCGTGGCCGGCTGGGTGCGGCTGGAGGTGGCGTAGCCCGCTGCCCGCACGCGCCCGTCGATCCGGGCTGGACGACCGCGCCGCGACCTGAGGGAGCGGCTGCCCATGTTAAGATGCTCATGAGCCTCGCGGATTGCCGCGCCTATGTACAACGCCTTTTTCGGCTTTGAGGAAGCCCCCTTCAGCCTCAGCCCCGATCCCGGATTCCTGTACCGCAGCGTACAGCATGAGGAGGCGCTCGCCAACCTGATTTACGGCGTGCAGAGCCGCAAGGGCTTCATCGTTCTGACCGGCGAGGTGGGCACCGGCAAGACCACCATGCTGGAATGCCTGCGTGATTTCCTCGAGACGCAGTACGTCGAGTTCGCTTTCATCTTCAACTCCCGCATCACCTCCGATCAGTTTTTCGAAATGATCGCCTACGATCTGGACCTGCACTGCAACCGCACGTCCAAGACCGAGGTACTGTTCGCCCTGAATTCGCTGCTGCTCCAGCAGGCCAACGAAGGCCGGACCACTGTGCTGATTGTGGACGAGGCGCACAACCTGAGCTGGGAAGTTCTGGAAGAGATCCGCATGCTGGGCAACCTCGAAACGCGCAACGGCAAGTTGCTGCAGATCATCCTCGCCGGACAGCCGGAACTCGACCGCAAACTGGAAGCGCCCGATCTGCGCCAGCTCAAGCAACGTATTGTCCTGCGTTGCTCTCTGCAGCCCTTCAACGCCGAGGACACCGCCAACTACATCTGCACGCGCATGGAGCGGGCAGGCATGCCCGAGCAGACCGTGTTCTCGCCCGATCTGATGGCCGAGATCCACCGCCGTACACAGGGCATCCCCCGCGTCATCAACGCCGTCTGCGACAACCTGCTGTTGACCTGCTTCGCCATGGAGAACCGGGTGGCCAGCGTGGCCATGCTCGACGAGGTCTGCCAGGACATGCGCCTGGACTGGGCGGGACGCCGCACTCGCCCCCGCGGCGGCCAGTTCGCTGAGCAGGGGTTTCTCTCCAACCGCGGCGACTAGGCCGCGACAATTCCCTCAGTTAAGTAAGGTGCCTTACTAAATATACGGTTGCCCGCCTCGTTAGGTCGAAAACCTTAGTGTCTTGGTACATTTGATACCAAAATGTTCTTGCATTCACCCTGGTCCTTCGCATAAGATGATCCACGTAGTACAGTGCGCGTGAAGGTTCTAGTTGTCCCTTCACGCGTCGAATGTGAGGTACAGCACTGATGCTTAGACTGATTGTCCGAGCGGCGATTTCCACTACAATAGTTGTGCTTGCAGTCTCGGTTGCCACCGCCAGCGCCGGAGTGCCCGCGCCTCCCCCCGACCCTGCGGATCGCTTTGCCGGAGTGCCCGCGCCTCCGCCCGACCCCGCGGATCGCCTGGCTGGAGTGCCCGCGCCTGCGCCCGACCCAAAGGATCGCTTTGCTGGTGTGCCCGCGCCTCCGCCCGACCCAAAGGATCGCTTCGCTGGTGTGCCCGCGCCTCCGCCCGACCCAAAGGATCGCTTCGCTGGAGTGCCCGCGCCTCCGCCCGACCCAAAGGATCGCTTCGCTGGAGTGCCCGCGCCTCCGCCCGACCCAAAGGATCGCTAACAGCATACCCGCCCGCGCACTTGGTCCGTCACGGGAAGGAGTCTGACCGGTGTCGCTGGTTTGGGTGTTTTTTGCTGTAGCGGGCGTAATTCTGAGTGGGATAGTTGGTGTCGTCATGTTCTATTCAGGAGCCTGGCGGCGGTACCCATTCCTGCTTCTTTATCTCGCTGCGGCAACGGTAGTGCTGTCCCTTGATCTGGTGCTCTACGCAAGAATCGGCAGTGTACACTCGGCAGCTTACTTCAACGTGTACTACACCGGCGACATGGTGCTTCATGCGCTTATCCTGACAATGGTCCTTTTTCTCATCCGTGAAGCGCTCGTTGGCAACCGCTCCCTGGACTTCTCCGCGATTGCTATCGTCCTTTGCGGCGCGGCTTTCCTGGCCACGATCCTCTACCTGCTGTACAGCGGAGGCGGTTCGTTCTATCCGCTGAGCCGGAATCTCAGCTTCGTCGAAGAAGTTCTCAACTTCGTTCTCTGGACCATCCTGATACGCAATCGCTCGCGCGACGTCGTGCTTCTGCTGGTCAGCGCCGGTCTGGGCATCCAGGTTACCGGCGAAGTGATCGGCCGAACCCTACGGATGTACGTGGAGTCGCCTTCCGTCGCCTGGCTCCCGAACGCCCTCTTTATGATCTGCCAGCTCTTCGCGCTGTACGTTTGGTATCGCGCGTTTGCCGCTTACCGCCGGCAGCACGCCGCTGCGCGTCCGCAAACCAGTTTGGCGGGCTGAAAAGCCTGCCGCGCTCGGGCCTGTCACCAAATCGTCGTAGAATGGTTTCCAGGTGAGTAGTACGGGAGTGTGTCCGTAATCCGGGTACGCCGGCTAAAACAAACAGAACGAGAGCCCCGGCGGGCTCAAAGGAAAACAGATGGAAAAGCTGGCTCAGAACATTCAGGAAGCTTTCCTCAACAACGCGCGCAAGGATAAGACGTTCCTCACCATCTACCTGATGAGTGGCGTCAAGCTGTCCGGCCGCATCAAGAGCTTCGATAAGTACTCCGTGGTCCTCGAGACGAACAATCAGGAACAGCTTATCTTCAAGCACGCCATTTCCACGGTGGTGATGTCGCGGCCGTTCCACGGGTCGGCGACAACGCAGGTGGCAGGCGCTGCTTCAGGGGCAAGTCCACTCGCGGGCGCGCCTGACGACGGCGCACAGGAGTAGCGTTCCGCTTTGGCTGCGGGCGGTGGAGGAGAACGCGCGATTCTGGTCGGGCTCGACCTGAAGACGCGCAGCCGCGCGAACAAGGGCGTTCCGTTCTCCGCGGAGGAATCGCTGGAGGAGCTGCAGACCCTGGCCGCCAGCGCGGGCGCGGCGGTCCAGGAATCCATCCTGCAAGCCCGGCCGGCGCCCGAGGCAGCCACCCTCATCGGCTCGGGCAAGGTGCGGGAGCTGAGCGATCATGTCCACCTTCATGAGGCGGACATGGTTCTCTTCGATTCCGAGCTGACGCCGACCCAGCAGCGCAATCTGGAGAACGCGCTCGACTGCAAGGTAATCGACCGCACCCAGCTCATCCTCGATATCTTCGCCCGCCGCGCGCGCACTCGCGAGGGGCAACTGCAGGTGGAGCTGGCCCAGCTCAGCTACCTGCTTCCGCGGCTCACCGGCCGAGGCGCGGCCATGTCCCGGCTGGGCGGCGGCATCGGCACGCGCGGACCCGGCGAAACCAGGCTGGAGACGGACCGCCGGCGCATCCGCGGCCGCATCCGCAAGCTGGAGGACGATCTGGAATCGGTACGCGCCGGCCGCGGCATCCAGCGCAAACAACGTCAATCCGTGCCGCTGGCGACGGTGGCGCTGGTGGGCTATACCAACGCCGGGAAATCGACGCTGTTCAACCGGCTCACCAACGCCGCAGTACTCGTCGACGCGAAGATGTTCGCGACCCTCGATCCGACCGTGCGTCATATTACACTGCCTTCGAAGCGGCGCGTCCTGATGAGCGATACGGTGGGGTTCATCCGCAACCTGCCGGCCACGCTGGTCAAAGCGTTTCGCGCCACCCTGGAGGAGGTGACCGAGGCATCGCTGCTGCTCCATGTGGTGGATGCCGCCTCGCCTTACGTCGAGCAGCACAAGGCGGAAGTGATAAGCGTCCTGCACGAAATCGGCGCCGCCGCGAAGACCCAGATCCTGGTGCTGAACAAGGCCGACCTTCTGCCGGATGGCGCGGCGGCGACTCGGGTTCCGGCGGAAGGCGGGGCGGGTATATTGGCCGTATCGGCCCGGACCGGCGCGGGAATCGACCTGCTGATGGAGCGGATCGACCAGACGCTGAGCCTCGATCCGATCAGCCACGTCCGCCTGCGCATCCCGGCGGCCGAGGGCGCGCTGATCCATCGCGTCCACGAGCAGGGCCGGGTGGATTCCATCCACTACAGCGACGACACCTGCGAGATGGAAGCGGACGTGCCGGAGTCGCTCCTGCGCCGTCTTCATCCCTTCATCGCCGCGTAGCATTCTTCAACCGGCACGGGGCGGAGACGCCACACGATGCATTCAGACAAAGCGGGTGGTTCCGTCCGCTGTGCCGGGCGGTTGCCGTGAAGCCGTGTAACCAGGCCGTAATCCGCGGGCACGAATCGCGATTTGCTGTTCTATATTGGAGGGGGCGCATGAATTTCCCGAACACGCTCACCCTGCTCCGCATCTTCTTCGTGCCGCTCCTGGTGGCGGTGCTGGTGGAGCGGGATCTCGACCTGACGTGGAACCATGCCGTCCTCCTGCCCAACGAATTCCTCGCTCTGGGCATTTTTCTGGTGGCCGCCGGCACCGATCTGCTGGATGGCTGGCTGGCGCGCCGCTGGAAACAGACCACCACGGTGGGTACGCTGCTGGATCCCATCGCCGACAAGCTGCTGATCTCCGCCGCGCTGATCTCGCTGGTGCAGATTCGGCTGGTGCCGGCCTGGATTGTGATCGTGATCGTGGGGCGCGAGTTCGCGGTCGCCGGATTGCGCAGCATCGCCGCCGCCGAGGGCTACACCATTCGCGCCAGCGAGTTGGGCAAGACCAAGATGCTGATGCAGGTGGTGGCCATTTCGGTGGCCCTGCTGAGCATCACGCGCGTTTCGTGGCAGCCCGTGGCCATCCTCTGCATGTGGGGAGTGATGCTGTTCGGCGTGATCTCGGCGGTGGATTACTTCCGCAAGTTCTGGCGCAAGGTGGACGAGAGCATCAAACGCGGCCGCCGCGGCGAGCTGCTGCGCCTCGAGCGCGAACGCCGCCTGGCCGGCGAAACGACGCCGGTGATTTCCGGCGAAGAGCTGTAGCGATAGAATTGGTAGCGACGGAAAACTGAGGTCGGAATGCACCGGTTTTCTCGTTTTTTCGCCGTTCTTCTCCTTCTGCTTGTCTTCGCCGTGCGAACTCGCGGCCAGGACCAGGCCGCCGCCACGGCGACTCTCGAAGGCGCCATCGTTAACGACATTGACGGCTCGCCAATTCCCGGCGCGCGAGTGAAAACCGGCCGGCAGTTCGCCGAGCCGTTTTACGCCCGGACCGACGACAAGGGCCACTTCGTGTTCACCGGGCTCAGCCTGGGCGTCTATCGTCTGGTGGCCGAAGCGCCGGGCTTCCTGCGCAACTACGAAGCCCGCGACCAGCGCAGTCCTCGGGGGCTGCTATATCTCGTCCCATCCGGCGGTGATGCGCCGGTCACCGCCGACATAGATGGAGTCGGGACGCTAACGAAATCGCCCGGCGCGCACGAAGCGCTTCATGCCACGCTGGCGATCCGGCTTACGCCGTACGCGGTGATTACCGGAAAAGTTACCGAGGCGCACGGAGTTCCGCGCGCCCACTGCGAGGTTGCCATCCGCGCCCGGCAGGCCGGATCGGCCGCTGAAGCGGACGGTCTCACCACCGTGAAAAGAGTCTTCACCGACGATTGCGGCGAATACCGTGCGGCCCGTCTCCTGCCCGGCGCCTACTACGTCGTGGCGGATAAGCATGGCCAGTGGATGACCACCCGGCGGGTCCTGCGAACGACGTACTATCCGTCGGCCCTCGACGCGGCGTCCGCCAGGCCGATACAGCTTGCCGCCGGGCAGCAGGTGCGCGCCGATATCCGCATGCTTGTCGAGCGAGGCGTCAGCGTGTCGGGGACGATCGCGACTCCGGCGTCCGACGCCGCGGCGGCGGGCCAGACTCTGTCCACGCACATGCTGCTGTATCAGCCCGCGCCTGCGGGGAAAATGCCCAGGCCGCCGGCAACGGTGGCCGATTTCATCGAACCGATCGATGGCCGATTCGAGTTCCGGAATGTTATGCCGGGCGAGTACACGCTGATGGCGCTCATGCGCGCTGGTGACGATAGCAAGGGCACACCGGTTTCCGCCGCCCTGCAGCGCGTGGCGGTGGACGAGGACGACGTGGACGGTCTTCAGGTGGCGCTCGAGCCCGTGCGCGATGTGACCGGGACGGTGACTTTCGCGCCCGGATGCGCGGCCGTGCCGCTTCGCGTGACCGCACACGGCTCCAATTCCCTGGGCGTGTCGCGGGGCGAGACCATTGCCTCGGCCAGCGGCGACTTCGTATTGAGCGGCCTCACTCCTTCCCGCCACGGCCTGGAGGTCCAGGCACAGTCGCCCGACCTCGCTTACTGGCTGACTGCGGCCCGGCTGGGGGATCGGGACGTGCATCGCGACGGCTTCGACTATCCTGTCCCGGCGGGCGAAACTCTTCAGCTCACCGTGGACTGCACGAAGACGGGGGCGGGCCGATGAAACCTCTGCTGCTGCTGATCCTCGGCTGCGCGACGTTGTCCGCCCAGCCGGTTGAGGGGTGCATTTTCGACAGCGTCACCGGCGCGCCCGTCGCCGGAGCGTACGTCGCGATTCACGGCGCCACGTTCAACGACCGGATCCTGCGCCGGAGCGACACGACGGGTCATTTTCGTATTGAGGTGCCGGATGCCGCCAGGGGTAAGCTGATCGCCGTTAGCCGGCCTGGTTATCTCATCGCACACGAACCGGTGGCGAGCCTGCCCGCCGATGGCTCGCCGCTGCGCATCGAGCTCACGCCCGAGGCGGTGATTTCGGGAACGCTCGAAGACGAGGACGGATTTGCCGTGGAAGCGGCGCTGGTGGAAGCGCTGCACTGGGAAAACGGGAAGCTGACGCGGGCGGGAACGGCTACCAGATCCAACGATCTTGGCGGATATCGCATTGCGGAACTTCCTGCGGGGCGCTACTATCTCCGCGTTGCACCTCCCAGCGGGTCTCTGAGCCCGGTGTGGGACCGCCGGTACGTTCCCCAGTTCTATCCCGGCCTGCTTGAAGCGAACGACGACAATGTGCTCGGGATCGAAGCGGATCAGCAACGTACTCTGAGTTTCCGGCTCCGGAAATACGAAGGGGTCACGATTTCGGGCCAGCTCATCGTGCCGCCGGGCGCCGGAGCAGCGGACGTGACGCGCTTTGTCTACGCCCGGTCGGTCGACGTACCCGATTTCGGCGCGGGCCCGGCGCTCGCGGATGCCAAGACCGGCCATTTCACAATCACGCATATACCGCCAGGCACGTGGGTTCTCACGTCCAATGCCAGAGGCGGCCGCGTAGTGGCTCGGCAAACCGTGCAGGTCGGCACGGCGGATGTCACCGGCGTGGTTCTCACGATCGGCGATCCGGCCAATCAAGGCGAAGCCGGACAGCATTAGTCTTTGGCTATGGGTCCCATTCAGGATTCGCGAATCGCGAATCAGTCTGGCTTCATTTGACCCAGCCTCCCCGCGCGTGATATCTCTGGAGTTACCTTTTCCGGGGTGCTTACCACTGCGGTGAGTGAAAAGGGAAGCGGGTGAGATTCCCGCACGGTCCCGCCACTGTGAGCAGCGAGCGGCCGGCGCGACAGCCACTGTCCATTGGACGGGAAGGCAGCCGGCGCAGCGACGACCTGCGAGTCAGGAGACCTGCCCCGGATGTCTGCTGCGCCACGTTCCGTGGGAGCGCGCCGGCGCGGGAGTTCGCTTCCCGCCATCGCCATTCCGCCCGCGTGCGCGCTGCGTCTTGAATTCACCGAGGCGCGGACCTCAATGCTCACCTTCATCATCGGCGGCGCTCGCAGCGGGAAGACCGCGCTGGCACAATCGCTGTGCCGGGCGGACGCCCGCGTCGTCTATCTCGCGACGTTGCGGGCCGAGGACGACGAGATGCGCGAACGCATTCGTCGCCACCGCGCGTCGCGGCCGGCCGCGTGGAGCACCATTGAGGAACCGCTGGCCATTGCCGCAGCGGTGCGCCGGGCCTCTGGGGAATTCGATGCCATCGTTCTGGATTGCCTCACTCTCTGGCTCAGCAACTTCTGCTGGGAGCATCGCGACTGCGATGCCGAGGAAATCGAACGCAGGGCGCTCGCCGAGGCGGACGAACTCGCGGGGGCCTGCGGGGGCGCACATCTGATTGTGGTCTCCAACGAAGTGGGAAGCGGAATCGTGCCCGAAAACCTCGTGGCACGCCAATTCCGCGACCTGCAGGGATGGGTGAATCAGCGCGTGGCCGCCGCGGCGGACGAGGTCTGGCAGACCGTGGCCGGCATTCCGGTGCGAATTAAAGGATAACGAGGTGTATTTCACTTTAATTCCCTTATTTGTTGCCGCCTCGCTCGGCGTGCATGTTTCCGATCCGCAGGGAGCCGCGGTTCCCTGCGCCGATGTCACGGTCATCGCGCGCGACAACAGCGTGCGCTTTACCGGCGCCACCAGCGCTCAGGGCCTGCTGCAGTTGGATTCGATTCCGCCGGGCGATTATCTGGTAACCGCCGAGGCGCAGGGTTTCGCGGCGTCGGAGCCGCAGGCCGTGCACGTGGGCGCCAACGCGCCGGCGGACGCGGCGATTCACCTGGCCATCGCCGCGGTGCGCAGCGAAGTGGTGGTCACCGCCGACGGCACGCCGCAGAGCGTGGATGAAACGTCGAAGGCCGTTTCCGTGGTTGACGCTACAGAGGTGCGCGATCGCGATGTGTTCACTGTCGCCGACGCGGTCGATACGGTGCCGGGCCTCCGCGTGGAAGAAGAGAGCGGTTTCGGCGGTCTGGCCTCGATCTCGCTGCGCGGCCTGCCGCCGCAGGATACGGCGGTGCTCATCGACGGCATGCGCTTTCGCGATCCCACCGCGACCCAGGGCGACGCCTCGGCGCTGATTCAGGATTTGCTGGTTACCGATACCAGCAGCGTGGAGATTCTGCGCGGAGCGGGATCGTCAATCTACGGCACCAACGCGGTGGGCGGCGTGGTGAACGTGCTCACCGATCCGGGCGGCGCGCCGAATCACGGCAGCGTGCTTCTGGAGGGCGGCGGAGAAGACACGTTCCGCGGGCGGGTGGAATTCGGAGGAGGCGCGCTGGACAACCGGCTCAGCTACAGCGCGGGGATCTCGGCGCTCGATGTTCTCAGCGGCCTCGACGGCGATTCCCCGGCGCGAACTACCAGCGCGCAGGGGCGCGTAAGCTGGCGGATCAATCCGACGACGGAGATCTTTGCCCGCATCTTCGGCGCGGATTCCTTCGCCAAACAGAAAGACAGCCCGGTCACCGCCAACAACCTGGACGCCACCGGGATCGTGGACGGCGTGCCATTCGTCACATTTATTCCTTCCGTCGACGATCCCGACTACAGCCGCGCTGCGCAGTTCATCGATGGCATGATCGGCATCACCGGGCACCCCACCGCCGCGCTCGGCTACAGCGTCACCTATCAGGGCCTCGCCACATACCGTTTGTTCGCCAACGGGCCGGCGGGAACCGGCTTCCAACCGCCCGACAATCAGTACAGCTACTTCTACGGCCAGACGCACACCGCCGACGCGCAGGTGAACTATCAGTGGGGACACCAGTTGTTGAGCGCCGGCTACGAATACGAGCGCGAGCTGTTCTCCACGCCGTACGTGGAACCGCTGACGCCGGCCAACGACGCAAACGTGAACGCCTCCGAGCAGAGCAACGCGGTTTTTGCGCAGGACCAGGTGCGGCTGTTCGGCGACCGGCTGAACATTGCAGGTTCGTTCCGCGCGCAGTATTTCGATCTGACCCAGCCGGTATTCACGCCCGCGACGAGTTCGCCGTATGGTAGCGGCCAGTTCGGGGCGCCCCCTCCCGCGTACACCGTGGATGGCTCCATTGCGTACCGGTTCCAGCGCACCGGAACGCGCGTGCGCGCACATGTCGGCCGCGGCTACCGCGCGCCGTCTTTGTTTGAGCGATTCGGATCGTCCTACGACAGCCTGTTCGGCTACTCGTTCTACGGCGACCCCATGCTGCGGCCGGAGCGGTTTCTCTCGGGCGACGCCGGATTCGACCAGCACCTTTTCCGGGATCGCCTGCGTTTCGGCGCCACGTACTTCTACACCCAGCTTCAGGAGGTGATCGCCTTCGACACGCTTCCCGCTACCGATCCATTTGGGCGGTATGAAGGATACCTCAACACGCCGGGCGGCATTTCGCGCGGCGTGGAGGTGAGCGCTTCGGCGGCGGTCACGCGAAAGCTGGATGTGCGCGGCGCGTACACGTACACCAACGCGGTGAACCGAGTGCCCATGGACGGCGTGTGGCCGACGTACCTGGTCCCGCACAACATGTACTCGCTGGTGGCGACGGATCGGGTGACACCGCGCCTGACCGCGACATTCGATCTGGTGGCGTCGGACAACTACCTCTATCCGGTGTTCAACGAGAACACGTTCGCGAACGTGCCGATGCGCTTCCCCGGCCAGAAGCTGGCGGGCGTTGCGCTGAACTACCGCATTCCGCTTTCGGAGACGCGCGCGCTGCGGTTCTATGGGCGGGTGAACAATCTGTTCAACCAGAACTACTTTGAAGGCGGCTTCCGGACGCCGCCGATTCTGGGGTTAGGAGGCATGCAATTCGAGTTCTGAGATGTGGGGCAGGCTCTCAGCCTGCGGCGGCCTCGCAGGCCGCCCTCCTCTTTCTTCTGGCCGCCATGCCCGTCATGGCGGCCACACCCGCGCGCATCATTTCCATGTCGCCCAACGCCACGGAGATTCTCTACGGCTTAGGCGTGATCAATCATGTCGTCGCTGTGTCGGACTACGACGTCTGGCCGCCCGAAATAAAGAACCTGCCGCGCATCGGCGGATGGAGCACGCCGAGTCTCGAACGCGTGCTGGCGTTCCGGCCCGATCTTGTCGTGCTCAGCGACGCGCAGGGGGAACTGGTCGGCCCGCAACTGCGCGACCTTGGTCTGAATGTTGTCGCGCTGCCCACGCACACGCTCAACGACGCATACACCGCGATTCGCCTCGCCGGCCACGCCACCGGCCGCGACGCCGAAGCCGCGCAACTGGAAGCTTCCACGCGCGCGGGCATCGATCGTATCCGGGAGCGCACCCGCGCGCTCCCTCATCCCACGGTTCTCTGCGTAGTGGATCGCACGGCCGGCACGCTGCGCGATGTCTACGCCGCGGGCGAAGGCAGCTTCATCGCGGAACTGATCGCGGTGGCGGGCGCTCGCTCGGTGGCGCCGCGCTCGACGGAAGGCTACGTGCGCGTCAGCAAGGAAGCGCTGCTCCAGTACAATCCCGATATCATCATCGATATGATGCAGGGGCCGCCGGGCCGTCTCGGTGAAGATCCGCAGGCCGTCTGGCGCGATTTCCCCGAGCTCAAAGCGGTGCAGAACCACCGCGTGGTGCCGGTTCACGACGAGTACGTGCTGCACGCTTCCCAGATGGTGGTGAAATCGGCCACGCTGTTCATGAAGATCTTCCACCCGGAGATCCACGAATGATCGCGCTCGAAGCGCGCGACCTGTGGTTCTCCTGGCAGCCCGGCCGCGAGGTGATCCGCGGTGTTTCGCTCACGCTGGAAAAAGGCGGGTTGGGCGCGCTGATCGGCCCCAACGGCAGCGGCAAGTCCACGCTGCTGCGCCTGCTGAACGGGCTGCTGACGCCGGTCCGCGGCGAGGCTTGCTTCGGCGATATCGGCATTCCGCGAATGACGCCACGCGAGCGGGCCCGGCGCATCGCATGGGTGCCGCAATCGATGAGCGCGGCATTTCCATTCACCGCGCTGGAAGTTGTCCTCACCGGCCGCAGCCCGTGGAGCCCGCGATTTCGTTTCGAGAACGAAGCCGATCGCGCCATCGCGCAGGAGGCGCTCGACACCGTTGGCGCCGGTCATCTGACTGATCGCCCGGTCACCGAGCTTTCCGGGGGCGAACGCCAGATGGTGATGATCGCCCGCGCCCTGGCTCAGAAGCCTGAGTGCCTGCTGCTGGACGAGCCGGCCTCCGCGCTGGACCTCAAGCATCGCGCGGCGCTGGTGCGGACGCTGGTGAGCCTGCGCGAGCGGTTTGGCCTGACTGTGCTGATGGTCACGCACGATCTGCAGCTTATCGATCCCGCATTTGACCGCGTCTTCGCCATCAGCGGCGGCCGCATCGTGGCGGAAGGCGCGCCCGCCGAGGTGTTGACCTCCGACCGGCTGGCGGCCATTTTCGACGATCCGCATGTACGCGCGACGCGCATCAGCGGACGAACGGTGGTCTGGTCGGAATGACGACGCGATCGCGGTTAATGCGGGCCGTGGCGATCTCGACGGTTGTTCTCGCCGCCGCGGTTGCGCTCGGCCTGTGGGCCGGATACGAGCGCGTCACCATCGCGTCGCTGCAATCCGATCCCATGGCCAGGGCTCTCTTCTTCCGCGTGCGCATGCCGCGGGTGGCGCTGGCCATGCTGACCGGCGCTGCTCTTTCGGTAGTCGGCGCCGCGCTGCAGGCCTTGTTCCGAAATCCCCTGGCCGAGCCGTTCACGCTGGGCGTCTCCGGCGGCGGAGCTCTGGGCGCGAGCGTGGCCATCGCGCTGGGCTGGGGGGTGCGCGTGTGGGGCGTGCCGCTTGTATTCGTGACCTCGTTCGCGGGAGCGATGGCCGCGGTGTTGGTGGTCTATCGCATCGCGCGCGCGGGCGTTGTGGTGCTTCCGGGCGCGTTGTTGCTATCCGGCGTCATCGTCAACCTTATTGCCGCCTCCGGCGTGCTCATCCTCGAATACCTCACCGACCCGACGCGCTCGCTGCAGATTCTGCGCTGGACCGTGGGGAGTCTGGACATCGTCGGCTTCGACATGATCTGGCGCATGGCCGTGATTCTGATTCCGGCCACTGTTGCGCTGCTGGCCTTTGCCCGCGACCTGCAGCTTCTCGCCATCGACGAAGACACCGCCGCGTCGCTGGGCGTGAATGTGCGCCGCACCGAGGGCGCCATCTACTTCCTGTGCTCCGTGCTGGTGGGCGTGACCGTGGCCGTGGGCGGGACCATCGGCTTTGTCGGACTCATCGTGCCGCATACCGTTCGCCTGGTGTTCGGACAGGACCTGCGCGTCCTGATGCCGGCGTCGGTGCTGCTGGGTGCGGCATTCCTGATCGCCGCCGACACCGTGGCGCGCGTGGCCGTGGCTTCTACCGACTTGCCCGTGGGCGCGGTGACCGCTCTGCTGGGTGGTCCGTTTTTCCTGTGGCTGCTGACCCACCGCCAGCGCCACACCGCAATCTGATTTCCATGAAACTCCCTCGCATTTTTCCTATTGACCCGCACTGGATGGCCGCCGCCGAGCGCCACCAGAACGACCTCACCAAACCGCCTGGATCGCTCGGGCGCCTGGAAACCATTGCCAACCGCTGCGCCGCGATTTTCGGATCGCTGACGCCGCCGGTGGATTCCGCGCGCATCGTTGTGTTCGCCGCCGATCACGGCGTGGCCGAAGAGGGCGTCAGTGCCTACCCGCGCGAGGTCACCGCCCAGATGGTGCTGAACTTTCTGAGCGGCGGCGCGGCCATCAATGCTCTGGCGCAGGCGGGCGGCATCGATCTCGTTGTTGTCGATGCGGGCGTGACCACGCCCCTGCCCGATGTGCCCGGGTTGATCCGACACCACATCGCAGATGGCACGCGCAACTTCACGCGCGAGCCGGCCATGAGCGAGGCGCAGGTGGAGGAAGCACTGGAAGCGGGGATGGCCGAAGCGGACGCCGCGGTGGACGATGGCTACAATTTGCTGGGCTGCGGCGAGATGGGGATTGCCAACACAACGTCGGCCGCGGCCATTGCCACGGCGCTGACCGGCTTTCCGGTTAAGGACGTCACCGGGCGCGGCACCGGCGTCGACGACGCCTCGCTCGCATGCAAGATTTCCGCCATCGAACGCGCTCTCGCGCGGCACGGGCCGCACCTCGCTACCCCCATGGACATTCTGCAGCGCCTCGGCGGTTTCGAGATCGCCGAGATGTGCGGCTTCTTCCTTGGCGCTGCCGCCCGCCGCAGGCCTGTCGTCGTGGACGGCTTCATCGCTACCGCCGCAGCCGCTGTCGCCGTGCGCATGGATGCCAATGCGCGTGACTACATGTTCGCCGCGCATCGCTCGGCCGAGCCGGGTCATGCGGCGCTACTTGAGATCATAGGCCAGGAACCACTGCTCGATCTCGGGATGCGGCTTGGCGAAGGCACGGGCGCGGCGCTGGCTATGAAGCTGATCCAGAGCGCGGTCGCCGCGTTTACGGGCATGGCAACGTTTTCGTCGGCGGGTGTTTCAAACAAAGCGTCATGAGCCTGCTCGCGGCCATCGCGTTTCTTACGCGCATTCCCATTCGCTGGGCTTTCTCCACGGAGGAAACGGCGCGCGCTGCCGCCTGGTTCCCTCTGGTCGGCGGATTACTCGGCGCGTTCTACGGCGCAATATGGTTTGGTGCTACCCGCATTGTTCCACCGTACGTGGCGGCGGTTCTTGTTCTGATCGCCGAGGCCCTGCTCACCGGCGCGCTGCATTTCGACGGCCTCGCCGATTCTGCCGATGGCTTCGGCGGCGGCCGCACCCGCGACGATGTCCTGCGCATCATGCGCGATCATGCCATCGGGACGTACGGCGCAACCGCGCTGGCCCTGATGCTCCTGCTCACCGCGGCGTGCATGGTCGCCCTGAAGACGCCGCTGCTGGTGGCGTGCTGGCTCATCGCGGGCGGCGTGCTGGGACGCTGGGCCATTGTGCTGGTGAGCCGCGCGCTGCCTTACGCCCGGCCTTCCAATGCCGTATCGGCGCACATCGGCACGCGGGAAGTGATTCTGGGCACTGTTCCCATTTGTGCGCTCGGCTTCCTGCTTCGCTGGCAGGCGCTCATCGCCGTTGCAGTCACGCTCCTCGTAGCCTTCGCGTTGGGACTATACCTCCGCAAGCGCATTGGCGGTGTTACCGGTGACACGCTCGGCGCAACCGCGCAGATCTGCGAAACCGCGGTCCTGCTCACCGGAGTCGTGCTCACCCGATGACCGCGAAGCCAGTGACCAATGTCTGGCTCATTCGCCACGCCGAACCCGACGCCTCGGTCCACGGCCTCTGCTACGGCTCGCTCGACGTGCCGCTCTCCGTCACTGGCCGCGAGCAGGCCGCGCAGCTTGCCGAGCGCCTCAGAGCCGAACCACTCGCCGCCATCTACTCCAGCCCGCGCGTGCGCGCCACGCAGACCGCGGAAGCCGTCGCCGCCCCGCACGGGCTTACTACCTGCGTCTGCCCCGCCTTCCGCGAAATCGACTTCGGCGATTTCGAAGGCCGCCCTTACGATGAGATCGCCGCCTCCCACCCCGCCATCTATCGCCGCTGGATGGAATCGCCCACGGAAGTTCAATTCCCCACCGGCGAGAGCTTCGCGCAAATGCGCGAGCGCGTGCTCGGCGCATATCGCCCGCTGCTGGCGACGCACGAAGCTCACAGCATCGCTATCGTCACCCACGGCGGAGTCGTGCGAATCGTGCTCGCCGACGTCCTCGGAATCCCGCCCCGCAACATCTTCCGCATTGCCCAGCGTTACGCCGCCCTCAATCGGATTCGATACGCGAGTGAGTGTCCGTCAGTGGAACTTGTGAATACGTAGCTCCAAACCGCCAACCGCCACCAGGTCGTGGAGCCAGCCCGATAGATTCGACCCCGGGGCGGCCACAATCACCGACGCCGGAAACGGCGTGGCATAATCGCGTACATCGAGGCGCAGTGCGAAGCGCGTCGAAAGGGGCACTTCCACGCCGCCGCCAAACGTGAACAGCGGGCGCGCATCGATGCCATCGCGGAAGCTCCCGAACTGGCCGAGCGGCCTCGGGTGCGGCGCTTCCTGGCCGTGGTACAGCTTCGCGCCGGAGCCGCCAGCCAGATACGGCCGCCAGCGCGAGGCTCCGCGGCGCAGATAGAACAATACATCGCCCTGCACCGAGTATGCATTGGCGTCGAATGCCGTCTTCCGTCCGCCGGAAGAGATTTCGAAATCGCCGTCCTGAAATGTCCACTCGCCTTGCACCACGAAACGATCGCCGAAGGCGCGTCCCACGCCTGCGTTCAGCACGTAGCGCGGGCCGATCCCCGCCTGTGCGTCGCCGGCGGGCGACTGATAGGAAAGATATCGATAGTCGCCGAAGCCAGCGGCGCCGGTGAACTGCCAGTCGCCAGCCTCAAGGCTGCCGACAATAACGAGCGCAGCGAGAATTGTATACCGCATGGTGAACTACTTTGTCGTGACTCGCCCGAAGAATCGAACGGCGACGACGGCGTGGCGGCCTTCATCGCCGAAAAACGTCAGATAATTCGGCGCGCCCACGGTGTTCGTCACCGCCGTGGGATTCGCCTGGCCGGTGATGTTGTTCATGCCCCCGCGGACGGCGAAACGGTATCCGGCCAGCGTGAACGTGCGCTCGAGGTGAAGGTTCAGATCGAAGTTGAAGGGATAGCGGCGCGCGTCCACGTTGCCCACCACCACGCCGGTTTGATCCACCACCGAAAACGGAAATCCGCTGCGCGCGTCAACAAGCGCCAGCAGCGCCCAGTTTCGCAGGGGAAGCGGAAGATAAGCCCAGCCCAGCACGCGGTTCGGCGAATCCCACGGAACCGGCGTCATCGTGGATGTCACCTGCAGCGGCTCGCTCGCGTTCAGTTCGAGCACCGCGTTCGAAATCGCGCGCGCGCGCACGTACGACAGCATCCATTCGAACTGACTGGAGAGCCTCTGCCGGACGGACACCGAAGCCTGGTCGTAATCGTCCCGCCGGAGATTCGTCAGCTCATAGTCGCCTCCGCCGATAGCGCCCGGAATGGGCAGCTCCGAGGGCGTGGCGTTGGGATCGAGCGTATTGATGTAGGTGAAGCCGTCGCTCCCACGGCGGCGAAGATAGCCCGCGCTGGCGGTCAGACGCTCGCTGAACTGGCGATCCACGTTCAGGCTCCAGTTGGAGGCGCGCGGCAGTTGGAGCGATGGGCCGATGCGAAACGAAGTTGGCGTGGCCACGCCGCCCGCCGTGGTGACCGCCGTCTGATCCAGCGGCAATCCCAGCACCTGCAGCGCGACCGCATCGTGGGTGAGCGCATAGCCGCCCGACACTCTCGTCCGCGATGAGCCGAGCGGCGCCCACGACAGGCTGACATGCGGCGACCAGGCCGCATTGTGGATCGCCCGATCCCAGTCCTCGCGGATGCCCGCGTCAACCTGGAGTTGTTTGGTCAGGCGCCACGAATCCTGCGCGTACCAGGCGGCCTCCGTGTCGGGCACGTGGAAAAGCGCCGCCGGCTGAAACAGCGTGGTGGAGAGCACCTGCCCGGCGAGGCCGATCACTTCGTATCCCGTGCGCTGGAAATTGGCGTCGTAGCCGAGATGATCGGCGTCGCCGCCCGTGCGAATCTGGTGCGTGCCGGCGAAGTGAAAATCCGGGAGGAAGGCGTTCACGATGCCTTCATCGCGCGTCGAACTCTCGTTCGATCGCACGAAGTAGTTTCCGCTGCGGCCCGTTGGAGAGAAGACGTACACAGCGTCGCCCTGCGGCGTCTGGCGATTGGTAAACTCGTTGTGCGCGTAGCCGGCCTCCAGCAGCACTCCGCCGCCCAGATAGATCTGATCGCGCAGGCTGGCGAAGTACTGGTTGCCGTGCAGCGTCGTCGTGGTGGAAACCGGGTCGAGCGGACCGAGACCGGCGCGGTTCTGAGTGCTCACCGTCGCCAGAAAATCGGCGAACAGAATGTTCGAGGAGTTCAGGTTCACCTGGGCGTGCAGCAGATTGTTGCCGGTCCAGCCGCTGCTGGTGTTCTGACCTTTGGGCAAACCGGCAATCACCGCCTCGTCGTATTCGCCGTCGAAGTTGTCGGCGAACCAGGCGCGGCCCTTCACGATCGGGCCGGAAAAGCCGAGCCGGGGATACCAGTTTCCCAGATGCAGGCCAACGTGCAGATCCAGGCCGGGGACAAAGTTCGTCGCGGTGAAACGAAAGTCGTCGGTGCCGCTGTCCGTCCGGATCGCCAGCACACCGGCCGAGCCTTTGCCATATTCCGGCGAAAAGCGCCCCGAAAGGAAATCCATGGACCGCACGCCCTCCAGTCCCACGCGCGTTTCGAACATGCCGGTGGCCGGATCGGTGATGTTGAACCCGTTCAGGACGTAGAGCACCTGGTTTGCGGAAGAGCCCGCGAAGTGCGGCGTGCCGCCCTGATCCTGCACCACTCCAGGCAGCAGCTTCATGGCGTTCACCAGGCTGTGACTCGATGGGTAAGGAACGTCGTTGACGTCGGTCCCGTTCAGATGTTCCTCGTTCTGCGTTTGCGTGAGGTCCACCGGCGAGGGCTGATCGTGCACGTTCACCGTTTGAAAAACTTCACGCACCGTGTTCAGCACCAGCGTGACTTCACTGCCTGGCTCCGCGTGAATCGGATGAGCCGTGAGCTTGTAGTAGCCCTCGCGCTCCGCGGTGACCAGATAGTCTCCGGGCGCGGGCAGCTCGAGAGTGAACGCGCCCGTGGCATCCGAACGGACCGGAGGCGCGCCGGGAATGCCGATGGCGGCGTTGGACACGGGAACGTCGTTCTCGTCCACTACATGACCGGTCACGGTGATCGCGGCGGCGCTAACGGTGACACCGCAAACCAGGCCCGACAGCGACATCCTGGCCAAAATAAACCAGACGCGGTGCAGCGCGGCCATCGCCATTATTCCATGTTGACGGTTTTTGAAGCGGATAGGAATGGCACGGGTTTTGCATTTCCACGATGCAGGAGGAAACGTCATGAAAACGAAGCTGCTGCTCATCCTGCTGCTGGCAGGGACTTCGATGTTCGCCGGCACACACGTGTTCGTGGGATTCGGCTTCGGCGGTGGAGGCTACGTCTACGCTGCGCCACCGCCACCCCCGGTGGTCGGCTACTACGCGCCCGCGCCGGCTCCCGGATACACCTGGGTTGCCGGTTACTACTATCCGGTGGGACCCCGCTGGTCCTGGCACGCCGGCTACTGGGCTCGCCCGCCCTATGCTCGCGCTTATTGGGTTGCCCCACGCTATTACGGACACGCCTGGTATCGCGGCTACTGGCGCAGGCGGTAAGTCAGTCGGCGCCCGCCTGGGCGGAGCGATCCTCGAAGGCGAGCTTCTGCGGGATCTCGGCGGGATCCAGTGAAACGCCGATGTTCCCAGGGAAGTGCGGCCTGCCGGGAAGAAATGAACGGGTCACGTAGGCGACCGCGACTCCGCCCAGCAGCAACGGGTGCACCGCCATCACGGGCAGCGTATATTCGGGACCGGAGAGCAGCGATTCGAGAACCCCTCGAATCTCCTTGCTGCGCGGCAGTCCCGGGATCTGTGCAATCACGTAAGCGCGGAAGCCGCTGTCGGGATGACGCCGCCCATAGCGGATCAGAGACTTTGCCAGTTTCTTCGGCGTCGCCAGACCGAGGTCCAGAACAGAGCTTCGCCCAGCGGCATGCGGGTAGTAGAAATCGACCATCCGCCTGGCGAACCCGGCGCAGTTCCGGAACAGCAGATTGAAGCATTCGCGGTTTCGGGCCGAGTTGAACTGCTCGATCAGCCGGTCGTCCTGCTCCTCCGTGGTGTCCACTTCCAGGGCATAGATACGACGGTCGTAGGCAGCGCCCAGCAGCTCGATCCAGTTGCCATCGGGCGGTTTCCCGGTCGGCGAGTCCGGAACAATTTCCCGCAGATTGTCGCGACGATAGCGGTCCCGCAGCAGCTCTTCCGTCCGGGCGTCGATCCTTGCGGGAATGTCTTCGGGCCGATCCACGGCGTAGAGATACGGCAGGAGAGGAATGGCCAGCCAGTCGTAACCTCCCACCAGATGGTACCGGCTGATCACCACCCCGGGCTCGTCCGGCCCGCAGCGGCGCAGCGTCACAGGCGTGGCCGCGCACACGTGCGAAAGGTAAATCGCGGCATGTCCGGTGGGATTCAGACGTCCGAAAGTCGCGAACGGCTCTTCCATGAAGAGCGCCATCTCCGCGCGCGCCACGAATCCCGAACCTGCAGAAAGAAAAAGGAAAAAGGAGAGAGTGAACGGTCTCAAAGTGTAGCTCTTCTATTAAAGTAGACGCACCGCCTGCGGGCGAAGCTACGTGTCGGAATGTGAACTACCTCACCCTCGGGTCCTCGCCCGAGGCCATGCCACTGCCTGGCCGGAAAGTACCAGAAAAACCCGGTACACCCGATCCATGGACGTTTTGGGACTTTTCGGCTTTAATGGGCCATGACCCGCTGTAGCTACTGCAACGGTATCATTGCCCCCTCCGATGCACGCTGCTACGTGTGCGGAGAGGCCATTCCGGGCCGGTCGAAGAGGACTCAGCGGAATCGTGCGGCAGAGTCCGGCAAGGGGGCCGATGCGCGGCCTTCGGCGGCGCCGGCTCAGCTCGCTTGTTTTGCATCGTTGGTACTGGCGACCTGGTCGCTGGTGAACGGGCACCGATTCCTGCTGTATGTCGGACTCACGCTCTGCAGCGTGCTCCTGTTCGGCAGGATATTCGGAGCCAATAAGCAGCCGAAGCAGCAAAAGAGTTGAATTACAGCTCTTCCAGCTCCACCCAGGCGCGCTTCTTCCACGACTCCAGACCCTTTTCCGCCAGTTGCACGCCTTTCGCGCCCGCCCGCAGATCCCACGGGAACGGCCCCTCGCGGGCGACGTGCAGCAGGAAGAGTTCCCACTGGCGTTTGAATGCGTTCTCGTAGACGGTGTCCGCTTCCACCTTTTTCCAGCCCGCGAAGAAGTCGAGAGGATTCTCGATGTCCGGGTTCCAGACGGGCCGCGGCGTTTCCTCGGCCGATTGCGCCCAGCAATCGCGCAGTCCGGCCACCGCGCTGCCGCGCGTGCCGTCCACCTGCACGGTGAGCAGATCGTCGCGGCGCACGCGCACGCACCACGACGAATTGAAGTGCGCGATCGCGCCGCCTGCCAGCTCGAATGTGGCGTAAGCGGCGTCGTCGGCCGTGCACCGGTAGGGCTGGCCGGCTTCGTCCCAGCGCTGCGCGATGTGCGTCGCGCCAAGACAGGAAACGGCCTTCACTTCGCCAAACAGGTTGTCCAGCAGATAGCGCCAGTGGCACAGCATGTCCATGATGATGCCGCCGCCCTGCTCGCGGCGGTAATTCCACGATGGGCGCTGCGGCGGGATCGTGTCGCCCTCGAACACCCAGTAGCCGAACTCGCCGCGCACCGAGAGAATCCGTCCGAAGAATCCGCTGTCGCGGAGCGATTTCAGCTTCAGCATCCCCGGCAGCCAGAGCTTGTCCTGCACCACGCCGTGTTTGACGCCGGCCGCGCGCGCCTGCTGGCAGAGTTCGACCGCCGCGGCGAGCGTGGTAGCCGTCGGTTTCTCGCAGTAAATGTGTCTGCCGGCGGCGATGGCCTTGCTCACCGATTCGGCGCGTCGATCGGTGGTCTGCGCATCGAAGTACACGGCGTATGCGGAATCGCCGAGCGCGGCATCGAGATCCGTGGTCCACGGCGCCCCGCCGCATTCGCGCGAAAGCTGCGTGAGCTTCGCGGCGTTGCGCCCCACCAGCAGCGGCTTCGGCACGATCGTGTCCTCGCCCGCCGCGACGCCGCCCTGCTGGATGATGGGCACGATGGACCGGCGCAGGTGCTGGTTGAGTCCCATGCGTCCGGAGACGCCGTTCAGGATGATGCCGACTTCCTGCGCGCTCACCGCGGCGCCTCGGTGCACTGCGGACGCGCGCCCTCGGGAAGCGGCGGCGCTTCGATGCCCGCGCGCGGCAATGTTCCATCCAGTTCCTGCCGCCAGTGAGCCACGTCGCCCGCCGGCCCATAGCAATAAAGCATGCGGCACGGCGTGTCGCCGACGTTCGTCAACTGATGAAACATGCGCGGCGGGATGTACACCGCCTGTCCCGCGCGCAGCGTCCGGCGTTCCTCGCCCAGACACATTTCCGCTTCGCCGTCGAGGATGAAGTAGATCTCTTCCTGCTCCTGGTTGTGCCACGGGACCTGGCCGCCGTTGGGCTCCAGCGTGACGGCGCCCATCGAGAAAGTCCCCGCCTGGATGGGGCTGGCGCCGCCCACCAGGTTTTGCGTGCGCCGGCGCGCCGGATAGTTGCGCCCGGGGATTTGCGCGAGGTCGGCGATGATCATGGCTCTGGCTCCAGAATGCCAGACCGGAGCGCTTCCGGCCGCGATGGACAGAGCGAAGCCGCCGCCTAACTCGCCGGTGGCGCGCTGGTGTCGGCGGGCGGTTTGGCCTGTTGCGGCGCCCCACTGCCGCCCTTGTCCTTCGAACGGGCCGGACTGATCAGCACGTGCGCGTTGCGGCCCTCGAGGCGCGGCTGGCCTTCCACCGTACCCACGCCCGCCAGGTCGCCCGCGAAACGCAGCAGCAGCTTCTTTCCCAGATCGACGTGAGCGATCTCCCGCCCGCGAAACTGCACCACGGCTTTCACGCGATTGCCTTCCTTCAGGAAACGGATGGCGTGGTTCTTCTTGAATTCATAGTCGTGGTCGTCCGTGTTCGGGCGGAATTTCAGCTCCTTCACCTGGATGACGTGCTGCTTCTTTCGCGCCTCGTGCTGCTTCTTCTTGTTCTCGTACTGCCACTGGCCATAGTCCATGACCTTGGCGACAGGCGGTTCGGCGGTGGGCGCAATCAGGATGAGGTCGAACCCCAACTCCTGCGCTTTGCGCACCGCCGCGGACGTAGGCATCACCTCCACCGAGCCGTCCGGAAACACCACGCGGACTTCGCGGACGCGAATCGCCTCATTCACGTTCTCTCGAATCCTGGGACGGCGCGGGGGATACTGTCGGGGAGGGATCATCGAGCGATCCTGGAGCGATCAACGGCACTGCCGTCGCCCCGGGAAACAAAAGTCTTGCTGATTGGCAATCGGATCTCCGTGGGAATAGCGCACGCCGGAACGGCGCGGCCGGGTTGGTACTGCAATCGGACTAACGTCAAGTTCGCCTTGCTACTATACTGCCAGAAATGCGGGCTGTCGGCAACCGCCAGAACCCTGGGTAGCTCTTTACTCCAACTAAAGTACCAGTTACAATGGAACTCGTCTTTCGGCGGAGATTGTGTCCCACAGGAGGAGCGGAATGAAAAGTGTACTCTTCGCGTGTGTGCTGGTTCTGGCTACCGCGCCATTGCTTCTGGCTCAAGAGGCGCCGACGCCGGAGCCGAGCAGTTTCGTGTTACTGGGGACGGGCATTGCCGGGCTCGGTCTTGTCATCTGGCGGCGCAGCCGGGCAAGAAAGTAGATCACAAGTCGGCACCATGACGATGCGAACGGGGCTTCCCAAAAGAGCCCCTCCTCAACTTTCGGCGGGGTAGACCCGGTGTCGTCTATGGCACCTGGACGCCCACACTACGCGAATCGGGAGCGCTCGGAGCCATCAACTCAGATTTCAGACACTACCAGCTTACGGCGCCGCCGCCTCGAGCTCGCCCTCGCGGAATGCCTGAAGATACTCCACGCACCCTGGGTCGCGCCCCAGCAACATCCGCTGTGCAAGCTGGTATGACGGCGATTGCCGGTCGGCCAGGAACACTTTGTTCAGATTGGTGGTAACGGGGTCCAGGATCGCGCTGTCGGCTCCCGCTTCAGCCGCAAGGTTGAGGAACACCTCATTGATCAGCTTGCGGCAGGGCATGCCGAAAGAGACGTTGCTGAATCCGCCGGTGAGATGGATGCTCTCTCCGTACCGGGCGCGTAGTTGCCGAAACGCATCCAGGCATTGAATCACAAACTGATTGTCTACGGAGATAGGAAACACCAGCGTATCGACGTACAAGCGCTCGATCGCGATACCTCTGGCCAGGGCCGCCTCAATCATCCGGGAAGCGTGGTCGACGCGGTCCGCGGTTCCCTTCGGCATTCCGCTCGCGCCCGCCGCCGTCACCACCACCGGGAGTTCGCAGTCCCGTGCGATGTCGAGCGCGTCGATCCGTTCAAGGGACGCGGAGTTGAGCAACGGCTTGCCCGCCCTTCCCGCGCACGCCTGGATGCCGGCCCAAAGGATCTCCGCGCTGGAGGAGTCGATCGACAGCGGTACCGGGGACAGAGGCTCGATGGCGCGAACCAGCCACTTGATCCCCGCCTTTTGCTCCTCACGGTTCCACGACAGCTCGTCCACATTGAGATCCAGAAAGTCGGCGCCGGCTCTTACCTGCTTCTCCGCCAGAGTCCGCAGATAGATCGTCGCTTCGCCGGAGGAAGGCTCGATTCCCGACATGGCCGTGCGCACGGCGATCATGACGTGCTTGACACGGCCTTCCCGATAGTCCTGGAGACTCTTGAATTCCTCGGGAATGGGGAGGTAACGGGTCTCGCCGCTGGTAGTGGTGTAGCGGACCGCTTCCTCGCCGGCCGGGGATGTGGTCACCAGTTTCCCCGTGCGCAGCACGGACCTTGTAGTGTGGATGTTCTCGCCGATGACGCGGAACGGGCGATTCAGGCCTTGTGGATTCATGAAGAGTTCTTTTTTCGGCTGCGATGATCCCGGCCCAGGAATGTATTTGCCCAGGCGCTGGTTCCCCGGAGTGCGCCGTCTTTGTAGACCACCGGACCTTGCAGCATGCGTTCCTCCTCTCCACAGGCTTTGAGCCGGTCGTATGCGCGCGCCCAGATGCACTCCTTCTCGCCAACTTCGCAGAGGCCCTGACGGGTACCGCCGCAGGGGCCGTTTCGCTGGTTCTTCGCGCACTGGGATTCCGGGCACAAATAGGCGATTTCCGGCAGCGAACAATCGCCGCAGTCCTGGCAGTGGAAGGGCAAGGCCTTCAGGGCGTGCTCCGCGCCGTGCAGAGTGTGCGCCAGCACTGGCGAGCGCTCGACTATCTGATAGAGAGCCCGGCCGGCACGGAAGCCGGCGCTGCCTTCTTCGAACACCCGACGGTGAATCGTTCTGCTCAACCGGTACGTCAGCGGAGCGGCCGGAGGATTTCGCTTTGATCGGAGGTACTCGCGGTTGATTTCGGGAGAACTCAGGCCGGTCTCGGAATCTTCTTCGAAATAATAGAACTCACCATGCTGCGAAAACCGAAGCTCCCGGGCAAACTCGCGCCAATCGTCGGGCGCAAAAGAATCCAGCAGGCTGAAGATCCGCTCATAGTCTTCAAGGCTCAGATGGCCTCCCAGGTATATGCCGCGATATCCGAGTCCGCGGGCGATCGCGCACTGCCGGGCGGCAAAGTCGAGAAAGAAGGCCCTGCCGTTGTCTGGAGACGCGGAGTGCCTCTCCGCCAGCGCCAGCAATTCGTCCGTGACAGTGACCCCCGGAATCCCGCCGGCGTGGAAGTGCCGAGCGGCTTTGGCGCTGAGTACAAAGACGTTGGCTACCACGGGAACGTTCAGCCCCTGTAACGCCATGTACCCGAGCAACTCGTCCATCTTACGGGCGTCGTAGCCAATCTGGGTAATGATGAAACGAGCGCCAACCGCGATCTTCTTCGCCAGCTTGAAATACTGCGGCATGACCTCTCGTTCCAGACGTTTGTAATTGGACACGACGGCGCCGGGGAAAAACGCGCCTCCGGGAGTCTCCGAGAGGATCTGGAGCAGACCGACCGAATCGGTGTCGAAAACCGGCGCTGCCCGTCCGTGGTAGCCGGTCATGGGGTAATCTCCCGAAAGCGTCAGAACGTTCCGAAAGCCCTCACTGGCCAGCTTCCAGCAGCGGCTCTCCAGCGCGTTTCGATTCCAGTCCTTGCAGGAGAGGTGGATGATGACTTCCTGGCCGCGGAAGATGAGGTCCGTCCCCAGCGTGTCGGCGCTGAGCATGGCGTGCCCGCCGGGATTGTCGGTGATACTGAGGGCGTCGAAGCGGGGATGTTCCGCCAGCGAGCGCGCCAGTCCCAGGATCCGGCTGCCGTTTGCGTTGGTGATCAAGCCGCGCGATGTCACCAGCTCGGCGACAGTGACGAAAGCACCGGTTTCCTCAAGCAGGTAACGGAGTGTCGGTTTCGTCCAGGCGCCTGTTTCGATGGAGCGGTCTGCGCGGGCACTCACAAACCAAAGTTTAGTACGATGGTCGAACTATATACAATAACTTCTCATCGGAACTACCCAAACCCTACATACTGCACCTCTTCCTCCAGCTCCAGGCCGAACCGCTCGCGCACGCGCGCCTTGAGATCGGCGATCACTTCCACCACCTGTGCAGCCGTGCCCGTGCCCGCGTTGTAGATGAGATTCGCGTGATAATCGGCCACATGAATGTCGCCGTTCTTCATGCCCTTCGCGCCCACCTGCTCCAGAAACCAGGCTGAGGGCACCTTGCCTTCGCGCACCACGCCGGCGGGGACAACCGCGCGCACCGGCGCGTCGAGCTCGCCCAGGATCAGATTCTTGAAAATGCTGCCCGCGCACTTCATGGTCGGCGGATATTTGCGATTGCGCACGCTGAGGATGTCGTCCGCCACGCGGGCCAGCTCTGCCGCCGGCGCCGTTTCGAGCAGCAATTCCGCCGACAGCACCACCCAGCCCTTGTTCCTCTTGAACACGCTCTCCCGATAGCGGAACTCGCAATCGGCGTTGCCAATCTCGCGAACCTCCGCGCCGTCGAAAAAGCGTACCCTGCGGACGCTCTCGCAAATCGACCGGCCGTATGCGCCCGCGTTACCGTAGACCGCGCCGCCCACCGTGCCCGGAATCCCGGTCATGGTCTCCAGCCCGCCGAGGCCGTGCGCCACGGAATAATCCACCAGCGCCTGCAGATCGCCGCCCGCCGCCGCACGCACACATGTCCCGCTTTGCTCGATGGCCGAGCCGGTGAAGCGCAGCACGATGCCGTCGAAGCCGTTGTCGGAGACAACCAGGTTCGTTCCTCCGCCGATGACTACGTGCGCGGTGTCGCGCGCCGCCCGGAAGGCTTCGACGAAGGCGCCCTCATCCGCCGCCTCCACCAGATATCGCGCCGGCCCGCCGATTTCGAAGCGTGTGTATCGGCTCAGCGGCGCGCCTTCGCGGACCGACACGCCCGCGATGTCCCGCAGACGAGCCGCCGCTTCCGCAAAAGTGTACATTGACTTCAGAGTAACGCGAGGTTCCACAATGACGACGATGGCAGAAACAAGGACGGCTTTTGAACAGGTGCTGACAGCTTCGGGGCGCTCGTCCGAGATTCCCGAATCCGCCGACGTGTATGGATGGCTGGTGGGAAGCTGGGAGCTCGATGTTTACGACTACGATTCGGACGGCGCGGTGCGCCGCGGAAAAGGCGAGGTTCACTTTGGATGGGTGCTGGAAGGCCGGGCGGTGCAGGACGTCTGGATCATGCCTCCGCTCTCCCAGCGCCCGGCCAACCCCGACCAGATCCGCAACCGGTACGGCGCCACACTCCGCGTGTGGGACCCGTCGATTCAGGCCTGGCGGGCGACATGGATCAACCCGGTGACCGGCGCGCGCGATGAGTTGATCGGACGCCGCATCGGCGAGGACATTGTGCAGGTGGGCGCCCACGGCGACGGCACCCCCATCCGCTGGATGTTCACCGAGATCACTTCCGATTCGTTCCGCTGGATCGGCGAAGCCCTCAACCCGGATGGGAAGACCTGGAAGCTCGAAGCCGAATTCCGCGCCCGGCGTATGCGCTGACTCCGTTGTGGGGCAGGCCCTCGGCCTGCGGCGGGCTCCCAGCCCGCCCGTTCCCGTCTTGCTCGACAGGCGGTCTGAGAGACCGCCGCAGCCTGAGAGGCTGCCCCACAATCCTGCCCCACTCAGCGCGGACCGCGAAGCCAGTCCACGAACCAGTCGCGGGCGAGAGCCGCGACCTTGTCCAGGGCGCCGCGCTCTTCGAACAGGTGCGTCGCGCCTGGGACAATCTGCAGTTCCTTGTCGCAGCGAAGCTGATCGAACGCCTGGCGGTTGAGCTCAAGCACGGTGTGGTCGCGCCCGCCGACGATGAGCAGGGTCGGCGCATCCACCATCGCCAGCATCGGTCCCGCGAGATCGGGACGGCCGCCGCGCGAGACCACCGCCCGCACAGTGTCGGGCCGTCGAACCGCGGTCACCAGCGCGGCCGCCGCTCCCGTGCTGGCGCCGAAGCATCCGACATGCAGCCGCGCTGTGCTGTCGTTCGCCGCGATCCAGTCCACCGCCTGCGTCAGCCGATTCGCCAGAAGATCGATATTGAAGCGCAGATGGCCGGTGCGCTCGTCGTCGGCGCCCTCGTCCGGCGTCAGCAGATCCATGAGAAGCGTGCCCATCCCGGCGTCCTGCAGAACTTCGGCGACCTGCCGGTTGCGCGGACTCAATCGGCTGCTGCCGCTGCCATGTGCGAACACCACCACGGCCCGCGCGCCATCGGGCAACACCAGATCGCCTTCGAGGCCCATTGGCGGAATGATCATTGCCGCTCACCTTCATCGCGAACTCGCGCCGCCTTCGCCAGCAGCACCCGAACCTCTTTGTCGCTGGTCTGCGAAAAATCGTCATACCAGTTGCTGACCGCCGCCAGCGTCTCCGGCGCGCTTGCGCACACGAACCGGTCGGCGATGGCGCGGAACTCCTCGCAGATATCGGCCGCCGCCACTGGCACGGCGACAACAATGCTCGCGGGGTTCTGCTGCCGCAGCGCGCCCACCGCCGCTTTCATCGTGGAGCCGGTGGCCAGACCGTCATCCACCACAATGGCCACGCGCCCCTCGATCCGCAGCCGCGGCCGGTCGCCACGATACTCGCGTTCCCGCCGCTCGATCTCACTCGACTCGCGTTCCGCCACCGCGTCCACGATGCCTGGCGCGATTCCGAGGTGCCGCACGACGTCGTCGTTCACCACGCGCACGCCGCCGCTGGCAATCGCGCCCATCGCCAGTTCCTCGTGCCCCGGCACGCCGAGCTTGCGCACAATCAGAACGTCCAGGGGAATGCCCAGCTCCCGGGCCACTTCGTAACCCACCGGCACGCCGCCACGCGGCAGCGCCAGCACTATCGCGTCGGCGCGGCCCCGGTACTCCTCGAGCAGCGTGGCCAGCACGCGGCCCGCTTCCGAGCGATCCCGAAACGTGGTCAGCAAGGGACGCCTCGATTCGAAGATCCGGATAAGACTCGATGTGTTACCGCGAACGTCCCGCGCCCGTCGCCGCGGGTTTCGGCGCTGCAGCCGGCGTTTCGGCGGTCGCCGCGGGCGCCGCCTCCGGCTTGAGCAAGCCCAGATTGCGCCGCAGCGTGGAATCGAGCTGCTGGCAGATATCCAGGTTGTCCTTCAGGAACTGGCGTGCGTTCTCGCGGCCCTGCCCAATACGCTCCCCGTTGAAGCTGTACCAGGAGCCGCTCTTCTCGATGATGTTCTGGGAAACGCCGAGGTCGATCAGATCGCCCTCTTTGGAAATCCCTTCGCCGTAGATGATGTCGAACTCCGCCTCGCGGAACGGCGACGCCACCTTGTTCTTCACCACCTTCACTTTAGTGCGGTTGCCGATCACCGTTTCGCCGTCCTTGATGGCCGCGATGCGCCGAATGTCCGTCCGCACCGACGAATAGAACTTCAGCGCGCGCCCGCCGGTGGTGGTTTCCGGGTTGCCGAACATCACGCCGATTTTCTCGCGAATCTGATTGATGAAAATCAGGCAGGTGTTCGAGCGCGATACGACGCCCGTGAGCTTGCGCATGGCCTGCGACATGAGCCGCGCCTGCACGCCCATATGGCTGTCGCCCATCTCGCCGTCGAGCTCGGATTTCGGCACCAGCGCCGCCACGGAATCGACAATCAGCACGTCGATGGCGCCGGAGGCGATCAGCGCGTTGGTGATCTCCAGCGCCTGCTCGGCGTAATCCGGCTGCGAGACAAGCAGATTGTCCACGTCCACGCCAAGCTGGCCGGCGTATTTCGGATCGAGCGCGTGCTCCACGTCGATGAAGGCCGCCACCCCGCCGGTCTTCTGCGCGTTGGCCACCACCTGCAGCGCGACGGTGGTCTTGCCCGACGATTCCGGCCCGAAAATCTCGTTGATCCGGCCGCGCGGGAAACCGCCCACGCCCAGTGCATAGTCCAGCGAGATCGATCCGCTGGAGATCACCGAGACCGGCACGATGGCTTCCTTCGAGCCAAGCCGCAGAATCGACCCCTTGCCGAACTGTTTCTCGATCTGGCTCAGCGCCGTCCCCAGGTTGCGCGTGCGTTCCTTATCTTCCATGTTTGAGTCCTACAATTGCGGCGCGTAGTAGCCTCTGCGCGCGTGCACAATGAGATCCTTGCGTCCGCGCACCCGCACCATCACCGGATGATAGCGGCCGTCGGCCACCAGCGGATCGGGCCGGTAATAGACGTTGTACTGATGGCGCAGCTCGTTAGCGACATTCGTGAAATCCTGCGCCAGATCCGCCGCTTCGAACGGGAAAAACGCCACGCCTCCGGTCTCGGCCGCGTAATACTTCAGGATTTTGTCGCCGTCGGTCTGGATGTGCGAGCGGTTGGTGGAGATGGTGTAGATCACCACGTCGCCCTTCTGCGCCATCTCCAGCGCCTGGTCGCGCGTGTAGCGGCTTTGGTTGTCGTCGCCGTCGCTGAGAATCACCATCGCGCGCCGGAACTTGTGCCGCGGCTGGTCCTGCATCAGCTTGTCGCGGCAGGCGAAGAAGATCGCGTCGTAGAGCGACGTGCCGCCGCCGGGGCGCAGGTCGTCAATGGCTTTCTCCAGCGTTTCAACGTTTGAAGTCAGGTCGGCCACCAGTTCCGTTGAGGAATCGAAGCTCACCACCATGGCCTTGTCCTGCTCGGGCCGCAACGCCATGCGCACAAACTCGCTCGCCGCCTCTTGTTGGAAGCGGAAGCGGTCGCGAATGCTGTTGCTGGTGTCGATCAGAATCGCGAGGCGCAGCGGCAGGTCCGACTCGGCCGTGAACTGGATGATGTTCTGCTCTTTCTTGTTCTCCAGAACCTCGAAATCGTCCTTGGTGAGGTCGGTGATGAACCGGCCCTTCTTGTCGGTGACGGTGAACAGCATGTTCACCCGGTTCACTTCGAGGACGATGCGGTTGGCGTCGTCGGGCGGCTTCGCGGTGTCCTGTGACGTGTCCTGCTGCGCGCCGAGCGGACACAGAACCGCAAGCAGGGCGGCGGGTACAACAAGATTCTTCATGGCCGGACGCTACCAATTATAGCCGGGTGGGCGGATGTGGATGTGGGGCAGCCTCTCAGGCTGCGGCGGGCTCCCAGCCCGCCGTGTGGGGCAGAGTTTCACTCTGCGGCGGGTTTGTAACCCGCCTCTTCGAGCCATCGGACTCGTCCGCTCGTACAACGGCTCCGTGGCTCGTGACGACCTGTGTAGTCATAGCGCGACTACAATTGATTTGTGAGGACAGACTTCCAGGGAAAATCGCCGTGCATCCCCCAGACACCTGCGTCCACGCTCGCATCGACACGGTCACCAGGAAACGCGACCACCCGCAAGGCGATTGCCCAGCTTGAGGCGGGAAAAGGCAAGCGCTTCAGCAGTGTCCGCGCCCTGATGGCGGACTTAAATGCGGATCGTTGAGCGGTCGACGGGCATTCAAGCGGGTTCTCGTGCCCTCGGCTCCGAGCAAGCTGATCGAGACGGCGTAGGCGGGGTGCTTAGGGCTGGAACCGCGGGTCCGCGGGCGGTGTCTATTCGGGACAGGCACCCATGAAGATCAGCTACCGGACAGCGACTCTGGCGATGGCTGCCGTGTTCACGGCGGCATGCTGGATCTCAACGTACGTTCCCGTGAATGCGCCGCGACCGGCCGTGGTGAACCGCCCGGCTTCTGGAGCGGTTTCGATCGATTGGTGCGACGCGATGATGTGGGAGCAGACGGCGGCTTCGGCGAAGTTCTCCGCGCTTGCCTGGCTCGCGACGTTAGTTGTCGTGCCTATCGCCGGCCTTCTCAACCGGCGCTTGCCGCGCTGGATCTCAATCTTCGGATTGCTGGCGTGCGCGGCGATGATGTGGACTGTGGCCACAGGCTGACGCTGGCAGCGGTGTTTCTCTGCGGGGCAAAAAGCGCTGTGCGTGGCGTCGATTGGATCACTGGCGGTGCTTTGCGTCCACCAGGCGCTTCCGCAGCGGGCACGTTGAGTCCCTCTTACACAAGATGCTGATCTGAGCGATCCGTCATGTTGCCTCGCGCTGCCGGACAAACGGAATGGGCTTGACGCCGACCGGGGCATCCAGAATCCTCAGCTCTGCTTTGCCCTCGCCGACGACCGTGAACTCGAACTTGATCACGTCATCCCCTTCCTTCTCCTCGAAGCTGAGCGTGGAGCCTTTCAGCTTCGGATTCAGGATGGGTGAAGCAGAATCCGGCTGCCCGTCCGAGTCGGGCTCCTGCAGATCGCCGTTCGCGTCGACGTTGATCCTGCAGTTCTCGGACTGGCCGGAGATCGGGTCGCCGGATTTCAGACGAATGGTGCAGATCACCTTGTCCCTGAATTTTGCCTGCCATTCCCCGATAAACTTCTTTGCCGCGTCCGAGTCCTGCGCGGAGAGGGGCAGACCGCAAAGAATGAACGCCACGCTTGCAAGCCTCAGCATGGTAGCGGGGAGGCACGCGGAGGGCCATGGGGAAGCGGCCCGTAAGCAGGGGAAAACGGCGCAAGTGCGGGCGCGGGCGGCACAGGAGTGAAGGAACATCGACGCGCGCGCCAGGCTCCTGAGCCGCCGTTATTTCCCCGCTTGCAGCGTCTGCGCGTTCCTCTGATCCAGCACGAGCGAATTCGCTCCCGACCTCAGGTCCACGCGCACGTCCCACCCCAGCGGCGGATGAACCGCGCTCGTCGCGGCAAAGATATAATACAGGCCCGGCGGCACGCCCCCGAAAGTCGCTTTGCCGGAAGCATCCAGCCTCACCGCTGCCACCGCGTACGGCCGCAGAGCCGCCAGCGCCTGCCCGCATTGCGGCAGCTTCTTCTCACAGGCCTGACTCCAACTCTGCAGCGGCGTCGATCCCGCCTGGGGCTGTATGCCGTTCTTCGCCACCACCTCGCTGAAAGAACCCCGCAACAGCACCAATGCAAGTCCCGCGAGCGGATTCGTCGCCCCCGGCGGCGATGCGAAGCCCCGGGCGGTGAGAACCGCATCTCCCGTCCCGGGCTGATTCGGCGTACTTGTTCCCGGCGCATTAGCCGGAGCCGGCGCCGCGGGGCCCAGCGAGGGGATCTCTCCGGGCCGCAGCACCGCCATCGTGCACGCCTGATTCAGCGGCGCAAAAACGAAATCGCCGTCGGCATTCTTCGCGATAATTCGGCGGCCCTGCACTTCAATTTGGCCCGCGCCCGGATCGAGCGAGTTATCCGCCTTCAACGCCATGGTAAGCGGACGCCCCGGCGTCTCCAGCCTCACCACTGCGTCGTTGCCGCTCGCGCGGATCGAATACGGATACGCGTGGATCGCCGCGCCGCACCCCACAATCGCCGATTCCGGAAAGAACTCCACGCTGAATCCCGTGGGCGCCACATAAGCTCCGTGCATCCGCAGTCCCGGCGGCGGAGTCGGCGCGCTCCCGCCCAGGAGCATCCCCTCCGCCATCCCCTTCAGCGCATCCACCTGCGTCTTTCCTGAGTTCGCCAGGATTGCCTTCGTGCATGTTTCGGTCTTCGGCGCGTAGCTGGGACCGCTGTAAGTGGTCTGACCCGGCTGGTAGCTGCTGGAGCTGTTCGTGGTGGTCCGCGTGTAATATCCTCCGTCAGTGTGCAGGTTCGGATCGCCGGAATACTGCTGTGCCTCCATCGGCGTGAGCTTCTGTGTCGTGGTGGATTCGGAGGTGACCCACTTGCCCGCGGTCGTTGATGAGGAGCCCATTCCGGTCACAATCCGCCCGTCCACCACCACGGGGCCGTCGTCAGCCAGCGTGCCGTCGGGCCGCAGATAAAGCACGAACGGTTTCGGCGTGATGTCGATTTTGATGGCCGCCTGATTATTGACGATCGCGATGGCGTACGAGCGCTGCTCCTGATCGAGGTCGCCGCACGCCATCATGGCGGAACGATCGTCGAACTGCATCCGCCAGTTTCCTCCGCCTATGTAATTTCCGGCGATCTCCAGCCCCGGCGGCAGCGACTTCGTGGCCTTCGACAGGGCGTCGGCCGAGCCCGGCGCGATAGCGTTGGCCATGGCCACGCCATTGGCGATGGCGCCCTCGAACCAATGACCCAGGCTGTTCTCGCCGCACAGCGTCGGCGATCGCCCGGAAACAATGCAGCGGATTGACGCCCGCTGCTCGGGCGATTGCTGCGATCCGGCGAAGCCGAACGGATCGATCGGCGATGCCGCGGCCATGGCGGACGCCGCGCTCGGAGCGGGCGTGTTCACCGCCTTGTTGTACTGCTCGTCCCACTTCTTCTGCGCGTCCTGCACCCGTTGCACCGCCTTCGCCGACGGCTGCTGGCACGTCGGCAGCAGCTTCCTCAGCGTGCCGCGCGTTTCGTAGGTGACCGTTGGAAAACCGTTCGGCCGCATGTGGTCGGGATGGTCCACCATGCAGGTGGAGGTGTCCGACAAGTCGCGAATATTGCAGCTTTCGATGAAAAGACGTTCGCCGTTGCAGACGTACGTGACGTGTGTCTGGATGTCGTCGGCAATCGCAGGAAAGCAAAACCCCACCAGAGCGACAAGGCTGACCGCACAATACCTGGGCCTCATGTCTGTGTCTCCACTTCGGATGTTCCGGTGACGCTTTCAGCGCAGCAGGAGGAGTGAATCGCCGATGCAGCAACCCGGTTGACTATGTACTCTACCACCATCCAGCCGCGGTTTGCCCGCGCCAATCCGCCGCCAACAGGACACAGACGCGGTCAGGGATCCTGAGGGGCTCGTCAACCCGCCTCCACCCGCTCCAGCCACTCCTCCAGCTCCTTCGGCAGCGGCGCTTCCACCGTGATGCGCTCCCCCGACGACGGGCTGTCGAACGCGATCCGCGCGGCGTGAAGAAAGAACCGCCCGCTCGCGTCCACCGGCGCGCCGTATAGCCGATCCCCCGCCACCACATGTCCGATGCTCGCCAGATGCACGCGGATCTGGTGTGTCCGGCCGGTGCCGATCCGCACTTCCAGCAGCGTGAACTTCGCGAACCGCCGCATCACCCTGTATTCGGTCAGCGCCGTCCGTCCCGACGCCAGCCGCGCGGTCATCCTCGTGCGCCGCACCGGATCGCGGGCAATGGGTTTCGTGACGCGCCCGCCTTCGCCCGCAATCACGCCGTGCACCAGCGCAACGTACGTTTTCTCTACCGTGCGCGACGCGAATTGCCGCGCCAGATTCCGATGAGCCGCGTCCGTGCGCGCCACCAGCAACACGCCGCTGGTGAAGCGGTCGATGCGATGCACAATTCCCGGCCGCTGCTCGCCGCCCACCGCAGACAGCGCCCCGAAGCGATGTACCAGCGCATTGGTCAGCGTGCCCGAACGCGCGCCGGCGCCCGCGTGCACCACCATGCCGGCGGGCTTGTTCACCGCCACCACATCGGCGTCTTCATAAAGAATGTCCAGCGGTATGTCTTCGGCGACGGCCTTCAGCGGCGGGAGCGCAGCCGGCGTCACCTCGATTCGCTCGCCTCCGCGCAACGCATGCGACGCCTTCTCCACGCGCCCGTCCACCAGCACGCGCCCGGCGCGAATCCACTCCTGCAGGCGAGCGCGGCTGTAGTCCGGCATTTGCGCGCGCAAAAAGTGATCGAGGCGCGAACCCGCGGAGCCGCTGAAGACGACGCTCACGTCACTCTCCCGCATCATCTTCCCACATCATTTTCCCGCATCATTTTCCCGAGGTCAGGCTCAGAACCAGCTCTTCCATCACCACGCGATCGTCGGGCCGCGCGTCGCGCAGCGCTCGATCCGCCTCGAAGAGCCTGGCCACGGCTCGCTCCAGCCTGGGCTTCGGGAATGCGGCTACGGTCGCCGCCACCTGATCCGCCCGGTCGCGCCACATGCGCACGCCCTCGCGCGTGGCCCACCCCAGAATCTGCTGCGAGTTGCGCAGCCCGGCCTCGTGCGCCGCCAGCGCCAGCCGGAACTGCGTGGCCAGAAAGCTGAGCGCCAGCGGAAGATACTCGCCCTCGCGCAGCAAAGTGTCCAACGAATCGAGCGAGCGTTTGCGATCCCCGCGCCCCAGCGCGTTCACCAGCGCGAAAATCGTGGTCGCCTGCGCGTTCGGCACCAGCGCCGCGATGTCCTCCGCGGTGACCGGCCGCTCGGTCCCCACGTACAACGCCAGCTTCTCGATCTCCGCGGCGATGCGCCCCGCGTCCGCGCCGAGCGATTCCACCAGCAGCCCCAGTTCCGAAACTCCCAGCCGCAGGCCACGTTCGCGCGCCAGGTCCTGGGCGACGCGCCGCGCCGATTCGGGCGTGTGCGGGCGAAACTCCACGACATCCGGAATCGTGCCGTAGAACTTCGCCACGCGCTCGTTCTTCGTCTTGTCCTCGCCCTCGAACTCGTAGCGCGACGAGTCGAACACCACCACCGTGCCGGGCACTGGATTCCGTACGTAGTCGGCCAGTTCGCCCCCGGCGACGGAGTCCTCCGCGCTCGCTCGTCCCTTCGGCAGCGCCGCCTCCGCCGCCGACGCCCAGATGACGCGAACCGGAGCGAACAACGAGAACGATCGCGCGTCGTCCAGAACCTCGGCCAGCGAAACCGAATCGAGATCGTGGCGCGTCAGCCCCTGTTCGTGATCGCCGTCGCCGAGCACCCGCCCAACCAGCGCGCGTCGGCACCGATCGCGGCTCCACGTCTCCGGCCCCAGAAACAAATACACTGGCGCGGGCGCGGCCTTCGCCATGCGGCTGAGAAAAATCTCCGGGCTCAAAAATTCTCCAGAATCCCGCTGACCACCGCGCTGGCAATGTCCTGGCTCATGCGCAGCTCGGCGGCGCCGCTCTCGTCGAAATACGTGGGGGCGTTGGTGCTCAGCTGATAGCGCTGATGGAAGTCCCAGGCTGGGTGCGTATAGAGAACCTTGCTCGCGCGGTCGGTGAGAGTCACCTGAATCCTTGCGCTCACCTGCAGCGCGACTGCGCGCCCGGTAGTTGTGTCGGTCATGATGGCGAACGACCCGAAGCTGATGACCGAGCCTTTCAGCGCCGCGTCGGCGTCCTCGGGGCGCTTCACCAGCCGATACCGCGTGCGCGCGATGAGCTCGCGCGAGATGGCCTCCGGTATGGCGTCGGTAAGCCGATAGTGCGAGGTCGCGTTTTCGAAGGGCGCGATGTAGATAGTGTGCACGTCCTTCGGCATCAGGTCGCCCTTGCCCGAAACGTGATACCCGCACCCGGAAAGCGCCACCACGAGAACCGCTATCGACCAGAGTGGGGCGGCCTCACAGGCCGCGGCGGGCTCCCAGTCCGCCTTCCGAGAGACCATCGCCTTATCCCGCCAGTTCACGAATCACCTCGACGCAATTGTCCGCGGACATGCGCAGATTATCCGCGGCCATCCAGAACCAGCACGCCTGCGGCTGGTTGCGATCCTTCATCATCGATCCCACCACAATCCCGCTCTGCCCCGCGATCCCGGCGTTGGTCGGCGGTTCCTGATCGCCGGTCCGCACGTCGATGTTTGGCGATGCCAGCTCCGGGGCGATGCGATCCGGCTCCGGCGGCGCGTCGAACAGCACCCAGAAGGAGAAGCTGTAGCCGTGAAACACCGGCGCCTGAACCAGGCGCAGCGAGGGCATGGGCACGTTCGAGCCGGGCCCCAGCAGCGAAGCAAGATGCCGCTCCATGCGCAGTTCCACGTCGGCCAGCGATTGCGGCGCGTCGGCGCCCCACGCCGGCAGCATGTTGAAGCTCACCTGCGCATCGAACACCGCCCTGGGCAGCGGCTTGAACGCGAACAGATTCACCGTCTGCTTCTGCAGCTCGTCCAGACCGCGCCGGCCGCGTTCGCTGGCCGGCTCGAACACCACGGCCACCACCTGCCGAAGCGACTGTACCTCCGCCAACTTCGTGAGAAACATCGCCAGCGCGATAGCCGCCGGGTGCGCGATCACCTGAATGCCTTCCGCGCCTTGTCCCGCTCGCTCCCGCCCCGCCGGTTCAACCATCGGCGCGCGCAATCGCGCCGCGGGTTCGTCCTCCAGCCAGCCGCTGACATCCACCAGCGCCGGCGTAGCTTTGCGTCCTCGGGCATACTCCAGCGCACGCCGGCTCGAGTCGGCCGACCCGCACAGCACCATCGCGCCCGCATCGGCGACCAGCGCGCTGTCCAGATCGGAAATCACCACCGGCTCGCCCGCCTCTTCGGCAATCAGGCTGCCCGGCTGCTCTCCGCCGGCCACCAGTTCCACGCTCGCGCCGATTCCCGATTCGCGCAGCACGTCGCGCACTTCACGCCCGGCCAGCGTCTCGCCGCCGATAATCGCGATCGTGTCCTTACCCAATTCGTTGCTCCGAGTGAGCGGGCGAAGGCTGCTGCGGCGAATGACGGCGGAACCTGCGCCGGATGACGCCGGCAATGCGAATGATCACGCCGCTGGCCACGTAACTGGTGGCCAGCGCCAGCAAAAACGGCTGCCCGAAATTCCAGGTGAGATAGAGCACGCAGCAGATGAGCACCACGGTGAGCGGCGAGCGCGGGCGCAGCAGATTGATCTCCTTGAAACTCGGATAGCGCCACGTGCTCACCATCAGAAACGCCACCAGCGCCAGCAGCACCAGCCACAGGAACGACAGGAACCACCAGCGAATCGGCGCGCCGTCGGCGGCATACACCACCGCGCACACCAGCGCCGCGGCGGCGGGAATGGGCAGCCCGACGAAGTACTTGCGGTCCGGCCGGCCGGGATTGCGGGGCACCGGATTGGTGGTGATGTTGAAGCGCGCCAGCCGCGCCGACCCGCATACCAGAAACAGAAAGCAGATGAAATAGCCGGCGCGGTGATCCATCAGAAAACCGCCCGGCAACGCCATGTCCACGCCCCACGCGAAAGCCAGCACCGCCGGCGCGATACCGAAGGTGATCACGTCCGCGAGCGAATCCAGCTCGCGTCCGAAATCGCTCACCGTGTTGGTCATGCGCGCAATGCGCCCGTCGAGGCCGTCCAGCACGAACGCCGCGCCGATCGCCTTGGCCGCGGTGGCGAAGTCGGCATTGGCGCCGATGTTGCCGGCGTGCGCCGCCAGCGCCCCCTGCAGCGCATCCATCACCGCGAGGAAGCCCAGAAAGATGTTGCCGGAGGTGAACAGACTCGGCAGAACATAGGCCGCCCTGCGCCTCCGTCGATCGCCCTCTTTCGGTTTTCCGCGCAGCCCGAATCCCGCCATCAGGCCCCCGGCTTTCTTCGTGCGATCACGCTGGAGCCCGCCGCGACGCGCTGCCGCACATCCACGGTGACGTCCCACTCCGGGCCGAAAAACACGTCCACGCGCGAGCCGAACTTGATGAGGCCGACCCGTTCTCCCCTCTCCACCACGTCCCCGGTTTTCTTCCAGAACACGATGCGCCGCGCGATCAATCCGGCGATCTGCTTGAACACCACGCGCGTGCCGTCGCCTTCCACGGTGATGACGTTTTGTTCGTTGTCGGAGCTGGCCCCTTCGCGGCTGGCCACCAGAAATCGTCCTCGCTGATACGTCACGCCGGTGATGGTGCCCGCGATAGGTGTGCGGTTCACATGCACGTCGAAAATGTTCAGGAAAATGCTGACCCGCGTCTGCCCCGACGGCTCGGCCTTCACCGAGACCACGCGGCCATCGGCCGGCGAAACCGCCACCGGACCGTGGGGAATCGGCCGATCAGGATCGCGAAAAAAGTAAAGGCAGAACAGCGCGAGCAGAAAGAATGGAATCCCCGTGGGCAGGGCCAGGTACGAGAGCGCAGCTCCGGCCGCCGCCAGCGCGCCAGCGTAATAAATCCCGTCCCTGACCATGGCTTCGAGACCATTCTCTCATGTGGGTGATGTGGGGCAGGCTTTGAGCCTGCGGCCGATTTTCAATCGGCTCGGCCGGGGTTGCTTCTGTTACCGAGCCGTGACTAGAGAGAGCGGTCTTGCTTTGTGGGGCAGGCACCCTGCCTGCGGCGGGCTCCCAGCCCGCCCCTTCACAACCGCGCCAGCAACAGCGCCGCTAACGCAACGCGATCCGCAATCCGGCCAATGAGAATGCTCTCGTTTGCGGCGTGTGCGCCCTCGCCCACCGCGCCGATTCCATCCAGCGTCGGGACGCCCAGCGCCGACGTGAAGCTGCCATCCGATCCGCCGCCGACGGCCGATCCCTCCAGTTCAATCCCCAGCTCCGCTCGGGCGATCGCGCGCGCCTTCTCGAATAGCTCCCGATTCCCCGGTGTGCGCTCCATCGGCGGGCGATTCATGCCGCCCTCGACAGCGATGGTGCAGCGCGAGTCCACCGCAGTCAGACCGCGGAACGCGGCTTCCACCCGAGCTGCATCCTCCGGGTACGTCACACGGACATCCACATCCACGCGCGCCTCCGCCGGCACGGTATTGCTCGCTTCGCCTCCGCGGATCACGCCCGCATTCACGGTAACGCCGCGAGCGATATCGGTGAAACCGGCGATCCGCTCGATCTGCCGGGACAGCTCGACGATCGCGTTCGCACCCGATTCGAAATCGAGGCCCGCGTGCGCCGCGCGCCCGCGCACGACAACGGCATAGTGGCCCAGGCCTTTGCGCTCGGTCTTGAGCTTCCCGTCGAGGCCGTTACTCGGTTCCATCACCAGCACCGCGACGCTCCCTCGCGCCACCTCCTCGGTGATGGCGCGCGAAGTCAAACTGCCCGTTTCTTCGTCGGCGTTGAGCTGCAGCAGCACCTCGCGCTTCACCGGTACTTCCAGATCCCGCAGCGCGCGCACGGCCATCAGGAAAAACGCGAGGCCGCCCTTCATGTCGAAAGCGCCGCGTCCCCACACTCTCCCCTCGCCAACCCGAAAAGCCACGTGCGGCTTCACGACATCGAGATGTCCCAGCGCGAGGATGCGCCCGTTCTTCTCACCACCCGGCAAATCGAACCGGCATTGCAGATGGCCGCCTTCGAACTCCCGAACCTCGCCGAACCCCGCCACACGCACACGGAACAGCTCATTGAATCGCTGAATCGCCCGCGCGTCCCCGCTCGGCGTATAACACTCCACGAGCTCGCCGATCAGCGCGATCGTCTCCTCCAGATGCGCTTCCGCCCACTCCAGCAGAGGATTCTTCCGCTCCACCTTCAGATCCACACCTTCTCGAGCGTCACGCTCTTTGCGCAAAGCGCGCACGATGCGGCGTCGGTGTAGTAGTGCCCTTCCAGTTTCGCCAGATAATACAGCGGCAGCGGATCGAACTGCACCGTCTTCGGCGTCGGCTGGTAGACCACCACCGCCAGGCCAACCACGATCCCTCCGCGCGTCTCCACCAGCGTCTTCAGCTCCGACAGATTCCGGCCCGAGCGCAGAATGTCGTCCACCAGCAGCACCTTCTCGCCGGGCGCAACCTCCATGAACTGCCGGAAGCGCAGAGGCACGTGCTCGTCGTCGCGCTCGGCCCAGTAGACCTGATGCGCGCGCAGCGCCTCGCACACCCCGTAGGCCACCGGAAGTCCGCCCTTTCCCGGCGTCACGATGGAAAGCTCGGGAATTATCGCGCGGATTTCCGAATTGGCGCGCAGCAGGCGGCTCAGCCCAACGCTCAGGATGCGCGCGTGCTGGTAATAGCGCATGGCCAGCGGCACCTGCAGATATTCGTTCGAATGCAAGCCGTTCGGATATTCGAAGTGGCCATTGCGCAGCGCGCCGGTTTGCTGCAACAGCGCGACCACCTCTTCCTGAGTCGGTACCAGATGCATGACTAATGTGCTCCTTTGCCCGTCAGTACGCGGGGTATGGTGCGAAGAATGATTTTCCAGTCCAGCGCCAACGACCACGTGTCGATGTACTGCATGTCCATTTTCATCCACGTGTCGAAATCCAGTGCGTCGCGCCCCCGCGTCGCCCAGATGCAGGTCAGCCCCGGCCGCATGCGCAGCCGTCGCCGCTGCCAGCGCTCATAATGATCCACTTCATCGGGCACCGCCGGCCGCGGACCCACCAGCGACATGTCGCCGCGCAGCACGTTCCAAAGCTGCGGCCACTCGTCGATCGAAAACTTCCGCAGCTTCCGGCCGAGCGGCGTCAGCCGCGGGTCGTCGGCAATCTTGAACGCCGTGGATTTCTGATTGAGGTGCTCCAGCTCCGGCTTCATCTTCTCGGCGTCGCGCACCATCGAGCGGAACTTGTAAAACGTGAACCGCCGCCCGTTCAGCCCGCAGCGCTGCTGCCGGAAAATCGCCGGCCCCGGCGAGGTGACGCGAATCAGAAACGCGATCAGCAGCATGAACGGGGCTAACAATATCAGCGCCGCGGCCGCCAGCGCGACATCGGTGAACCGCTTCACCAGCAGCCGGATCTCGTCGTGCGGCGCGCGGGCAAATGTCAGCAGCGGCGCCGCGCCCAGGCGGTCCAGATACACGCGGCTGTTCACGTGCGGAAAGAAATCCACCGCGACCCGGGTGTTCACGCCCTCTTCGTCGCACAACAGCATGGTTTCCTCCATGCGCGCCAGTTGCGCGCTGTCCACCGCGAAGATCACCTCGTCAATGACGCGTTCGCGCAGCAGCCGCGGAAGCTCGCCGAGCGAATGCGTCTCGTAGGTGCGCCGCAGCGTCACCGCGCTCGCCTCACCTGCATCGTCCGGACGGAAGAACCCGCTCAGCCGTAACCCGTACTCTTCCGACGCCTCCAGCAACTCGCCAATCGCGCGCGCGCGTTCTCCCTCGCCCACCACCATCACGTAATAAGGCGTCCCGAATTCCTTGCGAATGGCCCCGACGACGCGCCCGGCGTTCAATCGGAACAGGCACAGCAAAACCCAGCTATACGCGGCGAACAGCAGCAGGAACGGACGGCTGAGCTGATAGTCGGCCGGCCGCAGCACGTAGTCGGACAGAACCAGCGCCGCCGCGCCCAGCGCGCACTGCCGGAACGTGTTTCGCAGCACCACCCGCGGATGGGCCGAATCCAGCTTGTCGTAAATGTTGAACCAGTATCCGATGGCCAGCCACAACAGCACCGCGGTCCCCAGCACCAGCGCCTTCACCGGCCGATCCAGATAGAACGGCCGGGAAAACGGCAGCAACGAACGCGTCTGGTACGCCGCCTCGAACGCGACGGCGGTCAGCACAACGTCCGACAGTCCGAACAGGACCTTGACCTTTCTGTAATGGCGGCTGAACACCTCGAACACAAGAATACAATCAACGTATGCGCATATTCATCACCGGGGCGAGCGGCTACATCGGCTCCGCGGTCGCGGCGGCGCTGGCCCGCGCCGATCATCACGTCTTCGGACTGGTTCGCTCGGAGTCGAAAGCCCATCGCGCCGCGCGCGCCGAGGTGCATCCGGTAATCGGCTCCATGCAGGAACCCGAGCACTGGATCGACGCCGCTCGCTCCTGCGAAGTGATCATCCACTGCGCGGCCGAGTATTCGCCGCAGGTCTGGGATCTCGATTCGCGCACCGCCGAGACGCTGCTCACCGCGGCATACGAGACTCGCCGCCCGCGCCTGTTCGTCTACACTAGCGGCGTTTGGGTCTACGGCGCAACCGGTGGTAACGCGGTCACCGAAGCCACCGCGCCCAATCCGCCCGCCTTCGCCGCGCCGCGCCTGAGTAACGAAGAACTCGTCCTGCGCGAGAACCGCGGCACGCTGCGCACGCTGATCGTCCGGCCGGGATGCGTCTACGGCGGCAGCGGCGGTCTGACCGGCGCCTGGTTCGATTCCGCGGTCACCGAAGGAGCCGCCCGCGTCGTCGGCGACGGCGGCTTTCGCTGGTCCATGGTGCACATCGAGGACCTCGCCGACCTCTACCGCCGCGCGGTCGAATCTTCATGGCGCGGCGAGATCGTCAACGCTACCGACCGCAGCCGCTTCAGCGTGCTCGAGTGCGCCATGGCCGCCAGTTTCGCCGCCGGCGCGGGGGGCAAAGTGCACCTCGTCCCCTTCGACGAAGCCTCGCGGCAGATGGGGCCGTACGCCGAGTGCCTTACGCTCGATCAGCATGTGGATTCCTCGCATGCCGTCCGATTGCTCGGCTGGCAGCCCCGCCACGGCGGCTTTGTGGACGGCGCGGAGCGCTACTTCATCTCCTGGCGAGCAGCGCACGCGTAGTGTGGGGCAGGCTCTCAGCCCGCCCGGCCCTACCGAATCTCCACAGGCACCCTGATCTCCACCGTCTGCGGGCGCAGACACTGGTGATCGTCGCAGGCCTGATACCGCAACTTGCCTGTCATCATGCCCGAGCCGAGCGGCGCGTCCGGCGGCACGCGGAAATTCGTGGTCACGCGAAACGACCCGCTGAATACCGACAGCTTGTCCGAGAAGCTGGTCTTCTCGATCTGCGGCGCGGGATAATCGATGCTCTCCACTTCCAGCGGCCCCTTGTCCCAGGTCAGCTTCAGCGGAATCAGGTAATCGTCGTTCGGCTTGTCGCTGTTTACGTGGAAACCCGTGCGCACGTACATGGTCAGCGTGACCTTCGCCGTCGCCCCCCGGTCCGCCGCCACCGGATGAATCTCGCCCAGCGACAGCGCCCCGCTACCTTGCGCCTGGGCCAGCGGAACCAGCGCCCCTGCCAGCAGCATTCCCAGCGCTGCGCGAATCCAGCAAAGTCGTAATTTCATTCAGGAATTCCTTCTTGTCGCTGAGGCCCGTGTGCGTCGCGGCGATTCTGCCGTCGCGATCCAGTACCAGCGTGGTCGGCAACGCGTCCAGACCGCCATACAGCTTGGCCACGCCTTCGTCGCCCAGCAGCACGCGATAGTTCATCCCGCGTTTCTGAATGTACGGCCTCACCGCATCCCAGCCGTCCTCGTCCATCGACACGCCCACCACCGCGAAACCCCGCCCCTTCAGGCTGCGCTCAAACTCGATGAACCACGGGATCTCCACCTGACAAGGCGTGCACCACGTGGCCCAGAAATCCAGCAGCACCACTTTGCCTCGGTAGTCCGAGAGATGCACGGTGGCGCCATTGGCGTCCTTCAGCGTGAAATCCGGAGCGACCTTGCGCGCTTTCACCGGCGTCAGACGCGGCGCCGCCCCGGCCGAAACCCACGCCAGCATCGTGGCAACTGCCAACAATCTCGTAACGATCGCCCGGTCCTCCTCACTCGATTATAGGAATGTGGGGAAGCCTCTCAGGCTGCGGCGGGCTCCCAGCCCGCCCCCGTCTAAACACGCACCGCGCCGCCCCCCAACGCCCGCGCGAACCATGCCGCCCGCTTCGTCCGGAACCGCGCCGCCAGCGTGTACTCATCATGGCGCTTCACCCCGGCATACAACCACGCGCCCGTATCGCAGAAGCTCTCGCAAACGTATTCGCGCCAGCGGCGCCCCTCGCCAGCCGGCAGCCTGCGCTTGCGCATCTCGGCCGACCATCCCAGTTCCCCCCGCCCCCGCTCCTCCATCTCGCGCCGCACCACCGCCTCATATCCCGCTCGCCGCGCATTCCCCAGACGCACCCAGGCGAAATGGAACAGCTCGTGAATCAGAATCCGGCGCAACTCCGCGGCGTTCTTCAGCAGCGCGCGATCCAGCACCATGCGCCGCTTTCGGATATACGTTGCCGCGTGCACTTCCTGGCCACGCATCATCCGTTGCGCGCGTTCTCCGGATCGCAGCTTCCCCCGCACCGCCCGCAGGTTCGCGCGAAACGTCACCCGGATCGCGCGTCCCTCGAACCCCGGCGCGCGCTTCAGAGCCTTGCGAAGCCCCGGCTCACTTCGGCTGACGAGTCGAAAAATACGACGGGACCTCCACCGTCACCTTATTGTGCGTGTCCAGGTCTGTCCGCCAGGTCTTGAACTGCTCGTTGGTCAGTTGAGTGCGAATCTCTTCTTCCACCGCGGCGAACGGACGATACGAGACATCCACGGCTTTGATCAGATAGTACCCGCTCGGCTGGGCGATTGGCTCGCTGACTTCTCCGGCTTTCAGCTTGAAAATGGCGTCTTTGATCTGCGCCGGATAGGGACTGCTCCGCATGATGTCCCCGTAGTCGCCGTCTTTCGCCGCGGAGATCTTGTCGTCGGAGTTCTCCTTCGCCAGTTTCCCGAAGTCCGCGCCGGCGAGAAGTTGCTTCCGCAGGTCCTCGATCTTCGCCTTCGCTTCCGTTTCGGTCCGAGCGACGCCGTTGGGCCCCGCAGGCGGCACAGGCGGCTTTACTGCCGGAACGGGAGGAGCGGCGGCCCCTGGCTTCACCGCCGGCGGAGGCGGCGCAAAACCGACGTAGATCACTTTGGTCTTCACCACGCGGTAAAGCGCGTCTTTGTTCGTCTCGTAGTATTTCTCTTCGTCCTGTCTGGGGATCACGATGGCGTTGCGTGCTTTTTCGAATTCCGCGTTCGTCAGCACCACCATCCTGTTATAGAAGAGCTCCTGCTCGTAAGGCGCCTTCTTGTCAAGGCCGTCGTCTTCCGCCTTCTTCTCCAGCGCTTTGAAATTCAGAAACTGCTGTATGAACGTCACCGGCTGCTGCTGGACGATCCCCTGAGTCTTCACTGGCAGCTCAGAGAGAAGTTCGTCCATCTGCGCGGCCGTCCATGGCTTCCCATCGATCGTCGCCACCACCGTATCCGGACTCACCGGGGGCCCGGCCGGCCTCGCCTGCTGTGGCATCCCGATCGTCGGTCGGCCGATCACCGGCGGCCCCGGCGGAATCTGCGGCGACACGGGCGCGGCCGGAGGATTCTGCGGCGACGTCGCTACCTGAGCAAACACGCCGCTGGCAAACAGTAGTGTAATAAGAGTTTCTCGCATACCTTGGGGTTCCCGAAGAGAAGAAATATTACTCTACCATGTCGTGACGGATGGGCCCGCGTTTTGTACCGCCTCGCGTGATTTCAGGAACAGAAGAACCAGGCAGATCCACAGCAGATCCGCGAGCAGCAAATGCCCGATCTGCAAGGCGATGGGCGCGCGCAGCGCCACGTTCACCGCGCCCGCGCACAACTGCACGATGGCCAGCAACGATGCCGCGAACGCCAGCCGCCGCGTGTGCGGCTGATGCGTCCGCGCGAATGTGACAATGGCGATCCACGCCCCTCCCGCGATGGCCAGCGCCGGATGAATCAGCCGCAATCGCAGCAACACGCTCGACGCCGCCGAGAAATCTTCCATCACCCCGGCGGCGAGTGTGGGCGCCGGATATAGCGTGTCTCCCAGAGCGGCCACTGCTCCGGTGATGCTCACCGCCAGCGCGATTCCCAGGGTAGCCAGCAGCGTTCCCCGCCACCGCTCGGTCAACTGCGGCGTTCGCGGCGCGCCGAAAAACGCGGTCATGGCCAGCGCCGCCAGCAGGAGCTGCGTGTTCACCAGGTGCGCCGACAAATAGATGGCCCGCCCGGCCGATTCGTTCTGCGCCACGAACCGGAACAGCACCAGACCCGCGCCCAGCAGCGCCTCCAGCAAAAGGAACAACAGCGACAACCCCGCCGCTCGCCGCGCCACGTGCCTCGCGGGAAAACTTCGCCACGCCCACACGCACAGGACCACCGCCAGCGTCAGCGCAATTCCGCTGCTCACGCGGTGCGTGAACTCGATGATGGTGGTGAGTTGCGGCGCGCGCGGCAGCACGTCCCCGTTGCACAGAGGCCAGTGATCTCCGCAGCCGGCGCCCGATCCCGAAGCCCGCACATACGCGCCCCACAGAACCACCAGAAGGTTCCACGCGAGCACCGCCCACGCAAAACCGCGAAATCGCCCGCGATCGGCTGCGGCGCGCGCATCGGCCGCCGCCAGCCCTGCCGTGGTTGCCATCACGCCCAATGTAGCAGCCGGCACAGGGCGGAGCCCGCTCACAGTGCGAGCCGAGTAAAGCCGGCGGTCCGCTCCGTTGTGCCGGCGTTTACTGAAGCCGCACAGGCGCGAGCGGGCCACGCTTCCATGGTCGACAGAAACTCGACAACCCCTTCCGCCCGGCGCGTCCGTTGTGCGGCGAGTTCCTCGGTAGCCTCATGCGCCCGGCGAACGTGGGAATCGCGGCGTCACCACCGCCATGTCCTCGAAGCGTTCTTCCTTCACCGCGCCCTTGACGTTCGCCTGATGGCGGTTCAGCATCCACAGCTCCGGCAGAATCTCCGCTACCAGATCGCCGTGGCAGAACAGCCGCACCACCGAGCTTTGCGACACGACAATCGCCACCGCCCGCGTATTGCGCGTGATGCTCGCCCCGGCCACGTGCCGGCTGCCCAGCCCGAGAGGCACGTCGATTCCCTCGGCCGTTGCGTCCAGATAACGGCACGCCGCTTCGAACACCCCGCCGGCGGTCACCACGAACGCTCCGTCCAGTTGCGCCAGCTCCTTGATCGTCCCGCGGAGATTCGCGTCGCCGATCGACCGAAGCTCGCGCGGATGCCCGGCCAGCGGATCCAGTATCAACGGCCGCGATTTCTCCAGCACCCGTTGTTCGTCGCCCACCGTGAAAATGGTCCCGATGCGCCGCCCTTCGCGTCCCTCCCGCGCGATCTCCACCGCCAGCTCGATCAGCGGCTCGAGAATCACTGGATCGAACGGCGGCAACTGGCACAGAACGCTTTCGAACATGCGCCTCCCCTCACTCCGCCACGCGCGCGTGCTTCAGCCCGTGGGACAGATCGAACGTGATCTCGTCAACGTAGCACCAGCCCCACGCCTCCCCCGGCTCGATGGAGCGCATCACCGGATGCGTCGTGGCGTGGTAATGCTTCGTGGCGTGTTTGTTCTTCGACGAATCGCAGCACCCCACGTGCCCGCACGTCAGGCAAATGCGCAGGTGCACCCAGCGGTCGCCCATTTTGATGCACTCCTCGCAGACGTGCTTCTCCGGCTGAAAATCCTTCGCCTCGCCAATATGCGCACAAGCGGTCATTGCTCCTCCTCCTCTCAATATTGTGGAGCATGTTGCTCGCGCGGGGTCCATACGGAGCGGTCGGCCAGAGGGAGCGGTCGGCCAGCGTGGTATGGCGTGGTCGGGGCGATGCGCCGATACTGGAGACATGCCGCTTCATGCATACCTGATCATCGCGGCGGGAAGCATCCTGTGGGCGCTTCCGTTCCCCATCGCCCGATCGAAATACAAAGGTGCGCTGACCGTGGATCGCGGCGCGCGCTGGGGGGTGGTTCTGCAGGCCATCGGATACACGGTGCTGTGGCAGGGGTCATTCTGGATCAGATCGCCCGCGCCATGGCAAACGTATCTCTCCGCCCTGCTCTTCGTGGCTGCCTGCGCGCTGTCCTGGATGTCGGCGATTACCCTGGGGAAACAATTCCGTGTTGACGCCGGGCTCATTGCCGGACACCGGCTGGTGCGCTCCGGTCCCTACCGCATAGTGCGTCACCCCATCTACACTTCCATGCTCGTTCTCCTGCTCAGCACTGGTCTTCTCATCGCTCCCTGGTATTTGCTGCTGGCGGGCGTCGTGCTGTTTCTCGTCGGGACCGTCATCCGAATACGCGTAGAAGACGCGCTCCTCGAGGCGCGTTTCGGGGACGAATTCCGCCAATACCGCCGCTCAGTGAAGGGCCTCATTCCCTTCGTCGCATAGTGGTGACACAGGCGTTAGCCTGTGAGAGATTGGAAGTGGTCATCCCAATCCCATGAGTGCCTGTGGAAAGTCCCTCCGCCTGAGTCGAATTCTCCCCAGGGGCCGCGGCGCCCTCGTTATCGCGTTCGATCACGCCCTTGTTCTGGGTCCCCTTGCCGGCACCGCCGATCCGAAGCTCCAGCTCCGGCGCTTTGCGGAGTCGCCGGCCGACGCCCTCCTGTTGAACCTCGGCATCCTGCGGCAAGCGGTGGATGCGCTCACCGCCGGACCCGCGCCGGCCATCATTGTCAGACTCGACTGGACCAGCATCTGGGCCGCAAAAGGGCCGCACAGCGATTCGAAGGATCGCAGCGCCCTGGTCGCTCAGCCCGAACACGCCCTGCGTCATGGCGCGGACGCGGTTGCTACCTACATGATCATGGGCACCGGCGACGCCGATTTCGAAGCGGCCGAGATTGCTCGAACCGCCGCCGTCGCCCGCGAATGCGAGACGCTGGGCCTGCCGCTGATCGTGGAATCTCTGGCGCGAGGCCGGGCCGTCGACCGCCCGGCGGACCCGGAGTGGCTAAGTCTGCATACCAGAGTGGCCGCCGAACTCGGCGCGGACGCCATCAAGACGGAGTACAGCGGCGACGTCGAATCCATGCGCGGCGTCGTCCGCAATTGTCCGGTTCCGATTCTGGTTCTTGGCGGCGGCCGTCTGGGCTCGGATGGAGAGGCGCTCGAACTGGTGCGCAACGCCATGCGTGCGGGGGCTGCCGGCGTGTTCTTCGGCCGCAACGTTTTCCAGTCCCCCAGCATGATGGAGTTTCTGGACCTGGCGCGCGCGGTTCTGGACGGCCATCCCGCCACGATTGCCCCTTGACGCTTCCGCGGTGGGACACGCGGCGTCAGCCGCGTCTCTTCGGTGTCCCGTGGAAAATTACCTCTTGACGCGAACTGTACTATCTGTCATAGTACACACGTGATTCCCTTCCGCCTGACGTTTCAGCCCGGCGTGGCGCTGTACGAGCAGGTGGTCTACGCCGCGCGCAAGGCCGTGATCAGCGGCCAGATGCGCCCCGGCGACCCATTCCCGTCGGTTCGCACCCTGAGCAAGGCGCTTAAAATCAACCCCAACACGGCGCACAAAGTGATTACCCACCTCATTAACGAAGGGCTGCTGGAGGTCCGCCCGGGCACCGGCACTGTCGTTGCACAGCCGGCCCGCTCCACCGCCGCCGAGCGCGCCCGCCTCCTTGACGGCGATCTCGAACGCCTCGTCGTCGCCGCCCGCAAACTTGGCCTCAAAGAGGACGACGTCGTCGATGCCCTGCGTGACCACTGGACGAAGCTCGGCCCCGCCGAAGGAGCCACAAGAAAATGAGCGAAGATCCCATCCGCATTTCCGGACTCACTAAGAAGTTCCGCTGGACGCCCGTCCTGAAGGGCCTCGATCTGGCCGTTCCGCGCGGCGCGCTCTTCGCGCTGGTCGGGCCCAATGGCGTGGGCAAGACCACCACCATCAAAATCCTCATGAATATTCTGCGCCCGACCTCCGGTGGCGCGGAAATCCTCGGCATCGACTCGCACCGCCTGGCCGGCCGCGATTTCGCGCGCATCGGTTACGTCTCCGAGAATCAGGAACTGCCCGACTGGATGACCGTCGATTACTTGCTCTCTTACCTGCGCCCCTTCTATCCGGCCTGGGACGCCGACCTCGCGGCGCAGCTCGTCAGCCAGTTCAATCTCCCCGGCAATCGCAAGCTGAAGCATCTTTCGCGCGGCATGCGCATGAAGGCCGCTCTCGCGTCGTCTCTCGCCTACCGGCCCGAGCTCGTCGTCCTCGATGAGCCGTTCACCGGCCTCGACCCCCTGGCCCGCGACGAATTCATCGAGGGCCTGCTCGAGCGCAGCGAAAACACGACCATTTTTATCTCGTCGCACGACCTCGCCGACATCGAGACCTTCGCCAGCCACATCGCTTACCTCGACGACGGCCGCATTCAGTTCTCGGAAGAACTCGTCGCCCTCTCCGATCGGTTCCGCGAAATCGAAATCACCTTCGACGCCGCGCCCCCGCTGCCCGCGGACTGGCCCGCGGCATGGCTGCATCCGGAATCCTCCGCCGCGCTGATTCGCTTCACCGACAGCCGTTATGAGGAGGAGCGGACGATGGCCGAAATCCGCGCGCGATTTCCCGATGCCCGCAACGTCACCGCGACGCCCCTGCCGCTCCGCACAATTTTCGTCACGGTGGCCAAAAAGGCCAAGCGGGCGGTCGCCGCCTGAGAGACAGCCATGTCACAGGCTCTGCACATCTTCCGAAAGGACGCCCGCAGCCTTCACGTCGAGCTGGCCGTCGTCGCCGCGCTCAACATCGCCTTCGTCTGGGCGCACATCAAGGCCGCCGCGCCAGGCATCGAAGAGCTCTCGCACCCATCGATGCTCGCGTACCTCACCAGCGTGCTGCTGGCCATGGGCTGGTGGTTCCTCATCGCCCGCGTCATCCATCAGGAAGCGCTCCCCGGCGATCGCCAATTCTGGGTCACCCGGCCCTATGAGTGGAAGCAACTGCTCGCCGCGAAGCTGTTGTTTGTCCTCGCGTTCGTGAACGCACCGCTGTTAATCGCACAGATCGTCATCCTCGCGGCCGCCGGTTACGCTTCGCCAACCGGTCTGCCCAGACTCCTCTGGATGCAGTTTACGGTCACGCTGATCGTGCTCGCGCCCACTTTTGCGATGGGCGCGGTCACCCGCAATTTCGCGCGCCTCGTCCTCTTCGCGATTGGCCTGCTGACGGGCAGCTACTTCTTGGCGGCCGGTCTACAGGCGTTGCTGTTCGGTTGGATTCCAAGCGGCCTGGTGGTCATCGGAGGTGAACTGGAGGGCTGGCCCAAACAGGCCATCGTCGTGCTTGCGATGCTTGCGGGAGCCGTTCTGATGGTTCTCTGGCAATATCGCGGCCGCCGCACCGCTGCTGCCAGACTCGCCGGCGCCGTGACCCTCATACTCATCATCCTCTGCTTGTTCCTTCCGGTGGAACTCCGGTACGCAGCAAACGCGTGGGTCTTCCACCAACCTGAGGCGCGCGGAGTGTCAGTTGATTGCCGTCCGCCCGTCGTTCCCGATCGCGTCCCCGACCAGTGGGGCGTCCCGGTCGATTTTCCGTGCACCTTCGCGAACGTGCCGCCCGGAAAAACCGCGAAGGTCGAAGTGGCTAAGGCAACCTTCGAAGGCTCATCCAGATTACATGGGTTCGGCTTGACCTCCGAACCCGAGCTGCCGTCCGGATATCAGCGGTTTTGGCTTGATCGCGATTCCTATCGCCGCCTCGCTGGAAAACTGATCGCCTTCCACGCCACGCTCCACATCACTCTGCAGAGGCCGCGGGAATGGCCGTTGCCCAATGGCCGCGTGACCGCCCTCCCCGGCGGCAGGCGCTGCACAGTTGCCACTTCGGGTCAGACGCACACGGTATTCTGCGTCGCGCCGTTCCACGACCCGTGGAAAAACATCGACTTCCATCCGCCCGACAAGGACGGCCACGACGGCGCGGCGGAACTTGTCGCCCGTTCCTTCTCACCATGGCCCGCGGATTTCGCCTTCAGCCCAGTCTTTACCGACAACTCCGGGTGCGAGGGCGATTGCGCCATCCGCTTCCGTCAGGAAGAACCGCTCGCCTGGTTTCGCCGCGACATTCACATGACCGTTCAGCTTCCGCCGGTGCCAAAGGTAGCGCCATGAGACAAGCCCTGCACATCTTCCGCAAGGATGCGTACCGCGCGCGCTCCGAGATCGTGCTGCTGCTCGCCCTCACTGCGGCGTTCGCCTGCTCGAACATCTTCCGCGGTACGAGCATCCTCGCCCTTGTGGCTCGCTGCCTGCCCTGGATCTGGTGGCTGCCCATCTGCCTTCTCATCCAGGAGGAATCGCTCGTCGGCGACCGTCAGTTCTGGATCACCCGTCCTTATTCGCGCGCCAGTCTTCTCGCCGCGAAAGCGCTCTTCATCGTCACTTTCATCAACGTCCCGCTCCTGTTCGCCCAGTTCGCCATTCTGATCGCCGCCGGCTTCCAGCCACTCGCGTATCTGCCCAGCTTCCTCTGGGTACACATCGTTTTCTTCGCCTCCGTTCTCCTGCCGGCCGTCGCTCTCTCCTCCGTCACCCGAAATCTCGGTCAGGCCGTGCTCGTCTTCTTCGGCATCACGGCAGCGCTCATTGTCATCGGGCTGGCGATCGGCGGCTGGGCGGAACAGACCAGCTACGGTCCCTACCCGTTCAGATGGGCCGGCAATGTGATCGAAGAAGCGTCGTTCGCGGCAGTCGCGTTGCTCATTCTCATCCTGCAGTGGACCACCCGAATGCGCTGGCTCGCCCTCGCCGCCGGTGTTGGCTTTTACCTGCTGTTCAGCCTGTTCTCGGGAAATCTCCCCACAACCCTCGGAATCGCGGTTGAATCCCGCATGTTCGGCGAGCGCGGTGCAGACCAAACCGCCGTAACCATCGACGGCTCCAGTGTCGGCTGGGTCTCCGCCCCGGCCGAGCGCCAGAGCGTTCTCATATCGGTCGGCTTCCACGTCGTGAACCTGCCTGAGGGCCTCATGGCACAACCCGGAATAATGGAATTGACCTTCGACGATGGGCGCGGCGCGAGGTGGTCGTCCGGCTGGATTCCGGTTATGCCGAACACGTTTCAGCCCGATCCCGACCGCACTTTCGCCTGGTCGCAGAACATCTGGCTCGACCGGCAATTCGCAAGGCGCGTCGGCTCCTCGCCGCTAACCGTCCACGGCAGCGTTTGGCTGATGCTGAACGCGCGTCGCGTCATGAACCTGCCCGATAACCGCCGCACGCTGGTGCCGGGCGGCGGCGCCTGCACCGTCCACAACGCCCACAACGCCCGGTTCCTGGACTGTGCCTCGCCGTTTCACGACACCTTCTCCGCCACAAACGGGTTCGCCTTCTGGGATTCGCCAGTTCCGGAGACCTTCAGTCTCAGCCCACTATCCTGGTTCAGCACCCCTGCCGGAAGACTGGGCAACTTCGCCTGCGTCTCCTACCAGCCCCGCGCCTACATCCACCGCTGCTTCACCGCGACCAACGTCCGGTTACCGTAGGATAAGGCCCATGAAACCCTTTCTCGCTTCGGTTGCCCTCGTCTGCGTGTGCCTTGCTCAGGACCGCGCGCGCCTGCCAGACCTCCTGAATTTTGAAGCGGCGCCGGTCTCGGGCCGTCCAGCAGGCTGGTGGGCCTACCCGCCGTCGGACGTGTTTTCAGACGACAGGATCGTGCACGGCGGCAAACGCTCCGCGCGCATCGAACGAAAAGAAGGCGCGGCGGGCGAGTTCTCCGGCATCAGCTACGCCATCCCGCTCGATTTCGACGGCCACACAATCGAGTTTCGTGGCTGGGTTCGCACGGAGAACGTCAGCAAGGCCGCCGCATTGTGGATGCGTGAAGACCCGGAAGATCCCAAATCGGGGCCGCTGGCCTTCGACAGCACCGAGAAGCTCGGCATCAAAGGCACCACGGACTGGACCCGCTATTCCGTCTCCGTTCCGATCCACGCGGATGGGAAGCGAATCTACATCGGCTTTCTCCTCGCCGGGACCGGCAAAGCCTGGACGGACGATCTCGAACTGCTGGTGGATGGCAAGCCCGTCGCCGATGCGCCGAAAGCCGTGCGACTCCAGACCGCGCTCGACCGCGACCATGAGTTTGACAATGGTTCCCGCATCGCTCTGACCGAACTCTCCCCCGTGCAGATCGATAATCTCGGCACGCTCGGCCGCGTCTGGGGATTCCTCAAATATAACGACCCGCGCCTCGCGGACGGTCACCTTCATTGGGATTACGAGCTGTTCCGCATCCTCCCCACGATCCTCAAATCGCCGGATCGCGCCGCGGGAAACGCCGCCCTGGCGAAGTGGGTTCAGTCGCTCGGCCCCGTCCCCGAATGCCGGACCTGCGCGCAGCTCCCCGCCGCCGGCCTCGCCCTGAAGCCGGACATCGCCTGGATCGATTCCGAATCCACGCTCGGCCCCGATCTCAGCCGCGCCCTCCGCAACATCTATACCAATCGGCCCGTCGAAAAACAGTTCTACGTTTCCCTGAGGAATCCGGGCGCCGGCAATGCGATTTTCGAAAACGAGCCGAGCTACAGCGCCGTCCCGCTCCCCGACCCCGGCTTTCAGTTGCTCGCGCTCTACCGCTACTGGAACATCGTTGAATACTGGTATCCCTACCGCGACCTCATCGGCGCCGACGCGTGGAACAGCGCGCTCACCGAATACATCCCGAAGATCGCCCTCGCCGGCAGCGCCGAGGAGTACAAGCGCCGCTTCCTGACCTTAATCGCCCGCGTCCGCGACACCCACGCCAATCTCTGGAGTTCGCTGGAGGTGCGGCCGCCAGTGGGGAAATGCCGCGTGCCGGTCATTACTCGCTTCGTCGATGACTGCGCGGTGGTCTCCGGCTTCTTCGCCGCGGACGGCGCTGCACGCACAGGTCTTCAGCGCGGCGATGTCGTCGAGGCGATTGACGACGCACGGGTGGCCGACCTGATCGCTCAGTGGGAGCCATACTACGCCGACTCGAACCGTGCCGCCCAGTTGCGCGACATGGCCGGAAGTCTCACCCAGGGCCCCTGCGGTGAGGTCAAGCTGCGCGTGCAGCGCGGCGACGAAACCTTCGACGTCGCGTCGGCGCGGACTTCCGATGCGCCTCCATCGCAAGGTCCTCACGGTGCCCATGACCGCCCTGGCGACGCCTTCCAGCTTCTTTCCAAAGACGTCGCCTACATGAAGATCTCGACCCTCAAACAGAAAGACGTGAAGAAGGACGTCGAATCGGCCATGGGAGCCAAAGGCCTGATCATCGATATCCGCAATTACCCGTCCGATTCCGTGCTTTTCGAGCTGGGCTCGCACCTGGTGCAGCGCGAGACGCCCTTCGTGCGCTTCACGAACGCCGATCTGGCGAACCCCGGCGCGTTCCGATTCACCGCGCCGGTTTCTCTCAAGCCCGCCGAACCTTACTACGCCGGCAGAGTGATTGTGCTGGTGGACGAGGTGACGCAGAGCTCGGCCGAATACCACGCCATGGCCTTCCGCGCGGCGCCGAAGGCGATGGTCATGGGAAGCACGACGGCGGGCGCGGACGGCAACGTGTCGGAGATTCCCTTGCCCGGCGGGCTGCGCACGATGATCAGCGGCATCGCCGTCCTGTATCCGGACCTACGCCAGACCCAGCGCCTGGGTATCGTGCCCGACCGCGTCGTCAGGCCCACCATTGCCGGCATCCGCGCCGGCCGCGACGAGGTGCTCGAAGCAGCCATCCGCGAGATCGCCGGTCCGCAAACGCGATAAAAGTTCGGCAGATGGAATTTCTCGTTCTGCGCGTGCAAATTGTCGTCCGGCAGACCGAATCCCATCATCACGCTCGGAATACCCAGCGATCCCAGAAAAACACCCACAATCGGAATGGACCCGCCCGAGCGAATGTACACCGTCTCTCGCCCGAAGCTCTGCTCCATCGCTTCCGCCGACACTTGTATGAAGTGGTTGTCCGGATTCACCAGCGGCGGCTCGGCCTTGTGAATGAGCTTGAACTCCCCCGTCACGTCCCTTCGGACACGCCGCCGCCACGGCCGCGCTGACCTCGATGTCGCCGAGGACCCGCGCGCCAACAGCGCTTCCGGCGGAGATCGACCGGGACCGCGCCCTGGCTTTCTGACAAGCCCACTCGCCGCTCGCGGACATCTTCGAAAAACGCACGACCAATTCAGGAGTACATCGCGGGCATGCACCTGCAATCGTTCGAGAACGGCCGTCGGTGGCGCTGAAGTAGCGGCGGATGTGGGCGCGGGACCCGCGGTACATGCAAATCGAAGAGAGGGCGGAAACTGTGGCGCGTGGGATTGCCAATGAGGACAAGAGCCGGCTACTGAAACTGCACGGTCACGCTGCTTCCCTGCCAGTAGGCAGACCTCGCCCGGTTGATTACGCGAACGCTTACCCGATGATTGCCTGGCCGGAAAGCGGCTGCGGCCGCTTCAAAGCGGAACCCGCTCGTCGAATACCCAGGCACTTTGAAATACTTGGCGACATCCGGGCGAGAGATATCACTTTGCGCGGAATAGGCCTGCCCATCAATCTCGATGTCGACGCCCCCAGGTCCGGACTCCGCGGCTTTGTCCACGGCCCAGCCGGTAACCACAAGTTGCCCCGTACGGGAGACGCGGACTGGCTTACCGGCAACGACCAAAGTGTCGTTCACGAACTCCAGGTTGTGCAGCGGCGTACCGGGCTGCAGGGGCAGGTGAGCGGTCGGTCCGTCGGGAGTGACCGCGATCGCGTCCGATGGTCCGGTTGTCGGGGGAGGGCCGCAGGAAATTAGGAGCGTCAGAGTGCAAACCAGCGCTCCGCCAGGCGCGAGAATCCGCCTGCTTTTCAATCTGCGTCCGATTGTGGCGAGATATGGTGCACACGACGTAAGAATCATGATGCTGTTGGCCAAGACAATAGGGTAAACCGGCACTGCGTAACGGTCAAGTGAATCCAGAAGCAGAACATATGGCAGGACATACGCGAAGGGCACGACGCAACACGCCAGCAGCGGCAGATCGCGCCGTGCCAAAGCCAGAACGATGCCGGCGAGTGTTATGGCGTGAGCGGCAATCAGCCAACCTTGGTATAGTGGTGCGAGCTCTGACAACAAGCGCGTCAGGAAAGAACACGACGGAGGCCTCGCAAACTCCCGGGCCACCTGCTCGAACAAGGGCAGCCTCGAGGGGATAACGTTCGGACCAAGACTGAAGGGTACGCAGCCCCAAACCCTGCCCTGGCTCTCCGCGCCGGGAACCCCAGACAAAAATACAAGAGTGCGCACTACTCCAGACACGTATCTATCAGGGTATTTGATCACAAAATGACAAAAGAGGCGCGGAATGGAAAGCCGCCTTTGGGCGGCCTCGCGGTAAAGTGCCGGTCGCAGCGTCTGGTTCAGTTCCCCTAGCGTCGCCCATCGCATGCCCGAAAGAAAATTACCTTTGTAAACCGACTCACGAATGCCGCGGTAATACAGTGGTGCTTTGTCTCCAATCAGCGGATCCTCTGGCGACGGAAGCGCCTGGAGCAACATACCCTGCATGATGACCGCATCGCGCGCCGGCCTCGTATCGATCATGCGCTCCCATGGCATGGCGAGAAGCGCCGGTACTGCGACGATTGCGGCAGACTGGGCGAGTGGCCGCGCTAGCCTTGGCCATCGCCGGGGACCCGTCGCCGAATGCCAGGACATCACTGCCCGGATGAAGAACAGCGCTGCTACGACGGGTGCAATAAAGATGACATTGGAGCGCCAATAATAGCCGATGGCGATCACCGTCGCCACGGCCGTCGCCCTGAACCACATGACCCCCGGCCCGGCGTTCTCCAGCGTGAGAATGTACAACGTGAGCGCGAGGAAGAAGAACGACCCGGTCTCGGTGAGCACTTGGTGCTCATATCCAATCAGGTATGGATACAACGCCAATAGAACGAGAACGGCTGAGGCTGCCAGCGGACCAGACAGGCGTCTCACGACGGCGCCGACGAGAAGCAATCCGGCGAACCCCAGCGAAGTTGAGACCACAATCCCGGCGAAAGGAGTCCGCCCGAAGACACCGAAGCTGAGCTTCAGAGCCAGAGGGTAGAGAGGCGTCCGGAATATGCTCCACTCCGCCGGAAATCGACTGGTATCGATGACCTCGGCCAGCCGAATGTACTCAATACCGTCAAATTCAACGGCAATTCGCAGAACTGCTGCGTGAAGACATGTAAACAGAAACGCGAAGGCGATCGCCAGGTAGTACGTTCGCGTGTGAGGCGCCTTCTGATTCATCTGCGCAGCTCATCGCGTCAGAGCTACCCCCCCCAGCATCTCCAGATACTTCGCCACCGCCTCGATCCCGCGATAAAAGTTCGGCAGATGGAACTTTTCGTTCGGCGCGTGCAAATTGTCGTCCGGCAGGCCGAATCCCATCATTACGCTCGGAATCCCCAGCGATTCCAGAAAAACCCCCACAATCGGAATCGATCCGCCCGAGCGAATGTACACCGTCTCCCGCCCGAAGCTCTGCTTCATCGCTTCCGCCGACACCTGTATGAAGTGGTTGTCCGGATTCACCAGCGACGGCTCCGCCTTGTGGATCAGTTTGAACTCCACCGTCACGCCCTTCGGACACGCCGCCGCCACCGCCGCGCTGACCTGCGCGATGGCTTCATCCGCCCGCTGATCCGCCACCAGACGCGTGCTGATCTTGGCCACCGCCTTTGCCGGTATCACCGTCTTCGCGCCCTCGCCCGTAAACCCGCCGCGGATGCCGTGCACCTCGAACGTCGGCCGCGCCCACGTGCGCTCGAACACGTCGAAGCCTGGCTCGCCCGTCAACGATTTCGCGCCGATCTCCTTCTCCAGGTACTCGGCCTCATCGAACGGCAGCCGCGCCCACGCTTCCTTCTCCTTCGGGTCGGGCGCCACCACGCGATCGTAGAACCCGGGAATGTGAATCCGCCCGTCCTTGTCCTTTAGCGTGGTGATGATCTCCGCCAGCGCCTGAATCGGATTCGGGGCCGCGCCTCCATACACGCCCGAGTGCAGGTCCTGCCGCGCCCCCTGCACGTGAATCTCGCCATACACCAGCCCGCGCAGCCCGATGCACAGCGTGGGCATCTCCGGCGCGAACATCTCCGTATCGCAAATCACTGCGGCGTCGCTGGCCAGCAGCGGCGGCTTCGTTTTCACGAACGACTCGATGTGCTCCCCGCCCATCTCCTCCTCGCCCTCGAGCAGGAACTTCACGTTCACCGGCAGCCGTCCGTGCTGCTTCATCAGCCCCTCGACGGCCTTGATCAGAATCACCGTCTGTCCCTTGTCGTCCACCGCGCCCCGCGCGTAGATATTGTCGTTGCGGATCTGCGGCTCGAACGGCGGCGACAGCCACTCCTCCAGGGGATCGGCGGGCTGCACGTCGTAATGCCCGTACAACAGCAGCGTCGGCTTGCCCGGCGCGCCCACCCACTCGCCATAGACCAGCGGGTTGCCCTCGCCCTCAATCAGGTGCGTATTCTGCATCCCCGCTTTCTTCAGCATGTCCAGCGCGAACTCGGCGGCGCGCCGGATGTCGCCTTTATGGTCGGGATCGGTGCTGATGCTTGGAATGCGCAGGAATGCCTTCAGATCGTCCAGGTATTCCCCGCGATGCTGTTCGAAATACGTCATAATGTCTCCGTTATTTGCGCATAAAGCCGACGCTGGTTACCACGACCCCGAGCAGGCGCTTGTCCGGCGGCGGCGCGGGCGCCACTTTGTCCAGAACGAACTCCACCAGCGCAATATCCTGCCGGAACGCCGCAGCCGGAACGTCCCGCTCATACAGAAAATCTCCCGCGTGCGCGAAGGTCTCCGCCGGCAGGCCCACTCCGTTCACGTGTGCGCTCAGCGTCATCGGGCCGAGTTTGTCGATTTGCGTCTGCGGAACCGTCACCTTCATCAACAGGCGCGCGCCGTTTTGCGGGGCGTCCGGGGGGACCCTCAGACTCGCCGCGAAAGCTTGTCCGGTCCAGCGCCAGGTGCCGCTTTCCAGCGCGTAAAATCCGCGTATGAGCTGAATGGACGCGCGCGCGTCCGACATCGCGAGCATCATCGCCGGCCGGGTTGCGTCTTCGGCGTCGGCCTTGTTCCGCCGGCATGCGGCCGGAAGAAACGCCAGCATGACCACCAGAGCTACAGCGAGAATGTGGGGCAGGTTTGTAACCTGCGGCCGATTTGCAATCGGCCTCCGTTCGAGTTCGCAGCTCTTCCCCTGGAAAAAACTGGTTAGTCTCCGCATTTTTCCACTTGTACGAGACAACTATAGAACACTGGCCCTCCGCCGATGTCGGTGAGCCGGTCCGATGTCAGCGAGTTCGCGTTTCGCCCCCAGCGTACCGAAGGAGCGCGAACCACGCCCGCCCGCACATTGCCGTCCACTTCGGCGCGCAGCAGCACCTCGCCGCGGTTGTTGAACATCCGCACGGAATCGCCGGTCTGTATCCCCCGCGCGCGGGCATCGTCCCGATGCAGCCAAAGCACCGACGTCTGCTGGTTCGTATCCGGGCGATACCCGAACGTCGAATTCATGCTGTCGTCATTCTTCGAAGACACCAGCTCCAGTGGATACTGCGCGCGCAGCTCGGCCGATCCCAGCCGCGATTCCACCGGCGGCTCATACGCGATCTCCGCCGGCCGGAACTCGCACTTTCCCGATGCCGTTCCGAATCCCCCGTCGGCGAACGGCTGGTACGGCTCGTCCGCTTTCGCCACGTTCAGCCGAACCCAATGGTCGCGGTCGAGCTGCTCCAGCGTGATGCCCCTCACAAACGGGTGGTCCGACGCCAGCAGCGCGCGAATCATGTCGTCTTCCGTGTCGCCGAAGCACGAATCGGTGAAGCCCATGCGCCCGGCCAGCAGCCGGAAAATCTCCACGTTCGATTTCGCCTCGCCCGGCGCCGGCAAGGCGGGCCGGGCCAGTTGCAGGTAATAGTGGCCGTAAGCGAGATAAAGGTCCGTGTGTTCCAGGAACGTCGTCACCGGGAGCACGATGTCCGCGTGAGCGGCGGTGTCGGTTCGGAACTGCTCCAGCACGACAGTGAACAAATCGCCGCGCCGCAGCCCCCGCCACACCAGATTCTGATTCGGCGCGATCGCCGCCGGGTTGGAGTTGTACACCACCAGCGCCTTCACCGGCGGATCGTCGAGTTCCGTCAGCGCGCGCCCCAGCTCGGTCATGTTAATCACGCGCGCCTCGCGGCCGAGCGGCGAACGCAATTGCAGCTCCGGCATTTCCAGCGCCTGCTTGTTCAGCCGGTGCGCCTGCGAGGTCGAAAGCGTCAGCCCTCCGCCGATGTCCTTCCACGATCCGGTGAGCGCCGGCAGATACGCGATGGCCTGCACCGCGCGCCCGCCGCGCTCGCTCCGCTGCACGCCGTAATTCAGCCGGATGTAAGCGGGCCGCGTTGTCGCGTATTCGCGCGCCAGTGCGACAATGTCCGTGCGCGCAATTCCCGTCAGCCCCTCCACGCGCTCGGGCGTGTAACTCGCCACGTGCGCGCGCAGATCCTCAACGCCGGTTGTGTGCGCCGCCACATAGTCGTCGTCGTATAGCCCCTCGGCGAAAATCACATGCATCAGCCCGAGCGCCAGCGCCATGTCGCTCCCCGGATAGATCGGGAAGACCTTGTCGGCCGCGCGGCCGGTGCGATTCACCAGCGGGTCGATCACGTAGAATTTCGCGCCGCGCCGCCGCGCCTCCACAATGAACGGCCAGTAGTGAACGTTGGTGCCGAGGATGTTCGCGCCCCACGCGATGATCAGCTTTGCGTGCGGGATCTGCTCGGGCTCGGTGCCGTACTTGAATCCCGTGGAAGCGATCAGTCCCGCGCCGCCGGCGGCCGCGCAGATCGTGCGGTCCAGTTGCGACGCGCCCAGCCGATGAAAGAACCGCCGGTCCATCCCGCCGCCGTTCAGCAGCCCCATCGTGCCCGCGTAGCTGTAAGGAAGTATGGCTTCCGGCCCGAACTCCGCGGCCACGCGCCGCAGCCGCTCGGCGATTTCGTCCAGCGCCTCGTCCCAGGTGACCCGCTCGAAGCGTCCTTCGCCTTTCGCGTCCTCGCCTTTCGCGACAACGCGCCGCTGCGGATAAAGCAGCCGCTCCGGCGAATACTCGCGCTCCAGATACCGCGCCACTTTGCCGCAAAGGAAACCGCGCGTGACCGGATGATTCGGGTTGCCGCGCAGCCGCGAGCCGGCCCCGTTCTCCACGTCGATCAGCAGGGAACAGGTGTCGGGGCAATCCAGCGCGCACACCGAATGCCGCGTGGCCACAAAGGAATTATAACGAGACCCCTACTGCGCCGCCGGCAGCGCTACCACGTCCATCGCGAACGCCGCGTCCACGGAAGGCAGTCCCTCGAACCCGAGCATGGTGGATGCCGGCAGCGCCGATCCCTCGAACTCTCCGCGTAGCTTGCGCACCATCGGCGAGACGGAGGCGGAGAGCAGGTAATAGTGCGCCATCACCGTGTGCCGCAGATCGCCGTTGGCCCCGCCGATGTCCTTCTGTAGCCGCTCGAACGCGAGCTTCACGTCCGGCTCCTGCTCGCCGAATCCAAGCTGCAGGCCGGTCATCACCACGCGCGGAGCGCTGACCACGGCCATCTCCGGCGATCCCCTGGTCCCATCCACCCCCGTCCCACCCACCATGGTCCCGTCCACGAACTGCACCGCTTCGGTCTGCGGTTTTTCCGCGCGGGCGATTGCTTCACACGCCGCCCGTGGACGCACCGGCTCGCGCTGCATCTGCACCACCGTCACCGGTATTGGAACGCCGGCGGGCTGCGCGGGCGCGCCTTCCAGATCGCTCACATAGCAGGTCATTCGCAGCAGGCTGTCCATGCTCATGTCCCGGGTTTCGAGCAGCGCCTTCACCTTCGCCGCCGCGGCATCCAGCGAAGCCGCCGGCTGCGCCGCCACGAACGCCACGCCGTACGGGTTCACGGTTTTCTTCGCTTCCGCCGCGCTCTCGATCACCACCTGCGCGCGCTCCAGCGGCAGCGCGCCCACCTGCACCACGGTCAGCGCCGGCAGTTCCTTTTTGTCGGCGAAAACCTCGGCGGCGATTTCCTGAACGCGGCGCATGTCGCCCGACCCGGCCACGAACGCCCGCAGCTCCAGAATCTCTTCCGAACCGTGCGCCCGCACCAGCCCATGCAGGGCGTCGCGGGTTTGCTGGGAGAGCAGCCCCTTCGCCGAAAGGGTCGAGGTGCGAAACACCAGCCGCGAAGTCTCCGCGCTTACCGCGGCGCGCGGTTCCCGCACGAGCGGCGCGGGTTGAGGCGATGCGTCTTTCTTGTCTTCCTTCGCCGGGCGCACCGGGAGGTCGGCGTAAGGAATGTTCTTTTTGTTGTTTTGGCCCGCGGACATGCAGACCGCCAGCAACAGCAGGAAGGTGGGGGTGGGCCGGCGCTTCACAATCGTCGGCGATTATATCAGATCCCACAATGGATGACCCGTGGCCATCCATTATGGTATGCTGGCGAGGACTGCCAATGCTCCCGCCACCAAATTTCGAAGATGATGCCATCCGGCCGATCTATCGGCAATTGTTTGAGCACATTCGGAATTGTATCGAGACGGGCGTTGTTCGACCGGGTGAGCGGTTGCCACCCACCCGCGAATTGGCTGGTCAACTTGGCCTGAATCGCACCACAATCCAGTCTGCCTACGATCTGCTCGAATCCGCCGGTCTGATTAACGGCCAGGTCGGCCGTGGCAGCTTCGTTTGCTCCACCGCCCCCCCAGCCGGAATCGACTGGGCGAAGCTTCTTCCGCCGCTCGCTCCACGCAACTTCGTTCCGGATGCCGAGATCAGCTTTTCCACCTCGCGGCCATCGGAGCTGTTGTTTCCGCTGGAGGAGTTCCGCCTCACCTGCAGCGAAGTGATCCAGTCGGACGAAGCGCAGAACATTCTTCAGCTCGGCGCACCCGCCGGCTACGCGCCGCTGCGGCGATATCTGCTGGAGCGCGGGCGTCAGGAAGGAATCGTTCGCGAAGGCGACGACATTCTCATCGCCAGCGGGTGCCAGCAGGCCTTCGATCTGTTGCAGCACGTGCTCGCCTCGCACGGAGAGACGGTGCTGATCGAGGATCCCGTTTACGCGGGGTTGCGCTCGGTGTTCGGCCGCGCCGAGGCGAAGGTGATCGGAATTCCCGTGGGTCCGGGCGGCATCGAGGTGGACGAAGTGGAGCGCGTGCTGGCGCGGGAGAAGGCGCGAATGCTGGTGGTCACGCCAAGTTTCCAGAACCCGACCGGCACAACGCTTCCTCTCGAGCAGCGGCGCCGGTTGTTGCAGGTGGTTCGCAATGCCGGCGTGATCCTGGTGGAGAACGACATTTACGGCGACCTGGTCTACGAAGGCTCGCCCGAACCCACGCTGAAGCAACTCGATCCGAGCGGCGACACCGTGTTGCTGCGCAGTTGCTCGAAGCTGGCCTTTCCCGGACTGCGCGTGGGATGGGTGATCGCCCCGGCGCGGCTGATCGCGCATCTGGCCGAGGCGAAGCAGTCGAGCGATCTGCACACCGATCACCTGGCGCAGGCGGTGCTGCTGCGATTCGCCGAATCGGGGCGGCTCAAAGCGCATTGGCAGAAGGTTGTGCAGGCGGGCCGGGAGCGTCTGCGCGCGGCGTTACGGGCCTGCGAAACGCATTTGCCGGCGGGTTCGCGATTCACCCGTCCGCGCGGCGGAATGAATTTGTGGGTGACGCTGCCGGAGCCGCTGGACGCCGCGGAGCTGTTGCCGCGCGCCGTCCGCGATGGCGTGAGTTATACGCCGGGAAGGCACTTCGCCGTGGGCCGCGGCGAACCCGGCGCGCTGCGGCTGAGCTTCGCCCAGCTTCCGCCGGAAAAGATAACGGTGGGGATCGCGCGGCTGGGCCGATTGTTTGGAAGCGCTCTGGCGCACGCGCGCGAGGAAGCGCGGCACGATCCCGCTCCGGCGCTGGTTTAGGCATGGGCGGTCTGAGATTCCGGTGGTTCGAAGATTTCGAAGGAGAGAGAACGATGTACTTTGACGATCAGTTTCGCTTGAAGGTCGGGCTGGCGGAGATGCTGAAGGGCGGCGTCATCATGGACGTCACCAACGCCGAGCAGGCGGTGATCGCCGAGCAGGCCGGCGCGGCGGCGGTGATGGCGCTGGAGCGGGTGCCCGCGGACATTCGCAAGGAAGGGGGGGTGGCGCGCATGGCGCCGATCTCGAAGATTCGCGAAATCATGCACGCGGTGACCATTCCGGTGATGGCCAAGGCGCGCATCGGTCATTTCATGGAGGCGCGGATTCTGGAGGCGCTGGAAGTCGATTACATCGACGAAAGCGAAGTGCTGACGCCCGCCGACGAAGAGCATCACATCGCCAAGCGCGATTTCAAAGTGCCGTTCGTGTGCGGCGCGCGCAACCTGGGCGAGGCGCTGCGGCGGATCGCCGAAGGCGCGGCCATGATTCGCACCAAGGGCGAGGCCGGGTCGGGCAACATCGTCGAAGCGGTGCGGCACATTCGCACCATCGTGAAAGAGATGAAACAGCTCACCGTGCTGGGCGGGGAAGAGCTGGTGGCGGAATCGAAGAAGCTGCAGGCGCCGCTGGAGCTGGTGCAGTACGTCGCGGAGAACGGCAAGCTGCCGGTGCCGAATTTCTCCGCGGGCGGGATTGCCACGCCGGCCGATGCCGCGCTGGTGATGCAACTGGGGGCGGAGGCGGTGTTCGTGGGGTCGGGGATCTTCAAGTCGTCGGATCCGGAAGCGCGCGCCAAGGCCATCGTGAAAGCCGCGACTTACTTCAACGATCCGCGGAAGCTGCTGGAGGCGAGCGAAGGGCTGGCCATGGGGATGCCGGGTCTGGATATCGCGCAGATGCCCGAATCCGATCTGCTGCAGACGCGAGGCTGGTAAGTGGCCGGCGCGAAGCGTGTCGGCGTGCTGGCGCTGCAGGGCGATTTCGAAGCCCACAAACGGGCGCTGGAGCGCGCCGGCGCGGAGGCGGTGGAAGTGCGGACGGCCGCGGAACTGGACGGCCTCGATGGCCTGATCCTGCCGGGCGGCGAGAGCACCACCATGCTGAAGCTGCTCGAAGACGAAGGGCTGTTCGAGCCGTTGCGGAGGTTCGGCGAGGAGCGGCCCATCTTCGGCACCTGCGCGGGGGCCATCCTGCTGGCGACCGAGGTGCTCAACCCGGCCCAGAAGTCGCTGGGGCTGGTGGACATGACCATCGAGCGGAACGCCTACGGGCGGCAACTCGAAAGCCGCATCGAGAAGCTGGAGTGGGGCGGGTCGAGCAACGGCGACCGCCTGGAAGCGGTGTTCATCCGCGCGCCGATCGTCCGCCGGGTGGGGCCCGGGGTGAAAGTACTGGCCAGTTACCAGGGTTCGCCGGTGTTGGTGGAGCAGGGGAGACACTTAGTGGCGACGTTCCATCCGGAGTTGACGAAGGATGGGAGGGTGCACGAGGAGTTTGTCGGCAAGCTTCATCCGGGGCGAGTGTAAGTTGACTCACGACGAGTGTAAGTTGAGTCACGACGAGTGTAAGTTGACTCACATCGCTTGCGAACGCCCCACGAAGCCAGTTATCGGCGCTGTTTGTTTAGTGTTTCGCTGGCAAAGCCAGATTGGTACCGCCGGTACTATGTCACGCCACTCCATGAGCGGGAGGCTCAAAAAAAAAGCGATGAAAACAAAAAAGTGCTTCCCTCACATGAGGCTTCCAGGATAGAATCGTCCAGTGAACTCCAGAGTTCACGGGACAGGACGAAAATGATCAAACGAATCTTCATGACGGTAGTTTTGCTCGGGGGAATGTTTGCTGTCAGAGCGTACGCCGACACGTTCATCGCGGGCGTTGAGAACGACCCCAACATTAGCGACACCGAGGAAGGCATTGGCGACTTCAACGATATGATGCTGCAATTGGGCGCGGCAGGCCTGACCGTGAATTACACTAGCGGGCAATGGAATCCGTTCTCCGCAGGGGTGGTAAACGAGACCGGGCCTTCGACCACCAACGCGTTCTGGGACAACAAGTCTCTGGACGATCCTGAAGCCCCGGTCGGGCCGAAGAACATCGGTTTCTGTCTGACTACGACGAACTGCGACACCACGAGCGACGGTGTACCATACACTGGCGGAGCAGCGGCGGTGACCGAGTTCCTTACGGCATCCGGGAACGAGGGCGCTCCGATCGATTTCTACTTCACGTTCTCCGGTTCGTCGCTGAATGTGTCGTTCCTGGGGGCGATCACTCCGCAATACGCTACCGAGTGGATAGGCATCTACAATACAGCTAACGCAGGGCAGATCCAGTGGATCGTGGAGAACGGCGTCAACGTCGTCGGTTCGTCGTTCGCGCCGGACTACACGAGCTTCGGCCTGGTATTCGAGAACCTCGGCTCGAACGGCGATGTTTTCTATTCACAGAACTCCCTCGGCGCGTACGTAGATTACGCCGGTACAACTATTCCCGACAACCGGTTCGCCCTGTTCGACCTGCCGAGTTCGGTTCCGGAGCCTGGCACGATGGTGCTGTTCGGCATCGGCGCTTTGACGCTGGGGATCGTCCCAAGGCTGCGCAAGCGCCGCTAACGCCTAACTCGCTTCTTCGAGCACGCTGTCGCTTTACAGCTTGCATGGTGCTGGATGGCACGCTCATCCCGGATAGTGGGCTGAGCGTGTCATTTGTGTATCTGTATAAGTTCAGCCATCGCGGCGTCCGGGGGACAGGGGAAGCCTATTCCGCCGGTGAGTTCGGACGGCAGCGGGCGGTTCGTTGTGAGTGTTCCTGGCCGCCGCTCGAGTGAAGCTACCTCGACGAGTAGTATGATGCCCTTGTGACCAGGTTGGTGATCACCCTGCCCTGCGTGTGGTGAATGGAAGAAGGATGTCCACTCACGTCTTCACGAGCGCGGCCGCCAACTACATACCCAAAGCGCGAGTTCTAGCCCGGAGCATCAAGCGCTTTCATCCGGATCTGCAGGTTCATCTGGTTCTGATCGACGCAGTGCCCGAGAGACTGCACCTGCAGGAGGAGCCGTTTGATCGGTTGTGGACGATAGGCGATCTGGGCATCGACTTGCCGGCGCAATGGGCATTTAAGCACAGTCTGGTGGAGTTGAGCACGGCCGTTAAGGGTCCTGCCCTGCTCCGGCTGCTGGAGACTCCGGGGTGTTCGGAAGTCATCTACTTCGATCCCGATATCGTTGTTTTGAGATCGCTCGACGGACTGCTCGGGGAGTTGCGGGCCGCGCCGGTCCTGCTCACCCCCCACTTCGCCGAGCCCGCGCAATCGCCGGAGGCGATTCTTGACAACGAAATCTCAGCCCTGCGCCACGGCATATACAATCTCGGATTCCTCGGCCTGCGCAACTGCGAAGAGGGCCGCCGGTTTGCCCGTTGGTGGTCAGCCCGCTTACTCGACTTCTGCTACGACGATATCCCACGGGGCTTATTCACGGACCAGCGCTGGGCCGATCTGGCACCCGCCTACTTTCCTGGCTGCCGGATTCTGCGCGATCCGACCTACAACGTCTGCACCTGGAACCTCAGTCAGCGCACGGTGGAGGGAAGGCTGGAGTCCGGGTTACGGGTCGGCGACGAACCAATCGTCTTTTATCACTTCTCCGGGTTTGACAGCGGTGCGCAGAAAGCGATGCTGGAGAAGTATGGCGCTCGAATGCGCGGGCTGCACGAATTGCGGAGCTGGTATGAGGCGGAATGCGAACGAATGGGACAGCGGGAGTTCGCGGCGCTGCCCTGGCATTACGGGTACTTCGACAACGGCGAACCGGTAAGCGACGATCACCGGCGGCTCTACCGTGAACGAGAAGATCTGCAGAAGTTCTTTCTTAACCCATTCTCCACGAGCGATCGGAGCCGTTCGTTCTATCACTGGTACGTATCGAACCATGAACCCCGCACGGCGCCGGCCGAAGATGGGGAGAGCTCGGCGACTCAGGGACGTTTGCGGATGCTTGTTCAGCAGGCGCGCAGTTTGTGGAAGAAGAGCCCGGAATACCGGATCTTCCTTTCGGCGACCGAGGGCGACGCGGCCTATACCGGCGCCGCTGCCCGCGCGATTCTGGAGAAGAACCCCCACACATCCGGGCTCTTTCTGATAGGCGCACGCTCATTGGTGGAAGAGGCTTTCGCCGATCCACAGGTCCGCGAGCGTTTTCAGGGCGTCAGTCTGCCGCAAGGTGCGACACATGCCCAGGCCTTCCGGGAGGTCTTCCGGCTTTTTCCGGACATGGGGTTTTTGTTTGTCAAGGCCTCCACGGTGATCAGCCCAAACTGGGACATTCGGCTGGTATGGAGCCTTGCCGGGCGCGCGGGTGTTGCGACCATATCCCCGATGTGCGACCGGGAACCCTTCACGGCCCTGAATCTGGCGGATTGCTCCCAGGCAGGCGCCCTTAAGCTGTCGGTGGAGGATGCCGATCGTCTCTGCGCGAGCTTAAGCAAGCCTGAACATCCCGAGATCGCACGCTGTCTGGAGGAATGCGTGTATGTTTCGCCGGCTGCGGTTCGCGCGACCCGCAGCTATCTGGCAGACCCGACATCCGGGGCCGAAGACGGCTTTGGGCAATTCCATAAGGCAATGCGCGATCTGCGCTATTCACACGTGCTGGCCGATCACATTTATGTAGGAAGCCGCTCCGCGCGCGGCCGTGGCGTGCCGGCAAGCGCGCCCGCTACGGCTCCACCCTCGCTCCTTCACCTGCGGCGCGTTCTACAGACCGAGTCCGTCAACGCCGCGAGCGTACCTCCGGTTACAAAGCTAATGATGCCCCGCTATCTGCACGTCATGCATAGTTGGGGCGGGGGGCTGGAATGGTGGGTACAAGAGTATTGCCGGGCCGACGGCGCCCATCATAATTTCGTACTCAAGTCGGTGGGTGCTCCGGGGACCCCGGGGAAATACCTGTACCTCTACCGTCATATCGACGATGTGGAGCCCCTGAGGATCTGGCCGCTGCACCCGGCCATCGACAGCACGGTAGCCTCCCACGCTGGATACGCCGAGATACTCTCGGAGATCATCGACGAGTTCGGAATCGAACGCATCCTCGTGTCTTCGCTCATCGGGCATTCCCTCGACGTACTTCGCGAGGACCCGAGAACCGTGATGGTTTGTCACGATTACTACCCATTCTGTCCGGCGCTGAACGTGACCTTTGGCCAGACGCTATGCGTCCGTTGCGGGGAAGACGATCTGGCCGAGTGCACCCGATCGAATCCACACCACCGTTTCTTCCCCAACGTCTCGACGGCGCACTGGCTGGGTTTACGCGGCGACTTCGCGCGGCGCATCCAGGAGAATCGGGTGCTGATGATCGCGCCGACACCCTCGGTAACGGAGAACTACGCACGCCTCCTGCCGGAATCGAGCGGGAAGTTTCGAATTATTCCTCACGGCACGCCGCCCCTTTCGGGCGTGCCGCTCAGGCCGGGCGGGGATCCAGGCCAGCGTCTGCGCGTGGTGATTCCGGGCAGTCTCGCCCCCAACAAGGGTCTCTTTCTTTTCCGCCGGATTATCGACGAGTTGGCGAGTTTCGCGGACGTTCACCTCATCGGATGCGGGGAATGGGGCGAGGAGTTCCAACGGAGCTGCGCCAGTCAGGTTCCCAGGTATGAGCGGGAAGAATTGCCGCAACTGCTCGCACGCATCAGACCGGATGTGGGGTTGCTGCTGTCGGTGGTGGCGGAAACGTACAGCTACATTCTGCAGGAGCTGTTTGAACTGGGGATTCCGCCATTGGCTACACGCACGGGGAGCTTTGGCGACCGCATCGAGAATGGGGTAAACGGATTTCTGTGCGAGCCCGCGCCGGCGGATTTGCTGGGCCAGCTTCGAAAGCTCGCCGGGGATCGCGCGTCCCTTATTCGGGTGCATGAAACCCTGCGCCGCACACCGGTACGAAGACCATCCGAAATGCTGGCCGACTATCAGAAGGTCCTCGAGGGAACCGAGATTTCAGCCGCAGGGTACTTCTGTCCAGATGCGCGCCGGAGCGGTCCGGCGATGGCGCAGTTGATGCACTTTCAGCTTTACTGGCAGTCCGCTGGAGAATCGTACACGGAGGCAAACAGCGTCCGTCACGATTTCCCCGCTGCGCGGGACAGGCAACGGCTGACGTTGCGCATTCCCCGGTTACAAAGAGCGCCGGACCAGTTGCGGCTGGACCTCTCCGACGAACCTGGGGTATTAGTTCTGCACCGGATTGAGCTGTATGACAATCAACGAGAAGGCCTCTGGAACTGGGATGGCAACCCGGAGCTGTTCTCCGGCCCGGGATGCTCGCAAATCTCCGTTCTGGTTTCTCGGCGGAACGGTGGAGTCCTGTTATGCATGACCGGAACCGACCCACAAGTGATATTCCCGACCGAGCGTGACCAACTTGCCTCCTTACGAGACGGCGGCTCGCTCGAACTGGAGGTTTCCGGCCCGCCGGAGGGGCGAGAGCTGCTCCTGCTGGCTGCGGAGAGTCTAATACAGAACGGCGCGGGATTATCAGACGCACAAAGGGAGCGCCTGGCGATGCGCCTTGCCGTCCTGAGTCCTTCGGAAGGTCGCCGTGGCCGTGAAATCCGCCATGCCGACCGGGTTGCGGTTGAACTTGCCGAGGCGCAGGCGCGAATCCAGGATCTGGAGAATTCCTGGTCCTGGTGGCTGACGTCCCCACTGCGGGCCTCCGCCGCATTCCTTTTACGCCTTTCCGGGGGTCACTCGAACCGGGCGGCGCGGAGCGCACGCCGCTAGCGCCGTTCCAACCTTTCCCGACCGCGCGATGAACACCGCTCCGCGGGTCCGGCCGCGCAACGACTGCTGCATTGGCGGATCAAGTTGGAACGGTACCAGCGCGTGTGGAGGTCCTGGCGTGCTACGATGCGGGGATGCGGGAGTGCTTCCTGATTCCGCCGACCCTCCTGCCCACCGGGATCCACGAGTTTGAGCACGGCTATGAAGGCGTCACCAGCCAGTTCCTCGACGACGCGGCGGCCTACGACGCCAAGTACACGGACATCGAACACTGGCGTTCCCTGTTGCAGTTTGCGTTCCAGCACGCGCCGCCCATCCCGAGCGAGCCGTTGATACTGGACATGGGTTGCGGCTCGGGGAACACGGTGATTCCCATGCTTGATGGATATCCGGGTTCCCATGTTGTTGCCGCCGATATCAGCCCGAACCTTCTTCTTTTGCTGCAAAGGCGGCTGAAGGCAAAGGGGGCGCTGGAGCGATCGACCATTGTCAGCATGGACCTGTGCGCCGAAGACCGAATTCGGCCGAACTCATTCGACCTCGTCGTTGGCGGTTCCATTCTGCATCATCTGCTCGACCCCGCGACTCTTTTGCAGCGAGTTTGTGGCTGGCTGCGTCCAGGCGGGTTCGCCGTGTTTTTCGAACCTTTTGCCATCGGCAACGTAATTCTCGCCATGCTGCACATGCGGCTCATCGCCAATCAGCGCGAGCTGCGCCTGGGCAAGGATGTCGTTCAGGCGCTGGAGCGCATCGTGGTGGACACGCGCACTCGGGTGGTGGCCGATCCCGGCGACATCCCACGGATGGACGACAAATGGCTGTTCACGCGCAGTTCGCTGCAGGAAGCGGTACGTGGACGCGGATCAGTTCGCGTCATTGGCATGAACTCGCAGCGTCAATTCGAGGTGCGCACCCGCGAGATACTGCGATTCCTCGCCGGCCACGAGAATCTTCCCGAGGCGGCATGGAAGATCATTCGTGAATTCGATGCGCTGTTCGGTCTCATCGCGGACGAAGCGCTGCTGATGGGTTGCATAATCGTGGTGGCGGACCAGACCGAGCGCGGCCCGCGCCACGCGCCTGCGCCAGCTCCCTGAACAGAGACTCTCTTCGATTGCCCGGGAACGGCAGGCGGAATTCAGGGCGGGGATAAGGGCGCCGCTCCCGCCGGCGCGCCCCCGACCGCTCCGTGCCGTTCGGCAGGGCGATCAGTGCGACGGGCGGCTCCGACAGGTGGCAGCAGAGGAGTTGGATTGGACGGAAGCGTTTCAGTTGGAACTGGCGGAGAAAATCGAGGCAGGTCAGGTTGATTCGATGCGGGCCGCTGTGGTTGCATGAGACAGTATGACTGAGTCCCCGAAGCGGGAAGTGATTGTGGTGCTGGGGATGGACCGCGCGGGCACATCGTTGTGCGCGCAGATTCTCCATCTGCTGGGGATGGAGCTTGACGATAACACGCTGCTTCCCGACGAGCACAATCCGAAGGGCTACTTCGAAGAACAGCCCATCCACCAGGCGAACGAGGAGTTGCTGGGCGTCCTCGGCTCCTTCTGGGACGAGATTGAGGTTCTGAGACCGTTGCCCGACGCGTGGTGGCGGCGGCCGGCGGCGCGAGCCGTGGAGGAGCGACTCACCACCCTTGTTCGTGAACGGCTGGAGCGATTCTCCGGAATCTGGGGCTTCAAGGATCCGCGCACGGTTCGGCTGCTTCCATTGTGGCGGCGCGTGTTTCGGAACTGTCGTGTGCGGCCGGTTTATGTTCTCGCGGTGAGGCACCCGGTTGCCGTGGCGGACTCGCTCGCCCGCCGGGATGGCATGTCGGAGTCGGCGGCGGAACTACTATGGCTGGAACGCTATTACCAGGCTTGCCGGACGGGGGGCGCCGAGATTCGCTGCGTGGTCCATTACGAGGACTGGTTCTCGCGGCCACTCGAGCAGGCTCTGCGGCTGGCTGAGTCCACAGGACTTCACCGGCGGGTGGCAACGACGGAACTGGAAGAGACCCTGCGAAGCGCGATCGATGTTTCGCTGCTGCACCATGATGGTCAACGAGGGCAGGTTGCCAACGAGGCGGTTCGCGCTCTGTACAGTCTCCTTCGCGAGCGCAACAATGCCGCGGCGCCGGAGATTCCGGAGAAACTGGATTTTGCGATCCGCCTTTCACGCACCTTTGCCCAGGTGGCGGGTGAGCTCCTGGGGCAGCCGCTGATTGGAGCGGCCGGCGCGCAAAACCGCAGGGTGGAACTCGCCAACCGCGTGCCGGCGTCCGGGATGAACATGCGGCTGTACTGGCGCCCATCGAACGATTGGTTCTCGGAAGAACGAAGCTCGCATGTTTTTCACAACCTGACGGATGACATTTCAGCCGTCCGTTTGCGCATCGCCCCGGAGGCGACCATCCACGAGCTTCGGCTGGATTTCTCCGACCGGCCGGGTGTGCTGCGCGTGTTTGGAGTTTCTCTGTTCGACACCGAGGGAGAGCTCCTGCATCGGCTGACGCCACGGCAACTGGCGGCGAAGGGGCACTCGGAAGGCATGGAGTTCATCGAGCTCGATGGCGGCGCGAGTGTTCTTGCAATCGTCCATAGCGAAACATCGGTAATCCTGCCGTTCGCGCAGGACTCTTCCCAGACCACGAAGACAGCAGCCAGCCTGGAGATTCGAGTGTGCGGCGCGAATCCCTTCGCGGAGCTGCGCCTGCTCGCCAGACGAGTCCGGGACATCAGGAATCACGCGGACAACACCCAACAGGCGCTACAGCGGTCGGAGGCTGCCCGGAGCGCCGCCCAGGGGCTCTTGTCGGAGCGGGACCGAGAGTTGGAGCGGTCTGCCGAAGCCCTGGCGTCGGCAGGGAGTCTGCTTAAAGGCCGCGAAGAGGAGCTGCGCCGGTATGACGAAGCGCTCGGAGTGGCGCAGCGTCTGGCCAAAGACCGGGAGGAGGAACTGCGCCGATATGACGAAGCGCTCGGAGCGGCGCAGCGCGTGGTCAAAGACCAGGAGGAGGAGTTGCACCGGCACGCCGAGGACCTCGCCCTGGCCCAACGTTTGGCGGATGAGCAAGCACAACAGATCCTCGGCCACAAGGCGACGATCGAGTTCCAGATGGCGCGCATCTCGGAACTTGAGGCGGTTCTCCACGAAACTTCGGCGCGCGTGGACTCCCTGGGCAACGACCTGAAACAAGCCGAAGCCCAGCGAGAAGAGTTGAAGGCTCAGCTTGGCGCGATTCTCGACTCACTGACCTGGCGGCTGGCGTATCCGATTCGATGGCTCGGGGCCTTCGCGCGGCGTCGTCGCAGGGACGCTGTGCAGGGGGATGCCGGCGCTTCGCATGGCGACGGGTGAGTACTTTCTTTTGATCCGGCAGGTGGCTACAGCGGTACTTGCGTGTGCGTCGCCGCGCAATGCTCCACTTTTCTTGCCGGGTCTTGGCCGGCCGTTCACCTCAAACTCATACCCGCGGGATTAACTGGATGAATGCCGCTACCGAATGGCCGTAGCTTTCCGCATCGAACAGGTCGAAAAAAGTCCCGCGGAGGCAGCGGCGGCGGCGTTGGATGCAGCGCCTGAATCCGGCTCTTCTCATGCACACAAAAGACCACGGCGCGCTCGGGCGGATTCATATACAGGCCCACGATGTCGCGTACTTTCTCGATCAGTTGCGCGTCCGACCGGAACGGCGGACCAGATGCTCGACAGCATCGCCCGCTACGCGCGGCGCACGGCCGGACGCAAGTGCACGCCGCCGAACACAAACGGCCGGATGTGTTTGAAACGTGAGTGCTTGAAAATGCGCATTCCTCGTCGTCGAGCAAACACCGCCTGGGCGCAGGGGCCGGGATGTTGCGCGTTCGAATTGCGCCAAAGCCGCTCTCCATTCAAGGCTTGAAGTGGTACGGTTCTGGCACGACGGGGCGGAAACTCGGGGAACTTCGGCGAGAGTGTCGAGGCGACTCCGTGGAGGTTCGAGTCCCTCTCATCCGCATCGACGACGCCGTGCAGGCAGGCCCGACGTCGATCCTCCGCAAACAGGGCAGGAGGTGGGGTCCGCCTGGCGGGCGCGATTTGGAGCGCCGAAGGGCGTGCCGGAAGTGGCCGGCACGGCAACGGGCGCGAGCGCGGCCGAGGAACGCCGAACGGATGGATGCGAGCGACGGCGGGTCTCACTCGCGCAAATCCCGCGATTCGCGACGACGCTCACCGCCGCAATTCGAAATAGCGCGTAGTGAAGCGGCCGTTCCACGCGGCCTGGAGAACGATTTCCAGCGGATCGCCGCCGCTGTGCCGGGGAACGACCGCCACAATCTGTCCGTCCGCGGCGGAGACCTGCTTGAACCGGTCCAGCTCTCGCGTCTTGCCCGGAGCTTTCACCGCCACCACGCTGACTTGCACCTCCACGCCGGGAACCGGCTTGCCGGACGGGCTCTCAACGCGGAAACGGACCAGACGCGGAGCCTGATCCTCTGTGGTTTGTGGGGGAGCGGGCGCGCCCGTTTCCGGGGCCATCACGATTTCCAGGTCGCCGGCCGAGCCCATCTTCTTCTCCACTCCGACGTTCATCTGCAGGATGGACAAACTGGCCGACCCTCCGTTCTTAGTCGCGGTGACGCGTATTTCCACCTCGCCGTCGGCCACCGCCGGACGGACATGCGGAGCGGATGCCTCCCCGGCATCGTCGCTGAGCACCTGCGCCACCGGGCCGTGGCCGGCGAACTCCACGGACGGTCCGCTGGAGGGTGCGGCAAAAACCACGAGCGCCTGAGGCACGGGTGCACCGGCCGCGTCCACGATTCTGACCACGGGCGATACCGAACTGCCCGACTCCGCGTTGTTGTTCGCTCCCGCTCCTCGCAGCACCTCGATCCGCAGGCCGGCCGGCCCCACAGTCGCGGCCGCAAGGGCCACCAGCGCGAAGCACGGAGGAGCCAGAACTCTCATTGCGGTCCTTCCGGGTGCGTGACCATATTCGTGAGCCGTGGAAGTATCAGAACGTTATCTTCACCCAGTCGTTGTCGTGGACATGCACGGTCTTCTTCAGCATTTCACCGTTGGATTCGATGGCGATTTCGTGGTCGCCCTCAAGGACTGCGAGCTTGCCCGGCGTGGTCTGGTCGGTCCTGTTGCCGTCCAGCCAGATTCCGCTTCCCGGCGCGCCGCCGATGACTTCGACAACACCCTGCTTCTTCTCGAAGGCCAGCTCCGTTGGTGGCACGGCGCCGCTCTTGTCGATGTTGACGATCTTAAGAATGTCGCGATAACCGCCGAGCGTCGCAACCAGCGTATGCCGGCCCGGAGACACCGTCACCTGACAGGGGGTCCGGCACGTGGTGGAAGCGTCGTTATCGAGGACGACGGAGCCTCCAGCGGGCTGGCTGTTGATGGCGAGGTCGCGCTCGGGACCGCGGGCGCGCGCTGGAGCGGGCACATCCAGCCGCGAGGAAAGCGTCGCGGGCCTGCCAGGCACCTGCAGGGGAGCGGTGTCCGCCGCCGGCGGCGCGGCGGATGGCTGTTCCGTCGGTGATGCGGGGTTGCCTGCGGCGGACGGCGCGGCGAGTTCCGCCGTGACCTTGTCGTACTGAGCGAAGACGCTGTAGTTGGAATCGAATACCGTCCCCGGTTCGTTCAATTCGGCATCCGGAATAGCGATAAAAGACGTGTTGTCTTCAAGAAACGGCGGCGGAGTCTTACCGATGAGCAACATCTGCGGCGACGTCAGGTCGCCCACCAGTTTCCGGATGCCGACGACGACCCCCGGTGTCGCGGTTCCCGGTGCGGTGCTTTGTTCCATCGTCGCGGCGTGGGCGGCGTCCGTGGAAACGGTCCCCAGTTCCCGCAACATCGCCCGCGCCTTTGCATCATACTCGGGAGAACCCGCCTGGACGATGCGCGTCAGCGTCTCAACCGCCGGACCGACCTTGTCGGCCATGAGAAAAGCGACGGCAGCCTGCATCCCCACGGCGACGCGCCCGGGGCTCGTTTCCCAGGCGGTGGAGTAGAGCTTTGCCGACGTCTCCCAGTCCTGTTTCTCCCAGGCGAGCTCAGCGTTGTGCTCGGACTCCACATAGGTGGCCTCCCGGCGGGCCAGGTCGGCTGCCGAGAGCAACGCCGGGCGGCGTCCCGCCGGGGCCAGCCGGGCGGCGTTCTGTAACGAAATCATGCTCGCGGCATAATCTCCCAGCGAAGCCTGCAGGACACCGCGCAGCGCCGGAACCTCCCAGCGCGCGGCGTCCAGCGCCGCCAACTGGTTCAGCGATTCCAGCGCCATCACGGGATCGCGGTCCGCCGTCCTGCTCGCCTCCAAAAACCCGCTCTCAAACTGCCGCCGCCGTTTACCCTCCGGCGTGGACTCCAGCAAACCCAGAAGCTGAGCCCGCTCCAGTTCAGCCGCAGCCAGTTTGGCGACGTCGGGATCCGTATCCACCTGCGGCACGCGCTGATAGAACCGGATCGCATCCGCCCATCTTTCCTCCTTCGCGCAGGAAAGCCCCAGATCGTACACCACTTTGCCAAAATGGGGATCGCGTTTCGCGGCAATGAGCAGCAGGCCGATCACGGGATCCAGGCCGCGGCCGAGCGCAGCGGTCTGGTTGGCCGCCTTCAGGGCGGCGATGGCCGCTTCATGCCGGTTCTGGTAGAGGCTCGCCGGACTCGTGGACGGCGCCGCCAGCGCCGCCTGCCCTATGACGCTGCGCTCGCCCTTCAGGTCGGGCGGCACAAATGGCCTCGGCGTTTGCGGCTGCGACAGAACCGGCAGCGCGGTCGCGACGGCCAGCGCACTGAGAATGAGACTGCGCATATGGGATTTCAAGGGCTACTCCCGAAAGGTCACGTGGCGGGACCGCCCGTCGATCGAAAAATCGGTTTCACAGTTCGCCTCGACCAGCCGGTCCCCCTCGTACTTGTACTCGATCTTGCTCGTCTTTCCGCCGAAATGCACCGTCTCGGCGATCAGCCGGTCGCCCGCATAATGCATCTCCCGCTGATAGTCACCGCCTCTTTCCGTGATGGACAGCAGCCGGTTTCCCGCCCAGGCGAAATCGAACACCTTCCCGGCGCCGGCCCGAGCGCCGATCTGCGTGGCGGAACGGATATGGCCTTCGCCGTCATATTCGGCCAGAAAGACGTAAATGCCCATCCAGACGAACGGATGGAAATATGGATTCCCCGTCACCACCGTCGCCACCCGCCTGCCCGTCAGCCGTTCCACCATGTACGGGTTGGCGGCCGGGTAATTGAAGAGCGCAAACCACGTTGCCTCCCCGGGACCAATGGTCCCCTCGGCGGTCAGTCGAACCGGAGAGGGCTCGTGTTCTTCGTGTTCGAAGGGCGCGGTGGAAACGCGTCGAACGCCAGTCCCATTGGGAAAATAGTCGAAATAGATGTTGACAGTCCTGCCGCCGGGGTTGGCGTCCACCGTGTTCACGGAGGCAAGTTTCCCCCCGTGCCATTCGAAGGTAGTGGTTTGTTTCCGGGATGCGCGCACCTCCCCGGGCCGGACCGAGGGCATGAGACTGATGGGGCAATAGAACGCTTCCACGGGATACCCGCTGAACCAGTTCGGCGTGCCGCGGGGCGCCGGAGCGCCTGCGTGCAGGATGGGAAGGATTCCGAACACCTCCGCGCGCAGCTTCCGTTCCGAACCCACGGCCTGGGAGACGCGCAGGTACGACCTGAAATACTCCTCCGCCTCGGCCTCGTGCCGAACGATTGCCGAACCGAGCCCGGCGTGATAGAGGAAATAAGGATTCTCGGGATCGAGCCGCGAGCCGGAAACGGCCAGGCTGGTAGCCTGCACGTAGTCTCCGTCGCTTTCCGCTTTGCCAATCTGGTCGGCCAGTTTCTGACGCGTGGACTTCAACTGGTAGAGGATCTTGTCGCGGACCGTTTCGCCTTCGCCGATCTCTTCGTCTCCGCTCACCAGCCGGTCGTAGCCGTCCAGAACCTCCAGAGCTTTTCGCAGCTCGTTGCGGGCCTGCAACAGCCGGGCCTTCATCAGCATGATCCGCGGAGATTCCTTGTCCAGAGCCTCGGCGGCGGCGATCTCCTCCTCTGCCTCCTCCAGTTTGCCGTCCCGGATGGAGTCCTCGGCGAAATGGAGATCCCGATTGAGCTGCGTTTGCGTCGGCGATTGCAGGTCGACCGGCGGATGCTTCACCATGCGGGCGTGTTCTCGCGCTTCCTCTAGGCGAATCGTCTCCAACAGATCCTGTGTCCGCCGGTCGCCGGGCATGCGCAGGAGCGCGATCCTCACTTCGCCGAGCGCCGGCTGGTACTGCTTTGCCTGGGCCAGACGTTCCCCTTCCGCCAGGTGCTGCGCGGCGCTCTCGGCATACGCTCTTTCGCGCATCTTGCGAAGATCGTCGAAGGAGTTGTCGAATCGCTCGAATTCACCGTATTTATTGATGAATGCGTCCCAGTGTTCGCCGGCGGCCAGCGCCCTGAGAATGGCCATCCGCAGATCCAGCCAGGCCTTCCACTCGTTCAGTTTGTCGCGAGCCCTGGCCTGTTGCGGGTCGCTCGGGAAAGCCTTCGCGGAGACGGCGGAGAATCGCAGACCCTCCTGCAGATCCGAGTATTTCGAAACGCCCCCCTGGGTGCGGTGAATCGCGGTGTCCATTGCGGTAAGCAGGAGGGTCTTCAGTTTCGTCGAACCCTGCTCGGAAGCCGAGCCGGCCACGGCGACCAGAAGCGACATTCGCTCCTCGAAGGCCGCCGCCGGGCTTCTGTCGGCGAACCCGGCGAAGTTCGCCGCATCCATCAGGAAGGCGACCACGGCGTCTCCGGACAGAGAGCCCGGCAGCATGGCGAAGACGTCGGAGCCGTTTACCTCCGAGCGCTGCTTGCCCTTCTCGACCTGCAGCCGCACCGCGGACCACAAAGCGGCAAAGGTGACGGAGGCTTTTACCGACGCGCCATCCGGAGCTACTGGCGCCCAGCCGGTTCCCGCGCGGCGCACCATCGCGCCGTTGCCGTTGGTGCGGATGGCCACGGCTCCCACCAGCGCGGTCTCCAGCCTCTTATATTCGTTGCCGCCGACCGCATCCTGATTGGGGCTGCCAAGGCGAAGCTTTGACTTGCCGTTGAGCAGAACTCTGGTCGCTTCCTCGAACTTCCATTCGCCCCCCGCCGGCCGCAGAACGAGGACCACCTGTTGCGCGCGCCCGGCCGCCGCGAAACCAAGCCACGCGGTCAGAACAACCGCTATAAATCTTCCCGGACTCCGCATGCAGAGATCACCCCGGTTCGCTTATGATTCCGAGCTCTTTCTGAAATGTGTTCCCAATTATCTCGCGTCGGGTCCCTTCCCGCAAGAGACCGCGGCGCTTCACGGGCATCACCATGGCCACCATCGCCGCGCCCAGGTTCGAAGCCCGCGGGGTCCCGAAATCCCGTGCTCGCGGACGATCCGGGCCAGGCGAGCCGTTGTACGAGTCACCACGCTCATGGCCAGTCTCGTGCCGAAATCGCGGCGGTGGCCGGATGCCGGGCCAGGCTGGCTGAGCTCCGGTTCCCTCGCCGACAGCGCGGCAATTTGTTCCGACAACTTCAGCCCGGCCGGCTTACCCGTCTCCTCCAGATTCCAGACGATGTGCGCACCGCCCCGTGCCGGCTCGTCCCCCGAACGCATTGCCGGCATTGGCTCGGGGCTGAGGCGCGTTTCGGCGGCTTCGCGGCGCTCCGGCGACCGGCGAACGGGAGCGCCGGGCACGGCTACGCTTCCCTCCGCGCTGGATGGAGCCGGCGGCTCGCCCACGCTCGGCAATGGGACGGCGGCAATAGCCGGTCCGGCCGGGGCCACGCTGCCGGCCTGTTCGCGGAGTTCGCGAGCGCGTTCCAGCAACGGGCGTAGAGGCTCCTGGACGCGCTGATCCCGCGACGCCCCTTCCAGCACCACCAGGGCATCGTCGAAGAGCCCTTTCTGCATGAGGCTTTCCGCCCGAGCGGTCACTCGCTCCAGTTCCGCGGCCTGCTGCTCGGCCAGGCGGCGGCATTCCGCGGCGAGGCCGGTGATTGTGGCGTCGCCGCGAGCCCACTCCGGCACGCCCTCAAGCAGTTGAAGGGCCGGCGAGTACCTCCCCGCTCGGAGATGGTCCGCGACCTGCGCAACCACTCGATCAAGGCTCGCTTTGCGCTGTTCCGCGGCGTCGATTTCGGGGACGGGAGCGTCCAGACGAGCGTCCTCGCCATGCTCCTGGCGCGCGCTGGCTAATACGCGGCGAGCGTCCTCGAAGCGGTTCTCCGTCAAATTCCGCCGGGAAATGGATAACGCCGCTTGAATCGCCTTCTCGCGCCATTCCCGCAAACGGGCCACTTCCACGGCGCCACGAAGATCGAGCAGCGCGGGCACGCCGGGAAACTTCCGCACGGCCTCCAGCAGAACCGACTCGGCGCGCGCCGCATCGCCGGCATCGAGGCGCTCCTGAACGGTGTTTGCGTACTGCGCGATCTGCTCGCTCCGGCGGCGCCCGCTTCGCGCCTCCTCGAGCAGAGCCAGAACCGCGGCGTCTTCCGGCAGGTCGCGAAGCGCCTCGGCAAGCAACGCCTCCGCACTTTCGAAGCGGCCCGACGACAACAGCGGCCTCAGCGAAGCCTCGATGCCGGCCAGACGGGCTTCTTTGAGAGCGTCGTCCAGAAGCGGATCTCCACCGGTCTCTTCCACGGCTCGGGTCAGCCATTGCACCGCCTGTTGGTGGGCTCCGGATTCGGCCAGCGCGCGCGCCTCCGCAAGGGCCGTTTCGACGGCGTCGCGGTGCGCCTCCTGTTCCCGGCGGACCCGCTCCACCAGCTCGGTGAGCCGCTGGTCTTCGCCGAACTGCCGCCCGGTGACCTCCGCATCCGCCAACGCCTGCGCCCAGCGGCCCGCGGCGGCGTGCGCGGTGGCGCGGCGCAAGCCCTCCGAGATTCCTTCCTGGCGGCGAACTTCCGCGTCCAGTTCACGCCACGCGGCGGACCGCCCGAACTCCTGACGGCCACCGGCCAACGCGGCGTGCGCGGCGGCGAAATCGCCCGTCGCAACCGCGTCCGACACGCGTTCCCGCAATTCCTGGAGCTTCCGATCGATCTTCTGCTGCTTCAGGCCGGCCTGCGCCTGTTTGATCGGCGCGGCAAAGAGGTCGCGTTCCGCCGCCGCGAGGTCCAGGCGCTGCATGATGTCGAGCGCGCCGGCGAAATCGCGCTCCTTCATCCGCGACGACGCTTCCGCCAGCGTCGTGTCCAGAATCTCGCGGCGGTCCTCTCTGGCCTTCGTCAGCTTCTCCCGCAGGCCGGCGCAGAGCGGGTCGGCGCCGTGACGCCGCTCGAAACTCTGTATCGCCGACTCGGCGGCAGTCCAGCGATGCCCAGCCATCGCTTCGTCGGCCGCGCGCGTCATCTCCGCAATGGCCTTCTTGCGGCGCTGAGCCGCCCGCGATTCCTTGAGGAGGGCGTGGATCGAACTCTCGCCGGGCAACTCCCGCAGGGACTCCTCGACGAAGGCTTCGGCCTCTTCCGGCTGGCCCGACGACATGAGCGAGCGAGCGGTGGCCTCGACACTGCGCAACCTCGCCGCGCGCTGTTCGATGGGCACGCGGTGCCTGGTCTCGGCCATCGCTTCAAGTAACTGCGGTTCGTCCGGAGTCTCCTCGATCGCGCGAGTGAGCCGTTGCAGCGCCTCATCCGGCTGGTTCGTTTCCAGCAGCGAACGAACCTCCGTCAGGACCGCCTCCACCGCGGCCCGCCGCCGGTCCCGTTCCCCCTGAATGCGGCTGGCCAGTTCGGCGAGCCGCGCATCGCCACCCGCTTCGCCGCTCGCCGCGTCCAGCACCCGCAGCGCGGCATCCCACGCGTGTGCAGCTTCGTCTTCGCAGGCCTGCCGCAGGGCGCGAGCGATGTTCCTCTCGCGCAGGACCCGGCGCTCCAGGGCGCTCCATGCTTCATGACTGCCGAACTCGCTCCGGGCCGCCGCCAGCAGGGCCATCGCGGCGGCGATGTCGCCACGTTCGAGCGCGTCCTCGACGGCGCGATTCAGCTCCGCGACGCCCCGCTCGATCTTCCGCTTCCGGAGGCTGGCGCGCGCTTCTTCCAGCAATCGCTCGAACGGCGGTCGCTCGCCGGAGTCCAGGTCCGGCGCTTCGAGAATGCGCATGGCGGCGGCGAAATCGCCGGTCCGGGTCAGCGCGGACGCCTCCGCGAGCCGCTCATCCAGATGCTGCCGGCGGGCCCGCCGCGCCTCTTCGATCCTGTTCCGCAGGACGACGCCGAACTCGTCCGCGCTAAAACGGCGTTCGAAATCCGCGACCGCCGCCTCCGCCTCGGCCCAGCGGCGCTGAGCGATGGCCGATCCCGCCAGCAACTCGGTGTCTTCCACCGCCTTCTTCCGCCGTTGCGCGGCGCGGACATCCCGCAGCAGATCGAACAGTTGCCGGTCCCCAGGCAACTCCCGCAGAGCCGCCTCGACCAGCGTTTCGGCCCGCTCCGTCTCTCCCGAAGACAGCAGCGATCGGGTTTCGGCCTCCATGCCGCGGAGCCGCTCGGCGCGTTGCCATGCCGACAGACTAAGACGCGCTTCGGCCAGCGCGCCCTCAAGGAGCGGTTCTCCGGGGACCGCAGTCAGCGCGCCCGTCAGCCGCCGAACTGCCCCTTCATGGTCTCCCGAATCGGAGAGCGTGCGCGCCTCGGCAAGGGCTGTATCCACCAGGCGCTGATGATCCTCGCGCCTTTCGTGAATCTGCCGTGCCAGGCTGGCCAGCCGCGGGTCGTCGCCAAATTGCCCCCGGGCGGACTCGATCTCCGCCAGTCCTTCTTCCCAGGCGCGCGCGGCCAGATGCCGTGAAGCGTTCGCCAGTGCGCTGGCGACACCCTGTTCCCGAAGGACCCGGCCTTCCAGTTCCCGCCACACCGGGGATTCACCGAGCGCCTGTCGAGTGTCCTCCAGCGCGGCCATGGCGGCGGCGACGTCGTCGCGTTCGAGAGCGCCGGTTACGCGATTCCGCAAGTCCAGCAAAGCGCGATCCAGTTCCCGCCGTTTGAGGCCTTCCCGCGCCTGTCCCAGCAGGACGGCGAACGGTTCGCTCTCCCCCGCCTCGAGGTCCAGAGGTTCCAGTGCGGCGATCGCGGCGGCGAAGTCGCCGTCCTTCACCAGCGACAACGCGCCGGTCAGCGCCTTATCGAGAGCCTTCCGGCGGGCGCCGCGCTCGCTCGCTATTTTCTTCCGAAGCGTACCGCAGAACTCGCCCTCGCCCTCGCCATGCCGTTGTTCGAATTCCTGCACGGCGGACTCGGCTGCGGCCCATCCGCGCGCGGCGATGGCGTCCTCCACCCGGCGGGTCGTCTCCGCGGCTTCGGCATCGCGAAGCGCGGCCGTCGCCTCGGCCTCCAGGGCGACCAGAGACGGCCAGCCTGGAAGGCCGGCGAGCTCTTTCCGCACTTCCGCGACGGCGCCGCGGAGGTCGCCCGCGTCCAGCAAACGCCTCGTGGCGCTTTCCGCGGCAGCCGCTTTCCGCTCCCGCAGAAACCGATCCCAGCGCTCCTGAAGCTGATCGCGCAGTACCGTCAGCCGCTCGGACTCGGGATAATAGTCGAGCGCGCTCTTTACCAGCTGGATGGCCGCCGCGAACTCCTGGCGGCTCTCCAGCTCCGACGTGCGCTGTGCCGCGTCGACCTCGGCGCGTTCACGCTGGAAGGCGCGCCGGGTTTCCTGTATGGTCGTTTGCAGGCGCAGCAACTCGGCATCGCCGGGGTACTCGCGAAGCGCCTCGGCGATAGCCGACAGGGGAGCGCCGAAGCTCCCCTGCTTCAGGTCGGCTTCCACCCGCGGCTGCAGCCGCGCCAGAAGCGCCACGCGGCGTTCCTCCCTCAGCCGAGCCGCCAACTCCCGTCTGCGTGGCTCCAGAGAGCTCTCGGACGGATACAACGCGAGCACCCGGTTCAACTCCTCCAGCGCCGCCTCGATGCGCCCTTCGGCGGTCAGTTGGCCGACGCGCTCAAGGCACTCCCCCACGGCGCTGGTTTTCTCGCGCTCGCGCCGGCCCTGAATGGCCGCCGACAACGCGCGGGTCAGCCGGGCGTCGGCGGGGAACTGCGAGATCGCGTTCAGCAGCAGTTCCTCGGCTTCGCCGAAAGCGCCGGCGGCGAGAAGATCTTCCGCGCGGGTGAGGATTTCCCGCAGGTGCTGCTCCCGGCGCTTCGCGGAGAGCCGGCTCTGGGCGTCCAGCAGCAGCTCCACGACGGCGCGTTCCCTGGGGAAGCGCTGCGAGGCGTCCGACAGAGTCATGAGCGCGTCCTCGAGGCGTTGCGCCTTGATCAGCGCCCGGCCGGTCTCGATCGCGCCGCGCACTTCCGCGCGATGCCGCTCGCGATCCCGCCCGGCTTCCGCCAGCTCATGCATCAGCCGTTCTTCTCCGGGGGCCTCGCGGAGCGCCGCGTTCAGCGCGTCGAGCGCGGCATCCCATTCCTGCTCCGCCCGCAGCTCGCGGGACCGCGCGATGGCGGCATCGGCGAGTGCGCCGCGCCGCGCCGCTTCCCGCGCCGCCCGGACCTCGGTGAGCGCGTCGGCCAGCGCAGGCTCGTTGGGGAATCGCCGGAGCGCGTCGTACAGCGCGCGCTCCGCGGCCTCGAGCTGTCCGCCGGCGCGCAGTTCGCCGGCGCGATGGAGAATCGATTCCACCTCCGCCGCGCGCAGCCGGGCTTGGCGCTCGGTTTCCACTTCGGCGCGAAGTTCCAGCAGCGCGGGATCGCCGGGATATTGCGACAGCAAGCTGTCGACGGCCTCAAAAGCCTCCTCCCAGTGGGCCGATTGCTGGAGCGGGATTACCCGCTCCCGGCAGGCCTCCACTGCCCGGTTTTTCTCGCGCTCTTTTTGCGCCTGGACCGTCCCGCTCAGCAGAGCGGTCAGCTCCGGCCGGTTCGGCAGCCGGGCCACGGCTTCGATGATCAGGTCGATGGCCTCCTGAAAACGCTCCTGCCGCCGCAGCTCCTCCACCCGTCCGGCGATGACCTTCACCTCTGACGAGCCGGCTGCCAGCGCCGTCAGGCGGTCCTCCACTTGCTGCGACAGATTCCGGAGCTCGGTGCTGTTGGGGTAGCGGCGGCGGGAACTTTCCACGGCGTTGCGGGCGAGTTCCGCCAGGCCGTGTTCCAGCAAGCCGCGTCCTTCCCGCAGGGCCAGTTGGAGCCCCTCGGCGTGGTACCTCTGTTCCCGGATCACCCGGTTGTGCAATTCCACGATTGCCGGGTCCCCGGGGAGCTGCGCGCTCATCCGATTCACCTCGGTCTGCGCTTGCTCCCAGTTCCCCTGGCCCAGCAATTCGTCCACGCGGTGGCTGAGCGACGAGATGGCGCTGCGGCGCTGCATCTCGAAGTCGGAGAGCCCCGGGGCCGGCGTCGACGGAGCGGAGGGCGAAGGACGCGAGGTACTCGACGATGTGCCGGACAAAGCCCGGGACCGCAGCCTGCTCCAGAACGACAATTCCGTTCCGGGCGGGCCGGCCGCGGGCATCTGGGCGCAGGCGCTCAGCGCCCTGGACATCTCGGCGGCGCTGGCGTAACGGTCTCCGGGCTTCTTGGCCAGGGCCCGCAAAACGGCGTTGTCGAGCGCGCGCGGAATATCGGGCAGCCAGGCGCGCAGCGCGGGTGGAGGGCTTTCGATATGCATCCTCACCAGCTCGTACTCGTTCTCGTTGCGAAAAGGCAGGCTGCCGGTAAGCAGCTCGTACAGCACCACGCCGCACGAGTAAAGGTCGGACGCCGCGGTGGCGTCCTTCCCCTGAGCCACTTCCGGCGAAATGTACTCCAGCGTGCCGACGACGGTTCCGACACGGGTCATGCGCGCGGAACCCAGCAGCCGAGCTATGCCAAAGTCGGTGACCTTGACCACCCCCTGCTGGTTGACCATGATGTTGGCGGGCTTGATGTCCCGGTGCACGACGTTGCAGGCGTGCGCGTGATCCAGCCCTTCGAGCGCCTGCACCATGATGGAGATGGCGGTATCCGGAGGCAGCCGCCCTTTTTCCAGGAGCATCCTCGACAGCGTGGTGCCGCGGACGAACTCCATCACCATGAAGAACTCGTCGCCCTCGCGCAGGAACTGGTACAGGCGCACGACATGCGAGGACTCGAGGCGCCCCTGAATTCGCGCCTCCTCGCGGAAGCGCTCCACGATATCGGGCCGGCGCGCCAATTCCGGGCGCAGGGCCTTGAGCGCCACCTCGCGATCGAGCTGGGTGTCCACGGCCCGGTAGACCGCACCCATGGCCCCCTCGCCCAATGGCTCCAGAAGCTGATAGTTGCCCACGGTCCGGATCATTCCAGGGCTACCGAGATTTCGCGGGTGGCTCGGACCTCCTCGACGGCCGGCTCGCCGGTCTCCTGCAGGCGGACCTCGGCGACGGCCGCCGTGATGTTGTCGTATCCGCCGCCCGCTTTGGCGCGATCCACAACCGCGCGCACTGCCTCATACGGACGGCCGGCGCCCGCCGCCGCGAGGATTTCCTCGTCGGTAAGAAGGTCGTGAACGCCATCCGAGCAAAGCACGAAACGGTCTCCTTCGCGAATGCTCATGGGATGGCTCCAGCCGGATACTTCAACCCGCGGTTTTCCGCCGAGCGAGCGCGAGAGCACGTTGCGGTCTTCGTGATTTCGTGCGTCCTGACGCGAGAGCAGGCCCCGCTTGACCATGTCGTAGACCAGGGAATGATCTTCGGTAAGCTGGCAGATCTGGCCATCGCGAATCAGGTAGGCCCGGCTGTCGCCCACCCACGCGATGTAGGAGTTCGCGCCCCACACCGCGAGCGCCACGCACGTCGTCCCCATTCCGGAGCGGCGGGCATCGCGCTGGGCGGCCTGGAAAATCTCGGCGTTGGCCGCCTCCATCGCCGCACAGAGGGCCTCGGGAGGGGCCGCCGGGCTCTCGTAATAGGACCGGGGAATGCTTCGCACCGCCATATCGCTGGCAACTTCGCCGGCGGAAGCGCCGCCCATTCCGTCGGCCACCAGCACCAGTACGCCTTTCCTCTGTTTGGCCTCGTCGTCGGCCGGCAGTGTGTAGTATGCGCTGTCTTCGTTGTTCTGCCGCACGCAGCCCGGATCGGTCAGAACGGCGACCTCGAGCCGCAGCGGCGGTACGGATCCCTGTTCGCCGGAAGCCTGCACACCCGCGCCAGCGGCGGTCTCCGTTTCCCCGGACGGTGCGACGGCCGCCGGCGGCTGTCCCGGTTTTCGCCGGAACGGACTAAGTTGATTCCACGTGAAGGGCATGATGATGCATATCCAATCGCGACTGAAAGTCTATCTTCCCCCGATTCAACGACGCTGCAAATCGAAACTGTAGACTTTCTTGCCTCCGATCTGCACTTGTATGGGCCGGTCGTGAAACCCCGCGCGTTTCAACAACAAATCGAATCTCCTTCCGTAAGGCCCGCGCAACGTGTAGGGAGTGGGTCCGAGGCGCTGATCCCCGGAATACACCTCAGCCTGGCCGTCGAATGTCTCTACGCGAATACTGTACTCCTCAATCGGGTTCGGCGGCGGCGGGGGGGGCGGCTTCGGCTGGGATGGCTGGCTGAGGATGGGGACAGACGGGGCCAGGCCGCTGGGATGGGACGACTGAGCGGAACCGGATTCTTCCCTGAGTGACGGAGGCGGGGGAGCGGACACCTGGTTCGCAGAGCGATCGACGCGGGGTGGCGGAGAGGGCTGGACAGAGCGTTCGGGCGTGGGTTGCGCGCCGGGCGAGATGTCCGCCGCCGGAGGCGCGGGAACCGCAGGACCTTCCGGCCGAGTTCCTCCCCGGGATCCAACCGGCGCGGGCCCGATCGACGACAGAAACAACAGGCCCCCCAGAGCGAGCACCGCAAGGCTGCCAACGATGGCGTAGAGCGCCCACGATTCGCCGGTCAGCTTGCGAATCGCGCGCACTACTCCCGGCCCCTCCGCCGTGGGGGCCGCAACGGCTTCAGCTCCGAGATGGTGCCGCTCGATGGCCAGCAGGAGGGCATTGGCATCGGGAAAGCGGTCCTCGGGCTTCACCCGGAGACAACGGCCAATCACCGAGTCGACCCATTTGGGCAGCCCGGGGCGCGCATCGCTGGCCGCCTTGAAGTGCCCCGCGAGGATGTCCGCCGCCACTGCCTCGATCCTGCTTCCGTCAAAGGGCAGAGCCCCGGTCACCATCTCATAGAACAACACGCCCAGCGCCCAGATATCCGAACGCGCGTCGCCCTTGAACCCGCGCACCTGCTCCGGCGCCAGGTTCTGCAGCGTTCCCACAACCAGACCCGCCTTGGTCAGCTTAGGCGTATTCTCGCCGAAGGCGATTCCGAAATCGAGGACCTTGGGCACGCCGGCGCTATTGATCCGGATGTTGCTCGACTTGATGTCGCGATGGACGATCTTCATGCCGTGCATGTAGGCGAAACCGCCGGCGAGCTCGCGCATGATGCGGACCGACCAGTCGAGCGGCAGAGGGCCGCGGGTCTGCACCAGATCGAGTATCGTCTCGCCGTCCACGTATTCCATTACCAGACAGGGGAACTGGCGGTGGCCGATGTACTCGTAAAGCGCCGCGATGTTGGGATGGCGGAGATTGTACTGAATCACCGCCTCGTTGCGAAACCGGGCCGAGGCGGTGGCCTCGGCCATGGCCAGTACTTTCAGGGCGAAACAGCCGCCGCGGGTCACGTGCGTGGCGCGATAGACCTCACCCATGGCGCCGGCGCCGACAAAACCGAGGATACGGTAGCCGCCAATTATCGAGTCTGCTGACAGTGTCGGCATTGGCTCCGTCCCGCACCCCGGAATGGGCTCCCCGCCGGAACCGCGGAGCGTTACTTGATGATCTTCGCGTTACTCATCAACTTCAGGCCGTAGCCGATGGGCACAGCGAGACTGTTCCGAGCGTCCCGGGAGGTGGTCGAGGCATAGAACAGTCCCACCACCCGCCCCTGCATGTCGAAGACCGGACCTCCCGAATTTCCCACGCCCGCGGTGTTGATACCGAGCTCGTAGATGTTGCCGAGAATGCTCACCACGGCTTCGTCGCCCTGCAGCGATGTGCCGCTCTGATCGATGCGGCTCAGAACGCCGGAATTGGTGGTGGGATTGGCGATGCTGCGGACCACCTCGGCCCGGTCGAACTCCTTTGAGGCGCTGACACTGCGGACTTCACCGGAAATGCCCGGATATCCCATTACTACTACCTGCATACCGGTTTTCACGTCCTCGTCGGGATCCGTGGAAAAGACCACCGCCCGCGCTCCCCCAGGAGTGTCCACTTTGCCGAGAGCCACATCGTGCTCGTCCGAAGGGGTAACCAGCCGCGCGGCAAAGCGCTGCTTCGTTTTCGGAAACGTGACGTCCAGATACACGAACTCGCCCTCGAAGAACTTCCCGGAAACAGGCTGAAACACGGGTTTGCGTTCCGTGAAATTCAATCCGTCCGCCACCCACGGGCCGCTCTGCTCGGGAACCCAGCCCCGCGGAAAGTCGGCGGCTCCGAGGCAGGACACGGTGTTGCTGTCGATCAGCACTCCAAAGTTGTCGCTGTGGAACCGATACAGAGTTTTCCAGGGAGCGAGCACGTGTTTGTTGGTCAGAAAGAAGCCGTCATTGGTGGCGATGAAGCCGCTCGCGCTGCCCACGCCACCAATGGGGCGGTTGTTGCCGCCTCCGTCCTGGGTGGTGAGAGCCGGCAGAACCTGTCCGCCCTGGCGCACGAAGACGGGAAGGAACGTGCCCGGCTCCTCGCTGTCGCAGATCTGGTAAGTCTCAGCGCGCTTGTGGCGGCCGACGGCTATCTGCCGGTTAGTCACGCGCCAGTGATAGACCTGCCGGCCGGTGCCGGTGTCGATGAGCTTCCACGCCACTTCCACGAGGACCACCGAATCCAGGTTCTCCGCGTGAATCTGCTCGACGGACTTGGTCTGCGGGGCGGCGGGCGGTGGCGTAGCCGCCGGCGGCGGGGTCTCCGGTTGTTTGGCCTGCTCCACCAGTTTCTGCACCTCCGGCGGCAGGGTGGTTTGAGCCTTCGCCAGATCATCCTGCTTCTGTCTGATCTGGGCCAGCGTGGCATCGGCTTCTTTTCTTTCGCTGGCGATCTTGTCCTCTTCCTCTTTCAACTTCGCCAGCTCGGGCGAGTTTGCCGGCGCCGCCTCGGGTGAGCGGTATTTCTTCGCCAGGCTGGCGCGGAGTTCGGCGGCTTCCTGCTCCGCCTTGCGGATATCGTCCTGTTTCTGCTCGAAGGCGGTCATGGTCTTCGCGATCTCGGTCTGCCTGGCCAGAAACTCGTCCCGCTGGCGCGCCGCCTGCGCCGCCTGATTGCGCTGATAGAACCAGAACGCGGCGCCGAGCACCAGAATGGCGGCGAGGCTGATCAAGCCAATGGTAAGAGCCTTGTTCGACTCGCCCTTCATTTTGGAAGACACCACGCTCAGCATCCGTTCCACCGTCTCCCGGCCGACCGGGCGTTTCTGGCCGGCGTCCGGAATCTGCGACGCGGCCATTCCCGGCGGCGCGGACATCCCCGGGAAACCAGCTTCGCGGGTCGGCGGAGCGGCCCGAAGCGTATCGGCCTCCCTCGTCGGCCGCGCGGGCGATACCGGTGGCGGATCGATTTCAAACCGGAATTCCGGACCGGCGGGGCCCATCTGGACGGTGTCGCCGTGCTGCAACTTGCCCGTGCCGAAGACCCGCTGACGGTTCACCAGCGTGCCATTGCGGCTCTCCAGGTCGGTAATCGTGAAACCATCCGGGTTCGCCGGGTCCCGGACGATGCGCGCATGCTGCCGGCTGACCAGATCGTCCCGATCCGGATCGAACTTGATGGCGCAATTCGATTCGCGCCCAATCACCAGTTCGCGAAAGTGCTGAAGTGGAAACTCTTCCACCTGATTGGCTTTTGAGCCGCTGATATGACGGATTACGATTCGTTGCATTTGACCCCTCCGCGGAACACAAAACTCACCTCTCCGGCCTCTGGGCCGGCCAAAGAGTTTCAATTCGGTAAGCGTCAGAATACGCCCGACCTGCACCTCAGTCAAGCAAATCACACAAGTTCACCGGTTTTTCTCCTCGCTCGCCGCGAAGTGCCCGCCGGAGGTCCCTGGTGTCGCGTAAGCCGGACCACACTGGCCCGTGGGGAACCGGCGAGTCGATCTGTCGCGGAAGCATTCAGTCATTGACCGCCTGAGCACAATGGAGTAATATCCAACTTCCCGAGGACATTTATTAGAAACGCGCGGCGCCCAGCCGGCCTTGTGCGAATTACCGATCAACCCGCGGCGGATTTTCGGGACTTGATGTCCGTGACCGCCGTATTCGCCGCGGCAGCGGGAGGCTTTATGGATTTTCTGAAAATCGTAACTCCGGCGTTGCTGCTCGTGGCGGCCTCCACGATGCTGCGCGCGGGCGCGAGCACGCCCTCGACGCCTGCCCCCGCGCCTGCGCCGAAGGTTGTGTCCGCTCCCCCCACCGCTCATCCGTCGGTTAGCGCTGGAGGAGGCCACGCGGCCAGCGGTGCGGGCGCCCGTTCGACTGGCAGTGCGAACTCCCATGCGGGTGGAAGCGGAGGCACACACGCAGCCGGAGCCGGGAGCGTCCAGTCAGTGGGAACCGGGGGCGCCCACCCGGCTGGGGTCAGAAGCGTCCACTCAGTTGGAACCGGGACCACCTCCGGCAGCGGTGGCACCCACACGCCGATGAGCAGGAGCGCGCACAGCGCCGGCACCGCGGGAACCGGCCGAGTCGCAGGCACGCGCACAGGTGGCGCCGGCCCCGAAAAACTGGAGGGCGGCACTCATTCACCCGTCGCTGCCAGCGAAAGTCGCGTGGCCGGGGCCGGCGGACGCACACAGGGCATCACTCACACCTTTCACGGTCGCAACGGCGAGGAGGCCCGCATCGCCGCCGACGGGCGCGTGCGCAGCGTGAGCGCGCACGGAATCACCATCACTCATGGCGCAACCGGTATTCGGCGCGTCGTCGCGGAGCGGGCCGACGGCTCGCGGCTCGTCATCAACCGCAGCGGGCAGGGCTACGTGGAACGTCCCTTCGCGTATCGCGGTCGTGAGTATGCCCGGCGCACCTGGTCCTACCACGGAGCTGAGCACACCAGCTATTACCGGCGCTATCCGTATCGCGACATCTATCTAATGGCGTATGCGCCCGCCTATTACTATCCGTTCGCATTCTACGGGTGGGTGTACGCGCCCTGGCCCAGCCCGGTCGTTTACAACTGGGGCTGGCTGGGCAGTCCATGGTATGCGTATTACGGTCCGTGGTTCGCGCCATACGATGTGTACCCGAGCGCCGCATTCTGGCTGACCGATTTCGCGATGTCCGCAATCCTCGAACGGGCTTATCGGGATCGCCAGGATTCCACGGCGGAACTTCCCGCACACGATGGCTCTGCCGCTCTGCCGCCGGGTGTCAAACAGATGATCGCGTCGGAAGTCCAGCGCGAACTCACCGTGGAGTATGCGGACCGCAAGCTTGTGGCGGATAATGTCGAGCCCCCGCCGGAGCTCAGCCTGGCTCCGGTGGACTCCGCCGGCAAGCCGCGCGTTTTCGTGGTCGCCGGCCCCGTAGATGGACGCGACAAGTGGGGGCAGGAATGCGCGGTGACCGAAGGCGACGTGCTCGAATTGAATGCACCGCCCGCGGCCGGCGCCTCCCGCGCGTCCGTAATGGTCCTGGCCGGCAGGGAAGGAGAGTGCAGGAAAGGAACCACCATTACCATCGGAGTTGCCGAATTACAGGAAATGCAGAACCAGATGCGCGAAAGCATCGATGCCGGTCTGGCTGAACTTCGGTCGAAGCCCGGCCAGGGAGGGGTTCCAGCGCCTCCGGAGGCAGCCCTCGCCGCTCCCGTGCCCTCCGCCTTTACTTCAGCAGCTCCGCCGGCGGATGTCGGCGTTTCGGCCGAATTATCGACTGAGGCGGACAAAGCGGCTAGGATCGATCGGGAAGTAACCGCGGAGGCGACCGCTCCCGATCAACCGTAGCCTTGCGAAAAGCTCTTATCGGGCGCGCGGAAACCAGGCTCAGTGCCGTGTCAGCAGCTCGCGTCCGCGGGGGATTGGCGTTCCCTCCACCGAGCGGATCAGCATCAGATCGCGCCCGTTGTTATTGGGCCCCTCAAGAATGATCTTCCCGGCGGCTTCAGGGCTGGTGGAATGGAAATCCAGCACCGTGCTGCCCGTCCCCGGAATGCCGCGCAGCGACAGATCCACTGCCCGGCTTCCCTCGAAATCCGGCAACTCAGCGCGGTAGCGGCCAACGAGGGCGTCTTTCTCCATCCACAGTTCCAGAATCACGTGCCTGGGCTCGGCCACGCCGTTGAACTGCCGAGATCCCTCGACATACGTCCAGGTGCCTGCCAAGGCGCTGTTCGCCGGGGAACCGGCCGGCGACGACGGAGGCGCCGGGGCGGGGACCGTTGCGCTGGCGGCCAGCGGCGTGGATCGTCCCGGAGTTTGCTCCATCGAATCGGCCAGCGCCTGGTAGTAATGCGTCCACAAACTGGTGAGCGCCTCCTGGACCCGGCGTTCGGAGTTGCGGTAAGCGGTGGCCTCTACTGGACGGGCTGGGGCGTTCGCGTGCTCCAGCGGGCGCTCGATCTGAAGATCCTGGCGGCGCGCCTGTTCGAGATCGAGCACATTGTCGAGGTCCTTTTGGACGCTGCGCCGTATGCGCGACCAGGCGGGCGCGGAGCGCAGGGTATCGAGCTTTCGTTGAACGGCGGCGACGTTGACGCCCAGCAGCGCGATCTCGTCGGCGTTGACGGCATCCACGCCGACCACGCGACCGGTCTCCGCAATGTCCGGCGCCATGGCACCGATTGCGGTGGCCACGGCTTCGCTATAGACGTGGCGCTTTTCGGCGAACGCGACGAAGGCGGAGAACGCCGTCTGGATGCGCACCCTTGCATCCGCCATGGGCAGGGAAAAGACCTGTTGCTCGAGATTCTGGTCCGCCGCCTGCCATGCGTTCCAGGCTTGAGAAACGTCGTCGCTGGCGGAGGCGACGGCACTCTGCGAGAAGTCCGGCGGCCGCTCCATTTGCTGCGCGAGGGCCGCTTCCGGGAGCGCCATCAGCCACAGCACGGGCGCCAGCCGCGCGATGAACGGCCTACCGGTTGGATACTGGGACAAGGGTCACCTCCACAACGTCGACTCCGCAAGGCCTGCCTGGCTCGAAGGCAAGACGGGCCGAACGGACGCGCACTTTCATCCCATTCGACAGCTCCCTGGCCCGGAGAATAATGGCTGCCTGCAGGCACCTTGCGTAGGCACTGTCGAAGAGAGCGCATGCCTGATAGCGGTCCAGGGCGATGGAATTGCGCCGCGCCACGGTCCGCAGCAGCCCCCACTTCCCAGGCGGGTCCATGGCCAGGCGAACTTTGCCGCTCATATCGAGAAGCGCGGAGCGGACCTCCCAATTCGGCGGCGAAATCAGATAGCGCGCAAAAGAGGGGTCTTCCTTGTCCGCCAGGGCCAGCGCGCCGTTCCACTCGCGCACGACGTCCGGCAACCGATTGGCGATGTCGTCGGCGAACGACAACTGAATGGAGTTCATGTCCACGCGAGTGCGCTCGGTTTCCGCCTCCCGCTCAATCACCGGCTGCGAACTAAAGGCCCGCGAAATCGAATCGGGGGCCCGCTGGCGGGATCGCTCGATGGGTTCGGGTCTGACCAGCATGGCGGCGGAGGACTGCGGAGAGGACGAGCCCTCCCGTTGCGACAAAACGGAAAGGCCCACAATCAACGCCACCACGACCAGAGCGTGGGCGCCCGTGCTGAGCGCCAGTCCACGCCAGGCGTATCCGCCCGGGAGCGCTGCGAACCTGGGAATCCCGCCGGCCCACGTTTCCGCGCCGGGCCGCGCCGAACCGGATTGGGTCGATGGCGGCATGCCGCGAACTCCGCCGGCCGTTCACCGTGGCAGCAACACTTCCATTCCGGTGGGGATGTAGCTGTCGTCGGAGCTCACTCGCTGCACCAGGAGGCGCCCGTCGGATCCCAGCTTCAGCTCCATTTCCCCGTGCGCGGCGGGCCGCTGGGACACCCATTGCACCGTCGCTTCGCGATCGGATACGAGGCGCCCGCGCAGAACCAGACTCACCTGACGGATGTCGTGCAAGCCGGGAAGGCGAGCGACATAGGTTCCCTCAATATCGTTCCCGGATCGCTTCAACTCAAGCCGCACCGCTTCCGGCTCGCCGAATCCGGTCCACGCTCCCGGCTGGCTTTCATACGTCCATGCCCCGTCCATTGTCTTTTGGCGCGGGATGCGATTGCCCGTTCCGAGCCCCGGCTGGACGGCCGCGTCGCTTCCATTTCGGCCCCCGGACACGCGGCGGGCCGTGTCCGGCGCCTGCGGCGCCGTCGCGCCGGCACTCAGGGAAGTCTCGAGATCCGCGTAGTAGTGCGCCCAGGCGGCGCGCTCCCGCGTCGCGCGCGCATGCTCGCCGGCCCAGATCCTGCCGATTTCGTCGAGCTTCTCGGCGAGCGACTCGGCGGCGGCGGGCTCGCTGCCGGCCTGTTGCGAAGCGCCGATCCGATCGAGCGAGCGCATGCGCAGAGCAACACTGTTCTGCAACGTGATCAGGTCGTTCTTTTCCGCCTCCATGGCGCGGCGGACGAGCGCATATTCGTCCCCTTCCGGCAGGTCGCGCATGAGCGACTCCAGGCGCTCTTCCTCGGCCAGCAGCCGTGACTGTTCCCGTTCGAGATCGCGCTTAATCTGCTCCACTGGAATTCCGCCACTCTCCGGGCTTGCCAGACGGGTGCGGATGGTATCGAAATGGCTGGCGAGCAGACCCAGGTAGACCTCCTTTTTGGCCATCGCGTCGTCGCGCAGGGTCGCCGCACGGCGGATTCTCGTTCGCATTTCCTCCCGACCGCGCTTGTAGAGGTCGCGTTCCAGATCGGGATCGCTGCGCAGCCAGGCCTCCTGAGCGTCGCGGTATTCCGACTCGGCGACGGCCATGTCCGGGACGAGGCGGACCGACTGCGCACCGGCAGCGGCGGACGCGAACAGAAGCGGGGCGAAAAGTATGAGTTTCACGGCTGAGTCTGTGTGGTCCGTTTTTTGGGAAGCGGCGTACGGCTCGCCCCGGGCTGCTTGGTGTTGCAGACTTCCTGCGCGTCCTTGCGTTTGTCCTCGTAAAACGCCGTGAGCTGCAGGCCATACGCCTGGATACGGTTGATCTGCTGGCGCATGTCGATGAGCCGCGCGGTGATCGAAGCGTTCATGTTGTTCACCTGGGCGGTGATGTCGTCGTACTGTTTCTGCGCCTTGGTCAGACGGTCCTCGCTGTCCTTGATGTCCAGCACCAGCGCGTCGATATCCTTGATGATCTCCTGGGTGCGTTTCCCGTACTGTTCGAGGGTGGCTTTTCTGCGCAGCAGCTCCTCGCGATCCCTGGTCTCGGTTTCAATCAGTTCTTTCGCCCGCTGCTGATCCAGCTCCATCCCGGCCAGACTCTTCCTCTGGCCGTCCACCCGCAGTTGCTCCACCTCGGCCCATTTTTGGTTGTACACAAGCTCGGCCTGGATCCAATCCTGAAGGGCCCCGATGGTCCGATCAAGGTCGCCGCCAATCCGGTTAATCTGGCAGACGCGGGTTTTGAGCAGACGCTCGACCTCATTCATGTTGGCCTCGTCCACTTTTTCATAGACGGCCTTCAGGCGGTCCGCATTCTCACGCAGGCCCGGAAAGCGGTCGTCCTCGGACGAGGAAGCCGTTTGTGAAGTGGCCGGCGCGGCGGGCGGCGAGGTTGGGGCGGCCGCGGGCGTGACGGGCGGCGCGGCTGCCTCCGCGGGTTGTTGTGTCTGGCCGGAAACTAATCCGATGGAAGCGGCAACCAGTAGCGCGGGAAGCCGGCAGACCGCAAGCCGCCGCGCGTGGCTTGGCCGGACTTCGAAAGGAAATTGCTTCGTCATGGTGTAATTCGAAAGACAAACGTGTTAATCGGGCGCGAATTCATCCGCAGGATGATTCTATACGCGCCGGCGGTGGGTTCGTTCGCGTAATCCATCGGCTGGTTGAGACGAACGGGTTTTGGACCCAGACAGAGGTCGTCGAGGCACCACTCAAGAGTCAGTTTGCCTTTCGGAGCGGGCCCGGCCGCCTGCACGACGGCTTTGAGATCGCCGTATGCCATTTCGCCCAGATCAGGGTCGCGATAACCGAAGCTGCTGCCGGGATCGATCTTTCGTGTACGGGAAAAGATGGCGATCTCCGGCGTCGTGGGTCCGGGAGGCGCCGTGGGTCTGGGAGGCGCCGCCGGTTGCAGGCGCGTTGGTTGTTCGGGAACGGGGGCGGGGACCAAAGGCGGCTCGCGCGGCGGCGTGGGCGGCGTTGCTGGTGAAGCCATCGCGCTCGTGCGCAAGCGAGTCTCGGCCATTCGTGGGGCGGCGGCTCCGGCGACATCGCGCGGCTGCTGGCGGACCGTCTTCGCCAGCGGAGCACGGACCTTGGTCTGTTCCGGCGCGGGGGTGGGCCTGGCTGCGGCGGCGGGTCCCGGTCCAACCGAAGCGGAAGGTGGAGCACCGCGGGCAGCCGTTGTGTGCGAACTCCTGCCCGGCCGCATGAGCAACAGCCCGGCCACGAGAAGCGCCAGCAGCACTGCGCCGGCGCCAAGATAGAGGAGCGGCGAGGACCGTTTGCGCGGAAGCGGCGCCGTTTCGGCGTACTCGAGGCTCGCTTCCAGGCGGTCGACGAACAGGCCCTCCGAGGCGTAGCGCTGTTGCGGATCCCGAGACAGAGCCTTGAGCAGGGCACGCTCGGTGCTCTGCGACAACCCCGCCCGCACGCTTGATGGCGTGGCCAGCTTGCCGAAGCGGATCGCGGAGCCGAGCTCGCCGGCGGAATCGGCAAACGGCGGCCGGCCGGTGTATAGATGATAGGCGATCGCCCCCAGGGAATACTGGTCCGACCATGGGCCCACGCTCTCCGGAAGAAGCAAATGTTCCGGCGACAGATAGAAGTGGCTCCACTCCTGCGGGAATGGCTGGCGCACAGCGCGGGCGCGGGGGGAAATCGCAAAATCGCTGACCTTAATGCGGCCGTCGGGAAGCAGAAAGACGTTCGAAGGTTTCAGGTCGCCGTGAAAAACGCCTTTGCGATGCGCATAATCAAGAGTGTCGGCGATGCCCCGAAGAACGATATTCGCCTGCGCGGGCGTGAACTGTTCTCTGGATAAGCGCGATTCCAGGGTATCGCCAGCCACATACTCGACGGCGATGAATGCTCCTCCCTCCTCGTCGATCACATCCAGGGTTGCCGTGATCTGAGGATGCTCCAGCGTTGCGGCCCGGCGGGCGGCGGCGAGAAAACTATGGCAATCCGCTCGCGCCTCGGCGCTGTCCGGTGCATGCTGCGACCGGAACTGGCGGACGGCCACGGCGCCGGAATCGGTCTCCGACAAGTACACAGCCCCGGAAAGTCCGCTCCCGAGCTGCCGCACGATGCGATATCGCCGGGCCTCGCTCATCGCCATCGCTCCGGGTCGCGGAAGTTCGAACGGTCTTTCATTGCTCTTTCGGCTCGACGTGCACCGCGAATTCGCCGCCGACTCCGAGGGTCAGGTTGGCTGCGTTTGTGGAGATCCGGATCGGCCCGGCTGCGCGGGAGGGATCCTGTTTGCCGCTGCCGACGTGGAGCGCCGAAGCGACGGACCGCAGTCCGCCTCCGTGCTCGCCGTGCTGGTCGATTTCCACTGCCTGGCCTTCGTCGTCAAGGCCATCCCGCCCCCCGCTGCCAGTAAGGCGAAGCAGTCTGGCGGAGATGAGGATCGTCGCACCGGACGCATGCAGAGTGTGAAACTGAAACTGGATGCTGGCATGCTTGCCGGACGTGCCAGCGCGCACGTCGCGCACGTCTCCTTCCAGAATGCCGCCCTGCAGCCAGCCCGAATCGAGGACCTTTGCCGACACCAGGTCCCCTTTTCTCGTGAAATTACTGGTCATCGGCGCCAGCAGCCGGACACGCAACTCAACCGGCTCGAGCTTACGCGGTGCGGGGCCCTCGGCGGCCATGTTCATCGCGGCGAGGATGGCAACCGTTGCGCACCACGCACACACTTTACGCTCCGCGTCTTGCTGCGGCCAAACCGAAGCAAAGCACATGTTTGGACGGATCAAGATTATCACAAAGGAACCGGCTCCGAACAGAGGACTGCGCTTTTCCGATTCGGCCGAGCGAAAGTCCGGGCCGACGGCAAAAGGCGCCGAATTTTACTTGCCGGTGGCCGCCGGCAAGCAGGGCTTTGCGCGACGGTGATCCGGCAAATTCGACGCCGACCGGTTGGAGGACGGCCCGCCCGCCCCCCTGGCTTCGATAGCGCCAGCTCAACGAGTTCACGCAAAATTGCTCGGCACGCCGGGATCGGCGGGCGACCTTTGGGACTGGAACCCGCTCAGAATGCGGTCGAGCATTATCCCAGTCAGCGACGGATTTGTTGCAAACCGTTCCGGCATAACAGTCACGGATCCGACGGCGCCCTGGCGACACGGCTGCCGTTCAGTCGGACGCTTGTCCCCACCCCGAGAATCGGTCGTTTGCCTCAGGACTTTAGTACCGTTTTTGCGCCTCTAACCAGAAGACTCTGTTATCGATAACTACTCTGAAGTGGTACATACAACCACAGGAACGGACTACCACGACCGGGTGATGGGTACGCTCCAGACCCTGCCCCCGTATTCAAGGACGATGGCTAAGCTGCGGGCCGCGCTGGCCAACGAATGGGTCGACTTTCGCACGCTGGTCCCACTGGTGGAGGCCGACGTCGTCATCGCCAACACCATCCTGCGCATCGCCAACTCGGCGCTTTATGGGCGGGGCTCCATGGCTTCCATCTCCCGGGCCATGGCCCTCCTCGGATTAAACCGGCTGCGCAATCTGATTCTGGGACTCGGCCTGAACCAGGTCTGCCATCGAATTCAGACGCCGCCATGCTGGCCGACCAAACGCTTTCACTTCCATTCATTGGCGACGGCAGTGATCTGTGATCTGCTGACCATCCGCGTACCCGTCTCCGGGGTGGATGCCGCCTTCAGCGCGGGATTATTCCACGACCTTGGCAAGCTGCTCATCGTCGCCGCACTCCCTGAGCACTTTGTGCGCATCCGGACCATGCAGCTGGCCGGACATCTGAACGCCGAGGAGTGTGAAAGAGAGGTTCTGGGCTTCACGCACAGCGAAATTTCCGCGGAAGCCCTGCGCCGTTCGGGAATGCCTAAGGAACTGGCGGTGGCGGCGCTTTATCACCATCATCCGGCCGACGACCGAACGGTCTGCGAGCCCGGAAGGCCGATATGCCTCAGCGAGCTCGTGCACGCGGCCGACAGCTTCGCCACGGAGTTGGGCTACGGCGTTTTTCCGCTGGAAGTTTCAGCTCAGGAAAGGACGGCGCCGGCGGGAACGCGCGAATCGCCGGTGCGAGTGCGGATTTCCGACGGCCAGGAGCTGGCCGGCGAATTTCAGGAACTGTTCGGGAACCTGACGAACGCGATGGGGATGTGATGGAAATGGCGCTGCGGTGGTTTCGCTTCGACAGGTCGCAGGCGGAGTTCGCAGCCGAACTCCGCGAGCGGCTGCGGGAGCACGCCGTCTGGCTGGCCACGGGCGAAGGCCGCCGCGCCGATCTGAACGGGTGGTTTCTGCATTCCGCCGACCTGGCACGGGCCGATCTGCGAAAGGCGATTCTGCGAACGGCGGTGTTGACTGAAGCGGATCTCACGGGAGCCAACCTGAACGGAGCGGATCTGGAAAGCGCCGACCTGCGCATGGCGAGGCTGACTTCCGCCGACCTGAGCGAGAGCATCCTCGACCGCGCGCAGATGGATTCATGCTGGCTCACCGACGCCAGCATTTCCGAGGCGACGCTGATCGAGACATCGTTGCGCGGCGCGACTCTTTCAACGGCGCGTTTGTTCGACAGCCGTTTCATCCGCTGCCCGATGACTCGAGTGAGGCTGAACGGCGCCAGTATGCACCGCGTATTCCTGGCCGAGTGCGATTGCGAGGAAGCGAGCTTTGAAGGCGCCGTCCTGCAGCGGGCCAAAGCTTCCTGGTGCCGTTTCGTGCTCGCCACCTTTGCCGACGCCAACTGGTCCGATGGAACCGCCCAGAACTGCACGTTTTACGGGGCCGACTGCGACCGGGCGCGGTTTGTCCGCAGCAACCTGAGTCATGCCATCTTCGAGCGGGCGTCTCTGCGCGGCGCCGATTTTCAGAACGCCAACGCGACGGGAGTGGATTTTGAGAGCGCCGATCTCACTGGCGCCAGTTTCCGCGACGCCGCGATCAGCGCCGCTCGCTTTGCCGGCGCCAACCTGACCGGAGCCCGGGGTTTGACCGCCGAGCAGCTCACGCAGTCATTCACCACGCTGGACACGATCCTGCCGAACGGAACGCAGGGACCCTACCGCCGCTTCTCCGGAGCGGAGCGGCCGGTGCACGTGGACGTGGGGCGGTGATCGGCGGCGCCGGCGGCGCAAAAACAGCAATCCCAGACCGCCCAGAGCGGCGAAGGTGAAGCGGTCCGGCTCTGGCACGGACGACGAGGATAATTCCTGTGCGCTGGCGACGTTTAGAATATCGAGCGCCCAGTTTCCCGTTCGTTCCACGCCAGGATCGAATTCGTCGCAGAAAGGGCTGGTCACGGGCACGGTTGGCGGACTCCCCTGCACACCGGGCGCGCCGACCATGCAACTGTAGTTACTCGGCACGGGGAAACCCTGCAGCGGGATTAAGAAGCCGTCGCCCAGAGTCGGGCCGGCGGCCGGATTCGAATACAGGGAGAGCCCCAGCGTGTAGGTTCCCGGCTCCCACTCGCCACCCGGGAAAGACAGAGTGGTGGGATAGTACACGTCCCCGCACGCTCCGGTGACCGGATCGGGAGGGAGTGTCGTCAGCGGATTGCCAGTGTCTCCCGTGCACGGTCCCGAGGACTGAGGGTTCATTTCGTTGCCGCTGGCATCAAACAGGCTCAGCGCCGGTTCGAATCCGCCGCTGGGGATGGTTGCGCCCGCGAAGTTGGTTCCGCCGGAATACGACCAGGTGCGAAACGCGACGTCCGGCGTCGGGGTGTCCACCGTAAACGTGAAGAGTTGCACGTCGGTGTCCCAGTTGAAGGTGCCCGTGAATGAAAACTGGCCGCGCGGAGGCAACCGCCAAACAGAACCGCAGTGAGGCAAAGCGGAAGATACACACTTATCCGATGTCCGGCGTCGCGCATGTTCCCGCGAGTTTAGCACAACCCGGCGCGGCGCCTTGTTACAGCGTTGCCGTTTGCCGCGACCGGCGCCGGTCTCGCTACACTGGCATTTGGCGACGCTTCCTTCCTCGCTGACCAAAACGGTGGCCGATGCGGCCGAGTCGCCGGAACTCCGCGACTTGCTGGCCTGGTTCGCCGGTGAGAAGCAGTGGATCAACGAGCGCCACCTGGAGCTTTGCCGCATTCCCGCCCCCACGTTCTTCGAACGCGCGCGTGCCGAATGGATGCAGGCCCGGTTCAGCGAGCTCGGCTACGACGCGCGGCTGGATCGCGCTGGAAACGTGGTGGCTATGCCGCCGGGCGTGGAGGACGGAACGGTGGTCGCGGTCACCGCGCATCTGGACACGGTGATGGCCCCGCGGAATCCCGAGCAGGACGTGACCTTCGGTCCCGACGGCAGGTTCCACGGCCCGGGCGTCTCCGATAATGGGTCGGGTCTCGCGGCGCTCCTGGCCGTGGCCAAAGCCGTGGCCTCGATCGCACCGGATGCCTTTCGGCGCCTGGTATTCGTGGCCAACGTGGGCGAAGAAGGGGAAGGCAATCTCAGCGGGATGCGCTACCTGTGCCGGCAGTCGCCGCTGGCTGGACGCCTCGCTTCGCTTCTGGTGCTCGACGGGCCGGCCACCGATCACATCACCTGCCAGGCGCTGGCCAGCCGGCGCTTCGATGTCACGGTCAGCGGACCGGGCGGCCATAGCTGGAGCGACTACGGAATCGGCAATCCCGTTCACGCGCTCAGCCGGGCCATCACGCTGTTCACGGACACGCAACTGAACGGCGGCGGGCGGCCGCGCTCCTCATTCAACTTCGGCGTCGTGGAAGGCGGGCTCAGCGTCAATTCCATCCCCACCTCGGCGCGAACCAAGCTGGATATTCGCTCGGAGAGCATCGCCCGGCTGGAAGAGCTGTCGGCCATTCTGAGCGGTTGCGTCGAGAAGGCCATCGAGGTGGAGAACGACCGGTCCAGCGGGGGACGCGTTTCCGCGAGGATCACCGACATAGGCACCCGCCCGGGCGGAAAACTCGCCGAAGACGCGGCGATTCTGAGTATTCTGCGGGCCGTGGACGCGCACCTGGCCATCCGCGCTCAGGTGGATTGCGCCTCCACCGACGCGAACATTCCCCTGTCCATGGGGATTCCCGCCGTGTCTATCGGCGCCGGAGGCCAGGGCGGCGGCGCGCACACACCGAGCGAGTGGTACAACCCGGAAGGCCGCGACCTGGGACTTCGGCGGATTGCACTGGCGTTGTATCTGCTGCTGCGAGAAATCGCATGAACTCCGCCGTGGGGCACACTCCCAGTCTGCGGCGGGCACTCTGCCCGCCCGGCCCTGGCTCATGACCCCCCACCTCCGCTGGCGCGCCGACCTGGCGCTCGTTTTCGTGTGCATGATCTGGGGCGCCACGTTCGTGCTGGTGAAGGAAGCCCTGGCCGACGTGAGCACTTTGCTGTTCCTGGCCGTGCGCTTCACCCTGGCGGCCGCGGCGCTGACCCTGGTCTTCCTCGGCCCCATACGGCGCGCGGGAAACCGCGCCCACGCCATCCGCGGCGGTGTTATCGCCGGAGTCTTTCTGTTCTCCGGATATGTGCTCCAGACATTCGGACTGAAGCTCACCACCGCGTCGAAGGCTGCCTTCATCACCGCGTTGTATATCCCGCTGGTCCCGGTCCTTGGCGCTTTCTTTCATCGGAAAGCGCCGCGGAGCGCCGAAGCCGCCGGGGTGGCGCTGGCTGCGCTGGGCATGGGGCTTATGACGGCGCATCGCAACCTGCTCGAAGTGAGTCTGGGAGACGTGCTGGTGGCCGGCTGCGCGGTGGCCTTCGCGGTACATATCGTCGTGCTGGGGCACTTCGCGCGCGCCGCGGATACGGGAACGCTGGCGGTGACGCAGATTGCCACCTGCGCGGTGCTGGCGGCGGGACTTTTCTGTTGGGCCGAACCGATGCACGTGCGCTGGTCGGGCCGCGTCTGGCTGGCCCTGGGAGTCACCAGTCTGCTGGCCACCGCATTGGCATTCTCGCTGCAAACATGGGCGCAGCGCTTCAGCAGTGCGACGCGCACGGCCCTGCTGTTCGCGATGGAGCCGGTGTTCGCCTGGGTCACCTCATGGCTGGTGGCCGGCGAGACGCTCACCGGCCGGACGCTCGGCGGCGCGGCGCTCATCCTTTCCGGAATCGTTCTGGCCGAACTGAAACCCTTCGGAACAACCAAATATCCCTCTTCGTAGCTGTATGCGGCTCTTATAATGGAGTTACATCTCGCTCCGGCGTGAAAGGCCAGACTCAGATCCCATGCGCCTCCTCAACAAAATGCGCGAGCAGAAGCTGCTCTCCTTCGCGCTGCTCCTGCTGACTCTCACCGTTGGCATTCTCATCGGCACGCTCGTTAACACGGGGGCGCACGCCGCCCGCGGACAAGTGGCCGCGCCCGACGCCACGCCGCTCAAACTGCCCGACCCGGTGCAGATCGGCAACGAATTCACCAGGCTTGCCAAGAAGCTGGAGCCCTCGGTGGTGAACATTACCGCCGACTACATGCCCAAAGAGGCGGCTTCGAAGAAGGAAGAGCCCGGTGACGGCGACGACGACGGTCTCGAGCCCTTCCGCCGTTTCTTCCATGGCGGACCTTTCGGCGACAATCCGCATGCATTGAAACGCGAGCAATCGGGGAGCGGCTTCATCGTGGATCCGAATGGATACATCCTCACCAACAACCACGTGGTGGAGAAGATGGATCACATCCGCGTGAAGCTGCACACCGACGCCAACGAATACCGCGCGCGGGTCGTCGGCTTCGACCGCGAAACCGATCTGGCGGTGATCAAGATCGACCCGAAATCGCCCCTGCCGCCGGTGACGGTGGGGAATTCGGACGCCATTCAGGTGGGCGACTGGGCGGTGGCCATCGGCTCGCCTTTCGGGCTGGAGGCTTCGGTGACCGCCGGCATCGTCAGCGCCACGGGTCGCGAGATCGGCGCGGCGCAGTTCCAGCAGTTCATCCAGACCGACGCCGCCATCAACCCGGGCAACAGCGGCGGACCGCTGCTGGATATCCGCGGCGAAGTGATCGGCGTCAACACCATGATCGCCACGCAGACCGGTGGATATCAGGGGATCGGCTTTGCGTTGCCCATCAACATGGCCGTGCGCGTGTATAACGACATTATTCGCACCGGCCGGGTGACCCGCGGCTCCATCGGCATTTCGTGGAACAAGAACGACAAGCCGGATCTGCTGCGCGCTCTCGGTGTGGATCATGGCGTGATCGTGGGTGAAGTGAAGCGCGGCGGGCCCGCGGAGAAGGCCGGCCTTCATCCCGACGACATCATTCTTTCAATGGACGGCAAGGCGATCAAGGACGGCGACGATCTGGTGAACCGCGTGGCCGATTCCCCCATCGGCAGCGTCGCCACCTTCAACGTGGATCGCGGCGGCAAGAGGATGGATTTCAAGATCACCATTCTCGATCGCACCGAGGTGTTCAGCGACCGGCCCGACATCGCCGGCGAGCCCGAAGAGCAGGAACCGAAGGGCGACGTGGTCAGCCAGGCGAAATTCGGCATGAAGATCCGCACGCTTTCCGATGCCGAACGCGCCGGCAAGGGCCTGGAAGACAAGCACGGCGTGGTGGTGACCAGCGTCGATGCGGATTCCTTCGCCGAGGAGATCGGCGTTCAGGAGAACGACGTCATCGTTTCCATCAACCGCGAACCGGTCGCGTCGGTGGACGATGTTCACCGTATTCAGAGCCGCCTGCATCCGGGCGACGCCGTGGCCTTCCGGGTGATGCGCGCCTTCGGAACAAATCCGGATCGCACGCCGCGCTGGAACAGCTTCTTCGTGTCCGGGACCCTGGCGAAGAAGTAGCGGCCGCCTCGCGCGCGGCTCGGTGAACTCAGCGCGCTACAGAGCCGCGACCAAAGGGAGCGGTGGTCCTATTGGACCTGCAGCTCGGGCTGCAGCAGATCGATTCGCTCGGTGCCGTTGTTCAGCGCAATTTCCAGCGCGCTGAACTCCCATCGGCCGAGCCTCTTGTTGGCGATGAGGTAAATGGTCCCCTTACCCCGCGGGCCGGCCACGGGAATCTGTAGCTGCGCGTATCCGGAAGCGCCGTTGACGTTGACGTTCCCGGTCGCAAACAAGCCCATTTTCAGAGGTGTTCCCAGGCGGCTGGCCACCACCGGGTTCGCCTCGGCGCGCTGAATCGCCATCTTCGCCGGGTCCGAATTTCGCAGCATCCCAAACACGAAGGCGGCGAGAACCAGCACGAAGGTCAGTGCGGCGCCGCAAAGAATAGCGCATCCGCCGCCGACAGTCAGCACCGGGTGGCGCGAAAACCAGCTTCGCTGCGGCTGACCGAACGGTGGCGGCCCAAACGGTGGCGGCCCAAACTGTGGCGGAATGCCAGCCAATCAGGCGATCATATCACCGCGAAACCGGGGCGGATCGGCCGCCTTGCGCCCGAGCGCCGGCGACAAACAGCGAGGCGAACGGGCTGCAGACCGGCTGGCCCGTCCCCGCGGACTCGCACACCTGCAGGAGGAACTGACCGTGCGCGAATCGCTGCGGCACCGTCAGAATCACCTCCTGAGTACCAGGCGAATTGTTCGCCGGTCCGAAGCTCCGCGGTTTCAGCGAAAGCCTGCCCAGACGGACGGTCACCACGCCATCGGACGCGAGGCCCGTCGTGCGAATCGTGAGCTGGCTGCCGGATGCCGCGGGGTGCGCCGAATCATTCGCCGATCCGTCTTCGTTCAGGATTCCCCCCGCGAAGATCGCCGGCGAGAACTCCGCCAGCGGCACGGAAAGTGGCGCCATGGCCACGCCGTCGCTGGAAAGGACGAGTTCGGTGGACGCGCGGCCGGCCAGCGAGCCAGGCACCACCACATTCACCTGCGAATTGCTGGTGTACTGCACCGAGCCAGGGAAACCATCGAAGGAAACCGCCACCGGGCCGGCGAAATTCGCGCCCATGATCGCAGCGAGCGAACCGGCGGTGGCGCGACTCCGCGGATTCGCCGCGCCGCTAACCGAGGAAATCGACGGCGTCGCCGCGCCCTCGACAGTCAACGTGACCGCCACCTGCGCCTTGCCCGCAGTACCGCCGTCGAAGGTGATGGCGCCCTGATATGTGCCCGGAGTGAGGTGGCGCGCATCCGTATTCACGTAGAGCTCCCCGCCGTTCGACCCGGAGGACATGTTCAGGTAGAGCCACCCCGAGCCGCTCTGATATGTGATTGCCGATGTCCAGTTCATCTGGCCGGAGCCGGTGTTGCTCAGCTCGAAGGGAGTGGCGTAGCTGACACCCGCGGGTTCGGTGACCGCCAGCGTGTTCGATTCGACGGCCAGGTGCGGGAAGTACGGGGCGCCGCAATCGCCGAGAATGGCGCAATCGTCGGGGGCGATGGCCTGCACAAAACGGGGAATCGGCGCACTCGCGCTGGCTACGCCAACGGTCGATACCGGCGCCAGCGTCACCGTTTCGCTGCCTTGGTAGGAAACGCCGGTGTAGATGGGGGGCACGCTCAGGAAGGTGGGGAACTGCGCGGTTTCGAGCGTGCTGTCGGCCGCGTCCATCACGTCGTAGACGGCGTATGCGCCGCCGTCGCTCCCCACCGGAAGCTCGCTCAGTTTGTCGAACGCGACCGCGCCCGAACCGGGGGCTCCCGGCGTGTACAGAGGCGCGCCGCCGGCGCCGTTCGCGTCAGCGCCACTCACCAGCGAAAGCAGCAGCGAACCGCCGAGGGCGCTCGGTGCGTACTTTCCGCCCGATGCCGGCAAGCCGAAATCGCCTCCCGCGGTGGGCTGAAGAGCGTCCGATCCGGCCACCGCCACCGGAACGTACAGCTTTGCTCCGGGCGCCAGACCGGTGTAGCTCACCACGATGCGGTCGCCCGAATCCGCGTCGAAATTCTGCACGTCGCTGCTCGGCGTCAGCGCCGCGACCCAGCCTTCGGTGATGCGCGTGGTGCTGAAAACGGCGTGCGCCGCGATAAACGCCGCGAAGCTCAGGTTCGAAGGGACCGTGGCCCCCTGCTGCGCGCAAATCAGCTCCGAGGAGAAGTTCGAGAAGAGACTGGGCGTGGTGGTGGCCACCACAACCGTCGGCTGGTTCACCGGAAGTGTCGTTTGCCCGGCCACGCTGATGGTAGCCATGACGGTTCCGCCCTGAGCGGGGTTAATCTCAGTAGCATTCACGCGCACGTTGGCGATCCTCAGCTCCATCGTGCCGGTCGGCGACAGGGTGAGCGGGACGCCGTCCCAGGTGACCGTATTTGGCGACATGAGTACGCCCGGAGGCCATACCTGCACAGGTCCCGACCCGGAATCGATGGTGAAAATAATGTCCGTGCCGTTCTCCGCGTCGATGCGGTTGGTCGCGTTCACGTTGAGCTGGAGCGTAACGTTGTCGATCTGGGTGGTTCCCGGCTGCCCTCCGGAGCAGTCGAGAACAAAGTCACCGACGGCTTCGGTGAGTCCCTCGGCGTGAACAACAAGCGGCGTGGACGATGAAACGCAGACGAGTGTGGTTACCGCGCCTGCCTGGGAGCACGAAAAGAGAAAACCAACTACCGCCACGGCGGAAAGGAATCGATACATGAATAACCCTCGCCTTCGTGGACGCGTGCGGGTGGATAACCGGGACCACAGTATATCAGAGGGTGCCCTGGTACAATTAGAGAAAAGCGCGGCCCGTGCGCGTTTCCGGTCCTCCCCCATGATCGCCGCCACATCCATCGCTGAAGAAATTATGGACCTGAAGAAGGCCCGGCGAGCCACAATTCTGGCCCACCATTATCAGGAAGCGGAAATTCAGGAACTTGCCGACGCCGTGGGCGACAGCCTGGAGCTGGCGCGAAAAGCCCGGCAATTCGACGGCGATGTATTGGCCTTCTGCGGCGTCTGGTTCATGGCCGAGCTGGCTAAGGTGCTCAATCCGGGGCGGATCGTCGTCGTCCCGGATCGCGAAGCGGGCTGCAGTCTGGTGGATGCCTGTTCCGCAGATCAGGTTCGCGCCTTCCGCGAGCGCCATCCCGATCATGTTGTCGTCAGCTATGTGAACACGTCGGCCGCGGTGAAAGCGGAAAGCGATCTTATCTGCACGTCGCGCAACGCGGTGAAGATTGTGAACTCGATCCCGGCGGATCAGCCCGTTCTTTTCCTGCCGGACCGGAATCTCGGCGCATACGTGCAGCGCGAGAGCGGACGCACGAACATGCGGATCTGGCAGGGCGCCTGCATCGTGCACGCGACCTTCCCCATGCGGCGCCTGATCGCCACGCGCAGTGCGCATCCGAACGCCCTGGTAGCTTCGCATCCGGAGTGCCCCGCCGACATTCTGGCCGCGTCGGATTTCATCGGCTCCACCAGCGCCATCATCGAATGGTGCACCCAGGTTTCAGCCGCGGACGAATTCATCGTCATGACCGAGAGCGGCGTGTCGCACTCGCTGAAGAAGCTGGCGCCGCACAAGCGCTTCTGGTTTGTGCCCAACGAGAACTGCAACTGCAGCGAGTGCCCTTACATGAAGCGCAACACGCTGGAGAAGCTGCGCGATTGCCTTCGCCACCTGGAGCCGCGCGTGGAACTTGCGCCGGAGCTGATCTCCCGCGCCGCCCGGCCCATTGAGCGCATGCTTGCGGTAAGCTGAGCCGTGCATTTATCGCCTGGTCCGCTTCTCGACACCTTCGGCCGCCTGCACGACAACCTGCGCATCAGTGTGACCGACCGCTGCAATATCCGCTGCTTCTACTGCATGCCGGAAGCGGGCGTCCAGTTTGTGCCGCACCGCGAGATTCTGTCGTTTGAAGAAATCGAGCGGGTAGCGCGAGTGGCCGTGAGTCTGGGCATTCGCAAGGTCCGCATTACCGGCGGCGAGCCGCTGGTGCGGCGGGATCTCCCCGTGCTGGTGGGCAAGCTGGCGGCTATCGAAGGCATCGAGGATCTGGCGCTCACAACGAATGCGGTGCTGCTGGCGGGGCAGGCGCGCGATTTGTACGATGCCGGGCTGCGCCGTCTGAACGTGCATCTCGATACGCTGGACCGCGAGCGTTTCCTGCAGATCACTCGGCGCGACGAGCTGCCGCGGGTGCTGGAGGGTCTCCAAACGGCGCGCGCCATGGGCTTCGGGCCGATCAAGATCAACGCCGTCGCCGTGAAGGACCTGGTGGAGCCGGACGTCGTGCCGCTGGCGCGCTTCGGCCGCGAATACGGCTACGAGATCCGCTATATCGAGTTCATGCCGCTCGATGCTCAGGGGCTGTGGGACCGCTCGCGCGTGCTCCTGGCCGACGACATAATCGCCATGCTCTCGCGCGAGATCGCCCCGCTCGTGCCCATTCCCGACGCCGATCCGCGCGCGCCGGCAACGGAATACGCGTTTGCCGACGGCGTCGGCCGTGTCGGATTCATCGCCTCGGTGAGCCGCCCGTTTTGTCTCAACTGCAACCGCATCCGCCTCACCAGCGATGGCAAGCTGCGCTACTGCCTCTTCGCCCTGGAGGAGACCGATATCAAGCCCCTGCTGCGCAGCGGCGCGACCGACGAGGAAATCGCCGCCGCTATCCGGGCGAACGTGCACGCGAAATGGCTGGGTCACGAGATCAACAGCACGCAGTTCGTGCCGCCTCCGAGGCCGATGTACTCGATCGGGGGGTGAGGCGTGAAGATCCGCGACGCAATCCGACTCGTCGAGCGCGATGGCTGGCGTATGGTGGACCAGAGAGGCAGCCATCGGCAGTACAAGCATCCAGGCAAAAAGGGGCGTGTGACCATCGCCGGCCATCCCTCGATGGACCTCGATCCGAAGACGCAGAATAGTATTCTTAGACAAGCGGGGTTGAAATGAGATACGCCGTTCTTTTCGAAAAGACCGCCACCGGTTACAGTGCACACGTGCCGGACCTCCCTGGATGCGTCGCCGCTGGCGCGACGCTCGAAGAGACTACCGACTTGATTCGCGAAGCAGTCCGAATGCACCTCGCAGGGATGGCGGAAGACGGTGAACAAATCCCCGAGCCGAAGACGATCGCGGAGTACATTGTCGCCGCGTAAGACGACAAAACGGTTCAGCTCAGGAGTGCGACTGATGCCGGCGGTCACAACTCACCATGGCGGTCAGACCCCTCACTGCAGACCAACATAGACAGGTGCTGTCACAGCTCCTCGACCTTGGGCGGACCTTTGGCAAGTCGCCGGTTCGTTCGGCCGACATCGAATACACGTCGCTGATGGTTTGCTTCCTGCTGCACGAAATATCCGCCGCCAACTCCCTGTTGCGTTTGCGGGAAGCATTCGGTGAGGCCTGGTTTCCGACCACGGTTGGATACATCGTTGCCCGATCGATGTTTGAGACGGACGTTACTGCCCATTACATCGGTCAGGAACCAAGTCATCGGGCCCATCAGTACATCGCGTTCGAGAGTGTCCTGAAGAAGCACGAGATGGATACGTGCGCCAAACACCGCGGCAGCAAGGACCCCCAGTGGCGTGACGCGATGTGTCTCCTATGGCGAAAACGCTGGGCCCAGGAGGAGCAGGAGGTCAACGCTCAGTATGATCAAATGCGACACCAGTTCGAAACTCGCGGAAAAGGCGGCAAAGTGACTTCCTTTCACAACTGGTCGGGAAAGAGCATCCGCCAGATGGCCGTCGAGGTAGAACACGAAGAGGCCTATGACGTGTTCTATGCGGACCTGTCCTCCTTCACCCATGCCGACGTCCGGCTCGCCAATCGGTTCCTTCGTTTGCACGCTGACGGGATGACCTGGTCCCAACGCGCGCGGGAGTTCGATGTTGGCAGTGTGTTTCGCTACGCGGCGATTTTTCTGACCTGCCATCTGAAACTCTTCGGACAGCAGTTTGGCGTATGGGACGCTCAGACTGTCGAAAGGTGTTGGAATTCTGAGGAGTCGTGATTGCCCCTGAACGCGCGCCAGGAGGCCAGGACCCCCGGCGCTAAAATGAACGTTAGTGAGTTGGCGCTTCTGGGTTGTTCTGATCGCGGTCGCGAATTCCTTCGCTGAAATGCCCATTTTCCCGCTGCGCGAGGTGCGCGCGGGCCAGCACGGCGTGGGCAGAACCGTCCTACAGGGGAACAAAATCTCCGAATTCCAGGTGGAGATTCTTGGCGTCCTGGAGAACATCGGGCCGAAACAATCCATCATCATAGGCCGGCTCTCCGGCGCGGGCCTCGAAAACGCCGGTGTGCTGGAGGGCATGAGCGGCAGTCCGGTCTATATCGATGGCCGGCTGGCTGGAGCCGTCGCGCTCGCGTTTCCGTTCTCGAAGGAACCGATTGCCGGCATCCGCCCCATCGAAGACATGCTCCCGAAGGCCGGACCTCCCCAGAAGCAGGCGCTCGCGCCACCGCCGCTCTTTTCGCCCGATCTCACCGCCGCAGTTCGGCCGGCCGACACCGTCGGGCTCGGCGAGACGCGGATGGTCCCCATCAGCACGCCCGTCTCGTTTAACGGTTTTACCGAGCGCACCATCCAGTACTTCACGCCGCAGTTGAAGCGTGTCGGCCTCGAACCGCGCCAGGGCCTTTCCGGCGGCGGCCGCCCCGCGACCATGGGCAACCCCGCCGATCTGCACCCCGGCGACATGATCAGCGTGCAGCTCCTGTCCGGCGATATGAGCGTCGGCGCCGACGGCACCGTCACGGCCATCGATGGCAAGCGCGTCTACGCCTTCGGGCACCAGTTTCTCTCCGTGGGCGACACGGAGCTTCCCTTTGCGCGCGCCGACGTGATCGCCATCCTTCCCAACTATCAGGCCTCGTTCAAAATCTCCACCGCGCGCCAATGGATGGGCACAATTTTGCAGGACCGCAGCACGGCGGTCACCGGCGAGCTGGGCCGCAAGGCGGACACCGCGCCCATCGTGATCGACCTCACTGGCGCGATTGGCGGAACCGCGCACTACAACATGCGCATGGTGAACGATCCGGTCCTGTCGCCGCTGCTGCTGCAACTGGCCGTCTTTTCCGTCATCGACGCCACCGAGCGCACCTTCGGCGCATCCACGTTCAGGATTCGTGGCGAAGTGGAATTCGACGGCAGCGTGGAACCGTTACGCGTGGACAACACCTTCGCGGGAGATTTCGCCGTGCCGCAGCAGGCGTCGCTGACCATCGCTTCGCCGCTCGCCTACGCGCTGGCCGCGGGATTCAAGGCGCTGCGGATTCGCGATATCCGTCTGGCGATTCACGCCGACGAGCAGAAGCGAACGCTGCAGATAGATCAGATCTCTGCTTCGAAGCATACCGTGCGGCCCGGCGAGGACGTGGATGTCACAGTGGGGTTCGTGGGCGATAACGGCCGCGAGGAAATGAAGACCGTCCATTTCAATGTGCCCATCGGCACGCGCACCGGTGCGCTGCAGTTCACCGTGTCCGACGCGCTCACCACCAACCTGCTGAACTACGCGCAGACCATCGGTCTCGCGCCGAAATCGCCCACGGAGGTGCTCTCGTTCCTCAACGATCTGCGTCCCAACACCAAGGCCTACGTGCGCATGTGGACGGCCGACGCGGATTACCAGGTACAGGGCGCCGACCTGCCCGACCCGCCGCCATCGCTCGCGCTGATTCTTGCGCGGAGCCAGGGCGCGCCCGGAGCGCTGTCGCTGCTGCGCGGCTCGGGTCTGGGCGAACGTGAAATCGATGGCGGGGACAACGTGATTACCGGATCGAAAACCGTGCAAGTGGATGTGAAGGAATGATACGAGGGATTTCGGCGCTGGCCTGCACGGCCGCGCTTTCGCTCAGCGCCGCGACCACGACAACCTGGGAGCTGAATTCGTGGCAGGACCTGGTGCGCGGGCGTTTCGACGGGGTCGCGCTCGACCGCGACGGTCGTCTCGTGCTGGCTCCGGAGATGACGCCGGTGTTCACCTCCGGCCAGCCGGCCATCTGGAGCCTGGCCCAGGCGCCCGACGGTTCGGTTTACGCCGGGAGCGGCAACCGTGGACGCGTTTATCGCATCGCTCCCGATGGCTCGTCGTCGGTGGTGTGGACCGCGGATCAGCCCGAGGTGTTCACGGTCGCGGTTTCGCCCGGTGGCACGGTGTATGCCGGCTCGTCGCCCGATGGCAAGCTGGTGCGCATCGAGCAAGGCAAAGTTGCCGACATCTTCACCCCCAAAGCCAAGTACATCTGGGCGCTGGCCGTGGCGCCCGACGGCGCGGTGTTCGTCGGCACCGGAGTTCCCGGCAATGTGTATCGCGTGAATGCATCCGGCGCGAGCGAGCTGTGGTACGAAACCGGCCAGAATCACGTCACCGCCCTTGCCTTCGACGCCGAGGGGCGCCTGCTGGTGGGCACCGAGCCGAACGGCATCATTTATAGAATCGCCACCCGGGGCAAAGCCTTCGCGCTTTACAATGCCAGCCTCCCGGAGATTCGCACGATTGTGCCGGGCGCGGATGGCGCGGTGTACGCGGCAGCCATGGGTGGATCCGTGGCGGCTCGAGCCGCCGGCCAGGCGCCGCTCTCGTTTGCCTCCGGCGTCGCGGGCGCCGCCATTTCCACTGCGGTGACGGTCACCGACACGACCTCGGCACAGGCCGGACCGGACGTCAAAGTCAAACCCGATGCCTCCCGGCAGGCGGCTCCTCTGGCGGTGCAGCAGGTACTGCCCGTGCTGCCCACACTGGAGACGGCGGGCGTGGACAAGTCCGCGATCTATCGCATCAATCCCGACAACACCGTGGAGACCGTCTGGACCTCGAAGGAGGAGAACATCTACGACCTGACGGTGCGGCCGGACGGCTCGCTTCTGGCCACCACCGACGCGCAGGGGCGCATTTATCGGCTGCTGAAGAATGGCAAACCGGTGTTAATCGCCCAGACCGGCGAAGGCGAAGGAACGCGGTTGCTTTCCACCCCCGCGGGCCTGCTTGCCGCAACCGCCGAGACCGGCCGGGTGTTCCGTCTCTCCGAGCGGAAGAAGACAACCGGCGCCTACGAAGCTCCCGTGCATGACGCGGGCGCGGTGGCGCGCTGGGGGAGAATCTCCTGGCGCAACAGCGGCCCATCCGGCGGCGTGACATTGGAGACGCGCACCGGCAATTCCGCCCGGCCCGACAACACGTGGAGCGACTGGCAGCCCTTGCGCGCCAGCGGCGATATCCAGCGCGTGCAAAGCCCCAACGCACGCTATATCCAGTGGCGCGCCACGCTGACCGGCGACGCCACGCTGGAGAACATCTCCGTCGCCTATCTGCCGCAGAACTCGCCGCCCGTGGTACGCAGTATCACCGTCACCACTCAGGCCGGACCACAAAGCAGCGCGCAGAAAGCCGCCAACGCCGCGGCATCCGCGGCCAACGCCAGCTTCTCGGTCACCGTGACCGATACCGGCGAAGCGGCGCCGCAGACTTCCCAGGGCACGCCCACGCAGGCCCTGTCGCGCGCCGGCAACTCGCAGATTCAGATCTCCTGGCAGGCCGACGACCCCGAGAACGACAAGCTGGTGTACAGCGTCTGGTTTCGCCCGGAGGACGACACGGCCTGGGTTCTCCTCCGCGCCAACATTTTCGAAAATACCCTGCTGCTGGATAACGACGCCTTCGCCGACGGCCGCTATCTCTTCCGCGTGGTCGCGTCCGACCGGCCGTCGAACGGTCCCGACAGCGCGCGCGAAGCCGACCTGGTCAGTTCCCCCGTGTTGATCGACAACACGCCACCGGTGGTATCGGTGACCGCCGGGCGCCGCGACAACGGCCAGGCCGATATTGAGGTGGACGCCCGCGATGCCGCTTCGTCCCTGCGCCGATGCGAATACTCCGTTGACGCCGGCCCGTGGATGCCCGTGGAGGCGGTGGACGGACTCACCGATTCCCCACACGCGCAGTTTCGCATTCACGTCGAGCACCTGAGCCCCGGCGAGCATCTGGTGGCCATCCGCGTTTACGACGCCGCCGGCAACGCCGGTCTGGCGAAATGGACAGCGCGGTAGGAGCCCGGAAACGCCGCCTCAGAGGAGGCGCCGGAATTGATCGGCGGTGAGACCTGCATCGTTGACAATCCCGCCCATGGTCGCTGCGTCCACGGGGTCGTGGCGCGGAATCGTGAGGATTCGTCTTCCGTCCGTCATAACGATGTGCTTGCCCTGCACCCAAAACCCGCTTCTCTCCAGTGCCCGCACAGCCCGGAGGTGCGGAATTCCGGGGATTCTGGGCATACCGGCTACGCAGGGACTTCGACTTCTCTCAGGTTCTGTTCCCCAGCGAGTTCTCTGGCCACCTCGATGTAATCGCGGATCGCGGACTGAATATTGGCCAGCGCTTCTTCTTCCGTGGCTCCCTGGGACCAGCACCCGGGGAGTCCGGGGCAGGAGACGCTATAGCCCTCATCTGTCCGAATCAGGGCGACCGGGTACTTCATGGCCCTACCGTAGCACGCCGTCGCGGCGTACGCAGCTAATTCGCAACGACGTCTGGTCTTCATCGCCCTCCGCACGCGCAGTTTCGCATTCACGTCGAGCACCTCAGCCCCGGCGAGCATCTGGTGGCCATCCGCGTTGACGACGCCGCCGGCAACGCCGGCCTGGCGAAGTGGATAGCGCGTGTAGCCTGACGGCTATCCTCTACGACTGCGGTGTGCAGCTTTGCGCATGCGACCAACCTCCACATCCGCGCCTGGGGTCAATTTCGCCATCCGTCGGTAGTGTATCGAGGGCTCCTGATTTCTCGTTTTTTCAGGATTGAGCGAGAAGATTTCCTCGAAAGCGGGCCGAGGCGGGTCCCGTCGATAATAGCCCTTGCGCTCGGCGAAATGTCCGGTATACTAGGCTGATCCGTTCGCCAACTCACCCATCAGGAGGGTACACAGGATGTTAAACGTTCTCGCGCTGTTGCTGCAGGATGACGCTGGTAACGCCGCCGGCAATGCCGCCGCGGGCGCTGCACTTGCCGGAGTCGGCATGGTCATGCTTCTGTTCTGGCTGGCCATTATCGCCGTGTGCATCATCGCATTCTGGAAGGTTTTCACCAAGGCGGGGCAACCCGGATGGGCGGCCATCATCCCCATCTACAATGTGATCATCCTGTTGAAGATCGCGGGCCGTCCGGCCTGGTGGGTTCTGCTGATGCTGATTCCCATCGTCAACATCGTAATCAGCTTGATCGTCGCCATCGATGTGGCAAAGTCGTTCGGTCAGAGCCCGGTGTTCGGCGTGGTCATGCTGTGGCTGCTCAGCGTCATTGGATACCTGATTCTCGGCTTCGGCAGCGCCAAATACCTCGGACCGGCTGCGGCGAGCGGCGGCTCCGCCGTGGCAACTGCGTAGGATTTTGCAACAACCCGGCGGAGAGTTAGCCCGGCGGCTTTATCGGTGAGCTGCCCGAGCGAGCGCTCCGCCCAGGAAAGTCTTCAGCCTGCGTGCGAGCGACTCCGGGTCGCGCGTCTCACACTCCCAGACCACCAGCACGGCCCATCCCGCAGCCTCCAGCGCCGCCAGATTGCGCCCGTCGCGCGTCACGTTTCCCGCCCGTTTGTTCGCCCAGAATCCGGCGTTCGTTGCCGGCTTAACTCGCCCGTAAGGGCAGTCGTGCACATGCCAGAAACAGCCATGCACCAGAATTACCCTGCGACGCCCTGGAAAGACGAGGTCCGGTTTGCCCGGCAGGTCCCGCCGATGCAGCCGGAATCGAAACCCCATGCGCTGAGCGAGCGAACGGACAATGTGCTCGGGGCGGGTATCCTTGCCGCGAATCGCCGACATGTTGCGGCTCCGTTGCTCCGGGGTGTGGACATCGGTCATCGGCTTTCAGGCTAAGCATAACTGATACGCTCGGAACAAGCATGTCGAAAATGCTGTCGAAGATGCTGGAAGAGATCCGGCAGCAGCCCGCGGCGATCGAGCGCACGCTCAGGAGCGCGCTGCCGGAAGCCCGCAAACTGCGGCGCCGTTGTGAAGAGAAACGGCCGCAACTGGTAGTGTTGGCCGCGCGAGGGACATCCGACAATGCCGCGCTGTTCGGCCGCTATCTCATCGAGATCGCCACCGGGATTCCGGTTTCGCTCGCCGCGCCCTCGGTTTCGACGCTCTACGGCTCTTCGCTTTCGCTGGCCCACGCCATGGCCGTGGGGATCTCGCAGTCCGGCGAATCCACCGACACGAATCTGGTGATCGAGCGCGCGCGGGAGGCCGGCGCGTTCACCATCGGCATCACCAACGAGGCCCGAAGTGCGCTGGCCGGCATCCCCGATCAGGCCTTCCTGGTCCGCGCAGGCAAGGAAAAGAGCGTCGCCGCAACCAAGACCTACACGGGCCAGTTGCTCGTGCTTTATCTGATCGCGTGGGCCCTCGGCGCGCCGTTTCAAGTCGAGGATCTCCAGCGCATCGCCGATTCGGCCGCGGCGGCACTGAAACTGGAGGATGCGATTCGACTGCGCGCGGAGCGCTACCGTTTCATGGAACGCGCCCTGGTGGTGGCCCGCGGCCTCAACTATGCCAACGCCTTCGAATTCGCGCTGAAGCTGAAGGAAACCTGCTATGTGATGGCCGAGGGCTTCTCCGGCGCCGACCTGTTGCACGGCCCCATTGCCATGGTGGAGAGCTCATTCCCCGCGTTCCTTTTCGCGCCGTCGGGCGTAACCTGGCCGGGACAGCGCGAATTGCTCGGCAAGCTTGCCCAACTGAAGGCGGACACGATGACCGTCACCGACCGCGGCAATCGCGAAGCCGCGCGGCACGGCAACAGCCTGATGATCCCCGCGAAGCTGCCGGATCTCTACACGCCGATCCCATATATCGTCCCGGCGCAACTGTTCGCGGCCTGTCTCGCGGAGATCAAAGGACTCGATCCCGACCGCCCACGGACGCTCAGCAAAATCACGCGCACGCTGTGAGATGAGGTGGGGCAGGATTTCATCCTGCGGCCGATTTTCAATCGGCCAGGCGGGGGCCGTTTTCGATACGGCGAATCTCCGTTGCGAATCGGGTGCCCGCGTGCTACAACCGGAGTCGTGGACAAGACCATCCGCAAATACGCCAGCTACAGGGAAATGAAAGCTGACGAATATCGGTATTGGCAGAGCCGCCCGGTGCATGAACGGATGGCCGCGGTTTCCGAGCTCACCACCGCCGCTTACGCGCTGAAAGGCATGACCAATGTACCAGGACTTCAAGGACCTGTTGTCCGCCTTCCACGCCCACGGCGTTAAGTACCTGATCGTTGGCGGTTACGCAGTTTCGTTTCACGGCCAGCCCCGCGCCACGAAGGACATCGACTTGTTCATCAGGGCTGACGCCGAGAACGCAAGAGCGGCCTACGCGGCGCTGGTTGCTTTCGGCGCTCCACTCGCGGATCTGACCGTGGACGACCTCGCCGACCCACGTCAATTCGTTCGCTTCGGACGAGAGCCGGTCGCCGTGGATATTCTTCCGGGAATCGACGGAGTCGATTTTGACGCTGCGTGGGAAAGGCGTGTTGAAGGCGTGATCGACCCGCAAAGCGGCCTCACCGTCTTTTTCATTTCCAAAGACGATCTGATCGCATCGAAGCTTGCGGCGGGCCGGTTGCGGGATCTTGCCGACGTTGAAGACATTCGGGAGTCGGCAGAGAGCCGCGACCCGCGATGATCACCAATGGCAAGCAACGCAAGGCTATGAAGAACCCGCCTCACTCCGGCCTTGTCGTGTTGCAGGAGTGCATTGAGCCGAGCGGATGGTCAGTGTTTCTGGATCATCTCGGGTAGTGACACGACGGGAAAAGCACCAAGGATCATCATCAGAAGTCCGGCGACGCCGCCAGCTAAGGCCACCAGAAACAACCCTTTGACCGCACGCGGACTTTGCGTGCGCAGATTCAGAAGACCGGGATGTGTCACGAGGTCCTCAGCCCCACCGCGAAAGAAGAGCCAGTGGAAGGCCGCGATCCAGAGGGCAACGACGGTAATGTAAAAGGCGATCACGAATGGACCATTACGCGGACTAAAGTAGTGCCAAGGTGAGGGGACCGACCCCGACAGTATGCCCGCTCCCATGACGAGCCATGGCATGTTACCGCAAATCAGCCACCACCAAACCAGCCTGCGGTAACCCGGCTTAAGGTCGGGATTCTCGGCCATCTCCCGCCGTCCCTTGTACCACCAACTCGCACCGTTGAGGCAAGTGACCACTACGAAGATCAGCCATGCGTGACGAAAGATCATGGGGATCACGACTGCTGAACCAGTGGCCTGCAAGCTTGATTCTCTCCTATCAGATGCCGGGCCGCGCTCTGAGTCCCTTCTATTCCGACCCCGCCCCCACCACCGCCGGCTTCACCCGCGTCCCCGAGCTGAACCGCTTCACCACGGCGACACCCACGAAGATGATCACCATGCCGGCCGCCTCGCGCACACCGAACGCTTCGCGATAGAACAGCCAGCCCAGAATCACCGCCACCACCGGATTCACGTAGTTGTAGATGCTCACCACCGACACGGGCAGCTTGTCCATCACATAGATGAAGGCGCTGTAGCCGACGATCGAGCCGAACACCACCAGCCACCCAATCGCCAGCAGGCCGCGCGTGGTGATGTGCAGCGCATGCCGCTCCAGCAGCAGAGCCGGGATGGCCGCGAACAACCCCGTAGCCAGTTGCTGCACTGCCCCGCTCACCACCGGATGCGCGGTGGTCGCGTAGCGCCGCTGCAAAATCGAGCCAATCGCCCACCCGCAGCACCCCAACTGCAGCAACAGGAATCCGCTCAGCAGTCCGCCGTGCGCGCTGTGTCCGAAGGCATCGCGCGAAACCAGCACGATGGTGCCGGCGAGTCCCACCAGCATTCCCGCAATCGTGGGCGCGTGCAGCCGCTCGCCCCGCGGAAGCGCGGCCTCCACACCGGTCATCCAGAACGGCGACGTCGTGATGAAGATGCTCGCCATGCCGCTGGGTATCCACTCTTCCGCCACAATCAAAGCGCCGTTGCCGATGGTGAGAGTGATCATGCCGAACAGCGCGGTGAACGCCAGCTCGCGGCCCGAAGGAATCCGCGCGTGCGTAAGGCGCGCGGCAATCAGCAGAATCGCGCCCGATGCGGTGTAGCGAAGCGAGAGCAGCGTCGCCGGAGGAAAGCACTCCAGCGACATCCGTATGCCCAGATATGTGGTGCCCCAGAACAGGCAAACGGCTCCCAGCGCGATCCAGGCGCGGACGTTGGAGTGGCCTCGCAACGTTCAGGGTAACATTGGAATTTGATCGTCACTCTTACTGCAAATCCCGCCATCGACAGGACCATCACGGTGGATCGCCTGGTGTTCGAGGATCGCGCGTACATCGAGTCCACCACGGAATCGGCGGGCGGCCGCGGCATCAACGCCTCCCGCGTGCTGCACTCGTTCGGCGCGGAAACGGTGGCCATTCTCGTTTCCGGCGGCGAGAACAGCCAGCGCTTTGAAGAACTGCTCGCCGCAGCGGGCTTTCCCACCGAGGTGGTGCGCATCAGTCATCCAATCCGCAACAACCTGACGATTTCCGATCAGCAGGGCCTCACTGTGAAGCTGAATGAGCGCGGACCCGAAGTCAGCGCCGACGAGATCCAGGCGCTGGAGCGCGCCGTCGCCGATCGGCTGGACGGCGCCCAGTGGCTCATGATCTGCGGCAGCACGCCGCCGGGCGTGGACCCGGATTTCTACTGCCGTCTGATCGAGATGGCCCGCGCGCGGAACGTGAAAACGCTCCTCGATACCGATGGCGACGCATTGCTGCGCGGGATCGAAGCCAAACCCACCATCGTCAAACCGAATCAACAGGAGGCCGAGCGGCTGCTCAATCGTGCCCTCATCACGCGCGCGCATTTCCGCAGCGCCGTGCGGCGCATCAAGGCGCTGGGGGCCGAATCGGTAATGCTCTCGCTCGGCAGCCGCGGGGTGGTGGCCACAAACGGCGATCAGATCATCGAAGCAACACCGCCCCGGATCGAAGCGCTTTGTCCCATCGGCGCGGGCGACGCCGCGGCGGCGGCCTTCGTTTGGGCGGATACCAATGGAAAGGATTTCGCCGATTGTCTGCGTTGGTCCGTGGCCGCCGGCACCGCATCGGCGCAACTCCCCGGAGTCACGTTCGCTTCGCTCGATCAGGTTCGTGAGGTGTATCGCAGCGTGGAAGTCAAGCCGGTCACCGTGCCGGTTTGACCTGTCTTATTTCAGTTCCGGACTCGTCGCCGTAGCCGGTTCCTGACCCCAGTTCTGGCGTATGGTCATGTTCTGATCGGAGAAAAACGTGCGCCGGCCCGTGCTGTTGTACACCTTGGGGTTCGCGTTGATCGTGTATCCGCTGGGCGTCACCGTCAGGGTGAAGACGTAGCCGTCCTTTTCGCCGCCCGCCAGGGAAGTGGGTATGAGATCCGCGGCCTGCGGGCCCGGCCCGCCACTGGCCGGTGGACCGAGCTGCGCGAGCGATGTAGCGTAAGTGCCGAATTGCGACATATACTGCGTCTGCGCGCTGTGCAGCGTGCGGATGGCCTGGATGACGGCGACTTCATGCGCATTCTCCTGCGCGACATTGAAGCGCGGCAGCGCAAAGGTCAGAATGATCAGGATGATCGCGATGACGATCAGCAGCTCGACCAGCGAGAACCCGGCGCGCGAGCTGCGCCTTCGTTCCTGAGGAACCCGCCGCACAACGGACGCGCCGGGCCGACGCGGTCCTCGAAATTCTGCCGGAAATGGAGGCGCGGCCCGCGCGCACCTGTGCTGCTGTTGCATACCTGCTATATTATGACGCGCCTGGCCCACCCGGCGTGCAATGTGGGGTGGGTGGGGCAGGCCCTCGGCCTGGGTGCCCTCTGGGCCGGGCTCCCAGCCCGCCCTCGGTTATCATGATTGATTCCATGCCACTGCTCAGATTCGTAATTCTCCCGACAGTTTTTCTGGCCGCCGCCGCTTCCGCCCAAACCACCGCCGACCAGCGCGCTTTTGCCCGTGGCCTCCTCCGCGAGCTGGTTGAGATCGACACCACGGATTCCGCCGGCGACATCACCGCTGCCGCCCAGGCCATGGCCGCACACTTCCGCGCAGCAGGGTTCCCGGACGCCGATGTTGCAGTGCTCGCGCCTGCGCCGCGCAAGGGAAACCTGGTGGTTCGACTTCGCGGAACCGGCGCCTGCCGGCCCGTGCTCTTCAATGCCCATCTGGATGTGGTCGAGGCGAAGCGTGAGGATTGGAGCGTCGATCCGTTCCAGTTCACCGAGAAGGACGGCTGGTTCTACGGACGTGGTACGACCGACGACAAGGACGGCGACGCGGCTCTGGTGGCCGATTTCATTCGTCTGAGGCAGGAGGGATTTCAGCCGAAGCGGGATCTCATCCTCGCGCTCACCGCCGACGAAGAAACCGGCGACCAATACAACGGCGTTGACTTCCTGTTGCGCCAACACCGCGACCTCATCGACGCCGAGTACTGCATCAATGAAGATTCCGGCGGCGGCGTGCTCAAGGATGGCAAGCGGCTGGTGTACCAGGTGCAGTCGGCTGAGAAGACGTATCTGACCTTCACGCTCGAGACCACTTCACGCGGCGGGCACAGCTCGCTTCCCGTGCCGCGGAACGCAATCTACGAGCTTGCCGACGGCCTGGAACGCCTGCGCGCCTTCTCGTTTCCCATTCATCTGAACGATGTGACGCGCTCGTATTTCGAGCGCATGTCGCGGCTGGAGACCGGCCGGATGGTGGAGGACCTCCGTTCCCTCGCCGCCGGTACGGCGTCGCCGGAAGCGATTTCTCGCGTCGCCGGCAACGCCTACTACAACGCCATGATGCACACCACCTGCGTGCCGACGATGCTGAGCGCGGGGCATGCGGAGAATGCCCTGCCCCAGCGCGCCACGGCGACGGTGAACTGCCGGCTCGTGCCCGGCGAAACGGAACAGGAAGTTCGCGACACGCTCGTGCGAGTCCTGGCGAACCCCGCGGTCCACATCACTACAACTCAGCCCGCGCAGCCGAGTCCGTTTTCACCGGTGAACGGCCCGGTGCTCAAGGCTGTCGAGCAAGTCGCCGGCGAGATGTGGCCCGGCGTTTCCGTGATGCCCATCATGGAGACCGGCGCAACCGACGGCCGGCAAATGCGCGTCGCCGGCATTCCAACCTGGGGCGCGACAGGCGTGTTTGAAGATCCGTCCGACATTCGCGCTCACGGCCGCGACGAGCGCATCCGCGCGGATATCTTCGACGAGCACGTCGAGTTCGTCTATCGGCTGATGAAGGCGCTCGGCGACGAGTGCTCCGTCCGGTAGCGTAGCTGGGGCGAGCTCCCAGCCTGTCGCGATGGGCCTGCGGCCCACGAAAAATGATGAAAACCGGCGTGGGGCAGCCTCTCAGGCTGCGGCGGTCTCTCAGACCGCCGTCGAGCACTCACGAACAGGCGGGCTGGGAGCCCGCCGCAGGCAGAGTGCCTGCCCCACCAGACCTGGTTTTTCGACTGTGCGGCGGCCTCGCAGGCCGCCTGTTGTGAAATAGGAACATGGAATACGTAAACCTCGGCTCAGCCGGCGTCAAGGTCTCGCGCCTGTGCCTCGGCGCCATGACCTACGGCTCGAAGAAGTGGCGCGAATGGGTGCTGGAGGAGGAAGAAAGCCGGCCGTTCATCCGCCGCGCGCTGGAGCTGGGCATCAATTTTTTCGATACCGCCGACATGTACTCGCTGGGCGTGAGCGAGGAGATCCTCGGCCGGGCCCTGCGCGATTTCGGCCCGTCGCGCGACCGCGTGGTGATTGCCACCAAATTGTTCAACGCGCTGAGCGACGATCCCAACGATCGCGGCCTCTCGCGCAAGCACATTCACCACGCCATCGATAACAGCCTGCGCCGGCTGGGGACCGACTACGTCGATCTCTATCAGATCCATCGCTTCGATTATTCGACGCCGATCGAGGAGACGCTGCGCGGACTCGACGACCTGGTGCGCTCCGGAAAGGTGCTGTATATCGGCGCGTCGTCCATGTTCGCGTGGCAGCTGGCGAAAATGCTGTACACCTCCGACCGCCTCGGGCTGGCGCGCTTCGCGACCATGCAGAACCACTACAACCTGATCTATCGCGAGGAGGAGCGCGAGATGATTCCGCTGTGCCGCGCGGAAGGAATTGGCGTGATTCCGTGGAGCCCGCTGGCGCGCGGTTTTCTCGCCGGCAACCGGCGCAAGGAAGATTTCGGCGAGACCGTGCGTGCGAAGACGGATGAGTACGCGAAGATGCTGTACTATCAGCCATCGGATTTCGCGGTAGTCGACCGCGTGAGCGAGATCGCGCGCAAACGCGGCATCCCCAACGCCCAGGTGGCGCTGGCGTGGTTCCTGCATCAGCCCGGCGTGACCGCGCCCATCGTCGGAGCGAGCAAAATGCAGCATCTCGAAGACGCGGTCGCGGCCCTCAGCGTGAAGCTCGACACCGAAGAACTGAAGGCCCTCGCCGAACCCTACCGGCCGCACCCGGTGCTGGGGCACTCATAGAATAAGGGTGGAGATGCAGAAGAAGCGGACAGACCTCTTTCCGAGGACCAAGCTCGAGGACGTGGCCGGCTGTCTGAAGTGGAAAGGCAAGCCGAAGACGATTGCGGAAATGAAGGACGCCATTCGTCGGGAGGTGATCTGTCGGCACAAGGAAGGGCGATACTGACGGACTTAAAGCGCAATGGCCGAATCGATCCGCAAGTACGAAACCGAGCGCACACGGCGATTCCGCACTAAAGAGCTTGGCGAAAGCGAAAAACGCACGCTCGATCACATTGAGGAATATGGCTGCTCGGTTGTTACCGTGGCGCGCGGCCAGACGGGTCTGCCTGGCTGGTCGTACACCATAGGCGTTTACGATACCTGCGGGAAGCCCGAGATCATTTCGGTTGGCCTCTATCCTGAAACTGCCCATCACGCGCTAAACGAGGCGGCCAGGAAACTACGAGAGGGCGTCAACCTCGCGGAAGGAAGACACAGTGGCTTGGTTGGCGAGGTTGACTGTGAGTTCCGCCCGGTCGACCCGAAATGGGTGGGCCATCTGATGAATTGGGCGGTATGGTACTGCGACGGACCCGACTTCCCGGTCGTCCAGGCCGTTTATCCGGACCGTGAGAATCGTTTCCCGGAGGAGGCAGGATTTGACACCACGTTCGAACAACCACTCATGCAGCCCGGTGCCCCAATGACTCGCGTGGAAGAGGATTTCTGGGCATCGGCGGACCCGAAGAGCAGTTTGTTCGATTGGAAGTTCTCCGATCCGCCTCATACCGGTGTCTATCTCTCGGAGTCGGTCAACTCCGGTAGGGAGCCAGTTACCTACGTCTCGCACGATCCTGAGGACGGCGCATGGCAGTTCCCTGGTGACAGCATGTCAGACGGCGGCGGCCCGGTCATCGTTTGCCTTCACCATCCCATCGACAAGGACCCGACGCTCAAAGAGCTCGCCGATCTTCCCTCAGGCTGGTGGGCTGAACGCAATGGTCCGGGTGAGCCGTGGGTCCGGCGTGAGCACGAGCCCGCGGAAAAAGAAGAGAGAGACTGATCCTCACACCACCGGATCCCCGTGCACTTCCACTTCGCTGGCGTCGATGCCCACCGGCTCGGGCCTGGGCAGGCGGCCGGTCCAGTTGGCCCAGCCCCAGAAAATCGCCGTCGTGGAGCTGAGCACGCCGGCCACTGCGCCGATGTCGCGTGGGCTGTACGACGTGGATGCGATGCCTGCCGCGGTCATCGAGAGCACCATGGTGGCCCACGTCAGAGTCTCCATGGTCGAAAAAACGCGCCCGCGATACCGATCCTCGACATACCGCAACAAATACGAATAATTCAGCACCGAATTGACCGCGATCGCCGCGCGCGACAGCCCAATGAACACCAGCGCCTCGCCGAACTTCGCCATCTGGCTGAATAACACGTACGCGCCGCCGTGAATCAGATAACCGATGAAGATGGCCAGCTTGTAGCCGGAAAACGACACACGCCGGCCCAGCCAGTGACCGAACCAGCCGCCGATCAGCAGCCCCACGCCGGCGCAGCCCCAAACCGTCCCGATGCCCGCCGCGCCGCGATGAAACACCTGCTCGCCGAACAGCGTGAACAGAATCTGCGCCGCGCCGCCGCCGGTGGCCCACCCCACGCCCAGCAGTGCGATCCCGAACACCAGCGGGACGGAGCGCATGTAGCGCAAACCTTCGCGATATTCGTGCCAGGGCCGCACCACTTCGGCTTCGGTCAGGTCGCGGCGCTCCGCGCGAAAGCTGGCGTGCCTCGGCGCGCGCAGCCGGCTGATCGCCCATGCGGAAAAAACAAACGACAGCGCGTTGAACACGAACGCCCAATCGTAGCCGATGGTCACCACCACCGCTCCGAGGAACGTGCCGACAATCAGGTTGCTCCACTGCGTGGTCTGGGTGAGCGAATTCGCGGTGTGCAGTTCCTCGCGGCTGGCGATGGTGGGCAGAATCGCCGAACGCCCCGCGGTGAAGAACGGCGAAGCCACCATCAGCAGCGCGCTGAAGAGATAAAGAAGCCAGACGTGATGGCCGCGCAGCGTCAGAATGAAACCCAGCGCAATCACCGCGCGGGTCAGGTCGCTCGCGATCATGATGCGCTTGCGGTCGAATCGGTCGAGCAGCACGCCGGCGAGGGGTCCCATGGTGATCATGGGAACGGCGCGTGCGAGCATGATCCCGGCCACGGCAAGACCGGAGTGCGTCAGATCCATGGCCAGCGCAAAGACGGCGATATTGTTGAAATGGTCGCCGATTTCGCTGACAATCTGGCCCATCCACGTGTAGCGGTAGTTGCGGTTGCGCGCCAGCAGGCGCAGAAACTCGCGCATCAGCCGCGCTCCGTAATGTAGACACCGGCGAGGATCAGCATGCCTCCGCCGACCAGCGATCCGGTCAGAGGCTCCGCCAGCAGAGGCACAGCGAGAAGGCTCGCCAGAGGCGGCTGCAGATAGGAGAACGCCGAGACCCGCGAGGCGGGCATCTTCGTCAGCGCATAACAGTAGATGAGATAGCCGAGCACGGAAGGGAAGATGGCCATGTAGAGCAGGCTCAGCCAGCCTCTGGCGCTCACCGCCGCGTAGGAGAATCCGTGAGGCGGCCACAACCATCGAGCAAGCGAGAGGAAGCCGGCGAGAAAGGAAACCGCGTTCACAGTGACACTGTCGTGCCGCGCCATGACGTGCTTCCCGAGCACGCTGTAGACCGCGATGGCCACGGCGCTCAGCAGGATGATCACATCGCCGAAAACCGTCGCCACGGCCTGTCCTGCCGCCTGTGTCTGCAGCACAGCAACGCCGGCAACCGCGATCAGCATACCGCCCGCCTTGCGCAGCGTGACACGCTCCTGGCCGATCAGCGCCGCGATGAGCAGGACCATGATCGGCGCGAGCGAGCTGAGCAGCGAGGCGTGCGCCACGCTGGTGCGTTGCAGCCCGATGGCGAACAGAAGCTGGTTCGCGGTGACGCCGATAATGCCGAGCAACGCCAGCGCGGCGAGATCGCGGCGAGACAATGCCGGCCGGGGCCGCGTGAGCCACAAAACCGCCAGAATGAGGGCGGCCACACCGGTGCGCACCGCCGTCAACTGCGCGGGCGGAAACTCGCGCAACGCGAACCGCGCGACGATGTAGTTCAACGAAAAGAACATCACCATCGCGCAGAGAAGCGCGTAAAGCCGCAGCTTCATCGCGCGGCCACTTCCCGGCGAACGGTGATGCTGTCCAGAAATTCGCGATCGATCTCGTATCCGAAGCCGGGGTCTTCGCGAACCGCAATCGTCCCGTGCGCGCCCACCTCCACCGGCGGCGTGATGATGTCGCGCGTCCAGTAGCGGCGGCTCGCGGAAACATCGCCTGGCAGAACGAAACCCGGCAGCGTGGAAAGCGCGATATTGTGCGCCCGGCCAATGCCCGATTCCAGCATGCCGCCGCACCAAACCGGAATGCCGGCGTTCAGCGCGATGTCGTGAACTCGCCGCGCTTCAGCAAATCCGCCCACGCGTCCCAGCTTGATGTTCATAATGCGGCACGCTCCCAGCCGGATCGCCTGCTCCGCGTGATGCGCCGTGCGAATCGATTCGTCGAGACAAATCGGCGTGGCCAGCTTCGCCTGGAGTTCGGCGTGATCGACAATGTCGTCGTGCGCCAGCGGTTGCTCGATCATCATCAGATAGAAATCGTCGAGCCGGCGCAGGCGATCGGCGTCGGCCAGCGTGTAGGCGGAGTTGGCATCCACCATCAGCCGGGTCTGCGGGAATCGCTTGCGCACTTCGTTCACCACCAGCGCGTCCCAGCCAGGCTTGATCTTGATCTTGATGCGCTGATAACCGGCGGCCAGCTCACCGTCGATTTTTCTTAGCAGCGCGTCGGTCGATTCCTGAATGCCGATGGACACTCCGCAGGGAATCTCCCGCCGGGCGCCTCCGCCGATCTGCTTCCACAACGGCACGCCGTTCCGGCGAGCTTCCAGATCCCACATCGCTGCCTCAAGGCCGCCAAGCGCCATGCGATGGCCGCGAATCGCCGCCGCTTTACCCGTCGCCGCGTAGTCGCGCAGAATCAGCCACGCCGAATCGGTCCACTCCTCGTTGTAGAACGGGTCCTCACCGCAGGTGACTTCGCCCCATCCGGACAAGCCATCCGCGCAAACTTCCACCAGAACGATGCGACGTTCCGTCGTGCGGCCGAAACTGGTCTCGAACGCATGCAGCAGCGGCATGCGGATCTCGCGCAGGACAATTCTGTCTACGCCGCTGTCTACTCTGATGTCCATGTGCCCAGCAGATAGGTTCCTGCTTCGTCCGTTCTCTCAAAACCGATGACCGCAAGGCCGTCGCGAAAGCCCTCTTCGAGCGCATCGGCGGTGGCCGATTGAATCGCGCGCGGGTCGTTCATGCTTACGGGCACGCGAACGCATCGCTCCACCACCGGCCGTTCCCAATCGCGCCCATTGATGATCGCCTCCACCCGCGGCGATCGCAGCCACCACTCCGCCACGCAACGATCTGTTGGCAACCCGCCGTGCAGAGGGCTGCTGGTAGTCCCGTACTGATTGTGCACGTATCGCCGTACGATGGCCCCCAGCCGCTCGATGTTGAAGAATGCGTTCTTCAACTGCAGCGGATCGAAGGTCCATTCGATCAGGTGGATGCCGCGCGCCAGGGCTTCCTCGCGCTGCGCCAGCTTCAGCGCGCGGCCGATGCCCCTGTTTTGGTAATCCGTCAGGACGCCCAGCATGTGGCTGTGAAGGTACGCGCTGCCGGATCGCTGGATTCCGGGAATCGCGATGCAAAACCCGACCATCCGCGGTCCGTCGAACGCGCCCAGCACCTGACCGCCAATTCGAGTAGCCACCACGAACAGCCGCGCCGGGGCGACATCGACATCCTCGAAGCCCCAGATCGCGCGCTGCAACCGCACCGCCTCGCGAAACTCCTCGTGAGCGGTGAGCGCGCGAATGTCAGCCATGGGCTTCAGCCATCGGACCGCTTGGCCTCCTGCCACAACTCTTCCATTTCCTCGAGGTGCGAATCGGTGAGCTTGCGTCCGCGCCCGGCGAGTTGTTCCTCCACGTAGCCGAAGCGGCGCCGGAACTTCGCGTTGGTCCCACGCAGGGCCTGTTCGGGGTCGACTTTCAGAAAGCGCGCGATATTGACGATGACGAACAGGATGTCGCCCAGCTCGTCTTCGATGTGCGCCGGATCGCTGCCGCCGCGCGCCTGGCGCAGCTCGTCCAGTTCCTCGTGCAGCTTGGCGATTACCTGGTCGATGTTCTCCCAGTCGAATCCCACGCCCGCTGCCTTCGAAGCGATCTGCTGCGCTTCCACCAGAGCGGGCATTGCGCGCGGCACGGAATCGAGCAGCGGCTTCGGCGCGTCGCCCCGCTCCTTCTTCTCTTCGGTCTTGATCTGATCCCAGCGAACCTTTACGGCGTCGGGCGTCTTCGCGTCGCCGTCGGCAAAGACGTGTGGATGCCGCCGGATCAGCTTCTCGCAAATCGCATCCAGCGAATCGTCGATGCTGAACCGGCCCTCATCCTTCGCCATCTGCGCATAGAAGACCGCCTGCAGCAGAAAATCACCCAATTCCTCAGCCAAGCCAGTCCAATCGCGCCGGTCGATGGCGTCGAGCACTTCGTAGGTTTCTTCCAGCGTGTAGGGCTTGATGGAATCGAAGGTCTGCTCACGATCCCAGGGGCAACCGCCGGGCGCGCGCAATCGCGCCATCAGCGCAACCAGACGCTCGAATCTTGCTCCCGTTGAAGGCTGGTCTGACATGGGAAAAACAAAGAAAAACGGCCAGTTTTTCCCAATGTAGCATGCGACACGTGGGGCAGGTTTGTAACCCGCGGCCGATTTTCCAATCGGCCAATGCGCGGTTGCAAACCGCGCGCAGGATGCAATCCTGCCCAACGACGGTTCAGCCAGCCACAGGAGCGGCCTGCGCGGGAGTTCGCAGGTCAGCGCCGCAATAAGGACAGTAGCGATCGCTGAGGTTCACGCCGCGCTGGCACTGCGGGCACGCCGGGCTCAAGCGGTATCGGCACGTCGGGCAGAAACCGTACCCGGATTCCACCACTTCGCGGCAGTGCGGGCATCGCAGCAGACGCGGCTTGCGCAGGACAAAATACAGCACGATGCCGAGCGCGTTGGGAATGAAAATGGCAATCAGAGTCCAGAGCGTGCGGCTCATTCCGCGGCGGCCGGCGTCCTTGTTGACGTAGCCGATCAACAGGATGTAGCAGGCCAGCAGCGTCGCCGGAATCAGCGTCGCGGGCACGATAACGGCCAGCGGCGGGTGAGCGGGGTCGTGGCCGACGACAAACACCATGATCGTTGGCAGAGCCAGAAACACTACAACCGCAATCAGCCAGGCCCACTCGGAAATAATCCGCACCTCGTCTATGAACCGTGTCGAAGTATCGTCTCTTACAGGCATTTCAAACCTCCTCGTTATCGGCCAGATGCGTTCCGCGCGCCAGCAGCAGAATCGCCGTCACAATGGTGGGCAGCAAACTGAAAACCACGAAACTCATTTGCCAGACCGGCGCGGCCAGCGAGATCCGCTCACCCATCCACGCCAGCCCGCTCCACAGCGCGGCCGCCGTGAAGCCGGCAATCAGCGTCACCGCCGCGCAACAAATCCAGATTGCCCAGAGGCGTTCCTGCTGCGCCTGCAACTCCAGCGCGCGCTGGCGAACGCGCATCTGCGTCGCAAATACTAAACTCCAGCCGGCCGTGATGGGGATCGCGCGGAGCGCGCGGGCTGTCCGCTCCGCGCCGCCGTCGAACTCGCGGCAAGCGGCGCACGATTCCAGATGCTCCGCCAGCCATGGAGATTCCTCTCCACAGGCGATCAGCGTGCGAGCGCGTTCATGAACATCTCCATTCACAGCCCGGCTCCTTTCAACCACGGCTCCAGTGCGCTCAGGCCGCGATAAATCCTCGATTTCACCGTGCCCAGCGGCGCGCCGGTTACGCCGGCGATTTCTTCCAGCGACATTCCTTCCTGAAAGCGAAGCGACAGAGCCTCGCGGTATTCGGCCGATAGCCGCTCCATGCCGGCGAGGATTCGCTCGCTCTGCTCATGCTGCATCGCCAGCTCGAGCGCCGATGGTTGTCGGGCGGCTGCGGTGTCCGGGTCGGCTGGATCTTCGCTCGGCACCTGCCTGCGACGCTGCTGGTCGATGAAAAGATTCCGCGCGATGGTGAATAGCCACGCCGTGAAATCGCGCCGGCCGTCGTATTGGCGGCCGCGTTCCAGCACTCGCACCCAGGTCTCCTGGAAGAGATCCTCGGCCAGCTCGCGGCGGCCGGTCAGGTGCACCAGGTAGCGCAGCAGGCGGTGCTGGTACTGCTCAATCAGACGGTCGAGCAGATCGGGGTCCCGCCGGCGCAGCCCCTGGGCGATTTCGGCGCTTTCGTCCGCCATTGAAATCCCGAAGAAGCAGGCAGTCGCGCTCATTCTATCGATGTATACGGGCGACTGGTCAAAAAAGACGCAGGGGGATGTGGGCGAAGCCGCAGATCCAGTGCAGCAAGGCGCTCCCGGCTGCCGCAATGGCCGCCAATAGAACCGGAATACCGAACGCCAGGGCGTTGATCAAACCACAGCGGCGCATTCTGCCGTCATGACGCCGGAAAGACTCGAAGAGTTGAGTTGGGGGGCCAATTTCTAGTCGGCGTCCGCCTCAACCCGCCCCGAGAAGTGCCGATGAATGAACGCGGAATAGATACCCGCCAGGATCATCCCCGGAATCCACCACATCAGGCCGATCTGCAGGCCATACAGAGGGGCCGCCGCGTTGTGAATGTCCAGGCTGAACTCGGGACGAGTCGCCGGCAGCACCAGCGGATAGACGCCGAACACCACGCTGGTCAGCATGCCCACCAGATACGCGCAGGATGAGAGGAACGCTCGCAGGTCGTTCCGCGCCCGGATGAAGACCAGCATCCCGCCCAGCCCCAGCGTGGCGAGCGCCGGAAACACGTACCCCCACGGCCACTGCGCGAATTGTCCGTACAAATGCGGCTGAATGCGAAAGCTCGTCAGCGTGATGACCACGGTCAGCGCCAGCACCGCCCACCAGAGCCGGGCGGCCACGCGACGCGAGCGTGCGCTCAGATCGCCAGCCGTCCGCAGAGCCACCCATAGAGACCCATGCAGCGCCAGCGCGGCCAGCGACGCGAGTCCGATCAGCAGCGTGTACCAATCGATGATGCCCGCTTCGTTACCGGGCAGAAAGTTCGTCCACAGCGGAATGAAGAAGTAGCCGGAGGCGTCCAGCGGCACGCCGCGCACCACGTTCCCCAGGGCCACGCCGAACAGCAGGCAGAGCAAAGAACTGGAAGCACCGAAAACCACATCCCAGAACGGCCGCCACAGCGGACTGTCCACGTGATTGCGCACCTCCACCGAAACAGCGCGGAGAATCAGCAGCCACAGCACGATCATCAGGGCCAGATAGAAGCCGCTGAAGCTTGCCGCGTACAGGGCGGGGAACGCGAAGTAGAGCGTGCCGCCGCCGGCCAGCAGCCAGACTTCATTGCCGTCCCAGACGGGGCCCACGGTCGCCAGAATCTGCTTTCGCTCGCGCTCATCGCGCGCGACGAACAAATGCACGAAGCCGGCGCCCAGATCGTACCCATCGAGTACAACGTAGCCAGCCACCATGATGGCCACCAGACAGAACCAGAGCGTCTCCATCAGTGGCCTCCTTCCGCTGTCGCCGCCTCGCCTGGGCCGTGCTCAATCTCCCGCCAAACCAGCCACAGGAACAGAATGCCGAGGACGAGATACAGCCCCATGAAGCCGAGCAGCGTGAACAACCCGTTACCCGCGGACACGCGCGGCGAAACGCCCTCCGCGGTGCGCATGAGTCCGTAGATCAGCCATGGCTGCCGGCCGACTTCGGCGGTGATCCATCCCGCGGTGGTGGCGATGTAAGGGAAGGGAACCGCCAGCAGCAGGACCCACAGCATCCAGCGTGCGCGGAACAGCGCGCCGCGCCACAACAGGAATCCCGCGATCACCATCGCCGCGATGAGCAGAGTCCCCAGCCCCACCATGATGTGATACGCGTAGTACAGCAGCGGCACGTTATCGGGCCATTGATCGCGAGGAAATTCGCGCAGCCCCTTCACCTCCGCCGTCCAGTGCTTCCAGGTGAGGAAACTCAGCGCCCGCGGGATCAGCACCGGGTTATCCAGCGCGAGGCGATCCATGTCCGGCTGGCCGATGAGCGCGATCGGCGCGCCCTGCATGGTCTCGAAATGCCCCTCCATCGCCGCGAGCGTCACCGGCTGATGGCGCGCGATCATGATGCCCTGCCGGTCGCCCGTGGGGAACAGCATGACGATCGAGGCGATCAGCCCCGCCACCACGCCCAGGCGCACGAACACACGCGCGTGCTCTTCATGCGAGCGGAGCAACAGATAGAACGCGCCCACGCCGGCCATCACAAAAGACGCCGTCACCACCGAGCCGGTCATGTTGTGCGCGTACTGCCACCACGTCCACGGATTGAAGATCAGCCCCAGCCAGCTCTCGAGAATGATCTCGCCGTGCGGCCCCAGCGTGTAGCCAACCGGATGCTGCATCCAGCCGTCGGTGGCGATGATGAAGAAGCCGGAAAGCCACGCACCGGTGCAGGTCATCAGCGTGGCGAACCAGTGCATTTTCGGACCGAGCCGCTTCTCGCCGAACAGCACCAGGCCGAGGAACGTGGATTCGAGAAAGAACGAGAACACGCCCTCCATGGCCAGCGTCTGTCCGATGACCCCGCCTGCCGCGCGCGAGAACGCCGCCCAGTTGGTCCCGAACTGAAATTCCATCGGAATGCCCGTGGCCACGCCCATGGCGAAGTTGATGCCGAAGATTTTCGCCCAGAAGCGCACGGCTTCGTCGTAGACGGGCTTGCCGGTGCGGATGGCCAGAGTTTTCAGGATGACCAGGAGCAACGCGAGACCCATGGTCAACTGCGGGAAAAGGTAGTGGTAGGTAACAGTGAAGGCGAAATGAAGGCGGTGAATCGCCAGCGCCGAGTCCATGGAAGGTCTCCTAAGAAATCGGATTCGCTAAAACAGTATGACAGGTATGATATATCAGCGTCATGGGTAAAGCGATGCTCATTGCGGTCGCGATTTCGGCCGCGAGCGCGCTGGCGCAGCCCGTCACGGTTCCTTTCGTAGGGTGCAAGTCTGCCGGTCAGGCCAACCCGGTTGAGGCGCCCGTGGGCGAGGCGAAGACTGTCGCAATGAGTACTGAAAAGGCCCGTGAGCTTGCCTACTATAAGGCCGAAGTCAGCCTTGGCGTCCTCGCGCCGCGCGGCTGGTTTTGCCTCGGAGTGTATGGCTCCAGCAGTGCGGGATTGTGGATGAGCCCCTCGGTGATCGACCCCAAGCAGGTGTTTTCAAGCAAATGGAACGGCTTTACCGGGCCAGTTGTCGCGCTGTCCGGCATCGACGGCGGCGGATCTTTTGGTGCCTACCAGGTCTCGCGCGTCGTTGCGCGCGTCTTCCCGGCCCATAGAAGCTTCCTCAAAGGTTTCCTGGCCGACGGACTTGAGCTCCCGATTGGCCCGTATCCGGGCGACAAACTGATGTACAAAAGCAAGGACATTGTCGAATACGTTACGCCTGCTCGAGCGGAGGGCCTCGGAACTCAATTTGGCGTGCGGAGCAGCGCCAATCCAATCGCCGGCGTCGCCATCCTCACCCCGCCACGAATGGATCTCGACCTGCTGTCCGTGCGGCTCCCGCCGAATCTGGCTCACCTCGCACCGATCATCGTGAGGCAGGTCGAGAGCGACGTCGCGAAGAACGATCGGGAACCGCGCTAAACCGGGCGGCTGTAACCGCCCTGGCGCGCTTTGCAATTGGACAAGGACAGGCCCAAATGCCATCCTGGCAACCAGCCCGGTACAAGGACTACGAGTGGATCGTGGCCGATCCTCAACTTCTCGGCGGCAAGCTCGCCATTCGAGGAACTCGGTTGGCAGTCTCCCTCATTCTCGAATGTCTCGCCTCCGGCATGTCCCTGGATGACATCGAACAGTCGTTCGAAGGTGCTTTCCCGCGTGAGGCGCTGCCGGAGGTCCTCATAGTCGCGTCCGAATTAACCGGCTCCTTCCATGTGGCTGCTTGACGCCAACATGGATGTGCATCTGGTCGACGTCCTGTCTGATTTCGGCATCCCCTGTGAAACTGCGCCAGGCGTGGCTGGAAGGCGCTGTCAAACGGCGATCTCGTGAAAGCCGCGGTAGACGCTGGCTTCGACTGCCTGCTCACGCGGGACCAACTCTTCGGCGAGTCCGCTTCGCGCGCCTTGAGGCGATATCCGCAGTTTGCTGTCTCAGCGCCTTCGCCTTGGGGGACGGGGCAGGATGACGCTTGTCGCCGGAGCGCTGGCGCTGCTCCTTCCTTGGTCGCGGCGATGCTCGCCACAGCGAGTCTTATTGCGACCGCTTGGCCTTACCTGACGTGGTGGATAGCGCGCGGGTTAAGGCTCTAATTCCGCGCCGGGCGAACGCCGATCTGCCGCAGGCAGCGGTCGATCCACTGCGCTGTCAGCTTTTCGGAGACGCCCTGCTGGGAGAGCCGCGAACGAAGCGTGGACCAGTCCACCGCGTCGAGCTCCTGGTCCTGGTTGAAGCAGGTGAACACTACGGTCTCCTCGCCGGTCTTCGGGTCCTTGTGGAGCTGCAGGCACTGCGCGCAGATCTCTTTCATCATGCACTGCATGGGCGAGTTGATGCTGCCGATGCCCTTGTGCCACTCCTTCAGGTACGGCGCGAGCACGCCGTGACGGGCGCTGGCGACCGCGGCCATCATGCCGTCGGAGCCGATGGCGATGACGCGATCCACCGTGTCCAGCGGAACCTGCACCGGGCCCAGCTTTCCGCTGGCGTAGGCCACCATCGCCGCCACGATGTTGCCGACGAAGGTGCGGTCCTGCGGGCGGTCGGGCACGAAGCCGGGAGCCTCGTCACAGCACCACACCACCACGTCGGCGGCGCGCTTGATTTCGTCGATCTTGTAACGGTCCGCGACCTTCTTGTAGCCGGCGAAATAGACCACCTTCGAGCCCTTGGCTCGCAGCGCCTGGCCGATTGAAAACAGTACCGCGTTGCCCAGGCCGCCGCCCGCCAGCAGCGCGGTCTCACCCGAGGGCGTTTCCGTCGGCGAGCCCGTGGGACCCATCAGAATTACCGGCTCGCCCTTCTTCAGAATGGCGCAGAGGTCGGAAGAGCCGCCCATCTCCAGCACAATCACCGAGAGCAGGCCTTTCTCGCGATCCACCGCCGCTCCGGTGAGCGCGATGCCCTCCATGCCCAGCACAGTTCCGTTGGCGTGCGGCGCGAGCGCCTCGTAGTTCTGCAGACGGTAGAACTGGCCGGGATGAAACGCGCGCGCGGCGATGGGCGCGTGCACGATAACTTCGATGATGTTCGGAGTCAGGCGAACAACGTCGTGCACCACCGCGCGCAGCTCGTGGTTCAGGCGTTCCAGCAGTTCGGCTGCGGCGGGGCCTTCGGGAGGCCGCTTCGCCAGCGTTCTGGAGATCACCGGATAGCCCATCTTCGCGCTGGCCATGGCCTTCACCACGTTGCCGAGAAAGGAGGGATGCAGGTCGCCGAAGAAGCTCATCGCGCGTCCGTCGGGCCGCACGTCCATGAGTACCTGCACGAGGGACGGTTTCACCAGACGCTCTGGCTTCACCGGATGGTCGTCCTCGTCCACCGCGCGGAAATACTTCCCGTCCAGGGTCACGTTCATCGGGTCCTCGCGCGCGAGCACCGTGTTGGGCTGGGTTCCCGCGGCGACAATGATGCTTCGCGCGGGCAGCGTGGCGCGTTCGCCGGTCGGCGCCAGCTTCCCGGAGGCTTCGTCCGACCGTGTCTTTGAAACCGTGAGTCCTTTCGCCGCGCCATACTCGTCCACTTCCACCGCTTCCGGCGTAAGGCACTCGGCGAATTTCACGCCCTCTTCCATCGCCTTGGCGACTTCTTCGTGATTGAGCGTGTAGCTGGGCGCGTCGATCAGCCGTCGGCGATAAGCGATGGTCGAGCCGCCCCAGGAGTTGAGCAGCGCGATCAGATTGGGATGGCGATTCTCCTTCGCCGCGGCGTCCCGCTCCGCGCGAATCGCCCGCCCGTGCGCCAGAAATTCTTCGCCGATCTCCGTTTCCTCTTTAGTCCAGCGGGCGCGCACCGAGGCTTCGCCGCGCTCGGCGGCCAGCGTCTCGTAGCGCTTCAGGAACTTCTCCACCTGCACCACGTAATATGCGAGCGCCTCGGTGGCCGTGTCGATGGCGGTCAATCCGCCGCCGATTACCACGACGGGCATGCGGATCTGCAGATTGGCGATCGACGCCTCCTTGGCCGCGCCGGTGAGTTGCAGCGCCATGAGAAAATCCGACGCCTGACGAACGCCGCGCGCCAGCCCGTTCTTCATGGGGATGACAGTGGGCTTGCCCGCGCCCGCGCACAGCGCGATGTGATCGAAGCCAAGGTCGAATGCGCTCTCCACGGTTAGCGTGCCCCCAAAGCGCACGCCGCCGAACATGCGGAGTTGCCTGCGCCGCTCCAGCATGATGCGGATCACTTTCAGGAAGTTCTTGTCCCAGCGGACGGTAATGCCGTACTCAGCCACGCCTCCGAAACCCGCCATCACGCGGCTGTTCAGCGATTCGTATATCTCACTGACATCGCGAATGGGGCGGAAGGGCACCCGCTCGCCGAGGGGAGTCAGGCCGCCCAGGTCCTGCGGCAGCGGTTCCAGCTTGAGCCCATCGACGGCAACCACGGTGTGGCCGTCGTTCATCAGATGATGGGCCAGCGAATACCCGGCCGGACCCAGGCCAACCACCAGCACTTTGTATCCGGTGTCCGCCTTCGGCAGCGGCCGCTCGAAATTCAGCGGGTTCCAGCGCGTCATGAGGCTGTAGATCTCGAAGCCCCAGGGAAGCGCCAGAACATCCTTCAGCGTGCGCGTCTCCACCTGCGGAATGTCCACCGGGTCCTGCTTCTGGAACACGCAGGCCTTCATGCAGTCGTTGCAGATGCGGTGGCCGGTGCCGGCGGCGAGCGGGTTGTCGATGGCCACGATGGCCAGCGCACCGATGGTGTGGCCCTGCAGCTTGACCGTGTTCATCTCGGAGATCTTCTCGTCCAGCGGGCAGCCCGCCAGGGTCACTCCGAAAACAGTCTTCTTAAACTCGCCGCTCTTTTCCTTCAGACCGGTACGGCAGGAATCCTTGCCCTGGTTATGACAATGAATGCAGTAATTGGCGTGGTCCATCGCGCCCAGCAGGTCCATGCCTTTGTCCGTGAGATTAAAGGCTTCGCGATAGCGGGCGTGCTCGGGACCCAGCAGCATCTTCGTCACGCCGTCTTCGACGATGGTCTCCACCGGCACCAGGTGATAGGGGTCGATCTTCTGCGGCGCTTTGAACAGAACCGTGCCGCGATGTTTTTCTTTGCCCTCGGGGGAGAGCGTGGCCCACGCAGCGTATTGAGCGGCCGTGAAAATGCTGGGCGCGTGGTCCTGCTCAGCCTCCATCCAGACGTAGACATTCTGCGCGAAGCTGTCGTCGGTCACCGGCTCGCCGAACAGTTTCTCCAGCTCGGCGGCGAGAGCCGCTCCATTCAGCGCGGCGCATTTCTCCACGGTCATCCCGGTGAGCGCCTTCTTGTGGATGAACTTTCTCTTCACGACGTACTTGGCCGCGAGGGCCGAATGCCTCTCCTGGAGCTCATGAATCTCGGCGGTGATGCCGAACAGCTCTCCCAGGAAATCCTCGAGGATCGGCGCCAGCGCGATGATCAGCTCGGAGGCTTCTTTGGGAGCGAGCGCGGCGCCGGCTCGGGCGGCCATGAGCCGGTTGAACAGCTCCACGTCGCTGGCTTTGAGGTACTCGGCAAAGGCCTGATCCAGACGGATGAGACCATCCCGATCGTACAGATCCTCAAACGAGAGACCGTACTTGAGACTGAGCGATTCTGATGTGACGACCATTTGCGCGCCTCTGGTCAGCAGGTGAGTAAGACGGAGTGATGAGGCCGGCTTTCATGCTGACATGCCGCCGGCAGGAGCGGGCGGCATCGGATACCAGTAGTAAGATTACGCTTCCAATATATCAACAGGGAGCTCATCGCGGAACGGTCCCCGAGGGGATAAGCAACAGCGTTTTTGTGGGTTTCAGCAACATCTTTGGCCTCCCACGTTGGAACTGAGCGGCCGATTCTGCGTCACCATGATTAGTATGAGTGAATCGGAGGATCGGAAGATCGTCCCCGACGTGATCACGACGGTCGCCAAGGGGGCGGGAGCCGTTGTCGTTGGCGGCGTTGCTTTGGGCAGCGCCTGGCTCGCGTACAGCGCGCTCTTCGTCAATCACAATATGCCTCTGCCGGATGCTATCGGCGCGCAGCGGCATCGTTTCCCTTGTTCCAGCGGCGGCTGGGTGAGCTGGTACGGCGAGGAAGCCGGCGCCGGACGGCCTCTGGTATTGGTTCACGGTGTCGGCATAACCGCCTCAGCGTATGAAATGCGGCCGCTATTCGAGCGCTTTCGCGGAGAGCGGCCCGTCTACGCCATCGATCTGCCCGGTTTTGGTTTTTCCGAGCGGACCGACCGAGTGTACTTTCCCGAGCTGTACGCCGAGACGCTGGTGGAGTGGATCGAGTCGTATCTGCCCGGCTCGGCGCAGCCGGTGGATCTCGTCGCCTTGTCGCTGTCGTGCGAATTCGCGGCGATCGCCGCGTCGGCCCGCCCCGAGCTGTTTCGTTCCCTCGCTTTTGTCTCGCCAACCGGTTTCGAAGCGGCGGAGCGGCGCGCACCATCGGAACAGGCGCTGCGGCTGAGCAGCGTTCCGGTGTGGAGCCAGGGCTATTACGATCTGCTGACCACGCGCGCCAGTATTCGCCACGCTTTGAAGAAGCGCTTCGTGCGCGGCCCGGATGAGGGCCTGGTGCATTACTCTTATCAGACGGCGCATCAGCCCGGCGCGCGCTTCGCTCCCTTGCACTACCTCAGTGGGCATTTGTTCACGCAGAGGATTCGTGAGTTCTACGCCGCGCTGGATGGGCCCGTGCTGGCCATCGCCAACGAGGACGACGATCTGAGTCTGGAGCTGCTGCCGGAGTTTGTCGCCCATCGTCCCAACTGGCGCATGGAAATTGTGCCGGGCGCAAAGAGCCTGCCGCATTTCGAGGACATCACCGATACGCTGCGGGTGATCGGCGATTTCTGGCAGAATCTGCCCGGGCACGCAACAGCGACGTGAACGGCTGCCGGAAGATGCGCTGGTCAGGGGCCGTTCCTACCAGTGCCCGAAGAAGTTATAGTTGTCGCCTTTCGCGTCCTGCTCCACGTGGCGGCCGGTCTTGTTGGAGGCGACCAAAATCAGAAGCTGCCAGTCGTGCGTGTCGAGGCGGACATCGGACGAGTGCACACGGCCCTGCGGATCGTTGAAGTAGAAGGTCAGATAGCGGTCTTTCTCCAGCGGCTTCAGCAGTTCTTTGGACCGCATGAAGCTGTGCAGGCTGAACCACCCGGCCGACGCCAGGTGTTCGTTTTGTTCACCATGATGCACTACGAGTCTTGTGACCGAGGCGTAGGGAATGGAGAACCGCGCTTCTCCGGCCACTTCGCAACGCACCTGTGTGGTCGCATCGAAGTTCAATATCCCGGGGGCCGGCTTGCCGCCGTCATTGCCGACGCAGCCCACGTTGTCGAAGCGTGCGGGTTCGGCGTAGCCAAACGTACTCGGGACGGCGCCCTGCGCGGAAACCGAAGGAGCCAGCAGCAGAGCTAGGGTCATGATCGCAAGGGTGAGAAGAGCAAGTCTCATGACCTTTCATTCGGCAGTACCAACGGCCCGTGACATAGGGGTTTTCCCTTAGTGGCGCGACCCGCTGGCGCCAGATTGCAAGGGCCTCAGTTGGTTGGCATGCCCGGAAGGCTGTCCACTTGCTCAGCGCCGTCCGGCGGCGTAAACGTGAACTCGTCGGCGGCGAACGCCGGCGCCAGATCGAGCAATGTCACCACCGTTTCCTGATGCATCTTCATGGGAGCCGTGGAGGGTCCGCCCATCTGCATCTCGGCGTCGGAAGTCTGCTTCAGCGACAGCCTGCGCTCCTTGTCGATCCACATGGTTGCCCTGACGTTGCTGATCGCGATCGGCGCGGGTTTGGTCACGGAGAGCTTATCGATGGTGTACTCCACCACGAAACAATCCCGCTTCAGGTCTCCCACGCTCATGGTTTCTTCCCGGACAATCTTCGCCGTGCTCAATTGATTCGCCTGTCCCATCATGGAGGACAGGCCGGGCATCAGCGACTCGCCCAATGCCTCCGGCGATCCTGCGGCGGGCTTCTTCATGTACTTCTTCATGGCCGCGAGATAGAAGTAAGTGAACTGACCGTCGGACACAAACGTGGCCGACATCGGCGCCGGCGACATGTCCATGCGAAACCGGCCAGGCGCGACCGAGATCTTCATGTCCATGGCGATGGTCTGGTTCATGGACACACTCTGCATCCGCACATCGTTGTGCATTTGCATCCGGTAGGGTTGCTGGTGAAAAAGCGCCTTGCTGCTTTCGGCGATCAGCGCCTGCGCGTCGGGCGCATCGGCCGCGACGGCAAGGGACGACGTCAGTGCGAGGACTACGGTAAACAGCCGCATATCTCTTCGACGCCGATTATATCGTCGCGGTTTATCGCTGTCAGCTTATAAATGCAAGTCCGTCGCACACCCGGAGTGGGGGCGTGCGTGCCCCTACTTCAACTCCACCACGGTCGCGCCGGTGCCGCCCTCCGACTGCGACGCCGGATGGAATTCGGCCACGTGTGGATTGCCGGCGAGCAAATCGGCGATCGCTTTTCGCAGAATGCCCATGCCGTGGCCGTGTACAATGCGGACGCGATCCACCGAGGCCATGGCCGCGCTGTCGAGAAACTTGTCCACTTCCTCGCAGGCCTCTTCCGCGCGCTTGCCGATGACGTTGATCTCGCGATAGGTCACGTTCCACGCGGGGCCCGATGGCTGATAGGAGACCCCCGCGGGTAAACGCGACGCTTCCGGCGCGGCGGGAAGCACCTCCTCCACGTCGTCGATGGCCACCTGCATCTTCATCAGCCCGGCCAGCACTTCGATGCGGTCGTCGGAGAGCTTTCGCAGTACGCGCGCCGATTCGCGCACTCCATGCAGACGCACGCGCGCTCCTTCCTCGAGGCGCGGCCGCGGCGGCGAGGCGGCGGGTTTCGCCGGATCGGGCGCGGACAAAACGGTGGCGTGCACTTCTTCCCGAAACTCCCGTCGCGTGCGCGCCACCTTGCGCATGGCCTGATCGGCGGCTTTACGCTGCTCCCCGCTTTCGGCAATCTTTCCGATGGTCTCCCGCGCCTGGGCTTCGAATGCGGCAATTGCCCGGTTGCAGCGTTCCTCCATTTCGCGCAGTTTCTCCGCCTCCCGCTGTTCCCACTGCTTCGCCAGCGTGCGCTCGCGCGCGGCCAGCGCTTCCTTTTGCCGCTCCAGATCGCGCTCCGCGTCGGCGACGCGGTCGATGCGGTCGTGCAGTTCGGCGAGGAAGCGCGAGACGTCGCGCTCCTGATGGGTCATGGCCGAACGCGCTCGCTCAATCAGCTCGACGGGCAGCCCGAGACGTCCCGCAACCTCCAGACCGGCCGACTTTCCCGGCGCCCCGGTGCGCATCACGTAGGTCGGCTCCAGCGTCGCATCGTCGAATCCCATCGACGCATTCAGCACGCCTTCGGTCGTGGAGCCGTAAACCTTAAGCGCCAGCAGATGCGTGGATGCCAGCGTAAACGCGCCCGCCGACCGGAACCGCTCGACAATGGCCACGCCCAGCGCGCCGCCTTCCTCGGGGTCGGTCGCGCGGCCCAGCTCATCCAGAAGCACCAGCGATTCGCGCGTCGCCGCCTCCAGCATCGCGCCGATGTGTTCGATGTGCGCCGAGAACGTGCTCAGGTTTTCCTGAATGGACTGTTGATCGCCGATGTCGGCCAGCACCTCGTCGAACAGCGGGAACTCCGCGCGCGCAGCCGGCACCGGCAAACCCGCCTGGCCCATCAGCGCGAGCAGCCCCACGGTCTTCATCGAAACGGTCTTTCCCCCGGTGTTCGGGCCGCTGATAAGCAGCGTGCGGCGCTTCTCATCGAGCGTGAGCGACAGTGGCTGAACGACCTTCCTCTGCCGGCGCAACACATCTTCGAGCAGCGGATGGCGAGCCTCCTCCAGCACCAGGCGGCGTTCCCACGCCGGCGTGAACGACGGAATGGAGCAACGGAAATCCACGGCGAAGTTCGCTTTGGCGAAGAGCAGATCGAGTTCGCCGAGCGCCTGCACGGTCTCGCGCAATAACGCCGCGTGCGCCCGCAACAACTCGGTCAGCTCGCGCAGAATCCGCTGCACCTCGCGCTGTTCCTCTTCGCGCAGACGGACCACTTCGTTGTTGAGGTCGATGGTCTCCAGCGGCTCGATAAACAGCGTGTGGCCGGTGCTGCTGGCCCCGTGCATGACGCCGGGCACGTGGCGCTGCTGACCGGCCACCACGGGCACCACCAGCCTGTCGTTACGGATGGTGATGAAATCCTCCTGCAGCACGCCGTCGTCGCGGTGCGCGCGAACGAACCGCTCCAGCGAAATCTGGATCTGTTTCCGCTGCTTCTCGATGTCCCGCCGGATGCGCTGCAGGGCGACGCTGGCGTCGTCGGCGATCGAGCCGTCGGGCAGGATTTTGCCGCGCAGATCGCGCAGCACTTCGCGCAGGTCCACCACTCGTTGCGCGCGCGCCCCCAGCCGGGGAAACCTTTCGGCGGCGCTGAGCAGAATGCCGCGAATCTCCGCCGCGCGCTCCAGCAACTGGGTCATCTCGAGAATCTGTTTGGGCTCGAGAACCGCGCCCTCTACCGCGATCAGGCGCGAGGCGGCGGCCACGTCCGGCACCGAATCGAATCGCACACGTATGGCCGCGCCGCGAGCGGCCTGCTGCGGCTCCATGGACAGGCGCACGTAGTCAAGGGCCTCGCGCACGCCGGCGAGCGTTTCCTCCAGCGCCGCACGGTCCGAAGTCGGCCGCACCTGCTCCAGCTCCGCTCGTCCCAGCGGACTCTGCACGAACCTCCCCAGCAGTTGTCGCAGACTCTCGAACTCCAGCAAATCGAAGGAAGTCTTTGTCATTTGCCTTGCCTGCGCGCCTGAAACGCGCGCGCCACCACTCCCAGCGTCCCCTCGGTAACCCGGTACGCGGAGAGTTCGTCCTCGCGCAGCCACACCGCGCGGCTCACGTCGCTGGCCGGAGCGAGCGACCCGCCCGTCACCCGGCAGACGTAGTCGATCAGCACGTAGTGATATTCGGTTCGGCCGTCCGCGTCGGGCATGATTCGCTCGAAGATCTCGAAAACCTCATCGGGTTCGATCTCCAGCCCGGTCTCCTCGCGCACCTCACGGCGAATTCCGTTGACCAGCGTTTCGCCGGTTTCGAGAATCCCGCCGGGCAGCGACCACCATCCCTTCAGCGGCTCGTGCCCGCGCTCCACCATCAGGATGCGATCGCCATCGAAGATGAGCGCGCCAATCCCCAGGTATGGCCGTTCCGGGTAACTGCGATCGTCGCTCGCGCTCACGGAGTCGCGCCCTTCACGCCGAGTTGCAGCAGATAGACAGTCTTCCGCGCGGTCACAAAGAGCACGTCGAAATCGGGCCCGCCGAAAGCGAGGTTCGACGGCGTTTCCTCCAGCTTCACCGATCCGATGGGCCGCCCCTCGGCGTTATATGCGAACAGCTCTTTCGCCGCTACATACAGGTTGCCGTGCTCGTCCGTCCTGATGCCGCCGGGCACGCCCTCAATGCCGCTGATGAGCACCCGCTCGCTGGACGCCGCGCCGTTGCGGGAGATGTCCCAGGCGCGCACATTGCGTTCGTCGGAGTTGGTCACATACAGCGTCCGCCCATCCGGCGAAAGCGCGATCCCGTTCGGCCGGCCCGCGGGCCTGGCGATCACTTCGACCGCGCCACGTGGCGAGATGTGATAGACCCCGTAGAAATCCAGCTCGCGGCGCTCATTGGCGGGGCCAAAGGCGGGGTCGGTGAACCACACGTGACCATCGTGCCGCACCACGATGTCGTTGGGTTCGTTCAGCCTTTTCCCCTCCCACTTCTCCGCCAGCACTTCGACGCGGCCGGATTTGTCGCGCCGAATCACCCGCCGCGCATGGGCCTCGCAGGTATAGAGCCGCCCCTGCGCGTCGTAAGCGTTCCCGATCGCGCCATTCGAATCGCCGCGCATCACTTCCGGCGCCTGGCCCGAGACCCAGCGCCAGAGCTTGTTCTCCGGGATGTCGCTGAACACGAGATAACCGTCGCGCGACCAGGCCGGGCCCTCGGTATACGTGAATCCGCCGCCGATTCGATCCACTCGCACGTGGTCGAAATCCTGCGCCACGGCACAGACAACCAGCGCGAGCGTTACAGCGATTGGCCCGACATCCACTCCCCCATTCTATGTGGCGCTGGACTCCACTCCGCGGATGCGATACAACAAATCGGATGCTGATCGGCCACTACGGCGCCGCCTTCGCTCTGAAGCCCGCCGAGCCCCGTGTTTCGCTTGGCGTGCTCTTTGTCGCCACGCAGTTCGTGGACATGTTGTGGATCGTGCTGGTGTTGATCGGCGTCGAGAAAGTTCGCCTCGCGCCCGCCGGCGACGCCACCGCGCCGATCGAATTCACGTCGTATCCGTGGTCCCATTCGCTGCTGATGAGCTGCGTGTGGGCGCTCGCCGCTTTCCTGCTGGTGCGCCTGCTGCCCATCTACAAAGGACCGCGGCACACGCGCGCCGCCCTGATCGTCGCCGCCTGCGTCCTCTCCCACTGGTTTCTCGATCTGCCCATGCACCGCGCCGATCTGCCCATCGGATTTCACGGCCCCTACGTTGGCTTCGGCCTGTGGCGTTATCCTGCTCTTTCCCTCGTGCTGGAAACTGTCGCGCTCTTTGCCGGCTTTTGGGTTTATGGCTGGAAGGCTCGGCGGCCGAACTACCTGCTGCTGGTGCTCGCGCTGTTCCTCTTCGTTGTGCAAATCATCAACACGTACGGCCCACCCGCGCAGAACGTCGCGGCGCTGGCCAGCTCCGGCCTGGCGTTCTACGTGTTTGTGGCGGCGGTAGCGTGGTGGCTGGACCGGCCGGTCAGCAACCCGCTGTGAGATCGAAGTCGCCTCATTCTCCGTTTGCCTGCGCCTTCGCCAGCATGGTGGTCCTGGCCCGCAGTGCGCGGTAGATCGCGGCGCGCTGCGCGGCGTTGAAGGTGAGCCTGCGCTGGCGCACCGCCGCCAGAGTCCTGGCGTCCCACCGCGCCGCCATGATGGTGCCTTCCACATGTCCCGGACCGAGCAAAAGATGCCCGATTTCGTGCGCTATCACGTAGGCGAGCACGTCGGGCGCATCGGCGCGGTTTCTGCGGGCGAATCGCCGAATCGCCCGATAGTACGCGTCGGCCAGATTGCCGGCGTTCCCGGCGGAGGTGAAGGCCATGCCCATCAGGTCCGCATCGGCGACAGGCTCTCCCGCCGGCGGTTCCGCGCGGCGCAGCCGCAGGATGATGTTGGAACCGGGCCAGGCGACGCGAGAGATACCTGTGCCTTCGCACCCGGTCCAGCGAACCTCGATCTGCAACCGGCCGAAGATCTCCGTAACCACATTCCGGGCATGAACCACGGTTTGATCGTGCAGGTTCCCCAGGTTGCAAACCCAGATAGTCATCCGTTCGCCCGCCATCGCGGTGACGGCGGAGAGCAGCGCGAAAACCAGCGTTTTCCAGATCATTTCGCCACCTCCCTGGTTACCTCTCGTGAGCTGCCTTTCCGCTCTCACCCTGAAAAGCGATAAACTGCGCTTTCAGACACAGCCGGGACGCGACGTCATGGAATCTACGGGGTCTGGGCAGGTTACGCAGTTCCTGCAGCGGTGGAAGGCCGGGGAGCGGGACGGTCTGGACCAGGCGCTTCCTTTGATCGAGCGGGAACTTCGGCGTATTGCCCATCGGTACATGCGCAATGAGCGGCCCGGCCACACCCTGCAAACCACCGCGCTGGTCAACGAGGCGTACCTTCGCCTGGTGGATCAGAGCGGCGCGGACTGGCGGAACCGGGCACACTTCCTGGCAATCGCCGCCGGCCTGATGCGCGAAATACTGGTGGATCATGCGCGCGGGCTGTGCCGGGCCAAACGCGGCGGTGGCGCGCGTCCCCTTCCCCTGGATGAAGCGCTCGCTTTTTCGCCGGCGATGCCCGAATCGCTGCTTGCGGTGGATGAAGCACTCGCACGTCTGGCCGAGTTCGACGCGCGCAAGGCTCGCGTGGTGGAACTGCGCTACTTCGCGGGCATGAGCGTGGAGGAGGCGGCGGAGGCGCTCGATGTTCACCCCAACACCGTGATTCACGACTGGAGTCTGGCCCGCGCCTGGCTCCGGCGCGAGTTGGAGAAAGAGCACGGTGATGGACGCTGAGCTCTGGGGAAAGATCGACGCAGTGTTCCGGGACGCCCAGGCCCGCCCTCCGGAAGAGCGGGCCGAATTTCTGGATCGCGCTTGCGCCGGCGATCCGCGGCTGCGGGCCGAAGTGGACTCGCTGCTGCGCTCCGCCGATGCCGGCGATTCCCCGCTCGATCATCCGCCTGTCATAGTGTCGCTGGAGCAGCCCTCGCTCCGGCCGGGAGACACACTAGGCAGCTTCCAAATCGTGGAACGTATCGGCAGGGGCGGAATGGGCGAGGTGTACCGTGCTCGCGATTCGCGGCTCCGGCGCGAGGTGGCCATCAAGGTGCTTCCGCAGGGCTTTGCCCGCGATGCCGAGCGTCTGGCGCGTTTCGAGCGCGAAGCGCGCGCGGCCAGTGCGTTGAATCACCCCAACATCGTTTCGGTGCACGATATCGGCCGCGCGGACGGCATGAGCTGGATCGTCACCGAACTGGTGGAAGGGCGATCGCTGCGGGATGCGCTGGGCAAAGGTGCGCTCGCGCCGCGGAAAGCGCTGGAAATCGCGGAGCAGATCGCCGAGGGCTTGTCGGCGGCACACGCGGCCGGCCTGGTGCATCGCGATCTGAAGCCGGAAAACGTCATGCTGACCACGCACGACCGGGTCAAGATCCTCGACTTCGGCATCGCCAAGTGGAAAGCCCCGAAGACCGCCGGCGCCTCCACCCGCACGCTGACCAGGGAAGGCGAGCTGGTGGGCACCGTCCCGTGCATGTCGCCGGAGCAGGTGACGGGCGGGGATCTGGATCACCGCTCCGACATCTTCAGCCTCGGGGCCCTGCTCTACGAGATGCTCGCCGGGAAGAGGCCGTTTTCGGGCGACACGGACATCGCGGTGATGCACGCCATCGTCAGCGGCGAGCCGGAGGAACTGCCGGCAACGGTTCCCCAGCCGGCTTCCACTATCGTGCACCGATGTCTGGAGAAGCTGCCGGAGCGGCGGTTTCAGTCGGCGGCCGATCTGGCGTTCGCACTGCGCATGGCCGGCGGAGCGCAACTCCACCCCCGCGCCAGCCGCAGGATGGACCGCAACAAGTGGCCCATCGCCGCCGTTGCGATGGCCGCGCTGATTGCCGAGGGCCTGGGACTTTTCTGGCTGGGCCGGCGGACCACCCCTCCGCAACCTCCGGTCCACGGCGCCATGCACCGGCTCACCTGGGATGAAGGGTTGACCACCTACGGGGCCATTTCGCCGGACGGCAGGCTGGTGGCATATGCGAGCGACCGGGGAGGCGCGAAGAACCTCGACATCTATGTGCAACAGATCGATGGCGGTGGAATTGTCCGGCTGACCAATGGGCCGGCGGATCATGCCAACCCGGCGTTTGCGCCGGACGCCACGCGCGTCGCCTTCGAATCGTTTGGGGAAACCGACGGAATCTACGAGGTTCCCGCGCTGGGAGGCGAGCGGCGGCTGCTGGTAGCCGGCGGAAGGCGCCCGCGATATTCCCCCGACGGCCGCTTCCTGTTGTATTCGGCCGGCTGGGACACGGGCATCGGGGTTCGCTTCGAATCGGGCGGGCCGGGTACGCGGCTCTATGCACAGCCGCTGGCGGGTGGCGAGCCGGTGCCGATCACACCAGGTTGCTCGTCTGTGAACACGGGCGCCATCTGGTCGCCCGACGGCCGGCAGATCCTCTTCTCGGGAACCTGCACGGGCCGCGCGGGTTTCTGGCTGGCCGCTCCCGATGGCCGCTTCCCGCGGGCGACGAACCTGGCCGGCTCGTGGCGCGCCCGGGGGCTCAGCTCGGGTTTTAACCAGTGGCTGGCCAGTCCGGCGCGGCTTCTGATCCTTCTGGCGAACGGAGACGGCTCACACGTGGCGACGCTGCCCATCTCGGAGGACGGGATGGAGGTCACGGGCTCCGCTCAGACGCTGACGTTCGGTTGGGGGGCGATTGCGTCTGCGTCGGCGTCGTCGGACGGGCGCATTGTATGGTCCTCGGTGGAATCCAGTTCGAACCTGTGGCGGCTGGGGATCGATGCGCAGGGACGCGCCCAGGGTGATCCGGTGGCCATCACCACGGGGAAATCCGCGTGCGTACAGCCGGTACTTTCCGCCGATGGGCAGAAGGTGGCGTTCGTGGCGCTGCACGCGGCCCAGGGATTCGCCCGCCCGTCCGAGTCCGATCTGCTGGTGATGAACCTGGCGAGTGGCCGCATAACTCCGGTGGCGCATCGGCATGGCTGGCTCGGCTCCCCGGTCTTCAATGGCGCCGGAGACAGGATTGTCTTCAACGCTGGCGAGGCTCCCGGAATCGAAACCAGTGAGGTGAACAGCCGCGGCGGACCGGAGCGGGAGATCCTGCGCGGCGCCCAGCGCGTGTGGGACTGGTCCGCCGATGGCAGCTTCTTTCTGACCGGCGGCCCCACGCCCGCACGATGGGGCGTGAGCCTGCACCGGCCGGGGGCGAAACCGGTTCCCATCCTGGCTGACGCTGAACGCGACGTCTACAACGCGCGGCTTTCGCATGATGGCCGGTGGGTGGCGTTCAGTTCGGTGCAGAACCGGCAGCGCTCGCAGATCTGTATTGCGCCGTTCCGGGGGGAGGCCGTGCCGGTGAGTGAGTGGATCACGGTGACGGAAGGAGACAAGCCGCGGTTCTCAGTGGACGACAGACTGGTGCTGTTCGTCTCCGACCGCGATGGCTCCCGGTGCATCTGGCGCCAGCGGCTGACCGAGGACATGCATCCGCAGGGTGCGGCGGAGGAGGTGATTCACCTGCACTCGCCGCGGGTTCCGTTTGCCGGAGCGGACAACTCGTTCGTCGAACTCACCGTGGGCCGGGGAGAGCTGATCTTCAATCAGGGTGAGACGACCGGCAACATATGGATGCTGGACCCGCGCGAAGGACCGCGAAAGTAACCGGCACGGCGCCTCACCGGCCCACCGTGGATACGGGTGCCCGCGCAGAGTCGTGAACGCGCGATAAATCTGTTCAGCCAGCATGGCGCGCGCCAATTCGTGCAGTCGGCGGTCGAGCTACCTGCTGCTCGTCCTCGCGCTATTCCGTACGGCCCACCGGCGCGGAACGTTGCCGCGCTGGCCAGCTCCGGCCTGGCGTTCTATGTCTTTGTGGCGGCGGTGGCGTGGTGGCCGGACCGGCCGGTCAGCGCACCAAGTGGGGCAGGTTTGTAACCAGCGGCCGATTTTCAATCGGCCGCTGGCAAGCCAAGTTGCTTCGGGAATTCGGAATCGCCCGCTCCCAGTTCACGCGGCCGAGCCACCTGCGGGATCGCGTTCACGTCAATAGAATACATGGGCGGGCTGGGAGCCCGCCGCAGGCAGGGTGCCTGCCCCACTAGCGCGGATACGGGTGCCCGCGCAGGGTCGTGAACGCGGCTGGGCCAGCGCGCGACTCCAAAGCGGTAAGGACGCGCGCTATTCGGCCGCCTTTTTTTTCAACAGGCGCACGATTTCCTCGGGAAGACGGAACGTGGACGCGGGAAGCGTCCGATTGAATTCCACGCTGTCCAGGGTCAGGAGAAAGACCGTGTTGCCGGCTCGGGCACTCTGCTTTCTCGCAATGCGCACGCCACCCACGTCCATGTAGTCGTCAAACGTGAATTCCGCCTGTCCCTCGGGTTCATAGACTTCCTGTTTCATCAGCAGGCCCGTCCGCCGGCTGAACCATAGCCGCTCCTGGCTGCCGGCGAACGGAATGGCCGTCACCGAATCGCAGAGTTCACCGCCGACCGTTGCGCTGGTCTCGTACGCGATATCCGTGTAGAACTTGCGCCACTGGCCCGGCCAGAGCAGAACGGCGTCCCGCAGCGCTCTGTCATGCTCCTCTCCGGCCTCCAGCAGCTTTGCAGACTCTCCGGCCCTGGTCCATGCGATTCCATGGCTCACGCCGGTTTCGGTGACCCGGTCGGCGACGGTCTCGATCGCGTGGAAATCGCCCGAGCGGGTCTGCGTATAGACCGCATGCCCCACCACCTGGCCGCCGCTGGTCACGGTCAGCGCGGTGATCTGATTCCCGATCCGTTCGTACGCGGCCTCGCCCCCCGTTACCGCGACGTAGCGATCGAGAATAGCCTCGGCCGAAGGCGGCCCGCCGATGTCGCCGGCGAGGAGCGGCAATGCAAACAGAAACGCGGACGCCGGCCAGGACGCGCCGCGCGCGCGGCTTGTCATACTCCAGTCGGTACCATTGGTGGCGGCGCGCGGTCGATACGACAAAGCCCTTATTCCATGCGAAATGCAGCCGCATCGGGCTGTTCGGCGCGACCGGCGCGGACGATAGAAGCGAATATGAAAGCGGTATTGCTGGTCGCGCTCGCGCTGTGCGCCGCCGATCTGCGCGCCGACCTTTCCTGGGACGTTCGGGAAACCGTCATCGCCCACCCGAGCCTCGGGCTGACCACGAAGGAGAGCATCAAGCACATCGCCATCCGCAAAGGAATCGCGGCGGCGCGGCAGAACGATATTGTGCAGGTGGTTGATGCGCGGCGCAACCGGGTGACCCTGATCGATTACCAGACGCGGACTTTCGCCACTTCGAGCCTCGATGAATTCCAGCGCGGTCAGGATCAGAGCTACGACTCGCTGCCCAATCGGCATTCGATCCGAGCTGATTCAATCGGGCCAGCCCGCGCTGTGGAACGGACTGGCGGTGAAGCGCGACGTGACGCGGACGGTGATGACCGGCGGCGCCGCCCCCGGCGAACTCACCACCACCAGCGACTGGGTCGATTTGGCGGGTTATGCCGGAAGCCTGCGCGCGTTACGAGCCGCCGACGACCGCCATGCGCGGGAGCTGGAAGCGGAGATCGGGAAGCTGGCGTTCTCTCACGGCGAGCGTCTCGCCGACGGCTTGAAGATCCGTAACAACGCGGCCGGCCGCGGAGGCTTTCAGATTCACTCGCTGGCCGAGATCCGCCTGGCGGGCGATGCGCCGATGTTGCAGGCGATCGGCGCCCAATATCGAAACCGGCCCGTCCTGTCGGTGGAAACCGAGGTGCTCAATCTCCGCGCCGGCCGAGTGGACCCGGCCATTTTCGCCGTCCCCGCCGGGTTCAGCGAAGTCGACTTCAACGGGTTGCTCGAGCAAAAGGTGTACAGGCATCGCCATTAACGGGTCCGGACCGCGGTGCTGATCCAAAGCCAGGGCGTACCGGCTCGATCACCCCACTACCGCGGATACGGGTGCCCGCGCAGAGTGGTGAACGCGCGATAGATCTGCTCGGCCAGCATGGCGCGCGCCAGCTCGTGCGGCCAGGTCATCGCCGAAAGAGATAGCAACACGTCGGCCTGCTCGCGCCAGGCGGTGGGCAAACCGTCCGCGCCGCCGATCACGAAAACCAGGTCCCGCGCCGCTTCCTCGGCTTTTCGCACCAACTCGGCGAACCGCTTCGAATCGAGCATGCGGCCTTCCGGATCGAGCAGCACCTTCGTCGCGTCCGCGTGCTTCGCCTTCAGATCCACGCGCCGGGGATCGATTTCGCGCATCTCGCACGACGCGAACCGGCTCGTCCGCTTCACATATTCTTCGGCAATCGCGTGGGCGTTCCGGTCGCGCACTTTGCCGATGTAGTAAAGATAAACGCGCACGGGCTCACTTGTGCAGCAGGTCGAGCACGGCGGCGACAGTTGCCGTAACGCCGGTGCGGATAGCCGGCTCGGGCACGGGATAGAACAGGCTCGAGTGCAGCGACGGCAACGGAACACCCGTGCGCACGCTCTCCGCCAGCCGCGCAGGATCCGAGGCTCCCAGCCGGAACATGAACACGGGAATCTGCCCATCGAGCCCGAAGAGTCCGAAATCCTCGCTGGCCATCTCGGGCCCCGCTTCCACCACATTCGCCGCTCCCAGCGCCGCCGCGAATACGGGCTTCAGTCGCGCCGCGAGCTGCGGGTCGTTCATCGTGGCTGGCACGGCTTCGGTCGTGCTCACTGTCACGATGGGGGCTCGATCCTCCGGCACTCCGCCGGCCAGCGCGATGCCCCGCGCCGTGCGGTCGATGTCCGCCAGGATCTTCTTCCGCACCTCCTCGCGAAACGCGCGCACCGTGAGTTGCAGCTTCACCTCGTCGGGAATGATGTTATGCTTCGTGCCTCCATGGATCGACCCCACCGTCACCACCGCGGGGTCCTGCGGCGAAATCTGCCGGCTGACGATGGTCTGCAGCGCCATCACGAATTCGGCCGCCATCACGATGGGATCCTTGGTGGCCTCGGGATGCGCGCCATGCCCGCCCAGTCCGCGAATGATAACGTCCACCGAGGTGGAGCTGGCCAGCAGCGGCCCGGCGGTGACACCCACCTGGCCCACCGCCAGGCCCGGCGTGTCGTGCAGAGCGATCGCGAAATTGGGCTTCGGAAAGCGCGAGTACATGCCGTCGGCCAGCATCGCCTTCGCGCCGCCGATGGTCTCTTCCGCGGGCTGGGCGACGATCAGCAGCGTGCCGCTCCAGCGGTCCTTCAGTTCGGCCAACACCCGCGCGGTCCCCAGTAAGGATGTCATGTGGAGATCGTGCCCGCACGCGTGCATAACGCCCGGATTCCGGCTCGCGTATGGCAGTCCCGTCTTCTCCTCCACGGGCAACGCGTCCAGCTCGGTACGCACCAGCACTACGGGACCATCGCCGTTTTTCAGAACGCCCACCACGCCAAAGGCCGCCGAGCCGTCGGGATATCGCCCCACGTGCTCGGTCACGGTGTAGCCTGCTTCCCGCAACTCGCGCGCCATGAATGCCGAGGTTTTCTCCTCGTGCTGCGAAAGCTCGGGATGCTCGTGTAAATCTTTGTAGATTGCGAGCAGCGAGGGCTCCTGCTGGTTCACCAGCGCCTCTATATCCGCGCCCGCAAACACCAGCGGACTCATCACCAACAGCAACCCCGCGATTCTCATGGAGGAGAAAGTATACCGCACCCTCCGCCGGCGCATCCCCCAACACGCACAACGGACGCCGTGGCGTCCTGTGCGCGAAACCGAATCCGCGCGCGCCCCGTATAATCGAAAGGACGGCAGGGGACACCCGCGCAATTTCCTCAAGGAGACACCAATGGGCCGAAAGCTCATCTTTTCACTAGCGCTGCTCGCAATAGCGGCATTCGCAGACGACGCAAAACCGAATTTTTCGGGCACATGGAAGCTGGATGCCGCCAAAAGCGATTTCGGCCAGATGCCGGCGCCGGACAGCCGCACCGACACCATCGATCACAAAGACCCGGTGATCAAGGAATCCGTCAGCATGTCCAGCGGGCAGGGCGACATGGCCTGGGATCTCACCTACACCACCGATGGCAAGGATTCGAAGAACACGGTGATGGGGAGCGACATGGTCAGCAACGCGCACTGGGACGGCGACAAGCTGGTAGTCGATTCCAAGGCGAATTTCGGCGGCAACGACATGACCATCCATGGAACCATGTATTTTTCCGACGACGGCAAGACCCTCCACCGGGACGCGCACATCTCCGGTCCCATGGGAGAGGGAGATCAGAAACTGGTTTTCGTCAAACAGGAGAAATAGCCGCTCGGCTCACGCGGCGCGGACTGGTTCGCCAGGCTCCCGTGCTCGCGCCGTGACTTTCATCGAAACGCGCACAACGGACGCGGCTGGCGTCCGGTCGCGGGCCTCAGGGTGGCCGCCGCCGCTTCCTGTGCGCTCGATTCTTTAAAACGCGCACAACGGACGCGGCTGGCGTCCGGTCTCGGGCCTCAGGGTGGCCGCCGCCGCTTCCTGTGCGCTCGAAAGGAGGCATCCCCTGGCCGCGCCAATCGCGCTGTCCACCTTTCACGAGCTGTTCGATCATAACTACTGGGCCCGCGACCGTCAATTGGAGGCTTGCGCCGCGCTCACCGAGGAGCAGTTTCTCCGTCCTTTGCCGGGCAGTTTCGCGTCGCTGCGCGATACTCTGGTGCACCTCCTCGCCGTGGAGTGGTTGTGGCTGGAACGATGGCGGGGACGCTCCCCGCGCACCCTGCTTAATCCCGAGCAGTTCACGACCGTGGCCGCGACATGCGAGCGCTGGCGCACGGTGGAGAGCGAGATGCGTGCGTTTCTGGCCACGCTGGATGAGGCCGTTCTCGAGCGCCCCATGACATGCATCGGAACGCGAGGGAACTCGTGGACATATGAGCTCTGGCGAATGATTCTGCACCTGCTGAATCATCAGAACTACCATCGCGGCCAGGTCACGGCGCTGCTGCGTCAACTGGACGTGCAACCGCCGAAGGTCGATTTTCTGGATGCGGTGGATGCCGGTTTTCGACTCTGAGCGCACGGCGCGGGGCGCCGGGCGTCTTCCAATGACAACGCCGGTTACTCGCGGGGAGTTGGGAACGTCCCGGAGATGTGATCGTGCCAGGTGAGCGATTCCTCGTCGGCCACGGCCCACAACAGCCCCAGACCGGCTGCGAGGAAGCTCAGCCATCCCGAGAACAGGCGCGAAAAGCGTTTCCTGCGGTTCGGGCGGTGACCGTCCAGATCCACCAGCCGAAGCTTCAGGGCCCGCATTCCCGGGCTGTCGCCATTTCCCAGGCACCACAGCAGCCGATACAGGAAGACCATGATGGCGGCAGCCAGGATGTAAACCGGCGCGGTCTGCTTGTTCAGCAACACCTCGCCGCCGAAGCCGTAGTGAACCGCCGTGAACACGCCCAGCGCCAGCGCGACCACCGTGAAGTCGATGAGCGCCGCCAGACTGCGGTGTTCGAGCGTGGCCACCCGCGCGTTGCAGTAAGTGATCCCCTCACGGGCAGGCCGTGCCGCGGGAGCGCTGACCGGAGGGTTGAAATTCAGCTTTTGCTGATTGGCGGTTACGGGTCCTGGCCGGAGGCGCCGGGCGGCGCGCGGACGGACCGGGCGCGCCGGCGCAGGGGTCCCCGGCACAAATGCATCGAACGGGAGCACCTGGCCCATGTCCCGCGTGCCGAACAAGGGTGGCTGCCACGCGGGCCCGCGATGCCGTTCGGAGCGGCGTCCCGGGATGGGCAGGGGCGCGGAAGGGGCGCCTTTGGCTTCACCGGCGGAGGCGACGGGGCTCGGCTGTTCGGCCACGGCCGCGCGGGAATACGGCTGCCGAGGGGCCCCGGAACGCGGCTGTCTCAGCGCTCCAGCCGGCGCCTGCGGGATGTGCAGCCGCCGTCCGCACCGCCGGCAGCGATGTTCGCCCTCTGCATTCCACTCACGACAGTAAACGCAGTTCATGACTGCTTCCAGCCTTGCTCCGTCTCTCTTATCGGCCGCCGAAGCCGACTGCATCACAGCCGGCACGCGGCGGAGCCGCCCACAACATATTCACGCAAAGCCCGGCGGTCCGCTCCGTTGCGCCGACACTTGCCTGATCTCCGGCAAAGGGCGGAGCCACCCAAAACCTGTTCACACAAACCCCGGCGATCCGCTCCGTTGCGCCGGCATTTGCAGGAAAGCCACCAGCCATGATACCGTTTGCGTTGAGCCTCGCAAGCCAGCGCCAGCCAGCAGTCCCGCTTCACATAACTATCACATTCGCAGGAGAATGTCACGAACTTTATTGCACTTGGGGACTTTTCTTCATCCTTCTCCTTAACCTGGCCGTGGTCGCTTCCGGCCAGACATTCCAGCCCCCGCTGCCTCCGCCCCCCGCTCCGGCGGAAGTTCATGTCCCCAGCCCCAACCCGGCAGTCCCGGTGAAGCCGCCCCGCCCGAATGCGCCCTCGGAAGACGAGGTGCTGGTCCGCGCAGTCAGCGAGGAAAGGAATGGCTACGTCCATCACCTGCGCGGTAAGGCTCACGTCGAGACTACCAACATGGCGCTGGACGCCGATGCCATGGACTACGACGAAGACACCGGGGACGCCATCGCCAACGGGCATGTGCGCTTCGAGAACTTCGACACCGGGGAAAAGCTGCAGTGCGATCACGCCACCTACAACGTGAACGACCTTACCGGCAAGTTCTACTCGGTCGCCGGCACCTCTCCGGCCAAAATCGAATCGAAGCCGGGCCTGCTCACCACCAGCAATCCCTTCTACTTCCAGGCCAAGTGGGCCGAGCGCATCAAGGACCACTACATCCTCTACGACGGTTTCGTGACCGATTGCAAAGTGCCCAGGCCGTGGTGGCGGCTGCGCGGGAAGCGATTCGTGATTTTCCCCAAAGAGAAGGCGATCGCGTACAAGTCCGTATTCTTTATCCGCTGGATTCCCATCTTCTACACGCCGTGGTTCTATCGCTCGCTCGCACGAAACCCGCGGGAAAGCGGCTTTCTGACGCCCAACATCGGGAACAGCTCCCGCTTCGGCCAGATGTTCGGGCTGGGTTATTACTGGGCCATCAACGACAGTTCCGACCTGAACTATCGCGGGCAGTATTTCACCAGCGCCGGCCTGGCCAGCAGCCTGACTTTTCGGGAGAAGTTCGCGCCGCATACGGATTTCTCGATTGTCGCTTCAGGTATCGACGATCAGGGGGCGCCCAATCGTCCCGCCACTCCCGGTTTCACCGTCACCGCCCACGGACGCGCCGATCTCGGCGACGGCTGGCAGGCTACCGGCTCACTGAACTATCTGAGCTCGTTCACATATCGCCAGGACTTCTCGCAGTCGTTCACGGAAGCGATCTTCAACGAGTCGCACTCGGTCGGGGACCTCACCAAACACAGCGATACGTGGGGCGTGAACGTCGTCGCCGATCGTATTCAGACCTTCGATTTCGTGACCTCCGAACCGAACGACAACGTGGTGATCCGGCACCTGCCCGAGGGCGAGTTTCTCATGAGGGAGACGCCACTCTCGACGTCGTTCCCACTGTGGTTCTCTCTGGACGCGACGGCAGGCGCCCTGGACCGCTCCGAGCCGTCCGTGCCCGGCGAGACGACCATCACGACCCGTCCGTTCGTGGACCGTATCGACCTGTATCCTCACCTGACCAGCAGCATTCGCTTCGGCGACTTCACCCTGATACCCAGCTTCTCCGTTCGCGAGACCGAATACGGTGCCAGTCTCACCGACAACCGGACGCTCGCCGGCAGCATGCTGCTCAGTTCGCGGGAGTTCTCGCTGGATATCATTGCGCCGTCGCTCGCTCGCGTCTTTCCGGCGCCCGCGTGGCTGGGTAAGAAGCTGAAGCACGTGATCGAGCCGCGGGCCCAGTTTCACTACGTGGGAGGCATCGGCGACGAAGCGCTGCGGGTGATCCGTTTCGACGACGCCGACCTCATCACCGATACCACCGAGCTGAAGATCTCCCTGACCAACCGTCTTTATGTGAAACGCAAGGACAACGGCGTGGACGAGATCCTGACATGGGAGCTCAGCCAGCTCCGCTATTTCGATCCGACGTTCGGCGGCGCGGTGGTGGACGGACAGCGCAACGTGATCTGGAGCACTCTTTCGCTCACGCCTTTCGCGTTTCTGGACGGACCTCGCCACTATTCGCCGGTCACCTCCCTGCTGCGTTTCCAGAAGAAGGTGAACGTCGAATGGGAAACCGACTACGACCCGTTGCGCAAGGGCGTCGTCGCCAACGTGGTCAGCACCGATTACCGGTTTTCGCATTTCATGATCAACCTCGGCCAGGCGCAGGTCCGGGACGATTCGCCCACCACGGCGGTCACCGTGCTCACCCCCACCGAAGGCCAGTTCCGGGGACTGATCGGCTACGGCGACGCCACCAAACACGGCCTGAACGCGGCGATGAGCTTTTATTACGACTATCGGGCCAGAGAGATCGAGTACATGGCCGCGCAGGGAGGCTATAATACCGACTGCTGCGGCTTCAGCGTGCAGTATCGGCGTCTGCACTTCGGCACCTTCGACGATGTTCAGATTCTGGGCTCGTTCGGCATCGCCAACATCGGGAGCTTCGGCACGCTCAAGCGCCAGGAACGGATTTTCTGACCGCCGCCGCCAGGGGCGCCACATTAACTGCGCGGCACATTAACTGGAGCGCGGCGCGCCCCTCTGTTATACTGCGGGGGAATTGGTTATGTCGGATCTGCGTTTGGGAGACCTGATCGACGATTTCTGCGTGAAATGCAAGCGGCTTACCAATCACGCCATCGTCTCCATCGTCGCCGATCAGGCCGCGAAGGTGCGTTGCCGCACCTGCTATCACGATCACGATTACCGGCACGAACAGCCGCCCCCCTCCCGGAAAGAGCTGAAGAAACAGGAGCTGTTCGCGCAGGTGCTGGCCGGGGTGGCGCCGGAAACCAAAGCTCCCGAAGACCCGCCCGGGAAAAAGAAGACGCGCCGCAAAACGTAGCGACGGACACGCCCTCCGGTACCGGCAAACGACGTGACTGGAGCCGCGTATCCCACTGGCGGTGTCCGGAACCCCTTACGATCATAGTGTGACCCGGGCCGAACAGCTCGCGCGGAGTATCGTGGCTGAGCTGCGCTCGCGCGGTCATGTCGCGTGGTTCGTGGGCGGCTGCGTGCGCGACCTTCTGCTGGGCCACGCTCCCAAAGACTACGATGTCGCCACCGACGCCCGGCCCGACGAAGTCATGCTGTTGTGGCCCGGCTCCGAGCAGGTGGGCGCGAAGTTCGGCGTGGTGCTGGTGAACCGCGGCGGCGCCACCGTGGAAGTGGTCACTTTCCGCAGCGAGCAGGCTTATCGCGACGGCCGCCACCCCGGCGAGGTTCGCTTTGAGACCGATCCCCGCAAAGACGTCCAGCGGCGCGACTTCACCATCAACGCCATCATGCTCGACCCGTTCAGTGGCGAGGCGATCGATTATGTCGGCGGGCGCACGGACCTCGCAGCGGGGATCATTCGCGCCATCGGCGATCCGGCCGCCCGTTTCGAGGAGGACCATCTGCGCATGTTGCGCGCCGTCCGCTTCGCCGCGCGATTCGGTTTCACGATCGAGCCCGCCACCATGGCCGCCATCCAGCGCCGCCACGCCGATATCGCCCGCATCTCCGCCGAGCGCATCCGCGAAGAGTTGACGCGCATTCTGACCGAGGGCGGCGCCCGGCGCGGATTCGAGCTGCTGGATGAAACCGGGCTGCTGGTGGACGTCCTGCCGGAAGTCGCGGCCATGAAAGGCGTCGCGCAGCCGCCGGAATTTCATCCCGAAGGCGACGTCTGGACGCACACCCTGCTCATGCTCGACGCGCTGGACCATCCCTCCGTCACGCTCGCCTGGGGCGTGCTGTTGCACGACGTGGGCAAGCCGCCGACGTTTCGCGTCGCCGAGCGCATTCGCTTTGACGGCCACGTGGAGCTGGGTGTGATCATGGCCGAGCGCATTCTGACCCGCCTTCGGTATTCCACCGAGGAGATCGGCCAGGTGCTCGCGCTGGTGGCCAATCACATGCGCTTTTCGCACGTGCAGGAGATGCGCGAGAGTAAGCTGAAGCGGTTTCTGCGCATGCCGCGGTTTGAAGAGCACCTGGCGCTGCATCGCCTCGATTGCCTCAGCAGCCACGGCGATCTCACCAACTATCGCTTCGCCCTCGAGCGATTCGAGTCCGCCGAACCCGAACAATTGCGCCCGGCGCGCCTGCTCACCGGCCACGATCTGATCGCCGCCGGCTATCGCCCTGGCCCGGAGTTCTCGAAGCTCCTCGACATGGTGGAGGACGCGCAACTGGAAGGAGCCATTCGCACCCGCGAGGAGGCGCTGGAACTGGTGCGCAGTCAGGCCCGCTGACCGCTGTTCCGTTTTTGTCTCAGGTGTGCCTGGCGAGGCTGGTTAAGGAGTCGGCCGGCGCCGGGGAATGAAGGTAATGAGAACGGCACCGGCCGTGCATACTACCAAGAGGCTCTTATGCTCGGCTCAGCTATGGGGAAACAGTGCCCAACGGGCAGAATTCCTCTCACCTGGCTTTTCCGGGTGGCCGACGCGATAACCGAAGACAGGGCCGCGATTGATAGTACGATGTCTTACGGTAACCCTGTCCCGGTACCCCACGTCTCCTTGACGGCCACCGGTGCGGGACTTAGAATGAGAACAGTCTTTCAGCGGATTAGGGTAGTGTAACTTATGAGTTTCAAGGCACTTTCTCTTTTCGGTACGGCGGCTCTCCTGGTTGGTTCCCTGTTGCTGGCCGTGGACCAGACTCAGACCCAGACTCAGACCCAAGGCCAGAGCGACTCCTCCACGCAGCCGCGCGAAACGGTTTCCAAGCCCATGTCGGCGAAGGAAAAGAAGAAAAAGGAAGAGAAGCTGCGCAAGGAGCTGGAGACGCCGTGGAAAAAGTGGCTGAACGAGGATGTCGTCTACATCATTACCGACGAGGAGCGCAAAGCCTTCAAGAACCTGCAAACCGACGAGGAGCGGGAAAGTTTTGTCGAGCAGTTCTGGCTGAGGCGCGACCCGACTCCGGACACGGAAGAGAACGAATTCAAGGAAGAACACTACCGCCGCATCGCCTACGCCAACGATCATTACGCCTCGGGCATTCCCGGCTGGAAGACCGATCGCGGCCGCATCTACATCATCTACGGCCCGCCCGATGAAATCGAATCGCACCCTTCCGGTGGAACCTACGAGCGCCCCATTGAGGAGGGCGGCGGCGAGACCTCCACGTACCCGTTCGAAGACTGGCGTTACCGTTACATCGAAGGCATCGGCAACAACGTGATCATCGAGTTCGTGGACACCACCATGTCGGGCGAATATCACATGACCATGGACCCGTCGGAAAAGGACGCCCTGATCTACGTTCCCAACGCCGGTCTGACCCTGAATGAACAAATGGGAATCTCCACCAAGACGCAGGACATGTTCCAGCGCACCGACGGCACGCATATGGGCGTTTCGCAGGACATGCTGCCGGAGAGCATGCAGGAGTTCACGCGTCTGGAGAATTTCGCCAAACTGCAGGCGCCGCCGAAAGTGAAGTTCAAGGATCTGGAAGAGGTGATCAGCACCAACATCCGCTACAACACGCTGCCCATGAAGGTGCGGGCCGATTACATCCGCGTCACCGATACCACCGTGTTGACGCCGATCACCATCTATTTCGAGAAGCGCGACCTGCAGTACAAGACCACCGACAACTTCTCCCGCGCGGTGGTAAACATATTCGGACGGGTTACTTCCATGTCCCGGCGGATCATCACCACGTTCGAGGAGCCGGTGACCGTGGAAACCGCCTCGGACCTGCTGAACCAGACGATCACCGGGGCGGCCGTCTACCAGAAGATTCTTCCGCTGACGCCGGGCATGTACCGCCTGAACATCGTGGCCAAGGACGTGGTGGGCGGCACCATGACCAACTACGAGATGGCTCTGAACGTTCCCCATTTCGACGAGGAGAAGCTGGGGTCCAGCAGCCTGATTCTGGCCGATGTCATTGAAAAGGTTCCCACCCACAGCATCGGGGCGGGCCAGTTCGTGATCGGCGAATTCAAGGTGCGGCCGCGTATGACCGACACCTTCAGCCGCGGCGAGAAGCTGGGCATCTACGAACAGTTCTACAATTTCGGCGGCGACGAGAAATCGAAGAAACCCAACGGCAGCATCGAATACGTAGTAACCAAAGACGGCACCAACGAGAAGGTCTTCGATTACACCGAGGATCTGGCGGGGCTTCCCGAAGCGTCCATGCAGCAGGTGACCGTCGACAAGCTGATGTCGCTGGAGAAACTGGCGCCCGGAAAATATACGATCCAGCTCAAGGTGACGGACAAGACCCGCAACCAGGTGCTGACTCCGACGGCGTCGTTTACGATAACATAGGACGGTGGCGGCTCCACCCCGCGGGGGCCGCGGTTGTGATAAGCTTTGCTGGTTCCATGACGAAGCTGACGCGAAAACTCGCTGTGGCAGCTCTCGCGACGGTCGCTCTGAGTGTACCCGCATGGTGCGGCTCAGCCCTTTCCGCCCCGCTGTCCGGCAGCATTGCCGGTTTCGTTCGCGATGGCGCGGGCATCCCCCAGATGGGCGCCAGCGTGTTCCTGATGAACCGCTACGAGCGCGTTATCCGCCAGTCCATCACCAACGAGCGCGGCATTTTCGGATTCGACACTCTCCCCGTCGGCGATTTCTACTCCATTCGCGTTTCTCTGGCCAGCTTCGTTCCGGCCATGAAGCACGGCATCGCCGTGAAGGCGGGCATGCAGAGCCTGCTCTACATCAACATGGCCAGCGTGCTCAGCTCGGTGGAACTGGTGTACGCGGCGCCCGGCCAGGGCGCGCTGATGAGCGATGACTGGAAGTGGACGCTCCGCTCCTCCTCGGAGACTCGTCCGGTGATGCGCATGCTGCCGGCAATTCAGACCGTCGAGGACCACCACGAGAACAGGCCGAGTCCCTTCAGCGACACGCGCGGCGTGGTGCAGCTCTCGGCGGGCGACAACGGATCGATCGGCGCGACCATGGCGCAAGCCGATCTGGGAACCGCCTTCGCGGTGGCCACTTCGCTTTACGACCGCAATCAGTTGCTGGTCAGCGGCAACGTGGGCTATCTGTCGGATTCCGGTCTGCCGACCGCCGGATTCCGGACCACGTGGACGCGCGACGACGGGGCGCCGGAAATGATCGTTACGGTCCGGCAGATCTCACTGCCCGATCGGGATGGCGCGGCAACCAGCGGTCAGCAGGCCCTGCCCGCGTTGCGCACCGTTTCCGCCGCCATGGTGGATCACGTTCAGATTCTCGATTCGGTGCGTCTCGACTACGGCACGTCTTTCGACGCGGTGAGCTTCGAGGGTCATGCCAATTACTTCAGCCCGTATGCGCGGCTCACCTGCGAGCTGGGCGGAGCCGGCCAGATTCAGGTTGGCTACAGCTACGGCGCGCCGCCGATCGAGCTCTATGCACACAGCGGCGATCCCGATCTGGAGATGAATCGCGATCTGGCGGCGCTGGCTTCTCTGCCGCGTTTATCGCTGCGCGACGGTCAGGTCGAGGCCCAGCAGACCAGCAATATGGAGATCGGGTATCAGAAGCGCGCCGGCAGCCGCGTCTTCGACGCGACCGCCTGGTCCGAGAAAGTGCAGAACGCGGCGGCCACGCTTTCCGGCGCCACCGGCGCATTTTCCCGCGGCGATCTTCTGCCCGACGTCTCCAGCAACACCAACGTGGCGAACATCGGCAGCTATTCGCGGACGGGCTTCTCCGGCTCCGTCACCCAGCGCCTCCGCGACTGGCTGGATGTAGGCGCCGCGGTGGGCAGCAGCGGCGTGCTCGAAGCGATCGGCGACGATGCCGTGGCTAACCCGAAGAACCTGCGGTCGGATCTTCGCATCGGGCAGGACTACTGGGCTTCGGCGCGCGCTTCCGTGGTGGTGCCGGGTTCCGGCACGCGCATTACGGCCAGCTACGAGTGGATGCCGCCGGGAGCGATGATGCCGGCGCACTTCTCCCTCACTCAGGATTCACCGAGCGAACCCGGTCTCAATGTTCATTTCCGGCAGCCCATCCCGGCGGTGGCCGGTCTGCCGGGCCGCATGGAAGCGACCGCCGATCTCCAGAACCTGGCCGCGCAGGGTTATCTCTCTCTGACGACTCCGGACAGCCAGCGCCTGCTGCTGACTCAGAATCCACGCGCCGTACGCGGCGGCCTCAGCTTCATTTTCTGAGTTCGCGGCCATCGCGTCGTTCCTGTGGTACGCTGGTCGCTTCGAACAGCCATGCCCTCCATACGCGAGAAAGCGCAGTTGATGAGCGCCTCGGAAATCGATCGCACGCTGGTGCGCCTGGCGCACGAGATTCTCGAAAAAACGAAGGACCTCGGCAAGCTCGTCTTCATCGGCATACGCCGCCGTGGCGTGCCCCTGTCGCAGCGTCTCGCCGCGAAGATCCGCGATCTCGAGGGCATCGATGTCCCCGTGGGCATTCTCGACATCAATCTCTATCGCGACGATCTTTCCACCGTAAGCGATAAACCCGTCCACAGCGGCACGGACATTCCGTTCGAGGTCACCGGCCGCGACATCGTGCTTACCGACGATGTGCTGTACACTGGCCGTACCATCCGCGCCGCTCTGGATGCTTTGTTCGAACGCGGCCGCCCGGCGCGCGTGCAGTTGCTGGTGCTCATCGATCGCGGCCACCGCGAGCTCCCCATCGGCGCGCGCTACATCGGCCGCACCGTGCCGACCACCGAGAGAGAGATCATCGAGGTGAAGTTCCGCGAGGTGGACAACCTCGAAAAAGTGATGCTGGTGGAACGCGTCGCGGAATAGACGCGGAGAATTCATGAACACCGGACTGCTCGGTATCGAACCGCTGGATCGGGCCGAGATCCAGGCCATTCTCGACCGGGCGAAGGACTTTCAGGCCGTCCAGAATCAGCCCGTGCAGAAGCGCGACGCGTTGCGCGGGCGCACCGTGGTGAACCTCTTCTTTGAAGCTTCCACGCGCACGCGCACCAGCTTCGAAATCGCCGCCAAGCGGCTGGGCGCCGACGCGGTTTCGATTACCGCCTCGGGTTCCAGCGTTTCCAAGGGCGAGTCCCTGGTGGACACGCTGAACACGCTGGCGGCCATGCGCCCCGATGCCATCATCATGCGCCACTCGGCCTCGGGAGCGCCGCATTTTCTGGCGCGTTATCTCCCCACGCCCATCATCAACGCCGGCGATGGCACGCACGAGCACCCCACGCAGGCGCTGCTGGACGCGCGCACCATCCTCGACCGCCGCGGGACGCTGGAAGGGCTGCGCGTCGCCATCATCGGCGACATCGCCCACAGCCGCGTGGCCCGCTCGAACATTTATCTGCTTTCGAAATTCGGCGCGCACATCGTGCTCTGCGGGCCGGCTTCGCTGCTGCCGGTCGAGCTGGCCGAGATCACGCCCGGCGTGGAGCTGACCTGGGACATCCGCGACGCCATCAAAGACGCCGACGTGATCATGATGCTGCGCGTACAACTCGAGCGCCAGCACGAGGCGGCTTATCCGGCGAGCGAATACTTTCAGTTCTACGGCCTGCGCCTGGAGCATCTGGCGCTGGCCCGGCCCAACGCCATCGTCATGCATCCCGGACCCATCAATCGCGGCCGGGAGATTTCGTCGGAAGTGGCCGATTCGCAGAAATCGGTCATTCTGAACCAGGTGGAGAACGGAGTCGCCGTGCGCATGGCCGTGCTGGAACGAATTCTGGGAGCCAACTGACCATGGCCCGCATCGTCATCAGGAACGGTCGGGTGGTGGACCCCGCCAACAACATCGACGGGGTTCGCGATGTCGCGCTCGAAGACGGCGTGATCGCCGAGGTGGCTCCCGACATCGACGCCAGCGGCGCGGAAGAGTTCGATGCCAGCGGCCTTGTAGTCGCGCCCGGCTTCATCGACATGCACGTGCACCTGCGCGAGCCCGGCTTCGAATACGCCGAGACGATCGAAAGCGGCGCACGCGCGGCGGCGGCCGGCGGATTCACGTCGGTCTGCCCCATGCCCAACACCTCCCCGGTGAACGACAACGCCACGGTGACCCGGTACATCGTGGAAACGGCCTGGCGCGTGGCCCCGGTGAACGTTTTCCCCATAGGCGCGATCACCGTGGACAGCGCGGGCGAGCAGCTCGCGGCCATCGGTTCCATGAAGCAGGCCGGCATTGTGGCCATCTCCGACGACGGGCGGCCGGTGATGAACGCGCGCGTGATGCGCCGGGCCATGGAATTCGCCAAGGCGTTCCACCTGCCCGTTATCGATCACTGCGAGGACCTGAATCTCAGCGCCGGCGGCGACATGCACGAAGGGCGCGAGAGCGTTCGGCTCGGCCTGCGCGGCATTCCCGCGGCGTCCGAAGACGTGATGGTTGCGCGCGACATCCTGCTCGCCGAGCTCACCGGCGCGCGCTACCACGTGGCGCACGTCTCCTCGCGTCACGCCGTGGAGATGGTGGCTTTCGCCAAGGCGCGCGGCCTCGCGGTGACGTGCGAAGCCACGCCGCACCACTTTGCCCTGACCGACACGGACATGCGCCCCTTCGACAGCAATTACAAAATGAAGCCGCCCCTGCGCGCCTGTTGCGATGTGGAAGCGGTGATGGGAGGCATCGTCTCCGGCGCGGTGGACGCCATCGCCACCGACCATGCCCCACACGCCGGCAGCGACAAAATGCAGGAATTCGAGAAATGCCCGTTCGGCATCATAGGCCTCGAAACCGCGCTGGCGCTGGCGCTGGAGAAGCTGGTACACACGGGGAAGATCCCGCTCGCCCGCATGGTGGAGCTGTTCACATGGGGCCCGGCGCGCATCCTGAAACTCGACCGCGGCACGCTCTCGCCCGGTTCAACCGCCGACGTGACGATCTTCGACCTCGACCGCCAGTGGACTTATGACGTGAACCACTCGTGTTCGAAGAGCCGCAATTCCCCGTTCCACGGGCACTCGTTCCGCGGCGGCCCGGTAGCCACCATCGTCAACGGGGCCGTGGTGTGGTCCGTGCAGTAATCCGGTCAGCGGCCTTCTTCCGCTTGATTTCTCGCTGATTACCAGGTAGTTAAGACGACAGTGAGGAAAACCAAAGCCCGCCACGTTCGAGTTTCAGGACCAGTCATTTTCGCTCTGTCCCTCCAGGTCGCGAAGCCCAGCGTCGCCGTGGTGTGGTCGGTGCAGTAGACCTGCGCGTTCAATCTAAGATTAGTCCGCCCGCAGAGCCTCCAGCGGATCCACCGCGGTAGCGCGGAGCGCCGGGACATAGCTCGCTGCCAGCGCCGCGCCCATCAGGCCGGCGGAGACTGCGGCGTAGGTCAGTGGATCGAGCGGACTCACGTCGAACAGCAGAGACCCGAGCGCGCGCGTCATGACTGCGGCGGCGCCTAATCCGCAGGCCACCCCGATCGCGGCCAGCACGAATCCGTGCGCGAGAAACAGGCGCGCCACCTCGGTCCGCCGGGCCCCCAGCGCCATTCTGATCCCGATCTCGCGCGTCCGTTGCGAAACCGAGTACGAGATCACGCCGTAGATGCCCACGACGCCGATCAGAAGCGCCATCGCGCCGGCGATCGCCAGCATGACCAGCGTGAATGAGGTGCGCGCCAGCGACCGGTCGTAAATCTCGGCGAGGGTGTGCACGTCGGCGAGCGGGAGACTCGGGTTGACCGCCCACACCCCGCGCTGCACGTCGGCGAGCAGGCTCTGCGATCCCGCGCGCCTGCTGCGCACCACAAAGAACACCGTGCGCTGCACCGCCGTATCCTGCGTCTCGAAATGGCTCATGAGCAGCGGGTAGTATGCGGCGGCGGGCGCTTTCTGTTGCGCGCCATCCTGGCGCTCGTCGGCGACCACGCCGATCACTTCTCGCCAGGGATCTTTCGGGTTAGCGGTGATCTGCCTGCCAATGGCCTGCCGCGGGTCGCCCCAAAGCTCGCGCGCGAGATTCTCCGAAAGCATGGCCACCGGCCGGCGCTGCCAGACGTCCGTCCACGTGAATTCGCGCCCCGCGACCAGCCTGTTCCCCATGGCGGCCAGAAGGCCGGGCGAGACGAATTTCAAGCGGCGCAGGGGCGGCACGGACTGATAGGTCCTGTCGCGAGCGTAAACCTGATCGGAGCCGCTCCCGTCTCCGGCCGGAATGGCGGTGGTGATTCCCGCGGACGCGAGACCGGGAATCGCCCGGATATTTTCCAGAATTCCCTGTTCCTGCCGCATCACCGCATCGGCGCCTGGGACGCTGGTTTCCGGGATGGTAATCCGAAGCGACAGAGCGCCGCTGGGGTCGAATCCCGGATCGACGTGGCGAAGAGACCGAAATGTCCGAATCATCAGGCCCGACCCAACCAGCAGCACCAGCGCCAGCGCGACCTGCACCACCACCAGCACGTTGTTGGCGCGATGGCGCTCCCGGCTCTGCGAGGACGTGCGCCCTCCGCCGCGCAGCGCGAATGCGATACGCGGCCCGGCATATCGTATGACCGGAATCACTCCGAACAGAACGCTGGCGAACAGCGCGGCGGCCAGTGTGAACAGAATTACGGCGGGGTCGATGGAGATTTCGTTCAGCCGCGGCAGTTGCGCCGGGGCCATCGCAACCAGTGCCCGAATCGCCCCATAGGCGAGACCCAAACCGAGCGCGCCGCCGAGCATCCCGAGCGCGAGGCTCTCCATGAGCAGCTCCCGCGCGATGTCGGTCCAGCGCGCGCCCAGCGCCGTGCGAACGGCCAGTTCATGCTGCCGGCCCTCGGCCCGCACCAGCAGGAGGTTGGCCACGTTCGCGCAGGCGATGAGCAGAACCACTCCGAGCGTCCCCATCAGTATCCATAGAGTTCGCCCCACATCGCCGACGAGGCTCTGTTTGAGGAAATGCAGCTTCGGCGCCAGGCGCACGTCCTCGAACACCTTCACCGTCAAACCGGCCTGCGGCGGGAAGCTGTGCAGGGCGATGGGAATCATGCGCGCGATGTCCGCGCCGGCCTGCCGGATAGTCAGGCCGGGCTTGAGGCGCGCGATTCCCGGGTACTGGAACTCGCCCAGGAATGCCTTGTTGCGGTCGAACTGCAGCGGGAGCGCGAAGGAGACGTCGTGGTCGAGAAAGCGAAAATCGGACGGCATCACGCCGATCACTTCACGCGGAACGCCGTCCACGACGATGCTTCGGCCAATGACCGAGCGGTCGCCGGCAAATCGCGCCTGCCACCAACCATACATCAGAACCATGGTTGGCGGGCTTCCCGGCGCGTCGTCTTTCGCCGAGAACCAGCGCCCCAGCGCCGGCCGAACGCCCAGCATGGGCAGAATCTCGTGGGTCACTCCGAGACTCGGCGCTTGTTCGGGCCCAGACAGTCCGGTCACCGTGCTGGAATCCAGGTTGTAAACTCCGAGGCTCTGAAACGCCCGCCCCTGCTCGCGCCAGGTGAAGTACAGAAACGGGGCGGGGTCGGCGTCCGGGAAATTCACGCCGGGCGCGGTAAGGTTCAGATCGATTAGCTGGCCGGAGTCGCGATACGGCAACGGTTTCAGCAGCACGCCATTGATGACGCTGAAGATCGCGCTGTTGGCCCCAACGCCCAGGGCCAGGGTGACGGCGGCAATGAGGGAGAAACCCGGTGTCCGGAAGAGCCTGCGAACAACATACCTGAATCGCATGTCTGATTCAGACGGCTGGGCGGGCGAAATGTTCCGTCGTTTTTGTTCCGTTCAGGAGCTGTCGGACGGCTTAGTGCCGGCGCGCCCACTCGATCGATTCGTGCAGTTCCCGCTCGGCCGCGCGCAGATGCTCCTCGGCCTTCGCCCCGTGGCCGTCCATGTCGTAGTGATTGGCCGCACGCGCGCGCTCCATCTCGTGAATCGCCTCGACAACGTGGTCATGGACTGCCACGACGTCGTGCCAGTCGCGAACACGGTCCGCGAAAGCTGCGCCGGCAAGGAAGGAAAGACAGACAGCACCGGCTAAGAGAGTTCTGTTCATGGGTTATCCTCCGGGTTGGCATTCTAACCGAGTTTCGCCCATGATGTCCACACCCGGCGGCCAGTGGTGCTCGGCGAGACAAGGCGAGTGGCGAGCTTAGTAGGTAAATGCCGGCACAACGGAGCGGACCGCCGGCTTTACTGGGCCCGCACTGTGGGCGGCTCCGCCCTATGCCTGAGGCTAGTAGGCCCCGGCGGCGAGGTACAGCATCACTCCCCACGTGCACGCGGCAACCACAATCACCCCAGCGAGGTAGAGATTATCCCGGGAGAGAACCGAGCTGATGTGTTTCATAGCAGTATCCCTGCCATCGCAAGCTGGCTGCCACTGCCAAGTGATGGAAAACACAACGCCGATGCGGCCCCTGCTGCGCCTGAGGACCCAACCGGGCACTCCCATAGACCCGGGAGCGTTTTGGCTGCGCAATTTCACCCATTCGCACCCCCGGTCCCGGACGTAGTACTCACTGATGAGGTTCGCTGCACTCGCCTTCCTGCTGGCCCCAATCCTCTGCGCCCAGGACCCGACGCCGGTTTTTCATGCGACTTCGGAGCTGGTGCTGGTGGACGTCCAGGTTCTGAACAGGAAGACCGGAGCCCCGGCGCCAGCACTCAGACCCGGCGATTTCGAGGTCTCGGAAGAAGGCGTGCGCCAGGAGATCACGCATTTCTCGCGCGACGAGTTCCCGCTCTCCGTGGTCCTGCTGTTCGATCTCACCGACAGCGTGCAAGGTGTACTGAAACACCTGGCGCAGGGGGCCCAAACAGCCCTCGCGCACTTCAAGCCCAGCGATGAAGTTGCCGTGATGGTCTATTCAGGCCACGCCAGCCTGGTGGATGGCTTCACCACGGACCGCGCGCGAACATCGCACGCCATCGAGAAGGCGGCCGCCATGTCCTCCGATGAGCCGGCCTACTTCAATGAGGGCATCTATCGGGCGGCGGTGCAGCTTCGGCAGGCTGGCAACCCGTCGAACCGGCGCGTCATCGTCTGGCTCACCGACAATCTCCCGAATGTTCCCTACCACCCGGAGCATCCCGTGCACAGCGAAGCGGAAGCATTCCGTGCCCTGCACGAAGAGGGTGTTGTGGTCGCGCCGATCCTGCTGAAGGACCGGGCCTGGGCCGTTCCGGGTCTGATCGTGGAGGCGGCGGAAGCTTCGCATCGAAAGGACGCGCCTCCCGGCAACGCCCGCACGTACGCGGAACTCAGCGGCGGCCAGGCAGTCGGCCTTCGCGGGAAGCAGCCGGAGGAGCGGCTCGCTCAATTGATCGACGAGTTGCGCGCCCGGTACACCATCGGCTACCGTCCATCCGATCCGCGGGCAGCCGGGACCTTCCGTCGCATCGAGGTGAAACTGGCTGCTTCCGGGGGCCTGCGGCCGAAACAGTGGAATGTGCTCGCCCGGCAGGGTTATTACCGGCAGTAGTTCGGGAAGCTGCATCCCGGTAGGCGAGGCGACTATGTCAGAATCGCGGGATAGCGGTCACACCGATTTCTTTACCGCGGGCGAGGCGCAGTTTTTCATCCAGCAGACGGCCTTTCTTCCGGCCCTGCTGAGCGATGGCGATGGCCACCGGGGAGCTGGAGAAACTCCCCTCCATCAGGACCACCTGCATCGCGGGGCCCGGTACCGTGCCAGCCCCTCCGGCAACGTCGTGTACATTTCGAAATGCGGAGACGCCGCGCGAATCCAATCCCAGCCTTACGCCGCCGCGAAAAAAACTACAATCGGGGCGAACAATCCGGAGAAAGACTTCATGTTTTGTTGCCGATTATATCCAAATTGTGGTAACACATCTCTGAAACCTGCGCTATAGTCGTCCCATGGCAGGCAACAGAGTCAGACTTCGCGGCAGCGAGCGCACTCTTCCGCCGGGCGCCGAGTTAACCGGCGTGGCCGATCCACAACAACAAATCCGCGTCACCCTCGTGTTGCGCCACCGTTCTCCCGTTCCGGATCCATCCACGGGCGAGCGTCTGAGCCGTGCGGAGTTCGCCAGCCGGCACGGCGCGCATCCCGCGGACGTGGAAAAGGTGAGACAATTCGCCGAAGCCCAGGGCCTGCGCGTCGTGGAAACTCATCACGGACGCCGCAGCATGATCCTCGAGGGGACCGTCGCGGACATGACGAGGGCGTTCGAAACCGAATTGAAACGGGCGCGCATCGACAACCGCGAATACCGCGTTCGCGAAGGCGCGCTCACCCTCCCCTCCGAGCTCGACGGCGTGATAGAAGGCGTTTTCGGGCTCGATACGCGGCCTCAGGCGCACCCGCATTTCCGGCGGCGATCTCCGGCCAAACCCGCGGCCCAGCAGGCGGTTTCGTACGCCGCCGGCCATCGCCGAGCTTTACCAGTTCCCCACGGCGGGCACGGGCACGGGGCAAACCATAGGCATCATCGAGCTGGGTGGCGGATATAACGCTTCAGACCTTCAGACTTTCTTTTCGGGGCTTCAGCTCGCCACGCCGAGCGTGACCGACGTTTCCGTCGATGGCGGCGGCAACCAGCCCACCGGCGATCCGAACAGCGCCGACGGCGAGGTGGCTTTGGATATCGAAGTCGCGGGCGCCGTTGCGCCTGGCGCGAACATGGCCGTTTATTTCACCCCCAACACCGACCAGGGATTTCTCGACGCCATCACCACGGCCATTCACGATCAAACGAACAATGTGACCGTGATTTCCATTAGCTGGGGCGGCCCGGAATCGACCTGGACCGCGCAGTCGATGCAATCCTACGACCAGGCCTTTCAGGATGCCCGGGCGCTGGGAGTCACCATCTGCGTCGCCGCCGGCGACAACGGATCGAGCGACGGCGTGACCACCGATGACCTGGCGCACGTCGATTTTCCCGCCTCCAGCCCGAACGTACTCGCCTGCGGAGGCACCAGCCTGCTGGCATCGAACGGGGCGATCCAGAGTGAAACGGTCTGGAACGACGGTTCCCAGGGAGGCGCCACCGGCGGCGGAGTGAGCGAGGTCTTTCCGCTTCCGTCGTATCAATCCACCAGCAGCGTTCCCGTTTCCGTGAACCCATCTCAATTCCAGGGACGCGGCCTGCCCGATGTTGCCGGGGATGCCGACCCCGAGACGGGCTACGATACCACGGTGGACGGCCAGCCGTCGGTGGTCGGCGGCACCAGCGCCGTGGCTCCGCTATGGGCGGGCCTCATTGCGCTGCTGAATCAACAACTGGGCAAACCGGTCGGATTCCTGAATCCGCTCCTCTACGCGGCCGGCGAAAGATCCGGTTTCCACGACATCACTTCCGGGAATAACGGCGCGTACTCGGCCGGTCCCGGATGGGATCCGTGCACCGGCTGGGGAAGCCCCATCGGCACGGCGATGCTCGCCAATCTGAGCGGCGGGACGGCATCAAGCACTGCGTCGGCGTCCTGAGCGGCTAATCGCCGCCAGACTTTCCTGGAATGCCGATCAGCAGGCCGCCGCTGATGCCCAGCGAAGTCTCGCGGCCTCGTCCAAAGCTGTAGTCGTACGCGGGTTCGAGGAACCAGCCAAACCGGTGCTTCCGCGACGGCCAGAACATGAAATCCAGCACGGCTTCGATGCCCGGCGCGTTCGTTGTCGTGCCGGATTCTCTGGTGTGAATCCACTCCGGGCCGGCGCCGGCCATGAACTCGGCATGCCTTGAAAGCGTCCACGGCTTCTTAAACAGAATGTCGGCATCCCATTCCGTCGAATGGCGGCTGAACAGCGGCGTCACGCCCATCTCCAGCTCCAGCCAGTTCTCAATGGGCGTGACTTCCGCTGCAAGGTCGGCTCCATAACTCGATTCGCCGCCTTTGAGACTGCGCGCCCCAGCCCCGCCGAGCTCGACGATCGCGGCGGTTTCCTCGCCGGCGGACACATTGGCGGACGAGAGGATCAGACCGACGATGAGCGCCGATTTTACCGGGATGAGCAGGCGCCTTCGCATCGAGCCCTCAGTATAGCGGAGCGATTCGCCGCCGTTCAGCGGGGCGACCGGAATCTGTTACGGTACGAATGCGATGACGTTTACCGTCGCCCTGCTTCAGATCGCCCCGGTTGGCAACGACCGGCAGCGCAACCTCGAAAAAGGCCTCGGGTGCTGCCGTGAGGCGAAGGCTATGGGCGGCGATCTGGCCGTCTTCCCGGAACTATGGAACGGCTCCGCCAGCGATCGCGACAGCGATTTTATCCTGAGCTTCCGCGCGCTGGCCCGCGAGCTCGGCACGAACATTGCCGTCACCTGGCTGGAAGCGCACGAACCGAAGCCGCGAAACTCGGTCTCCATCATTGATCGCCGCGGCGAAATCGCGCTCCACTATTCCAAGGTGTTCCTTTGCGATTTCGGCGAAGCGGAGCTTCAGAAACCCTATCCGAACCCAAAGGACATCGGCTGCGACGTGAACTACAGCCCCGGCGATTCGTTCGAGGTGTGCACGCTCAGCGGCCGCGAGGGCGAGGTTCGCGTTGGCGCCATGATCTGCGCCGATCGCGAATCCCCAGAGCCCGCCACCGAACTGATGCTCAACGGCGCGGAGTTGATCGTCGTGCCAAACGCCAGCGACTGGGATGACGTGCGAACCGCCGGCTTGCAGACCCGCGCGTTCGAAAACCTCGTCGGCGTCGCCATGGCCAACTATCCCGAGCCAAAGAACAACGGCCAGTCGCAGGCGTGGACATGCGTACCGTGGAGAGACGGCGAGCCCGGGCGAATGCTCATCGCAAAGGCCGGCGAACAGGAGCAGATTCTGCTCGCCGGCTTCGACCTGGACGAGATCCGCGAATTCCGCAATGCCGAATCGTGGCGGATGAAACATCGGCGCCGTCTTGCGCGACGATGACGAGGAGACTACTGCCGCTTCTGCGGGGACATCGGCGCCACCTCCGGATCTCCCCCACTCCGGCCCAACCTGCCGCACAAGGTCCGTCAATCCGCCAGCACGCGCAAAGTGGGGCCGCGGCACAGTTTGGAGCTGCGGTGCCGATCCGCTCACTCAGGCCGCGGTCGCGAACCAGCGCCGCATTTCGGCTCGCGGAACGAGGCCCGTCCGCTCCGCGATGATCACGCCTCGGCTCAGAAGCACGAAATACGGAATCGCCTGAACGCGATACTGGGCGGCGATGGTCGGGTTCTGCTCCGTGTTGACCTTCAGCACCAGACCGCGTCCGGCCATCTCGTGCGCCAGCTCATGCACCTCCGGCGCAGCCGTCCGGCAGGGGCCACACCATGGCGCCCAGAAGTCCACCAGGACGGGCACTTTGGCGTCACGAGTGATCTCGGCGAACTCTGCCGCGTCAACTTCGATGGGCTCGGAGACGGGTGGCAAAGCAGATCTGCAGGAGCCGCAGCGACCGGTGTCCGCCAGATGCTTCGCGGGAACGCGGTTGTTAGCGCCACAGTTGGGACATGGTCTGATCATGTGCGCCTCTGCTGTAAGCTAGCACGAGCGGCGTCTGTTTCGCCGCAAACAGGGTGATGCCATGAAGAAAAGACTTGCGCCCGCGAACGCCCCTTTGCCGAAGTTTCGGTCCGATGAAGAGGCCGCCGATTACTTCGAGACCCACTCTGTGTCGGAGGTCTGGAACAAGCTGCCCGCCGCGCGACGGGTGATGCTCTCCAAAGAGATGTCGGACTCGATTCGCGAGCGTCACACGGCGGCCAAATCGCCGATCCCAAATCGGCTGGGCGCCGATCAGATCACCGCGGCGAAGAAGATCTCGGCCGCGAAGTCGATCGGCTACCAGACCCAGTTGCGCATCTGGATCGCCGAAGGAATCCGCCGCGAAGCCAGGCGGAAGTGATCTGCAACAGGATCGCATTGGGAGACGCACGCGCAAGTGCGCGCGTTAATTCGGGCCCTCGCCCGTGGCTTCGCGATATGATCATCTCCATGCTGCGCCTCGTGCCGCGCGCGCTTATCCTCGCGTCTCTGATTGGATTGGTGGCCGAGGGGAAGACGCGCTACTTTGCGGAGGGCATGGTGGGCCGAGCCGAAATCAATGGGCGGATTTGCACGTACGAGATATCGGGTTGGGGATACGTATTCGTTGCCGAGGAGTTGTGCCGAAACCGCCGCCTGCCGACCCTGAGCAAGGGTCCTGTCCAATTCGCTGTCGATGCCCCCTGGCTGTTCTTCTTCGATCAAAATGGTCATCGGCACAAAGCGAGGATTGTGAAGCGATCATCGCCTCCGCCACCTCCACCCGTGTCTTAGCGCAAATCGCGGCGCCGCAACTCGTTTCCCTTCACTCCTCCCGCAACGTCGCTACCGGATCGATGCCCGCCGCGCGCCGAGCGGCCGACCAACTCGCCAGCGCCGCCGACGAGGTGATGACCAGCACGGCCATCGCGAACACGGCCGCGTCCGCCGCGTGCACGCCGAAAAAGAATCCCTCCAGCAGCTTCGCCAGCCCGAATGCCGCGGGCGCGCCGACGGCCATACCGATCCCCGCCAGCCACAGGCTCTGCCGCAGGAACATCCACACCACCTGCCGCCGCTCGGCGCCCATGGCCACCCTCACCCCGATCTCCCGTTTCCGCTCCGACACCGAATGCGCCATGATGCTGTACACGCCCACGCTCGAAAGCAGCAGCGCCAGCACGCCGAACGAGCCCATCAGCGACGCAATCAGCCGCACCGGCGAAACCTGCAGCCCGAAGACCTTTTCCAGCGTCATCACGTCGTACACCGGCAGCTCCGCATCCACAGTGTGAATCGCCGCCACCACCGGGGCCGACACGCTGCCCGGATTCGCCGCGCGCGCCAGCACGCAGAACTGGTCCACGGGCATCTGCCGCATGGGCCGGTACAACACATCCGACGCCGTACGTTCAAACGGGTCGCTGCGCACGTCGCTCGCGACACCCACAATGGTCAGCCAGGAATGGTTGGCCTCCGGCGGCCCGAACCGGACGCGCTTGCCGAGCGGATCCTGCCCTGGAAACTCGTGGCGCGCAAAGGATGCGCTGACAATCGCCACGCCCAGCCCGTTCTCGATATCGCCGTCGTTGAACGCGCGCCCGGCGACAACCGGCACGCCCATCGTCGAAAAATACTTCGGGCTCACGGTCTCGTCCTCCATCAGCGTGGCATGGTCCAGCGGACGGCCTTCGGTCAGAATGCTTCCCGAAAAATGATAGTTGGTGTATGGCAGGTCGCGAATCAGCGCCGCCGAGCGCACTCCCGGAACGGCGCTCACGCGCTCCAGCACCTGCTGCGCGAAGTTGCGCCGGCTGGCGTCATCGGCATACTGCGTCCGTGGCAGCGTGATGCGCATGGTCAGCGCATGGTCCGGGTCCAGATTGGCCGCCGGCTCCATCACCAGTCTGAGACCCTTGGCCATCATCACCGCGCCCACCAGCAGGACCATGGCCAGCACGATCTGCGCCGCCACGAAGACGTTACGCAGACGGTGCCGGCGCGCGCCGCCCGACGCCCCTCGTCCGCCCTCCTTCAATGCTTCTTCAAGCTGCGTGCGTGAAGCGAACACCGCCGGCGCGATTCCCGAAACGATGCCAGCCGCCGTTCCCACCGCCAGCGTGAACAGAAGCGCGTTGACATTGACGCCCAGGCGCGCCCAGCTCGGAATAAACCGCCACACCTCGCCCGGCACCATCCCTCGCAGGGTCTTCGTCGCCCACACGGCGACCAGCGCCCCCGCGGCCGCGCCCACCAGGCTCAGCACCACGCTCTCCATCAGAAACTGCGCCACGATGCGCCAGCGGCTCGCGCCCACGGCGAAGCGCAGCGCAATCTCGCGCGTTCGGAGCGAGACTCGCGCCAACTGGAGGTTCGCTACGTTCACCGAGGCCAGCAGCAGCACGAACAGCGCCGCCCCCATCAGCATGGTCATGATGGGCCGCACGGCGTTGCCGTTGATGTTGTCGGCCAGCGGTTCGGCTCGGGCGCCGCGCCGGTCGTGATTCCGCGGGTTCCGCCGCGCGATGCCTCGCGCGACCACGTTCAGTTCGGCGGTCGCCGCGGCTACACTCACGCCCGGCCGCAACCGTCCCACGGCGGTCAGGAACATCGCGTCGTGGCTGGTGAGGTCCGCAGGTCCCAGCAGCATGGGCACCCACAGACCCGCTGCCGTCGGATACTGAAACCCGCGTCCCATCACGCCCGCGATCTCGTACGGCTCGCCGTTCAGCCGCAGCGTCTTGCCGGCCACGTTCGGATCGCCGCCGTAGCGCTCCTGCCACAACCGATAGCTGAGCACCGCCACGCGCGGAAGACCCGAATAGTCGGGCGCGGCGTGAAACAGGCGCCCGAGCATGGGCTGCACCTGCAGCGCCTCGAAGAAGTCGGTGGAGACGTACGCCGCCAGATCCTTCTCCGGTTCGCCGCTGCCGGTCAGATTCACATCGTGCTCGTAGAAACAGGCCAGATGTTCCAGCGTGCGCGACTGGTCGCGAAAGTCGGTGAAGTCGCCGGGCGACATGCTGGCTGCGCCGAGGCGGTATCCGGGAACGGTGCCAATCACATTCACAACCCGGTCGAGTCTCGGAATGTCGAGGGGGCGCAACAGGAACACATCGGCCAGGCTGTAGATGGCCGTGTTGGCGCCAATCCCCAGCGCGAGCGCGAATACGGCCACCGCCGTGAACCCCGGGTTCTTCCACAACACCCGCGCGGCGAAGCGGATATTCTGCAGGAACACCTCCAGACTCGGCAACCCGCGCGCATCGCGATACTCTTCCTTCATCCCGGCGAGATTTCCCAGGCTGCGCCGCGCGGCCAGCCGCGCTTGCTCCGGCGTCATTCCCCGCTCTTCGAAATCCGCCGCCAGCAGATCAAGGTGCGTGCGCAGCTCGTCGTCCAGCTCCCGCTCGATGCGCCGCTTCGCGAACATCGCCATCAGCCGTTTCATAGCGCTTCATTCCTCCCTTAACGTCGCCACCGGGTCGATGCCCGCGGCGCGCCGGGCCGCCGAGAAACTCGCCAGGGCCGCCGACGATGTAATCACCAGCACGGCCAGTGCGAACATTCCCACATCCGACGCGTGCACGCCAAAGAACAGTCCTTCCAGTAATCGCGCCAGCCCGTACGCCGCTGGCGCGCCGATGGCCATCCCGATGCCCGCCAGCCAGAGGCTCTGCCGGATGAACATCCACACCACCTGCGATCTCTCCGCGCCCATCGCCACCCTCACGCCAATCTCCCGCCTCCGCTCCGACACGGAATGCGCCATGATGCTGTACACACCGACGCTCGAAAGAATCAGCGCCAGCACCCCGAACGATCCCATCAGCGACGCGATCATCCGCACCGGCGAAACCTGCAGCCCGAACATTTTCTGCAGGCTCATCATGTCGTACACCGGCAGCTCCGCGTCCACCGCGTGGATCGCCGCCGCCGCCGGAGCCGCGAGCGCGCCCGGATCCGCCGTGCGCAGCAACACGCTGAACGAATCAACCGGAACCTGCCGAAAAGGCCGATACACCGTTTCCTCAAAGCCGAACTGGAATGGATTCGTTCGCAGATCGCCGGCCACGCCCACAATGGTCATCCACGGATTCGACGCTTCCGCCGGACCCTCCCGAATCCTGCGGCCGATCGCATCTCCGTTGGGGAATTCGCGGCGCGCGAAGGACTCGCTGACAATCGCCACCGGCGCGCCGTTCTCATCGTCCGCGCCGCGGAACGCGCGGCCGGCCAGAATCGGCAGGCGCATGGCTTCGAAGTATCGCGGGCTGATGGTCTCATCCGCCGCGTCCACGCTCTCCCGATCCGATTCGCGCCCGGCCACCAGCACGCCCGAAGTTACGTGGACGTTCGAATACGGCAGGTTGCGGATCAGCGCGGCGGCCTGCACGCCCGGCATGGCGCCCACGCCGTCCAGCGCCCGTTGCGCAAAGATGCGCTGGTGCGCCCCGTCCGCATACTGCGCCTCGGGAAGCGTGATGCGCATGCTCAAGGCGTGCGCGGGGTCCAGATTGGGCGCCGGCTCGGTAACCAGCCGCAGCCCCTTCACCATCATCACCGCGCCCACCAGCAGCACCATCGCCAGCACGATCTGCGCGGCTACAAAAATGTTACGCACGCGATGCCGTCGCGCGCTGCCCGCGCTTCCCCGTCCGCCCTCCTTCAACGTTTCTTCAAGCTGCGTGCGCGAAGCAAGCAGCGCCGGTGCGATCCCCGAAAGAATGCCCGCCGCCGCGCCCGCGGCCAGCGTAAACAGCAGCACATGGCCGTTTAGTCCCAGCCGGTCCCACCCGGGAATGTACTTCGACATCTCGGCCGGCACCATCGCCCGCAACGCCCGCGTCATCCATAGCGCGAACAGAACCGCCGCGCCCGCCCCGGCCAGACTCAGCACCACGCTTTCCGTCAGGAACTGCGCGACGATGCGCCACCGGCTTGCGCCCACCGCGAAGCGCAGCGCGACCTCGCGCGCTCGCAGGGACACCCGCGCAAGCTGCAGATTGGCCACGTTCACCGCGGCCAGCAGCAGTACGAATCCCACCGCGCCCATGAGCATGGTCATGATCGGCCGCACCGCGTTGCCGGAGATGTTGTCGCTCATCAGCTCCGCCTTCGCGCCGCGCTGCTCGTGGTTTCGCGGATTCCGCCGCGCAATCCCCCGTGCGATGGTGTCCATTTCCGCCGTCGCCTGGCCCACGCTCACGCCCGGCCGCAGCCGCCCCACCATCGCCAGGAACATCGCATCGTGGCTGGCGCGGTCCCCCGGCTCGAGTTTCATGGGCGTCCAGATCTCGGCTTCCGGCGGATACTGAAATTCCCGGCCCATCACTCCGGCGATCTCGTACGGCTCTCCACTCAGCCGTACCGTCCGGCCAACCACGCCGGGATCGCCTCCAAAGTTCGCCTGCCAGAAACGGTAACTGAGCACGGCCGCATGCGGCAGCCCGGATTCGTCCGGCGAGGCGCGGAACAAGCGGCCCAGCAGCGGTTGCACCTGCATCGCGTCGAAGAAGCCGGTGGTTACGCGCACGTCCACCACCCGCTGCGGTTCGCCGCCAGCCATCAGGTTCGCGTCGCTTTGGTACCACGCCGCAAGATGCTCCACGCTTCGCGACTGGTCGCGGAAATCCGCGAAATCGCCCGGCGACGTGCTCGGTGCGGCCTCGCGCCCACCCGGCGCAGTGCCGATCACGTTAACAATTCGATCCAGATTGGCGATCTGCAGCGGGCGCAGCAGCACCACGTCGAGCAAACTGTACATCGCCGTATTCGCGCCGATGCCCAGCGCCAGCGCGAATACCGCCACCGCCGTGAAGCCCGGGTTCTTCCGCAGCACACGGCCGGCGTAGCGGATATTCTGCACAAGCATCTCGACCGCGGGCAACCCGCGCGCGTCGCGATACTCTTCCTTCATCCCGGCGAGATTGCCCATGCTGCGCCGCGCGGCCAGCCGCGCTTGCTCCGGCGTCATGCCCTGCTTTTCGAAATCCGCCGCCAGCAGATCCAGGTGCGTGCGCAGCTCGTCGTCCAGCTCCCGCGCGACGCGTTTCTTCGTGAAAACCGCCCAAAGTCGCTTCATGGTTGTCTCACTCCTCCCGCAGAGTCGCTACCGGGTCGATTCCCGCCGCCCGGCGCGCCGCCGACCAGCTAGCCAGCGCCGCCGACGAGGTGATCACCAGAATGGCCAGCGCGAACATTCCCACGTCCGACGCACGCACGCCAAGTAAGAGCCCCTCCAGCACTCGCGCCAGCCCATACGCGGCCGGAAGACCGAGCGCCATGCCGATCCCCGCCAGCCACAGACCATGGCGAAGGAACATCCACACCACCTGCCGCCGTTCCGCGCCCATGGCCACGCGCACGCCGATCTCCCGTCTCCGCTCCGACACCGAATGCGCCATGATGCTGTACACGCCCACGCTTGAAAGCAGCAGCGCGAGCACGCCGAAAGAGCTCATCAGCGATGCGATCAGCCGCATCGGTGAGGTCTTCACGCGGAAGACTTTCTCCAGGATCATCACCTCATACACCGGCAACGCCGCGTCCACCGAGTGAATGGCCGCGCGCGCCGCTGCCGACATTCCGGCCGGGTCGGAAGCCCGCAGCAACAGGCAGAACGAGCTCATGGGCGCCTGCCGCATGGGCCGGTACACCACATTCGGAAAATCAATCCGGCCCGGGCGATTGCGCACGTTGCCGGCGATGCCAACAATGGTCAGCCAGGGGCTCGCCGTCTCTCCGGGGGCCACCCGAATCTGGCGGCCGATGGCGTCCTCATTCCCGAACACGCGGTGCGCGAACGATTCGCTGACGATCGCCGCCGGCGCGCCCTTCTCGCTGTCGCCCTCTCCGAAAGCGCGGCCCGCTACGATTGGCAACCGCATCGCCTCGAAGTACCGCGGCGTGACCGCCTGGTACTCCACTTCAATCGTGTCGCGGACGAAAGCCTGGCCGGCGACCACCATGCTCTCGGTATCCTGGTAGTCCGTGTACGGCAGATCGCGAACCAAAGCGACCGCCTGGACGCCGGGAATCGCGCTCGCCCGCTCCAGCACCTGCTGCGCGAAGACGCGCCGGCGTGCATCGTCGGGATACTTCGCCTGGGGAAGGGTGACGCGCATGGTCAGCGCGTGCGCCGCATCCAGATTGGGCGCGGGCTCGATCCCCAGGCGCAGTTCCTTCACGGTCATCACCGCGCCCACCAGCAGCACCATCGCCAGCACCATTTGCGCGGCGACGAAAACGTTCCGGACGCGATGACGCCGAGCCCCGCCCGAAGCGCCGCGCCCACCTTCCCGCAACGCTTCATCGAGATTCGTCCGCGATGCGAACAGCGCCGGCACGACGCCGGCAAGGATGCCGGCTGCCATGCCCACGGCCATCGCGAACAACAGCACATTGCCGTTCAGTCCCAGCCGTTCCCACCCGGGGATGTGCTTCCACAGCTCGGGCGGCATCATCGGCCGCAACATCCCGGTGGCCCAGAACGCCAGCCCGACTCCCGCACCCGCGCCAATCAGGCTCAGTACGACGCTCTCGGTCAAAAACTGCGACACGATGCGCCACCGGCTGGCGCCTACCGCGAAGCGCAGTGCGATCTCGCGCGTCCTCAGGGACACACGCGCCAGCTGCAGGTTGGCCACGTTCACCGCGGCTAACAACAGAACGAACCCCACCGCGCTCGTCAGCATGGTCATGATGGGCCGCACATCGGCGCCGGAGATGTTGTCGTTCAGCAGCTTCACGATTGCGCCTCGACGCTCGTGGTTGGCCGGATGGCGCTGGGCAATGCCGCGCGCGATCACACTCAGCTCGGCCGTGGCCTGCTCCACGGTTGCGCCCGGCCGCAGCGTCCCCACCGCGGTCAGAAACATCGCATCGTACCGGGCGCGATCGTCCCGCGTCAGCGCCAGCGGAATCCAGATCTGCGCGACGGGAGGGTACTTGAAGTCTTTGCCCATCACACCCGCGATCTCATATGGTTCTCCGCTGAGCCGCACGGTACGGCCAACCACGCCGGGATCGCCCCCGAACGCGGTTTGCCAGAATCGAAAGCTGAGCACGGCGACGTGAGGCAGGCCCGAATAGTCCGGCGCGGCGTGGAACAGCCGTCCCATCATCGGCTGCGCTCCCAGCGCGTCGAAGAATTCCCGGGAAACGCGGATCGACGCGACCTTCTGCGGCTCGATGCCGCCGGTCATGTCGTCACCGCGGTCGTACCAGACGGAAAGGTGTTCGAGTGTGCGCGACTGCTCGCGAAGATCGGCGAAATCGCCGGGCGAAATGGCCGTCATCGGGCGTTGTCCGGGCGTTGTGGCCAGGACATTCACCACGCGGTCGAGATTCGCCATCTGTAGCGGACGCAGCAACAGCACGTCGGTCATGCTGAAGACCGCCGTGTTCGCGCCAATTCCCAGCGCCAGCGCGAACACCGCCACCGCCGTAAACGCCGGGTTCTTCCGCAACACCCGCGCGGCGTAGCGGATGTTCTGCAGCAGGATTTCCAGCTTCGGCGACCCGCGCGCATCACGGTACTCTTCCTTCATCCCGGCGAGATTGCCCATGCCGCGCCGCGCCGCGAGCCGGGCTTCTTCCGGCGACATCCCCTGCTTCTGGAAATCAGCCGCCAGCAGGTCGATATGCGTGCGCAGCTCGTCGTCCAGCTCGTGCGCGATGCGTTTCTTCGTGAAAACCGCCCAGAGCCGCTTCATGCCTTCCCCTCCAGAACGCGACTGACAATCGCCGCGGCGAAGGCCCAGTGATCGGCCTCCTCGGCCAGGTGCTTCCGTCCCTTTTGCGTGATCGAGTAGAAACGCGCCCGCCGGTTGTTCTCGGAAATGCCCCATTCCGTGCTGATCCATCCTTTTTGTTCCAGCCGCACCAGCGCCGGATAGATGGTCCCCTGGTTGAGATACAGCGCGCCCTCGCTCACCTGCTCGATGCGCCGGGCGATCCCGTAGCCGTGCAGCGGCCCGAGTCCTTCCAGCGTCTTCAGCACCATCAGGTCGAGGCTTCCAAGCAGCACCGCCGTTTTTCGTTCGTTCATGTTGAACTCCAACATGAGGAGTATACGGCAAACGCGCAAAATCGTTCCAGGAATTCTTAGAGGCCCTCTTCACGTCCGTTAAGCGACTGACCGCCAGAGGCTTGCCGATGATCGCGCATTCGCCGAACGGTGCGGACCGCAACAAAACTGCTTTACGGGTCCGCTTTTTCCCCTTGGTGAGACAACGGGGCCGCTGAATCCAGCGGCTGGCCGAGCGACGAGATTGACCCGCGTTCCGGTACCACCGGGCCCGCGCGAATCGAACACACCGGTTTCCTCCGTGTCGCGTCAGGCCGGATGCGGCGATTTGCGATCAAACGAACTGGGGAAGGAGACTATGGCGCACTTCTCTCCCAACAAAATCCGTTGGTTACAGCGATACCACACGGTTGACATCCGATCTCGATCAGGCCGATTCGAGAATCATGTTCGCGTACTGAATCGTATCGCCCGTGCGAATGAGGCCGATCGCATTCGGAACGCGCTTTTTGAACTCCACGTGCGGTTCAAAGACGAAGGGAACGCTGGGAATCTCCCGTTCCAGACTGGCTCGCGCAGCATCTCCATTCGCGGTAAGAAATTCTTCCGCCATGAAGACCCGGCCGATGACGAAATTCGCACGCACGGCGCGAAGCACGTCGACAACGCGCGGGACATCGTCCACCAGCGAGATATCCACAGTCTCGATCTGTGGCCAGAACGGGAAGCCCCGATCGGCGATCACCAGAGTGTTGGTGTGTCGAACGCGGCTGAGCAGCGAGTTGATCGCGGGGTTCAGGATGCCGGTCTTCAGCATGAGCTTCCGCCCGTTCTGACCTTGATCCTCAGTGCGCCCGATACCGGCTCCTCGGATGCCACCACCAGGTATCCGCCGCCGCATCCGGAGTACATCGCGCCGGGGAAACGCGCCTGAGCCCACGCCAGAATCGCCTTGAGATCGATGTTGATCGCGGGATGGCTGACGGTGTGGGGCAGGATCGCCTCCCAGCACGTCATGCACTGGTTCATGGCTGCTCCGAGACCGTGGATATCCTTGCGGACAATCGCGGCGAAGCAGGCGCGGCCCGTCCGGCCGAGCTTTGCGATCCATTCCGGATGGAGATTGCGAATCCCCAGCGGATTGTAGCCCGCCGGCCGCTGGTTCACCGGAATCAGATGAAGCACTCGCTCTACCCACGCGGCTACATCCGTGCTGCAACAGGACTCAATGTGCGCGGGGAAACAGCCACCCTCGATATCAGCGTCGTAGTCGAGCCGGCTCACGCCCGGATAAATCAGCCCGATCATGTCCTGTGATCCGGAGGGCTCCGGTTTATTGCCGTTTTCGGCGCTATACAATTCGCGGACCAGACCGGGAAGAGGACGGTCGGGCAACGCGCCATCCCAGATCCTGGTGGCGATACGCCGTGTGCTGCCGGCCATTCCGCAGCGTTCCATGAACCAGCAGCCCGGTTCGAGCGAGACCACCACCATGGAGCCGGGCGGCTCGGGGTTGTGCCGGGAAAGCAAAGGCTGGTCGATCCACCCCCCAGCCAGCGCAAGCCGGTTCGGAATCCGGCTGGCCAGCAGCGCCACATCGCTGCAGACGGGACGGGGCCCCGGCTCCGTCACCAGTAGCGAACCACCGACGGTTAGTCCTGGACCACTCTCTTGCCCGCTTTGCGATCCGCGTACTGTTGGGAAATCCATGCGTAGGTTCTCTCCATGCCGATCCGCAGTGGCGTGCAGGGCTCCCAGTTCAGCACACTGCGGATGAACGTATTGTCGCTGTTGCGGCCAGCTACTCCTTTCGGCGCGCCGGGATCGTACGTCCTCTTCAATTTAACTCCGGCAATCTCTTCAACCATCGATACCAGGCCGTTGATGGAGATCAGCTCGCTGGAACCGAGATTCAGGGGTGTGGCGATCAGATCCGGCGAATGCACGATCATGTCGATGCCGAGCACGCAATCGTCGATGAAACAGAAACTCCGCGTCTGCGAGCCGTCACCCCAGATTTCGATCGCCATGCTTCCGCCGTCCAGCGCTTCCAAAACCTTCCGGCATATCGCCGCGGGGGCTTTCTCGCGGCCGCCGAACCATGTCCCGTGCGGCCCGTAGATGTTGTGGAATCGCGCGATGTGGGTCTCCAGTCCGCGCTCGGCCCAATACTCCTGGCAGAACATCTCCGAGATCAGCTTCTCCCAGCCGTAGCCACGCTCGGCCATCGCGGGATACGCGTCGCTTTCTTTCAGCGCCCGTACGTTCGGATCTTTCTGAAGATCGGTGTTGTACGCGCATGCCGAAGATGAGAAGAAGTAGCGGCGCGCTCCCGCACGCCACGCCGCTTCGATCAGATTTGTGTTGACGAGAATGCTGCGCAGGCACTCGACGCGGAAGTGCTCGATGAATCCCATGCCGCCCATGTCGGCGGCGAGGTTGTACACCTCCACCGCGCCTTCCGCCGCGCGGACCGCGTTTTCCTTCTCGCTGAGATCCATGGAGAGGCAGTCCACGCCCGGCACTCGCTGATACCACTCGCTCAGCGGCTTGCGGTCGACGGCCCGGATCCGCTTGTGCCCAAGGTCATGGAAGTAGCGCGCCAATGCTCCCGCAATGAAGCCTCCCGCGCCGGTGATGAGGATAAGGTCATCCTGATCGAGTTGCCGGTCGATCCGGATTTTTGCGTTTTCAGTCATTTGGGTAGAGTGTCGGTCAGGTTACCTGCCACGAATCGAGGCCTGCAATAATCGATAAAGTAATCATTTTAGCTGCGCGCCCCGCCTGCTGTCAACGAAGTCGTTCCGATCGTCATCATGGACGAGAGGCAGGATCGGGACGCGACCGGCGTCGCATCGAGGACTCCACGTATTGAAGATTGAATGCGCCCGATGACACTCCCCCTCCCGCCAGGCGAGCTGAAGCCCGGAGCCACCGTTCACAATACAGTCGGCGCGCGCCGTAGTCAAGCGCGGGCAGCGCGGGCATCGCGACTGGCATCGCGACCGTGTGCGCCCCGCTGCGTCCCCGAGGTTCACGCGGCCACCTGGCGCCGAAATGCGAAATCCGGTGGCAAAGGTTTCCATTCCGCGCCGGTACCATGAACGATGAGATTGTCGCCGTTCTGTTTTCAGAACCCGTCAGTGTCTCCGCCCATCATCCCGACACTGCCACCCTCCGCCGCTGGAACACCCGGCATGGTCGCGTCTCGACGGGAGACGCGGTACCGTCGGACCATCTGTTTCGGGAACGCGGCGCCTGGCGATCGAACCCAGTCAGGCTGGTAACGAGCCTCTTCATCAACTCGGAGAGTGCCGCCCGGCACGCCAGCCGCCGCGCCGAGGACGGTCGAACATATCGTTAACTCTAGCGATATAATACACGTTCCATCTTCGTTCCAAACCAGAGGGGGTGTTTCATGAGTTCGGGCGCTCTTCCGGAGATCACCAGTCCAGCGCGCGGTGAGCACAAGTTGTTTGCGCGAGAGAATCTGCCGCCGTTCGTGCTGGTGACGGCGCTCTTCTTCCTCTGGGGCATCCCCAACAACCTCAACGACGTGCTGATCCGGCAGTTCATGACGTCGTTCGAGATAACGCGCTTCAAGGCCGGTCTGGTGCAGTCGGCATTCTACATGGGCTACTTTCTCCTATCGATGCCGGCGGCATTGGTGATGCGCCGGTTCGGGTACAAGGCGGGGCTGGTCGCGGGCCTGCTGCTCTACGCCTGCGGCACGCTGCTGTTCTGGCCGGCCGCGATTGTCGCGTCGTACGGCTTCTTCCTGTGCGCTCTGTTTGTCATCGCCAGCGGACTGGCCTTCCTTGAGACCGGCGCCAATCCCTTCATCGCGCAACTGGGCGATCCGGAAAGCTCCGAACGGCGCCTGAACTTCTCGCAGGCCTTCAACCCGCTGGGCGCCATCTGCGGCGTTCTCATCGGCACCGCATTCATCTTTTCGGGCATCGAGCTGACGCCGCATCAGGAGGCGGCGATGAAAGCCAGCGGCGCGCTCAATGCCTACCTCCATCGGGAAACGATGCGCGTCATCACGCCGTATCTGGTGCTTGGGGCGATCGTATTCCTGTGGGCCCTGCTGATCATGCGCACGCGGTTTCCGAAAGTCGCCGGCGAGACCACATCGCACGCGGCCGCGGAGCATGGCCGTTTCCGCGAACTGTTTGGTTATCCGCACTTTCTTCTGGCGGTGATCGCCCAGTTCTTCTACGTTGGCGCGCAGGTGGGTACCTGGAGTTACTTCATTCAATACGTTCAGGACTACACACATCAGCCGGAGAAGGTGGCCGGCTATTTTCTCAGCGGGACACTGGTGGCCTTCGGCGTCGGCCGTTTCTCGTCGACATGGATCATGCAGTTCATTCGTCCGAACGTGCTGATGGGTCTGTACAGCCTGGCAAACGTGCTGCTGGTTGCGATAGGTGTGCTGCTGCCGGGATGGACCGGTTTGTGGGCCATCTTTCTGACCAGCTTCTTCATGTCGCTGATGTTTCCGACGATCTTCGCGCTGGGGATCAAGGGGCTGGGCCGAAACACGAAGATTGGAGGCTCGCTGATCGTAATGGCGATTGTCGGCGGCGCGGTCTTTACGCCGATCATGGGGCTGATTTCGGAAGCCACCCGGAGCATGGCCATGGCGATGCTTGTGCCTCTGGTCTGCTACACGTTCATCGCTTACTACGGATTCATCGGCTCGCGAATCCGCACGAGCCAGGCGGCAGGATAGCCGCATCCGACCTGCAAAAGGGTGAATCGTATGTCTGGATATGTCTTATCTGTGTTGCGAAGAGTTCTTTTCGCGGTGCTGGCGCTGTCGGTACCCGCCGTCCGCGGGGCGGCTGACGCGCCGGCTCCCTTGACCATTGAGCGCGAGTCCGGAGGGGTCGCGATGCATAACGCCGGTGAGACCGTTCGAGTCTCTGTCTGCGGATCGACCCTGATTCACGTTGTGGCAGCTCCGGGCGACGCGCGGGGCTCATCTCCCGAAGAGCCCTGGTTCGTCAAATCCTGCGGGCCAGGCGGGTTCGATTTTACTCGCGACAAAAAGAAAGCCGTTCTCTCGACGACAGCTTTGCGCGTGGTCTTCAATCTGGGCGATGGCCGGCTTACGTTTCAGGATGCCTCCGGCAGGACGCTGGCCGCCGAATCAGACCGCGAGCCGCGGCGCTACGACCCGGTGCAACTCAATGGCGAGAATCTCTACCGGGTGAGCGAGCGGTTCTTTCTGGACGCTCGGCAGGGGCTGTACGGGCTTGGCCAGCACCAGAGCGGCGTGTTCAACTATCGCGGGAGCGTGGTGGAGCTGGCCCAGGCCAATACCGATGTCGCCATACCTCTCCTCGTCTCCTCCAACGGATCGGCAATCCTGTGGAACACGGCTTCGCGATCCTGGTTCGACAACCGCTTCCCCACGGAGCTGAAGCTGACGGCCGATGCGGCCGACGCCATCGACTATTACGTCATTTACGGTCCCGAGATCGATTCCCTGATTCATCAGTACCGCGAGCTTACGGGCCACGCGCCGCTGTTTGGCAAGTGGGCTTACGGCTTCTTTCAATCGAAGGATCGCTACAGGTCTGCGCAGGATCTGCTCAATGTCGCCGCGAAATATCGAGCTGAGCACGTTCCGCTGGACACGGTGGTGCAGGACTGGTTCTGGTGGAAACATCAGGGCGACCCCGGTTATAGCGATGAGTACCTGAAGCCGCACCCCGATGTGCCCGGCGCCCTGCGGGCGCTTCACGACGAACACCTGCGCGCCATCATCTCCGTCTGGGCCATGATGGACCCGAAGTCGGCCAACGAGCAGGAGCTCGCACGCGGGGGTTTCATCATTCCCGGGACCTTCGACTACGACGCGACCAATCCGGCCGCTCGCGACGCTTACTGGAAGATGCTGCTGGAGCCGGTTCTTTCGCAGGGCTGGGACGGCTTCTGGCTGGACAGTTCGGAGCCCGAGATTCTCAATGGCCGCGGCGACGGCGTGCTGTTCGACAAGCGCCTCTTCATCGGCAACGGTGCGCGATACACCAACGTTTTTCCGCTTCTGCACAGTGGCGGTGTCTACGAGCACTGGCGCCACAGTGGAAACCCGAAGCGGGTGTTCATTCTCACCCGATCCGCGTTTCTGGGTCAGCAGCGGAACGCGACGGTCGTATGGTCCGGCGATATCTACGGCGCCTTCCTGACTCTCGCCCGGCAGATCCCGGCGGGTCTCAACTTCGCTCTCTCGGGCATGCCGTACTGGACCACCGATATCGGCGGCTATGGCTGGCCGTGGGAGCGCGATACGCGCGATCCGTCTTATCAGGAACTCTACGCGCGCTGGTATGAGTACGGCGTTTTCTGTCCCATTTTCCGGACGCACGGGCATCGCGCGAACGACACCAATGAGGTTTTCTCCTACGGGCCGGTAACTCCCATCCTGATTCGCTACGACAAGCTCCGTTACCGGCTGATGCCATACGTCTATTCCCTCGCCTGGCGAGTCGCGAATGAGGACTACACGATTCAAAGGCCCCTGATCATGGACTGGCGGACAGATCCCCGAGTGGCCGCCATCGGCGACCAGTTCATGTTCGGACCGGCAATCCTGGTCAATCCTGTAACCGAGGAGGGGGCGACCAGCCGCTGGCTTTACCTCCCCGCGGCAAGCGCCTGGTACGATTTCTGGTCGGGCGAAAAGCTGGATGGCGGACGGCGCATTGAAGCACAGGCGCCGCTGGATCGAATCCCGCTCTACGTGCGCGCCGGCTCGATCCTGCCGCTTGGCCCCGAAATCGAGTATGCGGAGCAACGAACCGACGAGCCCCTTGAGTTGCGAGTCTACCGCGGCAGCGACGGCAGCTTCACTCTCTACGACGATGAAGGCGACACATACGCGTATGAGAAGGGCGCGTATGCGACCATTGCACTTCACTGGAACGATCAATCCGCGACTATGACGATAGGCGCGCGCCAGGGCGAGTATCCCGGCATGCCGAACGTCAGGGCTTTTCGCGTGGCCATAGTGGATGGGACGAAAGCCGGCGTCTCCAGGGAGGTTCGATATAACGGGCAGGAAGTCACGATCCGCTTCCAGTGAGCCGGGACCTGCTCACCCTTCCCACCTCATCGTTCCCGCAGCCGATTGCTTCCCGCCGCGCGTGAAAGGCGTTCTGATCGACATGAACTGCGATCTCCGCGGAGCTGTATCGATCCGACTCGAGGAACCTGCGCTTCTGTTCGCGCGTGGCGCCGGCGACTTCAAGCATCCAACGCCATTGCAGGTACGCAGCGTGTTCCCTCTCCGCCGGGAAGACTCGAGCGTTCCACAGCGTTTGCTCTTCTTCGGGAATGCCGGCATCCCAGACCTGTACGCTCTCGGCTCCAACCTGCTGCAGCCAGTCGCTAAGCTTACTGCCACAGAACGTGGCGCTTTTCCCGACAGAGTCTTTAAAGGTGTCGTCAATGCCGTAATACCGGATGAACCAGACTTCCTGGCCCTGTCGGTCAAAGCCCGGAGTGACATCGAGACAGGCCCCCTCGGGGAGTTCAAAAGGCTCGCGAACATCGACACCCACCACCACATTTCGCCGGTGAAGCGTGAGCGGCGCCCGCAAGCGGCAAGCTTCCACCCAGCAATCGGTACCCCCAATTTGTGTCCCGGCCTCAACTTCGCTGGTAATGGTGAGGATCCCGCCGGAAGGTGGGGCGCCGCAATCCAACCTGACGAGCTCGATACCGCTGGTGACCAACTGCCGGGTGGATCCGAAATGGAGGAAGCCGCACCGGTCCAATGCCTGCAGGTTGAGAGGGATGGGTCGGAGCATGTCGAAAAGCTCCGCAAGCGCCGACTCTTCCACTTTCGATCCGCTCGAGCGTGCGCTGGCGAGGTAGTGCTGGAAGGTCGCTTCCGTGCCCAGCGCGCAGCAGATCTCCCGGTACAAGTCGATTCCGTGTGAAGCAATCGTCTCACGGGCAGACGCCGTGCCAAAGGTCCGAAGAAGGGCAGCCGCCGCGCGGCCATCCATACTCATCACCCCGATATCGAGCGCAGACCGCCCATCTTCGCCGATCGCGCCCGCCTTCGCCTGTTCGCGGATACCGGGTTTCTGAAGATAGAGGCGAACGGCGCCATCGTCGTCGGGGCAGAGAACCCCGTGGCGCGCAGCCGTCTCGGGGGAAACCCATGCACCGAGAGTGGTGATTCCTTTCCGCGAAAGATCGATTCCGTCCGAGTCGAACAGTAACAGAGCATCGCCCGAGGCGACAACCACCTGGCCAGTCCCCGGCGCAGTCTCCGGCAAAGCGAGGAACGTCGGTGTCAGGCGGTCGAAGATGGTGGGAGCCGGCCCAGGGGTTGTTTTGTCCGGCAGCGGCACGAAGATCTTGCCGCATGGCGAATACGCGGGTAGACGGCGCGAATCGCCGCCGGCGTGCACAATCACGATGCGCAAACGGCGAAGGACCGTCTCCGCGATATCGGGATCGCCCAGGACTCCTTCGGCCACTCCTTCGCGACGGAGCACCTCGAGGAGACACTGCAGTGTGCTCCCGCCACTTCCAATTCTCCGGCCGCCTGCGTCCGGCACGACGAATACCTCGCGCACGTCCGCCAGCCGGCCGCCTTTGCGGCGACTCTGAATCTGCAGGTCGTAAGCCGCGGCCTGTTGTTCATTTGCAGCGGTAATGATGAGATACTGCCAATTTTCGGTCGGATTGCGCATGCGGGAATGCTGGGATTTTCGTTTTAGTTAACGATAACTGATTCCGCGGACCCTTGTCAACGAACCGGCGTGCCGTCGATACCGCCCGGGGCAGCAGGTTCTCGGCGGGTGGATTCACGCGCGATCAGGTTCGGCTCAAGCATGATGCTCTTCGGTTGCGGAGGAGTCTTTGCCTCGATCACCGACAGCAGAAGCTTCCCGGCGCGCTCCCCAATCGCCACGCTTTGTTGATCGACGCTCGAAAGCGGCACGCGCAGCGATTTGTCGAAATGAAGGTTGCCGCATCCGATTACCGCGATGTCGTGCGGCACCCGCAATCCGGCGTCGAGAATCGCGTCGATTGCGCCGATCGCAATCGGGTCGTTGTAGCAGAAAACGCCATCGGGAGGCGGATTCAGCGCGAGGAGTTTCTTCATCGCCTCGTAACCGCTGCTCCAGCTATCCACGTCGGCGGAGCGGCCCGTGATGACGTAGCCCTGGAGTGGCGTCTGATCGTGCTTCGACAAAGCCTGGTTGTAGCCTTCCAGCCTGCCGATTGCAGTGCTCGTTGCGGCGCCGCGAATGTGCGCGATTCGCCGGCAGCCCACCTCGATGAGATGTTCGGTGGCGACGCGACCGACTTTGACGTCGTCCACCCCCACGAAATTCGCCGGCATTCCCAGGAAGGCCCGGTCGATGAGAATGTAGGGCACCTTCTGCTCTTCAATACGCCTGAAGGATTCCACGGTCCACTGCGTGGAAGCAATTACGAGTGCATCCAGCCGCCGGTTCAGCAATCGTTTGATTTCCTGACGCTCGAGTTCGGGGTCCCCTTGCGAGGAGGAAATGAGGAGACTATAGCTTTTGCGGCGGAGCGCGTTGGACAGCCCCGTCGCCACCTCCGCAAAGAAGGGATGCACAAGGTCGGGAACGATCAGGCCGGCGGTGTAGGTCTTGCCCGTGACCAGCGCGCGTGCGGCCGGGTTCGGCTGGTAGTTGAGTTCCTTGACCCGCTTCAGCACCCGCTGGCGTGTCTCCTCCCCGATATCGGCGTGATTCCGTATCACCTTCGAGACCGTGACGACCGACACACCGAGTTCGCGCGCGATGTCCTTCATCGTGACTGACATTTGTTTATATTATGCTCACTCGGAGCAAATCGGCGCGCGCGCGAGAGGTCAGGAGCGCCCGCGGCTGCCCATCGGAAGAATCCCAAACGGGCACGTCAACGGCTCCTCAAGCGTTATAGTAATGCCAATCGTCTGAAACCTTCTCGGCCTGCGCATTGTTGCCCTTCATGGCGTGGACGAGGGCAAGATTACCTCGCGCCGGCACGAGCTGTGGGTCGGCTTCAAGCGCCGCATTGAGCCACTTCTCCGCGGAGTCCAGCAGATCGACGAGGTGCGCAGCGGCGGTTATCACATTTCCCAGGGCGACTTCCGGGTGCACTTCGGTCTCGGCCACGAGACCAGGGCGGATGTGACTATTCGCTGGCCTCAGGGGACCATCGAAACCATCTCCGGCGTTGATGCGAATCAATGGATAACGGTGCGGGAGGGCAAAGGCATCGTGGAGCGTCGCCACTTCGCCAACCAGGCCGATTTCGGGTCTCGTCTTTCGTCGGGGGGACAGTGAGTTTTCGACGAAGTTGCGACGTAACGGCTGTTGAGCTATGCAGCGTCAGTCACCTGACGATTCGATGAAGCGTGCCGTCCAGCGCCACGGGCTTGCCGGGACGCAGCACAACATCGGCTGCACGATCGCCGTAGATTACGTGGTACTTCGCCGGCCAGGCCGCTTTCAGCGTGAGCTCGGTGAGACGGCCCTGGCTCCACGTGACGTCGGCAGTTCCGCCGCCACGCACGCGAACCCCCGTCAGACTCCCGCTCGGCCACTGAGACGGCAGTGCAGGCAGCACACGGAGTTCTCCGCTGGCGCTCTGGACCAGCATTTCCGTAATGGCTGCCGGGCCGCCGAGGTTGCCATCGATCTGAAAGGGCGGACAGAGATCGAACATATCCGGCAGTGTGTTCTTCGTGATCAGCAGCTTCAGATTGGCATATGCGTTCTCCGGATCCCGAAGCCGCGCCCAAAGGGCAGTCCGCCAGGCGTGGGACCAGCCGGTTTCGCCGTCGCCGCGTAGTTCGAGGGTCTTTCGTGCGGCAGCCGCGAGTTCCGGAGTCGCGCCGATACTGATGTCGTGCCCCGGATAGAGCGAGTACAGATGCGAAGTGTGCCTGTGTGTGGGCTCTGCTTCCGGGTAGTCTTCAATCCACTCCTGCAGTTGCCCGCGTTTGCCAATCTGGATGGGCGGCAAACGCTTTTCGGTTCGATCCAGTTCGGCCCGAAACCTGGCATCCGTCCCAAGAATCTCGGCGGCACGCCGGCAGCTCTCGAAGAGCTCGCGAATGAGCTCGATGTCCATAGTCGGCGCGTATGTCAGGTTCACGCGCCGGCCATCCAGAATGTACTGGTTTTCGGGCGAAGTTGACGGGTTGGTGACCAGCCGGCCGGCGAAGGGTGTTCCAGGCGGCGCTTCCGACATGAAACTCAGCGCGAACTCGGCGGCTTCCTTCATCGCGGGGTACGCCTGCCGGCGCAGGAATTCCGCGTCCCTGCTGAACTCGTAGTGATCCCACATCTGGTTGGCGAGCCACCACTCTCCCGCGGGCCAGATTCCCCAGGGACCATCCACCGGCGCAGTGCCGCGCCAGAGATCCGTGTTGTGGTGAAGAACCCATCCCTTGCCGTGGTACTCCACGCGCGCGGTCTCGGCGCCAGTGACCCGCAGATCGCCAAGGAGATCCCACAGCGGCTTTTCCGTCTCCCAGAGGTCGCCGACATCGGCCTGCCAGTAATTCATCTCCAGATTGATGTTTGTTGTCCACTTGCTGCTCCACGCCGGAGTCAGATCCTGATTCCAGAGTCCCTGCAGGTTTGCAGGCTGGCCTCCCGGCCGGGAGGAGGAGATCAGCAGGTATCTGCCAAACTCGAAGTAGAGCGCGATCAGGCTGGGATCGTCGTTTTCGCCAAAACTCCTGATGCGCTGGTCGGTCGTCGCGGTCGGCTGGTCCTGTCCGAGACGCAACCGCACCCGCGAGAACAGCCGCTGAAAATCCTCGACGTGTCCGCGCCGCAGCTCGTCGTACGATTTTTCCGATGCCCGCCGCAGGTAGCCCTGAGCTGCGCCCAGAGCATCGCCGCCGATGTCGTGGTAATTCCTGAAGCTGGTCGCGTTGCTGAACAGCAGCGTGACTGCATTGGCGCCGGAGACCTCCACGCGGTCTCCCGCGCGATGAAGGGCGCCGCCCTCGGTCAACACCTTCAGCAGCGCCGCGAAGCGCATGCCGGGTTTGTCCCAGGAGCCGGTCCAGGTCCGGGGCGAGTTCTGCCGTGGCTGGATTTGACCGGTGAGCTGCAGCGTATCGTCCGCAGTCGCCTCGACGTGCGTTCCGGACTGAGCAGAATCCATCCCTACGCTGAAAGCAAGCTGCCCTGGCTGACTCGCCGTGATTCGAACAACCAGAACCTGGTCCGGATAGGAAACGAACGCTTCACGCCGGAACTCCGTTGATCCCGCTTTGTACGCGGTCACCGCGGTCGCATCGCCCAGTTCGAGTTCGCGACGATAGTCGGTCACGTCACCCTGATCCGGGAAGTGCAGCCGGAGGTCGCAGAATGGCTGATACGGCATAAGCACCTTGGGATCGCCCATGAGGGGCCCGGAGAGCCTCTCGGCTTCGGCGACTTTGCCGGCGAAGATCAGTTGCCGAATCTCGGCGAGGTGCGCCCAGGCTTCGGGACTCACATAGCTGTGCGGACCTCCGCCCCAGAGGGTGTCTTCGTTGATCTGCAGGCGCTCGTCTTCGGTTCCGCCGAACACCATGGCGCCGATGCGTCCATTGCCAATTGGCAAAGCCTCGGTCCATTTTGCGGCGGGCTTATCGTACAGAAGTCTGAAATCTGCTTCAGACGCCTGCACTGCCGCGCTCAGGGACGCGCAAGCCAGGAGAACAAAAGCCTGTCTCGGGCGGAATTGCATATGTTGTGGCATCACTCTGCTCGCTGCGCGCCGGCTATATCACGCAAGGGAGATCTTCAGCGCCACCGCGTAGTCCATGGCGGGGCTCTCCGGCCATGGCAATTGAACGCGAAGGCCGGCGGCGGTCTGCTCCCACGTCAACTTTTCGCCGCTGCCGAGCAGTTGCACGTTCGCGATCCTCCCGGGCTGCGTGGCTGCCGACAAACCCAATGATTCGATGACGAACGCATCCGCGGGCCAGCCCAGCGCGATTGCGTAGATCACCGTGTTGGCTTTGTTGCGCGTGAACCGGATGTCCCTGGCGCCCAGATTGTGCACGCTGCCTCCCTGAAACGACCCGCTCTTGACGGCGTTCGGTCCCTCGCCATACAACTTCCACGGCCGTGTCTCGTAAATCGCCTCGCCGTTGATCTCCATCCAGGCGCCGATCTGGTCCACGATGGCCGCCTCCTTGTGATCGATGGTGCCGTCCGGCCTGCCGGGGACGTTGAGAATAAACGTGCCGTTCTTGCTCACCGTGTCGATCATCCAGTGCAGGATGTCGCGTGGTTCCATGTATCCGCCGTACTCTCCGGGCGCTTCCAGCAGGCTACGCCGGTAGTGCCACTGCCCGATGCAGGTTTCCGATTGCCAGGCATATGGCATGATCCCGCTGGTGAGACCGCGTTCGTAGTCGGCAACGACGGCTTTCGCCAGTCGGTCGGGGACGTTCTTGATGTTGGCGACGGCCTCCATCCGTCCGCCGCGAGTCTTCAGATTGTGGTTGTAGAAATACGACGCGATGTTCATTCCACCCCAGCCCAGCGGGAACAGATCGTTGTCGAAGTAGAGGATATCGGGATCGTGCTGGTCGATGAGGTCGCGGGTCCGGTCGTAGAAATCCTTGACGTAGGAGACGTCGGGCAGAGCATTCTCCGGGTGCTTCGGGCCGTACAGGCACTGCGGATCGAGGCCAGCCCACCAGGCGTCTCTTCCATCGGCGGCGGTCAGCTTGCCGTCGTAAGGGACGCCTGCCAAAGGACCAGTTTTGTCGGCGCCGTGCGCGGTCTGGAACCACCACCAGTTGCGCGCCTGATGGACGGTAACACCAAAGCGCATTCCATGCCTGCGCGCGGCAGCGGCCCAGGTTCCCACGACATCGCGATGAGGCCCGGCGTTCACGGCGTTCCACGGATGGTGTTTTGAATCCCAGGCATCGAAGCCATCGTGATGGTTGGCGAGAGTGAAGAAGATTCTCGCGCCCGCTTTCTTGTAGCGCTGAATCAGTTCGTCGGGGCGCCAGTTGAGCAGCGTCCACTGCGCGCAGAGATCCTTGTATCCGAACTTCGAAGGATGGCCGTAATGCTCCAGATGATACTTATAGTCCGGGGAGTTCTCTTCGTACATGTTTCGTGCGTACCAGTCACCCGCCTCGGGGACGCACTGCGGGCTCCAGTGCGCCCAGATCCCGAACTTCGCGTCGCGATACCACTCCGGGGCATCGTATTCGAGGAGGGAATCCCACGTGGGCTGATAGGGTCCGTCGCCCGCGAGCCCGGGAATCGGGGAGTCCATCGGCACTCCGTCCCAGGAGCCGTTGGGCACCGGCAGTTCCTTGGTCTCGCCCCAACCCGTCGCTTTCCAACCGTCTTCGATCAGCTTCTCGCTGACGATTTTGCCGCCATCCAGCGCATAAAACACCCGCTCCTGTTCCGGCGTTGCGCAAAAGGCAGCATAATCCTGGGTGTATTTGTCGAATCCATTCGCCGCGCCGGATTGCTGGGCGCGAGCCGCCCAGGGCAGCGCCGGCATCGTGGCCGTTGCCGCGGCAATTCTGCAGAAATCTCTTCGGTTCACGGAATCTCTCCTGATCAGCGCGATTCGTGGCGCCTGCGCCCGATATGCAATGCGACCTGGGCGGATGGCGGCCCAGTCATGGTCGAATCCCGGCTCACAGTTATCTCCCACGACTATATGGGGCGAGGGAACCGTCTGTCAACGATAAAGTAATCGGCAACTCCCTCAGGATCGGGAGGCGAACTTCACTGTCAGCGCCGGTCAAAAGAGCCTTGGTGCAAAATCCTTGAGATCGCGACGCCAGGTCTGCCATTCGTGCGCGGTACCCGGCGATTGATAAAAGACGTGCTGAATCTTCGCCTCCTCCAGCGACGTGTGGAGTCTGAGGAGTCCTTCCCGCATCCGCGCGGGTTCCTCGGTCCCGACACCCAGCCAGAGCAGGTGAACCCGTTTGGCAAAAGCGGCAGGATCCGCCAACGCACCATGGAAGGCTGTCTTCGGATCCAGCTTCTCGTTGCCCAGCACCAGCGGCCCGGCTGCTCCGCTGAACCCGCCGATGTAAGAGAACAAGTCGAGATGATCGAACGTGACCTGGAATGTCTGCATGCCGCCCATCGAAAGACCGGCCATGGCACGGTGATCCCGATCCGCGATCGTCCTGAAATGCGAATCGATGTATGGGATCAGGACCTCGGTCATGTCGTCTTCGAATGCCGCGGCCATCTCCTGCATGGCGCGCATCATTTCGGGTGAGCCGAAAGGCTTTCCTTTCAGGTCGGGAAGGGGATGGCCGGCGCGCTCGGCGTAACCGTACGCCATCACGATGAGCATCGGTTTGCAGCTTCCGCTCGCAAGGAGATTGTCCATGATGAAGTTCGCGTGAGCCTGCCTGATCCAGCCGGTCTCATCTTCGCCACCACCGTGCTGCAGATAGAGCACCGGATAACGTGCGCTGGTCCGCGCGTCGTAGTCCGGCGGCGTGTACACCAGAGCGTGCCGCCAGTTCCCCGTCACCGTCGAGTAATACCAGATCTCACGAACCTGGCCGTGCGGAACATCCTGAGGCAGATAGTAAGTGCTTCCCGCTTCCGGAATCTCGATGCCGCTCGCGTCCTTGCCTCCGCCGAAGAATGCATGGCTGTTGAGGTCGGTGAACTCCGCGCCGTCGATCAGCAGTGTGTAGTAGTGGAATCCGGGAACAAGGGGTGGCGTTGTGGCGGTCCAGAATCCGTCCGGCTGCTTCGTCATCTCCACTTTGGGCAAACTCCAGAAGTTGACCGTGACCTTCGTCGCATTGGGAGCTTTCACCCTGAACTGGGCCCGCAGGGCGCTGTCCACGCGCGGGTACTCGGCGCCCCAGACGTTGGTCGTCGCCGGCTGAAAGCCGTCAGGCTGCTGCGCAAAGCAGAAGCTCGATGCCAGGAGCATTGCGATTCCAACATGCTTCATGTCTGTCTCTCCTTGTTCCCGTCGTGATATTGGGCGCGCCACTCAGGCTGGCGTCCGCTCAGACAGACCCATCCTACGCTCGCGGATTGTCGAAGAGAAAGTCGCATTCCTGCGCGGCAGTTATCGATTTTATCGATGTAACATCATGTCATGAACACGACTCTCGATGAATGGGAGATCCTGCACACCGTCGTGCAGTTGGGTGGCTTTGCCCCGGCCGCGGAACAACTCAATCGCTCTCAATCGACGATCAGCTACGCGATCGCCCGGCTGCAGGAGCAACTGGGAATCAGGTTGTTTGAACTCAAAGGAAGGAAGGCACACCTGACGGAGGCTGGTCGTGTGCTGCTCGCCGACGCCGAACCCCATCTGTCCGGCTTTCACCAGCTTGAACAACGAGCGCGCTCGCTCGCCCGGGGCGGCGAATCGGAGATTCGACTTTCCGTGGACAGCATCTTTCCCAATGACCGGCTCTTTGCGGCTCTCGCCGAATTCACCCGGCAGTTTCCTTTTGTTCGTCCAAAACTCCGGCAAGGCACTTTTCTGTCCGCGGATTTTGAGTTCTCGACTCATCACTCCCAGCTCTGTGTGACGGCCCTGATGTCACGCGAGTTTTTCGTCAAGCCAATCCTCGACATCACGATGCTCGCAGTCGCCCGGCGGGATCACCCTCTCCACTCGCTCAGAAAGAAGCTGTCTCGCGCAGAGATGCTGCAGCACATGCTGGTGACCATTGAGGGAGTAGCGGCGGGATCCAGACATCAGCCGCGCGGTCCCGCGCAACGCTTTCTGGCGGTCGGCACAATTGAGGCTGCTATCGACGCCGTGCGCAGCGGACTCTGCTTTGGGTGGCTGCCAGAGCGTCGTATTCAGCCCTTTCTGGAAGACGGAGAACTGCTGCCCCTGCGCATGCCGGCCGGCCAGACCAGGGAGGTTCGCCTCAGTCTGGTGTGCAGGGACCTGAGTTCCAGCAGCCGCGAACTGAACGCTCTCGCCGACCTTCTCGGGGTCAATCGCGGCGTAGAGGCGATCTAAATCCATCGACAAATCCGATAGGAATCCAGCGAGCCGCCTGGCTTGTGCCCTCCGACAAGGCATCTGTATAGTGTGAAAGGTCTCCATGCATCCACTCCTGGTTCGGTTCGCCCTCATCGCTGCCGCCCTGACTGCGCCTGTCGTTGCCGCGGAAAAGGTTGGATTCTCGGTTGAGGTGTCCAAAGCCGGCGCGAAAATCGACCGCAACATCTTCGGCCAGTTCGCCGAGCATCTCGGTCACGGGATATATGAAGGGATCTGGGTGGGCCCCGATTCCCCAATCCCAAATACCCGCGGCATCCGCAACGACGTGGTTGCGGCGCTGAAAGCGCTGAAGGTGCCGAACGTGCGCTGGCCGGGCGGCTGTTTCGCGGATGAGTACCACTGGCGCAACGGCATCGGCCCGCAGCGAGTAGTGACCCTCAATCCGAACTGGGGCGGCGTCACCGAATCGAACGCGTTCGGGACGAACGAGTTCATGGACTTTCTGGATCAGATTGGCAGCTCGGCCTACGTCTCCGTCAATGTCGGTTCCGGAACGCCGCGCGAAGCCGCCGAATGGCTGGAATACACGACCACCGCGCAGCCGACGGCGCTGGCCAGGGAACGCGCCGCCAACGGTCACGCCGCTCCCTTTCAGGTCGGGTATCTGGGCATCGGCAACGAGAGCTGGGACTGCGGCGGGAACATGACCGCCGACTACTATCTGAGCCAGCTCAAGATCTACAGCCGCTTTGTCCGCAACTTCAATCCCGCGCAGCAGGACAAGCGGCAGATGCTGAAGATCGCGGTGGGTCCCGGCGATCCGGGAACCGAGTGGACGGAAACCATCATGAAGGCCTGGCAGCATCACCACTGGAGCTGGGACATCGATGGCCTCTCGATGCACTCCTACACCGTGCCGCAGTGGCCGCCTTCCTATAAGTCCGTGGGGTTCGGCGAGGCTGAGTACGCCGAGATCCTGAAAACCACGCTGCAGATGGAGGATCTGGTCGGCAGGCAATCGGCGGTCATGGACAAATACGACCCGCAAAAGAAAGTCGCCCTCGTCGTCGATGAATGGGGCGCCTGGTATGCGCCGCTGCCCGGCACGAATCCCGGCTTCCTGGTGCAGCAGAACAGCATGCGCGACGCCATCCTTGCTGCGCTGAACCTGAACATTTTCGCGCGCCATGCCGACCGCGTGCGCATGGCCAATATCGCCCAGATGATCAATGTGCTGCAGGCGATGATTATCACGGACAAAGAGAAGATGGTCCTGACGCCGACGTACCACGTGTTCAGGATGTATGTGCCGTTTCAGGATGCGACGTTCGTGCCGGTGACGTTCGACGCCGGTGTCTATAAGCATGGCGAGGTCAGCCTGCCACGCGTGGATGTGATCGCGGCGAAGGACGCGAATGGCAGACTGTGGCTGGAGTTCACGAATCTCGACCCCAACCAGCCGGTGGAAGTCGAGGCTGGTCTGGCGGGCGTCGCGGCGAAATCAGCCGCCGGAGAAACGCTGACGGCGCCGGCGGTCGACAGCGTCAACACCTTCGAAGCACCGGATACAGTCGTTCCGAAGCCCGTCGTGGCTAAGGTCCAGGGCGGCAAGGTGGTCCTGAAGCTGGAACCGAAGTCGGTGACTGTGGTTTCGGTCGAACAGTAATCGGAGCAATCATACTGTGCAACGGACGAGTCTACTTCTGTTAACGGCGGCGCTTCTCTGTTCCGCTCAGAACAAGCCGGTGACCGCAACCATCGATGCCTCGAAGACCGGCGCGCCGATATCGAAGTACATTTACGGGCAGTTTCTCGAGCACATAGGTGGACTCGTGAACACCGGCATATGGGCCGAGATGCTGGACGACCGGAAGTTCTACAACCCGATCAAGGCCAAGGCGCCGGCCGAGCCGGAGGGCCCGGTCTGGCGGCGGCGCATGGCGCCGCGTTACTGGACGACTGCAGGCGCCGAGGAGTTCGTGACTCTGGACGCCAGGCGCGCCTGGACGGGCGATCACTCGCCGGAAATCAAGCTCAGCCGGACCGAACCGCACGGCATTCAGCAGGCGGGTCTGGCGGTGCGCAAGGGCAAGGCCTACACCGGACGCATCATCCTCGCGGCGCCACCCGGAACCGCGGTGAAAGTGAGCCTGGTTTGGGGCAAAGCCGAGAGCGACAAGCAAACCGTGGTGATTAACAATCCCGGCGCCGAGTACAGGAAGTTCCCTCTGAAATTCGTGGCGCAGGCCGATAACGACGACGCCCGGCTCGAGATCGTCGGGACCGGCTCGGGTTCGTTCCATGTGGGAGCGGTATCGCTGATGCCGGCCGACAACATCGAAGGCTTCCGCGCGGAGGTCATCGCGGCGCTGAAACAACTTCACTCGGGCGTCTATCGGTGGCCGGGCGGGAACTTCGTCTCCGGCCACGAGTGGCGTAACGCCGTCGGCGAGATCGACAAGCGTCCGCCCATCTATGATCCCGTATGGCACGCGGTGCAGCCCAACGACGTGGGGACCGACGAGTTCATGACGCTTTGCCGGCTGCTGGGCGTTGACGCGTACATCACGGTGAACGCCGGTTTCGGCGACGCGTATTCGGCGGCGCAGCTTGTGGAGTACGTCAACGGCGCGGCGACGACACCGATGGGCCGCTGGCGCGCGGCCAACGGCCATCCGCGGCCCTATCGCGTGAAGCTATGGGGCGTGGGCAACGAACCCTGGGGCGACTGGCAGTTGGGCCATACCTCGGTGGAGCAGTTCGCGCTGAAACACGACCAGTTCGCCAAAGCCATGCGCAAAGTGGATCCCACCATCACGCTCGTCGCCGGCGGAGCGATGCCCGATGCCATGGCCGGTTCAAAGCAGGCTAAGCGCATCAACGGCCAGATCGTGCCCGACTATCTTTCGGTCGCCGACTGGAGCGGCTACATGCTGGCGCACTGCCTGGACAACATCGACGCGCTCAGCGAGCACTACTACTCCTCCAGCAACCAGCACCTCGATCTCAAGACCGGCGAGAAGGTCTCCACCGGTCCTCAGCCGCTGGTGGAGTGGATGCGTGCGCCCGCCACGCAGGTGCGCGCGAAATACGAGCATTATCAGGAATACCTGAAGCTCATCCCCGGCCTCGGAGCGAAACCCGTGCCCGTCTTCATCGATGAGTGGGCCTACATGGGCGCGCCCTTCGGCTCCTACAAAACCGTTCCCGCCTATGCCTGGGCCTTCCATGAAATGTTCCGGCATTCCGGCCTGTTCCAGCTCGGCGCCTTCACCTTTGCCACCTCGATGATGAGCGCGAACCGGACCGAGGCCGTTCTGAGTCCCACCGGACTTCTCTTTAAGATGTACGCCGGCCACTTCGGCACGATACCGGTGGAAGTGTCCGGCGACTCGCCGCAGCCGAAGCCGATCTATCCGCCAGGCGGCGACCAGCCGAAGGTCAATCCCGGCAGTGACACGTATCCGCTGGATGTGAGCGCGGCCTTCAGCGAGGATCGCAAGTCGCTGACGTTCGCCGTGCTGAACCCGTCGGATTCCGCGCAGCAACTAAAGCTCTCGATCAGCGGCGTGAAGCTCGCGCGCGCGGGGCATCTGTGGCGCATGGCGCCGCCGTCCGTGGACGCGACAATCACGGTGGGACAGAAGCCGGGCGTGGAGATTCAGGAGCAGGGAAGTGTGACCATACCCGATACCATGGCCGTCCCGCCATTCAGCGTCAGTATCTATTCGTTTGCAGTGGAGTAGAGGACATCGATGATAACCACGAAACTGTATTGCGCGATCATGCTGGGATCGGCGCTCGCTTTGGGCCCGAGTGTCGCGGCACAGGTTCAGACCGAACTGCCGCCCGCAGTGCCAGGCGCAAAACCCGTCACGGTGCAACACATCAAGGTTCACGGGAAGGCCCTCGAAGGCAGTCTGGAAGGCGATTCGGCGGATCGCGACGTGTTCGTCTTCCTGCCGCCCAGCTACGCCACGGAGAAGGAGCGGCGTTACCCGGTAGTCTACGCATTGCACGGTTACTCGATCGGCGCCGAGCAGTGGACGCACGAGATCCATGTGCCGCAGACTATCGAAAGCGCTTTCGCCCTGGGCGCGAAAGAGATGATCGTGGTGCTGCCCGATTCGAAAACCGTGCACAACGGCTCCATGTATTCCAGCTCGGCGACTACCGGAGATTTCGAGCGGTTCGTCTCGCACGATCTGGTTGAATACATCGACGCGCACTACCGCACCATTTCGGCGCGCACCAGCCGCGGTCTGGTGGGCCATTCCATGGGCGGCTACGGCGCAACGCGCATCGGCATGAAGCACTCCGATGTGTTCGGCAGCCTGTACATCATGAGCCCGTGCTGCCTGTCGGCCCGTCCCATGGGCCCCGCGAACGCGGACCTGGAAAAGGTGGTGGCGGCTGCGAAGACGCCCGCGGATACGGCGAACCTGGGGTTTTTTCCGCGCGCTCAGCTGGCCACGGCGGCGGCCTGGTCGCCCGATCCGAAGAACCCGCCGTTCTATTTCGATCTGCCCACGAAGAATGGCGTGCCGCAGCCGGAGGTGCTCGCGAAATGGGCGGCGAATGCGCCGCTGGCGTTCATCGACCAGTACATCGGCAACCTGCGGCAGTATCGCGCCATCGCCATCGATGTAGGCGACCAGGATGGCTTGAAGGCCGACACCATCAAGCTGCATGAAGTGCTCGACACGTACGGGATCGTGAATAGCTTTGAGCTCTATCACGGTACTCACACCAGCGCGGTCGCCGATCGCTTCCAGAACCACGTCCTGCCGTTCTTCAGCGGCAATCTGTGCTCGGGCGCGAATTGCGAATGAGAAAACACGCGATGAGATCTCATGCTGTTCTTTTCCTGATGGGCGCTCTGGCGCTGCCCGGCGTAGCCCCCGCGCAGACTCGCATCGTGCGCGCCGACCTTTCCCAAGCGATCGGACCCCACACCAGCGTCCCGCTCCGCTGCATCGGCGCGGGCCGCGCCAACGAAGGCCTTCGGGCCGACTGGCAGCAGCAGCTTGCCACCGTCCAGCGCGAGATCGGCTTCGACTATATCCGCATGCACGGCGTCCTGCATGACGACATGGGTGTGTACAAAGAGGACAAGCACGGCAATTCCCAGTTCAATTTTCAGTACGTGGACGCGCTCTACGACGCCCTGCTCAAGATGCACATACGGCCTTTCGTGGAATTGTCGTTCATGCCCTCGGCGCTGGCCAGCGGCACGCGGACCATCTTCTGGTGGAAGGGCAACGTCACGCCGCCGAAGGATCCCGCGAAGTGGTCGGCGCTGATCCGCGCTTTTGTCGCGCATTACCGGGAGCGCTACGGCGCGGACGAAATCGGGAAATGGTATTTCGAAGTGTGGAACGAGCCGGACCTGCACAACGGATTCTTCACCGGAACGCTGGACGACTATCTCGCCCTCTATAAGAACACGGCCGAGGCGGTCAAGGCCGAGTGTCCAGCGTGTCGCGTGGGCGGGCCGGCTTCGGCGATCCCCTACGGGTTTGAAGAAGCGTTCGAGAAGTACGTGGCCGTTAACAACGTGCCCGCCGAGTTCGTCGCCACGCATTCCTATGGCGTAAAGCAGGGGTTCCTGGACGCCGACGGATCTTCCGGCACCATTCTCGATCCCGATCCCGACGCCGTGAGCGGCCGCATGCGGCACTCACGCGAATTGCTGGCGAAATCGGGCCGGCCCGGCATGGAGCTGCACTTCACCGAATGGAGCTCCGCCTACACGCCAAGCGACTTCATGCACGATCAGTATCACCAGGCCAGCTTCATTCTCGACAAGATCAAGCGCGCAGCGCCGTATGTGGACTCCATGTCGTACTGGACCTTCACCGACATCTTCGAAGAGGGCGGTCCCAGATTCGAGCCGTTCCACGGCGGATTCGGCCTGATGAATCTCGAGGGCATCCGCAAACCGGCTTACTTCGCCTACCGCTTCCTGCGGCAGCTTGGCGAGCAGGATGTCGAGACCAACGACCCGCAATCGTGGGTGACGCGTTCTTCGGACGGAAGTGTTCAGGCGCTCGTCTGGGACTACACGCCGATCGTTCCGCCAAAGGGCGAGAACGACCAGACTTACTACCGCAAGGATCTGCCGCCCGCGAACAAAGGCACACTGCGTATCCAGCTCGACCAGTTGCCCGCGGGGCGCTATCTTGTCAGCACGTACGCAATCGGTTATGAGCGCAACGATGCCTACACGGCATATCTGCGCATGGGCGCGCCGAGCCAGCTCACTCAGGCGCAGGTACAGGCGCTCGACAAAATCGCCAGCGGCGCTCCGCTGGAGCAGAGTGTGATCGAGCACCCCGGCGGCGCATTTGTTCGCGAGACTCCGCTTCGGGAAAACGACGTTTTTCTCGTGGCGCTAAGTCGGCTCTGACGCGGCCGGACAGCGACGGAGCGGACCTGTGCCGCGGCGCGGACTTCTCCGGCCTCCAGTCATGGAACCGGACGGTTCGCGTTCTCAAGCGCGGTCCACCCCGAGGCCCGGCCGATTCGATCGGGCGTCGATAGACCGAGGCACAACCGCAATCCACATTGGTGGAGCGTGAAATCGAAGCCCGGCGAGCTATTCCCATCCGCCGACCGCCGCGCGTCGCACGCGACGCGAAACCAACGCGAATCCATCCGCAAAAGACTTTGCCGGACGCCTGCGAACCGCTATTGCAGCAGGTCGACCTGGTACGGCGCCAGCGTGAGGGAGTCTTTGTACCGCTTGTTGGTAATAACTCCGCGCTTATCGCCCTCGATGGCCACCGTCTTAGTCTCCCCCGTGCTATTGACGTAAAGCGTGCGACCGTCCACGACTCTTGCATAAACGCCCGCGGGCGTTACCGGTCCGCGTTCGACGTTCAACTTCGCATACAGGCTCTCGACGAGCGGTCCCAGAATCGAGATCTGAGCGGGCGTCGCCAGATAGATCGCGTGGCCTTTGCCGTACTCATTGTCCGTGATCGCGGGCGAGGGCTCGGCGAGATTGGTGAAGCTCGCCAGCGTCCTGGCCGTGCGCGGCTCCAGCACCTCGTAATAGCTGTTCGACGCCTGCAGGGACTGGCCTGCAAATGAAACCACCGGCGGCGTTGCCGGCCGATAGAACTGCGCAGTGCGAATGCCGAATACATCGCTCAGGCGTCCGGGCAGGGGCGTATTGAACCATTGATTGTGCTCGTCAACCTTGGCGGAGAACGCCGTCATAATGACCGTGCCGCCGTCCTTCACAAAGTCCCGGATAGCCGTGGCGCTGGCCTCGTCCATGAGATAGTCGCCGGGAACGATTAACAGTTTGTAATCGATCGGATCGTAGGCGACGTTGATGATGGCGGCGTCGATATTGTCCTCAAAGAACGGCTGCACCGCGCTGTTCACCTGTTCCCTGTAAGGAGGGCTGTAGTAGTTTCTGACACTGGCGCCATTCGGCGGACGCGAGGCGATGGAGCTTTCGAAGGAGTAGGCGATCGCCACCTCCGGCTTGTGAAAGCGAGGGAAGCCGAGATTCTGCAGTTGCGCAAACTCCGCGGCGATCTGCCTGAACTCCTCGTACTTCCACGAGGGCGTGCCGTCGTGATCGAGCAGCCCGAAAAGCGCCTGCTCCTCGCCGCCCCGATGCGTGTTGAAGGTCCAGGCCAGGAAGGTCTGCCCATAGTTGAGCAGCCCCAGGTAGGCCCACATGCGAATGCTCCCCTTCGGCCCGCCGTAGGAGCCGGAGCCCCCGGTGATGAACTCGTTGAACCAGACTGGCGTCGGCAGATCGCCTTTGGTCAGCAGAGCGCCGACGACAGTATCGAGCGCCGTGCCGGGATAAAAGCCTTCCGCGCCGTAGGCGACGAACTTCTTGTAGGCCTTGAAGTAATCGAAGCCCCTGCGCGGAGCGTAATCCCAGAGGTTGGAAGCGGTGGGCACCCCGGGCGCATAGCGCTCGCGCACGGCATCGATCTCCAGCAGCGCGGCGATCGATTCATCCGACCAGAAACGGCGCAGATCCAGATAAGGCTCCGGCGCGCCGGGACCTTCGCCATAAGGCAGGTTGACCTCGTCGAAAGAGTTCAGATGTCTCGACCAGCGTTGGGTGGCCCACGCGGCGTTGAGGTTGGCGACGCCGCCGTAGCGCGCTTTCAGCCATTCGATGAAGCGTTGACGATCCGCCTCCGAATACGACATGCGGCCATCGCCGATCTCGTTGTCATAACCGAAGGCGATCAGCGCCGGGTGATGAGCATAGCGCCTGATGATCGCTTCGGCAAGCAGCTTCACATGCCGGCGATAGATCGGGTCGCTGATGTCCTCCATGTAGCGTTCGGCGGCGTGCAGCCTGGCGCCCTCCTGGCTGACCAGATCGACGGACGCGTACTTATGATGCAGCCAGACGGGCGCGGGCATGCCGCCGATGTCGAAGATCACCTTGATGCCCGCCCGATTCATCTGATCCATCACGCTGTCATAGAGCGCAAACTGAAAGCCACCCTCCGAGGGTTCGATCGAATCCCATGCCAGATCGCCGATCCGCGCCATCCTGAAGCCCGCGGCCTTCATCAGCGCGATGTCTCGTTTGATCTCGTCCGGCGAGCGGTCGACAGGCTGATAGCAGGTTCCCACGAAGAGCTGCCCTTTGCCGGGCCAGCCGGGATGAGCGGTCTGCGTCTGCGCACGAACCGCGAGGGCGCAAAGCAACAGCGCCAGAAGGATACGCGACATGATTCCACCATACTTTCTTTGATGCGCCTCCGGCGGCACGCTACTCGATCAGGTCACGAAAGGCAGGCTCCACGCCGGCTGCGCCCTTGATCGCCGGTGACACGCCCGGGCCCCCGAGTATCGTCACAACGCATTTCTGGCAGACCGATCATCGTTCCGATACATCCAACATCGCGGCGGCGGCGCTGCGCGGGCTTTCGCCCTGGCCACGGGGCCGCCGGGGCCGGGGCTGTGATAGGCTGCACTCATATGAGTTCCCGGCGGGCCTTTCTTGCGTCGCTCCCGGTAACCGCATCAGTTATCGCTTTCCAGCCGCGAGCCAGCGGGGCCTCCGATTTCTCGCCGCAACTGCAGCC
>Ga0326728_10000245_pt1 | contig 218543 bp, 222 predicted proteins | sample MB3enrmetagenome_FD_207602 | JGI IMG/M metagenome (GOLD analysis project Ga0326728, IMG submission 207602) | Lab enriched peat soil microbial communities from McLean, Ithaca, NY, United States - MB31MN | ecosystem: Environmental > Terrestrial > Soil > Wetlands > Peat | place: USA: New York...
CCCTGTGAGCGCTCCTCTCGGTCAGGGAGGTTGGTTACCGGTCCCTTCGAGAGGAGCGCCCTGCTTCTGTGCTCAGGGGTTCAAAACCTCAATCCCGTTTTCGGTCAAAAGCTCGATCCCGTTTCCAACAAGTGTGGCCGCCGATACTTGCCGGTGCGCGGGTCGCGCGTCAGCGCGCCGTCGCCGTAGTCCACCTGCATCTCCTGACCGGGGGCGGTCTCGTACCGGCAACTGACCTTCGGCGTGTCCTTGCGCAGCTTTCGGGCAAGCCGCTTGACGGCTTGGTAGGAGCCGGTGTAGCCGTGGTGCTCGACGAGGTCTTGGTAGATCGCCGTAGCGTTGCGCCGCTTGTCGAGTTCGGCGGCGATGAAGCTGCGGTGCGGCTCGGCGGTGCTGCGCGTCGGAGACGACTCGGTGGACACTTTGGCTGAAACCGTCCGGTCCGTCAAGCCTTCCGCCGAGGGCGCTGGGTCGGTGGTCACTTCGGTCGCGGTGGTACGTTTTGGCCCCAACCCGGCTTCCCGGCGAACGCGCCGGATCGCCGATCGGTGATGCCCCGTCTCACGTGCGATGCGACGCTCGCTCCATCCGCGGCGCAACAGGCTCAAAATCCCCTTCTCATCGGTCATGCTCAGCTTGTTCACAGCGTCGGACTTGCGACGCCGGCCTAGGCATGCCCGGGTTGGGTCAGGCGGACTGGTACGTTTTCAAGTGTCCACCGACCCCTGGTACGCTTTCACGTGACCGAGGCCGGTACGTTCTGAGTGACCGCCGAGGGAGAAATGGCGGTGGCTGCGCGATGCGACTTTGAGAGCAGGCTTAATTGGGATTCGTACGCTCGTCGGCTCGAGGAGATAATTTCAGAGACGTACGTGTCATCGCGGTCCTCTATTGTCGGCCGTCGGCTTGCTACAGGCGCTACAGCGACAAATCCGAGTTTAGCTCGTTCACGTTGACTACTGGGCCGGCCGGATCGTCCTTGGCGCACGTCGCCGTTCCGGTCAACTCCAGCATCGATCGCCTACCGGAGCTGGGCGTGGGGTGCATGGGGAATCCATATTGTAAAATCATATTAGCGATCTGACGGTCGTTTTCAACACGGTTCACGGAGTACAGTGTCAGCCGTTGCGAATTCAACCAATGGATCAGCCGTCGTCGACGACCAACCTTACGGAATCGAGCGCCGTTCAGGGCAGCCATCCAATACAGCCAGACATCATCTGCCGTTGGACAAAGAGTTAGAAAGATGTCGGCGCGATGTACGTCCTGGTGGAAGATGCCGGGCTCGTAAAGCGCTCCCCCCCCAGTAGTTGGAAATAGTAAGCGCTCGGACCCGGTGCTGTCGACGTCCAACTGCCATTGGTGATAAGGCAGAGGTAGGCCACGGTCATCCAGTCGAATGCGGTGCCCTCTCGCGCAGAGAACCTCTTTTTGGCCTGGGCGATATGCGTTTACGAGCTCCCTAAGCCAGTGACGAGGATAATAAACGTCGTCATCGGCGGTTACGAGAAAGGCCCCGGGCGCGTGCTCAATAGCGGGAATGATCTTTTTGTAGGATCGGAGGTTGTGGCAGCGGCGGACCTCTACTCCGTTCCCTTGCAGGCGGCGGACGTTTTCCGGCAGCGATGGGAGATCCTCTTCGGCGATCCAGAGATAAATGTGATCCGGCAGCATGCTTTGCGCGAGCAGACTTGCTAGCGTGAGAGCTAGGGTTGGATATCGCGCAGGATAGGACGTCAGCGTGACGATCAAGGGGCTTGACAGCTTGTGGGGAATCGCGCTGCGCCGATACCATCGCCAAGAAAGATGCGTATAAAGGGCCGTGGCCATGGCGATACCACCCTTGGCAAGGGCGCGAGCGTATCGTGCGGCATTCAAGTTACGGCACCTTGAGCAAAACGGCGCTTGATGGAGGCACGTCGACACTTAAGGTGGCACCGACGAGTTCAGGCGAACAACTCCGCTCTGGGGAGCAGGCTCCGTTAAGTGCTGCGCTGCTGCCTCCCAAAGTAATTCCAGTCGGCGCATCCAGCCCCGGTCCGGCAAGCACGAGTACCGCCGCGCGTGAACCAAGGGCGCCGAGATTGATCGTAGCGGCAGCTGTAACAGTTGGATCCTTGTTCACGACAACGATATACGTTAATCGATCATTACCGGCGATCGAATAGCAAGACAAATTGGGCATTGTCGAGACCCTTACAGCGTACATCGGGACTGGTGCAATCTGCGCTACAAGCAGCATAGCGTAATAAAGGAAATGAATTCGCCTATTCGATGTCTAGCCCCGGCGGGGATCACTCCAGCGCGTCTCTACGCCCGCAAACTGGACTTCAAAGACGGACAGAGGCTTCTTAGCATTTATTATTTGTCGCGGCATAGATACGAATCCACTGTGCCCAAAGATATTGAGGCCATGGGTTTCCCGAATACGCTGCGCCTCTTGGGTCCAGGTATGATCCGGGTTTCCCAATTTGAAACATAAGCATTACCATTTTGTCAGCTGCCCCCTGCGTCCAGTCCGGGCCATCTTTGTGAGATTCATTAACCGGCTTACCGTCCACGAAGTAAGTTTCCGATCCCGGAACCAGCAACACACCGTAGTCATGGTATGCGGCTTGTGGAGATTTGCTGGCAGTCCAGGTGAAGAGACCACTACTCGGCCAATCCTTATTTGCGCCGTTGTGTCCCGTAGAATACTGATGGGACTGCTGATTCATAGTATTGCCATAAATACCCAGCATCTCCATTACGTCTAGTTCAAAATCTTCTCTTTGGCCATTCGGCGCAGCGGGTTCGCCAAAATCTGCTTGCATCCAGAAAGCGGGCCAAAGCCCTGGCAAGTATGGCGGAAGACGCAGGCGCGCAACGAAAAACCCGTATTGCAGGTCAATATTTGTTACAAGCGCTCCGGCATAGTAATCGACTCCGTCGTAGTACTTGAAAAGCGATGTCCCTTGCGGGATTTCAGCTCCAGGACTACTGGCATAGTAAGTATGAACATCGGTCAATGTCCATGTATTGCTGCCAAGGCCACTCGACAGTTTTCCATTCCATGCTGGGCCTTTGTGAAACCTGTAGTATCCCGTCCCGATGCGATCCCCTATACTCACGCCAGGGGGACGCGCCGTTGACACTCGAAGTGTCAACGAGCCGCCATCAGTTGGGAGAACTGCGCCGGCCGCGGTCGCGGAGATCGCGTACAAGTGGTCTTGAAACATTTCGGGGTTGTAGTGCGGATATTCGGCTAGCGGTTGAACAGAAATTCTCAGCCCTCGGCGCGACGGTGACACTGCGCTGTCGTTCGCAATCGTAAGGGGGAAGGTGCCATATCCGTCGCTCGGCTGCCCCCAAATGGTGTCACTATCTGGCTGGAAGAGTCCATAATCCGGTTTATAGCCTGCCCATTTAAGCCCAGGTGGTGTCGTCTTAACGTGATCTCCGCCCCAATATGTTGTGTTGAGCCCGTCCGTCTCGAACTCGCCCACTTTAGCTGGCAGCACGTTGCCGAGATATTTCCGGCCATAGATACAGGCGGATTTTACGTCGTAAGTAATAGCCCCACTCGGCGAAGTTGTTGCAACACGAACGAGACTTTGCCCGCGGGCCGCCAACCGATGTGTGACTTCGAATGATCCTGTTGTGATCCCCAATAATGCCAGTACGATCAAGGCCATAGAAGCGCGTCCCATAAGCCTACTTACGTGTCACCCTCGAAACATCTCTCAGTTTTGTGCCCCCTTCAGGTTCGGGGCTTCGGTAGCTTATCACCTTATGACTACCGCGGCAGGCGCGGCACGAAGCCACCTGGAGTTGGCAACAGCGAGAGTCGCCATGCGACGTGCTGATCGTCTTTAGTTGGCCTGCTGCAAACTCTTCTTCGATGCGATGAACTTCCGCCGCGTTTCCCCGCGTTAGACTACGTGTGGACTTGCCAGCGTGAAGCTGGACACCGCAAAACGGGTGATCACTTCTGGATCGCGTCCGGCGGAGTGCTGCACGACGCTCGGCGGGCTGCGGGGTAAGGATCTGGCGCGATTACGGCCGGTGCGTCGATTCCTCCTTTTCCGCGGCGGCATTTTCGCCGGCGCACGGGAGGAGTGGGAGGCGGATCGAGCACACCGCGGGCACATCTGGTTCGTTGAGAATACCCCGACTGGCCCCTCGTAACAGCGTGGCGCCCCCGCTACAACACCCTCCGCGCTTTCACGTCGAGATGGGCGTCGAGCAGGGCGAGGGTAAGCGCGGGGGCGGGGACGTCGACGACGAGGATCGGCGTTTCGCATTTAGGTACTTGCGATGGACCTTCAGGGCCTCGATCCTGAAGCACTTGAACTCGTCAGCGGCTCGCTCACGTTACAACAATCCTCGTGCCTTCACGTCGAGGTAGGCGTCGAGCAGCGCGACGGTGAGCGCGGGGGCGGGGACGTCGACGACGAGGATGCCGCGCGAGCGCAGGACGGCGATCGCGCGCTCGCGCTCGTCGGCCAGGGTCATGGCGACGCTCGCGCGGTAGGCGGCGCGTGGGCTCGCGGGCGGCTCGGCCAGCGCCTGGGCGATCGCGGCGTCGTTCATCAGCACGCACATCACGAGATGGCGCGGGACGAGCGTGGCCAGGCCCGCCAGCACGGCGCTCGAGGCGACCGGGTCGAACATGTCCGTGAAGAGCACGATCAGGCTGCGCTTGGCGTAGCGCTGCTTGAGCGCGGCGAAGGTCGTCTCGTAGTCCGGCTCCTCGAGGCGCGGCTGCAGGTCGTAGGCCTCCCGGGCGAGCGCGTTGACGTGCGCGGCTCCGCGGCGCGGCGCGATCGAGAGCAGCGGCGCGGCGGCGAACGCGATCAGGCCGACGTTGTCGTCGGCGGCCTGCGCCACGTGCGCCACCGAGAGCGCGGCGGTCAGCGCGTAGTCGAACTTGCGCTGCGGGCCGATCCGCGGCGTCATCAGCCGGCCGCAGTCGAGCGCGACGATCACCTGCTGGCTGCGCTCCACCTCGTACTGCGCGACCATCGTGCGGCCGCGGCGCGCCGTCGCCTTCCAATCGATGCTGCGAAACGCGTCGCCGGGCAGGTACTCGCGCAGGCTCTCGAAGTCCGTGCCGATTCCGCGCATCCGCAGCTTGCGCAGCCCGGCGCCGAGCAGGGTGCTGCGCCGCGCGAGCGTGCCGTACTCTTCGATCGCCGCCAGATCAGGGAAGACGCGGACTGTCTCGGCCGCCTCGGCCGCGAAGCGCCGCCGCAGCAGGCCGATCCGGTTCTCGACCCACAGGTATACCGTCCCGAAGGCCGCCGGGCCGCGCTCGCGCGCGAGGAAGCCGGGCTCGAGCGTCGCCGCGGCCCGCGCCCCCAGGCGCGCTTCGAGCGTCTCGCGCTAGAAGTCGATCGTCGGCAGCGGCGTCTCGACCAAGCCGAGCCGGATCGCGTCGGCGGCCCGGTTCTCGACGTCGTAGATCGTCTTATTCGGCCGGCGCAGCGCGACGAAGCCGATCGGCCGGCGCACGACCCGCAAGAGGCGCGGCGACGGGCCGAGGAGCGCGTCGGCCGCCGCCAGCGCGACGAAGGCCGCGGCCCCGCACGCGACCGTCCACACGAGCGCCGGCACGACGCTTGCGACCGCGAGCACGAGCGCGAGGCCGAGCAGCGCCCACACCCCGCGCGCCGAGAGCCACACGCTGGGGAGGCGAACCGGATCACGCCGGCGCGGCGCGCGAGGCATCGTTGCGACGAGCCTCGGCGGCGTACGTGCCGCGCTGATCAACGTAAACTATCGCTTCTTAGCGACGGCCCTGGTGTCGGAGCAGCGAATCTCGCGAGCATCGGACTCATCGTCGCGCTGCATTGCGACCCGGCATCTTCGCCCTTGTTCTCAGATCCATGCTTGGCCTCTTCGCGCAGTTGCTTATGCAGGTCCCCTCGATGCTGCAGCACCGCCTTTACCGGTTCGTGCTCGATTTGCGCCATCCCGGACTGGCGAAAACCTGGGCGGTGCTCGTACCGGTCGTCGTCGGCTCCGGGGCCGGCAGATCAATATCGCCTTTGACCGGTACTTTGCTTCCACGCTGAGCGCGGGCTCGACGGCCGGTTTGGGGTCGTCATAGCCTTCACCTCGTACTCTTTGCCGATCTGCCGTCGCACGCGCATCAAATCTGTCCGGCTTTTGCAAGCATAGGAGAGATCGTATTCGGACGACACGATTTTGCCATGCTCTGCCATGCCCGATAATAGGTAGTGTAGAGCGTTTCTGGCGTAAGTACCGGATTCCCGAGGTACGACGATCTTCCGTTGGTCCCGGTGCCAACCTGAATGACCATCATTGCCGACATGCTTCCAGTCGTCGTGTTAGGCAACACTTGAGATCTTGCTTCTCGATCGATGTAGAATGTCACCCCGGACGATGTCCACAGCAATCCATAGGTATGATACGCTGAGCCGAATGTCGCGTTGTCTACGTGAACGTACTGAGACCCATTCGGCGCGAGCTGATCCGTCTGTCCCACGTAGTTGCCGCCATTAAGAGAGCTCGCCCCGAACCACTCGTAAATGTCATATTCTGGTGCGGTGTAGGGCGGGATGCGAGAGCTTGCTGTATTGTTATTGTGATACAGCCAGAATGCCGGCCACATGCCAGAAACAGCCGGTATCTTTTCGTTGACCTCAAAGTATCCGTATGTGATCGGTGGTCCAGTAAGAACCCCCGACCCCCAATGGCGCGGCGTGCCGTCTGGTGGGGTAATCGGCGTGGCAAGCGGAGCGGTCGTAATTCCCAGGTATCCGTTGCCGATGCTGAACGGGTCGATGAACGGGGAAAGTGTCGGGTCGAGATAGTACGCGTCATCCGACCCCGGATTATTGCTTCTACCGCCCCATGATGTTTCCGTCGACCACGTGATCTGTGTGCCTGACGTCTGCGTAACTGGAACTATATTCGGCGACGTCAACAGCACAGTATCCTTAGCGAACTCGTCGTCCTGCGCGAGCGCATACTGCTCACCAGAAACGCATATCGCTCCTACCCGAGCTAGCGCAGGGATTGCAGATGGAGCCGGCGACCCGTTTCCGATGCTACCGGGGGTTGCAGACGGAGACGGTGACACGTTCCGGATGCTACCAGGGGTTGCAGACGGAGACGCTGACACATTCCCGATGCTACTTGGCCCAGTTGCCGCTTCCGGCAAGTTGCTTCCGCTGCAACCACTGGCGACGCAAATTGCAATTGCAAGGAGCACGCAGAGCGATCGCTGATCCTGAAGCGCAAGCGCTTGGCAGCTTTGGCTCTTGGCTCGGCGAGTCACAACTTCTTTGGAACTCATGGCTCGGCGTTCGGACACTAAAGGCGGCGACGTTAGGACTTCGTGAGAAATGTCACATTAGGTGGCCGAAGTGCCGGCGAGATAGGCGAGCGACGCCGGTTGAAGAGCCGATTCAGCGGCTTTCCCGGCGACGAGCCCGCGGCGCACGTCGAGCATCATGCTCTGCGCGACGCCGTCGACCGCCGGCCACAAACAGCCCAGGACCGCGCGTGCGCCGGCCATGTTGAAGGCCGCCCGCAAGCCCAGCAGGTCATCCCCGGCAGTTCCTTCATCCCGCGGGCGCTGGTCGCGCGTTCCGCCGAGTTGCAGGCGCTCAGCACGACGAGGTCGGCGGCGACTGAGAGCTGCGAGATTTCCAGTCCGTCCAGGGGCCGTCGAATAGGGCGATGGACGACTCCGGCGGGACGTCGCCGAGCACGCTCTGTCCGCGCGTCGCAAGATGCACCCATCGGAATTGCGAGCGTGCCGGCATCGGACATGCGCCGCAATTCCGCCCGCACCACCTCTTCGTCGCGCAGCACGACGAATACCGGCTTGCCCGTGAAGGGCCGCGAGCCCCTCGATTTCCTCGCCGACGAATGTTCTTGTTCCTCCGGTTTCTCGACCGGAGCGGCGGTCAGCTCGCCAACCCTGCGCATGAGATCGTCGAGCTTCGCGCGCTCCTCGTCGTCGAGCGCCACGTGCTCGACCGTCGTGCGCGTCCCATCGATCGCGACGACGAGCAGGTCGCGAGGCGAGAGCCACAAGCTAGTAGGAGAGCATGGCTTCATCGGGCTCGAGGGCCTCCTACAAGGCGTCGAGCGAGAAGACGGGGAGCTCGCCGTCGCTCTTGGCGCGGGCGCGCCGACCGTCATGAGATCCCAGATCCGCCGGCGTCGAGCGAGCCGCTCCGGCATTGCATCCCGTTCGCTTTGGTTCGGAGATCGCGCGAAAACGCTCTTGGAGGTTCGGACTCGCACCGCTCATCGTGCTTTCGAGAGTTCCATCCGGTCGAGCATCGTCTCACGGTCGCCGAGCTTCCAGGCGGCCGCGACGGCCCCAGCGATTCACGTTCCCCCGATCTCGCAGGAAGGCTGACTGCAAGCACGGATTCAGGTACGCCTGCGCGATCTTCGCGAGGATGGTCGCACGCGCTTCGCGCTTCGGCGCGCTGTCGGCGGCTGCGGCGGGCCCGCCGAAGCCGCGGTCGACGCCGCCCAGAGCCTCCGGAGGACGTCGCTCGCATCGGCCGCCCGATCCATGGCCAAGAGGACATCGGCCTGCAGGGTTGTTGCGATCACGACGTGGCCAAGCTGGTTGAGTTCGCCCGCAGCCTTCTTGAGACGGATCGACTCTGCGAGGAGCGCCGGAAGCGCGACGAGATCGCCATTAGCGCGACCGCTGCCGCTGCGCCGCCCAGTTCTGCCCTGGCGGCATTCAAACCGCTGTCGACATCCAGAATGGCGTCTCTGGCCAGGCGCGCGTCGGCTTCCGCCTTGGCCAGCGCTTCTTCGAACGCGAGACTCCAGCCGAGGTTCGCGTCCACGTCCGTCTCCAATCCACCCCGCGACCGCCGCCGCGTCCTCGCGCTCGGCGGGAGCAAAGCAGAGCGCGGCTTCGAGCGTGCCCGTCGCTTCCTCGATCAGTCGCCGCGCCCCAAGCCGGTCACCTGCGAAGGACGACTGCTTCAGCAGCCCGACCAGCGCATCGGCCTCGTCGAACGATCCGCGCGCCGTCTCCGTTCCGGCGAGAACTTTGAGGCTCGCTTGCAGCGACCCGTCGATGTCTCCGCTCGCGAGCCTGCGCAGCGCGCCGATACGCTGGCGGCAATAGAGCGCGTCCTTGTCGCGCTCGTGGATGTCGTACGCTTCAGCGGTGGGGCTATACCACGCCTCGGCGCCGGCGAAGTGCGCCGAGCGGATTATTGCCGACATGCGGTATATGAAAAGAGCCGGCGCGCCGCGTCACGGCCGCCATCAGCGAGTGCGCCCGGGCCGCTTGACGCATAGCGCATAAAAGTTTGGAGGAGACCATGCCTAATCCAGGGCAGCCCACGATCAGCTTGGGCGCAACGGGCGATGTCGTGAAGCGCTTGGAGCGCGCGCTGCGCCGCACGCCGAACGAGGGACTGACGGTCGACGGGATCTTCGGCGCGCAGGTCGAGACCGCGGTCAAGGAATTCCAGCAAGGCGCGGGCCTGACCGTCGACGGGATCGTCGGGCCGCTGACCTGGGCCGCGCTGCCCGATGGCGGCCCGATGCCGACGCTTCAAGGCGGATCGACGGGCCCGGTCGTGACGAGCCTGCAGAATCTCCTGACGAACGGCGCGCCCGGCCAGTGGGTCACCACGCCGCTCGGCGTCGACGGAATCTTCGGGCCGAACACGCAGGCCTCCGTCGAGGCCTTTCAGGCCTGGGGCGGCGTCACCGTCGACGGCATCGTCGGCGACGAGACCTGGTCCGTCTCGCTGCACGCCGCGAGTGCCACGCTCGAGACCGCCGTCGGCCTCGGCTTCGTCATCGGCTGAGCCACCTTCGGCCTAGGGCTTCCTCGTCGGCTGAGCCGCTTTCGGCCGCACACTGGGCCAGCGAGCGTTCCTTTCTGAACCCGCCTTCAGTCGTGAAGAGGGTTCAGGCGCTTCGTTAACCGGCCAGCCCGGTCACATGAAAAGCGCTTAGCTCGAGAGGCCTCGACGCACCGAGGTCCCGAGATGCAATCCTGCTGCAAGCGAGGAATGGTCCCGCCATGGCTGTTGCCGCCGAGCGGCTCCACCGCATCACCACCGACGTCTACGAGCGCATGGCCGCGAGCGGCTTCCTGCCGGAGCGCGGCGTCGAGCTCATCGACGGCCTAGTCCTCGAGATGAGCCCCAAGGGCGATCGGCACAGCTATGCCGTCAGCGAGCTATCGGCACAGCTAGGCGACCAGCGCCGGGGGCGTTACGTGGTGAACGCCGCTAGCCTGAGTTTACGTCTCGGTCCGCACGACGAGCCCGAGCCCGACATCGCGCTTGCTCGCGCGACCCGGAACTACGCTCGCGAAAGGCCGCGGGCCGATGAGATCGCACTGATCGTTGAAGTCGCCGACACGTCCCTCGCGTTCGACTTAGGCGAGAAGAGCGCGAAGTATGCCGGCGCCGGGATCCCGGAGTATTGGGTCGTCGACTTGCAAGCGAATGTGTTCCACGTCCTACGCCATCCCAGCGGCGACGAGTACGCCGATCGCCGCACGGCGCTAGCCGGCGACACGATCTCGCCGGCAGAATACCCGGACGTCGCAATCGACGTCGCGGCCGTCCTCGGAGAAGCCTCATAGGACCGCCGCCGCGACCCGCGACCCAGCCGAGGAAGCGCCTCAACCCATAATACCCGCCGGCCGGCAGAGCGGTTCATGGCGAACTGACCTTCGATCTCAGCGAAGCCTTTCGGGCAGAGCAAAGGGCCGATTGGAGCTCTTTCGGAGCAGCCCGTCGTCGTGAAAGCTTCTCGACCGCATGTTCGATGGAAGCGACGGACGGATGCAATCGTGCGCCGAGCGAGGTATGATTCCGTTATGGCTATTGCCGCCGATCGGCTCCACCGCATCACTACTGACGTGTACGAGCGCATGGCTGCGAGCGGTTTTCTGCCAGAGGGCGGCGTCGAGCTCATCGACGGCCTGGTTCTGGAGATGAGCCGAGCCCCAAAGGCGACTGGCACGCCTACGCCGTCAGCTGCCTGACGAAGCACGTTGTTCTTCAATCCCTGGATCGCTTCGAAGTGTACGCCGACAGCCTGAGTTTACGCCTCGGCCCGCACGACGAGCCCGAGCCCGACGTCGCGCTCGCTCGCGCGACCCGGAGCTACGCCCGCGAGAGGCCGCGAGCCGATGAGATCGCGCTGATCGTTGAAGTCGCCGATACATCCCTCGCATTCGACCTGGGCGAGAAGAGCGCGAAGTATGCCGGCGCCGGGATCCCGGAATATTGGGTCGTCGACCTACAAGCGAATGTGGTCCACGTCTTGCGGAGTCCGATCGGCGACGAGTACGCCGATCGCCGTACCGCGCTAGCCGGCGACACGATCTCGCCGGCGGAATACCCGGACGTCGCAATCGACGTCGCGCTCGTCCTCGGCGAAGGCTAGGACGGCCCCCGCAACCCACGACTTACTCGACTCGAGGAAGCGTCTCAGCTTCCGACCTCCATCGACTCCGGCGGCACGCTACTGTGTTCGGGGCAAGCGATTTGACAACGCCAGCCCGGCTCAGATTGAGCCCTTGCTCGGCAGGTCATCTGCCGGCCTGCAGCCTACCGCCTTCCCTCGTAAGACTGACCTCGGCGCACGTCGTGCAGATGGGCGGCAACGCGTCGCTCACGAAATGATCGCATGAGGGGAGTAGCGTTTGATGGCACGTGAGATGACAGCCGAGCTTAAACCGCGCAAGATCAGCGTCGCCGAATACCGCCGAATGGCCGAGGTCGGCATCCTCGATTCGGACGAACGGGTCGAGTTGCTCGACGGCGTCATCGTCGAGATGAGCCCGATCGGTATGCCGCACTGGCGGCTCCACGGGCGAATCGTGGAATACCTGGTGCGGCGGCTCGGCAGTCGCGGCTTCGTCGCCGGGCAGGCCTCGGTCGCTCTCGGCGAGTTCAACGAGCCGCAGCCCGACATCCTCATCGTGCCGCCCGAGCAGGAGCGGCTCGACGCGCCGGAGCCGCGCCCGGACGAGATCTGGGCCGTGGTCGAGATCGCGGACAGTTCGTTGTTGAAGGATACCGGCCCGAAACGCGCGCTGTACGAACGCTTCGAAATTCGGGACTATCTCGTCGCCGACGTCGGCGGCGCCCGACTCCTGCGCTACGCGCCGCGCAGCTCCGGCTCGTACGGCGAGCCCGCCGTACTCGGGCACGGCGACCGGTTTCGGCTGGCCGCGATCCCGGACGTCGAGCTCGAAGCCGGCGCGTTCCTTCCTCCTCCTTAGCACGCGGCGTAGACGCCGGACTTCACGTCCCCTTGGTGCGCTTGTGCCGTGGTGCTATACTGAACTCAATGCCAAAAGCGCGAGAACGTTCGAAGTCGCAACTGAAACGCATCGGTCCTAGCGGCCAGATCGCTCTGGGTAAGGAATTCGCTGGCCGCACGGCTGTGGTCGAGGAAATAGAGCAAGGCGTGTGGGTCGTCAAACTCGGTCAGTTCGTCCCAGATAGTGAACGCTGGCTCTGGCAGAATGACGTTCAAGACTCCCTCGAGCGGGCCGAGGCATACGCATCAGCTCATCCTGCCCAAGCCTCCGACCTCGATGCGCTGGAGCAGGAAGCTCGTTTGCCGCACTCGAGTCGCGGTGTCGCCGGCGGATAACGATGCGGTCCGCTTGGACCTCAATAATCCTGAGTTTCAGCGTGCATTTTCCGCGCTCGAGAAAAGACCAGATCACGAGTGTCGTGGGAACCCTGCGCAAGCTCAGCCGCATGACGTGGTCTCAGATTTACGCCGATCGCGGACTAAATTGGGAGTTGATCCACTCGTACACCGGTCCGAAGAGCGAGAAGCGCTACAGCCTGCGCGTCGGAAAAGGATTCCGCGCGATCGCATTTCGCGATGGGGTGTGGCTGCGAGTCTTAGGACTCTATCCCGATCACGATTCCGCGTACGGGAAGCGTTGAGCGGCGGTCGACTCGAACTCGCTGATCCCGATGTCGCGGCCTGCAAGGCGCGGTCGGCCGCGGCGTGGCACTCAAGTCGGGCGACCCATTAAGTAGAAGGCTCCCCAGGCGCGAAATTGCGGAAAGCGCTGCGAGTCTTGGCTTGCGCGGCTGCGAAGGCGTTGCGCTGCGAGGCGCCGCCTTCGATGGCTGTGTAGAAGGCCGGGAAGAACGTCGCTGCGGCAGGTCTTTCGACGGGCCAGAGGGTCGCGACGATCGTCTGCACTCCCGCAAGGAAGAAGGTCGCGGGCAAGCCGCGCAGGTTGTCGCCCAGGTCGTAGCGTCCGAGCGCGGTCTCGCACGCGCTGAGCGTCAGCAGCTCGAGACCACGTAAGTCCAGCGCGAGGATCTCGTAAGCGTGAAGCCTGCCGTCGTCGCCCGCTCCGTCGTCGGCGCAGAAGATCGTTTGAAAGCCCGGCGCGACGACCGCGTGCCGCCCGTGGGTGGAAATGTGCGCGTAACGTGAACGCCCGAGCGCGGCGAGCACGGCGGATTTCGTCGCCGCATCGTCGAGAATCGGCGCGACGCCCAGCGTTGCTGCGACCGCCGCCGCTTCGCTGGCGGAGCTCTTAATCGGCGGCAGCCCGAAGCGGTTCGGCTTCGCGAACGTCAAGCCGATGACGGCCCGGCCGGTCTTCGGCGGTGAACTTGCCGCCGCGCTCGGCGCGAGGAGAAAACCGAGCGACGGCGCGACGTCGATCGTCCAGTCGTCGGCCAGCGGATGCGCCGGACCACCCAAGAGCGGCCAAGGATAGAAGTGCTGCGCGCAATTCGCTCAGACGCTCGACGAACGGGCCGAGGAGGCGCCGCAAATCCGAAGCCAAGCCTTCTCCTGCCTCGCGATCGACGACGCGTGGCCCGGGTTCCGCGCAGACTTGCGAGCGCCGCTCTTGGATGACGAATGCGAGCGGCGGCATCAGCGCCTCGAGGCCACTGCCCAAATCGACGCTGACGAGCCCCGCGGGAAACGGCTCCACGACGGAGGTGACGGCGACCTCCTCTTTCGTCACGAGCATGACCGTCGTCGCGATCTGCCCGTCGGGCGAAGCGCCGAGAAAATACTGCAGGACGATCGTCTGCTCGTCGAGTGCGCCGCGAAGCTCCTCGAGGGTGAACGCTCCCCGCCGGCGTTCCGCAGCGCTCGCGGCCAAAAGGCCTTCGATCCGCGCATCGAAGGCGCGCTGCAGGTTGCGCAGGCGCTCCTCGGGCCGCGCCCCGTCCTCGCGTTCTTCGACTTCCACGAACGAGGCGAGGAGCATCTCCTCGCCGTTGAGAGCCTCGAGTTGGGGCCCGATCGAGCGCTCGATCTCGGCGATTCGCGCGAGCAGCGCATGGGCCTGGTCGTCGTCTTCGGGGCGAACCTGCACGCCTGCGCGAAGCGCCGCACCGAGGCGCGTCCCGGTGCCGGCGAGCATCAGCGAGCCGTAGGCGCGCGCGTTGACCTCGCCGCTGCGCATCATGCCGGCCATCGCCTTCGTGCTGATGGAGCGCACGAGCCGCAGCGCCGTTTCGCCGAGCGCGGCCTCGAAGCGCAGCGCGCAGGCTAGCACGACGATGGCGAGCGCCACGTCGACGCCCGGCCCCGCGCGCGAGGCGAGGTCGTCAATCTGCGTCGCGAACGTCAGCGCTTCGTCGCGAAAGCCGCGATCGAGACAGTAGGAGAGCGCGAGTCCGTCGTTCTCGATCGCCTCCGCCCATCGCTCGGCCGCCACGGCGTTGCTCGCGAGCCCGGCGACGAGAATGTAACGCAGGTATTCCAACGCGTCGGCGTGCCCGGACGCGAAGTCGGGACGGGCGGCGACGAGGCGATCGAGTGCGGCGAGCGCGTCGCCCTCGCGCCGTTCGCCCTGCGCTTGCGCGACGAGCTGCACCAGTGCCGCCGGCGAGTCCGCTCCCGTCGCGCTCGAATACGTCGCGAAGAGCTCGAGTTCGCGGTTCCAGAATTGGCGCTGCGCTTCCGAGCTGCCGTGCGCGGCGACGAGCCCGCGATATTTCTCCACGAAGGCGAGCCCGTCCGTGGAACCGAGCCGGGTCAGCAGCAGCAACGAATCGAGGACGGCCTGCACCGCGCGCTCCGGCCCGGCGCGTTCGAGTAACTCCTCGGGCGCCGGCAATGCCAGAATCCGGTGCTCCGCTTGCGCCGGCTCGATCTCGCCCTTTTCGATTGCGATCGAAAGCGCCATCAGCGTGATCGCTGGGTCGCCGTCGGCCGGAACCTGCACCGAGGGCAGCTCGGGGGCGACGTCGCGCCCGTTCGCCGCCGAGCTGAAGCCGAGCGCGGCTTGCAGCGCGAGGGCCTGCGCCAGCGCTTTCTGCGCCCTCGGCAGCGAATCGCCAATCTGCTTCGCGACCGCCTCGTTGAGGTGCGCGATCGCCGTTGCGAGCGCTCGTTCGGGAGCGGGCATCGCGAGTTCGTCGGAGGGTATGGACGCGGCGGCCGGCCCCAACTGCGCGAGCAGTCGGCTCCGCCAAGCGTTGAGCGACCGCCCGTAGTTGGCGACGTCGCCGCCGAAAAAATACGGGTCGAGGTGGAGCACGCCCAGCTGGAAGGCGAGTTCGCCCGGGGGCCACAGCTCGAGCCGCTCCGGCCGCGTTTCGAGCCAGGCGCCGGCCTCGGTCGCGCGCCGATAGATGCGGCCGTCCGGGACGTCGATGAGGGCCGGCGTCGCCGCGGTGATGTAGTCCATGCTCGCCCGCGTCCGTGCTCGCAGCGCCTCGGGGTTCTCTTCCGCGGCTTCGGTCGCGGCGAGCAGCAGCGTCTGGAGGCTCAACGCCTCGCGCGGCTTCTGCGCGAGGAGGCTCAGCGCGTAGGCCGAGAGGGGACGGACGTACGGGTACGCGATCGGATCGACCACGTCGGCCGCCGTCGCCCGGCGCAGCGCCTCCTCGAGCGAAATCTCGCCGCGCAGCAGCGCCTGCCAGGCGGCTTCGATCGGACTGACGCCGAGCGGATAGGGCCGGCCCGCGTCGAGCTGGGCCCTGAACGAGACGAGTTCCTGCAGCGCGGACGAGGTGTCGCCGTCGCTCAGCGTCGCGCGAATCGCCGCCAGCGCCGCGTTCGCGAGGATCGCCGGGTGCGCGAGGATGAAGGTCGGTTTGCCGTCGCTGCTTTGCCGTGCGTACTCCGCGAACAGCGCAACGGCGTTTTCGGCAGCGGTCACGTCAGGTCGAACGTGACCGAGGGCTGCTGCCCGAACCGCGCGCGATACGTCCCGCCGAGCAGGCCTTCTTTGCGCGCGACGTTCGCCAGCAGCGTGATCGCGCCGTGTCCGCCCTTCTTGCCGGTTCGCACGATCAGCTGCAGGCGTTGCAACCCGCTGAGCCGTTGCGCTGCGGTTTGCGTGAATTCCCACGACGGGTCCGACAGCCCCTCGTTGAGCGCTTCGACGAAGATCAGCGAAGTCGGCATCTTCATCTCGTCGCTGCCTTTCGCGCTGAGAAACTTGAAATCGACGCCGAGCTCGAAGCCCTGAGTGATCTCGACGGCGTGATCCGAGCGCAACGGGTCGAGCGACAGGGCAATCGGCGCCGCCTCGTCGCCGTCGGCCGACAAATTCCCGAGCACCCACGCCTTCTCGAACGTCGCGTTGCCGCTGGGATGAAACGTGCACGAAAAGCGCACGTGGTAATAGCGGTTCACGGCATCCGCCGCCATCTCTTGCGCGAGTTGCGGATCCAAGCCCGCGGTTTGCGCCGTCAGCGGCGTCGTCGTGATCGCGCCGAGCGCGACGTACGTGCCGGGAGGGCTCGGCGGCGGCGCTACGAGGCCTTTGATCTCGCGGTCTTCCGGTTCGAGCACGCCGACGATCGGCTGGGCATCGGAGAACGGCACAACGATCGGCATCGACTCCCCCCATAACGAGCAAGAAAGCGTGACGGCGTTCGCGGGCCCGCGCCGGCCCCCTGCCCGGAGGTGTCCCCCGTGAAGGCCCTCAACGCGTGGTGGCAAAATCGCCCAACTCTCGCGGACGAACGTTTGGAGGAGAGCAATGGCGAATCCAGGACAGCCAACGATCAGCTTGGGTGCAACGGGCGATGTCGTCAAGCGCTTGGAGCGCGCGCTGCGCCGCACGCCGAACGAGGGACTGACGGTCGACGGGATCTTCGGCGCGCAGGTCGAGACCGCGGTCAAGGGCACTCGACCGCACACCGGCCAGCGAGGCGATCCTTTCTGAGCCCGCCTTCAGTCGTGAAGAAGGTTCAGGCCCCTCGTTAACCGGCCAGCCCGGGCACGTGGAAAGCGCCAGCTCGAGAGGCCTCGACGCACCGAGGTCCCGAGATGCAATCCTGCGGCAAGCGAGGAATGGTCCCGTCATGGCTATCGCCGCCGAGCGGCTCCACCGCATCACCGCCGATGTCTACGAGCGCATGGCCGCGAACGGCTTCCTGCCGGAGCGCGGCGTCGAGCTCATCGACGGCCTGGTCCTCGAGATGAGTCCCAAAGGTTCAACTGTGGGCGCGGCAGATCTATCTGAGCGGGCGAGGAATCGGCATCGGCTGGTGGTCGTACTACGATCCCGACATTCACTCGTTCGGCCTGTGGGACATCTCCAGTCTGGCCCTCGACGGCGACCCGGCCTCCCTCAGCCTCGACCATGCAGACGTCGTCGCCACGGCGAAGCGCATCAACCGAGCGCTGGTGAGCCGATGATCGGCACATAGCGGCGCCGTCGCGAACGATCGGCTAGGCGTGGGCGTAGCGGTAGTGGGCGGCGCAGGCGCCTTCGCTAGAGACCATTAATGCGCCGACCGGAGTTTCGGGCGTGCATTGCTTGCCGAACAGCTTGCACTGCGGCGGTTTGAGCGCGCCTTTGAGGACGTCGCCGCATTGGGCGGCGCGCGGATCGGTCACGCGGACGCCGGGGACCTCGAACTGCACCTCCGCGTCCCAGGCCGCGTAGGCCGGCTTGATGCCGAGCGCGGAGTAAGGGATCGAGCCGAGGCCGCGCCATTCGAAGTGGGGGCGCAGCTCCATCGTCTCTTGCATCGCGCGCAGCGCGGCGGAGTTTCCGTCGGCCGTGACGATGCGGCGGTACTGATTCTCCACCTTCGCTTCGCCGGCCGCGAGCTGACGCAGCACCATCAGCACTGATTCCATCAGGTCGAGCGGCTCGAAGCCCGAGATGACGACCGGCTTGCCGTATTCGGCCGCGATGAACTCGTAGGGCTTGCTGCCGATCACGGCCGAGACGTGCCCGGGCCCGATGAAGGCGTCGATCTGCATCTCCGGCGCGTCGACGATCGCGCGCATCGGCGGGACGACGACGACGTGATTGCAGAAGACCGAGAAGTTGCGCACGTTGCCGGCCTTGGCGTGCAGGATCGTGAGCGCCGTCGAAGGCGCCGTCGTCTCGAAGCCGATCGCGAAGAAGCAGACGTGCTTCTGCGGGTTCTCCTTGGCCAGCCGCAGCGCGTCGAGCGGCGAATAGACCATGCGGATGTCGGTCCCGCGCGCCTTGTACTCCAGCGGCGTCCCCTTCGTCCCCGGCACGCGCATCATGTCGCCGAAGCAGGCCAAGATGACGTTGGGCTGCTCGGCGATCGTCAGGCCGTCGTCGACCCGCCCCGTCGGCAGCACGCAGACCGGGCAGCCCGGACCGTGCACGAACTCGATGTTCTTCGGCAGAATGTCCGCCAGGCCGTAGCGATAGATCGCGTGCGTGTGCCCGCCGCAGACTTCCATGATGCGGTAGCGGCGCGCCGGATCGACCGTCCGCTCGATCTCGTGCGCGAGCGCGGCGATGAGCTTCGGGTCGCGATACTCGTCGACGTATTTCACGTTACGACTCCGCGAAGGTGTAGCCGCGTACCTCGTCCAGCGCCGGCTCGCTCTCGCCGAGCATCAGCAGGATCTCCATCTGCTCCTGAGCCTGCTCCTCGCTGATGCGGCTCATCGCGAAACCGACGTGCAGCAGCACCCAGTCGCCGACGGCGAGCTCCGTGTCGCGCAGCAGATCGACGTTCACCCGGCGGCGCACGCCGCCGACTTCAGCGACCGCGACGGCTTTGTCGCTCTCGGGAAACTCAACGATCTTCGCGGGGATGGCCAAGCACATCGCGTCTCTCCTCGCCGTTCAGGCTTCGCGCGACCAGAGCATCACGCGGTTGTTGCCCGAATCTGCGATCGCCAGGCGGCGGCGGTGAAGGTGCAGGCCGTACGGCCAGCACATGGTCGACGGCGTTATCGCTTTCCAACGGTTCTCGCCGAACGCGGCGAAGTCCGTTTGCCCGAGCACGGCGTCGGCCTCGGCGCTCCCGCTTTCGAGCGGCCGCTCGTACAGCAGGACGCGATTGTTCGCCGTGTCGGCGACGGCGAGCACGCCGTCCTCGTACGACGCGCCGTAGGGAAAGCGCAGCTTCGCCGCGCTTTGCGCGCGGTAGCTCAGCTCGAGGTCGCCGGCGAAATCCGGCTGCCCGAGCAGGATGTTCGCGCAGGCGTCACCCTGCGGCGGCGGCGACCAGCCGAGCACGCGATGGTTGCCCGCATCGGCGACGAACAGGCGCCGCTCGTCTCCGGCGATCGCGTGCGCCCAGCGGAAGCTGCGCGGGCCGACGCCCTCGCCGCGGTTCTCGGCATTCTGCTGCAGATCTGGCTGGCCGAGCGCGCCGTCGGCCGGCCGGCCGCGTTCCGGCAGGCCGTCCCAATAGAGCACGCGGCGGTTCCCCGTATCGGCCACGTAGAAACGGCCGTGCACGAAGCCGACGCCGAACGGCCAGTACAGCGAATCCGCGCTCGCATTCCCGCCGCGATTGGGTTCGAGCGCGGCGAGATCGCTTTGGCCGAGCGCGTAGTCCGGCGGCGCGCCGCTCTGCGCGGGTACTTCGTTCCACACCAGGATGCGGTGATGCCACGCGTCGGCGACGAACAGTTTACCGCCGAAGATTCCGACGCCGGTCGGCAGATGGAACAGCTTCGGACCTTCCGAGTAGAAATCGGGCTGGCCGAGCACGACCTGCGCGGGCGCGCCGTCTTCTTCCGGCAGCGGATTCCAGATCAGGACGCGATGGTTTCCCGTGTCGGCGACCACGAGCCGCTCGTCGTCGAACCACACGGCCCGCGGCGCGTAGAGCTGCGCGGGCGTCGGGTGGGCGTCGGGGAGCGCGAGCCCGCCGGCCGAGGCGGCGCCGAGCCGGCACTGCGGAGCGAAAGGCGCGCGCGCCGCCGCGATCACGCCCCGCTCGTGCCGAGCACCGCGAAGCCGACCGGCAGCCCGTCGCCCGCTACCCCGACAGGCTCGGTACGCGCGAGTCGTGCCTCCGCAAGCTCGTGCGCGCGGTGCTCGGCGCTCGGACGGATGATGCCGTGCATGAGCAGCAGCGCGTAGACTTCCGGCTCGCCGAGCGCCCCGCGCAGCAGCTCGCGGCCGCGCGGGTCTTCCCGCACCGCGCGCACGAGCGCGACGAGCCCGGTCCGCGTCAGCGCTTCGAGCGCGTCCTTGAGCGCCAGCGCCTTCTCGCGCGCGGTTTCGTCTTCGAGCGCGCGGACGGCGGCCAGCGCCTCGTCCGCGCGGCGCGCCACGGCTTCGAAATCCACGTCGTCCTCCCGCTTCGGCTCGTGACTGCGCGTCATCGCTTCTTTGAGGAGCAGGCGCACGGCCGCGGCCGCTTCGGCGTCGCCCTCGGCCTCGAAGAGCTGCGCCGCTTCCTCGAGTCGCGGGACCGCGCGCGCGTGTTCGCCCAGGCTGACCAGCGCGTTGCCCGCGTTCGCCTGCACGCGCGCGATCGCGATCGCGTCGCCTTCGACGCGCCGGATGTCGAGCACGTCGTCGTAGAGCGCGACGGCTTCGCGCAGGTGCTCCTCCGGGCGCGCCGTCGGCGCCTCCTGCAGCGCCGTCGCCAGGTTCACCGTCGCGGTCGCCCACCAATAGGGATTCGTCTCGCGCGTGAAGACCTTCAGCGCCTCGCGCAGCGATTGAATCGCGATCGCGGGACGCAAGTGCGCCGCATCGCCTTCGCCCGGCATCGCGAGGTAGGCCACCGCGAGGTTCATGTGCGCCAGCGCCCAGCGTTCGGCGAACGGGCCCTCGCGGCGGAACACGGAGAGCGCCTCCTGATACGCCCCGACCGCTTCCAGCAGCATCGATTTGCGCTCGCCGGCCGAGGCCTGGCAGAGCATCCCGTATTGCAGCGCCAGCTCCGCCTTCGTCTCTTCCGATGCGCCTTGGCGCGCGAGCTCGCGCTCCCGGCGCAGCGTCTGCAGCAGCTCCTCGGGAGCGGGGGCGCCTGCGGCCGCCGCGCACGGCCCTCCGGCTTGGCCGGGACCGATCTCCGGCGATTGCGGCATCGTCATCCTTCAGTACCCGCTCGGCGGACCGTCGAGGTCGCGGTCGGCGACGCGCTCCATCCACTTGGCCGACATCTCGGCTTTCTCGCGCGAAGCGTAGGCGGCGATGCGGCGCCGGATGACGCCGTCGACGAAGAGCACGTCGAGATAGACCACCCACATCCCCGACTCCCGTTCGATCCGCGAGTACGCGCGGATCGCGTTACGATCGAAGCCACCCACGCTCGACGCCGGCGAGGCCCGCGCCGTAGCGGCGGAGCAGCTCGTCCGCGACCTGGCGCATCGCCCGCTCGACCGGCGCGCTGAGCCCCAGGCCGGGCTCCACGCTCTGCGCCTCGATCAGGAACACCGTCACGCGCGCGGGGAAGCGCTCCTTGAGCAGCCAGCGCCCGAACGCCAGCGCGTTGTCCCAGCGAAACGCGTGCAGGTTCATCCCGGCGAGCGGCGGCGTCTCCACCTCCTCGCCCGGGATCTCGAAGATCGTGCCCGCTTCCGCGCCGCTGCGGCACGCGTCGACGATCGCCACCTCGCGCGCCCCGGCGATCTGAAAGGCGACGTCCATCCCGGCGGTCCCGCCGTCGGCGAGCCGCACGCCGGGCGGGACGCCGAGCTCCCACAGCCGCCGCACGAGCATGGGGCCGACGCCGTCGTCGCTGCGCACGAGGTTGCCGCAGCCGACGACGACGACGTCGCCCGGTTCAGACGAGGGCGCCGGTTCGATAGCGCGCGATCTCCTTGTGCGTCTTCGCGTCGTAGGCGTGCACGGTGCAGACCAGGCACGAATCGTAGCTGCGCGCAATCACGCCGAGCTCGATCGGATCGTCGTTGTCCTTGACGGGCGTTCCGATCAGCGCCTGTTCGATCGGGCCGCGGTTCCCGTTCGCGTCGCGCGGGCCGATGTTCCAAGCGGTCGGCGTGATCACCTGATAGTTGGCGATCTTGCCGTTTTCGATCGTGATCCAGTCGCAGAGCGCGCCGCGCGCCGATTCCGTCGAGCCGAAGCCCTTCGCATCGGGGAGCTCCTGCGGCTTGATGTAGAATTTCTCTTTGAGATCGAGCTGCGAGAGCCACTGCTTGACGCGCAGATAGTATTTCGGCGCTTCGTGCATGCGGGCCAGCAGGCGGGTGAAGACGCTCGGCCCGATGTTCTTGTAGACGTCGAGGAAGAGCGGATCGACATCCTGCCAGGCTCCGCCGCCGGTCTGCGCGGCGTTGATCTGGCGCGCCAGCGGGCCTGTCTCGAGCGGAACGTAGCCGAGCCCGGGGACGTCGTAGCGCGGCGACTTCGCCCACGAGTATTTCTTGTCGCGCGCGCCCTCCTGCGGATCGATCGGATCGGTGACCCCGTCGAAGGGATGCAGCTGCGCGCTGCCGCGGAAGAAGCTGTTGGTATGGTCCTCGCGGATGCGCGCCTGATCGAACGGGTGGAAGTTCGTTCCGTCGAAGATGCCGCTCTGCTGGATGACCGCGGCGTTGCGGCCCTCGATCGTCGGATTGGCGTAGTGCCACGGGTCGTAATACGTCCCGGACGAGATGTACTTGCCCGGCCCTGCGCCGATCTTGTCGAGCCCCGCTTCCTGCGCGAAGCGGATGAAGAGGCCGCAGTCGCTGTTGCGGTGGCTCTCGTTTTCGTCGAGCCAGGCGAGGACGTCGGCCCAGCTCTTGTTCTCCAGCCAGCGCTCGACGCTGCAGCCCAGCCACAGCGGCTCGAGCCAGTTCGTGCGCCAGTATTCGAGCAGGCTGATCGAGCGGGTCACGTCGCTGAGCGTCGGGGCGCACATCACGCCGCCGGGGACCATGAAGCTCGAGTGCGGCCACTGCCCGCCGAGCAGCGCGTAGACTTCGACCGGCTTGGCCGAGACCTGCACCGCCGGCTCGTAGCTCGTGCCGACGAACGGCGCGTGGCGGCGCACGATCTCGTCGAACATGCTCGTCTTGGCGTAGGCTTTGTTCACGAAGTCGATCGCGAAGAGCGCGTAATAGACGCGCGGGATGCTCTGCAGCGTCTCGCATGCTTGGGCGATGTTGCGCACGAGCGTCGCGTTGGGCGGGACTTCCGTCGCCCACGCGGTGTCGAGAGCGTAGCAGGCTTTATAGAGGTGGCTGCCGCCGCAGATGCCGCAGATGCGCGGCGTCACGATCAAACCGGCTTGCGGATCCTTCCCTTTGAGGATGATCTCGAAGCCGCGAAACATGCTCGCTTCGGTCCACGCGTCGACGACGACCCCGTCGTCGAGCGTGACGCGAACGTCGAGATCACCTTCGACCCGGCCGACCGCGCCGACGTCGAGTTGAACGACTTGCCCCATGTGGTGTTTTCTCCTCGGCTAGACGACGAACAGGTCTTCTTGGGCCCACTTCGGTGCGACGGCGCGCGCCAGCGCGGCCTGCGCCGAATAACTGATCGGATCGGTCCCTTCCGGAAGCTCCTTGGGGACGACGTCGAAGGCGAGCGGCGTCTTGAACACCGTGCCGACGGCCAGATCGTGGTGCGGGAATTGCGGCTCGGTGCAGCCGATGCACGGCATGCCGGCGCGCGTCTTGCTCGACTGGCGGTTCCACAGGATCCGGTTGCAGGGCGAATGCGTGAACGAGCCGCGGCAGCCTTGTTCGTAGAAGAGACAGCCCTTGCGCGTCCCCTGGCCGAACTCGGTGACGGACTGCTTGAACTCGAAATACTGGTGGCGCGTGCAGCCCGTCTGCGTGAACGTCTTGAAGAACGTCTGCGGGCGCTGCAAATTGTCGAGCGCGATATCGCCGAGCCGGCCGCTGGCGACCGCGACGAGCACTTGCGTGACCCAATCGGGATGCGCCGGGCAGCCGGGAATGTTGATCACGGGCAAGCCGGCTTTGCTGCGGTAGTTCTTCCCGAGAAAACCGCCGTGCTGGCCTTTTAAATACTGCAACCCGACGGAATCCGTCGGGTTGGGTTTGGTCGCGGGGATGCCGCCCCAACAGGCGCAGTCGCCGATCGCGACGGTGAACTTCGCGGCCGCGGCGTAATCGCGCACCCATTCCGTCATCGGGCGGCCCAAGAACATGTCGTAGCGGCCGGAGCCGTTGGGACCTTGGATGACGGTCCCCTCCATCACGAAGATGTCCGGGCCGCCGTCCGCGAGGACTTTGAGCAGCGTCGATTTCGCCTGCTCGCCCATCAGCGGTATGCACGAGTGATGGTAGATGATGTCGATCCCGAAATCGGTCACGAGGTCGACGACGGTCGGCTCCTCGGCGTTGAGGAACGACTGGGTGTTGCCGTTACAAGCCCCGCCATGGAGCCAAACTACCGTTGCCATGCTTTCCTCCGAGGGCTGAACGCGCGGTCACTGGTTGCGATAGGTGACGAAGGTAGTACCGCTTGCCGAGTGGTACTACAAATGTAGTAAAGGCATTCCTGCCTCCGCAGGGCCACCACTTGTAAAGGTGATTTACATATGAATGCGGTCCCGCAAGGAGGTTCGAATGGTTCGGCGGCGCTCGGCGACGGTGCGGTGTCGCTCGACGCCGAGTCGCGGGAACGGCTGACGGCGCTTCTCGAGCGCGGGCCGGAGATCGAGTATCTGCTCGACACGTTCGGGCAGATGCTCAAGCGCGGTCCCGATATCGCGGACAACCTGAACCGCGCCATCGGCGACGTGCGCGGTCGCGTCGGCGGCGAGACGGGCGGGTTCGACCGCTTGGCGCAGACCGTCGAGAAGCTCGAGCGCCTCAGCGAATCGCCGAGCTTCCAAGTGCTCGTCGACCGCCTGCAGGACCCCGGGACCGCGACCTCGCTCGACGATCTCATGGGCCGCCTCGACCGCATCACCGCGATGCTCGAGTCCATCGAACGTCTGCTGGTGCGCGCGCCCCAGTTCGCCGACAATCTCAACACGCTCGTGCGCCAGCTCCGCGACCAGAACACCGGGCGCGCCTTCGAAGCGGCCAGGCAACTCGGCAGCATCGATCCGCGTCAACTCGTGCAGCTCCTCAACGATCTCTTCGCCGTCGTCGAATCGCCGCAGACGCGCGCCCTGCTCCGGTCGAGCGTCTTCCTCGACCGGTCGGTCGCGCTCGTCGACGAAGCGGCGACCTCGGCGCTGGAAGCGACGGCCGACGCGGCCTCCTCGCGGCACACCACCGGTTTCTTCGGCCTCTTCTCGGTGCTCAAGGAGCCCGACGTGCAGCGCACGCTGCAGTTCGGCATCGCCTTCGCCCGCCGCTTCGGCCAGAAGATCCGCACCCGCCGCCCGGCCTAGCGGGCCGGCTGCTCCGCGGCCGTCAGCGCAGGTTCGCGATCTCTTTCGTATACACCGCGACGAGCCGATCCTCACCGCTCGTCACGTAGGTGCAGTCGAGCGAGGCGTTGCGAGCCACCAAGAAAAAATCCGCGTCCCGCGTGAAGACGAGCGGGCGGAAGTCGACGGCAAGCTCGTCGGCGAGGCGGTTGAAGGCTTCTTGCTGGACGTAGACGCGGGCGATGTCGGCGCGCGTCGCGTAATTGAAATTCGCGGAGACGTTGCTCGTCTCGGCGAGGTTCCAGGCCGTCGATTCGAGCGGCGGCGGCGTGAAGGGCAGGACCTGGTCGAGCGTGTTCTGGTAGGCGGTATAGGTGATCTTGTGCCCGCGGCCGCGCCGCGCCAGCGTCTGCAGCACGGCGCACTTCGTGAGGTGGTGCGGGTGCATGCGGCCGATCGTCGCCTGGTTGCCGGCCATCTCCGCCGAGATCGCGGCCAGCGCGTTCCGCACGTCGAGATACGTCTTGACTTGGCCGCCCAGATAATTGACGCTCAGCGCCAAGAGAATCGCGACGACGATCGAGATGATCTCCAGTGCGAGATCGGAAGGATCGATCGTGATGCGAACGCTTTTCACGATAGCCCGCCTTAAGCGGCGTGCCACCGCCTCCTGCTCGGCGCGATCGCCCGGCGGCCGCCGAGGGCCGGCTTAGAGCCTGCGCCCCAGCAGCGTTGCGCCGACGATCGCGGCCAGCAGCAGGGGGATCGCGATGACGACGCCGGCGAGGAGGCCGCGCTCCGTCAGGAAGCCGAAGCCTTGCTGGCCTTCGCAGCGGTTGTAGTCGGTATTGGTCATGGCGTCGATGGCGCACCAATAGCCGCGCCAGTTCTGCTCGGTGATCTCCGGCGGCGCGCCGCCGTCGTAGAGCCGCGCGAACACCGCGCGCAGTTCGGCACTGCCCGCGAGGCGGTCGCGGAGCGCGGCCAGCGCGGGCCCGGCGAACGCCGGCAGGCCGAGGTCCCGCGAGCCGCCGAGGTCGCGCCAGACTCGATGCTCGAAGGCGTGCTCCTCGATCTCGCGGATCGTCCCGTCGGGCCCGACGTCGACCGTCAGGAACATCGGATTGTTGCGCAGGATCGGCGAGAGCGCCGGCGCCAGCAGCACGGGGATCGGCTCGGCGCTATCGGCGTCGAGCAGCCGGAACGCGAACTTGTGCGTGTGCCCGGCGATCGCGAGCACGACTTGACGGCGCTTGTCGCCGAGAATCGCGAGCAGCCGATTCCGCGGATCGCTCTCGAGGAACGGCACGACGGCCAGGTGATGCATCAGGTGGACCGTGCTGAAGGCGTCGACGCCGGGCGGAATGTGCAGCAGGACCCACGCCTTGCTGCGACTGCCCGGCGGCAGCGCCCGATCGAGATCGTCGAGCTCTTCGGCGGCGCCTTCGGCGTGGGTCGATCCGCAGCCGGCGCGAGAGAACGGCGACCAGAACGTATCGTCGAGCACGACCGCGCGAAGCCCCGGCACCGGCAGCTTCGCCGTGTAAAAGCCGTCGCGCGGAAACGTCTTCATGAAGTCGGGCGCCTCGCCGTGCCGATTCACGAGCGGCCCCCACGCGGCCGCCGCATCGCGAAGGAACGGCGCTTCCGCCGCGATGGCGTAGTCGCCGCAGGCGGAGTCCTCGTTGCCCAGCGCGATGACGAACTGCGCCTTGGGGAAGGCCGCTCCGAACGACTGCGCGACGTGCTCCATCGTCGACTTCGCGTAACGGTCGACGAAATGGTGCCCGAGGAAATCACCCGGGATCACGACGACCGGCGGTGCGGGATCGACCCGCTTCATCTCCGCCAGCGCCGAGCGCAGCAGCGCCTCGTTCGTGTCGAACCCGCGCCGCGACGGCCGCGTGCTCTTCGAGAGCGGATTCAGATGCACGTCGCTGACGAACAGCCACGGTGCCGCCGTCGCCGCGGACGCACGAGCGGGCGAAGCGCTCAGGGCGATCGCTGCAGCGAGGAGCGCGAGAAACGTTTTGCCTCGAAGGCGCATCGCGGCGAGCAAAGCCTTGTGTGCCGATCTCACTCGAACGCTCGAGTTCGATGACAGCTTGCCGCATTCCCGGACGAGCCGCCGCTCGTGCTGCTACGCAGTCTGGCGCTCGGCCGAAGCCCAGGAAACGGGAGCCGCTTCTCAAATAGCGCGGGCCCTCGCTCGTCGGGCGCTCTGCGGACGGAGCGCGGCGCGAGCGAACGTTCGTCGCAAACATTCCGCAACGAAGTTTGGAGGGAGATCATGGCAAATCCAGGACAGCCGACGATCGCTTTGGGCGCGACGGGCGATGTCGTCAAGCGTTTGGAACGCGCGCTGCGCCGCACGCCCGACGAAGGGCTGGCGGTCGACGGCATCTTCGGCCCGCAGGTCGAGGCCGCGGTCAAGGAATTCCAGCAAGGCGCGGGCCTGACGGTCGACGGGATCGTCGGGCCGCTGACCTGGGCCGCGCTGCCGGACGGCGGCCCGATGCCGACGCTCCAAGAGGGATGCAGCGGCCCGGTGGTGTCGAGCTTGCAGAACATCCTCACGAACGGCGCGCCCGGACAGTGGGTCACGACTCCCCTGGGGATCGACGGCGACTTCGGGCCGGATACGAAGGCCTCCGTCGAGGCCTTCCAGGCTTGGGGCGGCGTCGCCGTCGACGGCATCGTCGGCGACAATACCTGGGCCGTCTCGCTGCACGCGGCAAGCGCCACCCTAGAGACGGCCGTAGGCCTAGGCTACGTCATCGGCTGACCGCCGCGCCGCCACACGATCTCGCCCGCGGAATACCCGGACGTCGCAATCGACGTTGCGCTCGTCGTCGGAGATGCCCAAGAGATACACTTAACAGATTGTGCGCGGTCAACCATGCGAACCACGCTTCCATCGCTGCGCTCTGGTCGCTTGAACTCGCGAGGCGAAGGTGCCGCTCGACCTCTGCGATCGGCAGTGCAGGAATCGCCCTGCCGTGAGCGATCGGTACGCGGACGAAGCGTTTCGTGATCTGCTCGATGCTGACGCGTTCAACGATGTATTGATCCGGTCGTTCGATCCGGATCCTTAAAGCGCGCGCCGATAAGTCCCGGCAACTCTCTCGCAGGTTGTCTTCTCCGGCAGGGCCGCCGCCGATTCCCGACGCTCCGCATCGCCCGCTTCGCGCAGCGAAGGCGGGCTGCAACAGTCATCGACGGATATGCGAGTCACCGGCGTCCTAAAACCGAAAGGAGCGCACAAAGGAAAACTCGTAGTAAATGGAGACGTGGCTACCAAGTGAACCTGGGTGAAATGTAAAGAATTCGGCACATCTTGCACCGGCACCTATTGGCTCCGGCCTGCGATCAATTTCAAGCGCAGTTTCGCAACGCCGTCGATGTTCGTGAGGTCGCTCCTCCGCGAGGATCTGCAAAACGGCAACAAAGGCGCGATCCCGGCGGCGTCACTCCACTCGAAAATATGTCGATATCTTTATTCAGGGCCCTGACCATAGAAAGGTTTAAGTGGGAGCCAGATAATGAAGGACGAGTCCCCGACTGTGACCGCTAAGCTGTTCCCTCTCGCCGGTCGGCGTGTGTGGGTTGCTGGTCACCGCGGGCTGATCGGTTCCGCCCTCGTCCGGCGTCTCACGCGCATGAATGTCGAGGTGTTGACTGTCGCGCATGAACGCCTCGATCTTCGAGATGCGGCGGCTGTGTTGCGATGGGTCACGAACGCCGCCCCCGACATGATCTTTATGGCGGCCGCACGGGTCGGAGGCATCGACGCAAATGCGCGCTTTCCGGCCGACTTCATTTACGACAACCTGGCGATCGAGCTAGCCATAATCAAAGCAGCTGCCACGGCACGCGTGCCTAAGCTGATGATGCTCGGTTCCTCCTGCTTTTATCCCAAACTGGCGAGTCAGCCGATCAGCGAAGAAGCTCTGCTCACGGGTGCCATAGAGGAAACCAATATCTGGTACGCGGTCGCGAAGATCGCCGGCGTGAAGATGGCAGAGGCCTATCGCCTTCAGCATGGGCTGGATTTCATCAGCGCGATCCCGACGAGCCTCTACGGTCCTCACGATCGGTTTGATGAAAGCCGCGGTCATGTGATTCCGGCGCTCATCTCAAAGGTGCGACGAGCCATCGCCTCCGGGCTTCGGGAAGTCGAGGTTTGGGGGTCAGGATCGCCGCAGCGCGAGTTCCTGCACGTGGACGACTGCGCTGACGCACTGGTTTTCCTTGCCGAACGTTATTCAGACCGAGCTCCCATTAATGTCGGGAGCGGCTTTGAGATCACGATCAAGGATCTCGCGGAACGGATCTGTCGCTTGGCCGGCTTCGACGGGACCCTCCGTTTCGACGCCACGCGACCGGACGGTGTGCTCCGCAAGCGTATCGACACCCGCCGCCTCGAGGCCATGGGATGGTACCCTTCGATCGACTTCGATGACGGTCTTCGGCAAACGTATGAATGGTTCAATAGGGAACGGCCGCAAGGCTCCGCGGTCGCCGAAGCGAGCTTATATTGTTAGGCCAGGATTGGATCCGTCAGGTCGCACCATTGCTGGGTGACGAGGAAGCGGAGGCAGCCGGCAGGGTCGTAAAATCGGGTTGGGTGACGGAAGGCCGCGAGTCGCAGGCGTTCGTCGAGGAACTGAGCGCTCTGGTCGGCGCGCCCTATGGCGTGCTCGCCCCCAACGGAACGCTCGCCCTGGCTCTCGGCTTAATGGCCTTAGGAGTGGGTCCGGGCGACGAAGTGCTCGTCCCCGACACTACCTTTGTCGGCTCAGCGACGGCGGTGCTGTTAACCGGAGCTCGACCGGTTTTCGTCGACGTGGACCCGATCAACTTTCAAATCGACATAGCTCACGCCGAACGTTTCCTTTCCCACGCCACTCGCGCAATCATGCCGGTGCACCTTTACGGAACGGCGTGCGACATGGATGCGGTCACGGACTTCGCTTCGAGTCATGGCCTAAAAGTGATCGAGGACGCCGCGCAGGGCGTGGGAGTGCACTACAAGGGACGTCATGTCGGCAGCATCGGCGATGTCGGCTGCTTCTCATTCTTCGCCGACAAGACCGTTACGACGGGCGAAGGCGGCTTCGTCGCGTGCCGAGACGCTGCGATCTACGAACGGCTTCGCCTTTTTCGGAATCAAGGCCGGCTGAAGAGCGGCACGTTCATCCATCCCTCAGTCGGCTACAATTTTCGGATCACTGACATCCAATCGGCTATTGGTCGCATTCAACTCCGCAAGCTTGGGGCCATTGCAGCGACAAAACGGGTATTGTACGAAACCTACGTTGAAGAGCTGCGCGACGTTGGCTCCGTGAGGATCCTGCAGGCGGCCAAAGACGCAGAGCTCATCCCGTTCCGATGCGTCATACTGTCTGACGATGCGCAGGGGCTAATGACGCATCTCGCAGAAAACAGGGTGGAGCCTCGGTCCTTCTTTTATCCTCTCCATCTCCAGCCGGCCTTTCGTGAACTGACTTTCGGGCGCTGTGACGACGCTGATTATCCCAACGCGATGATGGGCTACCGCCGCGGCGTCTGCTTGCCTATTCACTGCGCCTTGTCCCGGGAAGACGTCTCCCGCATTGCGGCCCTGATTCGCTCCCATCACCTCGCAAGAGCAAGTCGGGTTTAGCAGCTGCTCTTCCGCATCTTTCTCGTGGAGCCGACGATCGGACTCGAACCGATGACCTGCTGATTACGAATCAGCTGCTCTACCAACTGAGCTACGTCGGCGCGGCTAGACGGGCTTGACGGGCTTCGCGGGCCCGGCTCGCCCCCCTGCCCCGGGGCTGGTGTGACCCTTCCGCTTCGCTGCGGAAGTCCATCTCTGCTATCATGCCCGCGTGGGGAGGACAGGTTCCGCGATTTCGCTGCGCGGCGTGCGCGTCGAGTACCGCGCGAATCGCAAGAGCTCGGTCCTCGCCTTGGACGGGATCGATTTCGACGTTCCCGGCGGCACGTTCGCGGCGATCGTCGGGCCCTCGGGCTGCGGCAAATCGACGGTCCTGCGGCTCCTGGGGGGCCTGTTCGAGCCGGCCGCGGGCACCGTCTCGATCGGCGGACGCGCACCCGCTGAGATCGCGCGGGAGCACCGCCTCGGCGTCGCCTTCCAGGATCACGCCCTCCTGCCGTGGCTCTCGGCGCGCGAGAACGTCGCGCTGGCCTTTCGCGCGACGGGCCGACCCGTCGACGCGGCGCGGGTCGGCCAGCTCCTGGCGCTGGTCGGGATGCGCGAATTCGCCGGCGCACGGCCGCGCGAGCTCTCGGGCGGCATGCGGCAGCGGGTCGCGATTGCTCGCGCGCTCGCCCTCGACCCGGAGGTCCTGCTGCTCGACGAGCCCTTCGGCGCGCTCGACGCGGTCACGCGCCGGGCACTGAACCTCGAGGTGCAGCGCATCTGGCAGGAGCAGGCGATCACGACGCTGCTCGTCACGCACTCCGTCGAGGAAGCCGTCTTCCTCGCCGACCGCGTCGCCGTCATGTCGGCGCGGCCGGGGCGGATCTTGCAGGTCGTCCCCGTTCCCTTCGCCCGCCCGCGCGGCCGCGAGCTGCTGACGAGCGGCGCCTTCCACGCGGTCGTCGACGAGTTGGCGGCGGCGCTCGACCGCGCCGCAGCGACGGCATGACGCGCAGCGCGGCGCAGGGCGCGCTCGCCGGCGCGCTCGGGCTCGCCCTCACCTTCGGCGCGTGGGAAGCGCTGGGACGGCTGCACGTGCTCGGCACGTTCTTCCCGCCGTTCTCCGCGGTCGTCGCCTATCTGCTCGCGCCGGAGCACCGGCCGCTGCTGCTGGCCGCGGCGACGCAGACCGCGGGCGAAGCGTTCGCCGGCTATCTGATCGGCAGCGCGGCCGGCCTGGGACTGGCCGTGCTCTCGCTGCTCTTCCCGCCGAGCGCGCCGGGGCTCGAGCGGCTCGCCGCGATCGTCAACGGGATCCCCGTCATCGCGGTCGGCTCGGTCTGCGCCGTGATCTTCCCGCCCGACGCGAACCCCGTCATCGTCGCGGCGCTCGCCGTCTTCTTCATGATGTTCGTCGCCTCGAACGCCGGCCTGGCCGCGGCGAGCGGCGCGCATCGCGAACTCTTCGCCGTCCTCGGCGCCTCGCCGGCGACGACCTTTTGGCGGCTGCGCCTTCCCGCCGCGGTCCCGGCGCTCGTCGACGGGCTGCGCTTGAGCGCGCCCGTCGCCGTCGTCGGCGCGATCATCGGCGAGTGGTTCGCGAGCGAACGCGGCCTCGGGCCGCTGCTGCTCAACGCCATGCAGAACTATCAGATCCCGCTCTTATGGTCGGCGGCCGTCCTCGGCGCGCTCGTCTCGGGCGTCGCCTACGCGGCGCTCAGCATCGCGCAGCGCCTCGCCGCCGAGCGCTATCGCGCGTGACCCTTCTCTCGCGCTGGTGGCCCTTGCTGCTCTTGCTGCTTGCGTGGCAGCTCTGGGTGAGTTTCGGCCACGTCGCCTCGATCGTCGCGCCGGCGCCGCTCGCCGTCGCGGGCGAGCTCGCGGCCCATCCCGCCGACTTCGTGCGCGAGGGCGGCGCGACGCTGCTGGTCGCGCTCGCCGGCCTCGTGCTCGGGGCGCTGCTCAGCCTCGCGCTCGCGGTGCTGGCCTGGTTCTCGCCGCTCGCGACCGGCGCAATCTCGTTTCCCGCGCTGCTCGTGCAGGCGACGCCGCTGGTCGCGCTCATGCCGGTCCTGGCGCGCGTGCTGGGCTACGACCAGCGCACCGTTGTCGCCGCGGCCGCGCTGATCGCGTTCTTCCCGACCTTCGTGCTGGCCGTCTCGGGCCTGCGCGCCCTGCCGCCCGGCGCCGCCGACGTGTTCTCCGTCTTGGGCGCGAGCCGCTTGGCGCGCCTGCGCCTGCTCGCGCTCCCCGCCGCCGTCCCCAACCTGCTGACGGCGCTGCGCATCTCGTCGGCGAACTGTATCCTGGCGGCGCTAGTCGCCGAATTCCTCATGGGGACGACGGGCCTCGGACGGCTCTTCGCCGTCTCCGCAAGCAGCTTCGAGCTCCCGCGGGCCTGGGCCGCGTGCCTCGTCGCCACCGTCCTCTCGGTCCTCAGCTACCTCGCCACCCAGCATCTCGAAACGCTCGGAAGGAAACGCTTTCTCGAATGAACCGGCAGCAGTTTACGCTTGGGGCGGTCTCGGCCGGAGCGGCGCCGGCCTGGAACGGCGCGCCGGCGCGCGCCGCGACCGAGGTGACGACGCAGTTCTTGTGGGTGAAGAACGTCGAGTACGCGGGGTTTTACCTGGCCGACGACGGCGGGCTCTTCCGCCGCGAAGGGATCGCGCCGAACTTTCTGGCGGGCGGTCCGAATCTGGCGAACGTCGAGGCGATCGTGGCCGGCGGACGGGCCGACGTCGGCGTCGACGAGTTCGAGAAGGTCGTCGACGCGGTCGCGCACGGAGCGGACTTCGTCGCGTTCGGCGCGATCTATCAGCGCAGCGTCGCCGGTCTGCTCTCGCTCCCGAAGAATCCGATCCGCAAGCCGGCCGACATCCTCGACAAGCGGATCGGCCTGCAGCAGGGCGCCAAGATCTTCATCGACGGGATCCTGCGCGTCAACGGCCTGCCGCCGCGCTACACCGAGGTCCCCGTAGGCTTCGACCCCGACCCGCTCGTGGAAGGCGCGTGCGACGGTTATCTCTGCTACGTCACCAGCCAGCCGCTCACGCTCGACCTGCGCAAGGTCCCTTACGTGCTGACGGGCTTCGAACGCCTCGGCTACTCGGCCTACGGCGGCACGCTCTTCTGCACGCGCGCGTACCTCGAGAAGAACCGCGACACGCTCGTGCGCTACACGCGCGCGCTCGCGCAAGGCTGGCAGGCGAACCGCCGCGACGTCGCGCGCGCGGCGACGCTCGCCGTCAACACCTACGGCGCGGCGCTCGGGCTCGACCTGCGGCAACAGATCGCGCAGAACAAAGCGCAGCTTTCCTTCCTCGAAAGCCCCGAGGTCGAGCGCCACGGGCTGCTCTGGATCTCGAAGGACGAAGTCGCCGGCCCGATCTACAAGACGCTGCGCGCGACGGGGCGCACGGAACTGCCCGATCCGAACCGGCTCGTCGACGAGACGATCGTGCGCGACGCCCGCGCCGGACGCTGAGCGCGCGCCGACCGCCGAGCGCGCGCGGGCCTACGAGTTGGCGGCCGCGCCGGTGAGGGTTGCGAGCCGCTCGGCACTCGGCAGGCAGCCGCCGCGCATGACGAGCACCGGGACGTTCGAGCCGCGCAGGACCCCTTCCGTCGTGCTTCCCAGGAGCAGCCGCTGCAAGCCGCGCCGCCCGTGGCTGCCCATCACGATGAGGTTGGCCGCATACTGGTGCGCCACGTGCAGCAGCGTCTTGACGGGCTCGCCTTCCTTGAGCATGCTCTCGGCCCGCAGGCCTTGGCTCTCGGCGCGGGCGACCGCGGCCGCCAGCGCCTCGTTGGCGCGCGCCTTCAGGGCGTCGATCGACGGCGTCGGATCGACGAACGGCATCGCGGCGCACTCCATCACGATGCGGTCGCTATCGACGACGCTGCAGAACAGGAGCGACCCGCCGACGGCGACCGCCGTCGCGATCGCGAGTTCGACCGCCTCGCGGGACGGACCCGAACCGTCGACCGGGACCAGAATCCGCCGAAACATGCCCGCGCTCACCGCACACCCTCCCTAGGATCAACATCCTAAGTGTACGACAATCGCGTGCAAAATATGTGAACTGCGGCGGAAGAAATTGCCGGCGCCGTCACTCGCTGTCGTGAAAGGTGCCGCGCGGGGCCTCGCGGTCGAGTTCGAGATCCTCGAGCAGGTAATAGACGATCTTGCGGTCGTCGAAGCCGACCTTAACAAGCTGGCGCTCGCCGATCGTCACGACCTCGTGGACGCGGCCGACGCGTCCCTCGTAGGCGTAATTGACCGCGGAGTAGTCGGAGTTCCCAGCCTTCGGGCGCGGGATCGCTTTCGCGCCGCGCAAGGGGCTTTGGTGACGGTGGACGCTCACGAGGGACCTCCGGGCGGGCTGAGAATTCGCACAGGCCTGCGCAACTGCTACTTTCGCCGGAGGAGCCGCATGATCATCGAGTACGAGGGGAAGCTGCCGAAGGTCCATCCTTCGGCGTTCGTGGCGCCGACGGCGGTGCTGATCGGCGACGTCGAGATCGGCGAGAACTCGAGCGTCTGGTTCGGCACGGTCATCCGCGGCGACAACGGGCCGATCCGCATCGGCGCCCGCTCGAGCGTGCAGGACAACGCGGTCATCCACGTCAGCGAAGGCTCGAGCACGATCATCGGCGACGACGTGACGATCGGGCATTGCGCCGCGATGGAAGACTGCGTCATCGAGGACGGCGCCCTGATCGGCACCAACGCCGTCGTGCTCAACGGCGCGCGGGTCGGCCATCGCTCGCTCATCGCGGCGGGCAGCGTCGTGGGTGCGGGCGTGGAGATTCCGCCCGAGGTCGTCGCCGCCGGCTCCCCCGCCAAGGTGAAGAAACCGCTCGACGGCCCGGCCGCCGCCTGGGTCGACCACGGCGGCCCCGAGTACGTCAAGATCTCGCGTTCCTACCGCCGCCAAGGGATCGGCGCCCCCGAGTTCCAGGAAGTCGCCGGCGCCTAGACCTCCGTAACGCGCGACCGCAATCGGTCGTCGGGCAGGGGCGTCACTTCGGCGAATAGTGCGAGCTGTCGCCGTAGGGGACGAACAGCGTGTGCTCCTTGAGGAAGCGCAGCTTGACCATGCCGGTCGGGCCGTTGCGCTGCTTGGCGATGATGAACTCCGTGAGATCCGGCTCGACCGCGCTCTCGGGGTTGTAGTAGGCGTCGCGATAGAGGAACGAGACCATGTCGGCCTCCTGCTCGATCGCGCCGCTGTCGCGCAGATCCGAGAGCATCGGGCGCTTGTCGTTGCGCGTCTCGACGCCGCGGTTGAGCTGGGCCAGCGCGATGATCGGGATCTGCAGGTCTTTGGCGGTCGCCTTGAGCGTGCGGCAGATCTCGCTCAGTTCGTCGTTGCGGTTTTGATTGCGCGCGTTGGACGAGGGCCGCAGGAGCTGCAAGTAGTCGATGAAGACCGCGCCGAGGCCCTCGCCCGACTGCAGGCGGCGGCAGCGGCTGCGGATCTCGGTGACGCTGAGCGAGCCCGAGTCGTCGATGAAGATGGGAATCTGCGAGAGCTTGCTCATCCCTTCGGAGATCTTGTCCCACTCGTGGTCGCGGATCTTCGCGCGGCGCAAGCTCTGCGAATCGATGCGCGCCTCGGCCGCGAGCAGGCGCGAGACGAGCTCTTCGCTCGTCATCTCGAGCGAGAAGATCGCGATCGGCTTCTGCTCCTCGCGCGCGGCCGCGACGGCCATCGTCAGCGCCATCGACGTCTTGCCCATCGCCGGGCGCGCGGCCACGATGATGAAGTTGCCGGGCTGGAAACCGGCGGTGTACTCGTCGATGTCGCGGAAGCCGGAGGTGATGCCGGTGCGGTCGCCGTGACGGTGATACTGCTGGTCGAGCCGCTCGAAGAACTCCTTGAGCAGCGGCGCCATCGGCTCGAACTCGCCGCGCATCTGCCGGCGCCCGACTTCGTAGACGATCTGCTCGCTGCGGTCGACGGCGCCCTCGACGTCTTCCTCGTCTTCGAAGCCGATCCGCGTGATGACGGTCCCGGCGTGGATCAACCCGCGCAGCACGGACTTCTCGCGCACGATGTTGGCGTAATACTCGGCCGAAGCCGCGGTCGGCACCGCTTCCATCAGCGAGCTCAGATACGGCAAGCCTCCGACCTTGTCGAGCAGGTCGCGCCGGCGCAGCTCTTCGGAGAGGGTGATCTTGTCGAGCGGCTCGCCGCGGTCGAAAAGCTGCACGAGCGCCAGATAGATCGACTCGTGGACGTGCGCGTAGAAGTCGTTCGGCTGCAGGATCTCGCAAACCGTCGCCATCATCTCGCGGTCGACCAGGATCGAGCCGAGCACCGCCATCTCCGCCTCGAGATTGTGCGGCGGAATGCGGTCGATGCCGCCGAGATCCCCGCGTGCGACCGTCGCCATCAGCGCGACGCCCCGCGTGCGGTACGCTTGCGGCGCGGGGCCTTCTGCAGCAAGCCGAGCGCGGCCAGCGCGTCGGCCACGCTCGCGACCGTCACGACCTCGAGGCCGCCGAGCCCGCGCGTGACTTCGCGTGCGTTCTCGCGCGGGACGAGGGTCAGACGCATCCCGGCCTGGCGCGCGGCGTAGAGCTTCTCGACGATCCCGCCGACCGCGCGCACTTTGCCCCCGATCGAAAGCTCGCCCGTCATCGCGACGTCCTGCGGCAGCGGCGTCTTCGTCACGGCGGAATAGAGGGCGAGGAAGATCGCGAGGCCGGCGGACGGGCCGTCGATGTTGCCGCCCCCCACGACGTTGACGTGCAGGTCGAAGTCGAGCGGATCGACGCCCGCCAGCGAACGCACGACGGAGCCCGCGTTGAAGACGCTGTCCTTGGCCATCGTGCCGGCGGTCTCGTTGAAGCGCACCGTGCCGCGGCCGGGCTCGCGGGCGGGAAACGCGACCGCCTCGATCTCGATCAAGCTGCCGACGTGGTGCGCGACGCCGAGCCCGAAGGTCTTGCCGAGCTCCTTGCCGCGCTTGGCGCGGACCGGCGTGTGCTGGACGAGCCGGCCCGCCTGCACGACGACCGCGACGTCCTCCTCGCTCACCGTGACGAGCCCGTTCGCCGCCGCTTTGGGCTGGCCCGCCGGGTCTTTTTGGTGCGCCCGCCAGAGCGCGTGGCCGTGCGCGTCCGCCAGGATCTGCACCGCCTTGCGGCCCTCGATCGTGTACGAGGCGATCTCGTCGGGGACGCGCCGCGCGAGCTTCGTGCCCAGGCGCTTGGCGGCGCCGGTGACGATCTCGCGAATCTGCGGCTCGGTGAGCGGATCGAAGAAAACCTCGGCGCAGCGCGAGCGGATCGCCGGGTCGATCTCGCTCGGATCGCGCGTCGTCGCGCCGATCAGCACGAAATCGGCCGGGGCGCCCTCGCGGAAGAGCTTGCGCACGTAGGCGGGCACGCTCGCGTCGTTCTCGTCGTAGTACGAAGACTCGAAATTGAAGCGCTTGTCCTCGAGCACCTTGAGCAGCTTGGTTTGCAGCGTCGGGTCCATCTCGCCGATCTCATCGATGAACAGTACCCCACCGTGCGCTTTCGTGACCAGCCCCACCTTCGGCTCGGGGATCCCGCTCTCGGCGAATTCGCGCCGGCTCCCTTGATAGATCGGGTCGTGCACGCTGCCCAGAAGCGGATTGGTCGTCTCGCGCGGATCCCAGCGCAGCGTCGAGCCGCTCGCTTCGACGAACGGCGCATCCTCGGCGAAGGGCGTGTAGCTGCGCCGCTTCGCGACGTCGAGCGCGAGCCGCGCGACGGTCGTCTTGCCGACGCCCGGCGGCCCGTAGAGGATGACGTGCTGCGGGAACGGCGACGAGATCTTAGCCAGCAGCGAGACGATCGCGGCGCGCTGGCCCACGACTTCGTCGAGCGTGCCCGGCCGCACCAGCTGCAGCGCCGAGGCCGAGAGCTTGCGCTTGTCGAGCTGGACGAGATCCTCGAGCTTCTTCTGCGTCGCGGGCGTCTCGGGACCGCCGTCTTCGCGGATCGCCTCGAGCCGCAGGTCCTTGAGATACTCCTGATGGCGCTCGGCCATCTTGACGTTGACCTTCGTCTCGATCTTGTCTTCGACGCTGCGCTGCGCGACGAGATCGGCGAGGCCGTCTTCGATCTCGGCGATCGCCTCGCGATACTTGCCTGGAACGGGAAGCCGGTCGAGCGTCGGATCCTCGAAAACGAGCCGCTGCAGCGCCAAGATGCGCTCGGGAAGCTGGCTCGAGCGCATCATCTTGAGCGCGTCGAGCTTGCCGGCGCGCAGCACCATCTTATCGGGACCGAGCGCCGCCGAGAGCACCTCGTACAGAGCCGCGACGTACCGCCGCATCCCGTCGTCGCCGCCGTACTTGCGACGGAAACGGGCTACGTAGGCTTGGTCCGCCCTTTGCGCCATGGCGGCTCAGTTCGACGCGGCGACGACTTTGACCGTGGTCTTGGCGACGATGTTTTTCCCGAGCCGGATCTCGACCGGGTAGCTGCCGAGCGACTTGATGTTGTCGGGGACGTGGATCTTGTGGCGGTCGACTTCGACGCCCAAGTCCCGGTGGATCGCGTCGGAGACGTTGGCATTGGTGACGGCGCCGAAGAGCTTGCCGTTGCCGCCGCTGCGCGCCGGAACGACGACCTGCGTCGCCTCGAGCTGCGTGGCCAGCGCCTGCGCGTCGGCCAGCGCCTCGGCGTCGCGGCGCGCCTTGGCGCGGCGCTGCTGCTCGAGCAGCGCGACCGAGCCCTTCGAGGCTTCGGCCGCGACGCCGCGCGGGAGGAGGAAGTTGCGCGCGTAGCCGTCGGCCACGTCGACGATGGTTCCGGTCGAGCCCAGCGACTTCACGTCGCTCAACAAAATGACTTTCATCGATTACTCGGCGACGAAGGGAAGGAAAGCGATGACGCGTGCCCGCTTGACCGCGGTCGTCAGCAGGCGCTGATGCTTCGCGCAGTTGCCGCTGATGCGGCGGGGCAGAATCTTACCGCGCTCGGAGATATACTTGCGCAGGCGCGGGACGTCTTTGTAGTTGATGTCGGGGAGCTTGTCGGCGCAGAAGCTGCAGACTTTCCGCTTGGGGCGCCGTTCTTTTTTGGCGGCACCGCTGGTGCGCTTCTTGGGAGGCCCTGCCATGTGCGATCTCTTTCATGTAGGTGGATTCGGCTGCGTGGCCGCTCGCGCGCCCGCAGCCCTACACACGTGACGGCAAAGCCGCCACGACCGGACGAAGCCGGATTTCTCGGGGACAACCGCCCAAGTCTACCCCAAACCGGGCTCCGCCGCAAGCTCGAACGTCACCGGCGCCGGCAAACAAAAAAGGAGACCCCTTCCGATAGCGAGCCTCCCAGCGGCGCCGGCACCGCACGTCGGGCGAGCGACGAGCTACATGACGAAGCCGACGATCACGTCGTCCTGGATGAAGACCGTGACGCGCCCGCGCGCCAGTTTCAGCGCGTTGAAAGCTCGCAGCGAGACGGCGTACACGGCGGTTCGGCCGCTGAGCGGGTCGCGGACGCAGCACAGGCAGTTCCCTTTGGTACCGACCAGTTCGCCGGCCGTTAGCGGCGCGTCGTTCCTGCTGGGAACACTCGCCTTGGCGGCTGCGCGGTAGACGATCGAACGAGCTTGTTCGACGGCAAGGTCGGGCGTAAACGGTCTGTACATATCAGCAGCACACATATCTCACGGCGGCGCGCTTTTCGATGGCTGTCATACATATCGGGCGCGCACTCGCCGGGGTGTGAAGCCGAGAGCGCATTGTGACGGCGATCATTGTTTCTCGACGTCATGGGGAAGCGGCGGCGGCCGGGCGCCTAGGCGAAGCTGCGATAGATCTCGCGCGAGATGCGGTTGATGCCGGCGACGCCCAGCTCCTGATCGTCGAGGTTCTTCTCGAGGACGACGAGGACGTAGGGACGGGTGCCGTACGGATCGACGATCCCCGCGTCGTGACGCGCCCCCGGCAGCTCGCCGGTCTTGTTCGCCAGCGGCACGCCGGGCGGGAGTCCCGGCGCGATCTTCTCGCGATCTTCCTGGCCCAGCAGCGTGTCGATCATCGCCCGGCACGAGCCCCGCGAGGCGAGCGGCACGTCCTCGCCGCGAGCGCCGCGTTCGATCTGCAAGAGCAAGCTGCCGATGTCACGGGCGGTCGTCACGTTCTCGTGCACCGTGGAGAAGTACATGAAGTAGCGGCGCAGGCGCGTGCGGCGCAAGCCGGCCTGCGCGACGGCGTCGTTGATCGCCGCGAAGCCGAAGCGGTCGACGAGCGCGTTGGCGGCGGAGTTGTCGCTCTGCCGGATCATCGCTCGCAGCAGCGCGCCGAGCGATGCGGTCTCGCCCGCCCGCGCCGAGCCGAACGTCTCGGAGCCGCCGACGACGTCGCGCGCCTCGAAGGCGATCGGCGTCGCGAGCGAGAGCCGGCCGCGTTCGATCGCGCGATAGGCCGTCACCATGATCGCCAGCTTGATGATCGAGGCCGCCGGGAAAATCTCGTCGGCGTTGAGCGCGACCGTCTCTTCAAGCCCGCTCACTTGGCGCGCGAAGACGGCGACTTGCCCCGGAATCGCATCCGCGATGCGTTCGACGGCGCGCCGGGCCGACTGCGAATCCGCCTGGGCCGGCCGTGCGACCAGCAAGCTCGCGGCCCCCGCGAGGAACGCGGGCCGGCCGAGCGTCAGAACACCACCGTGCAGCGAAGCATGCACTACCTTTCGAGCGGCGCGATCCGTCTTTCGAATTCGCGACGGAAGGAACGGTGTTCGCTCTCCAGGTTCGCGACGCGAGTCTCCACTCGCCCGAGCCGGCTCTCAACACGCTCGAAGCCCGAGCGCATTTCGCTGCGCAGCGACCCGACTTCGCTGTGCAGCGACCCGACTTCGCTGTGCAGCGACCCGACTTCGCTGCGCAGCGACCCGACTTCGCTGTGCAGCGACCCGACTTCGCTGTGCAGCGACCCGACTTCGCTGTGCAGCTCCTGCCGAATTTCAGTCCGAAATTCGGCGAGCTCTTTGCGGCCCTCTGCTACCTCAACGGAGAGCAAATCGAGCAGAGCCAGTATTTTCGTCTGAGTCTCGTCGGCCACAAACCCTCCCTGCACGATGACTCTGCAACTTGAAGCGGGTACGAACGCCTCAGAACGTCGCAACGGCCGGACCGCCAGAGCGGCGAAACGCTAGAACGGGATCTCGTCCTCGAGTTCGCCTTCTTCGTGGATGCCGCTGCCGGAGGCGGGTGCCGAGGACGAACGGCTTGCGCCGCCGTAGGAGCTGCCGCCCTCGCCGTTGGGCGCGCGGCCACCCTTCGAGTCGAGCATCTGCATGTCGCTCGCGACGACCTCGACGGCCTTGCGCTTCTCGCCTTCCTTGGTCTCGTAGTTGCGGATGGCGAGACGGCCCTCGACGAGCGCGCTCATGCCCTTCTTCAGATATTGATTGCAGATCTCGCCCAGGCGGTCCCACGCGACGATGTCGATGAACATCGTCTCGTCGCCCTGCTTGGTGCGACGGTTGACCGCGAGCGAAAACTTGGTGACCGCCTTGCCCCCGCCGTCGACGTAGCGGATCTCGGGATCGCGCGTGAGGTTGCCGACGAGGACGATCCGATTGTAGCTTCCAGCCATTATGCCGCCTCCGGATTAATCGTTCAAATTGATCAGCAGCTGGCGCAGAACGTCTTCGTTGAGGCGCAGCTGGCGTTCGAGCTCCTTGGCTTGGGCGGCCTCACTCTTGAACTTCATGACGACGTAAAAGCCCTCCCGAACGTCGTTGATCTCGTAAGCCAGACGGCGCTTGCCCAGCTTCTCGATCTCCCCGACGATCTCGCCGCCGTTCGCTTTGAGCGCTTCAGCGATCGCGGTGAGGCGGGTCTCGACCTCGGCCTCCTCCAGGTTCGGGCGCAGGATGTAGGTGACTTCGTAGTCGGTCGTCGGCATGGATCAATCCCTCTATGGACGTCGCCTCAGACGAGGCGAACGGCTCCGAATCTCGCTTCGGAGCAGTGGGCCGTGCACGGGTCGCCCCGCACGAATCGTCCGGGACCCTAGGTCGCCGGAAAACTCACCTACTCTATCACACCGAACATCTGAGCGGCAAGGGCCGGCGGCGCTCCTCAGAGCAAGGCGTTGAAGGCGTCCCCCATGGCATCCGCCCAAGCGCGGTAGCCGGGCGCGGCCAGGTGAACCTTGTCGGCTTCGAACATCTCCGGGCGCACCGCCCCGCCGGGCTCCAGGAAGGCGCCGCCGATGTCCAGGAAGTGCACGCGCTTTCCGTCGTCCAGGCAGGTCAGGGAAGCGTTGACCGCGGCAACGGAACGGCGCATCGGCGACAGCGGCCCGCCGGAGCCGCGCGGCAGTATGCCGAGCAGCAGCACGTGCGCTTCCGGGAAGCGCGCCGCGAGCGCGCGCACCGTGGCGGCGATCCCCCTGAAGGTCGCCGCCGGTGAAAGGCCGCTCCCTAAATCGTTGGTTCCGACGAGCAGCACGATGAGACGCAGCGCAAGGCCGTCGAGCTCGCCGTGCTCGACGCGCCACAGCACGTCGCCGGTGAGGTCGCCGCCGACGCCGAAGTTCACGGCGCCGCGTTGCGCGAAGCGCGATTCCCAAACCTCGATGCCGGCCGCTTCCCAGCCTTCCGTGAGCGAGTCGCCGATGAAGGCGATCTCGCCGAGACGCGGCGCGGCGCTCCGCACGCTAGCCGCTGGCCCGCACCTCGCGTTTGGTGACCCGGTAAACATTACGAACGTCCTTGAGGGTACGCAGCTTGTTGAGCACTTTGTGCAAGTGGTCGAGGTTGGAGATCTGCAGCGTGAGGCTGATCATCGCGATGTCGCGCTTCACGCGCGCCGTCACCGACGAGGCCGAGGTCTTGAACTCGGCGCAGACGCCCATGACGTCCTGCAGCAGGCCGGCGCGGTCGCCGGCTTCGACTTCGACGTCGACCGAGTGCGTCAGCGATTCGCTCTCCGCCCACGAGGCTTGCAGGATCCGCTCCGGCATCGTCGCCATGTAGGCCACGTTCGGACAGTCCGCCCGGTGCACGGAGACGCCTCTCCCGATCGTGACGTAGCCCATGATCGGGTCACCCGGCACCGGACTGCAACACTTCGAAAGGCGGACGAGCACGTCATCGACGCCGGCGATGCGCACTCCGCTGGCGTTGCGCGCGAGACGCCGCGAGGGCGACGGAACCACGCGCTGGACGGTCGAGATGTCGACGACGTTGTGGGCCTTGGCATCTTCCTTGAGCTTGCTGACGACCGAGGCGGCTGACGCGTCGCCGAATCCGATCGCGGCGAAGAGATCGGTCGCCTTGCCGAAGTTCATCCGCTTGGCGATCTTCTCGATCATCTCGCCGCGGGCGAGGTCGGGCCGCATGTGCTCGCGGGCGAGCTCGCGCTCGACGGCCTCCTGCCCGAGCATGACGTTTTCGTCCTTGCGCTCTTTGCGGAACCACTGCTTGATCTTGTGCTTGGCGCTGGACGTCCGCACGATCGCCAGCCAGTCGAGCGAGGGCCGCGAGCTCTTGTTGACCAGGACCTCGCAGATGTCGCCGTTGCGGAGCTGGTAATCGAGCGGGACGATCTTGCCGTTGACTTTCGTGCCGACGCAATGGTTGCCGATGTCGGTGTGGACTTGGTACGCGAAATCGAGCGGCGAGGCCGCCGACGGCAGCGCGTAGACGTCGCCCTTGGGCGAGAACACGAAGACTTGGGTATCGAACAGATCGAGCTTGAGATTCTCCATGAACGCGCGTGAGTCGCGCATGTCGTTCTGCCACTCGAGCAGCGAACGCAGCCAGGTGAGCTTGTTCTCGTAGGCGTCCGGCTTCGTGCCTTCCTTGTAGCGCCAATGCGCCGCGATGCCGAATTCGCTCGTGCGATGCATCTCGAGGGTGCGAATCTGCACCTCGAGGGGTTCGCCCGCCGGCCCGACGACCGTCGTGTGCAACGACTGGTACATGTTCGGCTTGGGCATGGCGATGTAGTCTTTGAAGCGTCCGGGGATCGGCTTCCACATCGAATGCACGATCCCGAGCGCGCCGTAGCAGTCCTTGACGTTGTCGACGATCACGCGCACGGCCGTGAGGTCGTAGATCGTCGAGAAGTCGCGGCCCTTCTTCATCTTCGAGTAGATCGAATAGAAGTGCTTCGGCCGGCCGGTGATCTCGGCGCGAATCCCCAGCTTCTGAAACTGACCGCGCAGCACGCTGACGACGCTGCTGACGGCCGCTTCGCGCTCGGCGCGCTTCTTGGCGACGCGCTCGGCGATATCGCGATAGGCGTCGGGGTCGAGATAGCGCAGGCAGAGGTCCTCGAGATCCCACTTGATTTTCCAGATCCCCAGGCGGTGCGCGATCGGCGCGTAGATCTCGATCGTCTCGCGCGCGATGGCCTGCTGCTTCTCGGGCGGCAGGCTCGAGAGCGTCCGCATGTTGTGCAGGCGATCGGCGAGCTTGATGATGATGACCCGGATGTCCTTGGCCATCGCCATGAACATTTTGCGCAGGTTTTCGACCTGCGCATCTTCCTTGGACTGGTACGGGATCCGCGTCAGTTTGGTGACGCCCTCGACCAGCTGCGCGATCTCAGGCCCGAACTTCGCCGCCACCTGCTCGGCGGTGACGACCGTGTCTTCGACGACGTCGTGGAGGATGGCCGCCGCGATCGTCGCCTTGTCCATCTCCATGTCGGCTAGCACCCTCGCGACGGCGATCGGATGCTCGATATAGTCTTCGCCCGAAGCACGGTGCTGCCCGTCGTGCGCCGCGTCCGCCAATTCGTAGACGCCGCGCAGCCATGACGCTTCCACGGTCGGGTCGTATGACCGAACCTTCGCGATCAGGTCGTCGATGAGCGGAGTTGGCATGGATGTGGCCTATCATGCCATAGACCCGCCGCAAGTGTCTATCGGATTCACGGCAACGGCCCGCCGCCCGTCAGTACGTGATGAAGCTGGTTACCTCGTAGCCGCCCAGCAGCGCGCGCCCGCCCAGCGCCTCGAGTTCGACCAGGAAGGCGAATCCTGCTATGTGCGCGCCGAGCTTCTCCAGTAGGCGAGCAGTCGCGGCCGCCGTCCCGCCCGTCGCCAGCAAGTCGTCCACGACGAGGACGCGGTGGCCGTCGCCGACGGCATCGTCGTGGATCTCCAGCGAGTTCGTCCCGTATTCCAGAGCGTATTCCTCGCGCAGCTTGCTGCCCGGCAGCTTCCCAGGCTTGCGCACGGGGACGAACCCGGCGCCGATTTCGTACGCCAGCGGAGCGCCGAGCATGTACCCGCGCGCCTCCATCGCGACCACGACGTCGATCCCCTTGCCTTTGTAGCGGTCGACGAACAAGTCGACCGCCGCCTTGAATCCGCTTGGATCCTTCAGTACCGGCGTAATATCACGAAACAAAATACCAGGAATCGGAAAATCCGGAATGGTCCTGATCAGCGACTGAATCTGCAGCGCACGCCTCCGGGGTGACCCCGCCGTTGCGCTTCCTGCCCCTTCCCACCCGACCCTGCGCCGCCGGGCGGCCGCGCCGCAGCGTGCCGCGCCTTCAAAACGGGGGCGCGCCCTGCCGAAGGGGAATTGTTCGGGCAATGAGTCTCGCCCGGCACGCGCCCGCAGCGAGGGCTGGTTGTCGGGGAAGAAAGGTGCCGACATGAAGAAGATCATCCTGGCGCCCGCCCTCGCGGCGGCGATCGCCGCGGGTCCCCTTGCGGGCCCGGCGCTGGCGGACGGCGGCGCGAGCACGCATAACATCCTCATTCTGGGGGCGGGTGCGGCGGCCGCGATCGGTTTGACCAACTACAACCACAAGAAGCACGCCAAAGCCCAGGAGCAGCAGGAATCGACGCGCCGCCAGGCCGCGTACAAGGCGTATTTCTACCACCAGAACGGCTACTACCCGACGACGCAAGAGGTCCACGACTGGTATCTCAAGACCTATGGATCGGAGCCCACGTAGAGGTCCGTTGAGAGCGCGGGGGCCGAACCCATCGCGTTAAAGCCCGCAGAGCCATCCGCCGAGCGCGGGTGGCTCTCTTCTTCGATCGCCGAATTCAAAGACCGCGACTATCCGCGGCGCTTGGCGATCGCCTTTGCGGCGGCCGTCGCGCTGCACGAGATCGCCGCGGGCCTCTTTCCGCGCCACGAGCAAGCCAAGCCGGAGGAACGCATCGTCGCGCAAGTCGTGACCGTACAGACGCGGCCTCCCGCCCCCAAGCCGACGCCGCGGCCGACGCCGCCGCCGGCGACCCCCGCGCCGCGGTACACGCTCGCGCCGCAAGTGGCGCTCCGGGCGCCGGCGGCGCGCGCCGCCGCGACGCCCCGTCCGCAGCTCGGCGGTGCCGCCGCGCCGCGCCGCATCGCCTACGCCACGCCGAACCCGACGGCCTCGCCCGCGCCGCCGCTTTCGCTCGCAAGCGGCGCGCAGAGCGGCGAGCAGAGCGGCGGCACGGGGACCGGCGCGGGCGCGGGCGCGGGCGAGGGCGGGCAGAACGGCACCGGCAGCGGCAGCGGCGCCGCCGGAAGCGGCAACGGCGCCGACGCGGCGACCGCACCGTGCGGCTTCGTGACCTTTTACGGCAAACTCGATCACGCCGCTCCCGACGGCACGCAATACGAGCACGTGCGCCTGCTGGTGACGCTGCGCGACGGCTCGACGCTCTCCGACGAGCTGCACTGGTTCTTCGTCTACAAGGACGAGGCGTCCAATCCGTTCACGCCGGCGCACCCCGACGCCGAGGTCCTGATGCAGCAGCCGCCGCCGGGGACCGATCTGAGCGCGCAGAAGCCCGCCACCCAGTTCGCGCTGCAGCACACCGACGCCGAGGGGTACACGAACCTCCCCGAGTGTCCGGAACAGCGCTGAACGAGCGTTAGCCGCGCTCGCAGCCGCGCGGATAAAGCGCACGCCGCCCGCCCTTGCCGTTCTCGGGCCCGTCGCAATAGTGACTTCGAAATTCATTTTTCGGAGGTCACATGGTCGGCACGGTCAACACGGAGCGCGCCTCGCGCGCGCTCGAATTCGGACTTTATCGCGACGGCGACAACAACCTCGACGAAGCCCAAGCCCTGACGATCGCGCAGGCGCTCGAGACGAGCGGCAACGACGGCAGCATCGAATTCACGGTCGAGGACACGACCGCGCGCCGCGGGCTCAAGCCGGCGCACGTGCTGCGGACGGAGTCCTACACGATCGCCGACGGCGCGCTTTCGCACGAGGTCGAGATCGGGCCGCCGCACGACATGGCGGCACGCGAGAACCTCGCGAAGTTCGTCGCCCGCCTGCTCGACAACGCGCAGAAATCGCAAGCGCGGGAGACGTGGCTCGACCTCATCGACCACGGCGGCGGCGACGGCGGCGGCCTCGAGGCCGATCACGGAGCCGGCGTGATGACGCTCGACGACATGGCGGGGGCGATCTCCGACGGCGTGGCGCTGCACGCGAAGGAACACCCCGAAGACGGCGGACGCCGCGTCGACGGCGTGGTGGCGAATCAATGCCTGATGGCGACCGTCGCCTTCGCCTCCGAGCTCTCGCACGCCGGCGTGCGTTTCTTGGCGGCCAGTCCCGAGACGATGCTCGCGCCCGGCGTGCCGAGCGGCGTCGCGCACGACATCGCCGCGCACCTCGGCGACCCGCGCCGGATGGCGAAGGCCGTCGTGACCGACACCATGGAGACGACCTACGGCCCGGGCGAGGCGGGCACGTACTCGCCGGCCGCGGCCTTCGCCGTCATCGACTGCGCTCCGCGCAAGATCGCCGCGGTCGAAGCGGCGGTTCGCACGCTCAACTCCGCGCTGACGGCGGCCGCCAAGGATCGCGCCGAGCGCAGCGCGATCCGCCAAGACGCACGGGCCATCGACGGGATGGTCCGCTTTCCCGAAGGCAAGGGCTTGCCGTGGCGCGCCGACCGGCCGGCGATCGAGCTCTACCGCACCTTCGCGCAGGACGGCCGGCTCGACCGCGCCGTGCGCGGTGCGGCCGCCAAGGCCGCCGACGCGATCGCCTCGACCGTCCTCGCGCACCGCGAAAGCGACGATTTCACCCCCTTCGACGACGCGGACTATTCGAATGCGTACGGTCCGACGGTCCATTTCCCGGTCAACCGCAAACAGATCGACGCCTGGGCGCCCCAAGTCAGCGAGACGGACAACGCCTTCTACAAATCGGTCGGCGCAGCCGACCTGGTGAGGGCGGTGGCCTGAGAGCGGCGGCCGCTCAGAGCAGCTTGTGCATCGCCGAAGCTTCTTCGGCGCGAGCGCGGACCTCGTCGGCCGGAAAACCGGAGGCGGCGGCCACGACCGCGAGGATCGCGCCCTCGACCAGCGGCGCATCGGCCATCGTGACCCTCGGCTGCAGATCGGGCGCGAGCATCTCGATCGCCATCACCGTGTTGAGGTGCGCGCTCCCGAGGTCGAGCAGAACGACGACCGCCGGGGCGCTGCCGAGCGCCTCTTCGAGGGCGCGCTTGATCGCCGGCGCGCTGGTCCCGATTTGGCCGTCGTCGGCCCCGCCGACGGCCCACACCAAGTCGGAGCCGCGCGCCATCTGCAGCGCCAACTCGCGGACGCCTTGCGCGAGCTTGGCGCTGTGCGAGACGACCAGCACCGCGACGTTCTCAGCCATCTCGCGCTTCCGATGCGGGGTCGAACGACTGCGCCGCGGCCTGGAAGAGCAGCGTCGTGCTCAGACTGCCGGGGTCGCGGTGGCCGCGAGCCCGCTCGCCGAGATAGCTCGCGCGCCCCTTGCGCGCGATCCACGGGATCGTCGCCTCGGAACCCCGCGCTGCAGCCTCGTACGCCTGCGCGAGCGCGGCCGCAAGCGAGCTGCCGCCGTCGAGCGACGCACCGAGCGCGTCGACGGCCGGCGCGAACGCGTCGACCATCGTCTTGTCGCCGAGCTCGGCGTGACCGCGCGCGACGACGCCCTCCAGCGCCGCGCGGAAGAGCCCTTCGACGTCCCTCGGCGCGAGCGCCGCCTTGCCGGCGACCGCCGCGCCGGCGCGCAGGAACGCCGTGCCGTAGAGCGGGCCCGAGGCTCCGCCGACCTTCGAGATGAGCGCCGCGGCGACGGCTTTGAGCACGGCCTCCGGCGAACCGTCGGCCGGCAGGCGTTCGCACGCCGCCTGCATCCCGCGCTGCATGTTGGTGCCGTGATCGGCGTCGCCGATCGCGGCGTCGAGCTCGGTGAGCTCGTCCTTGCGCTCGTCGATCAATTTCGCGTAGCGCTCGACGAAGCGCCGCAGCGCCGCGCCGTCGACGGCCGTGTCGTTCATCGCCGCCTAAACGCCCCAGCGCAGGCCCGGGGCGTGCACCGGCGCGTCCCACAATCCGAGCAGTTCGTCGTCGGCACGCAGCAGCGTGATCGAGCAGCCCTGCATGTCGAGGCTCGTGATGTAGTTGCCGACCAGCGCCCGAGCGATCGTGACGCCGAGATCCTTGAGCACGAGCGCGAGCTTGCGATGCACGATGTAGAGCTCGAGCAGCGGTGTCCCGCCCATTCCGTTGGTCATCGCGATGACCCGTTCGCCGCGCCGCAGGCCGAGGTCCTCGACGACGGGCTTGGTCAGCAGCTCGACGATCTCGTCGGCGCTCTTGAGCGCGATGCGTTGGCGGCCCGGCTCGCCGTGAATGCCGATGCCGATCTCTATTTCGGCCTCGCCCAAGTCGAAGGTGGGCGAACCCTTGGCCGGGACCGTACACGAGGTCAGCGCCATGCCCATCGAGCGCCCCGCATCCGCGGCTTTCTTCCCGATGCGCTCCACTTCCGCAAGCGGCGCCTTCTTCTCGGCGGCCGCGCCCGCCAGCTTCTCGACGAGCACCGTCGTTCCGACGCCGCGCCGTCCGGCCGTCCACGTCGAGTTCTCGACGGCGACGTCGTCGGCGACGAGCACCGTGCGCACCTCGATCCCCTCCGCGGCGACGAGCTCCGCGGCGAGCTCGAAATTCATCACGTCGCCCGTGTAATTCTTGACGATGAAGAGCGCGCCCGCCCCGCCGTCGCTCGCCTGCGCGGCGCCGGCCATCTGATCGGGGACGGGGCTGGTGAACACCTCGCCCGGGCAGGCGGCATCGAGCATGCCGAGCCCGACGAAGCCGCCGTGCATCGGCTCGTGACCCGAACCGCCGCCGGAGACCAGCGCGACCTTTCCCTTCGCCGGTGCTCCGGCGCGCACGATGAACCGCGGGTCGCGCGAGTAGCGCACGAGGTCGGGGTGTGCCAGCTCGAGTCCCTCGCAAGCTTCGTCGACGACGGACTCGACGCTATTGATGAGCTTCTTCATGCGTCCTCCCGAAATGAGCGTTTTACGAAACGGTCTCGCGCACGTTTGCGAACACGGTCCGCAAGCGCGACTTGGTCCAGGGCACGAGTGCGGGCGCGACGGAGAGCTCGCCGACACCCCAAGCCAGCCAAAGCTCCGCCAGCGCCGGATCGCCCGCGGCTTCGCCGCACACGCCGACCTCGAGCCGCTGCAGCTTCGCCTTCGCGACGATCTCGGCGAGAAAGCGGCGCCAGGCGACCGTGCGCGCGCCTTCGTGCGAGGCACCCGCCAGCAGCCGGCTCTCGGCGAAAAAGTATTGCTCCAGATCGTTCGTGCCGAGGCTCACGAACGAGGCGCCTTCGCGCGCGAACGCGTCGAGCGCGTACGCGGCCGAAGGGATCTCGAGCATGATGCCGAGCGGCGGAACGGCGACGTGCAGCTCCCGCGCGACGTCGCGCACCACGTTGCGCGCGGCGGCGAACTCGTCGGCGTCGGAGACCATCGGGAACATCAGGTGCAGGTCGCTCCCGGCGAAGCCGACGAGCACGGCGCGCAGGTGCTGCGCGAAGAATTCGGGCTCGCGCAGGCAGAGCCGGATGCCGCGCACGCCGAGCATGCCGTGGTCGACGCCGTCGCCGCGAAAGCGCGCGACGATCTTGTCGCCGCCGAGGTCGAGCGTGCGCACGACCAGCGGCTTCCCCGCAAACGCCGCGGCGATGCGCCGGTAAGCGGCCGACTCTTCTTCGAAGCTCGGCGGCAAGCTGCGATCGACGTAGAGGAACTCGGTTCGAACCAAGCCGACGCCGTCCGCACCGAGCTGCGCGGCGAGCGGCGCGTCGTCGGGCGCGTTGAGGTTCGCGAACACGCCGATACGCCGTCCGCGCAATTCGACCGGCGCCGGATCGGGCTCGGCCACGACGCGCCGCACCGGATAGGCGCGGACCAACGCGGGGTCGGCCGCCGCCTCGAGCCAGCCCTCGAAGCCGTTGAGCAGCGCCAGCTCATCCTCCGAGGGGGGAAGCGCGGCGAGGGCGGCGGCCTTCGCGCCAGCGAGCGCGATCGCCGGCAAGCCGAGCCCGCGCGCGACGATCGCGATATGCGCGGTCGGCGAGACGTCGAGCAGCACGATCCCGGCGAGCTGCGGCGCCCAGCGCTGCAGCTCGATCGCCGACACGTCGCGGGCGACGACGATCGTTCCCTCGGGAGGCTCGGACGAAGCGGCCAGCAGCCGGACCAGATTCGCCGCGGTCTGCTCGAGATCGGCGGCGCGCGCCCGCAGGTAGGGATCGGCGAGGTCGGCGAGCTGCGCCCCCGCCTCCCGGCCGGTCTCGCGAATCGCGTCGGCGAGCGAGCGGCCCCGAGCGAGACGGGCCCGGATTCCTTCTTCCCAGAGCGGGTCCGCCGCGAGCCCCTCGTAGACGACCCGCAGTTCCTCCGGCAGCGACGACGCGCCCCTGATGAAACGCTCGCGGGCCCGCTCGAAGTCGTCGAACGTTCCGTCCGACGCGAGCGCCGCCGCAGGCGACCAGAGCGGCCCGCAAGCGATCCCGGGAACGACGGCTACCCCTTTGCAGCGCACGACGCCCGACAACTTTCTGCCATCCGACGACACATGTGATGCAAAACGTAGCCGACCGCGAGAGAGTTGTCAATTCTGCGCGAAAACGAACAGAAACGAACAACCCGGCGCGAGCAAGCGGTGCGAACGATCAAAAACGCACCGCAAGCGAGAGCCCGTCAGGCTTCAGCCGGTGAGCGGAACGCGATCGGGATAGATCGGGCGGTTCACGATCGATTCCAACGACGCGACGTCGGCGGCGAGGGCGAGCGCGCAAAAGCGTTCGAAGCTCTCGCGTTCGGCCTGGCCTTCGGCGAAGCGCGCCGTCTTGCTCAGATCGACCTTGCCGGTGACCTCGCGGAAGCGGACGAAGCGCCCGTCGTCGTCGATCCCCGCCGAGACGAGCTCGCCTTCTTCGAAGATGCGCACCGCCGCGGCGACGGTCGAGCCGTCCGCCATCTCGATCTCGAGCGTGCGCGCCACGTCCTCGTAGCTCATGCGCAGCGCCTGCTCCGAGGCGAGCTCGCGCATGCCGCGATAGAGCTCGCGCAGCACCGCCAGCGACGGCGCGCCGCGCGCGATGATGAAGTCGTTGATGCGCCGGTCCGGCTCGCCGTAGAGCAGGTGGATGCGCGCGTCGAGGCCGTCGCGCCCGGCGCGGCCCGCCATCTGATTGAACTCGGTGAGGTCGAAGTTGAGGTGATAGAGCACGACGTCGCGCACGTCTGGCAGGTCGATCCCCTCGCCGAACGCCGAGGTCGCGACCACCACTCGCGCGGCCCCGCGCCGGAAGAGGTCTTCGACGACCGCGCGCTCGCCGGAGGGGACGCCGGCGTGATAGAACGCGACCTCGCCGCCCAGCGCCGCGCGCAGCCGGTCGGCGAGCTTCGTGACTTCCGCGCGCGAATTGCAATAGACGATCGCCTTGCCGGAACCGGCTAGCTCGCGCGCGAGATAGGCGAACTTGTCCTTGGTGTTGCGCGCGTCGACCAGGTGCAGATTCTCGCGGACGGTCGGATCGATCACCCAGGCGTCGACTCCGAGCGTTCGCCGGATCGCCGCGAACGCTTCGTCGCGAGCGGTCGCCGTCAGCGCGAGCACTTGCGGCGAGCCGAGCTCTTCGATCAGCCTTCCCAGCTCCGCGTAGGCCGCGCGGTGGCGCGACTCGTGGACGTGGTGCGCCTCGTCGACGACGACCAGATCGGGCCGGTTGCAGGCGCGCACGAACGTCTCGCGGTGATAGGTCGCGAACTCCGGCGTCGCCAGGATCACGTCCCACGCGCCTTCGGCCAAGGCCGCTTCGAGCTCGGCGCGCTCCTCGCCGTCGATCGCGCCGTTGGCGCGGAGAATGCGCAGCCCGAAGGCGTCGAGCCGGCGCGAAAGCGCCTCGTACTGATCGTTGGCGAGCGCGCGCAGCGGATAGAACACGAGCGTCTTGCGCCCTTCGTGCAGCGCGCGCTCGGCGGCCGGCAACTGAAAGCAGAACGATTTCCCGCGGCCGGTCCCGAGCACCGCCAGCGTGTTCCGCCCGGCCTCGACGCGTTCCAGCACCGCCGCCTGCGACGGCCGGATCGGGCGCTCGCCGATCAGTGCGACGCGCAGCGCATCGGCGTCGCCGGAGGCGCGCGCCGCGGCGAGGCGCGGCCGCTCGCGCGCCGCGCGATGACGGCGTACGTGGATGTTGAGGCCGACGTTTTTCTCGCCGCCGCCGGTGACGCCGCCGACGGTCGCGGTGTAGCGTTCGCCGCGGTCGATGTTGGGCGCGATCCGGCGCGCGATCTCGCGCCGCAGGAAGCCGACGTGCAAGCGCCCGTAGCGCACTTCGACGGCGTTGGGGTCGTGCGGATTCTCGCGCGCCCGCACCAGCTCGAGCGGTTCGCCGGGGCTCAGCCCCGCGATCGCGTTTTGGCGGCCTTCGAACGAGACGCCGGCGACTTTCGTGAAGAACTCGCCGGCTTCGCCGATCGTGGCGTAGCGGTCGCGTTCGAGAAAGCGGTCCTTCTGCGCGAACAGCGCCTCGAGCTTTTCCGCGTCGTCGGCGGACGGTGCAGGCGGGCCGGCGCCGGGCTCGGCCTCGAAACGGGCGAGCAGCGCTTCGAAGGCGGCCTCCGAGGCGGTCGGCACGGGCAGCGCGCCGGAGCGCTTGGGCTTACTGCTCGTGCTTGACGATCGCCGGGTGCTCGCCGCCTTGACCGTCGAAGTCGAGGTTGAGGTGGATCTCCTCGTGGCCGAGCGCGAGCTCCTCATCGTGCAGCCCGGACTCCTGCGCGTCGAGCGGATCGATCGTCTCGTGGAAAGGCTGCGGCTCGGCCGCGCCCGTGTCGTAGTCGCGCTCGGGGAGCGGTTCGGCAGCGCTGCCGTCGGAACGCTTGCGGCGGTAGCGGGCCGGACCGGTGCCGCTCTTGCGCGAGCCGGCCTTCTCCTTCTGGCGGCGCTCCTTGCGCGCGGCCACGACCGCTTCGCGCGACTTCGCCGCCGCCGCTTGGGCACGGGCCTCGGCGACCGTGCGCGGACGCTCGGGGGGCGCGTTGCGCAGCTCCTCGCGATGCTTGGCGGCGGCGGCGAGCTGGCGCTCGCGCAGCACGTCGACCAGCGGCGCGGAGTAGAAGATCGAGTGGTAGCCGCCCGAGCAGATGCCGACCAGCAGCGCGAAGGCGAAGTTCTGCAAGCTCGCGCCGCCGAAGGCGAGCAGCGCGACCAGCGTGATGACCACGGTCGCCAGCGTGTTGAACGAACGCGTCATCGTCTGCAGGATCGAGGCGTTGACGATCTTGGCGTAGGGCTCGCCCGCCATGACCTTCACGTTCTCGCGTATCCGGTCGAGGATGACGATCGTGTCCATGACCGAGTAGCCGATGACCGTCAGGACGGCGGCCAAAAACGCGTCGTCGGCGCGCTTGTCGGCGATCGCGTAGATGCCGATCATCATCGCCGCATCGCGGACCAGCGCGATCACCACGACCAAGCCGAAGATGTAATTCCAGCCGAAGCGGAAGGCGATGTAGACGAACTGGATGCCGATCGCGATGACCAGCGCCTCGAGCGCCTTGATCAGATACTCTTTGCCCAGCGACGGCCCCACGGCTTCGATCTGCGACTCGCCGCGGTCGATCGCACCGACCGTGCCGAGCGCGCTCCACAGCTTGCCCGTGTTGTCGCCGAAATCGGTCTGGGTCGAGATCGTGAAGCGCTCGTCGGGCTGCGCGTCGGTCGTCTTGGCGATCGTGTTGACGTTCGCGTCGCTGACGCCGATCTCGGCCAGCGCCTTCTGCACCGCCGGGACCGTGGCCGGCTGCTGATACTTGACCGTGACGTCGGTACCGCCGGTGAACGAGAGGCCCAGGCGCAGCGCGTGCGAAGGCTGGAAGCCGCCGCCCGGCGCGTGCGTCGCGTGCCAGACGAGCGCGGCGAAACCGCAGAAGATGACCGCGTACGAGATCGTCGAGACGGTCTTGAACCAGGAGACGACGTTCCAATTCAGACGCCTGAAAAACATCGCGTCAGGCTCCGTAGATCTTCGGGTTGGTCGAGACGTCGTTGTCGACGAGCAAGTCCATGAAATAGCGCGTCACGAAGACCGCGGTGACCAGCGAGAAGGCCGTCCCCCAAAAGAGCGTGTAGGCGAAGCCCTTCACCGTCCCCGTCCCGAGCAAGAACAGGACGCCGGCGCCGACGATCGTCGTGAAGTGCGAGTCGAAGACCGCCGTGAAGGCGCGCTTGAAGCCGGTCTGCACCGCGGCGCGCAGCGTCTTCCCCGCCCAGAGCTCCTCCTTGAGGCGCTCGAAGATCAGGACGTTGGCGTCGACCGCCATGCCGACCGAGAGGACGAAGCCCGCGATGCCGGGGAGCGTCAGCACGGCCTTCACGCCGGCGAGCAGCCCGAGCAGCATCAGCACGTAGACGATCAGCGCAACGTCGGCCATGAGGCCGGGCAGCCGGTAGACGACCAGCATGAAGACCAGGACCAGGCCGAGCCCGACCATGGAGGCCCACAGCGACTTTTCGAGGTCGAGCTTGCCCAAGATCGGGCCGACGGTGTCGTTCTCGATCACGGTCACCGCGACCGGCAGCGCGCCCGCGTTGAGCTCGTTGGCGATGCGGGTCGTCTCCTGTTCGGTGAAGTTGCCGGTGATCTCGCCGTCGCTGGTGATGACGCCCTGAATCGTCGGCGCGGAGATGAACTTCTTATCCAGGAAGATGCCGAGCGGCTTTCCCATGCTCGCCTGGGTGAGCTGACCGAACTTGGCCGGGTCTTTGGTTTGGAAGTCGATCTTCGGCGCGCCGGCCTGATCGAATGCGGGCTGCGCCCCCTTGAGGTCGGCGCCCGAGTAGACGACGGGCCCCGAATCCTTGTACGCCCCGTTCGGGTCGTCGGCGTAGGCTTTGTCGCTCTCGGCGCGCTGGGCGACCGCCTGCGGAACGATCTTGAAATCGAGCTTGGCGACGTCCTTGAGCGTCCGGACCGCTTCGTCCGGGTTCTTCACATTGGGCAGCTCGACCAGGATCCGGTCGTTCCCGACCGGAGTGATCACCGGCTCGGCGACGCCCAGGCCGTTGATTCGGTTCTGAATGACCAGCTCGACCTGATTCTGGATCTGCGAGGTGATCTGCGGGATCTCGGGCGAGGAGTTGAGCTGAAGAAGCACTCGCACTCCGCCCTGGAGATCCAGACCGAGCTTGATCTTGTTCTGGATCGGCAGGATCAGGTACAAGCACAGGGCGACCGTGCCGAGCACCGACGCACCCTTGAACCAGGGTTTGAGTCGCAACCACATAGAGAAAATGCCACGCCCGCGGGAGGGGAGAACCCGCGTATTGTAGCAGGGTCGTTCCACCCCGTCAAACCGCTTGGCGGCGTCTCTATCCAAGTATTCGCTGCGCCACAGGGAGGCCGGCTTCTATGGACGCTAAGACCGTGGACGCTGGGTTGCTGCAGTCGCGCTATCGGCTCACCAGACAGCGCGCTGCCGTGTTGCGCGCGCTCGGCGACGGCGCGCATCTCTCCGCGGAGACGGTCCTCGAGAGGGTCCGCAGCGAGCTTCCCGGGGTGAGTCTGGGCACGATCTACCGCAGCCTCGACATCCTGCGCGAGATCGGGTTGGTTCAGGTCTTTTCGTTCGGGGGCAGCGCGGCGCGCTACGAGGCGACGATCGAAAAGCACCATCATCTCCTCTGCACCAAGTGCCGGGAGCTGACCAACGTTCACGCCGACGGCGTCGCAGAGATCGCCGGCGAGCTCGCGGGCCGCGCGGGTTTTCGCGACGCCGACTACGCGCTGACGATCTTCGGGCTCTGCGCCGCCTGCGCGGAGGCCGGCGCGCTGTAGGGCTGCCGAGCTAACTCGCCAGCGCCGCGGCCGGCGGGGGACGGTCGAGCACGAGCGCGGGCCGCAGCTCGAGCTCGGGCGGCAGTTCGCCGTAGGCGAAGACGTCGAGCCGCAGGCCGAAGCGCGCCAGGAACTCGGCAAGCGCGGGCCGCAGCGCCGCCGTGCAGACGAGCGAAGCGCGTTCGCGCGGCAGACGGGTCACGTACTCGGCGGCGACCGCGCGCAGGTGGAGCGCGATCTCGGGCCGCGGCGTGAGGTTCCCCTCGCTCAGCCAGGACTGGAGGTCCGCCTCGAACTCGGGCGCCACGACCAGCGGCTCGAGCCGCGCCAGGCCGCGGCGGCGGAGCTGGAGGGGCACGATCCTGCGCCGGACGGCTTCGGCCAGCTCGCGCGGGTCGCGCGTCGCCGCCGCGGCGTCGACCAGCGCCTCGAGGGTCGCGACCGCGTCGCGCGGCCAGACCCGCTCGCGCAGCAGCAGCTCGAAGGTCCGCTGCACGCAGCCCAGCGGCAGCCCCTCCGTGCCGATCTCCTTGACCAGCGAAGGGACGGCGGCCCGCAGGTGCTCGAGCAGCGTGTGCAGCTCCTGCCGCGCCAGCAGCGCCGCGGCGTGCGTCCGCGCCGCCTCGGCCAAGTGCGAGCCGATGACCGAGACCGGGTCGAAGACGAGCGCCCCGGCCCCGGCCGCCTGCGCGCGCGCCGCCGGGGCGAGCCAGCAGGCCGGCATCCCGTAGACGGGTTCGCGCACGCGCTCGCCGCCGAGCCGCTCGAGGACCGCCTCGTCGGCGACGGCCAGGACCGCGTCGAGGCGCAGCCGCCCCTCGCCGGCTAGCGCGTCGCGGACGCGGATCGCGTAAGTGTGCGGATCGCGGGCCAGGTCGTCGCGCAGCCGCACCCCCGGCAGGACGATCCCGATGTCGCTCGCGAGCGCCCGCCGCACTTCGCCGATGCGGTCGAGGAGCTGCTCGGCGACCGGCGGCAGGAGGAGCGCGCCGAGCTCGGCCCCGACCTCGATCGCCAGCGCGTCGACGCCGACCAAGCCGAGCGCCATCTCCGGGCGGCGGATCGCGGCCCGGCGCGCCGCCGCGTGGGCCGCCTTGGCGGCCTCGGCGCGGGCCGTCAGGCGCCGGCGGGCAAACCCTGAGAGCGCGAACAGCCCCGCGCCCAGCAGCCCGAAGAGCGGGCGCGGAAGCGCCGGGACGAGCGCCAGCACGAGCGCGAACACGCCCGCCGCGCGCAGCACCTCGGGACGTTCGAGGAGCTGCGCCGCCAAGTCGACGCCGAGCGAGCCGTCGGCGGCGACGCGGGTGACCATCAAGCCCATCGAGACCGAGAGCAGGAACGCCGGCAGGGTCGTCAGCAGCGCGTTGCCGACGGAGAGGATCGCGAAGGTCTGGAGCGCGTCGAGCGGACTCATCTCGTGGTAGGCGATCCCGACCACGACGCCGCCGAGCAGGTTGAGGACGACGATCACCAGCGCCGCGATCGCGTCGCCTTTGACGAACTTGCCCGCGCCGTCCATCGCGCCGAAAAAGTCTGCTTCCTTCTGCACGAGCGCGCGCTTGCGGCGCGCCGCCTCGGCGTCGAGCATGCCGGCGTGGACCTCGGCATCGATGGCCATCTGCTTGCCGGGCATCGCGTCGAGCGTGAAGCGCGCGGCCACTTCCGCGACGCGCTGCGAGCCCGAGGCGATCACGATGAACTGGATCGTCACCAGGATCGCGAAGACGATCAGCCCGACCACGAGGTTGCCGCCCACGACGAACGCTCCGAAGGCGGGGATGAGCGCGCCGACGCCGCCTTCGAGGTGGCCCTGCGTGAGGATCAGCCGCGTCGCCGAGACGTCGAGCGCGAGGCGGAAGAGCGTCGCGATCAGCAGCGCCGGGGCGAACGCGGCGAACTCGAGCGGGTCGGAGACCGTGATGCTGACGAGCAGCACGACGCCCGAACCGAGGATGTTGACCGCGAGCAGCGCGTCGAGCAGCGCCGGCGGGAGCGGGACGAGCAGGATCGCGACGATCGAGAGCACGATCGCGGCGAAGCCGTAGGTCGCGGCTTTCGGGTTCATCGCAGCGCGCCCGCGCGCAGCAGCGAGGCGACGATCGCGGCGACGGCGGCGTAGGCCGCAGGCGGGATGAACTCGCCGACGCCGGCCGTGGCCAGCAGCGAACGCGCCAGCGCGACATTCTCGACGACGGGGATGCGCAGTTCGCGGGCCCGCCGTTTGACCGCCTGCGCTCCCTCGCCGATCGCGCGGACGAGCACGCGCGGCACGGCGACTTCGGGCGGACGGTACTCCAGGGCGATCGCGACGTGCGCCGGATTGGCGACCACGAACGCGGCCTGCGCGAGCTTCACCGCCGAGCCGCGCACGAGCGAGCGATGCCGCTGGCGGCGCCGGCCGCGCAGCAGCGGATCGCCTTCGCTCTGCTTGTGGTCCCGCCGGAGCTCGTCGAAGGTCATGCGCAGGCGGCGCCGCCACTTGGCGCGTTCCAGCACGCCGTCGCGCGCCGCGACCGCGGCGCCGACGGCGAGCGCACCGGCTAGGACCCCGCGCGCGCCGCTGCACCCAAGGGCGGCGAGCGCATCGGGCGAAGCCGCGTTCGCGCCGAGCGTCGCGCGCACGGCCGGCACGAGCGCGCCCGACACGCAGGCCGCGACCACGATCGCCTTGGCGCCGGCGAGCGCGGCGTCGCGCGAGAACATCCGCTTCAAGCCCTCGCTCGGATCGAGCTTCTTCCAGGCCGGGGACGGCAGCTTGAAAGTGATTCTGCCGGCTTGCGCGCAGGCGGCGAGGGCCGCGCCGCCCAGCCCCGCGAGCATCGTGCCGAGCGCGCCGGCCGCGAGCACGGCGTAGGGCAGCGGCGAGAACCGCTCGGGCCGCGCCGCAGCGAACAAGGCGGCCCGCGCCGCGCCTGCCAGCGGAGAGAGCGCGGCGCCGAGCGCCAGGCTCGAGCAGGTCAGCGCGGCGACGGCGCCGAGCTCTTGCGAGCGGGCCGCGTCGCCTTCGCGCCGCGCGCGTTCGAGACGGTTCGGCGTCGCTTCGAAGGGCTTCTCGGCCTCGGCCATGCTGCGACGCTAGCGCGAACGCGTTATGCCCGCGCGTCCGGAGTGTTGCCGCGGCGCGAGCCGGACCGCTACCGGCCGCGCAGCGCCGAGAGGTCCATCCACGGCTGCGCGGCCGCCGGGAGCACGGAGGGCAGCGCGGCGAGCGTGGCCAGCAGCACGCAGGCGAAGACGACCGGAAAGGCCAGCGTGAAGGTCGAGAAGCGCGGCACGACGCGCGCGATCGCGGCCAGCGCGAGCTGCGCGACGAACGCGACCGCCAGCGCCGGGCCCGCCACGAAGAGCGCCGCGCGCAGCAGCGTCGCCGGCAGCGTCAGCGCGAACGTCTGCAGGGCGGCGCCGCGCAGCAGCGCGCCCGGCGGCAGCGCCGCGAAGGTCTGCGCGAACGCGGAGAGCGCCACGCGGTAGCCGCCCGTCACGAAGAAGCCCGCGGCCAGCGCGAGCGACCAGAGGCGGCCGAAGCCGGCGCCGGCGGCCACGTTCGCGCTCGGCACGCTCGCCCGGATCCCCACGTAGTCGTCGAGCGCGCGCCCTCCGGCATACGCGCCGTCGTAGAGCATCGCCGCCGCCGTCCCGATCGCCGCGCCCAAGGCCAGCTCGGTCACCACGGCCGGGAGGAAGCGCCCGGGCGCGACCGCGCCGCCCGCGGGTGCGAGCGCCGCCGCGAGCGCGAGAGCGAACGCGGCGCGCACCGGCGCCGGCACGTCGGGATGCGAAAACCCCGGCGCGCGAAAAACGAAGCCCGCGCAGCGCGCGAAGATCAGCCAGAAGGCGTCGTGCGGCACCTCACGCGGCGTGGGCGATCGCCGGCAGCGCGCCGGCCGCGTCGCGCAGCAGCGCGGCGCACAGCCCCAAGCCGAAAGCGCCGAACAGCGCGACCATCAACCCGACGACGAGCATCTTGGGCAGGAGCGTCAAGGTCTGCTCCTGCACTTGCGTCGCCGCTTGGACGACGGCGACCAGCGTGCCGACCGCGGTCGCCGCGATCAACACCGGAAAGCAGAGGATCGCGGCGACGACGAGGGCTTCGCGGACGATCGAAGCGAGCGCGGCCATGGGCCGATGCTACGACACGTCCGTTGCGCCGTTGCGACGCGGAGGTTACGCGCTGGCGAGTTCTTGGAACGAGCGCGAGGCCAGCAGGGCGGAGACGACCGCGCGCGTCGCCGGCGATTGGTTGAGCGTGTAGAAGTGGATCCCCGGCGCGCCGCGCGCCAGCAGATCGGCGCACTGCAGCGCCGTGTAGGCGACGCCGAGCTGCACCACGGCCTCGGGTTCGTCGCGCCTCGCTTCGAGCTCCGCCAGCAGACGCTCGGGGATCCGCGCGCCGCACATCTTGGTCATGCGCGCGATCTGCTCGTAGTTGGTGATCGGCATGATGCCGGGGACGATGGGAACGCCGATCCCCGCCGCGCGCGCCGCCCGCACGAACGCGAAGTACGCCTCGTTGTCGAAGAAGAGCTGCGTCACCAGGAACTCCGCGCCTGCCCGCACCTTCTCGCCGAGCGCGGCCAGATCGGCCTCGGGGCTGGGCGCCTCCGGGTGCTTTTCGGGGTAGGCGGCGCCGGCGACGGTGAAGGGGAACTCCGCCGCGATCAGCGCGGTCAGCTCGGAGGCGTAGCGGAGACCGCCGGGCGTCGGGACGAAGCGCTCCTCGCCTTTGGGCGGATCGCCGCGCAGCGCCAGCACGTTCTCGATCCCCGCCGCCTGCAGCTCGCGCAGGACGTCGCGCAGCTCGTCCCGAGTGCGCCCGACGCAGGTGAGGTGCGCCATCACTTCGACCTCGAGCTCCGCTTTGATGCGCTTGGCGACTTCGATCGCACGCGCCCGGTTGGAGCCGAGCGCCCCGTGCGTCACCGAGACGAACGTCGGCTCGAGCACGCGCAGCGCCGCGACCGTGCGCAGCAAGCTTTCCACGCCGTCGTCCGTCTTGGGGGGAAAGAACTCGAAGGAAAAGTTGACGCGGCGGAGCGGGAGCAGCTCGCTGATTCTCATCCTGCGAATCGGGTTTCGGCGCTCGCACCCCGGAATGCCCCCTGAACGCGCACGCAGTTCCGCCCTGCGGCCTTCGCGCCGTAGAGCGCGGCCTCGGCGCGCAGGCAGAGCTCGCTGCTTTCGCTCGTGGGATAGTCGTCGGTCGAAGCGACCCCGATGCTCACGGTCACGACGGGCAGGCGCGCTCCCTTGCCGTGGACGATGCTCCGGCGTTCGACTCCGCGCCGGATCCGTTCGGCGACCGCGATCGCCCCGGGCTCGTCGGTCTCGGGAAGGAGGACCGCGAACTCCTCGCCGCCGACCCGCGAGGCGCTGTCGCCGGGGCGCCCCAGCATCGATCGAATCACGTCGGCGACGCTGACGAGTGCCGAGTCGCCGGATTTCTCACCGAGTTCGTCGTTGTAGCGCTTGAAGTCGTCGACGTCGATCATCAGCAGCGAGAGCTGCTCGCCGGCCCGTTGCGCGCGCCGCAGGTCGTCGTCGAGCGCAAGCATGAAGCCGTCGCGGTTGAGCAGCCCCGTCAGGGCGTCGGCGACCGACGCCTCGTAGCTGAGCTCGTTGCGAGCGGTGAGCCGGCGCAGCACCCGGTCGGTGTTATAGAGGAGGACCAGCAGAAGCGCGCTCGTGGCGACGAACCAATCGATCCGCGAAAAGAACCAGCCGAGCGAATACCTCGTATCGGCGCTCAAGTTCGTCAAGAACGTCTCGCACATCATCGCCAGCACGCCCACCGCGAGCCAGAGGTGAACGATCCGCCGCTGGCGCGCCAAGCTGCCCAGCACGATCAGCGTGGCGAGGTTCAGCAGCAGGATGCAGGCGGCGACGAGCTCCTGCCACGGCGACAAGAAGTGCCCCGCCGTCATGGCCGCGGGCAGCACGCCGGGGTAGCGAGCTCCGATCAGAACGGCGCCGACCGCATACAGCGCGACCAGGATCGCGGGAACGGCGACGACCCGCTGCTGGAGCGAGGTGCGGGCGCTCGACGCGGAGCGCTCCGCCAGGGCGAAGGCCAGGACCATCACGAGGAAGGCGCCCCGCGCGTTGAAGTAGAGCCACGGCGCGGTCTGCTCCCCGGCGAGCCCCTGCTCGTTCAAGAAATGCGGCATCGCCAGCAAGTGCGCGGCATCGAGCAGGGTCAGCACGGCATAGGCGAGCGTCAGCGCGCCGAGCGGTGCGTGGAGCGACGCGCGATACTGGCTGAGCAACAGCACGACGGTCAACAGTTCGGCGCACACCGCGATCGCGCCGATCGCCGGAGCGAATGCTTCGAACTCGCCGACGCGGTAGCTCCCGAACGGAACGGCGACCAGGCTGAGCGCGAGGACGGCGATAGCGACGCTCCAGGCGATCCGTATCTGCCCGGCGTCCGCTTCCGAGTAGGCGATGTTGTCCCGGTAGGGCATCCTCGTGAAGGTCCCTCTCAGCAGCCCGACCGTCCGTCCGGCCGCTTTTCCAGTTATCGGCTGCGAGCGGCGCCGCTTGCATCGGCTTCGCGAAGCGCGCCTGGCCGTTAACGGAAACTTGACAGGACGCCGCCGCACACGAGCGCCCAGCCGTCGACCATGACGAAGAGCAAGAGCTTGCACGGCAGCGAGACGATCGGCGGACTGAGCATGAACATGCCCAGCCCCATCAAGATCGAGGCGACCGCCAGATCGATTGCGACAAAGGGCAGATACAGCGCGAACCCGATCGCGAAGGCGCTGCGCAGCTCGCCGACGACGAACGCGGGGAGCAGCACGTCGGCCGGAGCGCGCGCGGGATCGCGCCGCCCCACGCGGGCCAGCCGCTCGAACAGCGCGAGATCCTTGACCTGCGTTTGACGCAGCATGAAGCTTCGCAGCGGCGCGAAGCCGCGCTCGAGCATCGCGCTCTGCGAGAGCGCGCCGCGCGCGTACGGCTCGAACGCTTCGTGCGAGATGCGCTGCAGCGTCGGCGTCATCACGACGAAGGTCAGAACGAGCGCGAGCCCGGTGAGCACGGCGTTCGGCGGCAGGGACGAGGCGCCGATCGCCGAGCGCACGAGCGAAAGCACGACGACGATGCGCACGAACGAGGTCGTCGTCACGACGAGGAAGGGAACGATTCCGAGCAGCGTCAGGCCGGTCAAAACGTCGAGCGGCAGCCCGGGACGGCTCTGGTGCGCGAGCGAGACCAGGCTCTCCACTAGGGGCGCGGCGTCCTGCGCGCGAGCACTTCGGTCAGGCGAACGCCGAAGCGCTCGTCGATCGCCACGACTTCGCCGCGCGCGACCAGCCGCCGGTTGACCAGCACGTCGACGGGCTCGCCGGCGGCGCGGTCGAGTTCGACGATCGAGCCTTTCCCCAGCTTGAGCACGTCGCCGACGCGCATCGTGCAGCGGCCCAGCTCGACGGTGACGCCGAGCGACACGTTCATCAAGAGGTCGAGGTTCCGGCCGTCGCCGCTCATGCCGCCGGCTTCCCGCCGTCGGCTTCGAAGACGAGCGCGCTGCGTCCGTCACGCAGGCCGCAGGCACCCCGTCCGAAGACGACTTCGCCGAAGCGCAGCAGGCCCGCGGCACCGAGCGGCGTCTCGAGCTTGAGCGTCGAGCCCTCGGCGAGCCGCGAGAAGCCGCGAACGCCGAGCGTGCCGCAGGCGAACTCGACGGCGCCTTCGAGCTCGACGTCGGCGAGATCCTCGAGGCCCAGACGCTCGCCGACCTGCTCGAGCGGATCGCACGTCAGCGCGAAACCGATCGCCGCCCGCTGCGCTCCGGTCGTGCGCACTTCGAAATAGGTCGTGAGGTCGCAGGCGGCGCGTTCGCTCGACTCGCGCGTCACCGGCCCGAGCGTCCCGCACAGGCTCGCGCAAAGCGGGACGAGGGCGCCGACGATGCGCTCGAGCGTCGCCTGCTCGATCTCCGAGAGCGACGCGCTCTCGGGGCGCTGCGGCTCCTTGAAAGCGAGCGCCGCCAAACGGCGCGCGTCGGCCGGGCGAACGATGACGAAGCCGTCGCAGAGGCGTCCCCGGACGCGCCGGACGAACGCGTTCTCGAGCAGCACGCGCCGCTCGCCGGGCCCCGGGATCGCCGGCTCGAGGAGCTCGACCTCGAGCTCCGCGGCGAGCAGGCGCCCGAGCTGCTCGCGCACGCCGTTGGCGACGAGACAGGCTGCCGAGAGCGGCAGCGTCGAGCGGCATGCGAAGCGCGCCTGCCGCAAGCTGCGTCCGTCCGCGAGCGCGAGCGGCGGGCCGAAGGCGAGCGCGGCGATCATTTGAGCAGATCCAGCGTCGTCTTCTCGGTCCCCAGCCGCGCCATGTGCTCCGCCTGCAAGGCTTCGAACGCGAGGTACGCTTCCTGCAAGCGCTGCAGGCCGGCGGCCGGATCGATGCGCCCGCGGTCGCGCGCGTTCGTCGTCAGCGGCGCGAACGTTCCGTCGGCCGGGACGCCGACGAACACCGGGACGCCCGCGGGAGCCGCGACGTGCGTCGCGTCGAGACGCACCGGCTGCGTGCCCGCGGGGAGCCTCGCGAGCGCCAGACGGCCGAGCGCGACGCGCTCGCTGCGGCGTTCGCCGCCGCGCGGATCGACCGTCGTCCGCAGGTATGAGACCGTTCCGTCGGCGCCGATGCGCGGATCGGCGACCCGTCCGAGAGCCGCGTCGACCGGGTCGACGCGCAGCGGCGCCGGCGGGCCGCGCCGTTCGCCCAGCGTGAACCCGAGCGCCGCACTGCCGTCGGCCGCGCGCAGTTCGCCGCCGGTTAAGCGGAACGAGCCGTCGCGGCTCAGGCGTGCGCTCGCGCCGGAACCGGCGCTGACGAAATACGCACCCTCGGGTGCGACGACGGAGAGTGGATCGAGGCTCGGCGTGCGCTGCGGAGGGCGCGCCGCCGCGTCGTCGGCGCGCGGCTCGAAACCCGGCCGGAAGGCCTCGAGCAGATCCTGCTCGCGCGCGCCGATGCGCGCGAACGCGGCGGCGATGGCCGGATCGATCATGCGCAGCCGTCCTCGACGCCGAGCGCGCGGACCGACGAGCGGACCGATTCGCCACGCGAGCGCAGGTGCACGTCGGCGCAGGCGAGCGCGCGCCGCACCAGCTCGACGTGGCGCGGCGCGCACAGCGCGAGCACGTGCAGCGTCGGGCCGTCGCGGCGCACCAGGACCTGCACGCGCGCGCCGTCGAGCCCGAAGGCGAAGGAGGCGCGGACCGGCGGATAGCTGCAGGCCACGGCGCGCTCGGCGACCGCGGCGGCGCGCACCCGCTCGCGCGCCGGACGGTTCGCCTGCGCTGCGCCGGGCGGCGCCGCGCCGCGTGCGCCGGCGGCGGCAGGCCCCTGCGCGCGCGGGCCCGCCGCCGCGCGCGGGGCCGAGGCGGGCGGCTTGACGGGGGCCGCGCCCGCACGCGCATCGTTCGTCTTCGCGCGGCGGCGTTTCGCCCCCGGAGCCTTCGCGTCGGAGGCGAGATGCAGCGCGGAGAACCACGCCTGCGAGAGCGAACGGCTGTCGATATACGGCAGCCGCAGCCGGATGACGCCGATGTTGCGCGTCGCGTTCACGCTATCCTCACTCATGGTGAGGCGACTATAGCGCGCGCTTCATGCCGCGAGATAACGGCACCGTTATCCCCTCGTGAACCGCGCCGCGGCACTCTCTCTGCGGCCTAGTCCCGATTGCTTCCGTCGTCGAAGGCCGCGCTGCGTTCGAGATAGAGCGCGTTCTGCGCTTCGTCGAGCGTCACCACGAAGTTCTTGAGCAGGCCGAGGCCGACGTTCCCCGCGTCGAAGCGGTCGGCGAAGGCGCCGCGCGTGGCGAGCATCACGTCGGTCTCGCTGTGATAGATCTGGATGCTGCCGAAGTCGAGCTCGTCGAGCACCGTGCGGTAGGACGAGGTGGCGCCGCCGATGCCGTAGCTGCGCCGGTTCGTGGCGCTGTAGGCGACCACGCCGGGGTGCGCCTCGACGAACGGCCGGTAGAGCAGCAGTTCCGCAGCGTTCCCCGTGTCCAGGATGAAACGCGCCTCGACGGAGCCGTTGACGCGCAGGCGCGTTTCGGGAAGCGCGCGATCGGTCTCGAGCGCGAGCCGTTCGCCGCTCGACGTCAGGCTGCCGGGCGGCCCGAACGTCATGCTGCCGCCGGGCTGATCGATGCGGACCGCGGCCGCCGCGAAGAACGGATAGCCCAGGATCCCGTCGATGCGGAAGGCGCCTTCCGTCGACGAACCGAGATCGAGCGTCGTCACGACGAGGTCGCGCAGCTTGCCGCCGCCGACGTCGAGCTCGGGCAGACGCGCGACTTGCAGGCCGCCGGTGCGCGCGGCGCCGCTGGCTTCGAGCGCGCCCTGCTGCACGAGCCCGAGCGTTTTCGCGACGCGGCGGTCGATGACGATGTTCTCCGATCCCGAGTCGAGCAAGAAGTTGAACTTACGGCCGGCGATCGTGACCGGCGCGTAGACGTGGCCGTCGACGTAGGACAAGCGCACGCTCTCGGGCGCGCCCATCTCGATGCGCCGTCCGGCGAGCGGCGCGAAGACCGCCGCGTCGACCGGGCGGCCGAGGGTCAGCGACGCGGTGCGCTGCACGACGTCGAAGGCGCGGTCGCCGTCGGAGACGACGGCCCGGAACGGAAAGCGGTGACCGCCGGCCGTCCGCCAGTCGGAGAGATCGATCGTCGTGCGTCCGTCGTCGTCGTCGTAGGCGACGCGCGCGGGCAGCCACGTTCGCGCGTCGAGATAGAGGGTCTCCGTCTCGCCGCCTTCGGCCGTGACGTCGAGCGCGTAAACAGGCCGGCCCTCCAGCACGGTGCGTCCCCGCGCCGCGCAGCGTTCGGGTGCTGCGGCGAAGTCGCCGGAATCGATGAAGCGCTGCGTCCGCGCGCGCCGCAGCAGGATGCCGGTCAGCTCGCGCGCCGCACCGTCGCTCGCGAACCAGACGCGCGGCCCGAGGCGGAGCGTCGTCTCCGCGCGCGGTCCCAAGCTCTGGTCGTCGCGTTCGCGTTCGCCGTCGAGCCAAGTGTGGAAAGTGCCGCTCATCCCCGCGCCCGACAGCGTCCCGCTCGCCTCGAGCTGATCGGCGCGCGGGCTGCCCGGATCGGCGAGGGCGCGGGCCGCGTTCTGCAAGACCGCTCGCAGGTCCAGCGGCGGCGCGGCCGCCCTCGGCGCAGCCGCCGCCGGCGCGAACGCCGCCGCCAGCGTGAAGCTAAGGATGACCGCCGCGGACATTCTGTGCCGGATCGTAAGCATCTCCAACGCCGAGCGCCGCCGCGGTCGAAGGCACGAGCTGCATCAGCCCCTGCGCCCCGGCCGGCGAGGTCGCCCTCGGGTCGAACCCGGATTCGTTCGCGACGATCGCTTCGACGAGTGCCGCGCCGACGCCGCTCAGCGCGGCTCCAAGAGCGCGGCCACCGAGCGCAGCGAGCGCAGCGTCTCCTCCGGCGCCGACGGCTCGCGCTGGCGCAGAAAAGCCTGCATGGCGGGCTCGGCGGCGACGGCTCGGCCGAGTTCACCCTCTTCGCCGGCAAAGCCCAGGGCGCGCAGCTCCTTGCTTTCGTGCAGCCGCGCCAGCGCCGCCCGGAAGGCCTGCGCGTCGAGCCGATGGCGCGGACCGGCCACGGCGTTCATCGTGCGGCTCGCGCTCGCCAGCACGTCGATCGCGGGATGGTGGCCCGCGCGCGCCAAGTCGCTCGCCAGCACGAGGTGACCGTCGAGGAGCGAGCGCGCGGCGTCGGAGAGCGGCTCGCGCTCGTCGCCGCCGTCGGAGAGGACCGTGGCCAGCAGCGTGATCGAGCCGGCCGCCGCGTTTCCGGCCCCTTCGAGATAGCGCGCCAGCTCGGCCCAGACGCCGGGCGGATAGCCTCCGCGTCCGACCGGCTCGCCGAGCGCGACGCGCGCTTCCCGCAACGCGGCGGCGTAGCGCGCCAGACTGTCGAGGACGAGCACCACGTGCAGGCCGCGCCGGCGCAGCGCGATCGCCTGCGCCAGCGCGACGTCGGCGGCGCGCACGCGCTCGGCCGCGCTGCGGTCGCTCGTGGCGCAGACCACGGTCGTGCGGCGGTCGACGCGTTCGAGCCAAGCCTGCGCTTCGCGGCCGCGCTCGCCGACGAGTCCCAGCACGACCGCATCGCCCCGGGCGCCGGCGGCGATCGTCTCGAGCAGGGTCGTCTTGCCGGCGCCGGGCGCGCCGAAGATGCCGACGCGCGCGCCGCGACCCAGCGTCAGGAGTCCGTCGATCGCGCGGATCCCCGTCCAGAACGGCGTGTCGATCGCGCGGCGCTCGTGCGGGGCCGGCGCGGCGCAGCGCGTCACGGGCAGGCGCGTTCCGCGCACCGCCCCGCGCTCGTCGAGCGCGCCGCCCGCCGCGTCGAGCGCGCGGCCGAGGGCGCCGTAGCCGAGGACGCAGTCTAAAGCTTCGGCGGCGATCTCGACGCGGTCGCCGACCGCGATCCCGAGCAGCGGCCCGAACGGCGCGATCGAGACGCGGGCCCGTTCGACCGCGGCGACCCGACCGGCGACCAGCGCACCGGAGGACGCCCGCACGAAAACGCCGTCGCCGACGCGCGCGCGCGGCAGCGCGGCGAGGACCGTCTCGCCGAGCGTGCGCACGACGCAGCCGGCGCCGCGCGCGATCACGCCGCGCCCGCGGCTTCCTCGAGCGCGCGCCGCACCCGAAAAGCGAAGCGCGATTCGAGCTCGCCGTCGCGAACTTCGACGACGAGATCGCCGGGCTCGAGCGCGGGATCGGCGCGAACCGGCAGGTCGAGCGCGACGCGCTGCGCGTCCTGCGGCGCGAGCACGAGCGCCAGCGGCTCCTGCTCCGCAAACGCTTGCAGCGCGCGGCTCGCGAGCGCGGCGATGTCGGGCGGCGCCAGCCTCAGCTCGCGCGCCAGCACCTCGTGCGCCAGCGAGTCGAGGAGCCGCCGCCAGGCGCGCTCGTAGGCCTCGAGCGCGGCGAGCCGCATCAAGGCGAGCTCTTGCACGGTTTCGGCGTGCGGCGGCTCGGCACGGCGCGGCTCGAACTCGCGCGCGGCGGCGGCGGCCGGGGCCGGCGCGGCGGCGGCGGCGGCGGGAGCCGCAGACGTGCGCGGCTCGGCGGGACGGGACGCCGCGCGCACGAACGCGGCGAGCGGGATGAAGCGCTCATCCACGGCGCAGCAGCGTCTCGCAGTCGGGGACGACGGGCGCCGCCGCGCGGGCCATCCGCTCGACGATCGCCGCGCGCTCTTCGGGCGGGTAGAGTTCGAGCACCGCCGTCGCCGTCGCCGCCGGAAGCGCGCTGATGATCGCGGCGGCCGTGTGCGGCGGTTCCTTTTCGAGCGCGCCGCGCACTTGCGCAGGTGCGAAGCCGGCGACGGCGTGCGTCACCTTGCGGATCGAGCTCCGCCGCGCGAACGCCTCGAGCACGGCGGCGAGCGGCCCGGCGCCCCAGCGTCCGGCGGCGAGCAGCGCGCCGGCGAGCAGCAGCGTCGGCAGCAGCTCGGCGAACGCTCCGAGCGCGACGGCGTAACGCGGCGCGAACGCGAGCGCCGGCGCTTTGGCGAAGGCGACCTCCTCGACCGAGAGCGTGTCGCCCCGGCCGGGATCGACGCCGAGCGTCGCGACCGCGAGCGAGCGGATCGCGGCGAGATCGAGACGGCGCGCGGCATCCACGAAAACGGCGACCGAGATCCGCTCGAGCCGCCCCGCCGGAACGTCGATGCGCTCGTCCTGAACGTCGCTGCCGCGGTCCTCGCTGGCGTGCAGCCGCGCGTATTGCTTGCCCGCGCTCTGATAATGCTCTTGCAGTGTCGTCGTCCCGATCGCCCGGCTCCCCAGCGGCTTGCGCACGATCTCGCGAACTTCGCGGGTGCGCGTGTCGTAGGCGGCGCGCACGCGGACGATCGTCGCGCCCTCGCCCAGCGCCTGGTCGAGCGCCGACTGCAGCGACTGCTGCAGAGCTTGCGACTCGTCGGCGGCCGGCACGGACGCCTCGTCGCTCAGCGCGAGCCCGCGGTCGTCGACGACCGCGACCCGCTTGGGATCGAGCCCCGGGACGCCGGCCGCGACGAACTGCCGTATCCCTTCGACCGTGCGGCGTGCGAGCGCCGCCCCGGGCTGCAGGCTGATGCGGACGGACGCGCTCGCGTCGTGCGCCGGCTCGTCGGCATACGCGGCGTCGCGCGCCGGCGCGACGATGACGCGGGCGTCGGCAACCCCCTGCAGGCCGCGCAATCCGGCCGCGAGATCGGCGGCCAAACCTTCGCGCTCCTGCGCGTCGAGCACCGACTGCGGCGTCAGCGGCCCGGCCTTGGCGAGCACCTCGCTCGAACTCTCGAGGTGCGGGTGCGGCACGCCGGCGAGCGAGAGCCGCAGCAGCAGCTCGTTGCGGCGCTTGAGGTCGACGCGAACGTTGTCGGGTACGGCGACGAAGGGGACGTTCCACTCTGCCAGCAGCTCGACGACCTCCGTGACCTGCTCGGGCCGCAGCGGCGCGGCGAAGAGGGCGACGCGCGTGTCCCGTTCGAGGGCGGCGGCCGCGGCCAAAGCCAGCCCGGCTGCGAGCGCGACCAGGCAGAGCGCGAGCCGCTGCGGCTTGCCCAGCCGGCGCCAGCGTTCCAGCAGCGCGGCCACCGGCTACACCTGCATGCTCATGATCGCCGTGAGCGCCTGGACGCCGCGTGAGGCGGCGGCCGTCGCCAGCGAGAGCGCCACGTCGGCCTGGGCGCGCTCGAGCACCATCTCCTGCAGCCCGCCGCGGCCCTGCGTGAAGGAGCGCTCGGCGCGCTCGGCCCGCTCGAGCGCCCCGCCGGCATCGTCGAGCGCGCGTTCCAGCGCGCCCGCAAAGGACGAAGCGTCGCCGCCCGGCGCGAGCGGAGCATCGGGAACCGGCGCGAGCGGAGCATCGGGTTCCGGCGCGGGCGCGAGCGGCGCGGCGGGGACGAGCGGCTCGACCGTCATAGCCGGCCGAGATCGATCGTGCGTTCGGCGAGCCGCTTCCCGACGTCGAAGACCGAAGCGTCGGCCTCGTAGGCGCGCTGCGCGTTGAGGACCGCCACCATCTCGGTGACGGCGTCGACGTCGCTGCCGCGCTCCAGCGCCGTCCCCGCGAAGCGGACGGGCAGCGCGTCAGGCTCTTCGGGCTCCGCCAAGCCGCCGGCGGCGTCGTCGAAGGCGAAGTCGTCGTCCACCGTCTCCGGCGCCGCTGCGACGCTGAAGCGCGGGACCAGCCGGGCGAAAGCGCCTCCATCGGGGGCGGCTTCGGCGGCTGCGACGTTGCGCGCCGCCACGTCCAGCGCCGCGCGCTGCGCGTCCATCCCGGCGGCCGCGGCTCGCAGCACGTCGAACTCGCTCACTTGCTCACCCCTTTGAGCTCCGCGAGGCGGGCGCGCATCGCGCCGAGCAGGGCGTCGGCGAAGATCGCCGCGCTCGCGGCGCCGGCCATCGCGGCTTGCGCGCCGGCTCCTCCGGCCGGCGCGGCGCCGGCCGCGGCCGTTTTCTCGGCGAGGCTGCTCAGGCGCTCGCGCGCGGCGGCGGCGGCGGCGGCCAGATTCCCGGGTATCACGTCCATGGCTGCGAGCGTAGCCGCAGGCTGTGAACGCGCCCTCGCCGGCCCTTTGCCGCCGCGTGACCGCACGCCTAAGGCGGCCCCTCCCGGCGGCCGAATCAGAAGGTGTGAGAGCGTGATGCTTTTCCTCTTCGACGCGACCGTCCCGGCACAGGAAACAGCGACCCAAAGACGATTCGAGCCCGCCCAGCCGTGAGACGGCAGGCGGGCCTGGCGGCCCCGGGCAAGTCGCTGCGCTTGGCGCGTGCCGTCCAGCTCCTGGGTGCCTCGCTCGATCTCGCGGCGGTGCTGAAAACCGCCCTCGAACTCGCGGTCGACGTGACGGACGCCGAGCGCGGCATGCTCGTCCTTGCCGATGGGCAGCGCCTCGCCGCCGCGCACGGGTTTCATCCGATGCACGCCGCCGGCGAACCGGCGGCAGCGCCGCCGCCGATCGTCGCTTTGGTCTTGGAGACCGGCGAACCGGTCTTCTCGTCGGACGCGCAGCGCGATCCGCGCTGCAGCAAGGAGCTGCACGGCGCGCGCTCGCTCGCGTGCGTCCCGCTGCGCGTGCGCGAAGAGGTGATCGGCGCGGTCTACCTCGATTCACGCAGCGAGCTGATGCTTTTCGGACAGCACGACCGTGAGCTGCTGATCGCCTTGACCTCGCAGGCGGCGCTCGCCATCGAGAACGCGCGCCTATTCAAAGAAGAACGCGAGCGCCTGGCGCGGATCACGGCGCTGCAAGCCTTCCAGACGCGCATCCTCGAAGCGATCGCCAACGGCGTGATCACCTTCTCGCCGCGCCGCCGCATCACGACCTTCAACCGCGCCGCCGAGGCGACGTTCGGCATCAAGGCGGAGAAGATCGCCGGCAAGACGGCTGCGGCTCTGGCCAAAGCGATACCGGACTTCCCCGAGCTTTTCGAAACGTTCTTCGCGTCCGGTGCCGTGCAATTGCGCGCCGAAGTCGAGGCGCGGCGGAGCGACGGCACGGAGCTGGTCCTGGAGATGCGGCTCTCCCCGCTGGCCAGCGACGAAGGGACGGGCGTGGCCATGGTCGTCACCGACGTCACCAAGCAGCGCCGGCTCGAGCAGGCCCACGAAGCCGAACTCGCCCGCAGCCGCCGCATCGGCGAGACCTTCTCGCGCTATCTCGCGCCGCACGTCGTGAAGTCGCTGATGAACGATCCCGCCTCGGTCGAGCTCGGCGGACAGCGCCAGCGCGCGACCATGCTCTTCGCCGACATCTGCCGCTTCACGTCGCTCTCCGCGCGACTGCCCGCCGAGAAGGTCGTCGAGATCCTCAACACCTATTTCGAGGAAGCCGTGCGCATCGTCTTCGAACACGACGGTCTGCTCGACAAGTTTTACGGCGACGGTCTGATGGCGGTCTTCGGGCCGCCGCTCGTGCGCGACGACGACGCCGCGCGCGCGGTCGCGACCGCCGTGCGCCTGCACGAAGCCGTCGCCCGGATGACGCCGCTGCTGGGCGAACCCCTGGCGATCTCGGTGGGACTCGCAACCGGCGAAGTCGTCGCCGGGCACATCGGCAGCACGATGCGGATGGACTATACCGTCATCGGCGACGCCGTCAACCTCGCCAACGGATTGCAAAGCGCCGCGCCGCCGGGCTCGATCTATTGCGACGAGGAGACGATCGCGCGGGCCAGTCCGATCGCGCTGCCCGTGCACCGTCTAGGCGCGCGCATCAAAGGGCGCGACGAGCTGATCCCCGCCTACGCGATCCTTCCCAACGAGCTCGTGCGGCCTCGGATCTAGCGCTTCGAGAACTGGAAGCGCTTGCGAGCGCGCTTGCGCCCGTACTTCTTCGACTCTTTTTCGCGCGGATCGCGCGTCAGCAAACCGTTCTTGCGCAGCGGCTCGCGCAGCGTCTCGTCCATGTCGAGCAGCGCGCGGGCGATCCCGTGGCGGACGGCGCCCGCCTGGCCGGCGATCCCGCCGCCCTGAGTCTTCACCACGGCGTCGAAGCGCGAGCCCGTCTGCGTGACCTCGAGCGGCTGGCGCACGACCTGCAGCAGACTGGAGCGCCCGAAGTAGTCGTCGACCGGTTTTCCGTTGATGGTGATGACGCCCTGACCGAGGGTGAGTTTCACGCGCGCGACGGCGCGCTTGCGGCGTCCGGTTCCGGCGAACTGTTCGGTGGCTTCCACGTACTAGAAGAGCTCCTTCGGCTGCTGGGCCGCGTGCTGATGCTCGCTTCCGGCGTACACTTTGAGCCGGCGCAGTTGGACGTCGCGCATCCGGTTGGTCGGGAGCATCCCGCGCACCGCGCGCTCGATCAGCCGCTCCGGATGCTTCTTTTGGACTTCGAGCGCGGTCTCGCTGCGCAGCCCGCCGGGGAAGCCGCTGTGGCGATAATAGACCTTCTGCGTCCACTTGTTGCCGCCGAGCTCGACCTTCCCGGCGTTGATCACGACGACGTGGTCGCCGTCGTCGATGTGCGGGGTCCAGGTCGGCTTGTGCTTCCCCGAGAGCGCGCGAGCGATGCGCACGGCGAGGGTGCCCAAGCGCTGGCCGGCCGCGTCGACGACGTACCAGTCATGCTGGGTCTCTGCCGTTTTCTGTTGATAGGTGCGCATCGGGTGCCTTACGGTGGGAAATGCAAGCAAAGGACGGCCGGCCCCGGGGCCGACAACCCTCGAATTCTACCGGAGCGGCGCCCCCCTGTCAACGCGCGCGGGCACCGGCGGGGATCCCTGCGGCGTCGAGCTCAGAAGCCGCCTTCGGCCAGTTGCAGGAGCGCGGCGCGGTCGGCGACGACCATGCCGCGCAAGCGGCCGCCTTGCACCAGGCCCCGGCGGGCGAAGGAGGCGACCGTTGAGGAGCAGGTCTCGCGGGTCGTGCCCGCCAGCCGCGCCAGATCTTCCTGGGAGAGGGGCAGATCGAGCCGGACGCCGCCGGCGGCCGGCGTCCCGAAGTCGTCGGCGAGCTCGACCAGGCTCGCCGCGACGCGGCTCTCGACGCCGGCCCGGCTCAGCTTCTCCAGACGCTGCTGCAGCCGCACGAGCCGCCGCCCGGTCGAAGCCGCCATCTTGAGATGCAGATCGGGCTCGGCCAGGGCGCGGCGCTGCCAGGCTTCGGCCGGAAGGAACAGGACGCTGCCCTCGGAGAGCGCTTCGGCTCCCGTTTCGGCCGAGCGGTCGCCGAAGGCCGCCCCCGGCGCCAAGACGTCCCCGCGCGCCGCGAGCCCCAAGGTGACGTCGCGCACGAACGCCGCGCTGCGGAAGATGCGGAAATAGCCGCCGACCACGACGACCGGCGCCGCACCGTCGAGCGGGACGACGTGCCGGCGCACGACGTGCTCGAGGCGGCCGTCGCCGGCCAGCCGTTCGATGTCGTCGGCTCCGAGCCCGAGGGGCAACCAATCGTTCGCCAAAGAGGGAACCTTCGCTGCGAGGTTAAGGAAAGCGGGCTCTCATGTTCGACGAACGCGGCGTCTTCGAGCTTTCGCAAGACGAAATCGACGACTTGCCGTTCGGCCTGATCTCCGTCGATCGCGCCGGCAACATCGAACAATATAACAGTTACGAGTCCCGTCTCTCGCGCCTGCCCAAGGAACGCGTGATCGGGCTGAACTTCTTTCGCGACGTCGCCCCGTGCACGGCGGTCCAAGCGTTCCAGGGCCGCTTCGAGCGCTTCGTCCAAGAAGAAGGCGACGGCGCCGAGTCGTTCGACTTCGTCTTCCCCTTCGCGTTCGGGCGGCAGCACGTCAACATCACCTTCCTGCGCAACGGGAAGAGCAAGCAGGTCAAGATCCTCGTCAACCGCTACGACGACTGAGGGCTCGCCGCAGCCGCCGCGAGCGGAGGGAGCGCCGCGCCGGCGCGTTGCGAACGGAAGTCCGGATAGCGGACGTCGACGAGGAAGAGCCCTTGGGGCGGCGCCGTCGGCCCGGCCGCGCGGCGGTCGCGCGCGGCCAGCATCGCGGCGGCCTCGGCCGGCTCGCGTTTTCCCGCTCCGATGTCGAGCAGCGTGCCGGTCATCACCCGCACCATGCGGTGCAGAAAGCCGTTGGCGCGAAAGTGCAGCCGGAGCAGTTCGCCCTCGTGCTCGAGCCCCAGCGCGCGGAGCGTGCGCACCGTCCCGCCCCGCTCCGGCAGCACGCCGCAGAACGTCACGAAATCGTGCGTGCCGACGAGTGCCTGCGCCGCTTCGCTCATCCGCTCGACGTCGAGCGCGCGGTACTCGTGATGGGCGAAGCGGCGCAGGACCGCCGAGGGTTCGCGCCGGTTGTGCACGACGTACGTGTAGGAGCGCTCGAGCGCGTGCAGGCGCGCGGAAAAGCCGTCCTCGACGCGCGCCGCGTCGCGCGCGGTCACGTCGCGCGGCAGCGCGCTGTTGAGCGCGAGCCCGAGCTTCTCGACCGGGAAGGCGTCGTGCGAGACGAACGAGACGACCTGGCCCAGCGCGTGCACGCCGGCGTCCGTCCGCCCCGCACCGGTGACCTTGACGGGACGGCCGAAGAGCCGCGAGAGCGCCGTCTCCAGCACTCCCGCGACCGTCCGCACCTCGGGCTGGAATTGGAAACCTTTGAACTCCGTGCCGTCGTACTCGACGACGACGCGATACGTCGCCTCGCCGGAGCCTGCCTCCACTAAGCGGCGGTCTTGCGCGGGACCTCGCGCTTTTCGTCGAGATCGAGCAGATCGGCCCACGCGGTCACGTCGGTCCGGTCGGGCGCGACTTGGCTGCGAAGGTCCAGGAAATACTTCTCGCCGTCGCTGCCCGGGGCCGGCGCGTAGGCCAGGAAGTGCTCGTTCCACTGCTCGATCTCGGCCGCAGTCTTCTTCGAGGCGAACGTCGCGACGTAGGCTTCGATATCGGCGTCGCTCTTGGCGTTCTTGATGACGTCGAGATACGCGGCCTCGTCGATTCCGAGGAAGCCGAAGACGGCTTGGTCCATCGGACAGTTATAGTGATACTCGCCGATCGTTCCCTGAAGCTTCGCCTTGCCCTTATCGGTCGTGCGGCCGATCATGACGACGCCGGCGACCTTCTGCTTGACGCTGCGCGGATAGCTTTTCGTAAGGTCCATGTTCCCTCCTAAAGGCAAAGGTTTGCCGAACGTTACGACGCTTTGCGAGCGACGGCGGTTTCGCGAACGCGCGCCCGCCGCTCGTCAGCCCGGCCGCTGCAGCGGGAAGAGGATGACTTCGCGGATCGATTGGTTGTCGGTGAGCAGCATGACCAGCCGGTCGACGCCGATGCCGATCCCCGCGGTCGGCGGCATGCCGTATTCGAGCGCGGCGACGAAGTCCCAGTCGGGCGGCGGGACCTCCTCGTTGCCCTTCTTGCGCTCGGCGATCTGCGCTTCGAAGCGCACCCGCTGGTCGTCGGGGTCGTTGAGCTCGGTGAAGGCGTTGGCCAGCTCGAAATTCGCACCGAAGAGCTCGTAGCGGTCGACGATCTCCGGATCGCCGTCCTTGCGCTTGGCCAGCGGCGAGAGCAGGACCGGATAGTCGTAGACGAACGTCGGGTCGACGAGCTGCGGCTCGACGACCTTCTCGAAGATTTTGTCGAGCGCTTGCCCGTGCGTTTGCGAGGCCGGCAGCCCGAGCTGCGCCAGGGCGCGCTGCGCGCCCTCGGGGTCGAGCAGCTCGGCCCGCTCGAAGCCGCCGTAGGCCCGCAGCGCTTCGAAATACGCGATCCGCTTGAAGGGCCGCTCGAACGAAAGACGATGCTCGCCGAAGACGACCCGATCGCCGCCCAGCACCTCGCGGACCAGATGCGCGAAGAGCTCCTCGTTGAACGCCATCATCTCGTGAACCGACCAGTAGGCCGCGTAGAGCTCGAGCATCGTGAACTCGGGATTGTGGGTCGTATCGATCCCCTCGTTGCGGAAGATGCGCCCGATCTCGTAGACGCGCTCGAGACCGCCCACGATGAGCCGCTTGAGATTGAGCTCGGTCGCGATGCGCAGATCGAGCGGGACGTCGAGCGCGTTGTGATGCGTGCGGAAGGGGCGCGCGGCCGCGCCGCCGGCGACGTGCAGCATCGTCGGCGTCTCGGCTTCGAGGAACCCTCTCGCGTCGCAGAAGCGGCGCATCTCGGCCACGATCCGGCTGCGCGTGATGAAGATCTGGCGCACCCGCTCGTTCATGATCAAGTCGACGTAACGCTGCCGGTAGCGCTTCTCGACGTCGGTCAGCCCGTGCCACTTGTCGGGGAGCGGCACGAGCGCTTTGGCCAGCACCTCGAAGGAGCGGACGCGCAGCGTCAGCTCGCCCTTCTTCGAGCGGAACGGCGTCCCGCCGACGCCGATGACGTCGCCCAAATCCAGCGCGTCGAAGAGCGCGAAGCGCTCCGCTCCGACCGCGTCCGCGCGCACGTAGATCTGCATGCGGCCGGTGCGGTCCCACAGATCCGCCCAGATCGCGCCCTTGCCCATCTTGCGCAATCCGAGCAGCCGCCCCGCCAAGCCGAAGGCATCGCCGGGAGCCTCGCCCTCCGGCAGCAGCTGCGCGTACCGCTGCTGCAGTTCGGCGGCGTGCGCCGTCACGTCGTAGCGCGTGGTCTTGAACGGGTCGCTCCCCCGCTCGCGCAGAGCGGCCAGGTTCGCTCGCCTGGCCGCCCGGAGTTCCGCTTCGCGCCGCCCGAGGTCGCCCGCCTCGTCGCTCATCTCAAGAAGCTTTCTTCGCCGCCTTCTTTTTCGCCGGCTGAGCGGTCATGTTGATCGCTTCGATCTTGTACGACGTGACGCCGCGCGGCGTGGTGACGGCGACGACGTCGCCCTTCTTCTTCCCCATGAGCGCGGCCCCCAGCGGCGACTCGTTGGAGAGCCGGTGTTTGACCGGATCGGCCTCGGTCGAACCGACGATCGTGAACTCGTGCGATTGCCCGCTCTTGGCTTCCTTGACTCTGACCGTCGCGCCGAGGTGAACCTCGTCCCCTTTGTACAGCGACGCGTCGATGATGCGCGCGTTGCGGATCATCGACTCGACTTTGAGGATGCGGCCCTCGACGAAGGCCTGCTCTTGCTTGGCGTCTTCGTACTCAGCGTTTTCGGAGATGTCGCCGAACTCTTTCGCCTGACGGATGCGCTCGTTGACCTCACGGCGGTGGACGGTCTTTAAATCGTCGAGCTCTTCCTCGAGCTTCTGGAGACCCTCTTTCGTCAGCACCAGATCTTTGTCGTTCACGAATCTCCCCGTTCGATCGATCGGCCGGCGATCTCCGCAGAGTCGACCGGCCCCTCGGCCCACGTAGCAAAAGGACGCGAGCGGAGCTCACGTCGGCACGGCATGTTCGTCCTCTATGCCCCGGCCTACCTTTTTTGCGGGCCAGGCTTCTTTAAGACCCTAACGAGCCCCCCCGACCGATCCGGCCGCCGCGCCCGAGCGTTTTCCGCTCTTATTGAGGGCCAGGACGAGCGGGGCGGCGGCGCGGGGAGGCCCCGGCCCGGTCGCGCATTTCCGGCGAGGTTTAAGTCGCCGGAGTCTTGGACAGCTCGACGACGCGGGGCCGCAGACCCGTCTGGACGAGCAGCCGGCGGTAATCGTCCTCGGTGACGTCCTCCCAGCGCTTCCCGAGGAGCGCGAGCAGCGCCGCTTCGACGACGTTGGTCCCGAACGAGCGCCCGCCGAAGTCTGGCGTCGTCGTCACCAAGCGCGCGACGCCTCGCACGCGCAGCTCGTCGAGATCGTGCGCCGTCAGCGTATTCGTCAGCACGAGCTTGCCGTCGAGACGCTCGGGCATGAACTGCCGCATGAAGTGAAAGTCGCCGGCGACGATCTCGGCCTCGGCGTAGTATTCAGGGTATTTGGGCTGCGGCGGCCGGTCTTGCTTCTTCCCGGTCGGATAAAAGAATTGAAACGGCAGCTTGCACGCATCGGGAAGATAACGCTCGGCGAGCGCTTCGAACTCGGCCAGGCCGCGGACCGGCTTGTCGAGGTCGAGCGCGAAGATGAAGTCCCCGAAGAGCACGTCGGCGCCCGCGTCGACCAGCGCTTGCGCCATGCCGAAGCGGTCGAGCGCGCTGACCATGAGCACCTTCTTGCCGCGCAGCTCGACGCCGAGCTCATCGCGCATGAAGCGCACCGCTTCGCGCTCGAGCGTATTCTTCAGGCCGCTCCCGTCGACGACGGGCGTCATCTTGACTGCCGAGAGCAGCCGCAGCCCGTCGCGCAGCGCGTACCGCTTCGTCCCAGCGTAGAGGTAGACGTCGATCCCGCCCAAGCCGATCGCGTCGACCTTGCCGTCGAGCTCGCGCAGCTTCTCCAGCGCACCGTCGAGCGAGCCGTCGGTGCCGATCCGCTCGAGGGAGAGCCGTTCGCCGAGCAGCTCGATCTCGGCGCGATGGTCGCGCGAGGAGGAGCCCAGCGAGACCGATACGACGCGCTTCATCGGCTCAGAGCCGCGCTTCCACGCGCGCGCGCGGCCGCCTTGACCCGGGCGACGTCTTCCGCGGTCACCGCGCGGTCGAACGCGCGCATGTCGGCGAGCTCGAAACCGGCGCGGGCGGCGAGCGCTTCGATCTCCCGCACCTTGGCCAGGTCGATCCCGCGCCCGAGCGTGTAGTTCTCCCGCCGCTCCTCGAGCGCGAGCACCATCGTCTCCGACATGCAGGCCAGAGCCGTCCCGGCCGGCAGGCCCAGATCGAAGTCGCGCCCCCGCTCGCGCACCCGCTCGAAACGCGGCGTCCCCGGCACGCGCATGTTGCCGCCTTCGGTGACCAGCACGTCGGGACGTTCGAGCGCGACCCGCCGCCCAACGTCGTGCGGGATCGAAAGCTCGCAGACGACGGCCCCGCTGCGCAGGAGCCGGGGTTCGATCAGCTCCTGGGTCGAGGTCGTGGCGGTCAGCACGAGCTCGCCGCGCGGAACCGCGGCGTCCACGTCGGTCGTCCACGAAACCCCGCAGGGCAAGCGCCCGGCGGCGTCGCGCGCGCAGCGCTCGAGCCGGGTCCGGTTGCGCGCCACCAGCACGAGGTGCCCGACGTGCGGCGCGAGCAGCTCGACGCAGGCCGAACCGATCGAGCCGGTCGCTCCGATGACGACCGCCGTCGCGCCGGCCGGCTCGACCTCCATCTCGCGCGCGCCCCGCAGGAGGCTGGCCACGCCCGCCGCGATCGTCAGGGAATTCCCCGTCGTGACCGGGATCGGCGAGCGCTCGGCGAGCGTGACCCCCGCGTCGCCGACGACGCCGCTGAAGGCGCCCAGGCCGACGATCTCCGCGCCGAGCTCGGCCCCGATCCGGATCGCGTCGAGAATCTTGGCGTACACGATCTCGCGCGGCTGCGCCAGCATCTGCTCGGGCAGAAAAGGAGCCGCGACGAACCAGCCCTCGGTCCGGCGGCCGTCGGGGGTCCGCACCCCGGTGACGTGCACGGCCGCGTACGCGGGCATCCATTCGAGGATCTTCTCGATCAGGGGACGGCCCTTACCCACCGCGCCCGGCTCGTAGCGCGCCACGTCCTCGAGCGACGTCGGGTGGATCACGAACGCAAACCGCATGACGCCTCTAGCTTCGCAAGACGGCAGAAGAATCCGCGCCAGGTTCTCGCAGGACCCGGAAGCGAAAAGCCTGGGATGATGACATCTTCTTCGGAGCTGGCGGGACTGGCGGAGATCGTCCGGATCCCTTCGCCCGCGCCAGAACCGCAAGCCTTGGCCCACGACGGGGAGCACTTGTGGCTGAGCTCCTGGTCGACGAACCGCGTGTACGGCATCTTCCCGAGCCAAGGCCGCGTCTTCGAGGACGCGCCGGCTCCGGGGCGGCCGGTCGGAGCGACCGTCGTCGGCGACGAGCTGCGCTTCGTTTGCAGCGAGAACGGCGAGGACGACAACCGCTTCATCCGCCGCTACATCCCCGGGCACGGGTTCAAGTCCCACGATCAGATCCCGTGCCCCGACGACACGGGCTCGCACTTGGCCTTCTGCGGCGAGCACCTCTGGCTCAGCCAGCGCTACAACAAGCGCGTCCTGGAGCTCGACCCGCAGTACCGCGTCGTGCGCAGCGTCGACGTCGGTGAGGAGATCGTCGGCCTGGAGTGGGTGGGCGACCGACTCTACGTCTCGACCTGGCTCGGCCGCGAGCGCGGCGGCTGCCGGATCGGCTACATCGAGGCACGCGCCGCGCATCCCGAGCTCGTCTTCGTCGCCCAGTCGCCTTTCGTCGCGGTCTCGCTCGCGCGTCACGGCGACCGCATGTGGACCAACGACTTCAAGAAGAACGAGATCGTCGCGTTCGCGATCCCGGATTAAGCGTCAGACGTTTCGCGAGCGCGTGAGGACAACGTCGCGGTGACGTCCCCGCTCTATCGCAACGCCATCAGCGCCGTGCTGCTCGTCGTCGCGCTGTTCGGCATCGCCGTCCAGCTCAAAGCGGGCAGCCACGGAATGGACCGCGGTCTGCAGGGCCACTTCGTGCTCGCCGGCTACATCCTGGTCGCGATCTATGCCGGAGCGTCGATCGCGGTACGGCTGCGCGCGTCGCGCGAGCGGCGCTGAACGGCAAGCCGCTTCCGCGCAGCCTGATCCCGATTTACGGGATCACCTTCTTCGGAATCCTCGCCTACACGATCCTCATCCCGCTGCTGCCCTTCGTGGCGCGGCGCTTCGGCGCGTCGGACGCGACGGCCGGGACGCTCCTGACGACGACGGCGCTGTTCGCCACGCTCTCGTCGCCGCTGTGGGGCGGCTTGAGCGACCGCTTCGGACGCAAGCGCGCCCTGATCGGCTCGCAGCTCCTCTCCTTCGCCGGCTACATCGTGCTGGCGCTCGCGCCGGACATCGCGCTGCTCTTCTTCTCGCGCGTCGTCGAAGGCCTCGGCGGCGGCAACGTCGGCGTCGCGCAGTCGTACATCAGCGACGTCACCGACGAAGAACAGCGGCCGCGCGCGTTCGCCTACAGCAGCGCCGCCTTCGGTGCGGGCTTCATCGTCGGGCCGATCCTCAGCGGCAGCCTCGTCCACTTCGGCTACGCCGTGCCCTTTTTCGTCGCTGCCGCCGTCCAGCTGCTCAACGCGATCCTCACGCTCACGCTGCTGCCCGAGTCGCACGGCTCTGCGCCCGCGGCCCACGGCTGGCGCGAGCTCGCGAGCGTCTTCGGAATGCGCGCGCTGCGCAGCCTGCTCGCGCGCCAATTCCTCTTCATCTTCGCCTTCACGTACCTGTTCTCGACCTTCTCGCTCTACATCTCGCACGTGCTCGGCGGCGGCCCGGAACTCTCGAGCCTGCTGCTCGGCGTCGCCGGGGGGACGGGCGGCCTGATGATGATCTTCGGCGTCGGCCCGCTGGTCGCGCGTTTCGGTCAGAACCGCGTGACGACCGCGGCGTTCTTGGCCGGCGCGCTCTCCTACGCGTCGGTCGCCCTGGCCCACACGCTGCTCGCGGTCGGCGCCGTGCTCGTATTCTGGGCCCTGAGCGGCTCGGTTCTGCGTCCCGTCCTGAGCGCCCAGATCTCGGAGGAAGCGCCCGAAGACGAGCGCGGCCTGGTCCTCGGCTTCTCGGATGCGCTGAACAATCTCGCCATGATCGTCACGCCGCTGCTCGGCGCGGCGATCGTCGGCTTCAACGCCGCGCTCTCCGGCGTGCTGCCCGCACTCGCGCTCGCGGGCGGATTCGCGCTCGGGCTGCGCGACCGCCGGCGCTGAGTTCGCGCAGCGTTACGACGCCGCCGCGCTGCGCCGCTCTCTTTCGGCCTCGCGTTTGAGCGCGGCGAGCATCATCTCGCTGTTCTCGCGAACCTTGCGCTGCAGCGTCGGTCCGATCAGCTCGGCCAAGGTCGGCACGCCGAAATCGTATTCGACGCCGAGGGTCACGCTGGCGCAGCCGTCGACGTCTTCGAATGTCCAGGTCCCTTCGAAGACGTCGAGATCGCCTTCGATCAGCTTGTAATCGACGCGCAGCGCCGCGTCGTCGAAGAGATCCACTTCGGTCCATTCGATCGGCGCTTCCTCGACGAGCGTCTTCCAGCGCGAGACGACGCGGTCGCCGCCGCGTTCCAAGATCGTCACCGACTCGACGTCGGGCATGTATTCGGGGAAGCGCTCCTGCGCTTTGGCAAGCTCGTAGACGTCACGCGCCGGAGCGTCGATGACGATCGTCGTCTCGACGTAGGGCATTACCGCACCGTCACGCTCGGGGGCAGCGCGCCGAGTCTCTCGTGCGCCGCGCGCACTCCCGCGCGCAGCGCCTCGAGCGCGCGGGCGACCTGATCCTCGCTGACGATCAGCGGCGGTTCGAGACGGATGACGTGCTGCGCGTTGAGCGTCCAGGCCGCGGTCACGCCGCGCTTGAGCATCTCGGGGACGATCGTTCCGCCGTAGCCTTCGTTGCGAAGCTCGACGCCGACGAGGAGCCCGAGCCCGCGCGCTTCGCGAATCACGCCCGGGTACTCGGCCGCGATCAGCGCGGCGCCCGCGAGAAGCTGCTCGCCGCGCGCGCGCGCGTTGGCGACCAGGCCCTCCGAGCGCAGCACCTCGAGCGCGGCGAGGGCCGCCGCGCAGGCCAGCGGGTTCCCGCCGAAGGTCGAGGTGTGCAGCAGCGGCGCCTTGCCGTAGGCCGCGTTCCACGCGCCAGGCCGCGCGACGTAGGCGCCGATCGGGACGACGCCGCCCGAGAGTCCCTTGGCCAGCGCGAGCACGTCCGGCACGACGCCGTCGCGCTCGCAGGCGAAGAGGTAGCCGCAGCGTCCGAGCCCCGTCTGCACCTCGTCGGCGATCAGCAGGGCCCCGGCACGGTCGCACAGCTCGCGGGCCGCGCGCAGATAGCCCGGCGCCGGCACGACGACGCCGCCTTCGCCCTGCACCGGCTCGACGACGAAGGCCGCGGCGCCTTCGAGCGCCTCGGCGAGCGCGGCGGCATCCCCGTAGGGGACGTGCACGACGTCCGGCAGGAGCGGCTCGAAGGGCTGCCGGTAGCTCTCGCGTCCGCTGACCGAGAGCGCGCCCAGCGTCTTGCCGTGAAATGCGTTGCGGGTCGCGACGAATTTCGTGCGCTTCGTCGCCGCCCGCGCCAGCTTCAGCGCGCCCTCGACCGCTTCGGCCCCGCTGTTGGTGAAGAACGAGAGGCCGAGATCGCCCGGCGCGATCTCGGCCAGCGCGCGCGCCAGGCGGCCGGTCGGCGGATCGAACATCGTCTTGCCCGAGAGCGCCATCAAATCGAGCTGCGCCTTGACCGCGGCGATCACGCGCGGATGCGAATGTCCGAGCGTGAAGACGCCGTAGCCGCCGGCGAAGTCGAGATACGGCTTGCCGCTGTGGTCCCAAATCGTGACGCCTTGCGCGCACACTTCGACGGGCGAGCCGGAGAGCTTCATCACCCGCGCCAGCGCCGGATTGACGAAAGCGCGATAGTTCTCGCAGGTCTCGTCATAAAGCGACTGCGGCGACGATGCCGCGGCGTTCTGCTCGTTCATTCGTGTACCATAGTGCTCACGCTTCGTCACCCTGAGCTCGTCGAAGGGCGGCTCGCTCACGCGGCGGCCGGCCGCGTTGCGGCGAGCCGCGCGATCGTCGCTTCGACGATCGCCAGCGTCTCGGCGGCGGTCGCCGTGCGCATCAGGCGTTCGCGCAGTTCGCTTGCGCCGGGGAAGCCCTTGAGGTAGTAGCCGAGATGCTTGCGCATCTGCGGCACGGCCCGCTCCTCGCCCCACTCTTCGACCATCGCGCGGTAGTGATGGACTGCGAAGCGCAGCCGCTCCGCCGGGCCGGGGAGGGGCTGCGCTTGGCGACCCTCGAGCAGATCGCGCAGCGCGCCGGCGAGCCACGGATTGCCGAGGGCCGCGCGGCCGAGCATGACCCCGTCGGCACCGCTCTCGCGCATCTTGCGGAGCGCGTCGTGCGGCTCGGCCAAATCGCCGTTGCCGATGACCGGAATGCCGACGGCCGCCTTGAGCGCCGCGACGTGCCTCCAGTCGGCGCTCCCCTTGTAGAATTGCTTGGCGGTGCGAGAGTGCAGGGTCAGCGCTTTGACGCCGGCCGCTTCCGCCCGCTTGGCGACCTCGAGATAGACCAGCGCGCTCTCGCTCCAGCCCAGCCGCATCTTGACCGTGACCGGGCAGTCGACCGCGGCGACCACCGCCCGCACGATCGCCTCGCATCGCTCGACGTCGCGCAGACAAGCGCTGCCTCCTTCGGTCTTCGTGACCTTGGGCGCGGGGCAGCCGAAATTGATGTCGACCATGTCGGCCCCGCACTCGCGGACGACCCGGGCCGCCTGGGCCATCAACGCGGGGTCGCTCCCCCAGAGCTGCGTCGCGACCGGCTTCTCGACGCCGTGCTGGTCGATCATCTCCATCGTGCGGCGCGAGCCGTACTGCAGGGCATTCGAAGAGACGAACTCGGTCACGGTCAGCCCGAAACCGAAGGGCTTGTAGAGCGCTCGGAGCGTCCGGTTCGTCACGCCCGACATGGGGGCCAGGACGACCGGCGGCCAGATCTCGATCTCTCCTATGCGGAGCGGGGCGACTGCACGGGTCACAACCTCCGGATTATACCGTCTTTGGGCGCGCCGTGCGAGCGGCAGCTTCACTCGAGCTCGTGAACGGCAATCCACCAAGTCTCGACGCGGCTCGATGGAGACCCGAAAACGCACGGACGCGCCCGGCCTTGCGGCCGGACGCGCCCGTGCGTACCTTGGAAACGAGGGGTTGGTTTAGAAGCTCAGCAACGTCTCGAGGAAGAGAGCGTTGGCGTTGAAGCCCGTGAGGGCCGTGAGGCCGCCAAGGGGTTCGTCGGTGCCGGGCTTCAGCCCGTAGTGCTGGTAGACGAGGCCGATGCGTGCGTTGTCGCCGACCCAGTGATGGATGCCGACGTAGTACACGCGGTTGCCGTTGGGATCTTGCAGGTAGAACTGCTGGTACCCGGTGGTCCCTTCGATGTTGGTGTGCGGACCGGTCGAGTTGAACCCGGTGTCGATCGCGCCGATTTCGGCGAAGTTGTTGCCCTTGTGGCCGACGGTGTCGCCGATGTTGACCTGCGCCCAGTAAGCGTCGGGCTCGTTCCAGGCCACCTTGGTGAAGGGGTCGTTGCCGAAGCGATGGAGCGCTTCGAATTCAACCTTCAGGTTGGGGTTGAGGGTCGCCTGGAGCCAGCCGCTTCCCGTCGAGATGCGGGTGTTCGACGGCACGTAGGCGGCCAGGACCGTGTTCCACAGCGACTGATCGTAGAACGCGCTGTCGGTGATGTAGCTGATACCGACGTTGTACTTCTTATGGAACGTGTACGACGCGTCGGCGAAGAGGGTCTGCTGCGAGTTGGTGGTGACGCTCGTGGCGGCAACGGCCGGAGTGATCGCGGTGGCGCCATAGGCGTTGTTGTTGCTGGCCGAAGACTGGTTCACGCCGTAGCCGAGGCTGGCGTTGATGCCCGCCTTGTTGAAGTGCAGGACGCCGCCGTTGAAGTAGTCGGCGTAGTTGAGGCCCAGATCGTCCGGACCTTCACCGTAGATGTAACGGCCGCCGGTCAGATCGAGGCCGCTCTGCTGATCCGTGTACTTGACGTAGGCGTAGTTGATGCGCAGCGTGTCGTTGGCAGCGAACCCGCCGCTGGTGGCGTTGGGCTGCAGCGGGAGACCCGGAGCGACCGTGCTCGCGCCGGTCGAGTTCACGAGATAGTAGCGGTCCTCGAGCCGGATGCCGTACGACACGTGGTCGTCGACGTTGCCCTTGAACACCATGCGCAAGGTCTGGTAGCCGGTGCCGAGTCCCTGGTTGCTGGTCTTGAGCGACCACGGGCCGTTGCCCTGGCCCACGTTCGAGCCGACCTTGAAGGGCGCGTTCGGCGGTGCCGGGACGTTGAAGGAGGTGCTGTAGTTCTCCAGGCCCGGAGCGCGCAGGAAGTAGTAGAGGTGGAACTGCTGGCGGGCCAGGATCGCCTTGGTCGCGGCGTCGTCGGCCTTGAGCTGGGCGACGTCGGTCTGCAGGCCCTTGATGTCGGTGCCGTATTCGTCGAGCAGCTTCTTGACGGCGTCGATGTCCTTCTGCTGGACGCTCTGCGCGGTCTTGACGTCGGCGAGTTCGGCTTCGAGCTTCTTGACGGCGCGCTCGGTGAGGACGGCTGCCTCGTAGCGCGTCAGGGGGCGATTGCCCTTGTAGGTCTTGTCCGGATAGCCTTCGATGATCCCGTCAGCCGCGAGTTGGCTGATCGCATCATACGCCCAGCTGTTCGCGGGGACGTCCGCGAACGGGTTGTCCGCAAGTGCGGGTAACGCCGTGAACGCGAGCAGCGACGCTGCCAGCGATCCCGCCGTCACGGTGTATTTTAGGTTCACGTTGAGCCCTCTTGATGCGGAGCGCACCATCCCAAGATGTCGCACGCCCCTAGGAGAGTTGTAAACACGGAAATCCGCTTCGCCACCGAACTCCATCACAGAGTGCCGCGCCGAGGCAGAGCATGCTTACGATTCGGCCGCTTCAGGCAAGCGGCCAAAAAGCCCTTGTGTTCCTTTGAAAAAAGTCCTGATTTTAGGGAAACCTAAATAATCAGGTCGTCACCTTTTGTAGGTATCGGCCGAATCGACCCCGCATTTGATGTGACTTCCGTCACAGAAAGATGTGCGTCGCACAGCCCGAGCAGCACCAGATCGGGCTCGCAGGCGTCGATCGAGGCAGTGTGCCGGGCGACGATCCCGGCGAGCCCGCCGGTCGCGACGACGCTCGCGTCTTCGCCGATCGCATGGCGCATGCGGCCCACGATGCCTTCGGTCTGGCCGACGAAGCCGAAGATGATTCCGGCTTGCATCGATGAAACGGTGTCGCGGCCGATCGGTCCGTTGGGGGCCTCCAGCGCGACTTGGGGCAGCTTCGCGGTCCGCGAGACGAGCGCGTCGATCGAGATCTGAAGGCCGGGCGCGATCGCGGTGCCGATGTACTCGCCCTCGCGCGAAACCGCGCCGTAAGTCGTCGCGGTCCCGAAGCCGACGACGATCAGGGGCGTGCCGTAGCGGCGTTTGGCGGCGACCGCTCCCAGCAGCAGGTCGCTGCCGAGTTCCTTGGGCCGCTCGATCGTGACCTCCATGAGCGACTGATGCGCGGCGCTGAAGAACGCCGGCTCGCAGTGGAAGTACTCGCGGCAGGCCTCGGCCAAGGCGCGGTCGCTCTGCGGAACGACGCTCGAGACGCCGACCGCACCGACCCTTCCGGTCTCGATTCCGGCCTGGCCGAGCAGCGTGGCGAACACGACGCCGAACTCGTCGGCGGTGCGTCGCCGGTCGGTGTTGATGCGCCAGGTCCTGCGCAGGGCGAGGCCGCCCTCGCGGGCGGAATCGAAGAAGCCGAGCTTCGTCTCGCTGTTGCCGACGTCGACGGCGAGAAACACGCTCAGCGCGTCGCGCTCAGGCGCAGCAGCGTGTCCCACAGACGCCGCGCCAGCTCGCGCTTGGGGGCGCGGCCCAGCGCCTCGCGGCCGCTCTCGCCCCAGAGCACGACCAGCTCGCTCTCGCCGGTTCCGAAGCCGCCGGCCGAGACGTCGTTGACCGCGATCGCGTCGAGGTGCTTGGCCCGCAGCTTCGCGCGCGCGTTCCGCTCGAGATGCTCCGTCTCGGCCGCGAAGCCGACCAGGAACGTCCCGTTCTTGCGCTCGCCGAGCGCCGCCAGGATATCCGGCGTGCGCGTCAGCGCCAGGGCGCTGCTGGCGGCGCCGCCCTTTTTCACTTTCTGCGCGTGCGTCTCGAGCGGGCGCCAGTCGGCGACCGCGGCGCCGGCGATCGTGACGTCGGCCGCGGCGCAGGCGAGCACGGCCTCGTACATCTCCTGCGCCGACGTCACGCGCACGACGCGAACGCCGGGCGGAGGCGCGAGCAGGGTCGGCCCGAGCACGAGCTCGACCTCCGCGCCGCGCGCCTGCGCTTCGCGCGCGAGCTCGATCCCCATCGTGCCCGTCGAGGCGTTGGAAAGGAAGCGGACCGGATCGATCGCCTCGCGCGTCGGACCGGCCGTGACCAGCACGCGCCGGCCTGCGAGCTCGGACGAGCTCGCCAGAGCCGCATCGACGGCGGCCAGGATCGCATCCTGCTCGGCGAGCCGGCCGATCCCGCTCTCGCGCTCGGCCAGAAAGCCGACCGCCGGCTCCACGATCGTGACGCCGCGCGCCCCCAGCGTGGCGAGGTTCGCCTGGGTCGCAGGATGCTCGTACATCGCGGCGTTCATGGCCGGCGCGACGACGATCGGGATGCGGGCGGCGAGCGCGGCGTTGGTGAGCAGGTCGTCGGCGATCCCGTGGGCGAGCTTGGCCAGGAAGTTCGCGGTCGCCGGAGCGACCGCGAGCACGTCGGCCGAGCGGACCAGCGAGATGTGCGGAATCTCGTGCTGGGCGTCCCACAGGGACGAATAGACCGGGTTGCGCGAGAGGGCCGCGAAGGTCAGCGGCGCGACGAACTCGTGGGCCCCTTCGGTCATGACGACTTGCACGTCGTCGCCGCGCTGGACGAGCGCGCTGACCAGCGCCGCGGCCTTGTAGGCCGCGATTCCCCCGCAGACTCCCAGGAGGATTCGGCTCATCGCGGCGCGCGGACGCGCGGCGGCAGAGGCGTGAGGATCGGGTCGACGCCGTCCGGGCCGGCGACGGGCACGTTGTCGAGCAGACGGGTGCGGCCGGCCTTGGCGACGGCGACGACGAGCGCCGGCCGCACGACCCGGCTCTGGGAGGCGAACGCGCGCGGATCGACGATGTCGAGGTAGTCCCAGAGCAGCGGGGCTCGCAGCAGCGAGCTGCCTGCGGCGCGCGCTCGCGCCGGGTCGGCTTCGCCGGCCAGAATCGCCGCCGCGATCTCCTGGAGGGCGCGGTAGAGGCTGGGCGCCGCGGCGCGCTGCTCGGGAGTGAGGTAGACGTTGCGGCTCGAGAGCGCGAGCCCGTCGGGTTCCCGCACGGTCGGGCCGACCACCACGTTGGTCGCCATGTCGAGGTCGCGGACCATGGCACGCAGGACCACCGCCTGCTGGACGTCCTTCTGCCCCAGGTAGAGCGAGGTCGGCTCGATCGCGTGCAGCAGCTTGGCGACGACCGTCGCCACGCCCAGGAAATGGCCGGGCCGGCGCTCCCCTTCGAGAACCGCGCCCAGCGATCCGACGTCGATCGAGGTGGCGAACCCCGGCGGGTAGACTCGCTCCGCCGCGGGCGCGTAGAGCAGGTCGACGCCCTGCCGCTCGAGCAGCTCCGCGTCGCGCTCGAAATCCCGCGGATAGCGCTCGAAGTCTTCGCCGGGGCCGAACTGCATGGGGTTGACGAAGATCGAGGCCACGACGGCCGCATTCTCGTTTTTGGCGCGCTCGACGAGCGAAAGGTGCCCGGCGTGCAGCGCACCCATGGTCGGGACGAAGCCGACGGGCCGGCGCAGCGTGCGAGCGATGGCCCGGGCCGAACCCGGGGTGCGGACGACCTGCACGACCCTAGGCCCGGCTGACGCGCAGCAGCGTGCGCCCGACCACAAAACGCTCCCCCGGCCCGATGGGGACCTCAGAAGTCAACAGCCGGCCGCCGACCTTCGTACCATTGCGGCTCTCCAAATCGGTCAGCATCAAGCGCTCCCCGTCCTCGCGCAAGCGCGCATGGCGGCGTGAGATGTAGCGGTCGAGGGTGATGCAGGCTCCGGCCAACGTTTCGTCACGACCTATGGTGATCTCGCCTTCAAACGTCCAGGTCTTCCCGTCAAGGGGACCGCTCAGCACTTCCAGGATGAACATGGCTTTACGAGATTTTTTCTCACCGGCGTCGAACTCCCTCGGACGGATACCGCGTCGAAGATCGATCGGGTTCCATGTCGAAGTGGAGGACATGACCATGGGCACGGGGGGAGAGCCGGCCGAGCGCGGTTCCATCGACGAGCTCCTCGACAATCTGATGGAGATCGATCCGGACGCGCTGCGCGAGGCCGAATTCGAGCAGACGCAGTCGATTCTCGACACGTTGGCCGGGAAAACGATCAGCCGGGCCGTGCTCGAAGACCGGCGGATCGTCATCGAGACGACCGACGGCTATCGCTACTTTTTCTTCGGTTTCATGGGAAAGGGCGGCTGACCCGGGCGCCTGGGGCAGCGGCGCTCAGTCGGCCGGTTCGCCTTCCGTTTCGGGTTCCTGATCGAGCGGCTCGCCTTCGAAGGCGAGCCGCTGCACTTCACCCGCCACGTAGCGGACGATCTCGTCCTGATCGCGCGGATCGATCCGGGTGAAGGCGATCCCGTGGAAAAACAGCTTGTTCTCCGAGTTGTAGAACGAGAGGACGATGCGGCCGCGGGCGATCAGCTCGCGCTCGACGCCGGGCAGTCGAAAGCGCAGAAGCAGCGAGTCCCCGAGCGGCAGATCCTCGTCTGTCGCCAAGCGGATGCCGCCGCCGCCGAGGTCGCTCGACGACCCTTGCTTGACCGCGTCCCCGCCTTCCCTCGAGTACGACACGGGTACGTTCACGTCGACGCGGACGTAACGCCGGCGGTAAGGGGCTTCGCCGTTCTTGGCGCTGGGGTCCGATGCTTCGCTCAAATGCGCACTCTCCGACTAATTGGCGCTCACTTCTCCGGCGAAACAGATTTGCTTTCTTTGAGCACGGCATCTGCCGCGAGGATCGCTCCCAGCGCAACGTGCTCGCGCATCGTCCCCCCTTGGAGATAGACCTCGAACGGGGGCCGGAGCGGGGCGTCGCAGGAAAGCTCGATCGTCGCACCGTTCACGAACGCTCCGCTCGACATGACGACCGGATCGGGGTAGCCGGGCACGGGACCGGGCTCGGGAGCGAAGCGCGCGTTGACGGGGAGCGACTTCTGCAGGCCGCGAGCGAACGCGATCAGCCGTGACGCTCCGCCCAGGCGGATCGCCTGAACGATGTCGTGCCGGGGCGCCCCCGGCCGCGGATCGACGCCGAAACCCAGCTCCTCGAAGAGCGCGGCCGCCCAGTCGAGCCCGGCGAGCGACTCGGCGACGGCGAGCGGCGCATGGAAGAACCCCTGGAGGAGGGCCCGGCCCCAGCCCAGCGTCGAGCCGACGGCCGTCCCCAGGCCCGGCGCGTAATGGCGCGCCGCGACCCGCTCGACGACCTCCGCCCGGCCGATCACGTAGCCGCCGCCCGGCGCCAGCCCCCCGCCCACGTTCTTGATGAGCGAGCCCATCACCGCGTCGACGCCGTGATGGGTAGGTTCGGTCGCATCGACGAGCTCCCCGTAGCAGTTGTCGACCAAGACGAGGGCCCCCGGCGCGGCTTCCCGCGCCACGCGCGCGACCTCCCCGCACTCCGCCGCGGAAAGCGAGCGGCGCGGCGCGTAGCCGCGCGAACGCTGGACGAAGACGGCGTCGGCGCCGGGCTCGCAGGCGCGGCGCAGCGCCTCGAGGTCGACGCCGTCCGCGCCCATCGCCACCTCGTCGTAGCGGACCCCGCGCTCGACCAGCGCGCCCGGCGCGGTCGCGATCGCGTTGCGCAGCGTGTCGTAGGGACGTCCCGTCGCCGCGACGAGCCGGCCGCCCGGCGGCAGGCAGGCGTCGAGCGCGGCGACGATCGCGTGCGTGCCGCTGACGAAGGAAAAGCGTGCCAGCGCCCGCTCCGCGCCGAAGTATCGGGCCAGCAGCGACTCGTAACGGTCGCGCGCCGCGTCGTCGTAGCCGTATCCCAGCGTTCCGGCCAAATCGCTTTCGGCGAGCCCTTCCAGCATGAAGGCGCGCAGCACGCCGGCGCGCACGCGCGCGGTCACGGCGGCGCGGCCCGGCCCGCCGCGCGCGGCGGCCGAGCGGGCGGCGCGGGCGGCGCGGGCGACCGCCGCGTCGACTTCGACCAGCTCCAGCAGTTCGTCGATCATGCGGCCTCGCGCGCGCGCTCGCGCTCGCTTTCGTGCCGCTCGAAGAGTGCCGCGAACGGCGCGTAGATCGCCAGGCCGACGATCAGGTTGAGGCCCATCAAGACGATCGAGCGCCAGTCCTTCGTCGCCAGGAACGCACCCAGCGGAACGGGCAGCGTCGAAGGCATGTAGTACGCCGGGCGCGAGACCAAGCCGAGCGACATCGCCGCGTAGCTGATGACGGCGAGCGCCAGCGGCGTCAGCACGAAGGGCGCGCTCAAGATCGGATTGAGGACCAGCGGCAGTCCGAACATCAGCGGTTCGTTCGCGTTGAAGAGCGAGGGCAGCAGCGTCGCGTAGGCGACGCTGCGGATCCTCTTCACCTTGCTGCGCAGGAGCAGCAGCACCAGCGGCAGCGTCGCGCCGGCACCGCCCGGGAAGACGAAAAGGAAGGTCGAGACGGTGACCAGGTGCGGCAGCGGCAGCCCGTGCGAGAGGGCGTTGGTGTTCTGCACCTGCAGGTTCATATAGACGGGCAGGACGACCGCGGCGAGCAGGGCGGGCCCGTGGATCCCGACCGTCCAGAGCAGCGTCTCGACGAGGGTGATGACGAGCAAGGCGGTCAGGCTGTCCCCCAGGTGGCCGAGCGGCGCGATCAGCTTGTCGAGCAGGCCGGTCACGGAGATTCCGGCGCCGAGCAGAGCGAGCGCGACCACGGCGAGGGTGGCCACGGCGACGAGCGAGCCCGCCGCGGGCCCGAAGCGGGCGCAGCTCGCGCGCAGCAGGTTGACCGAGAGCAGCGCAATGCCCATCGCCAGGAAAAGGCCGCTCGAGCCCAGCGCGGCGAGCAGCGTCTGGGGCGACGACGACGCCGCGAACGGCAGCGAGATGACGAACGCGGCCGAGGCGCCGAGCAGCGCCGCGGCGACCGGGACGCGGCGGCGCCGCGCCAGATCGAAGGTCATCGCCAAGACCAGCAGGATCGACATCACGCCGAATGCCGGCGCGAACGAGCTCGAGAAGCGCTCGAGGAACGTCCCGCCGGGCTGCAGCAGCATGAAGACCCCGAGCCCGACGGCCAAGCCGGCGAAGCTGTAGGGCAGCGTCGTCCGGACCGAGACCATCTCCGGCGACTCGGCGATGGCTCGCACGCGCGCGACGAAAGACGACGGCGGCGGAACGGGGACGGCTTGCTCGGCCGTCTCGTCGGCGGGCGTGATCACGGAGGAGGGGCATTCGCGCCGCCGGAGTCCTCACCCCGGCGTTGGGCTCAAAGCCTGCGGAAGACGGCCTCGACCCTTCCGAGCACGGTGACGTCGGCGGCGTAGATCGGCTCCATCGCGCGGTTCTCAGGCTGCAAGCGGACGCGGCCGGACTCGCGGAAGAAGCGCTTGACGGTCGCCTCGCCGTCGAGCATCGCGACGACGATCTCTCCGTTGCGGGCATCCGGCTGCGGCGCGACGACGATCAAGTCGCCGTCGAGGATAGCCGCCTCGATCATCGAGTCGCCCTGGACGCGCAGGACGAACGAGCCGGCCTTGCGTGCCAGCTCGGCCGGGACGACCCACTCGCCTTCGACGTTCTCGGCCGCGGTGATCGGCGTCCCCGCCGCGACCTTGCCGACGATCGGAAGGAGCCCGTACTCGGGCGGGCGTTCCCGGCGCACGTCGTTGGTGATGAGCGCGCGCGGCTTGGTCGGGTCGCGCGAGATGAGCCCGCGCTTCTCGAGGGATTTCAGGTGGGATTGCACGGTCGAGGACGAGGAGAGGCCGACGCGCTCCCCGATCTCGCGCACGGACGGCGGATAGCCCCGCTGATGCGTGAAATCGCGAATGACTTCCAAAATGCGCGCCTGGCGCTCCGTCGGCACACGATCTGGCACGGCTCGAACCTCCACGGCAAGCGGCGCGAGCGCCGCGATTGCCTCATAGAGTAACATACGCCGGCTGGCGATGCAAACATACGTTCGAGAATCTCTTGACTTCCCCACCGCGGTCGCGATAAAATGTGGTGGACGAACAGGCGTTTGGCCCAATATATGGGCGAGGAGCAGAACGATGCGTGCCCCGTATCGCAGGCGAATCTCCCTCATGCCGGCGGTCGCGATGGCCGCACTGAGTGCGCTGGTGGCTATTCCGGCCCTGTCGCAGTCGAGGCTCTACGCGGCCGCGCCCGAACACTTTGCAGCGGTCACGGTACGAGCAGGCGACAGCCTCTGGGCGATCGCCGACCGCTACACCCCGGCCGACGGCAACGTCCAGGAGACGGTCGACCAGATCATGGCGGCCAACCATCTCCGCGACGCAGCGATCGAACCCGGCCAACGCCTCGCGATCCCACGCTGATTTTCCGCCGCGAGCGCAAAGGCGCCGGCGAGAGCCGGCGCTTTTCGTTTTCTAGGGCCGGCGCGTCAGGATGACGCTGTGGCCCGCGTGGTCCGCGAGGAATTCGAGCCCCTCGACGATCCACGTGTCCAGCCCGGCCTGCACGTGCTGGGCGACCTCGCGCACGACGTGCTCGCGGTTCTTGAGCCATTGCAGCTCGTTGCGCGCCGTCGCCGGCCAAATCGCGACCTCGCACTCCTCGCATTGATATCCATAGCGCATCGTGAAGACTTGAACGCGCCGAGCGCGCCCGTCTCCTGCACCGTCTCGCTCCGCAGACGCTAATCGCGCGAGCGGGGGTCGAGGGCGTCGCGCAAGCCGTCGCCGAAAAGGTTGACGCCGAGGACGGTCAGCGAGATCGCCAGGCCCGGAAAGAGACCGAGCCACCACGACGTGTCGAGGTACTGGCGGCCGTCGGCAAGCATCGCGCCCCACGACGGGACCGACTGCGGCACGCCGAGCCCCAAAAACGAGAGCGCGCTCTCCAGGATGATCGCCCGCGCGACCTCGAAGGTCGCGAGCACGCTGATCGACGAGGCGACGTTGGGCAGGATGTGGCGCAGCATGATGCGCGGCGGCGCGAGCCCCGTGGCGACCGCCGCCTGCACGAACTCGCGGTCGCGCAGGGCGAGCGTCTCGGCGCGCACGACGCGCACGTACTGCACCCAGCTCGTCAGGCCGAGCGTCCCGATGATCGTCCAGAGGCTCGGTCCGACGACGCCGACGACCGCGATCGCGAGCAGCACCAGCGGAAAGGCGAGCTGGATGTCGGCGAAGCGCGCGATGACCTCGTCGACGAAGCCGCCGAGGTACCCGGCGAGCAATCCGAACGTGACGCCGATCGTTCCGCCGATCGCGACGACCGAGAAGCCGACGATCAGCGCGACCCGAGCGCCCCAGATGATGCGCGAAAGGATGTCGCGCCCCAGGTCGTCGGTCCCCAGCACGTAGGCGCGATCGCCGCCGGCGAGCCACATCGGAGGCCTTTGCGCGAGCGCGAGGTTCTGCGCGTCGGGGTCGTGCGGCGCGAGCAGCGGTGCCAGCAGCGCGCAGAGCAGCACGGCCGCACCGATCGCCGCGCCTGCGAACGGCGCCGGCCCGGCGAACAGCGCGCGCGCGAAGGAGCGCCGGCGCGGCGCATCTTCGTCCGCGAGGAGTTCCCCGCTGAGCGCGGCGGCCGTCATCAGTCGTACCGGATTCGCGGATCGAGTGCCGCGTAGGCCAGGTCGACCGCGAGGTTGATGAGCACGAACGAGGCGCCTGCGATCAGCACGACGACTTCGACGACGGGATAGTCGCGATCGTAGATCGCCTGCACGGCGAGCCGTCCGATCCCGGGCCACGAGAAGACCGTCTCGGTGATGATCGCCTGCGAGAGCAGCGTGCCGAGCTCGATGCCGATTACGGTGACGATCGGAATCCAGGCGTTGCGCAGCGCGTGATGGGTGATGAGGCGCAGCGGCTGCACGCCCTTCGCCCGCGCCGTGCGCAGGAAGTCGCTCTGCAGGATGTCGAGCATCGCGCTGCGCGTCAGACGCATGATCTTCGCCATCGAGAAGAGCCCCAGCGTGATCGCCGGCAGGATCAGATGGCGCACGCCGCCGATCCCGCTGACCGGAAACCAGCCGAGCTGCACGCCGAAGATCAGGATCAGCATCAGACCGAGCCAGTAGACCGGCGCGCTCTGGCCCAGCAGGGCGAGGACCCGCGCGCCCAGATCGAGCAGCGAGTTGCGCCGCACGGCCGCCAGGATCCCGATCGGAATGGCGACCAGCAGCGCGAGCGTCAGCGCCGTCAACGCGAGCTCGCCCGAGGCCGGCAGGCGTTGCAGCGCGAGGCCCAGGGCCGGCTCGCCGTGGCGCAGCGAATCGCCGAAGCTGCCGTGCAGCGCGGCCCACATGAAGCTTCCGTACTGAACGATCAGGGGGCGGTCGAAGCCCTCTTCGTGACGGAACTGCGCGACCTGGTCGGCGGTCGACTCGAGCGGCATCATGACCGCCGCCGGATCGCCCGTCAAGTGCAGGACGATGAAGACGGTCGTGGCGACGCCGAGCAAGACCCACAGCGCCCCGACGAGACGGCGTACGAGGTAAGCCGCCACCTCAGGCGCGGGCGGGCGTCAACCGCCGAGCTTCATCTCGTCGCAGAGGATCAGCTCGTCGCCGCGCGCCTTCCAGATCAGCCGCTTGCTCGTCGCGTAGAGATCCTCGTATTGGAACAGGAAGAGCCACGGCGCATCCTCGTGGATGATGCTCAGGGCCTTGGCGTAATCCGCCTGACGCTTGCCCGGATCGAGCTCGAAGCGCGCGTCGGAGATCAGCTTGTCGGTCTCCGGCGTGCTCCAGGTGGCCAGCGGCGCGTCGCTCGTCAGCAGGCTCGTCAGCGTGTTGTCCGCGTCGTAGCTGTCGTTGCCCCAGCCCAGCTCGTAGAGCGGCGTCAGCGCGCGCGTGCGCGTCTGGTTGACGTAGGTCGTCCACTCCTGGATGTTCGTGCTCACCTTCGCGCCCGTCTCGCTCAACTGGCCCGCGAGCGCCTCGGCGATCTCCTTATCCTTGTTGTAACGGCCGACCGGCGCTTGCAGCACGAGTTCGAGTCCCTTGCCCTCGGGGAAGCCGGCCTGCGCGAGCAAGGCTTTGGCTTTCGCCAGATCGTGATGGTACGTCGGAATCTTGGGATCGTAGCCGAAGAAGCCCGGGGGGAGCGGCGTGGCGACTTGGAAGCCGTGACCGCCGAGCACGTTCTTGACGATCGACGGGACGTCGATCGCATAGTTGAACGCCTGACGCACGAGCTTGTTCGTCTGCGGACCCGGTTTGGTCGTGTTGAAGGCGACGAACAGGACGCGCGCGCTGCGCGCGCTTTCGAGCTTGGTGTTGGTGCCGTTCTCGAGCTGCGGCAAGTCCTGCGTCGGGACGTTGACGATCAGGTCCGTCTCGCCGGTGCGCAGCGCCGCGACGCGGGCGGCGGCTTCGGGGATCGGCTTGAAGATCACGTGATCGATCGCGGGCTTGCCGTGCCAGTAATTCGGGTTGGCGTCGAGGTCGAGCTCCTCGTCCTTCGTCCACGACTTGAAGACGTAGGGGCCGCTCCCCATCGGATGCTCGGCCTCGTACGCGTCGCCGTGCTCCTTCCAGTATTTCGAGTCGACGACCATCGACAGCCAGGGGAAGCCGGGGATCGTCGCGGTCGGCTTGGTCGTGACGTACCGCACCGTATACGGGTCGGGCGTTTCCACGTGGTCGATCGTGGCGACGCGCGGCGTCTCTTCGGAGGCCTCCGCCGGATCCTTGATCTTCTCGACGGAGAACTTCACGTCGGCGCTGGTCAGCGGATCGCCGTTCCAGAACTTGACGTTACGGCGCAGCTTGAACTCCCAGACCGTCGGCGCGACGTGCTGGAACGACGTCGCCAGCCAAGGAATGAGATGCCCCTCGCGGTCGTGGCGCAGCAGCGTGTCGAACTGATTGAGTTGCGCGTTCGTCGTGGGCGTGATCGTCCGCTTGAGCGGATCCATGGTGACCGGATCGACCCCTTGCGAGATCGTGACGGTCGAATCGGCCGCAGCGGCGACCGCACCGGACGGTGGACGCGCGGCGGCCGGAATCAGCAGCGCCGCTGCGGCCAGAGACACCAAGGCTCGACGGACTTGCATACGGTTCGACATGCCCCTCGCTCGTTTCGACGCGGCGCTCGCTTTCGGACCCGCGCCGTTCCGCCTTTGTTACACGAGCGCGGCCAGCCGGTCCTTGACTAATCCGGGGATTTCCGAAGGCCGGTCCGCGACCGGGACGCCGGCGGCGGCGAAGGCGCGCAGTTTGCTCTCGGGCGTCCCGAAGTTGCCGGAGATGATCGCGCCGGCGTGACCGAGGCTCTTGCCGGGCGGCGCCGAGCGGCCGCCGATGAAAGCGACGGCCGGCTTGTTCGGCAGGTGCTCCTTGATGAACGCGGCCGCGTCTTCTTCGTCGGAGCCGCCGATCTCGCCGCAGACGACGACCGCATCGGTCTCGGGATCGCTCGCGAAGGCGCGCAGAGCGTCGACGAAGACGGTCCCGATGATCGGGTCGCCGCCGATGCCGACGCAGGTCGATTGGCCGATCCCGGCGCGCGTCAGGCCGTCGACGACTTCGTAGGTCAGCGTCCCCGAACGCGAGATCAAGCCGACGCGGCCCTCTTTGAAGACGTGGCCCGGCATGATGCCGACCGAGGCTTTGCCCGGCGAGATGAGGCCCGGGCAGTTCGGCCCGATGATCTGCATCCCGCCGGTCACGCCGACGACGCGCAGCACGTCGTGCACCGGGACGCCTTCGGTGATGCAGACCGCCAGCCCGATCCCGGCCTCGTGCGCCTCGAGCAGCGCGTCGGCGGCGAACGCCGGCGGCACGAAGATCACGGTGTGGGTCGCGCCCGTCGCCTCGACGGCGGCGCGAACCGTATCGAACACGGGCAGACCGTGCGTCGATTTCGTTCCGCCCTTGCCGGGCGTCACGCCGCCCACGATCAGCGTTCCGTAATCGAGCATCCGCTGCGTGTGAAACGAGCCTTCCGTGCCCGTGATCCCCTGCACGATGACCCGGCTGTTCTTGTCCAAATAAATCGACATCGGCTTAATTCCCCTGCGCGAGCGCGACCGCTTGCGCGGCGCCTTCGTCCATCGTCTCGACCGGATGCATCCCGGCGGCCGCGAGGATGGCGCGGCCTTCCTTCTCGTTGGTCCCCGTCAAGCGGATGACCAGCGGCACTTCGCGCAAGCCGCCGCCGGCGAGCGCCTCGACGATCCCCTTGGCGACTTCGTCGCCGCGCGTGATCCCGCCGAAGATGTTGATGAACAGCGACTTGACCTTCGGGTCGGCGACGATCAGCGAGTAGCAGTTGCGCACGCGCTCGGCGCTCGCGCCGCCGCCGACGTCGAGGAAGTTCGCGACCGTCCCGCCCGCGTTCTTGACCGCGTCCATCGTGCCCATCGCCAGGCCCGCGCCGTTGGCCATCGTTCCGACGCTGCCGCCGAAGCGGCGGTAGTTGCGGATCCCCAAGCCCGCCTTCAGGGCGAGCTGCTCGTCCTCGTCGAGCGGCAAATCGGCTTCCCACGCTTTGATCGCAGGATGGCGGAAGAGCCCGTCGTCGTCGAGCTCGACCTTGGCATCCGAGGCGAAGACGCGTCCGTCTTTGGTCAGCACGAGCGGGTTGATCTCGACCAGCTTCGCGCCGTAGGTGAAGAACAGCTCGTAGAGCGCGCCGACGATCGAAGGCAGCGCCTTGCGGTAGCCGGCGTCGAGCTGCGAGTCGAAGGCCAGCAGCCGCCCGATGAAGGGCGAATAGCCGACCGCGGTGTCGACGAAGAACTTCGAGATGTCGCCGGGATGCTGCTCGGCGACTTCCTCGACGTCCATGCCGCCGTGGCGGCTGACCATGATCACCGGCTTCTTCGTCGTCCGGTCGATCGTGATGGCGCAGTAGGCCTCGAGCGCGATCGGCAGCTTCTCCTCGACCAGGATCGACTTGACCGGCTCGCCCTCCGGGTTCTGGCGGTTCTTGATGACGAGCTGCAGCAGCGTCTCGGCGATCGGCTTGGCTTCGGCGGCGCTGTCGGCGAACTTGATGCCGCCGGCCTTCCCGCGTCCGCCGACCAGGACTTGGCTCTTGAGGACCCACGAGCCGGGGTTGGCCTCGATGAACGCGGCGACGTCGTCCGCGGTCCGGGCGAAAGCACCTCGCGGCGTCGGTATCCCGACTCGCCGGAAGAGCTCTTTGCCTTGGTATTCCATGAGTTTCACGGTGATTCGATCTCCGAAGGGCGAGCGCGCTGCTGGCCTCGAGCGTGTACGGCTAGAAACGCCCGAAGTGTTGTCTGAAATGCCGGCGATACCTATGAGGTGGAGTCCCGTCGGCGGCGGGTTGTCGGAACCTGCGACTTTACTCGAGTCTGCCCAGGAGCGAGCGGGCGATGACGAGCTGCTGGATCTCGGAGGTGCCTTCGTAGATCTCGGTGATCTTCGCGTCGCGGTAGTAGCGCTCGACGGGGAACTCGGTCGTGTAGCCGTAGCCGCCGTGAATCTGGACGGCCTCGGCGGCGTGCTTGCGCGCGGCCGTCGAGGCGAACAGCTTCGCTTTGCTGGCCTCGATCGCGAAGGGCTCGCCGCGGTCGCAGAGCGCGGCCGCGCGCAAGACCAGCAGGCGCGCGGCGTCGAGATCGGTCGCCATCTGCGCGAGCTTGAACGAAATGCCCTCGAAGGCGCCGATCGGCTTGCCGAAGGCGACGCGCTCCTTGGCGAACTTCACCGAAGCGTCGAGGCACGCAGCCAGGATGCCGACCGCTTGCGAGGCGATGCCGATGCGGCCGGTCGTCAGCGCGGTCAGCGCTTTGTTCAGTCCCGAACCTTCTTCGCCGAGCAGCGCGCTCGACGGAACGCGCACGTCGTCGAACGCGAGGTCGCAGGTGTTGCTGGTGCGGACGCCCAGCTTCTCGGTGACCTTCTCGACGCGGAGGCCCGGCCGATCGTTCTCGATCAGGAACGCGGAGATGCCCTTCGAGCCAGGCCCGCCGGTGCGGAACATGCCCATCGTCAGGGCCGCGTGGGAGCCGTTCGTGCACCACTGTTTGCGGCCGCGCAGCACGTAGCCGTCGCCTTGGCGCGTCGCGGTGGCGCGCAGGGCGGCGGCGTCGGAGCCGGCGTCGGGCTCGGTCAGCGCGAAGGCGGCGATCGCGTCGCCGCCGGCGAGGAGGGGCAGATAGCGCTCGCGCTGCGCCTCGCTGCCCAGGCGCAGGATCGCGGCGGCGATCATCAGATGGACCGAGAGCGTCGTCGCAGTCCCGGCGTCGACGCGCGCCAGCTCCTCGATCGCCAGCGCGTAAGAGACGTAGTCGGCGCCGGCCCCGCCGTAGCGCTCGGGGATCGTGAGGCCCATCAGGCCGGCTTGCGTGAACGTCGTATAGAGTTTGCGCGGGAACTCGTGCGCGCGGTCCCAGCGCTCGATGTGAGGGGCGATCTCGCCTTGCGCGAGCTCGCGGGCCAGCGCGCGGATCGCACGCTGCTCTTCGGTCAGCTCGAATTGCAGCGTGCGATCTTGCGTCTGCGTCAATTCCGCGGGGCCGTGCTCAGCGCGCCGTTACGGTCGGGACCGGCGCGGCTCCGTTCTTGCCGCCGCCCCGATAGTCGTAGAAGCCGCGGCCGACCTTGCGGCCGAACCAGCCGGCGTCGACGTACTCCTTGAGCAGCGGACACGGGCGGTACTTCGAGTCGTTGAAGCCCTCGTAGAGGACGTACATGACCGCGAGCAGCGTATCGAGCCCGACGAAATCCGCCAGCTCGAGCGGGCCCATCGGATGGTTGCAGCCCAGGCGCATCGCGGCGTCGATCGACTCGACCGTGCCGACGCCCTCGTACAGCGCGTACACCGCTTCGTTGATCATCGGGCAGAGGATGCGATTGGCCACGAAGCCGGGGTAGTTCTTGACCTCGACCGGCGTTTTCCCGTGCGCGACCGCCAGATCGCGAACGGTTTCGAAGGTGTCCTGCGAAGTCGCGATGCCGCGGATGACCTCGACCAGCTTCATCACCGGGACCGGGTTGAAGTAGTGCATGCCGATCGTTTTCTCCGGGCGCTTGGTGACGGCGCCGAGCTTCGTGATCGAGATCGACGACGTGTTGCTGGCCAGGATGGCGGCGGGCGGCGTGATCTCGTCGAGCTTGCGGAAGATGTCGAGCTTGAGCTTCAAGTTCTCCGTGGCGGCCTCGATCGCGATGTCGACCTCGACCGGGGAGAGGCCCAGCAGCGGCGTGATGCGCCCCAGCGTCGCGTCGCGCTGCTCGGCGGTCAGCTTTCCCTTGTCGACCGAGCGGCCCAAGTTGCTTTTGATGACGCCCAGGCCCTTGTCGATGAACTCCTGGGCTATGTCGTTGAGGATCACGTCGTTGCCGGCCTGCGCCGCAACCTGTGCGATGCCGGCGCCCATTTGCCCGGCGCCTACTACGAGTACACGCATGTCACCCTACCTTTACGAGCATTGCATCGCCCTGACCGCCGCCGCTACAGATCGCGGCGACGCCGAGCCCGCCGCCGCGGCGGCGAAGTTGATGGATTACCGAGGCCGTGATCCGCGCTCCCGAAGCGCCGACGGGATGCCCCATCGCAACGGCGCCTCCCAAGAGGTTGAGCGCCTTTGGATCGAGTCCGAGCTGTTGGGCCGTGCACCACGCGATGGCGGCGAAGGCTTCGTTGACTTCCCACACGGCGACGTCCGAGACCTTGATTCCTTGTTTCTCGAGAAGGCGAGCCACCGCCATCGAGGGCGTCAGGGCGATGTAGGCCGGGTCCCAGCCGGCGGCTGCGTGATCGACGATCTCCCCCAGCGGCTCGCAGCCGTGGCTTTTCGCGTAGTCCGCGCTGGTCAGCACCAAGGCGGCGGCGCCGTCGTTGACGCCCGGCGCGTTGCCGGCGGTGACCGTCCCGCCCCGCTCGAGCGGCGGGAGCGCGGCCAAGGCCTCGAGCGTGGTTTCGGGCCGGATCGGCTCGTCCCGCTCGACCAGCGTGTAAGGCCGTTCGCCCGTCACGTACGGTGAGGTGCGCGCGAGATCCGGGACGAGGTCCGGGGCCGACTCGTGGCTCCACGCGTTCGGGTTGCCGCTCGAGCCGGCGTGGACCGGGATCCGGGCGCCGACCTGGGCCGGCAGGGCGTCGACCACGAGCTTCCCCTTCGGCTTGGCCGCCACTTTGAGCGGAACGACTTCGTCGCGCAGCAGCCCGGCGGCGGTCGCCTGAGCGGCGCGCTGCTGGCTCGTGTAGGCGAACTCGTCCTGGACCGCGCGGGTGATGCCGAGGTCGGCGTTGACCTTCGTTTGGGCCTGCGCCATCGTGTCGCCCGACCAGGGGTCGACCAGACCGTCGTGGCTCGTCAGGTCGACGAGGGCGCCGTCGCCGAAGCGCAGGCCGAAGCGCGCCCCGAACGCGGCGTAGGGCCCGTTCGACATCGACTCCATGCCGCCGGCGACGACGACCGCAGCGTCGTCTTGCGCGATGAGGCGCGCGCCGCAGGCGATCGCCATCATGCCCGAAGCGCAGACTTTGCTGACGGTCTCGCAGGCGACCGTCTTGGCCAGGCCGGCGACGTAGGCCGCCTGGCGGGCCGGAGCCTGGCCCACGCCCCCCAGCAGGGCCTGTCCCATGACGACGTATTCGACTTCGGCCGGATCGAGCCCCGAGCGCTGCAGCGCGGCCCGGATCGCCTCGCCCCCGAGAACCGTAGCCTTGAACGGCGCGAGCGCCCCGCCGAGTCTGCCGAACGGCGTGCGCGCGGTCGCGAGCACGACGGTCTTGGATTTCATGGCTGACACCTCCGAGGAACGAGCGGGCGAACGACTTCATGAACGGGTCCCGCGACCCCTCGGCTGGCGAAAGCGCGCTAGCGCTGGGTGCAGACGATGCGGTCCTCGGCGGCGCAGGACTCGCACTCGAACTGAATCGTCACGTGCGTGACGCCGAAATGTTCGAGCACGCACGTCTCGATCGAGCGCAGGATCGCGGACGCCTCGCTGATCCGCTTGTCTTCGAGCAGCACGTGCGCCGAGAGCACGTGCTGTCCGCCGGCGATCGTCCAGACGTGCAAGTCGTGCACGTCGACCACGCCGTCGAGCGCGCGCAGGCAGGTCCGCACTTTGGGAATCTCCGCGTGCGCCGGCGCGCTTTCCAGCAGCACGTCGGCCGCCTCGCGCGCGATCCGCACCACGCCGACGACGATGATCGCGGCGACGAGCAGCGAAGCGGCCGGGTCGACCCAAGCCGCGCCCGTGGTCAGCACGACGAGACCCGCGATCACGACGGCGAAGGCGCCGACCACGTCGCTGGCGACGTGAAAGAGCGCGGCTTTCACGTTCAGATTCTCGCTCGCGCCGCGCGCGAGCGCGAGCCCGATCCCCACGTTGACGGCCAGGCCGAGCGCGGCGACGCCGCTCATCAGCGCGCCGTGCGGAACCTCGGGCGAGGCGAAGCGGCGCACCGCTTCGACCGCGATGAGGACCGTGACGGCGAAGAGCAAGCCGCCGTTGGCCAGCGCGGCCAGCACCTCGATGCGCGCGAAGCCGTAGCTTTGCCGCGCGGTCGCCGGCCGCGCGGCCTGCACGCTCGCGGCCAGCGCGATGCCGAGCGCAAAGGCGTCCATGAACACGTGGGCCGTGTCGGAGAGCAGCGCGAGGCTGTGCGAAAGGATGCCCCCGCCGAGCTCGAGGAGCGCAATGCCGATCGTGAGGACGAGCGCCGTGCGCAGCGGCACCGGGCGTCCTCCTCGGTGGTCGTGGCCGTGCGCGTGCGCGTGGCCGTGCGCGAGGGCCACCGCGCTACACGCGCTGCGCCTTCAAGGCGAGCGCCGCGAGCATCGCGGCGAAGGTTGCGAAGGTTCGCGTCTCGGCCCGCGCGATCACGCTCGGATCGTAGCTTCCGGCGGCGGGCTCGGCCGGCACCGCGCGCGGCAGCAGGCGCGGCACGCGCGCGACGTACGCCTCGAACGCTTCCCCGAACGTTTCGCGCAGGTAGGCCTCCTCGAGCGGCACGATGATCGCGTAGACGCCGAGCATCGTGCCCAGCCCCGCGGCCCCCAGAAGGGCCGCGCGGCGCGGCGGGAGTCCGCCGCTGAAGGCCAGCGTGAAGCCGAGCGCGGTGATGAAGTTTCCGACGTAGAGCGGGTTGCGGACGTGGGCGTACGGGCCGGCCGTCACCAGCGCCGGAGCCGTCACGCGATCGGCGCGCGTCGTCACGCCGGAATAGCCGACGGCCCAGCAGCGCAGCGCCTCGCCGGCGAGCGCCAGCGGCACGCCGGCCGCGATCGAAGCGCCGCTGGGCTTCCCGTACGCGGCCAGCGCCAGCGCGGGGAGCGCGAGCAGCGCCCCGCGATTCTTGAAGACGAGATCGCGCCAGGAGCCGGCGCGCGGCTCGGGCGGCGCCGCCGGCTCCGCCGCTGCTGCAGGCGACGACTGAGCGGGCGCGCCGGTCATCGGGCGGCCCGATTCATGTTGCCCGAGACGTACCCGCCCAAATCGAGCGAGACGTAGCGGTAGCCGGCGGCCCGCACGCCTGCGACCACGCGCTCGCGCACGCCGCCGGCGACGATCGCCGCCACTTCGTCGAGCGGGATCTCGATGCGCGCGACCTCGCCGTGGTGGCGCACCCGGCAGACGCGTATCCCGGCATCGTGCACCGCCCGTTCGGCGCGGTCGACCTGCCGCAAGAGCTCGAGCGTGATCGGCGTGCCGTAGGGGAAGCGCGAGGAGAGACAGGCCAGTGCCGGCTTGTCCCACACGTCGAGGCCGAGCCGCTTGGCCAGCGCCCGCACGTCGGCTTTCCCGAAACCGGCCTCGGCGAGCGGGCTGCGGACCGCGAACTCGGCAGCCGCCTTGCGGCCCGGACGCCAGTCGCCTTCGTCGTCGCGGTTGAACCCGTCGACGATCCACTTCGCCCCGCGCTCGCGGGCGATCGCGGCGAGCTTGCCGTAGAGCTCGCGCTTGCAGTAATAGCAGCGGTCGGCCGGGTTGGCCCGGTAGTTCGGGTCGTCGAGCTCGCGCGTCTCGATCAGCTCGTGGCGCGCGCCTGCCGCGTGCGCGAACGCGAGCGCGCCCTCGAGCTCGCGCTCGGCCAAGCTTTCGGAACGGGCCGTCACGCCGCAGGCGTTCGCGCCGAGCTCATCGGTCGCGAGCGCCAAGACGAGCGCCGAGTCGACGCCCCCCGAAAAGGCGACCACGACCTTCTCGAGCGAGCGCATCAACTCGCGCAGATGCGCTTCTTTGGCCTCCACGGTATCCAACAACATCATGAGGGGGGCAGGAGTTCCTCCAGGCGAGCGGCGATCTCGCCGACCGGCCGGCCGCGTTCGCGCGCGATCCGGAGCACGTCGTCGTATTCGAGCGTCCGGCGGAGAGCTCCGTCGACCTCGGCGGTCTTGACGCGGACCGGCCCGAGCTCGGTGGCGACCTCGTCGACCCGCCGCTCGAGCACGTAGCGCCGCTCGCGGCGGACCCGCACGCCCAAGCTGGTCGTCTCGCGCAGGATCGCGCGAGCGACCTCGGCCTCGCGCTCGGGCGGCGCGAGCGCCCCGAAGAGGATCGCGGGGCGCGACTTCTTCATCGAGATGGGGGCGAGCCAGGCGTCGTAGGCGCCCGCCGCCAGCACCCGCTCGAGCGCCAGCTCGAAGTGCTGCGGCGGCATGTCGTCGACGTTCGCCTCCAGGACCACGACCTCGTCGCAGCCCGGCGGCGCCGGCGCGGCGAGCCGGCCGACGGAGAGGCGCAGCACGTTGGGGATCGGAAAGTCGGCGCTGCCTGCGCCGTAGCCGATCCGCTCGGCCACGAGGGCCGGGCGCGTCCCCGGTTCCCGCACGAGCGCGGTCAGGATCGCCGCGCCCGTCGTCGTCACCATCTCGCCCACGATCCCGGCGTCGTAGGTCGGCGCACCGCGCAGCAGCTCGGCGGTCGCCGGCGGCGGGTTCGGGTAAGTGCCGTGCTGCATCGAGGTGGGTCCGCGGCCCGTCGGAAAGGCCGAGCAGAACAGCTCCTCGACCCCGAGCAGATCGAGCGCGACGCACGCGGCCGCCACGTCGAGGATCGCGTCGACCGCGCCGACCTCGTGAAAGTGGATGCGCTCGACCGTGCTGCCGTGGACGCGCGCCTCGGCCTGGGCGAGGCGCACGTAGACCGCCGCCGCGCGCGCCCTCTGCGAGGGCGAGAGCCCGCTGCGCTCGATGACGGCGAGCACGTCTTCGAGCCTTCGCCCGTGCGCCGCGGCGTGCTCGTGTTCGTGCGCGTGCCCCTGCGCCGGCTCGTGGCCAGGCGGGTTGCGGTCTTCGCCCGGCAGCGCGAAATCGACGTAGAGCGCGGCGATTCCACGCTTGGTGACGCGCCGGTGAACGAACGACCAGCCCTCGACCGGTATCGTGCGCAGCGCCGCCTCGACTGTCTCCAGCGGTGCGCCCGCATCGATCAATGCGCCGAGCAGCATGTTGCCGCTCGCGCCCCCGATCATCTCGGCGTAGGCGACGCTCACGGCACGGCGGCGACGCGCTCGCGCGCTTCCTCCAAGACGTCGCGCAGCGAAGCTTCCAGGGTGAAGCGCGGCGCCCAGCCGGTCGCGGCGCGCAGCTTCGACGCGTCGCCGAGGAACAGCGGGACGTCGGACGGGCGCAGCCGCTCGGGATCCTCGCGCACTTCGACGGGAACCTGTGCGAGCGCGATCAGTTTGAGCAAGACCTCCTTCATCGTTACCGGCCGGCCGCTGCAGACGTTGTAGACTTCACCCGGGCGCCCGTGCAGCGCCAGCTCGATGTAGGCCCGGACGGAGTCGCGCACGTCGAGAAAATCGCGCCGCGCTTCGAGGTTGCCGACGAGCAGCACCGGCGCCGCTCCGGCGGCGATCTCGGCCAGCCTCAAGGCGAACGAGGGAACCGCGAAGCGGGCGTCCTGCCCGGGGCCGATCTGATTGAAGCCGCGCGCGACGACGGCCGGGATCCCGTGCGAGGCGGTCGCCGCCGCGGCGACCGCCTCGCCGCCGAGCTTGCTCGCCGCGTACGGCGTCGCGGGCCGCGGCATGAGCTCCTCGCGCAGCGGGTAATCGGCCGAGTCGCGCGCGCCGTAAACTTCGGCCGAGCTCAGATACAGGACGCGCGGCGGGCGCTGCCCGCAGACGGCGCGGATCGCGGCGAAGAGCCGGGCCGTTCCCACGACGTTGGTCTCGTACGTGGCGACCGGCTCGCGGTCGGCGAGCGGAACGAACGCTTGCGCGGCCAGGTGGAAAACGACCTCGGGCCGGGCTTCTTCCAGCGCGGCGCGCAGGCTCGCCTCGTCTGACAGGTCGCCAAAGAGCTGGCGAGCGGCGCTGCGGCCCTGCTGCCGGTCGACCGAAAAGACTTCGTGGCCTGCCTCCAGCAGCGCCCCGCAAAGATGCGTGCCGACGAAGCCGCTCCCTCCCGTGACCAGCGCGCGCACGGCTCTTTCTCGTTCCGGCTCTAAACGGCGGCGAGTGGCCGCAAACGTTTCAGGTCCGCTTCGACCATGAGCTCGACGAGACGCTCGAACGACGTCTCCGGCTCGAAGCCGAGCATGCGGCGCGCCTTCGCCGGATTGCCGACGAGCAGATCGACCTCGGCCGGCCGCATGAAGCGCCGGTCGGCGACGACGTACTCCTCGTAGGAGAGGCCGGCAGCCTCGAAGGCCAGCTTGCAGAACTGGCGCACGCTGTGCGTGCGCCCGGTCGCGATCACGAAGTCGTCGGGCTCGGGCTGTTGCAGCATCGCCCACATCGCCTGCACGTAGTCGCCGGCGAAGCCCCAGTCGCGCTGCGCGTCGAGGTTGCCCAGGCGCAGCTCGCGCTCGATGCCGAGCTTGATCCGGGCGACGCCGTCGGTGATCTTGCGGGTGACGAACTCCTTGCCGCGGCGCGGGCTCTCGTGGTTGAAGAGGATGCCGCTGACGGCGAAGAGGTCGTAGGATTCGCGATAGTTCACCGTGATCCAATGGCCGTAGACCTTCGCGACCCCATAGGGGCTGCGCGGATAGAACGGCGTGCGCTCGCTCTGCGGGGTCTCGACGACCTTGCCGAACATCTCCGAGCTCGAAGCTTGATAAAAGCGAATCTTGGGGTTGACGTGGCGGATCGCCTCGAGAACGCGCGTCACGCCGAGCGCCGTGAACTCTCCCGTGAGCACCGGCTGCGTCCACGACGTCGGCACGAAGGACTGCGCCGCCAGGTTATAGACCTCGTCCGGCGCGACCGTATCCACGATGGTCGTCATCGAGCTCTGGTCGAGCAGGTCGCCCGAGACGATCTCGATCCGGTCGACGAAGCCGGAGATACGCTCGTGGATGTCGGTGCTCGAGCGGCGCGTCATCCCCACGACCCGGTAGCCCTTCGCGAGCAAGAACTCGGCCAGGTAGGAGCCGTCTTGTCCGGTGATCCCCGTGATGAGAGCGGTCTTGGCGGCCAAAGGATACCTCGTTCGATCCGGAGGGTGCTGGGTCGTCGCTTGGCGCTCGGCCCCAGCGTTGCCTCTCGGCCTCGTCCGCCAGGACCGTCAGGACCAGCCGCGGATTCCCGCAGCGGGCCGTCCTGACGGACCCGGCTGTAACGCTTGAGCTTCGAAGGCGGTCTAAGGCCGGGATGACCTACGATTACTTGATCGTCGGGGCGGGTTTTGCCGGCAGCACGGTGGCCGAACGTCTCGCTTCGCAGTCGAACGCCCGCGTGCTCGTCGCCGACGCCCGCGACCACGTCGGCGGAAACGCGTACGACCCGCTCGACGCGAACGGGATCCGGATCCACCGCTACGGCCCGCACATCTTCCATACCTCGAGCGAGCGCGTGGTCGCTTACTTGTCGCAATTCACCCGCTGGCGGCCGTACGAGCACCGCGTCGTCGCTTCGGTCGGCGGGCGGAACGTGCCGCTGCCGATCTCGGCCCGCACGATCGCCGCGCTCTACGGACTCGAGCTCGATCCCGCCGGGATGGAAGCGTTCTTCGCCGAGCGGCGCGAGCGTCTCCCCACGATCCGCAACTCCGAGGACGCGATCGTCGCCCGGGTCGGCCGCGAGCTCTACGAGACGCTGTTCGCGAACTACACGCGCAAGCAGTGGGGCGTCGAGGCGCGCGCGCTCGACGCGAGCGTCTGCGGCCGCGTCCCGGTGCGCACCGACGCCGACGACCGCTATTTTTCCGACACGTTCCAAGCGATGCCGCGCGACGGATACGAGCCGCTCTTCCGCCGCATGCTCGACCATCCGAACATCGAGCTCGCTTTGGGCGAGCCGTACGAGAGCGTCGCGGACCGGGTGCGCTTCAACCATCTCGTTTACACCGGTCCGATCGACGCGTATTTCGGGCACTGCTTCGGGCCCCTGCCCTACCGCTCGCTCGAGTTCCGTTTCGAGACGCTCGACTGCGAGTTCCATCAAGCGACGGCCGTCGTCAACCATCCCGGGCCCGAGCCGTTCACCCGCGTCACCGAGTTCAAGCACCTCACCGGACAGGCGCACCCCAAGACCACGATCTCGCGCGAGTATCCGCGCGCCGCAGGCGAGCCGTACTATCCGATCCCGCGCCCCGAGAACCGCGCCCTCTACGCCAAGTACGCGGCCAAAGCCGCCGCCGAGCCGAACGTCACCTTCGTCGGCCGCCTCGCCGAGTATCGCTACTATAACATGGACCAAGTCGTCGCTTCGGCGCTGGCGACCTTCGAAGACCTGGCCACCGAACGCGTCGCCTAACCGTCAACGCCGAAGCCGTGCACGCTAACCCACGTACTTCGTGAGGCCGCGCGGCGCGTCGCTGTCGACGCCGCGGGCGCGCCCGACGCCGAGCGCGAGCACTTGGCCCGTGACCAGCCACGCCAGCGTGTTAAAGGCTTCGCCCGCGAGCGGCCCGAGCCGCACGATCCCCTCGATCTCGCCGCCGATCGTGTAACGCGCGCTATCGGTGCGCTCCGCTTCGTCGAGCGGTCCTCGCCGCGCATCGGCCTCAGTCGTCCACGATGCGCGCGAGCACTTGCGCCCGCACTTTCGCCAGCGCCGCATAATCGCCGATCCAGTCGTCGACGCTGAAGGCGAAGGTGACCGCGCCGTGCCGCTTCGTCGCGAGATAGCCGGCGAGCCCGCGCACGTGCCTCATGCTGCCCGTCTTGGCGAAGACGCGGCCGGCGGCGTCGGTTCCGGCGATGCCCTCGATCGTGCCGCGCGCGCCGCCGACCGGCAGCGAGTCGAGCACGAGCTGCCGGTTCGGCCCCTGCCAATCGTGCTGCAGGATCGCCGTCAGCGCGCGCGGCGTGATGCGGTCGTATTGCGACATCCCGCAACCGTCGGCGAGCGTGACCGTCGCCGGGTCGACGCCGATCGAGCGCAGCCACTCGCGCTCGACCTGAAAAGCCGCCGCGCGCGTCGCCGGCAGCGCCGGCCGCGAGAGCGCGAGCTGCAGCAGGAGCGTCTCGCCCACGAGGTTGTCGCTGGGAATCCAGAAACGCGGCCCGAGGATCTGCCCGAGCGGCGGGGAGCGGTGCGCCCACAGCGCTGAGTCGAGCGTGGGAACGAACGGAGCGCCGGCCGGCGCCGTGCCGCTCGCGCCGATGCCGCGTTCCGGCGGCACGCGCGCGACCGCGGCCCCGTTCACGTCGACGCCGCGCGCGGCGAGCGCGCGCAGCACGATCGCCCCGAGATACAGCGGCGGATCGGGGACCGCCACGTCGACGTCCGTCGCGCCGTTCCCCACGACGCCGTCGAGCACGACGCACGGACCGTCGACGCGCGCGTCGACGTCGCTCTCCGCACCAGGCTGCGGCTTGGCCCGAACGACGATGTATCCGCCGTCGGCACGGCAATCCGGGCCCGCTCCGGCGAAGACGCCGGGTAGCGGCGCAGCGCTCGCCGCAACCGCACCGTTCTCGTCCAGGCGCAGGTGCACGTGCACGACGTTCTCCTCGATGGTCGCCGCCGAGATCCGCGCCGCGTAGTCCTCGCCGAAATCGTCCCACGTCCAGCCGTCCGGATACGGAGCGTCGCCGAAGAGCGTCGCGTCGACCGCGACCGAGCCGACGCGCTCTCCTTTGGCCGCGACGGCTTCGGCGAGCCCGTCGAGATCGCGCGCGGCGAGCAGCGGATCGCCGAAACCCGTCACCTCGAGGGCATCCGCACCGTCGCTCCCCGGCGCGAGCGAGGCGGCCGTCGCGAAGCGATAGTCGGGCCCGAGCCGCTCCAAGGCCACGCTTCCGACCAGCAGCTTCAACGTCGAAGCCGGCGCGAACGCATCGTCCGCGCCGCGCGCGTAGAGGACGCTTCCGTTCGCCGTCGCGAGCGCGAGCACGCCCACGTGCGCTTCCTTGAGCGCGGGCGCCGCCGCGAGCACCGCGTCGAGGTCGCGCCGCAAGCCCGCCAGCTCGGAGGCGCTCCAAGCCGCTCCGCCGGCGGCGGGTATCACGATCGCCGCGCTCTGCGCACCAGCCGCGCCGCAGCAGCCCAGGGCGGCGCAAAGCGCGAGCGCGGCGGCGACCGCCGGCGCGCCGAGCGATCCGCGCGCGCTCACGCTACCTCGCCAAGCCAGCGAAGCGCCGTGCATCGGCGACGAGCCTTCGATCGACGTGCAGCTGCATCGCCTCGGACGCTTCCGTCCGAGCCGCAAGAACTCCGCCGCCCCCCTCGATGGGGGCAGCCTAACGATGTCACGCTGAGCTTGTCGAAGCGCGACAGGCTCACCCTGCGACAGGCTCAGGGTGACGATGGGGGGCCTTCGCGGCCGTCGCTCGGCGGGGTGGCTCGCGGGCCGTCGCTTGGCGGGATGGATTGCCGCCGTCGCTCGGCGGGATGGATTGCCGCCCTCGCTCGGGGGACGGGTCGCCGGCACACGCGGGCCCCCGAAACCTTGGCGTCGGCGCAAGGTACAAGGAGAGGAGCAAGAACACAGGAGGATGACGATCGTAGAGCAGACCGACGAGGAGTTGGTCAGGCTCGTGCTCGGCGGCGACCGCGAGCGGTTCGCCGTGCTCGTCGACCGCTACAAGCGCGGCATCACGAACTTCATCGGGGCGAGCGTCCGCGGCCCTTCCGACGTCGCCGACCTCGCCCAGGAAACGTTCCTCCGCGCCTACGCGCACCTCGACACGTTCAACCCGAGCCTCGGCCGCTTCTCGACCTGGATCTACCACATCGCCCGAAACGTCGTGCGCACGTTCCTCGGCAAGTCACTGCGCCGTCCGGCGACCCAGGAGCTCGGCGAAGAGCGCAATCTGGAGAACGCCCTGCCGGACACCTCGCGGGAGGCCGATCCGGCCGGCGGGGTTCTGCGGGCCGAGGCCGAGGACGAGGTGCGCGCCGCCCTCGCCGAGCTGCCGGAGCGAACGCGAACCGTGCTCACCCTCCGCTACTACGACAACATGGAGTATCAAGCAATCGCCGAGACCACGGGGCTCTCCCTCGGCAACGTGAAGACGCTGATCCATCGCGGCAAGCTCGCGCTCGCCCAGAAGATGCGCGACCGCGAACAGATGGCGGTCGGCGCGTTGCCCGCTTCCAAACCGCCCGGAGTTCCCCGTGCCCTGCTCGTCTTTTGAGCCGCTGCTCGCCCCGTACGTCGACGGGGCGCTTCCGGCCCCGGTTCGCGTGCAGCTCGGCGCCCATCTCGAGCGTTGCGCCTCGTGCTCGGCCCTGCTCGAAGAGCTGCGCGTCATCGACGCGTTGCTGCTGACGGCACGGCCGGTCGACCCGGCACCGAACTTCACGTTTCGCGTGATGGCCGAGCTGAACTCGTTCCCCGCGCCGCGCGTGCGCCGCGCCCCGATACTGGGAGTCGTCGCGGCCTATCTCGTCTTCGCCTGGCTCCTCATTGGCGGCTTCTTCTATTTCGGCGGCGCCAACGCGAAGGCGGCGCAGGCCGTCGTGGCCGGCTCGATCGGCCACTTCCGCACGGCCCTCGACGCGCTGTCCGCCGCGACTTCGCACCTCTTCGGCGGCGCCACCTTCGGCGTGAGCGCCGTCATGGGCGCGATCCTGACCGTCGACGTCTTGGTCGCCGCGCTCGCCTTCGGCCTGCGCGGAACCTTGCGCGCGCGGCCTTCCGCGGCCGCCGGCCGCTCGACGCGGGCATAGCCTCGTGCGCGCGCCGTGGCGGATCCTCTCGCTCGCGCTCGCCGTGTTCGTGCTGTTCGCGGCCTCGGCCTCGAGCGCGAACGCGCGCACCTACAACCACGGCAAGACGGTCTGGTTCAGCGACGTCACGATCGGCGACGGCGACGAAGTGCGCGGCGACCTGGTCGTCGTCTTCGGTTCGGCCACCTGCACCGACGGGGGCATCATCGACGGCAACGTGCGGACCTACTTCGGCTCGTTCGACCAGCTCGACGGCTGCTCGATCGGCGGCCGCGTGATCGACGCCTTCAACGACGACGGCTCCGCCGAGTCGTTCGTTCCCTGGCTCGCGCCGCACGATCCGAGCTTCGACGCCTTCCGCGAGAACCGCGAGCTGTTCGTGAAGCTCGGTTGGGACGTCGTCGTCCTGTTCGTCTTCCTGCTCTTCCCGGTTCGCGTGCGGCTGGCGCTGGACCGAGTCGAACGGCACCCCGGTCTCTCCGCCGCCGCAGGCACGCTCGCGCTCGTCGCGTTCTTGCCGGTCGGCGTCCTGCTCGTCCTCAGCCTGATCGGCCTGCCGCTGATCGTGGTCGAGTTCGCGGCCGTGATGGCCGGCATCTGGATCGGACAAGCCGCGGTCGCGCTCCTGGTCGGGCGCCGCCTCTACGAGCTGCTGCGTCCGCACGGCACGCCGTCGCCGCTGGTCGCGCTAGTGCTGGGACTGGTCGTCGTCAGCGCCGCGCAGACCTTGCCGGCCGTCGGCTGGGCGGTCACGGCGCTGGTCTGGCTGGTCGGCCTCGGCGCGGCGATCCTGGCCTTCGTGCAAGAGTCCAGCTTCCAGGCCTTCCGGCAGGGAGCGGCAGCCGGCGGACCGCCGATGAACCGCCCGGCGTAAGGCAAATCCGCCCTTTTCAAAACGAAACGAGGGAGGTCACATGGGTCTCGTCGTCACGGCGCTTTCACAGAACGGCGACGTCTCCGCGCTCCGGGCGGCCCTGGCAGCCGCGGGCTTGCCGCTCGACCCGATTCAAGTCATCGCCGAGGATGCGGCGGCGGGCAGCCTCTCCGGGGGCCTCCTCGCGAGCGGCCTCGCGAGCGGCTCCGCGGACGCCGAGCTGATGATCTCGGACTCGGGGACCGGCGTCCCCGGCATCGCCACGCACGAACGCCGCCGCCCCTTCTTCCGCAACGAGTCGCTGCCCGACCGGCTCGGCGATCTGGAGATCCCCGAGAGCGAGCTCGACAACTACGCCGAGGCGCTGCACCGCGGCAAGAGCGTGATCGCCTATTTCGCCAAGCTTGAGACGATCGACCGCGTGGTCGAAGCCTTTCGCAGCGACGCGAGCCTGAGCAACATTCGCCGCTTTTGAGGCCTCAGGCGGCCGCGCCGCCCGCTTTCGCCTTCGCGACGCTCACGACCGGCGTGTTGATGCGATACAGCGCCGCCGCCAGGCCCAGCGCGTTCCCGCCGATCAACGTCTCGACGACGCGAATGAGCGAAGCATGGAAGAGCGAGATCGCCACGATCTCGCCGACCGCCACGACGGCCAGGGGCGCGACGAAGTCGAAGCGATGGATCCCCATCTTGTAAAAGATGACGGAGTTGAGCGCGGCCAGCAGCACCGTCGCGATGCCGTAGGGGAAGACCAGCGGCGCGGCGGCGGCGAACGACTTGCCCGCGAGCGTTCCCACGACGAACGACGGAAAAGCCGAAAAAACGAACAGCCCGCTGCCGGCCATCACAGCAACGACCGCGACCGCCTGCAAGAGCACCGGCAGCGGCTGACGGCCGCTCGCGGCCAAGCTCGTCGCGCGCGGCAAGACGATCGTCGGGACGAAGCCGACGAGCCAGAACAGCATCTTCCCGGCGAGCGACGCCGCGCCGTAGAGACCGGCCTCGCGCGGCGGGAAATAGTGTTTGACGATGACCACGTCGGAGAAGCCGAGGCTCGTCAAACAGAGCGTCGCGAGCGCCACGCCGCCGCTGGTGCCCAGGAGCCGGCGGTAATCGAGGAAGAGCGGTTCGCCGGCGACGTTGCGATAGCGGCCAAACAGGACGCCGGCCGTATAGGCGAGCGCGAGCGAGGTCCCGATCAGCCAGCCGAGCATGACGCCCTCGAGCCCGAATCCGGCAAAGGCGAAAGCGACGGCGAACGCGGTCTTGAGCGCGGCCTCGAGCACGCAGGAAATCGAGAACGAGACGAAATCCTCGGTCCCTTGCAGCACGCCGCGCAGCGCCGGCGTCAGCAAATTCAAGCACCAAATGATCACCAAGAGCATCACGGCGGCCCGGTCCCCGATGTGCAGGAAAGCCGCAAACGTGCCGCTGAGCGCGAGGCCGAGGAACGCCGCGGCGAAGGCCGCGCCGCCCAAAACCGTCGCCGCGCGCCGCACGAGGGCGCGAATGCGGCCCGTGCTGCCGGTCGCGCGGAACTCCGCCGCATACTTGACGACGACCGTGGTGATGACCGCCGCGGGCACGGAGAAGATCATGAAGCCGCCGAGCAGCGCGGAGAGCGCGCCGTAGACTTCGACTCCGAGCTTGCGGCTCAAGATGAAATGGAAGACGTACCCGAAGAGATTCGTCATCGTCGTGGAGACGAAGACCAGCACGCCTTGCCGCGCGAATTCGCTGCGCAGGAAGCGCCGGATCGGATCGGCCAGCCGCTTAGGCAATGGGAGCCCCGCGGCTCTCGGGCGGCGTCGGAATCCGGTTCTGGAATTTGCGCAGGATCAGCGTTACGGCGATCGAGAGTTCCTCGACCCCCGTCAGCCGCGCGGCCGCGATGAACACCATCGCCCCGATCGCGAGTTCGCCTGCGACGTACGACGCGCGGGCGAGAAAGCTCGACCCGACGTGGAAGCCGAGCGACGCGATCCAAAGGAGCGCGGCGACCATGACCAGCGAGCAGAAGACGATGCGCAGCGCCGAGACGGCGACCGTCCTCCAATCGAGTCCGTGCACGAGCCGCCAGACCAGCGCGAAGAGCAGGACCGCCTGCGTGCAGCCGCTGATCGCGTTGGCCAGGAGCAGCCCGCGCGCGCCGAGCGGTCCCAACAAAACGACCGAGAGCACGATGTTGAGCAAGACGGCGAAGAGCGAGATCCCGACCGTCAGGCGCGTCTCCTTACAAGCGAAGCAGCAGCGCGTCAGCACGACGCCCGCGGCCGTTCCGACGAGCCCGATCGCGGCGAAGGGGAGCAGCCCGGCGCACAGGTCGGTCGCCGACTCGCGAAACTCCCCGCGCTGAAAGAGGGCTGCCACGATCGGGTGCGCGAGCGTCGTCAGGCCGAAGACCGACGGGATCGTGATGAAGTTGACCATGCGCAGCCCCATCACGACGCTGCGTTTGACGCCGGCGCGGTTGGCGCTCGCGAACTGTGAGGCCAAGAGCGGAAAGAGCACGGTCGCGATCGCGGCGGCGAAGATCTGCTGCGGGAACCCGACCAGCTTGCCGGCGTAGTTCATTCCGGCGATGTAGCCCGGCGAAAGCGTCGAGGCGAAATAGCGATCGAAGAAGATCGAAAGCTGGCCGGCCGCGGAGCCGACCACGATCGGGCCGAGCATCATTTGAATCCTGCGCAGTCCCGGGTGGCGCAGGTCGAGGACCGGCCGATATAAACGATAGCGAAAGATCGCCGGAAGCTGGACCAGCAGCTGCGCCGCAAGGCCGAGCGCGGTGCCGAGAACCAGCGCGTAAATGCCGAGGCGCTCGGTGAAGACCAGCACGACCGCAATCGTGACGACGTTGATCGCGATCCCCTGCAAGGCGGCGGCCGAGAAGCGCTGATGCGCGTTCAGCATCGCGCTGGCGACGCCGGCCAGGCTGGTCGCGACGATCGTGGGCATGAGCCAGCGGGTCATCTCGATCGTGACCTCGAGCTGATGGCCGTGGAACCCGTGCGCGACGATCGGCACGAAGTAGGGTGCTAGGAACCAGCTGGCGGCGGCCAGCACGGAGAGCGCCAGCAGCAGGCCGTTGAAGACCGTGCTCGCCAGCCGGCAGGCTTCGTCTTCTTCGCCGTGGGCCACGTAGTCCGCGAAGGTCGGAACGAGCGCGCTGAGCAGCGCACCGTAGAAGACGCCGAAGAGGATCGTCGGGATCGCCGCCGCGGCCAGGAACGAGTCCATTTCCCACGAGGCGCCGTAGAAGCGAGCGTTGACGATCTCTCGCCCGAAACCGAGCAGGCTCGAGGCAAACGTCGCAGCCATGACGACCAAGGTCGAGCGAACGACGGTTTTGTGACTTGGCAGAGGAAGGGGAACGACGCGAAGGTCCGGCTTCACCGTCGGCGCCGCCTAATGCGCCCCCTCCCCGCGAAGGACGGCGGGGATCGTCTTCACCAGGATCCGGAGATCGACGAGCGGAGACCACGTCTCGATGTAGAGGTTGTCGAGCTTCATCCACTCGTCGAACGAGACGTTCGAGCGGCCGCTGACCTGCCACAGACAGGTGATGCCCGGCTTGACGGTCAGACGGCGCATGGCCAGTTCGTCGTAGTGCGCGACTTCCGCCGGCAGGGGCGGGCGCGGACCTACCAGGGACATCTCCCCGCGCAGGACGTTGATCAAATTCGGCAGCTCGTCGATGCTCGTCCGGCGCAAGAACTTCCCCAGGGCGTGCAAGCGCGGGTCGTTGCGGATCTTGAGGACCGGCCCGTCCACTTCGTTGAGCTTCTGCATTTCGTCGTGCCGGAGGTGCGCTCCGTGCACCATCGTGCGAAGCTTGTACATCTTGAAGGTCCGGCGGTCCTTACCGACCCGCTCCTGCTCGAAGAACGGCGAGCCCGGCGAGACGACGACGATCCCGGCCGCCGCCAGGAGCACGACCGGTGAGAACAAGAGCAGGGCTGCCCCGCCGATCGTCACGTCCATCGCTCGCTTGATATCCTGCCAAGCGGCGGGAATGTGGCGAGCGCGCGCCCGGCCGGCCGACGGCAGGACGGCGACCCCGTCGACTGGCAGCAGCGTGTTGCCCCGGCGGGTCATGCGCCGAGCCCCCGCGTCGGCGCGGCCGACGCCGTCAGCACTCGCGCGACCGCCTGCGCGACGAGGTCGAGGCCGCGGCGGGTCCCGCCGCTCCCCCGGCGCGCGCCAAGCTCGAGATAGGGTACGTACTCGCGCGTGTGATCGGTCCCGGGCGCGGTCGGATCGCAGCCGTGGTCGGCGGTGAAGATCGCCACGTCGCCGCCGCGCAAACGCGTCTCCAGCCCGGGCACCTGCCGGTCGAGGCGCTCCAGCGCCGCGGCGTAACCGCGCGGGTCGCGCCGATGTCCGAACTTCGTATCGAAATCGTTAAGATTGACGAAGATCAATCCGTTTTCGACCGATTCCAGCAGCTCGAACGTACGCAAGATCGCCTCTTCGTTATCTGCAACCCTGACCGATGCACTGATGCCGCGGCCGTTAAAAATGTCGCAGATCTTTCCTACGGTATAGACTTCGATGCCGAGGCAAGCCAGCCGGTCGAGCACGTTGGCGGGTGGATCGAGAGCAAAGTCCCGGCGGTTGGCTGTCCGTACGAAAGCCCCTGCGGCGCCTGCGAACGGACGAGCGATGACCCGGTTCACGCCATGAGGAGGGACGAGCATCGCTCTGGCTCGCTCGCACCACTCGTACAGCATTTGGAGCGGCACGACCTCCTCGTGCGCGGCAACTTGGAAGACCGAATCCGCCGACGTATACAGGATAGGCCGCCCCGTCTCAAGATGCTGTAGACCCAAAGCTTCGAGGATTTCCGTCCCCGAAGCCGCGACGTTTCCGAGCGGCGGCTTCCCGCAGATCGCGGTAAATCCGGCGACGACTTCGGGGGGAAACCCAAGGGGATAAGTCGGAAACGGAACCTTCGTGTGGATGCCCGCCATCTCCCAATGTCCCACGATGGTGTCCTTGCCGTTCGACGTCTCCGCGACGCGCACGACGTAGGCGGAGGGATCGTGGACCTTCGCGACACCTCGAATCTCGGTCAAACAGCCGAGTCCCAAACGCTCCAAATTAGGGAGGGCGAGCCCGCCGGCCCGCGCCGCCGTGTTGCCGATGGTGTTCACCGCGGACGCGTCACCGTAGGCGGCGGCATCGGGCAGGGCGCCGATGCCGCCTGAATCCAAAACGATGACGACGCACCGTGCCATTATCCGCCGCGCTTCGAAGTTGGACCGATGATGCCTCCCGCACGTCACCGCGCTGATGAGAGCCACGTGAGAAATTTCGAGACCGGCCGATCGCGATCGGAGAAAAGCTGCCCGGACTTGTGGTCGATCGGCGCGATCCTTTTCGCCGCCGTAGGGTTACTTTTGTCGAGTTACGCGCCGTCTTCGGCGCAGAACATTCCCCAATCGCCGTTCGCCGTACCGACGACGCTGCCGCTACCCTCGGCCCCCCCGCTGCCGTTCGCAACGGCCGGGCCCTCGGCCGCACCGAACGCGTCGCCGACTCCGCCGACCGGCCGGCGGCTTGCCGCCTTGAGCGTGACCGCGCGGCGCATCGCGTTTTACAGCAATCGCTACGTGATCGAGGCGGACGGCAACGTCTCGGTCGTGATGGGCGACGGCACGCGCATCACGGGCAACACGTTCTCGATGGATCTGCGCCTCAACCGCTTTCTCGTCGCCGGCAACCTCAAGCTCGTGGCGGGCGGAACGGCCTACGAAGGCGCGGCGTTCGCCGAGTTCCTCGACTTCGACCGCGCCTACTTTCTGCCGATCCTCTCCGAACCGGATCGCTGGACGTTCACCGAGGGCGACTACGCCCATCCGCTGCTCGGCCGTCAAATGCCCGGAGACACGTTCTTCCTTCCGGACCTCTCCGGCCAAAGCGTCTTCGCGTACGCCAAGAAAGCCGTCATCGACCCGCGCCAGAGCGTGCGCTTCACCCCGGCCGAGATCAATTTCGGGCTGACGTTCGTACCGTTCCCGAGTTACTTTCTCAACTTTTCGACCAATCCCAACTTCGCCCAGAACTCGCTGCAAGGCGCTACCGCCGACGGTCCCCTCGACTTCGCCGGCGGCGAGCACGGTCTGGCGACCGCGCACTTACGCTACGACCAAGCGAACAAAGTGTATTTCGCGTACGAAGAGCACCAGGTCAGCAACAACCACTACGTCGTCTGGTCGGTCGACCCGCTCACGCGCCCGCTGAAGCAATACAACCTGCTGGCGTTCGACCGCGTCACGCCGAAGGTGCAGGCGGTCTTCACCTTCCAGGAGACCGCGTTCCAGAGCGGCTTCTCGCAGCCGCTCTCGGCAACCGCGCTCGCCGAGGGCGAGGTGACCGCCGGTCTGAAGCACTCCTTCCTCCAACTGACCGACAACGCGTTCTACAACAGTCTGCTCGCCCAGCCGCAACCCGGCATCGCCGGACTGCTGTACTACGGCGACCCCTCCCACAACTGGGTCGCCGGCCATCCCAACGACCTTTTGCTGAGCTGGACCGGCTTCCGCAACCCGGTCTACACGCTGCCGCTCTTCTTCCAACTGCGTTCGTCCTTCGGGGTGAACCATCAGGACTACGAGAACCTGCCCGGCTCGCAGTCGCCCGGCGCGCTGCAAACCTTGGGCGGCGTCAACTATCAGACGGTCTGGGACAAAGCGGTCGGGTTCAACCTTTCGACCCGCTCCCTCACCGTGCTGCGCGATCCCAAGGGCCTGCGCCGCGACGTTTACTTCACGGCCTCGCTGGACAAGCAGCGCCAGTGGTTCTCGGCCCCGCACCACGTCGACACGACGATCACGACGCTCTCGCTGACCAAACTGATCGACCCGCAAAAACTGGCCTTGCTCGTCTCTTACACGAACACGAACATCGGTGACTTCTACGGCGCCCAGCAGCTCGACGCGTACCCGTCCTCGGCCTACGTCAGCCCCGTCACCGGTGAAGTCTTCCCGAGCTACCTCGCGTTCCGCGGCTTCGCGACGACGCGCTCCTTCGCGCAGCAGCTCAACTTCACGCCCAACCCCGGGCTGACCGTGATCTTGTCGATGCGCGAAAACCGCGACTTCCCCGAGCCGGTCGCCGGCCCGATCCAGATCATCGGCGGCACTCCCTACTTCGACAACTACGGGTTCTCGCCGTATCAAGCGACGCTCGACGTGCGCTTCCGCTTCAACAGAATCCTGGTTTTTGACATCGCGCGCTCGTACTACTTCAACTTCGGAGGCTTCGAACGGTGGAGCCCAAGCTTCCAGTTTCAGTTGCTCGAATGAGAAACCGCTCTCGCCTGGCGTACGCCGTCGTCGCCGCACTCGCCCTGATCGTCGCGGCGGGCCGCACCCATGCCGACGCGGGGGCCGTGCCGACGCCCGAACCGCTGTCGAGCTACCTGACCCCGCCCCCGCTGAGCGCGACGGCCACGCCCAAGCCGACCGGAGCGCTCATACGCTACGCCGGCCGGCTGCTCGACGTGCGCCGCGGCTTCGTCTTCTTCACCACGGGCGACGGTTTCCGGCTCGACCCGGACGCCAAGACCGTCGACGCGGCAAACGGCGGCCCGACGAAGCTGCAGGCCTCGACCGGGACCTACGCGCGCGCGACCTTCGACGAATCGAGCGGCGACGTCGTCGAACTGGCGCTCTCACCCAACCCGCTTCCGAGCGAGGCGAGCTACGAGCAGATCGCTCGTTTCGCGGTCGTACTCTCGACGCCGTACCCCAACCCCGATCTGAACTCGAGCAAGGAAGGCTTCAACGGCGAGCCCGTGCTGGTCGTCTTCACGGTGGAGGTTCCGCCCAAAACGCAGTTCGGCGACAGCGTCTACCTCGCGACCGACGTCAGCGGCTGGAGCGCGACCGCGATCAAGATGGACCGCGTCGATGCGCTGCACTACCGCGTGAGCCGCGACTTCAACTCCGGGACGCACTTCTTCTACCGCTACACGCGCGGCTCGTGGAGCTCGGCCGAACGGGGTCAGGACGGCCTCGAAGTGAAGCCGCGCGAGCTGCTGGTGCGCAACCTCGACGTGCAGCGCGTCAACAACGTCGTCTACCACTGGGGCGACGAGAACCAGTTCCAGCCCGACCTCGGGCAGCCGGTTCCCACGCCCTACAATCCCGTTCCCTTCAACCTGCCGCCGCGGAAGTGAGCAGGATCTTGTGCGCCATCGCCGCCGCGCCGAAGCCGTTGTCGATGTTGACGACGGCCACTCCGGGCGCGCAGCCGTTGAGCATCGCGAGCAGCGCCGCGATGCCGCCGAACGACGCGCCGTAGCCGACGCTGGTCGGTACCGCGACGACCGGACGGCGCACGAGCCCGGCGACGACGCTGGGCAGCGCGCCTTCCATACCCGCGACCACGATCACGGCGCGGCATGCGTCGAGCTCGTCGACGGCGCCCATGACGCGGTGGATCCCGGCGACGCCGACATCGTAGCGGCGCGTCACCTCGTGTCCCAGCGCCTCGAGCGTGCGGGCCGCTTCCTCGGCGACGGGCAGATCCGACGTTCCGGCGCACACGACCGCAACGCGCAAGCCGGTCGCGGGCAGCTCTCCGCATTGCAGCACCCGCGAGACCGGATCGTAGCGCGCCTCCGGCAGGGCCGCGGCCAAGCTCGCGCCGTCGGCGGCGGCGAGCCGCGTCGCCAGCGCGAAGCCCGAGGCCGCGTGCAGAGAGCGAGCGATGCGCTCGATTTGCTCGCGCGTCTTGTGCTCGGCGAAGATCACCTCGGGCAAACCGGTGCGCACCGCGCGCCCGTGGTCGAGACGGACGTCCTCGCTCATTGAAAGCTCAGCGGGAACGAGCGCGAGTCCGTCGTGCCGTCGGCGGCGCGGGCCGTCACCGCGACCTGGTTCACGCGATGGAAGAAAAACGGCACCCAGGCCGGGACGTGGAAGACGAGGGCGAACCGGCCCGGAGCCGTCCGTTCCAGGTGGAGATCGTAGAAGGCGACGTGCGCCTCGACCGAGACGACGTCGGGCGTCGTTCGCACCGCCCAGGCCACGGAATCGCCCTGGTGAACGACGGCCGGCGTCGCGGCGACGCTCAAGATGCGAGGGGCGGCGTAAGCGGGCGCGCCGGCCGGCCCGCAGAGGATGAGCGCGGCCAGCACAAGGGCTCGACCCAGACTGGTGGAAGCCGCATGCTGTGGGCTACACGCCGATCGATCTGCGACGCTTGCGGGTGACATCGCTCGCAGATCGCCCTTCAAAGGTGCGCAGCGACGACGCCGGCAGAACCGTAGCAGCGGATGCCTCATTCCGCACCTGGTTCGACGCGCTGCCGAACATCCTCGCCGGCGAGAGCCTGCGCGACCTCGTCGGCCGGACCGCCCGCGCGATCGAACGGCGCCGGCCGGTCCTGCTCGGCATGGGCGGTCACGTGATCAAGGTCGGCCTGGGCGGGATGCTCTGCGACCTGCTGCGCGACGGATACGTCAGCGCGGTCGCCTCCAACGGCTCGGTCACGATCCACGACGCCGAGCTGGCGCTCGTCGGCAAGACTTCCGAGGACGTCGACGTGGCGCTGCAAGACGGCTCCTTCGGCATGTCGGGTGAGACGGCCGGCTTCGTGCTCGAAGCGATCGCCGCGCATCCCGAGCGAGGCCTCGGCCGCGCGCTCGGCGACGCGCTCCTGGAGGCGCAGGCTCCCAACGCGGCCAACTCGGTGCTGGCGACCTGCGCGGCCCAAGCGATCCCGCTCTGCGTCACGGTCGCGATCGGGACCGACATCGTCCACGCCCACCCGCAGGCCGACGGGGCGGCGCTGGGCAGCGCGGCGATGGTCGACTTCCGCACCCTTTGCGCGGTCGTCGCCGACCTGCTCGACGGCGGCGTCTACTTGAATTTCGGCTCGGCCGTGCTGCTGCCCGAAGCCTTTCTCAAGGCGGTCAGCGTGGCGCGCAACCTCGGACATCGGGGTGATTTCACCACGGCCGATTTCGACTTCGTGCGCCAGTACCGTCCTCAAACCAACGTCGTGCGGCGCCCGCACCTGGGGACCGGAGGCAAGGGCTTCGCTTTCACGGGACATCACGAACTGCTGTTCCCACTTTTTTGGCAAGCCGTGCGTACCGAGCTGGCATGAGCCTCGTCAGCGTCGTCGTCCCGCTCTACAACGAGGAAGGCAACGTCCCCGAATTGCTGGCGCGGATCGGGCGCGTCATGGAGCGAGCGACCGCAGGCGGCGACGAATACGAGATCGTCGCGGTCAACGACGGTTCGAAGGACGGAACCCTCCGGGCGCTTCGCGCGCAGCGCGCCGCGACGCCGCAGCTCGTCATCGTCGACCTCTCGCGCAACTTCGGCCACCAGATCGCGGCGACGGCCGGCATCGACGCGGCTCGCGGCGACGCCGTGATCCTCATGGACGGCGACCTGCAGGATCCGCCCGAGCTGATCGAGGCGTTCCTCGCGAAATGGCGCGAAGGCTACGACGTCGTCTTCGCGACGCGGAAAGCACGCAAGGGCGAGAGCTTCTTCAAGCTCTTCACCGCCAAGCTCTTCTATCGCGTCATCCGCAGGATGACCAACGTCTCGATCCCGGTCGACACGGGAGATTTTCGCTTGATGAGCCGGCGCGTCGTCGACGCGCTCGGGCAAACGCGCGAGAAGCACCGCTTCCTGCGCGGACTCGTCAGTTGGGTCGGCTTCAACCAGACCGGCGTCGAGTACGAGCGCGACTCGCGCCACGCGGGTGAATCGAAGTATCCCTTCTCGAAGATGCTCAAGTTCGCGATCGACGGCATCACGGCGTTCTCGGAGATCCCGCTGCGCCTGGCGACGTACCTCGGCTTCGGCGTCAGCATCTTCGCCTTCGTCTACGCGATCGTCGTCTTGATCCTGAAAGTGCTCCATCAAAACGAACCGGGATACACCTCGATCATGGTGACGCTGCTCTTCCTGGGCGGCGTCCAGCTCATCACGATCGGGATCGCCGGCGAGTATCTGGGCCGCATCTACGACCAGGTCAAGGAACGCCCGCTCTACCTCGTCTCGAGCATCGAGCGCGGCTCCCTCGCCGCCGCTCCCCGGGAGCCGCTGCGCGAATCGCTCCCGCAGTAGCGCGGTGAGCAGCAGTTCGCTCCTCGCTCCAAGCCTGCCGCTCGCGCTGGCGGCGCCGGCACTCCTCGCCGCCGCCGTGCTGGTCGCCTTCGCGACGAAGGCCCGGCCCGCACTGGGTCTCGCCGCGCTCGTCGCCTCCGTTCCGTTCGCCTTCTACCAAACCGTCGGACGAACCACGTTCACCCTGCCCAAGGCAGCGCTGCTCGGACTGATCGCGGGACTGTTCGCGCGGCACGCCGACCTGCGTCCGCTCGCCGCCCGCCCGGCGCGGCCGATCCTGATCGCGGGCGCGCTCGTCCTGGCGGCGACGATTCTCTCCGGCCTGCAGGCCGCGCACCGCGAACCGGTCGCGCGCGAGACTTTCAAGGCGCTCGAATACCTGCTGGCTTTCGCCGCCGTGCTCGTCGCAGCGCGAGCGGACTGGGACGAACGCATCGTCCGGGTCACGCTCGCGGCGACCGTGACGCTCGTGTCCATCCTGGCGCTCGCGCAGGCGAGCGGCAGGGCGCCTTCGGCGATCGCCTTCGCAAGCCACGCGATCCCGCGCGTGGCAGGCCCTCTGGAGGGACCGAACCAGCTGGCCGGATTCTTAGGCCTCGCCCTGCCGGTACTTTTGGCTTTCGCCCTTGCGCGCGAGCCGTTGGGAATCGAGCTGGCCGGCCTCGGCCTCGGTGCGATGGCTCTGGCGCTGACCCTCTCGCGTGCCGGGCTCCTCGCGGCGCTGCTGGCCCTCGGAATCGTCGCCGTTTCGAGCCGGCCGCGGCGGACGCTCGCGCTGCTGACGCTGAGCGCGGGGATCACCCTGGGCCTCGTCACCCTCGGCCTCCAAGGCTTTGCCGCGACGCACACGCTCGCCGGCGCCTTCGATCTGCTTCTCCACTTTGCGAGCCTCGCCGAAGCGCAGGATCCGGGGCAGGTCGGCCGGCGTTCGGAACTCTGGTCCGCAGCGATCGCCTTGTGGCGGACTCACCCGTTTTTCGGCGTCGGCGCCGGCAACTTCGAGCTCGACCTTGGAAGCGCCGGAATCGCCGGCGTCCGGACCCACGCCAACAGCCTCTACCTTCAATCGCTGGCCGAAGGCGGGATCGTGGGGCTGGCCGCGACGCTGGCGCTGGTCACGGCCTCGGTCGGGAGCTTCGCGCGCGGCCCGTTTCGCGAGCCGCTCGTGCTGGGCGCGCTGGCGGCGAGCGTCGGCTTCGCGCTGCACCAGTGCGTCGATCTGCTGGTGTTCTATCCGAAGGTCGGCGAGCTCTGGTGGATCCTGCTCGCGCTCGGAGTGTCGCGCCGGGAAGCCGCAGCGCCCCAGGCGTGAGAGTCACGACGCTGCTGGCGCTCGCCCCGGTCGCTGCGTGCCTCGCGCTCGGGGCGCTCGCGGCCCGGCTGGCGCTGCGCGCGGCGCCTGAATCGATCCGGCCCGACCTCGCGCAGCCGCTCGTCGTGGTGACGGGCTGGCACGCCTTCGGGGTGACGCTCGCCGGGCTGCTCGCCGGCTCGCTCGGTCTGGCCGCCGTCCTGCTCGTCGCCGCGCTCGCGCGGCTCGCGGGGAATCCCGGCCCCGGCGGCGCCCTCACGATCGTGACCGCGGCGGCGGCGGCGCTGGCGGCGTGCTTCGCCTGGCCCGTCGTCTTCTCGAGCGATACCTACGCCTACGCCGCGTACGGCGATCTCGCCCTCCACGGGCTCGACCCGTATCGAGCCGTCCCCGCCGGCTTCCACGACGTCTACGTCGACGCCGCCCGCTGGCAGTGGGGCGGCCCCTTCCCCTCGTGCGTCTACGGACCGGTTTTCGTGGCGCTCGCTTCGCTCGGCCTCGCCGCGACGAACGGAGCGGGCGTGGCAGCCACGCTGCTGGGCCTGCGGCTGCTGGCGTCGTTCGCGTTTCTGGCGAGCGCGGCAGTTCTGTACGCCGCGCTTGAGGCGTTGCCCCCGGGCCGGCGCTTCACCGCGACCTGCGCCTACGCGCTCAACCCGGCCGCACTGTGGAGCGTCGCGGAGGGCCACAACGACGCGCTGGCGCTGCTGTGCGTCCTCGGCGGCGCCGCGCTGGCGCGCCGGGCACGTCCCTCGCTCGGCGGCTTCGCCATCGGCCTCTCGGCCCTGCTGAAGGCGCCGGGGCCGCTGCTGGGCGCGGCGCTCGCGCTCGACGCCAGCCTCCCGCCCCGCCTTCGCGGCCGCCTGGCGATCGCGCTCGCGGCGGCGACGGCCCTCGCGCTCTGCCTGGCGCTGCCGTTGCAGTGGCCGGCCTTGGCGGCGGTCGGGACCCACGGGCACTACGGACCCGTCGGCTCGCTTCAAGGCCTGACCGGTCCCCTGCCGGCGCTCGCGGTCGCGTTCGGACTCGCTTTCGCCGGCGCCCGGAAGTTACGGCGCGGCGCACGCGACGGATACGCTTGGCTGGGGCTCGGTGCCTGGCTCGCGATCCCGACGCCGTACCCATGGTACGTGCTGTGGGTGCTGCCGGCCGTCTCGGCGGGACCCGCCTCGAGGGCCGGCGCGGCGCTGTGGGCGGTGACGATTCTCGCCGTCCTGCGTTATCTCCCAGACGCCGCAGGTAACATGGCATACGACCCGCGCATCCTCGCGCTGGCGGCGCTGGCTCCGCTCCTCCTGCTCTTCGCGCCGATCCCCGCACGTTTTTCCGATGTGAAGGTAGCCGCTCACCCGTGACCGTCCTCTCCGCCCTCCTCGCCGTCCTCGTCGCCCAGGCGGTGCCCGCAGCCGCGGCCTCCGGTTCGCTTCCCAGCCCCGTGGCGACGGCGACCTCGCCGCCGTCTGCCGCGGCGAGCGCGACTCCCATGGCCTCCGGTCCTGCGGGCGCGACCCCCGCGGCGTCCGCTCCCGCAAGCGCGGCGCCTTCGGCCGTCCCGGCCGGCAGCGCCTCGCCCGCCGTCAGTCCGTCGCCCGTCAGTCCGTCGCCCGTCAGTCCGTCGCCCGCCAGTCCGTCGCCCGCCAGTCCGTCGCCTGCGGGCAGTCCGGCCGCGACGCCCACGCCGTCGCCGTTCCATTATCGCTTCGTGCCCCGCCTGAAGCCGGACCCGGCACCGGGCGAGCCGCAGATCCTCGAAGTCGACCTCAACGACGACGTGCTGCGTTCTCGCGGGACGATCGACATGCGGATCGTCACCAATTCCGCGGTGAGCAAGGTCGTCAGCCGCGGCAACGGCCGCGAGGGAATCGTCCCGCAGGCCGGACCGGGGGAGTTCATCGCCCACGGCAACCTCCCGTCGATCCCCTTCATCGCCTCGGGGTGGACGGTCAAGCTGCAGTTCATCGCCTCCGCGCCCGACGGGCGCTCGACGACCGTCACGGTCCCCGTGCGCCTGCGATGATCCAAGGCGCGCTCGCCGTTGTGGGCCTCCTCACGATCGCGCAGGTGCCGCCAGGCGCGTCCGGCGCGGGCCAGTCACCGGCGCCCGCGGTCGCACCGGCGCCGGCGCCCTGGTCGCCCAACCCGCAGCCGACCCCAGCCTACCGCTTCATCTACCGGCCCGCTCCGCAAACGAGCGCCGATCCCGGATCGAGCTCGCCGCCGGCGATTCTGGAGATCGATCTGACCGACCAAGTCATCGTGACGCCGGTCGAGCTCAACGTGCGCGTCCTGGCGAGTCCCTCCGTCGTCTCGGTGACGGCCCAGACGCTGGGGCGCTCGATCACGCTGCCCGAGGTTCAGCCGGGCCTCTTCGGGTTTTCGACCGAGCTCCAGGCCGTGCCGAACTCGCTGCGCAACCGGAGCTTCGACGTTCGTTTCGTAGCCGCCGACGCCGCCGGGCGCACCGCCGCCGTCACCCTTCCCCTGACCCTCAAATAAGAAGAAGCCCCCCGCGGGGGGCTTCCTCGAGCGCTCGGCGCGAAGGCCTACTGCTCGTACGTGACGGCGATCTTTTTCGGCTGGGCTTTGGGGTGAGCGCGCAGGGTCAAGGTCAGCAAGCCGTTTTCGACCTTGGCACCGATGTTCTCGCTGTCGATGTCCTCGGGGAGCAGGAGGGAACGCCGGAACTGACGCTTCTCGGTCTTGCCGGTGATCGTCAGGACGTCGTCTTCGAGCGTCACGTCGATCTCGTTCGGCTTGAAGCCGGCGACCGGGATCTCGACGGTGTAGCCGCCGGCGTCGTCGCGCGTCACGTCCAAGCCGGCGACCTGTCCGAAGCCGGTGAAAAAATTGCGGAACGGATCGAATCCGAGAAGTTCGCCGAAAGCGGTTCGCGCGGCCAGCGGACCGCGCGTCGGCTGAAGTTGCGAATCTGCCATCGTTATGTACCTCGTCATCGGAGCGGGTGCTCCAGGGAAATGGTTAGCACTCTCTCCGACACATTGCTAACCAGGCGGGTTGCAATTCCGAGGAGCGCCGGCGCAACCGGCGGCGAAAGGTGCCGGTCGGAGATTCGCGTGCTCGCACCTTCCCTCGTCCGTGCCCTGCCGAGCTCGAGCCGCCCCCTCGCGAGGCTGCTCGAGCGTCTTCGCACCCACCGCGCGGCCTTCACGATGCACGAGACGGGGCCCGCGGCCCGGCCCTACCTGCTCGCCGGGCTGCAGCGAGCCCTGCGCTCGACGGTGCTGGTCGTCGTCCCGACGCCCGACGCCGCCGAGCGGACCTTCGCCGATCTGACGTACTACGCCGGGGAAGAGGCGGGCGGCATCAGCCTCGTGCGGCCGCGGGAGGAGAGCGTCGGGATCATCGAGAGCCCTTCGGAACGCAGCGCCCGGATGGCGCTGCTGGCCGACCTCGTCGCGGCAAAGCCGCTGGTCGTGGTCGCCCCGGTCGGCGCGCTCCGGCAATACGCGATGCCGCGCGCGACCTTCGAGGCGCTCAGTTTCACCCTGCGCGAAGGCCAAGCGTTCGGCTTCGAAACGTTCGCCGAGCGCCTCTACGAGTTGGGCTACCACCGTTCCGACGTGGTGGCAGCCGCCGGCGAATACGCCGTCCGCGGCGGCATCCTGGACGTGTGGCCCGCTTCGGCGAACGCGCCGGCGCGCGTCGAATTCTTCGGCGACGAGGTCGAGAGCCTGCGCAGTTTCGACCTGCAGACGCAGCGGAGCACCGAGCCGCTGACGGAGCTGGCGGTCGTTCCCTGGAGCGAGATCCCGCGCAAGCCCGCCTATCGCGAACGGGTGCTGGCCGGGATCGAAGGCCGGCCGGGGGTCGTTTCGGCGGCGCGCAGCTACCTTGCCTCGGGCTCGGAGCTCCCCGAAGCCTGGCTCTCCCTCGCCTTCGAAGAGCGCGAGACGCTGCTGGACTACTTGCCGGAGGACGCCCTGGTCGTGCTCGAGGAGCCGGCGATGCTCGTCGCGCTCGATCGCGCTCTCGAGGAGGAGCGCTCCCGGGGGGAGCAGGTGCTGCTCGCCGCGGTCGACGCGGGCGAGCTCTCGGTCGGCGAAGAGGCCGTCGGCGAGGCGCTCTTGGCCGAGGTCGCGGCCCCCCATCCCACGCTGAACGACCTGGCCGGGCCGCTCGCCCGGCGGCGGACGCTGATCCTGCCCGGCGCGATCGAGGGGGCGGCGGCGCCCTGGCTGCCGCGCTCGCTCGAGTCGTTCGTTCTCGAGACGCGGCCGGCCGAGCACTTCAACCGTCAGGTGCCGCTGTTTCTCGAGGCGGTCCGGGAGTGGGTCGCGGGCGGCGAGACCGTCGCCCTCGTCACTTCCGGCGCCACGCGTTTGGCCGAGCTCCTGCGCGGCGCCGGCCTGACGGTCGAGCGCAGCGCCACGCTGCTGCACCTGCGCGAGAACGCGCCGGCCTCGTTCGTCGGCGACGGGCCGGGCATGACTCGAGTGGGCCCCCATCGCGCTTCGCGTGATGGGGGCGCGGAGCCGCAGGCGGAGCGCCTTTCAACCTCCGGGTCCCCATCGAGACTGGCCTCGATGGGAGTGGTCTTCGTCGATCAGGGGAACATCGAGGCCGGCTTTTCGATCCCCGGACTGCGGCTGCGCGTGCTCGGCGACCGCGAGATCTTCGGGCAGCCGCCCAAGCGCGTCAAGCTGCGGGCGGTCAAGGAAGGCGTACCGGTCACGCTGGCCGACCTCAAGGTCGGCGACCACGTCGTGCACGCGGTGCACGGCATCGGCCAATACCTGGGGCTGCGCACCGAGACGATCCTCGGCGCGACCTCGGATTATTTAGACCTGAAGTATGCCGGGACCGACCGGATGCTGGTGCCCGTCACGCAGATGCATCAGGTCACCAAGTACGGCGCGGCGGACGGCGCCGCGCCGCGTCTCTCCAAGATGGGCGGCGCCGATTGGGCGCGCACAAAAAGCCGCGTCTCCGAGAACCTCGCGAAGATCGCCGACGGCCTCGTGCATCTCTACGCCGAGCGCGAGACGGCGCCGGGGCACGCTTTCGGGCCGGATTCGCCCTGGCAGGCCGAGCTCGAGGAAGCCTTCCCCTACGAGCCGACGCCCGATCAGCAGAAGGCGATCGGCGACGTCAAGCGCGACATGGAGCAGGCTCGCCCGATGGACCGCTTGGTCTGCGGCGACGTCGGCTACGGCAAAACGGAGGTCGCGGTGCGGGCCGCCTTCAAGGCGATCGCCGACAAGCGCCAAGTCGCCGTGCTCGTGCCGACGACCTTGCTCGCGGCCCAGCACTTTCGCACGTTCTCGGCGCGCTTCGCGAGCTTCCCGGTCCGCATCGAAGAGCTCTCGCGTTTCAAAACCAAGAAAGAGCAGCAGGCGATCTTGGCGGATCTGGCCGCCGGCAAGGTCGACCTCGTCGTCGGCACGCACCGGCTCCTGCAGAAGGACGTCGTGTTCGCGAACCTCGGCTTGATCGTCGTCGACGAAGAGCAGCGCTTCGGCGTCATGCACAAGGAACGGCTCAAGCAGATGCGCGCCTCCGTCGACGTGATGACGCTCTCCGCAACCCCGATCCCGCGCACGCTGCACATGTCGCTGCTCGGCGTGCGCGACCTCTCGCTCATCCAGACGGCACCCAAGAATCGCATGTCGATCAAGACGGTCGTCGTGCCGTTCTCCGACGCCGTCGTGCAGAAGGCGATCGTGCAGGAGCTCGACCGCGGCGGACAGGTTTACTACTTGCACAACCGCATCGAATCGATCTACGGCGTCGCCCGCGCGCTCGAAACGCTCGTGCCCAAAGCGCGCGTCGCGATCGGCCACGGGCAGATGACCGAGCAGGAGCTCGAGCCGATCATGGCCCGCTTCGTGGAAGGCGAGATCGACGTGCTGGTCGCCACGACGATCATCGAGAACGGAATCGACATTCCCAACGTCAACACGATCGTCGTCAACGACGCCGACAGGTTCGGGCTGGCGCAGCTCTACCAGTTGCGCGGGCGGGTCGGCCGCTCCAACCACCAGGCCTACGCGTATCTCCTCTATCAAGCGCACAAGGCGCTCGGCGAAGAAGCCAAGGCGCGGCTCGAGGCGATCCGCGAGTTCGCCCACTTGGGCAGCGGTCTGCAGATCGCGATGCGCGACCTCGAGATCCGCGGCGCGGGCAATCTGCTCGGCTCGGCGCAGTCGGGCTTCATCGGGGCGGTCGGCTTCGAGACCTACTGCGAGCTGCTGGCCGAGGCGATCGCGGCGAGAAAAGGCGAAGCGGCCGCCGCGCCCGAGCGGCGCGAGGCCGTCATCGACGTCAAGCTCGACGCCTTCATTCCCAACGACTACGTTCCGCAAGTCTCGCAGAAGATCGCCGCCTATCAGCAGCTGGCCAACGCCCGCAGCGAGGCCGCGGTCGACGAGATCGCGGCCGGATTGCGCGACCGCTTCGGCGCCCTGCCGCAGCCGCTGGCGAACCTCGTCGAGGTGACGAAGCTGCGCACGATCGCCCTGCACAAGGGCGTGACGAGGGTCGTCATCGACGAGCGGCGCCTCCTGCTCGGCGTGGGAAGCGCTTTCGCGATCGCCCCCACCGCGATCCCCAAGCTGCAGTCGCTGACGAAAAACAAATTCCGTTTCGGAGAAGGCAAAATAACGATCGACTTGCCCGACCGCAAGCCGGTCGAGCACCTTCCGCTGCTCCGGGCGCTGCTCGAAGCGCTCTGATCGGCTGACCGGACGCCGGGACCGGCTCCAAGCCGTTCGAGAAGCACGTCCTGGAAGGAGGAGCGGACGCGGGGATGCGAAGTGCAGGGAGTTTGCGGGGTCGACTGCGGCTTCGCGCGTCTTATTATGCTTGGAGCTTCTTGATGCCTAACGCGATTCGCGTCACTCTGGGATGCGCCGCGGCGGTCCTCGGCCTCGCCCTGGCAGCGTGCTCGTCCGCGACGGCCGGAGGAGGGGGCGACGTCGCCTCCGTCAACGGCACGTCGATCTCGCGCACCGACTTCGACGCGCGGCTCGAGTCCGGCCCGCAGGGAAAGCAGGTCCTCAACCAGATGGTCCAGGGGCTGCTGATCGATCAGTATGCCAAGGACAACAACCTGACGATCGCCGACGCCGACATCCAGCAAAAAGAAGACGAGATCAAGGCGAAGTATCCGCCGGGTCAGTTCGAGGCGATTCTGAAGGCGCAAAACCTCTCCGAGGACGACGTCAAGCGCATCCTGCGCCAGCAGCTGGTCATCGAGAAGGCGGTCAGCTCGACGGTCCACGTGAGCGACGCCGACGTGCAGAATTATCTCAAAGCGAACCATGCGTCGCTCGACACCGGAGAGCAGGTTCGCGCGCGGCACATCCTCGTCTCCGACCTCAAGACCGCCGAACTGGTAGAGTCCAAGCTCAAAGCAGGCGCGTCGTTCGAAGATCTCGCCAAGCAATACTCGACCGACCCCTCGAGCAAGGACAAGGGCGGCGAGCTCGGCTTCTTCTCGAAGGGGCAGATGGTCCCGGCCTTCGAGCAGGCGGCCTTCACCCAGGAGGTCAACACCGTCGGGCCGCCCGTGAAATCGCCTTTCGGCTACCATATCATCGAGGTCGAAGAGCGCAAGCCGGCCCAGGTCGCGACGCTGGCGAACTCCTCGGATAAGATCCGCAAGCTCCTCACGCAGCAGCAGGAACAGCAGCAGATCCCTCAGTTCCTCGCCGGCCTGCGCCAGAAGGCGAACATCCAAATCTTCGACGATCGCCTGAAGGACGCGCTGCCGCCGATCCCGGTGCCGGCTGCGGCTGCCTCCGCGGCGGCCCCGGCTCCGACGAAGTAGCGCGAGCCTCAAGGCCGAGGCTGACCGTCGCGGCGAACGTGCGTCCCCAAGATGCTGCGCATCTCGGGGACGCTTCGCGCATGGGGCTGATACGGATCGTCGGGCTCGGCCCGGGAGACCCCGACCTGGTCACGCTCGGAAGCCTGGAGGCGCTGCGCGCGGTCGGACGCGCCGTCCTCTTGCTCGCCCCGCCCGAGCTCGTGCTCTTCCTCGAAAGCGAGCGCGTGACGGTCCTGCGCGAGCGGATCTCCAATCCGGGGCTCTTCGTCCGCGGGTCCGGCGACGAGATCGAGGCCTTCGTCGCGGGGCTCGACGGAGCCGACCTCGCGGTCGGCGTCCTGGGCAACCCCCTCTCCGATTTCCCCGGACTCCCGTTGCTGCTGCGCTCGCTCGAGCGGCGGGGACTGAACTGCGAACTGGTCCCGGGCATGCCCCGCGCCACGCTGGCCGCCTCGATCGCGATGCCGCTCGTCCCCCTGCCGCCGGCCTCCGGCCATCACACCTGGGACGACCTCGTCGAGGTGATGGCGCGCCTGCGGCGCGGCTGCCCCTGGGATCGCGAGCAGACCCACGCTTCGCTCGTTCCCTACCTGATCGAGGAGGCGCACGAGGTCGCCGAGGCGATCGAGGGGCACGCCGACAACGAGCTCTGCGAAGAACTCGGCGATCTGCTCCTGCAGATCGTCTTTCATTCGCAGCTCGCGACCGAGCGCGGGAAGTTCTCGATCGCCGACGTCGTCGACGGGCTCGCGAACAAGATGATCCGCCGCCATCCGCACGTCTTCGGCGACCAGGCCGTCTCCAGCGTCGCGGAGGTCTGGCAGAACTGGGACCAGCTCAAGGCGCTCGAGCCGGCGGCCCAGGCGCGGCAGAGCAAGCTCGACGGCATCCCCAAGGGGCTCGGCGCGCTGCAGCGCGGCCAGAAAATGCAGGAGAAAGCCGCGCGCGTGGGCTTCGACTGGCCCGACCTGCGCGGCGTCCGCGAGAAGCTCGCCGAGGAGCTGGCCGAGCTCGAGCACGCGCGCCGCGAAGGCGACGAGCGCGCCATCCGCGAGGAGCTGGGCGACGTGCTGTTCTCGTTCGTCAACCTCTCGCGCGCGCTCGGCATCGACGCCGAAGGCGCGCTGCGCGACGCCAACGCGAAATTCTACCGCCGCTTCACCTTCATGGAGCGCCGCGCCGAGCGCGCCGGCCGCAACCTCAACGACCTGTCCCTCGACGAGCTCGAGGAGCTCTGGCAGCTCGCCAAGATCCAAGCTGCTTGAGAGCGCAGTCGGAGAGACCGCAAGCCGCGGCGAATCGCGGCAGCCTTGCGAATCGATAAGTACCTGAAGGTCAGCCGGCTGGCGAAGCGGCGCAGCGAGGCGCACGAGGCGCTGGTCGCGGGACGGATCACGCGCGAGGACGGGCGGCCGCTCAAACCGGGCTACGAGGTGAAGGAAGGCGACGTGCTGATCCTCCACTACACGCGCCGCGTGGTCACGGTGCGCATCCTGCACGTCCCCGAGCGGGTCACGCCGGCGCTGCGCAAGCTCGAGATGTACGAGGTGCTGGCCGAGCGCCGCGAAGAGCCGGCGGACTGGCTTGCCTAGCACCGCCACACTCTCCGCGGACGCGAAGGACGCGCTGGCGCGCGAACTGCCCGAAGCGTCGCACTGCCGCGCGGCCCTGCGCGACGGCCTCTTTTCTTTCGGAACCGCCCCGGGAGGGACGGTCTTCCGCACGCAGCGGGCCGCGGTCGCGCGCCTCGGGTGGTCGCTGCTCGACGACCGCAAGGCGTATCCGATCGCGAAACGCACTTCCGCCCGGCTCTACCGGCAGCCGGTCTACGAGATCGACGCCGGTCCCCCGCCGCCGGCGCGGGCCACGGCGCGCTGCGACCGGCGGATGATGCTGCGCGGCGCGTTCCTCGCCTGCGGGTCGCTGGCGGCCCCGGCGCGAGGCTACCACCTCGAGTTCGTGCCGCCCTCGGACGAAGCGAGCCGGCGGCTCATCGCGCTCCTGCGCAGCGAGGGGCTCGAGCCGAAGACGGCGCTGCGCCGCGGCAAGCACCTGGTCTACCTCAAGGGGATCGACGCGATCGCGCTGGTGCTCGCCGCGATCGGAGCCTCCGGCGCGCTGCTGCGGCTCGAGGACGTCCGCGCCCTCAAGGAGACCAAGAACCGCATCCGCCGCCTGGTCAACACCGAGGCGGCCAACGTCGACCGCGCCGCGCGCGCGGCGGCCGTTCAGCGCGAACGGATCGCCCTCGTCGCCGATGCGTACGGCTTGCGAAACCTCACGGCGGCGCTGCGCGAGATCGCCGAACTGCGGCTGAACCATCCGGCGGAGACGCTCGCGGAGCTGGGCCAGCGTTGCCGCCCGCCGGTCAAGAAGTCGACCGTCAACGGCCGGATCGCCGCGCTTCTGCGAATCGCCGCTCGGCTGGAAAGCCAAGACGGGGCGGGCCCGCAAGCGTAGCCGGCTCGCCGGTCCTTCGACGTTTGCATCACGGCAGCCGGGTAACGGTGCTACCAGCAGAAGGAGGGCTCGCCGCCCAGCTTCGTGTATCCGAATGGGCCGCCGACCGGCGGAAACCCCGCTGCTAAGAGGAGCACCATGCGCATCGGCATCAACGGCTTCGGCCGTATCGGACGGAACTACTACAAGGCGCTCAAGGAGCGCTACCCGGAGATCGAAGTCGCCGCCGTGAACGACCTCATCGGCGCAGCGGAGGCCGCGCATCTCTTCAAATACGATTCCAACTACGGGACGTACGCGGGGACGGTCGAGGCCGGCGACAAGTCGCTGATCATCGACGGTCGCGTGGTCAAGCTCTTCGCCGAGCGCGACCCGGGCAAGCTGCCGTGGAAGGAGCTCGGCGTCGACGTCGTGATCGAGTCGACCGGCCTGTTCACGGACGCCGCGAAAGCGCGGGCCCACATCGACGGCGGCGGAGCCAGAAAAGTCATCATTTCGGCCCCGGCCAAGGGCGAGGACGTCACCCTCGTGCTCGGCGTCAACGGCGACGCTTACGACCCGGCCAAGCACCACATCATCTCGAACGCTTCGTGCACGACGAACTGCCTGGCGACCGCGGTCAAGCCGATCGTCGACAACATCGGCTGGATCAAGGGCTTCATGTCGACGATCCACTCGTACACCAACGACCAGAACGTGCTGGACGGTCCGCACCGCGATCTGCGCCGCGCGCGGAACGCGGCGACCAACATCATCCCGACCTCGACCGGCGCGGCCAAGGCGCTCTATCTCACCATCCCCGAGGTCAAGGGAACGTTCGACGGTTTCGCGCTGCGCGTGCCGACGCCGACCGTCTCGATGGTTTACCTCGTGGTGCAGACGAAGAAAGAGACGACCAAAGACGAGCTCAACTCGTTCTACCGCACGGCGACGCAGGGCGAGCTCGGCAAGTACGTCCTCTATTCGGAAGAAGAGCTGGTCTCGAGCGACTTCAAGGGCTCGCCCTACAGCTCGATCATCGACGCCAAGCTCAACGGCGCCAACGGCGACCTCGTGCAGATCGCGGCCTGGTACGACAACGAATGGGGCTATTCGTCCCGCCTCGCCGACCTGACCCAGATCGTCCTCTCGAAGCTGCCCGCGCAAGTCTAGCGCGCAGAAAAGAGCACAAGCGATGAGCTTCCGGACGCTCCGCGACCTCGACGTGCGCGGCAAGCGCGTCGTTGTCCGCGAGGACCTCAACGTGCCCATGAAAGACGGTGCGGTCGCCGACGACACGCGCATCGTCGCCGCCCTCGAGACGCTGCGCTATCTGCGCGACCAGGGCGCCAGGACGATCGTCCTCTCGCACCTGGGCCGCCCCGACGGCAAGGTCGTCCCGAAGCATTCGCTGCGGCCGGTCGCCGCGTACCTCGGCAAGCGCCTGGGCTCGCCCGTGGCGTTCGCCGAGGACTGCGTCGGCCCGGCCGCCGAGGCCGCCGCCGCCGCGCTCGGCGACGGCGACATCGTCGTGCTCGAGAACGTGCGCTACCACGCCGAGGAGGAGGCCAACGACCCGGCCTTCGCCAAGGCGCTGGCCTCGCTCGGCGAGCTCTACGTCAACGACGCGTTCGGCACGGCGCACCGCGCGCACGCCTCGACCGAAGGGATCGCCAACGACTTGCCTTCGGCGGCCGGCTTCTTGATGGAGGCCGAGCTCAACGCGCTGGGCAAGCTGCTGCACGATCCCGTCAAACCCTACGTCTGCGCCATCGGCGGCGCGAAGGTCAAAGACAAGGTCGGGGTCTTCACCAACCTCATCGAGCGCGTCAGCTCGTTCGTGATCGGCGGCGGGATGGCCAACACGTTCCTGGCCGCGCAAGGCGTCGACGTCGGCACGTCGCTGCGCGACGCCGACCTCGAGCCGGCCAAAGGCATCATCGCGCTCGCCCAAACCAAGGGCGTGACGCTGCACCTGCCGGTTGACGCGATCGTCTCGACCGCGTTCGACGCGGACGCCGAAGCGACGGTCGTCCCGATCGGCGAAGTCGAGGGCCGCATGATCCTCGACATCGGCCCCAAGACGGCCAACGCCTACGCCGAGGTGCTGCGCGCGGCCAAGACGATCGTCTTCAACGGCCCGATGGGCGTCTACGAAAAGGCCGTCTACCAAGGCGGAACGCGCGTCGTCGGCCTGGCGATCGCCGAGGCGACCAAGAACGGCGCGACCAGCGTCGTGGGCGGCGGCGACGCGGCGGCGGCCGCGCACGCGCTCGGCTTCGCAAGCGAGATGTCGCACGTCTCGACCGGCGGCGGAGCGACGCTGGAGTTTCTCGAGGGCAAGACGCTGCCCGGGGTCGCGGCCCTGGAACGCTCGGCCCGAGCCCAAGGTGCGCGCGCGTGAGCGGCGCCGTGAAGCGCCGGCCGCTGATCGCCGGCAACTGGAAGATGAACAAGACCGTGGCGGAGGCGCGTGCGCTCGTCCGTGACCTGCTCGCGCTGACGCTGCCCGCAGGCGTCGACGTCGTCGTCGCGCCGCCGTTCACGGCGCTCGCCGGGGTCGCCGAAGAACTGCGCGGAAGCGCCGTGAAGCTCGGGGCTCAAAACGTTTCTTGGGCCGACGCGGGCGCCTACACCGGTGAAATCAGTCCGCTCTTCCTCAAGGAGCTCGGCGTCGAATACGTCATCATCGGACACTCCGAGCGCCGCGAGTATTTCGGCGAGACCGACGAAAACTGCAACCGCAAGGTGATCGCGGCGCTCAAGCACGGGCTCGCCCCGATCCTGGCGGTCGGCGAGACGCTCGAGGAGCACGAAGCCGGCCAGACGCTCGAAAAGGTTTTGCGCCAAACCAAAGCGGGCCTGGCGGGCCTCTCGGCGGAGGACGTGGCGCGCGTCAACATCGCCTACGAGCCGATCTGGGCGATCGGTACGGGCAAGGTCGACCAGCCCGAGAACTCGCAGTCGGTCATCGCGGCGATTCGCGGCTCCGTCGAGGGCTTGGCGAGCTCGCGCATTCTCTACGGCGGCAGCATGAAGGGCGACAACGCGCCCGGCCTGATGGCGCAGCCCGACATCGACGGCGGCCTGATCGGCGGCGCGAGCCTCACGGCCAAGGCCTTCGGCGCCGTGATCGACGCCGCAATTCCCAAAGCGGTCGTGGCGTGATGAGCGGGAACGATCGCACGCACAAGCGTGCCCGCAAGGGGCCGCTCGTCCTCTGCATCCTCGACGGCTGGGGCTATCGCGCGGAATCTGCGGGCAACGCGATCGCCGCGGCCGACGCGCCCAACTGGCGGCACATCGCTGCGACGTACCCGCACGTTCTCGTCGAGGCGAGCGGCGAGTTCGTCGGCTTGCCCAAGGGGATCATGGGCAACAGCGAGGTGGGCCACATCAACATCGGGAGCGGCCGCGTCGTGCCGCAAGGCGTGGTCGTCATCAACGACTCGCTGGCCGACGGCTCGTTCGCGACCAACCCGGTCCTGCAGTCGTGCCTCGAGCACGTGCGCAAGAGCGGCGGACGGCTGCACTTCTTCGGCCTGCTCTCCGACGGCAGCGTGCACAGCTCGATCGAGCACCTTTTCGCGCTCGTCGACGCCGCCGCCAAAGCCGCGGTTCCGATCGCGGTGCACGCCTTCGGCGACGGGCGGGACGTGCCGCCGTCGTCGATGCAGATTTACGTCGCGCAGCTCGAAGCGCACCTGGCGAAGGCCGGCACGCCCGGCGCGATCGCCTCCGTCTCTGGCCGCTTCTATGCGATGGATCGCGACAAGCGCTGGGAACGCGTCGAGAAGGCTTACCGAGCGCTCGCCGAAGGGAAAGCCGATCACGCGTACCCGACCGCCGCGGCCGCAATCGACGCTGCCTATTCGCGCGGCGAGACGGACGAGTTCATCGTGCCGACGCTGGTCGGCGAGCCGCGTCCGGTGCGCGACGGGGACGCGGTCGTCTTCTTCAACTTCCGCCCCGACCGCGCTCGCGAGCTGACGCTGGCGTTCTCGAACCCGGGCTTCCACGAGTTCCCGGTTCACAAGTACGCGAACTTCGTCTTTGCGACGATGACGCAGTACGACGAGTACTTCCCCAATCCGGTCCTCTTCGGTCCGCGCCCGCAGGCCGACACGTTCGGAGAGGTCGTCGCGGCGGCCGGCCTCTCGCAGCTTCGGCTGGCGGAGACCGAAAAGTACGCGCACGTCACCTACTTCTTCAACGGCGGCCGCGAGGACGTGTTCGCCCGCGAAGACCGCTTGCTGATTCCCTCGAATCGCACGATCCCGACCTACGATCTCGCGCCGGAGATGCGCGCGGCCGAGATCACGACCGCCGCCGTCGAGGACATCAAGAACCACGCGCACGACGTGATCGTGATGAACTACGCGAACGCCGACATGGTCGGCCACACCGGCGTGCTCCCCGCGACGATCTCCGCGATCGAGACGCTCGACGTCGCCTTCGGGCGGCTCGAGCACGCGATCCTGGAAGCCGACGGGATCCTCGCGATCACGGCCGACCACGGCAACGCCGAAGACATGGTCGCCAAGGACGGCAGCCCGATCACGGCCCACACGACGGAACCCGTCCCGCTCATCCTCGTCTCGCGCGAGCCCTTCATCGGGCTGCAAAGCGGCGGAAAGCTCGGCGACATCGCGCCGACGCTGCTGCCGCTGCTCGGCCTGGAGACGCCGGCGGCGATGACCGGGAAGAATCTGCTCGCCCCGGCCGGAGTCGGGGCGGCGCCGCATTAACCCGAAGAAGCTCGCGCAGGCCGCCGCCCGGCTGCAGCGCCGCGCGGGCGGCGCGATCGAAGCCGCGGTCGTCCTGGGCAGCGGGCTTTCGCCCGCGGTCCGCGGCCGCATCGACGGCGTCGAGGTTCCCTACGAGAAACTGCACGCGCCGGCGGCGCTGGTCGACGGCCATCCGGGCGTCGCTCACGCCGGAACGTGGTGCGGCAAGCGGGTCGTCGCGTTCGCCGGCCGCGTGCACCGCTATCAAGGGTATTCGCCCGAGGACGTGACCTATCTCGTGCGGCTGGCCGCGGCCGCGGGGGCGAAGACGCTCGTGCTGACCAACGCCGCCGGCGCCCTCAACGAGGAATACGCAGCCGGCGATCTGATGCTGATCGCCGACCACCTCAACCTCACCGGCGCGACGCCGCTCGACGGCTCGCTCGGCAACCCGTTCCTGAACATGGTCGACGCCTACGCCCCGCGCCTGCGCGCGCTCGCCCGCGAAGCCTCCGACGGCGTTCCGCTGCGCGAAGGCGTCTATGCAGGCCTCCCCGGCCCCGCCTTCGAGACCCCGGCCGAAGCCCTGGCGTTACGCCGGCTCGGCGCCGACGCCGCCGGCATGTCGACCGTCCTCGAGACGATTGCCGCCCGCGCGCTCGGGCTGGAGGTGCTCGGCGTCAGCGCGATCACCAACGTGATCGGCCCGGCGCATCATCCGAGCTCGCAGGACGTGCTGGCCGTCGCCGAGCGCTGCAGCGAGCCGCTCGCCAGGCTCATCGGAGCGGTCGTCGCCGGGCTTCGACGGGCTCAGCCTGACGGAGGCTAAGACGGGCGAGAGCGGGCGGAAGATTATTTGCTCGGCAATTCGTTCAGAAAGGAGCTCGGTTGCCTAGCAATAAATGCGTGTTCCCAGATATCTGCCGATCCCACTCTTTTTACGAAAAGTTGGAGGCTTTGGTCATGCGATCCTGGCTGGCCGTCGCGGCCCTCGCCCTCGCGGCCCTACCGATGCCGTCGCTCGCCGGCACGGTCAACCTGCATCAGATCTACAAGCCGAAGCCACTCGGCCCGTACATGTCCTGCGACCCGCCGACGGTCGCGACGATCGACGTGCCCGTCGGCCAGATCTCCATCCATCTGCGCGAGCGCCCCTGGACCAGCGTGAACATCGCCGGCATTCCCATGTGGTACGGCTTCAACATGTACGAGCCCGACAAGAAAACCTACGCGGGCTGGTCGTCCAACCTCATGCAAGCCGTGGGCGCGCTGGGGCCAGAAACCCAACGAACCATGCGCGCCATATCGTCGGCACGCACGCCGGAACCGCCGGTCGACGGTCAACAGATGGACTACACCGAGGTCGATCAAGTCCTGCAGCCCTTCCGGGTGCAAGTGGAGATCGTTCCGGCGACGTTCCACAGCGGTGACGGATCCTGCCATCAGACCAACATGGAATCTTGGCTGACCGTCACAACCGCCGGAGGGTCGGGTTCATCGACCGGATCCGTCGGTACCGGGACCAGCGCCAACCAAGGAGCGAGCAACGCTGCCCCCGACCCCTACACCGGCATCGCCATTCCGAGCGGCAGCAGCATCGTCGTTCAGACGATGAATTCGGGCGGCGTCTTCAACGGGCCGACGCAGCCGATCAGCTTCCGGGTGACGCGACCGCTCACCATCACCGGCATCATCGACTATCACTGGAACAACGGCCAGGGCGCGGTCCCGGGCACGATCGCTTTGCGGCGCTCCGACGGCACGCTGTACGGACCGTGGCAGGCCTCCGGCGCCCCTGGTTCGGGCGGAGTCCGCAACGCTTTCTGGTACGTCCAGCCGGGCATCGTCCTGCAGCCGGGAATCTACACGATCGTGGACAGCGGCGCTGCCACGTGGTCGCAAGACGCTCAATCCGGCAATCGCGGCATGGCCGAAGTCCGAGCTTCCGGCCCCTAGCGAGCGCCGCGGCGAGCGGCCGCCTCCAGTCTAATCCACGCGGTACGAGCCGCTTGCGTCGATTGAGAGCCTGCGACCGCCGACGACGATCGAGCGGACGTGGTGATCCCAGAAGCGCAAGACGGTGACGACGGCCGGTTTGAGCCGGGTGAAGAGCAGGCGCGCGCGCTGCGAGAGCGAGAGCGTGTCTTTCATCCAGGCGGGATGGTCGCTCGGCAACGCGTTGCCGAGCATGTCGTCGGGATCGAGCGCGATCGGAGGCAGCGCCGGAGCCTGACCGGCCGGCAGCGCGCCGGCCTGCGAGCCAGCTTGCGAATCGGCGTCGACGCGCGCGCTCATCGCTCGCTCGCGGCACTCAAGCCGGCAGCAGAATACGCAAGGGGCGCGGCCTTCGCGACGCTCATGGCGGCGGAAGCGCTTGGCGCAGGCGCCAGAGCGCGTTCAAGTGCAGTTGCGAGACGCGTTGCGGCGAGACGTTCAGACGGCGGCTGATCGCGTGCAGCGATTGCTCCTCGGCGTAGTGCAAGGCCACGATCCGGCGCTGACGCTCGGGCAGCAGCGCCAGCGCTTCGCGCAGTTCGCGCCCTCGTGCCGCTCGCGCGGCCGAGCGCGCGGGCTCCGCGCTGAGGTCCGCGAGCGCGTGGCGCTCGCAGGGGAGCGGACCGTCGAGGGAGAGCGCCGCTTGGCGGAAAGCCGCGGTTCGAGCGCGCCGCAGCGCAGGATCGTGCTCTTCCATCTGGGCCAGCGTCGGCAGCGTGCCGAGCTCCTGCGCGAGCTGGAAGCGGCGCTCTTCGGCGCGGCGCAGCGTGCGGCGCACGCGCTCCGAGACGGGGTCGAGCCGGCGCAGTCCGTTGAGCATCGCGCCCGCGATCACTTTGCGAGCGTAGCGCTCGAGCGACGTGCCGCGCGCCGGATCGAACGTGTCGACGGCCCGGATCAAGCCGATCGAACCGTCGCCGATCAGATCGTCGAAGTCGCCCGCACCGACGATGCGCACGACCCGGCGAGCGATCTGCCGGACGACCGGAAACAGACGCCGGATCTCCGCCTCGCGCTCGTCGCCGCTCATCGTCGCGCCGCCTCGAAGAGCTGCTCGAGCCGGCCGGCGAGGCCGCCGCGCTCGTTGCGCGCGAGCGCCCGGCAGACCGAGTCGACGACCGTCTCGCCGAAGAATCCCAGCGGCGCGGCGAGCGGCGCGAACGCCTGCCGGTAGAGCAGCGCGGCGAACTGCGCCGACGCTTCGCGCAGCGACGGCTCAGGAACGGTGGATGTTGTTGGCGATGCGCAGCATCTCATCTGCGGCCTGCACTCCTTTCGCGTTGGCCTCGTAGGCACGTTGCGCCGCGAGAATCGCCATCATCGACTCGATGATCGAGACGTTCGACTTCTCGAGCATGCCGAAGGCGAGCTTGGGGCCGCGCTCGCCGCCGGCGGCGAGCGCCTGCGCGCTGCCCGAGTCGCGGGTCGGGACGAAGAGCGCCGAGCCGATCGGGCGCAAACGCTCCGGCGCGGGGAAGGTCGCGAGCGCGATGCGCCCGAGCTCGCGCCCGGCGTGCGCCGGACCGGCGACGCTGACGCGTCCGTCGGGCGCGACCGCAACGTCGAGGGCGTCCGCCGGAACGCGCAAGCCGCGCAGTTCCCAGCCGTCGGGGTCGCGCAGCGCACCGTCGGGAGCGCGCGAGAACGAGCCCGCGCGCGTGTAGGCACGCTCGCCGTCGCGTTCGACGACGAAGAAGCCCGCGCCGTCGATGGCGACGTCGAAGGGGCCGCCCGTTTTCATCAGCTTCCCCTGTTCGAACAGGGTGCGCACGCCGGTCTCGGCGGTGCCGAGCAGCCCTTCGCCCGCGATTGCGCCGAACGTCGCCTGCGCGCTCTTGAAGCCGGCTACGTCCGCATTGGCGAGGTTGTTCGCGACGACGTCGAGCGTCTGCTGCTGAGCCGCCATGCCGCTCGCGGCGGCAAACATCGCGCGGTTCACGACTTGACCCGCGCGACGTCGTTGACGTCCTTGCTGCGCGCGTCGTCGATCGCGCAGAGCACCTTCTGGGCCGTTTCGAAGGCTCGCTGCGCGCCCAGCACGTCGACCATCTCGCGCACGGCGTCGACGTTGGAGGTTTCGAGGAAACCGCTCTGCACGGTCGTACCGGGCCGCAGGCGGATCCGGCCGACCTCCTCGCCACCGTCGCGCACGATGCCGCGCGCGTCGATCGTCGCCTCGGCGCCGGCCGCGATCGGACCGTCGCGCCCCAGCAGCACGCGGCCGCGCGCATCGACGAGCCGTCCCCGCCCGTCGCGCTCGAACGAGCCCGCGCGCGACTCGACGACGCCTCCCTGCGCGTCGCGCACGAAGAAACCGCCGGGGCCGGCGAGCGCCAGATCGAAGTTGCGCCCGGTCCGCACGAGCGGCCCTTGCGTCGCGTCGACCGCGCTCGTCGTCACCAGTCCCGCGGCCGTCAGCGACGCATGCGCGACGCGTTTGTGGAAGCCGCCGCTGGAGACGTTGGCCAGGTTCCCGGCCGCGACGTCGAGCCGGACCTTCGCCGCATGCATCGCGGTCGCCATGAGTGCGATTCCATCCATGGCGACGATGCTACCGAGCGAGTCTTACGCGCCGATGGCCGGCATGTGAAGCGCCCGCTTCCGCGCGCCATCGATCGCCCCCAAAAAATGCGCCGCTCGTCGTAACCGCCGGCGAGCCGCCTGCGAGGCCCCTGAACGCTCCGGCGCGACCGTAACGAGCTAGTGCTATTAGCCCTAAAATACGTAGGCTGAAAAGCACGATCAAGAAATTTCAACCGCTCGTTGCCCAAAAGATCTCGGCAACCCGCTAGCTCCTTCCCTATAGAACGAACTTAACTGGCGGGAGGATAATCGCAAAGCCGTCGACTATATCCCGGGGGCCGAAGCTGATAAGAGCCGATCGGCATCATCGACGCGCCGTCGCGCGTCACATCTTCCGCCGGATGTCATGGCCGAGCGAGCGTACGGAAGTTCGCTTGGCCTCCACTTCGATCGAGCCCGTGCGCAACCGGTCTTCCTCGACAAATTTTGTTGCCGCCATGTTGCCGATCGGCCGCACGACGGGCTGAACCACAGCGCACTACCGTTCCGCCATCTTCACCTGGAGACTGTATCGTGTCGACGCTGAACACAATTTGGGGCTTTCTCGCGACCGAGGGCGTGACGTTCGGCCTCAAGATCCTGGGAGCGCTCGCCGCCTGGGTCGTGGGCCGCTGGCTGATCGCGGCGGCGACGAACGTGCTCATGAAGGCGTTCGAGCGCGGCGGCCGCATCGACGTCACGCTCGCCAAATACCTCGGCACGATCATCAGCGCGATCCTGACGGTCATCCTGATCCTGGCGCTGCTCGGCATCTTCGGGATCGAGACGACCTCGTTCGCTGCGCTCGTCGCGGGTCTCGGCCTGGCGATCGGCGTCGCCTGGGGCGGGTTGCTCGCGAACTTCGCCGCCGGCATCTTCCTCCAAGTCCTGCGGCCCTTCAAGGTCGGCGACTTCGTGCTGGCGGGCGCCGTCACGGGAACGATCAGCGAAGTGGGCCTCTTCTTCACCAAGATCGTCACGCCCGACAACGTCGAGACGATCGTCGGGAACAACAAGATCTTCTCCGACTCGATACAGAACTACAGTACTTTACCGTACCGGCGGGTCGACTGCACCGCCAAGATCGCCAACGGGGTCGACCCGCGGGACGCGATCGCGCGACTCCGTCCGGCGATCGCCGCCATTCCCAACGTGGCGGCGAAGCCGGCTCCCGACGTCGAGATCCTCAGCTTCACGCCCGAGGGCCCGCTGCTGGCAGTCCGGCCGTACACGCACACCAACTCCTACTGGCAGGTCTATTTCGACACGAACCGGGCGATCGTCGAGACGTTCGTCTCCGCCGGCTACCCCGTGCCGGAAACGCCGCTCGTCTACAAGGCCGCGAACGGCACCGCGACCGCGCCGATCTCCCCCGGGGCATAGCCGGCCCGAGGCAGCTGCCGCTCGCGCCCTCTGCCGCGGAAGCGGCGCCTTAACGCGCCGCGGCCGTGAGCTCCGCCAGCACGCGCTCGGTGAAGGCCTCGGTGCCGAGCGAGGCTTCGCCTTCGCGCGCGATGTCCCGCGTCCGCGCGCCGCTCGCGACCGCGGCCTCGACGGCGCTTTCGATGCGCGCGGCGTTCGCCTCGTCGGCGAGGCTGTAGCGCAGGAGCAGCGCCGCCGAGAGGATCGCGGCGATCGGGTTGGCGATGCCCTTCCCCGCGATGTCGGGAGCCGTTCCGCTGATCGGCTCGTAGAGCCCGAAGCGGGTCTTGCCCGCGGCTTGCGAGCCGAGCGTGGCGCTCGGGAGGTTGCCGAGCGAGCCGGTCAGCATCCCGGCCTCGTCGCTGAGGATGTCGCCGAAGGTGTTCTCGGTGAGGATCACGTCGAAGCGCTGGGGATCGCGCAGCAGCTGCATCGCGGCGTTGTCGACCAGCACGTGCTCCAGCGCGACGTCGGGATACTCCGCGTGAAGGGCGGTGACGACGCGGCGCCAGAGGCGGCCGGTCTCGAGCACGTTCTGCTTGTCGACCGAGGCGACGCGCTTGCGGCGCAGGCGCGCCAATTCGAAGGCGACGCGGGCGACACGTTCGACCTCGGGCGCACGGTAGACCATCGTGTCGACCGCGACCTCGACGCCGTTCTCGCGCGTCGTGCCCTTCGGGGTCCCGAAATAGAGGCCGGAGGTCGTCTCGCGCACGACGACGAGGTCGACCCCGCGTACGACTTCCGGGCGCAGCGACGAAGCCTCCTCGAGCCCGGGAAGCAGCTTGACCGGCCGCAGGTTGGCGAACAGATCGAACTCTTTGCGCAGGCGCAGGATCGCCTGTTCCGGACGCTGCTCCGCGGGCGCGCCGTCGAAGCGCGCGTCGCCGACCGCACCGAAAAGGATCGCGGCGCTCCGCTTGCACAGAGCTTGCGTCGCCGGCGGATAGGGCGAGCCGTCGCGCTCGAGCGCGGCGCCGCCGACGCAGCCCTCGACGTATTCCAGATCGGGGCGCAGGCTGCGCAATACCCGCAGCGCGGCCGCGGTGACTTCGACGCCGATCCCGTCACCGGGCAGAACGGCGATCGTGCTCATGGAGACTCCTTCATTCGAGACACGCTCAAACGAACGTGAAAGGCGCGCGCGGCCCCTCGAGATAGGCCGTCACTCCCAGCGCAGCCCCCGCTTCCGCCGAGCGTTCGACGGCCTCACGCATCGTTCCGACGCCGGCTTCACCGGTCAGGAGAGCCGTGGAGAGCAGCGCGCCCCGCGCGGCGCCCGGCGCGATCCGGCGCGTCGCGGCCGCCGCCTCGCCGCAGGCACGCTGCACGGCCGCGACGTGCTCGCAAAGGCGCGCGTCGCCTTCGAGGGCGGGCGCGCGACGGCCGCGCGTCGCGCGCGCCGTGACGCGCACGAGGTAAGGCTCGCGCCCCGGAGGCGCGTGCGGGCCGACGAAGACGTGCAGCACGCACTCGCGCTGCACGCCGATCCGCCCCAGCGCTCGCGACCAGCGCGCGGCGTGCTCGCCCGCGCTGCGCTCGAGCGCGTCCCAATCGGGGAAGACGGTCAGAAGACGCGCCGGCACGACCGCGCCGTGCGTCGCCGCGCGCTCGACCGCGCGTTCGTGGATCCGCGCCTCGTTCCACAGCCAGGATTCGCGGCTGCGCCGGCGCTCGATCTCGTCCGGGGCGTACTCCAGCGGATCGACATAGGCCACGAGCAGCGCCATCCGGCCGAAACGCAGGCCCTGGAGGCGCCGTCCGTCGATGACCAGCCGCCGTCCCAGCAGCCCCGCATCGCCGATCCCGAAGAGCGCGAGCGCGCGGCCGGCCGGGTAGACGCGCGACTCGACGCGGCGAACCGCAGCGGACTTGGACATGCCGGGCGGTCTTACACCTCGACGTGCGTGGCGAGCGTGCCGTTGGCAAGCGTCGCGCCCGCGTCTTGCGCCGCCGGCTCGCCCTGCGGCGCGACGGCCGGAAGCGTCTTGGTGACGTCGGTCCGTTCGAGCAGCGAGAGGTGCGTCATCAGAAGGCTGCGCAGCTCGCTCTTCGCCTTCTCGGCCGTCTCGAGCGCGCGCTGATAGGCGCGGCGCGCTTCGTTGGCGCGGTCGCCGTACGAGGCGATCTCCTTTTCGACCGAGACCCGGGCCTCGTGGCGGATCAGGTCGGCCTCCTTGTGCGCCGACGCCTTGACCTCGTCGGCCGTGCGCTGCGCGAGCAGCAGCGTATTCTGCAGCGACGCTTCCATCGCTTTGAAATGGCTGACCCGCTCGCGCAGATCCGCTATCTCGGCCTCCAGCGCCGCGCGCTGCTGCGCCTCATCCTCGAGCGTCTCGATGAGCTCGTCGAGGAACTGATCGACGTCGGCGGGGTCGTAGCCTTGGAGTTTACGCTTGAACTGCTTGTGTTGAATGTCGACGATCGTGATCTTGCCCATCGCTCACCCCCGATTGGTCATGAAATCGAACGACGGATCGGCCGCGAGCGTTTCGCGGATCCCTTGAGAATTAACCGAGATGCCGGGTGGAACGACCAGATACATCGCGTCGGCGAGCTTTTGGATCTTGCCGTCGAGCGTGTAGGCGACGCCCGAGGTGAAGTCGACGATCCGCTGCAGCAGGCCGCGGTCGACGCCCTGGAGATTGAGGATGACGACTTGCCGCGAGCGCAGCGCGTCGGCGATCTCGGCGACCTGCGCGAAGGCGCGCGGCGCGAACAGCGCAACCTCGCCGCCGCCGCTGCGCCGGCCCTCCCGCGACGAAAAGGACACGACGTTGCGGCGTTCGGGGGCCGCCGGCTGGTCGTCGTCGTAGAAGTCGTCGTCTTCCTCGCGAAGCGAAAAGAACGAGCCGATCTTGTGCAAGACGCTCACCTTGGGTCCTCGCTGCTCTTCCTGAAGGCTGTCTTCGTTCATACGCGTGCTCCAAAGATAGCGGTGCCGATCCGCAGCATCGTCGAGCCGCAACGGATCGCTTCTTCCCAGTCTCCCGACATACCGAGCGAGAGCGTCGTTCCGCCGACGCGCTCGAAGGCCTGCGCCGCAAGCCGGAACGCCGCTGAGATCGCGGCTCGATCGGTCGTGAGCGGCCCCATCGCCATGACGCCCTCGACCTCGAGCCCCTCGCGGCGCAACGCCTCGGCGAGCCCCTGCGCGCTCTCAGGCGCGACGCCGAAGCGTTCTGCCGGCGAGACGTTGACCTGGATCAGCACGGCGACGCGCTTGCCCAGCGCTTGCGCCGCGCGCGCGAGCGCTCGCCCTGCCTCGAGCCGGTCGACCGACTGCACCACGTCGAACAGCTCGACGATCGCCTTGGCCTTGTTCGTCTGCACGTGCCCGACGAAATGCTTGCGCACCGGCGGCAGGTCGACGAGCTTCGCGCGCGCCTCCTGCACGTAACTCTCGGCGATGTCGCGCAAACCGGCCTCGACGGCGGCGACGACGGCTTCGCGGGGCTGTTTCTTCGTCACGCCGACGAGCGCGATCGACGACGGCTCCCGGCCGGCCGTTCGTGCCACGGCGTCGATCTTCTCACGCATCGCCGCGATGCGACCCGCAAGCGAATTCGGAGCGCCGCCCGGCAGAACTCCGACCTCGAGCTTCATGGGAAGCACGACTTCCGTCGAAGGCTCTCCATATCCTATTGAAAGGCGCGGCACGCTGCGCCGCGCCCGGCACTCCGGAACGCTTCCGGCACTATCGCGCCGGAAACGCTCCTGCGCGCCCCCGCGCCACTTTGCGGCGCCGGACCCCTATTTGAAAGGCGCGGCACGCTGCGCCGCGCCCGGCACTCCGGAACGCTTCCGGCACTATCGCGCCGGAAACGCTCCTGCGCGCTACGAGGCTCGGCGGCGCGTCGCTGCGGGGACGCTCGGAGCGACGTCGGTGTGATGACCGGCACGGAACGAGAGCGCGACCGCGGCGAGACCCACCGCGATCATGGGCAGCGCGAGAAGCTGGCCTCCGGTCAGGGGACCGACCGCGAGATCGGTCTGACGCCACATCTCGGCGAGCGAGCGCGTGATGCCGTAACACGTGAACCACGTCCAAGCGACGACTCCGTCGGGCGGTCGCTTGCGGTAAACGAAGTAAACGATCGGCAGGACCGCGATGTCCAGCAGCCCTTCGAAAATCTGAGACGGATAGCGGTAACCGTCCACAGCCGGGAACTTGATGCACCAAGGGTGGTCCGGAACGCAGACGTTCCCCCACAACTCGTCGTTGATGAAGTTGACGACCCGCGTCAGCGCCAGCCCGACCGGCAAGAAGACGACGACTTCGTCGGCGAGGACGTTGAAGGTCAGACCCGGGTGCTTGCGGATGAAGAGCGCGATCGCGGCCATCACGCCGAGCAAGCCGCCGAAGAACCCCATCCCGCCGTTCCAGACGGCGATCAGATTGATGAGGCTTCCGGGCAGATTGCCGAAGTAGAGCGAGGCCGTGTGCTTCGTCACGATATCCGCCAGAACGAAGAACAGACGCCCTCCGACCAGCACGCCGATCAGCGCATAGACTAGGAAATCCTGGACCCCGTCGGCGGTCAGTCCCAGGCGCCGGCGGCCCTCCGGGCGCGCCATCCAGAGGCCCACGGCCAAAAAGCCGGCCAGATAGGAGAGCCCGTACCAGTGGACCGCCAGCGGGCCCAGCCGGAACGCGATCGGATCGATGTTCGGGTAGGTGAACCAGTGCTGCACGCCGCGGAGTTTATCGGTCGGACACAGGAAGCCCCGCACACAGGCTCGGCGGCGGGACCGTCGTAGAACTGGACGGTGCACACCGAGCTCAACGTCGCGACGGCGTTCCTAGCCGGCCTCGTCAGCTTCGTCTCCCCCTGCGTCCTGCCGCTGGTCCCTTCGTACCTCTCGTTCCTGACCGGTACGAGCCTCGAGGATCTCAAGACGCAGGAGTCGGCGACGGCCCGCGGCCGCGTCTTCGCGCACGCGCTGGCCTTCGTCTGCGGGTTCACGCTGATCTTCGTGCTGATCGGCCTCTCGGCGAGCGCCATCGGCGGCGTCTTCACGAGCAACAAGCGCCTCATCGAGATCGCGGGCGGGATCGTGATCGTCGTCCTCGGGCTGCAGATGATGGGCATCCTGCGCATTCCCGCGCTGGCGATGGACAAGCGCCTCCACGTCCGCTCGCGCGAGCAGTCGCTGGCGGTCTCGTTCCTGGTCGGATTGGGCTTCGCCGCCGGCTGGTCGCCTTGCATCGGGCCGATCCTCTCGGCGATCATCCTGCTCGCCTCGCAAGAGCAGATCCCCCAGGCGGCCTTCTTGCTGTTCGTCTATTCGATGGGCTTGGCGGTTCCGTTCCTCATCACGGCCGCCGCGGTCACGCAGTCACTGGGCGCGCTCAGCCGGATCCGGCGCTTCCTTCCCGCGATCGAAGCGACCTCGGGGGCGATCTTGGTCGCCACGGGCCTCGTCGTGGCGACCGACCAGTTCACCCGCATCGCGGGCTTCTTCTACCAATACGTCAAAGCGCCGGGCTTATAGTGCTCTATCTGTGGCTCACCGCCGGGCTCGTGCTGGCGCTCGATCAGTATACCAAACACTTCGTGACCGTATCGTTCATGCCGGGCGAGAGCCGGATCGCCGTTCCGCACCTGCTCTACTGGACGTACGTGCAGAATCACGCCGGCGCGTTCGGGCTCTTCGGCACCAAGCCGTGGCTGCTCGTCGGCATGGCGCTCGCCGTGCTCGGCCTCTTCTGGTACGCCTTCCGCGACGTCGCCACCAAATCGAAGCTCGTGAGCGTCGCGTTCGGCGCCATCGCGGGCGGAGCGATCGGCAACATCGTCGACCGCTTCCACTACGCGTACGTCGTCGACTTCATCGACCTGCGCTGGTGGCCGGTCTTCAACGTGGCCGATTCGTGCATCACGATCGGGGTCGGCCTGCTCGTGCTCTCCTCCATCCTGCGCGAACGGCGCGTCGCGCAAGACGGGACCGCCTGATTCCGCACGTCGTCACCGCGGAGGAGGCCGGCGCGCGCTGCGACGTCGCGGTCGCGCGCCTGGCGGGCGCCTCGCGCGCCGCCGTCGCGCAAGCGCTGCGCGCGGGGGCCGTGCGGCTCAACGGCAGCGTCCCCAAGCCGAGCGCCGCGCTCGCCGCAGGCGACCTCCTCGAGTTCGAGATCGCCGCGCCGCTGCCGCTCGACGCCGTCGCGCAGGCGCTCCCGCTGACGGTCGTCTACGAAGACGAGTCACTGCTCGTCGTCGACAAGGCGGCCGGCATGGTGACCCATCCGGCGCACGGCGCGCGCGACGGCACGCTCGTCAACGCGCTGCTCGCGCACGCCGGCGCGCTGCCGGGCGATCCGCTGCGCCCGGGGCTCGTCCACCGCCTCGACCGCGACACCTCGGGACTGCTGGTCGTCGCGAAAACCGATGCCGCGTTGCGTTCCCTCGGGAAGGCGATGATGCGCCGCGCGATCGAGCGCGAGTATCTCGGCCTGGTCGCGGGGCTCCCCGAGCGCCCCAAAGGCACGATCGAAGGTTCGATCGGACGCGACCCCGGCAACCGCTTCCGCTACGCGCTGCGCGCCGACGGCAAGCCGGCGGTCACGCACTACGAGCTGCGCGAAGCGCTGGACGCGCACGCCGAGCTCGTCTTCCGGCTGGAAACCGGACGCACGCATCAGATCCGCGTGCACATGGCCGCCTTCGGCCATCCGATCGTCAACGACCCGCTCTACGGCCGGCGCGACGAACGCTTCGAGCTGCCGGGCCAGGCGCTGCACGCCTGGCGCCTGCGCTTTCGCCATCCGCTCAGCGGCGAGCGGCTCGCTTTCGAGAGCGAGCCGCCGGCGGCGTACCTGCGCGCTCGCGAGATCCTGCGCGGATGACGGTGCGAGCACCCGGAAGCTTCGAGCTGCGCGCCGTCAGCGAGCGCGCGCGGCGCGCTTCGCTCGCGCTCGCCCACGGCGTCGTCGAGACGCCGGCCTTCATGCCGGTCGGAACCGCGGCGACGGTCAAGGCGCTCGCACCGGCCGACCTGCTCGAGCTCGGCGCGCAGATCGTGCTGGCCAACACCTATCACCTCTGGCTGCGGCCGGGGTTGGAAACGATCGTCGAGCTCGGCGGCCTGCACGCGTTCATGGCCTGGGAGCGCCCGATCCTCACCGACAGCGGCGGCTTTCAAGTCTTCAGCCTCGAGTCGCGCCGCACGCTCGACGAACACGGCGTGCGCTTCCGCTCGCACCTCGACGGCAGCGAGCACGAATTCACGCCGGAGAACGTCGTCGCGTTCCAGGAAGCGCTGGGCGTCGACATCGCGATGGCCCTCGACGTGTGCCTGAAGCTGCCGGCCGGCTCCGCCGAGATCGAGGAATCCGTGCGCTTGACGAGCGCCTGGGCCGAGCGCTGCGCCCGGGCGCGCAGCAGCGCGCGGACCCTGCTCTTCGGCATCGTGCAGGGCGGCAGCGACGAGCGCGCCCGCGCGCGCAGCGCGCGAGAGCTGCTCGCGCTCGACTTCCCCGGCTACGCCATCGGCGGGCTCTCAGTCGGCGAAACGCGCGAGGAGTTCGAACGCCTGACGCGCTCCAGCGCGGCCTTGCTGCCCGAGCGCAAGCCGCGCTACTTGATGGGCGTCGGCACGGTCCGCGACCTGCTCACGGCGGTCGACGCCGGCGTCGACCTCTTCGACTGCGTCTACCCCACGCGCTGCGGGCGCAACGGCCGGGCGCTGACCCGCGGCGGCGACCTCAACATCCGCAACGCCGTCTTCGCGCGCGACCCGCGGCCCCTCGACGAGCGCTGCCGCTGCAGCGTCTGCGCGACGTTCTCGCGGGCCTACCTCTCGCACTTGTTCCGGGCCGAAGAGATGCTCGGCCCGCGGCTCCTCTCCTATCACAACCTCGCCGTGCTGCTCGACCTGATGGCCGAGGCGCGCGCGGCCATCGAGGCCGGGACGTGGCCGCAGTTCCGCGACGCCGCGCTCGCCGCGCTCGGCGCATCCGCCGGAGCGGCCGAGCGCGGCGCTCGCACGCCGGCCGGATAGAAAAGCGAGCTCAGACGCAGGCGAAGTCCTCGCTCAAGGCACCGCGTACGAGCCGCACGCGCGCGGCGATGCGCGCGAACGTCTCGCCGTCGATCGTCTGGGCCGCGTCGGAGAGCGCCGCGTCCGGGTCGGGATGGACCTCGACGATCGCTCCGTCGACCCCGGCCGCGGCCGCGGCCAGCACGAGCGGTTCGATCAGGCTGCGCCGGCCGCTGGCGTGCGAGGGGTCGACGATGACCGGCAGATGCGTCAGCTCCTTGAGGCGCAAGGCGCCGCCGAGGTCGAGGACGTTGCGCGTGTGCGAATCGAAGCCGCGGATCCCGCGCTCGCACAGCACGACGCGCCGGTTGCCTTCGAGCAGGATGTACTCCGCCGCGCCCAAGAGTTCGTCGAGCGTCGCGGCGGGGCCGCGCTTGAGCAGGATCGGCAGCCCCGTCCGCGCCGCGGCGCACAGCAGCGGGACGTTCTGCATGTTGCGCGCGCCGATCTGGAGCATGTCGGCGAAGGCCGCGACCAGCGCGACGTGCGACTCCGCCAGCGCCTCGACCACGACGGGGAGCCCCGTCCGCCGGCCCGCTTCGGCGATCAGCGGGAGCGCCTCGTCGCCCAGCCCCTGGAAGTCGTAAGGCGAGGTGCGCGGCTTGTAGGCGCCGCCGCGCAGCATCGCCCCGCCCGCGTCGCGCACGGCCAGGGCCGCCGCCCCGATCTGCGCCTCGCTCTCGATCGAGCAAGGTCCCCCGATCAGGGTGAAAGCACCGCCTCCAAAGCGGGTGCCGCGCACCTCGAAGGCGGTCGCGGGCTGCGAGGTTCGTTGGGCGAGACGATACGGATTCGGCATGTCGTTCCTCGAGATCGTTTCTCAAGATCGGGCATCAAAAAAGCCACCCGGTGAGGGTGGCTCGAGAACGTTTGGCGTTCGGGGCGCGCGTCTACCTCACCGGCACGAATCTATGCGGCGTAAACCAGTACCAGTAGGCGAATGCGGCCGAGAACTGCATCGCGCCCACCGTACTACGGCAGTCCCGCCGCTGTCAACAGCCCGTGTCACCCTTCGACAGGCTCACCCTTCGACAGGCTCAGGGTGACGATGCCTGAGGTCAGGGTGGCAACGCCCTCCTCACCCTGAGCTTGCCGAAGGGCGCAACTCGGGCGGTTCTCCAGGACTTGGTAGTCTCCGTACCCATGACCAAGACGCCGCCGCTGCGCATCGGCCGCATGCACTACGCCTGGATCGTCGCCACCTTGGTGTTCGCCGTGCTCATCGTCGTGGCTGGAATCCGGGCGACGCCGGGCGTGCTGATGGTACCGATGGAACGGAGCCTGGGCTGGTCCGCGGCGACCGTCTCGGCGGCAGCCGGGCTCAACATCGCGCTCTACGGGCTGACCGGCCCCTTCGCGGCCGCGCTGATGCAGACGCTCGGCGTGCGCCGGACGATGCTGCTCGGCTTGAGCCTGCTGGCCTGCGCCGTCGCGGCGGGAGGGTTCGCGCGCGAGCCGTGGGAGCTGATCCTGGCCTGGGGCGTCTTCGCCGGAATCGGGGTGGGGACGCTGGCGATGGTGCTGGCGGCGACGGTCGCCAACCGCTGGTTCGCCGCCCGGCGGGGGCTCGTGCTCGGCTGGCTCACGGCGGCGACCGCGACCGGCCAGCTCGTCTTTCTCCCGCTGCTGGCGACGGTCGCCGTCGCTGCGGGCTGGCGCACGGCGACCTGGCTCGTCGCCGGAGTCGCGGCCGCGATCGTCGTCCCGGTCGCGCTGCTGATGCGCGACCGGCCCGCGGACGTCGGCCTCCTGCCGTACGGGGCGAGCGCGCCTCCCGCCGCCGCGAGCTCGGCCCGCAACCCGCTGACGGTCGCCTTCGCCTCGCTCGGGCGCGCTTCGCGCAACCCCGCGTTCTGGGTCTTGGCAGGGACCTTCTTCATCTGCGGCGCGAGCACGAACGGCCTGATCGGCACGCACTTCATCCCGGCCTGCGGCGACCACGGGATCCCCGAGGTCCGAGCGGCGACCCTGCTGGCCGCGATGGGCATCTTCGACCTGGTGGGCACGACCGCGTCCGGCTGGCTCTCGGACCGCGTCGACAACCGCCTCTTGCTGGGCGTCTACTACGGCCTGCGCGGTCTTTCGCTGGTCTTCTTGCCGCAGGCGCTCGACGCGTCGTTCGTCGGTCTTTCGGCCTTCACGGTCTTCTACGGGCTCGATTGGATCGCGACGGTCCCGCCGACGGTTCGGCTCGCGACGCAAGCCTTCGGCCTCGACGAAGGCCCTGTCGTCTTCGGCTGGATCGCCGCCTCGCACCAGCTCGGCGCCGGCGCGACCGCCTTCGCGGCGGGCTGGATGCGCACGGCACTCGGCTCGTACTCGCTCGCCTTCGACATCTCGGGAACGCTGTGCCTCATCGCGGCACTGGCGATCGTCCTGCTGCGCCCGACCCGCACGACGGTCCCGGTCGCCCTCGCCGAACCAGCTTCGTGAGAGACGGCTTCGTGAACCGGCTTCGCGAACCGGAGCCGTCCGTCGAGGCCCGCCCGCTACGACGGGCGTGACTTCGTCTCGAGCAGGCTGGTCGCGAAGTGGGCCGCATCCAGCTTGCGCAGGATCGCGTCGAGGTCCGCGGGCGCACGCGTCTCGACGGTGATGTCGAGTTCGGCCTGCTTGGACGAGACGTCGGGAAAGAGGCGCTGGTGCGTGACGTCGAGGATGTTCGCGCCGCACTCGCCGATCAGCCGGGCGACTTCGGCGAGCACGCCGGGACGATCGTCGATCTCGACCCGCACGCGTACGACCCGCCCTTCGCGCAGGCGGACGCGGCCCAGCACGTTGGCGAGCAGGCCGGTGTCGATGTTGCCCCCGCCGATCACGATCCCCACGGCCCGGCCGGCGAAGCGCTGCGGCGCGTCCAGGAGCGCCGCGAGCGGCGCCGCGCCGGCACCTTCGGCCAGCAGCTTTTCCTCTTCCAGCAAGACGTGGATCGCCTGCTCGATCGACGGTTCGGAGACGAGGATCACGTCGTCGACCAGCTCGCGCGCGATCGCCAGGGGGATCGCGCCGATCGTCTTGACGGCGATGCCCTCGGCGATCGTCTGCCCGCCCTCGAGCGGCGGCAGTCCTTGCAGCGCGCGCACCAACGAGGGATAGCGCTCCGTCTCGACCGCCACGATCTCCAGCCGGGGGGCGAGACGCTTGGCGGCGACCGCGATCCCGCCGATCAATCCGCCGCCGCCGACCGGCACGAGCAGCACGTCGAGAGCGGGGACGTCGCGCAGCAGCTCGAGCGCGACCGTCCCCGCGCCGGCGACGATCCGCACGTCATCGTAAGGATGGACGAGCGTCAGCCCCTCCTCCGCGGCGATCTGCGCGGCGCGCTCGCCGGCCTGCGTCAACGTCGCTCCCGCGAGCACGATGCGGGCGCCGAACGACTGCGTGCGCCGCACTTTGGTGAACGGCGTCGTCTCGGGCATGACGATCGTCGTGGGAACGTTCAAGCGCCGTCCTTGATAGGCGACGGCTTGCGCGTGGTTTCCGGCCGACATCGCGATCGCGCCGTTCGCTCGCTCGCCGGCAGAAAGCTGGAGCAGGCAGTTCGCCGCACCGCGGTCCTTGAATGCGCCGGTTCGCTGACGCGTCTCGAGCTTGAGCACGACGTGCGCGCCGGTGCGCTCGGAAAGTGCCGGCGCACGCATGCTCGGCGTATCGGCGACGTAGGGAGCGATGCGCTCGGCCGCGGCGGCGACGTCCTCGAACGTGACGGGTGACTTCATACGTTCGTTGCTTACGATGAACGAGTGCGAGACTCTTCGCACGTTCCATCACGAACCATATAAGATGCTTCTGTCATAAGGAAGGCCACCGCACCGACTGCGAATATCGTACCGACTGCGAATATCGTACGGATATTTACCATAGACAGTGGCTTGATTGTTCATTGCACCGCTTGATTGAAAGAGAGAGAACTAGGTGGAGCGAGTTCCTAACCGCCGGACGTTCATCAAAGCCGCGGGCGCGGGCACGGCGCTGGTCGCGGGCTTCCCGGCGTTCATCCCGCGTTTGGGTGAAGCCGCAGACACGATCAAGATCGGCATCGTCGAATCGGAGACCGGCACGTACGCGGCCCTGGGGGAGAACCAGATCAAGGGCTTCCAGTTCGCCGCCGACGAGTGGAACAAGAGGGGCGGCGTCCTCGGGCGCAAGCTCGAGCTCGTCATCGAAGACGATGCCTCCGACCCCGGCGTCGCCGCACAGAAGGCGCACAAGGTCATCGATCAAGACAAGGTCGTCGCGCTCTCCGGCACGATCTCCAGCGCTTCCTCGCTCTCCGTGAGCGGCGTCTCCAGCAGCGCCGGCATTCTTTACATCGACTCCGGCGGGCATACCGACGACGTCACGGGCAAGGCCTGTCATTGGAGCACGTTCCGCACCTGTCACAGCACTTGGATGGAAACGCACGCGACCGGCCTGCTGCTCGCCAAGAAGTTCGGCAAGCGCTGGTATTTCATAACGCCCGACTATGCCTTCGGCCACGCGCTCGAGGCCGGCTACCGTGACGTCCTCTCGAAGATCGGCGGAACGATCGTCGGCAACGACTTGGTCCCCCTCGGCGCGACCGACTTCAGCTCGTATCTGGCGAAGGTCGAGCCGGCCAAGCCCGACCTGCTGCTCGTTCTCCAGCAGGGGAACGACGCCGTCAATTGCCTCAAGCAAGCCGGTTCGTTCGGATTGTTCAAGAAGGTTGCGGTCGGCGGGCCGCAGGTCGAGCTCGAGCCGCTGTGGTCGCTGCCGCCCGACGCGCGTTCCGGCTTCTGGGGGATCGAGTGGTACTACAAGAGCGAGCTGACCCTGGGCAGGGGGAACGCGCGGGCGCACGCCTTCGTCGCGGACTACTCGAAGCGCTATAACGAGCCTCCGACGGCGCGCAGCGCGTTCGGCTACATCACGATCGATCGCATGGCGACCGCGATGGCCGAGGCGAAGACGACCGACTCGGTGAAAGTCGCGCGCGCGCTCGAGGGAACGAGATTCAGCTCGATCTTCAACGGCGAAGCGTACTATCGCAAGGAAGACCACCAGCTCATGTGGCCGATGTGGGTCGCCGAGATCCGCCCCAACGGCACGCCGGGCGACAAGTACGACCTCTTCAATGTCATCGACATGGCGCAGCCCGACCAGATCGAGCAGACCGTGGCGGAAAAAGCCAAGGTCTGCACGATGCAGTACCCGTAACGGCGTGTTCGAGCACGTCGCTCCGGAGCTCTTCAACGGACTGGTGCTCGGGGCGTTCTACGCGATCGTCGCGCTCGGTCTCTCGCTGATCATGAACTTGACGGGCACCATCAACATGGCGCACGGAAGCTTCATGACCTTAGCGGGTTACCTCGCCTTCTCGATGGTCGCGAGCGGCACGTCGTTCTGGTTCGCGCTGCTGATCGCGCCGCTCCTGACCGTCGCCGTCGGCATGCTTGTGGAGCGGACGCTGATCCGTCCGCTCTACAAGCGCGAACCTCTCTACAGCCTGCTCTTGACCTTCGGGCTCTCGCTGATCGCCGAAGAGGCGTTCCATTTGATCTGGGGTGCGAACGGCGTCCCGTTCACGCCGCCCCCGTCGCTCGCGGGGACGATTCCGCTTGGATTCATGGCCTTCCCCGCGTACCGTCTCTTCATCGTCGCGGTCCTCGCGGTCGCGCTCGCGGCGCTGGCGCTCGTGCTGACGAAGACTCGCTTCGGCTTGCGCTTGCGGGCGGCGGTGCAAGACACCGAGATGATCGCGGCCATGGGCACGAACACCCAGCTGCTCTACACGGTCAACTTCGGCCTCGGCATCTTCCTCGCCGGCATCGCGGGCGTGCTCGCGGGCGGCTTGCTCGGCCTCAGCCCGACGACCGGCAACACGCTGCTGATGCCCGCCTTCGTGACGGTCATCATCGGGGGCATGGGGAGCCTCTTCGGCAGCATCGTCGCCGGCATCCTCATCGGCCTGACGATCTCGATGACCACGCTCTTCCTCCCGGCGTTCAGCGAGGTCTCGATGTACATCCTGATGGCGCTGGTCCTGGTGATCCGGCCGCGCGGTCTTTTCGGCGAAGAAGGCCTGTTCGGGTGAGGGTTCGCGCGTGAAAGGCCGCACCGAACTCGCCGTCTCCGCCGCGGTGCTCGCGCTGCTCGCGCTCGGGCCCGTTCTCTCACCCTCCATCCACATCGACGTCTCGATCATGAGCGAGGTGCTGGCCTACACCATCGCCGCGATGGGCGTCAACCTGCTGCTCGGATATACCGGTTTGCCCGCGTTCGGGAACGCGGCCTTCTTCGGTCTGGGCGCGTACGGCGCCGGCCTTTCGATCCAGAACTGGCACGTGCACGTGCTCGAAGCCCTGCTGATCGGCGTGCTGACGTCGTTCGCCGGCGCGCTGCTGATCGGGCCGTTCCTGCTGCGCCGGCGCGGGATCTACTTCGGCTTGCTGGCGATCGCGTTCGGCCAAGTCTTCTACTTCATCGCCTATCGTTTCACCGACCTGACCGGCGGCGAGGACGGGATGAACTTCTCGAGGCCGTATCTGGGCCTGCCGGCCTGGCACGCGACGCTGGACGGCACGGGCTTTTACTACTTCACGCTGGTCCTCTTCGCGCTGGCCATCCTCGCGTTCGCCTTGCTCGTCCGTTCGCCGTTCGGCCGGACGCTCGTGGCGATCCGCCAGAACGAGCTGCGCGTGCGCTATCTGGGGCTCAACAGCGACCGTTTCATCTTCGTCGCGCTCTTGGTCTCCGCCACGCTGGCCGGCCTCGGCGGAGCGCTCTTCGGAATGCTCCTCAACTTCGCGTACCCGCTGCTGCTGGATTGGCACCTCTCGGGCGACTTCGTGCTCATCTCGATCCTGGGCGGCAGCGGAACGCTGTGGGGGCCGCTCGTCGGCTCGGCGATCTACGTCATCGGCAAGGACATCATCTCCACGATCACGCCGCTGTGGCAGATCTTCCTCGGCGCGATCTTCGTCGCGTGCGTGCTGCTGTTCCCCAAGGGGATCTTGGGATCGCTCGCCGTGCTGCTCGGCTCGTCGCGCACGGCGCCGCCGGACGCGCACGAAGCGGACCGGGACGCGGCCGCGCCGGCGCAATTCGCGGCGGAGCGTCATGGCTGAGACGGCCCTGCTCGAAGCCCGACACGTCTCGAAACGCTTCGGCGGCGTGCAAGCCGTCGACGACGTCTCGATCCAAGTGAACGAGGGGACGATCCACGCCGTCATCGGCCCCAACGGCGCGGGCAAGACGACGTTCTTCAACGGCCTCTCGGGCTTCTACATCCCCGAGCGCGGCCAGGTCTTCTTCCGCGGCACGGAGATCACGCGCATGCCGAACTGGCGGCGCATCGAACTCGGGATGAGCCGCACGTTCCAGACGCCCAGCATCTTCCCCGAACTCACGGTGCGCGAGAACGTGGCGCTCGGCGTGCTCAGCCGGGCCGGTCTCGCCTTTCGGCTGCAGGCGCCCTCGCGCGGCAAGCGGGAAGCGTGCGCCGACCGCGTCGACGAGCTGCTCGGCTTCGTCAATCTCCGGCGGCTCGCCGAGCGCAGCGTCGCCGAGCTCTCCCACGGCAGCCAGCGCCTCTGCGAGATCGCGATGAGCCTCTCGACGGATCCCAAGCTCGTCCTTCTCGACGAGCCGATGGCGGGGCTCGCGGAAGCGGAGACGGACCGCATCGTCGAGGTCATCCGCAGTTTGCACGCGCGCCTCGGCTTGACGGTCCTCTTCGTCGAGCACAACATGCGCGTCGTGCTCTCGCTGGCCGACCGGATCACCGTCCTCGAACGCGGGCACCTGCTCGCCGAAGGCGGCCCCGCCGCGATCCGCGCCAACGAGGCCGTCCGCGACGCCTATCTCGGCAAGGAAGTGCTCGAGCATGTCTGACCCGCTGCTCGCCCTCGAGAAGGTCAACACCGATTACGGCAAGATCCGCATCCTGCGCGACGTCTCGCTCGACGTCGGCGAAGGGGAACTGATCGCGCTCTTGGGCCTCAACGGCGCCGGCAAGACGACGACGATGCGCAGCATCCTCGGCCTGACCCCGCCGCGCACCGGCTCGATCCGCTTCGCGGGCAAAGAGATCTCCGGCAAGGCGCCGTACCAGGTCGCGCGTCTGGGGATCGGTTACGTCCCCGAAGGCCGCCGCATGTTCAAGACGCTGACCACGCTCGAGAACCTGCAGCTGGCGGAGAACGGCCGCAGCGGCGACTGGTCGATCGAACGCGTCCTCGAGCACCTGCCCAAACTCGCGGAGCTGCGCGCGCGCAAGTCGGGCCGCCTCTCGGGCGGCGAACAGGAGATGCTCGCGATCGGGCGCGCGCTGGTCGCCAATCCGCGCCTGCTGCTCGTCGACGAGCCTTCGCAGGGCCTCGCGCCGCTCGTCGTCGAGGAAGTCTACCACATCCTCGCCGAGCTCAAGTCGCACGGCGTCTCCGTCTTGCTCGTCGAGCAGAACGCACTGCTCGCCCTCAAGGTCGCCGACCGCGCCTACGTGCTCGACAGCGGCCGCATCGTCTACGAAGGCAACGCCGCCGAACTGCGCGCCGACCGCGAGCGCATGCGCACGCTGATGGGCCTCTCGGACGTCGCCGTTTAGCCTCTATTAGGGCGCGGCACCGTCCAGATTGACGACCGCGCAAACCTCGTGGCTCTTCGCGCAGAAGCTCAGCGCCTTCTTCGACGCGTCGCCGGCGCTGCGGTCGCCGTACGCGAAGTGGTAATGGCCGTCCGCCGTCGTCGCGAAGGCCTTGTGCGGCGGATACAGGAGATAGTGCTCGAAGGCCTGATGCCCGTTCGGACCCAGACCCTGCGGCTCGGCCGCCGCAGGCCCGGCCAAGTCGAGCGGCCGGTCCACGAGCGCGAGCTTGTTGGCGGTGAGGAAAGCCTCGACGGGCGGCCCCCAAATGGAGATCGCATCATCCCGGCCGGAAAAGAGAAAGTGGCCTTCGTCGCCGTAGGCCGGCGCCGCGAAGAAGGTCGTGTGAACCCCGGCTCCGTCGAAGGCGGCGAGCAGCTTCTTCACGAGCGGCGGATCGAAGAAGTGATCGTTCTGGGCGGAGATCCACAGCAGCGGCAGGCGCGACGTCTCGCCGTATTGCTTGAATGCGGCGATCAAGCGGTCTTCCGCGCACACCTGGTCGGAGGCTAGCGATCCCCGCCCCGGCGCGAAAGCGATCGCCGCGACGAGCCCGGGCGGCGGAGGAGCGGTCGTCAAGGCCACGGTGGCGAACGCTCCCGCCGAGACGCCGACCGCCAGCACGCGCGAGGCGTCAACGTGCGGATTCGCAGCGAGCGCGCTGATGCTGGCCGCGATGTCGGCGGCGCCTCGCAGGCCGGCAGTGGCGTAATTCGGGTTCTGGCAACCGCCGTAGTCTTCGGCCCATCCGCCCTCCGATCGCCCGTAGCCGCGCCTGAGCACGGCGGCGACGGTCCAGCCGCGGCGGACGAACCAGAGCATTTGATCCGCGCTCTCCCCGGGGGTCAGGGAGGGGCGATCGCCGGCGTCGCGCGACGAGCCGTGGCTGACGATCGCCAACGGATGCCGGGCGTTGTCATCCGGATAGACCAGGATCGCGTCGAGCTTGAACTCCTGACCGCCGATGGTGACCGGAAGCATCATCGGCTCCCAGGTGATGCGCGTCGTCGCTGCGCCGGCCGGAAGCCCGCGCAGCATGACCACGAGAACGGCGAGTGCAAAGAAAAACCGTACGAGGCGTGTCATAGCGCGCGTTACTCCGCAGACCGGCAACTCGTGAAACGGGGCCTCATCCCGCTTACCGGTTACGCTGCTTCGGAGCCCTGCCCTTCAGCGGGGCCTCGGTTTTGCGGGGGCCGGCCTAGCTGCCGACGGGGGTTGCGTTCCGCGCGGCCAGCCAAGAGCGCACCGCTTCGACGCGGCTCGCCATGAAGGACATGTAGCCGCCCGAGAGCAGGAACGCCTTGCGCAGCGGATCGAGCGTGAAGCGCAGGACCGTTCCGTCCTCGCGGGTCACCGTCTCGGCGTCGAGATCGATGGTCAGCCTTTTCGAGGCCAGCAGCGCGTCGATCTCGGCGGCCTCGACGACGATCGGGGCGACGCCGTTGTTGTAGGCGTTCTCGAGAAAGATGCGCGCGAAGCTCGGCGCGATCACCGCACGGAAGCCGCGATCCAGGAGCGCCCAGGCGGCATGCTCGCGCGAACTGCCGCAGCCGAAGTTCTCGCGCGCGACCACGATCGAGGCGCCGGGGTATGCCTCGAGCAAGGCCGTTCCGCCGCTCATGCCGGTGAAGAGATGCTTGCCCAGCCCCGTCGTCTCGACGCCGGTCAGATGGTGCGCCGGGATGATCTGGTCGGTGTCGACGTTGGCCTTATCGACCGGCAAGACCGCGCCGTCGTGCTTCATGACGCACCTCCCACCGCGACCGCGGCGAGCTCTTCGGGGGCCGCGATGCGGCCGAGGACGGCGCTCGCCGCGACGACCGCGGGCGAGGCGAGGTGAACGCGCCCGCCCGCACCCATCCGGCCCGGGAAGTTGCGGTTCGACGACGAGACGCAGCGCGAGCCCGGCGCGAGCACGCCCATCGACATGCCCAAGCACGGGCCGCACGAGGAGTGCGTCCAGAGCGCGCCCGCGTCTTGGAAGACGTCGTGCAGGCCCTCGCGCTCGGCGGCGCGCCTCACGGCCTGCGAGCCCGGGGTCACGATCGTCGGCACGGCGACCGTGCGCCCGCGCAGCACTTCGGCCGCGGCGTGCAGATCGGAGAGCCGCGAGTTCGTGCACGAGCCGATGAAGGCTTGATCGATCGCCAGCGAACGCAGCGGCGTGCCGGCCTCGAGCCCCATGTAGGCGAGGCTCGCCGGATCGGCGTCGGCGGGGACGGTACCGTCGACCGGGACGACTTCGCCCGGGTTCGTGCCCCATGAAACGAGCGGACGAAGTCCGGAGACGTCGAGCGTCACTTCGCGGTCGTAGACCGCGCCGGGATCGGCGCGCAGCGCGCGCCAGGCCGAGACCTTCGCCTCGAATTCGTCGCCCGTCGGCTGGTTCTGGCGGCCGCGCAGATACGAGAAGGTCGTCTCGTCGGGCGGGCAGAGCCCGGTCGTGGCGCCGGCCTCGATCGCCATGTTGCACAGCGTCATGCGCTCGTCCATCGAGAGCGAATCGATCGTGCTCCCGTCGTACTCTAAGACGTAGCCCGTCCCGCCTTTGAACCCCAGCGTCGCGATCACGAAGAGCGCGAGATCCTTGGCGGTGGCCCCGTGCGCGAGGCGACCCTCGACCGTGACCTTCATGACCTTCGGGCGCTGCAGGACCAAGCACCCGGCGAGCATGGCGCCGGCTTGCGCCGTCGTCCCGATGCCGAGCGCGAAGGCGCCGAAGGCGCCGTTGGTACAGGTGTGACTGTCGCCGCAGGCCAGCGTGATGCCGGGCTCGACGTAACCGCGCTCGGGCGCGACGACGTGACAGATGCCGTTCTGCCCGATGTCGTAGAGGACGATGCCGTGACGCTTGGCCCAGTCGCGCAGCACCTTGGCCTGGATCGCCGTCTCGCTATCCTTGGCCGGGGAGACGTGGTCGTTCAGCGCAACGATGCGGGCCGGGTCGAACAGTTTGTCACCGTAGTTGCGCTCGATGTCGAGCGCTCCCTGAGGGGTCGTGATCTCGTGAGCGACGACGCGGTCGACGAAGACGAGAGCGTTGCCTCCGGGGAGCTCCTCGACGACGTGAGCGTCCCAGATCTTCTCAAACAGAGACCGCGGCATGTTCTCCCTCGCTGCGCGTGCCGCGCATACCGCTGGTTCGCAGGCGGTCGATGCGCACGGCCCGGTTGAAGCCCGAGATGACCGCGCGCAGCGACGCGGTGACGATGTTGCGGTGGCGCCCGACGCCGTAGTGCGTCTTTCCGGCGGTCACCAGCTCCACGTAGGCGACGGCCGTCGCGTCCGCGCCCGTCCCCACGGCCTGTTCGCGGTAATCGCTCACCGACATGTCGACGACGAGGTCGCGCCGCAGCGCTCCGACGAAGGCGTCGATCGGACCGTTGCCCGTCCCCCACAGCGTCCGCACGCCGCCGCCTTCGGCGACGCTCGCCTCGATCGTGAAGCGGCCCGTTCCGTCGTCGGCGAGGTGGTAGTCGACCAGCTCGAGCGGCCCGTTCGAGTCGATGTACTCACGCTCGAAGGTCGCGTAGATTTCCGGCGGCGTGATCTCGGTGCCGAGCTCGTCGGTGAGCCCCTGGATCGCTTTGCTGAACTCGACCTGCAGGCCGCGCGGCAGGTCGATGCCGTAGTCTTTCTCGAGGACGTAGGCGACGCCGCCCTTGCCGGACTGGCTGTTGATGCGCACGACGGCCTCGTAGGTGCGCCCGATGTCCTTGGGATCGATCGGGAGGTAAGGGACCTCCCAGACCTCGGTCTCGCTGCTTTCAAGCGCGGCGAAGCCTTTCTTGATCGCGTCTTGGTGCGAGCCGGAGAACGCCGTGAACACGAGCTCGCCGGCGTAGGGATGGCGCGGGTGGACCGGGATCTGATTGCAGTATTCGACCGTCTTCAGAATCTCGGGGACGTTCGAAAGATCGATCAGCGGGTCGACGCCCTGTGAGAAGAGGTTGAGCGCCAGCGTCACGATGTCGACGTTGCCGGTCCGCTCGCCGTTGCCGAAGAGCGTCCCCTCGATGCGGTCCGCGCCGGCCAGCAGCGCGAGCTCCGCCGCCGCGACCGCCGTTCCGCGATCGTTGTGGGGATGGACGCTCAAGACGACGCTCTCGCGCCGCGAGATGTTCCGCGCGAACCATTCGATCTGATCGGCGTAGACGTTGGGCATCGCCATCTCGACCGTCGCCGGCAGGTTCAGGATGACTTTGCGCTCGGGCGTCGGCTCCCAGACGTCCAGAACGCGCTCGCAGATATCGACCGCGAAGTCGAGCTCGGTTCCGGTGAAGCTCTCGGGCGAATACTCGAAGTGGAAGTCGGTCCCGGGCATCCGCGCCGCGACCTCCTTGATTTTCTGGGCGCCGCGTACGGCGATCTCGACGATCCCCTCGCGCTCGAGTCCGAAGACGACGCGGCGCTGCAGGGTCGAGGTCGAGTTGTACAAGTGCACGATCGCGCTGCGCACCCCGCGCAGCGACTCCAGCGTGCGCTCGATGAGGGCGTCGCGCGCCTGAGTCAGCACCATGATCGTCACGTCGTCGGGGATCAGGTGCTGATCGACAAGGCGCCGCACGAAGTCGAAGTCGGTCTGCGATGCCGCCGGAAAGCCGACCTCGATCTCCTTGAACCCGAGCCGCACCAAAAGGTCGAACATGCGGCGCTTGCGCTCGGGCCCCATCGGCTCGATGAGCGCCTGGTTCCCGTCGCGGAGGTCGACGCTGCACCAGCGCGGCGCGCGCTCGAGCGTGCGGGAGGGCCAGCGGCGGTCCACGATGGGGACCGGGGTGAAGGGTCGGTATTTCTTGACCGGCATCGATGACATGGCGAGTGATTCCTCGTCAAATGAAGCGGGGCCCGTCGCTGTCGCGGCGGACCCCGAAGAACGGAGCAAACGGCGCCTAGCGACTACGCAGGGAGCGTACCGCTAAGGAGAATCGTACGCGCGATATCGCGCATTCCGCCGCTCATACGCAACCGACGTTAGCACGGCCTCGCGAGGCAAGTCAAGAGTTTCACCAGGGCGCGGGAAATTTTCACGATTCGGAAGATCGAGCCTGCTTGCTTTGTGATCCAAGGAACGCGGGGAGTCGAGCCGGCCCGTGGTAGTGACCCCGTCGTGAACCTCGACTCGAAGATCGTCCTGGTGACCGGCGCCAACCGGGGAATCGGCCACGCGCTGGTCGACCGCTTCCTCGCGGCGGGCGCCACCTGCGTCGCGACCGCCCGCAGCGAAGCGGACGCCGAGAGGCTCGCGGCCCAGCTCTCGCCGTTCGGCGAGCGGGCGCTGGCGGAACGGGTCGACATCGCCGACGAGGGACAGGTGCGAGGGCTGCGCAACCGCGTTCGCGAGCGGCTGCGCCGAGTCGACGTGCTGGTCAACAACGCCGGCGTCTTGCTCGACGAGGACCGGCGCACGAGCGCCGAGCTGCTGCCGCTCCACCTCGTACGCCGTACGCTCGAGACCAATCTCCTCGGGACGATCGCCATGTGCACGGCCTTCGCTCCGCTGATCCCCGAGCACGGCCGCATCATCAACCTCTCGTCCACGATGGGGCAGCTCGAGGACGGGCTCGAGCCGGCCTATGCCGCCTACGCCGTCAGCAAGGCCGCGCTCAACGCGTACACTTCCTCGCTGGCGGCGGCGCTGCGGCGCCGGAACATTCTGGTCGACGCGATGCATCCCGGCTGGGTGAAGACCGCGATGGGCGGCTCGGGCGCGCGCCTCGCGCCCGAAGCGGCGACCGAGACGGCCCTGTTCCTGGCGACCCGCGAAGGCGGCGAGACGGGCCGCTTCTGGTACGAGAAGCGCATCATTCCTTGGTGAACGCGCCGAGGCCGGCGCGATGGTCGCACCGGCCTCGAACGATATCCGCGAGAGCGAGGAGTTAAGGTCTTACCAATCCTTTTTGCACGTCGAGTCGGCCTCGGGCCGGAAGGCCTGCTCGCCCGGGATGACGCGCAGGACCTTGAACCACGCGTGCGGCTTCGTCACCTGCTCCTTGGGAAGCACGTCGACGAAGTACATGTCGTGGACGACCCGATGGTCGCGAGCCCGCCAGACGGCGTTGCGCGCGTAGAAGTCGTCGAACTTCCGGCCGTCGAGGTAAGCCACGATCTTGTCGGCGTCGGTCGAGCCGACCGCCTTGACCGCGTTCAGCCATTGAATCGTCGCGGAGTAATCGGCCGCCTGGATGTCGGTCGGCCGCGTGCCGTTGCCGACGCGCTTGGTGAACTTGTCGGCCCAGGCGCGGGTCTGCTTGTCGTAATCCCAATACCACGACGTCGTGATCGAGGCGCCGGAGAACACGTCGGGGAGCGCGTCGACGTCGGCTAGGAAGAGCAGGCCGATCGCCGGCTTCATCGTCTTGTCGAGGCCGAACTGCTTGACGGCCTTCATCGTGTTGACCGTGTCGGCGCCGGCGTTGAGCACGCCGAGCACCTGGGCCCCGGATTGCTTGGCGGCCAGCAGGTACGACGAGAAGTCGGTGTTGCCCAGCGGGATGATGTCGGAATGGACGAACTTCCCGCCCTCGGGCTCGACCGCGGCGGTGAAGTCGGTCAGCATCGCCTGCCCGAACGCGTAGTTGGGCACGATGCCGTACCACGTCTTGCCGTTCTTCTGATTGGCGATCGAACGGCCGGTGCCGTGCGCGAGCGCGTAGGTGTCGTACGCGTAGTGGTAGGTATACTTGTCGCACGCGGCCCCGGTCAAGGCCGAGCTGCCGCCGCCCGTGACGATGACGAGCTTGTGCTTCTCCTTGCCGACCGCCGAGACGGCCAAGGCCGTCGCCGAGTTGGTCAGGTCGAGCGCGAGATCCGCGCCGCCGTCGAACGCCTCGCGGGCTTTGGCGGCCGCTTCGGGACCGTTGTTGCGGTGGTCGATCGCGTCGACCTCGATCGTGCGGCCGAGCACTTTGCCGCCGAAATCCTCGACGGCCATCTTGGTGGCTTCAACCGCGCCCTGACCGCCGTCCGCGGCGTAGACCCCCGACAGATCGGTGATGACCGCGATCTTGACGGGACCGGTATTCTGGGCCTCGCCGCGCAACGGCGCGGCCAGCGAAAAGATGATGGCTGCCACGACGGCGAGTGCCGCCGGTAGTCGCAAATACTTCACGGCCTCCCTTTCGAGAACGTCGTCCTCCCTCGTTGCCGGGCGGACGGAGCACGATTCAGCGAGAATCCTGACGAGCCTTCGAGCTGCGACCGCAAATCTTTAGCGCGACTTGAGCATGACGCGAGCGGCGTTCCAGCCGGGGGCGCCCATGACGCCGCCCCCCGGATGCGCGGCGGAGCCGCACAGGAACAGATGCTCGAGGGGCGTCCGATAGCCGGCGTAGCCGGGGGCCGGCCGCAGCATGAAGAGCTTGTCGAGGCTCATCGCACCCTGGAAGATGTTGCCGCCGGTGAGGTTGAAGCGCTCCTCGAGACCTTTCGGCGTGAGGATCTGACGGTCGAGCACCGAGTTCTTGAAGCCCGGCGCATAGCGCTCGACCACGTCGAAACAGCGGTCGGCGAAGGCGTTCTCGGCCGCGCCGTCCCACGCGCCGTCCGCGAGCTCGTACGGGGCATACTGACAGAACATCGACATCAGATGACGCCCCGGCGGCGCGACCGTCGGATCGACCGACGAGGGGATCGTGCACTCGACGACCGGCTCGCGCGAGCAGCGCCCGTACTTCGCGTCGTCGTACGCGCGCTCGATGAAATCCTGATCGGGGCAGAGGTGAACGGTCCCGCGATGCTGCGGACCCGGCGCCGTACCCGGGCAGGCCGTGAAGTTCGGCAGCTCGGCCAGCGCGACGTTGATCTTGGCCGACGCGCTGCGGTAGTCGATGCGCCGCAGCTCCGCCACGAACTCGGGCGGCAGGACGGCCGGGTTGAGGAATCGCTCGAAGGTCAGCCGGCAATCGACGGAGCTCGCCACGTTGCGCGCCCCGAACTCGTCGCCGTTGGCGAGCGCGACGCCGACGGCAGCCCCGTCCTTGACGAGGATGCGCGCGACCTCGGCCTCGGTGCGGATCTCGACGCCGAGCGCTCGCGCCGCCTTGGCGAGCGCCTGCGTCAAGCCGCCCATCCCGCCGCGAACGTAGCTCCACACGCCCTTCTTGCCGTTCGTCTCGCCCATGACGTGATGGAACAGAACGTACGCCGTGCCCGGCATCGAGGGCGCCGCGAACGCGCCGATGATCGCATCGGTCGCCAGCGTCGCCTTGAGCTCTTCGGATTCGAACCAGCGGTCGAGGATCGGCCGCGCCGCCCCGGTGAGCACTTCGACCGCCTCGCCGAGCGCCGGCCCCAAACGCTGGAAGCTCGCTCCCAGCCGCAGCAGCTCGACCAAGTCGCCGAGCGAGGGGTGCTCGAGGTTGGGCGGCACGCGCACCAGCGCCGGTTCGAGCACCGCAGCGACCCGCTCGAGCATCCGTTCGTACTCGGGATAGCGCTCGGCGTCGCGCCGGCTGAACTTCGCGATCTCGGCCAGATTCGAAGCGGCGTCTCCCCCGAGCAGCAGATACCGCCCGTCCTCGAAGGGCGAGAACGAAGCCGGGTTGCGCTCGACGACCTCGAATCCGTAGTCGCGCAGGCGCAGGTCGCGCACGATTTCCGGCCTGAAGAGGCTGTTGACGTAGGCCGCCGTCGAGACCTTGTAGCCCGGGAAGACGTCCTCTTCGGTGACGCACGCACCGCCGACGAGCGGGCGGCGTTCGAGCACGAGCACCTTCCACTTCGCGCGCGCCAGATAAGCGGCCGCGACCAGTCCGTTGTGGCCGCCGCCGATCACGATCGCATCGTAGTTCGTCGCCATCTCCGAGCGCTTCTCCGGCAGCGTGCAAGGTCCGGCTTTGCCGAACGCCAAGATGAGCCGCCGTGTCAGCTCCACGTTCGGTGACCGACGAACTCCTCGCCGCCGCGCTCGCGCACGAGGCCGACTTCCCCGGCTCGCGCGCGGTCGTTCCGGCCAAGCACATCACGATCGTGACGTGCATGGACTCGCGTATCGACGTCTTCCGCATCTTCGGCCTCGACGAAGGCGACGCTCACGTCATCCGCAACGCCGGGGGGCTGGTGACCGACGACGTGCTGCGCTCGCTGGTCCTCTCGCAGCGCTTCTTGGAAACGCGCGAGGTCGTGCTCGTCCACCACACCGACTGCGGCCTGCAGCGTTTCCGCGAGGAGGAGCTGCAGGCGACGCTGACCCGCGAAGCCGGGGCGCCGCCGCCGTATTCGTTCGGTGCCTTCGACGACATCGACGCGGCCGTGCGCCGTGCCGTCGCGCGCGTCGCCGAACACCGCTTCCTGCCCCATCGCACGCACGTCCGAGGCTTCGTCTACGACGTCGCGACCGGCCACTTGCGCGAGGTGCGCGCCTAGTCCCTCCGTCAGATGTCGACTTCCACGCCGAGCTCGACGCGGCGCTCGGGTTTGATTCGAAGCTCCTCCGCGAGCGGTTTCGAAAGCCGGTGGAGGAAGCCGAAGAGCCGGCGCTGCCAGCGAGGCAAGCCGTCGATCTTGCGGAGGATGACCGGATCGGCATAGATGAACGACGTCGCATCGCTGTCGATGTCGAAATCGCGCAGCTTGCAGGCCTCGAGAATCGGCTTGAGACGCGGCCGCTCCATGTAGCCGAAGGTGGCCGCGATCCGCGCGAACCGGTCGCAGGGGCGGTCGATCGTGACGCGCTCGCGCTCGTCGACGTACGGACGCCCCGCTGAGACCACCGTCAGCAGCGCCACCCGCTCGCGAGCGAGGCGCGGTACGATCCAACGGTGGTTTCTCACGAACGGCACGCCTTCCGGGTTGCCGGTCAGCAAAACCATCGTCCCTTCGGCGGGCTGCTTCAACGCGGGATAGCCGGCTAAGAATTCCGCGACGGGGACCTGCTGTTCGGTCAGCACCTTGGCGACGCCGCGCCGGCCCTCGAGCCAGGTGATCGCGATCGCGGTGACCAGCGCGCTGATCGCCAGCGGGACCCAGGCGCCGTCGAAGAACTTCGGCAAGCCCGCAAGGACGAAGGTTCCGTCGATCGCGAGAAAGAGCGCGACGAGCGGCGCGACCCAGCGCTTGCGCCACTTGAAGACGCGGGTCGCGACCACGAAGAAGGCGACGTCGGTCGCGGCCATCGTGCAGGCCACGGCTAAACCGTAGGCCGCGGCGAGCCGGTCGCTGCTGCGGAAGGTGAGCACGAGCGCCAAGCAGGCGAAGGCGAGCGCTGCGTTGATGACCGGCACGTAGACCTGGCCGCGCTGGTCGCGGGACGTGTGCAGGACGGCAAGGCGCGGGCTCAGGTTGAGCGCGATCGCCTGTTCCGAGATGGTGAACGCGCCGGAGATGAGCGATTGCGAGGCGATGACGGTCGCGGCGGTCGCCAGCGCGACCATCGGCCACAGCGTCCAGCCCGTCGTCAGCGCGTAGAACGGTGAGGCGAGCGCCTTGGGATCGCCGATGACGACCGCGCCCTGGCCCAGATAGTTGAGCAGCAGCGCGGGCAGCACGATCGCGTACCACGCGAGCGCGATCGGCTTGCGCCCGAAGTGCGACATGTCGGCGTAGAGCGCTTCCGCTCCGGTCACACAGAGAACGATCGCGCCGAAGACCAGAAATCCGAAGATGCCGTGATGGAAGGTGAAGTTCACGGCATGCCGCGGGTCGAGCGCCGCCCAGATCGCGGGATGCGCGACGATGGCGGCGAGCCCGCTCACAGCGATCGCGACGAACCACACGATCATGACCGGCCCGAAGATCCGTCCCACGCTCTCCGTGCCGCGCCACTGAATGGCGAAGAGCGCGATCAGCACGCCGGCGGCGATCGGAACGACGAACGGCTGCGCCGCGGAGGTCGCGACGCCGATCCCCTCGACCGCCGAGATCACGGAGATCGCCGGGGTGATCATGCCGTCGCCGACGAGCATCGCGCCGCCGATGACGACGACCCACACGAGCCAGCTCGCCTTGATTTGCGCTCCGTGAATCTTGGGCGGCTCGGCGAGTGCCAGCAACGCGAGGATCCCGCCTTCGCCGTCGTGATCGACGCGCATCAGAACCGTCACGTATTTCAGACAGACGACGAAGACGAGCGCCCACACGAGCAGCGACACGATCCCCAGGGCGTTCTCCACCGTCGGCGCGGCGTTCGCGGTGTCGAAGCACGTCTTCAGCGTGTAGAGCGGGCTCGTTCCGATATCGCCGAAAACGACGCCGAGGGCCGCAAGGGCGAGGCCTGCCGGAAGCCCCAAGCTCTTCCCGCGCGACGCGGCAGGCTTACTTTGCTCGACGGGCTTACTCGGCGCCGCGTCCTGCAATGCCATCAGAAGTGCCTCGAGGAGGCGAGTTAAAGAGCGAGGACGATTTTCCCGCGGAGCGTGCGAGCTTTGACGCCGTCGAGGACGTCGAGCGCTTCGGCGAACGGCCGCACCGCCCCGACGTGCGGCGCGACCTGCTTGCGCGCGACCAGATCGGCGAGCGCGCGGAGGCCGTCGCCGCTGAAGAACGGCGTCGTGCCGGCGTTGAGGTTCTCGGCCTCGATGCCGCGCGCGGCGAACCATTCGACGTCGGCGACGAACACGATCGACACGGCGTAGCCGCCCGCCCGCACCAGCGGCGCCAGCGATTCCAAATACGCCTTGTCGCCGGCGGTGTCGATCGCCGCATCGACCCCTTCCAGCCCGGCGTTCGCAAGGGCTGCAGCCGGCTCGTCGTCCGAGCGCAAGCGGAGCGTCTTGATGCCGTGAGCCGCCGCGATCTGCAAGACGAGCCGCCCCACCGCCCCGTCCGGACCGATGACCGCGACGCTGCGAGCGCCGTGGTGCGCGACCCGCTCGACGAGCGCCAGCGCCGTCAATCCCGGGGTCGGCAGCGCGGCCGCAGCCGCGGCCTCGACGCCGCCGGGGACTTCCGCCACGATGCCGTCCGCGGAGACCACGATCTCGCGCGCAAACGCCCCGCTGTGCGCGATGCCGAAGATTCGCCTGCCGGAGAGTTCCGCGGCTCCCGCGCCGGCCGCCTCGACCGTGCCTGCGAAGTCTTGTCCGAGCACCAGCGGCAGCGCGCGGCTCGGATCCAAGCCTTCGCGCAGCTTGAAGTCGATCGGGTTTACGCCGGCTGCCTCGACGCGCACCAGCACATCGCGCGATCCGAGCGCGGGAAGCGCGAGGCGGCGCAGCGAGCCCCGCTCTCCGAACGCGTCGACCGCGTATCCCTCGGTGCTCCCGGTCATGTCTCCCGCCCTTTCGTTCCGGCAATGCGAGCGATGTCCGTCCCCGCTTGGTTGGGACGTCTTCCTTGCACGCACCTGCGCCCCGGAACGATCGGCGAAGGCAAGCCGGCTCGGCCGCGTTTGCGGCGACCGCCGGAGTCGCGCTTCACGCCGAACGGCGGCTTGCGGGGCAAGTAAAGAGGGAAGCGTGGAGAAGAGCCCAGCGATGAGCGATAACGTGGACCCGGGCGAGCTCCGCGAGCGCAACAAGGCCTATTATCTGATCGTCGATGCGATCGCGTGGTCGAACTATCGGTTCCTCGACTACTGGCGGCGCGTCTGGGAGATCAACTCGCGACCGTACGCGTCGTTCGCATACGAGGCCTTCCTGGGCGAGGGCGTCGCTCGCGCGACCGAAGTGCTGGAGCTGACCGCGGAAGAGCTCGAGTCGCAGTCCGCTAAGTCTGCTGAGCTAACCGAGCGGCTTGCTGCGCAGGGGGCGCAGCTGCAGCACGCAGCGCTCGAGGCCTACCGCGGCCTGCTGGCGACGTCCATCGAGAATCTCCGGCACGTCCAGGAAACGACCGCCAAGCAGGTTGACGAAGCGAAACAACGCTTGGCTGAACTGCAGTCCCGGTCGGCCAAATAGCCCCGCTCGAGAGCGCCGCGGCCGCCACACTCCGCGAACGGACCGGCAAGCGTACCGGCATGAGGCATCGTTAAACGTGTTTGCAATCGCACTGCGCGCCGCGCTGGTCATCGGATTCCTCGTCGACGCCGGAATCGCGCTGCTGGCCTTGTTCGCGCAACCGCTGATCGCGCCGCTGCTCGACGTGCCGGTGAAGGACCCCGCGTTGACCACGATCTACGGCGGAGCGCTGCTCGTGCTCGCGTGCATCTACGCGCTGGTCCTGCGCGACGCCGAGCGCTGGCAGCCGCTGCTGTGGCTGTGCGCGCTCGATCAGACGCTCAGCGTGCTGCTCACCGCGCTGGAGATCGCGCGCGGGCACGTGCTCCTGACCGTGAAGACGGTCGGCCCGATGCCGATTCAAGCGGTCTTGGTCGCGCTCTTCGTTGCGGGCGCGCTGCGCGAACGGAGCAGCCGGATCCCCAGACGGTACACGCGCTAGAGGCACGCCGGCAGGTCGGCTCCGGCGGAATCCCGCATGAAGCACGCGTCAGTTCGTCGTGAGGAGGTCAGCCATGCGGAAGAGCGTGATCGGGCAGGCCCCGGCTCGGGAGCGGAGGGCACCCGAAGGCGGATGGCTCGACGTCGAGCGCATCGCGCGCGTGGAAGTGACGTCGGAGGATCCGAGCTTTCCGGTCGAGAGCGCCCTGATTCCCGGCGGCGGTCGCGGCTGGCGCGCCGCCGACGGCTCTGCGCAGCTCCTTCGCCTGATTTTCGACGAGCCCCGGCCGATCCGCCGCATCGTGCTCGAGTTCTCCGAGCACGAGGTCGAGCGCACGCAGGAGTTCACGCTTCGCTGGGCTGGCCGCGACGGCACGCCGGCAGAGATCGTGCGCCAGCAATGGAACTTCAGCCCTGAAGCATCGCCGCGCGAGATCGAAGACTACCAGGTCGACCTGAGCGAGGTGGCCGCGCTCGAGCTGGCGCTCACCCCCGACATCACGCACCGCAGGGCCGTCGCCAGCCTCGACCGCTGGCGCCTGGCCTGAAGACGGCCGCCGCTCTGCGCTTGCGGCGGCGCGGCTAGTAACCCTGTGCCGAGCCCGCCGGACGGCGCCGGTCGTTCGCGCCGAAGAGCTCGTGCGTCTTGGGGTCGATCGTGATCGCTTCGGCGGCGCCCCACGGCCCGCGTTCGGTGATCTTGTAACCCAGCGCTTCGAGCGAGGCTCGAGTCGAGGCGTCGAGCGCACCCTGCTCGATCGAGATCTCGTCGGGCAGCCACTGATGGTGCACGCGCGGCGCGTCGACGGCGTCTTTCACGTTCATCCCGTAGTCGATGATGTTCTGCAGGACGCCGAGCGTGATCGTGATGATGCGCGAGCCGCCCGGGCTCCCGGCCACGACGACCGGCTTGCCGTCCCGCAGCGCGATCGTCGGCGACATCGACGAGAGCGGGCGTTTCCCGGGCGCGATCGCGTTGGCCTCGCCTTGCACCAAGCCGTAGAGGTTCGGCACGCCCGGCTTGCTCGTGAAATCGTCCATCTCGTCGTTGAGGAAGAAGCCCGTCCCCGGCGCGATCACGTTCGCGCCGAAATAGTCGTTGATCGTGTAGGTCACCGCCACCGCGTTTCCGTAGCGGTCGACGATCGAGTAGTGGGTCGTGTTCTGACCCTCGTGATACGGTCCCAAGCCCGGCGCGGTATTCTGCGATGCTCCCGCCTGCGCCGGGATGCGGGCACGCTGCTTGGCGATGTAATCGTTGGAGAGCAGCGTCGCGACCGGGTTGCGAACGAACGCCGGATCGCCGAGGTAGGCGTTGCGGTCGGCGTAGGCCAAGCGCTCCGCTTCGGTGAGCTCGTGGATGGCGGCGGCCGAGTGGAAGCCGCTCTTGGCGAAGTCGAACGGCTCGACGATGCGCAGGATCTCGCAGATCGTCGTGCCGCCGGAGCTCGGCGGCGGCGACGAGACGATCTCGTAGCCGTGATAGCGGCAGCGCACCGGCGCCGACTCGTCGACGCCGTACTGCTTGAAATCGTCGAGGGAGAGGATCCCGCCGTGCGCGTCGCTGGCAGCGGCGACGGCCTGGGCGATCGGTCCGCCGTAGAAGGCACCCGGGCCGTCGCGCGAGATCAGCTCGAGCGAGCGGGCCAGGTCGGGCTGACGAAAGACTTCGCCCGCTTGCAGCGGAGCGCCGCCGTGGGTGAAGATCGCGGAGGCGACCGGGTCCTGCTGGAAATCCTTGAGACCCGCGTTGAAGAGCTCGACGTCGCCCGCTTGCAGCGTGTAACCGTCGCGGGCCAGCGCGATCGCGGGCGCGAGCAGCGACTGCCGCGACTTCGTTCCGTAGTGCTCCCGGGCGTACTCGAGGCCGGCGACCGAACCGGGCACGCCGGCGGCCAGGTAGCCGCGCGTGCTGAGCTTGGGGACCACGTCGCCTTTGGCGTCGAGGTACATCGTCCGGGTCGCGCGCAGCGGCGCCTTCTCCCGGAAGTCGATGAAGGTCTCCTTGCCGCTCGCCAGGTGGATCAGCATGAACCCGCCGCCGCCGATGTTGCCGCAGCACGGGTCGGCGACGGCGAGCGCGTAGCCGACGGCGACGGCGGCGTCGACGGCGTTCCCGCCGGCCTCGAGCACGCCGAGTCCGACCTCAGTCGCCAAGTGCTGATCGGTCGCGACCATCCCGTTCGTGCCGCGCGCGGGCTCCGCGGCTCGGGCGGGTCCGGCGGCGGCCAGGAGCAACAGCAAGGCTCCCCAGCAGACACCCCCGGCAAGCCCGCGCAGTTCCTTCACCACCGTCTCCTTCTCGAGCGAACTGGACCGTGAAACGTCCCCGAGGAGCGTTCGCCGGCACACGCCCCGGCGCTTGCGCCGGGGCCCCGCAAGCGACGCCCACATCCCGCCGCCGGCCGCAGCCGCCCCGCCGCACTTTCACGATGCGAAGGAAAAATAGTTTCGTTGGCCTACGGGTTGACTTCCGCGTTGGCCGCATGGTAAATCCAGGGAGATATGTCTCTGGGACTTCTCCTCGTCGTCGTTAGCCTTATCGGCGAACCCACGGTTCGGCGTCGAGCTTTCGCGTAGAGAAGAGAAATGAGATCGCGAAGCCCCTCGCCGGACTAGGCGGGGGGTTTTTACTTGTAAGGGAGCGACACCGTGTCAGAGCCCGCCGAATCGACCGGCGCACAACTCGTCCTCGACGTCCTGGCCGACGAAGGCGTCGAGGTCGTCTTCGGCTATCCGGGCGGGGCGATCATGCCGCTCTACGACGCCCTCTACGGTCACGCGATCAAGCACATCCTGACCCGGCACGAGCAAGGCGCCGCTTTCGCGGCGGGCGGCTTCGCGCGCTCGTCGGGCAAGGTCGGGGTCTGTATCGGCACCTCGGGGCCCGGCGCGACCAACCTCGTCACCGGCATCCTGGATGCCTACATGGACTCGATCCCGGTCGTCGCCATCACCGGGCAGGTGCGAACCGTCTTGATGGGGACCGACGGCTTTCAAGAAGCCGACGTGACCTCGATCATGGGACCGGCGACCAAGCGCGCCGTCTGCGTGCGGGACGTCAACGACCTCGAGCGCGTGCTGCGCAACGCCTTCCGCATCGCCCGCGGACCGCGCCCGGGCCCCGTCCTGGTCGACATCCCCAACGACATCCTCAAGGCGAAGTGCGCGCCCTTCAATCCCAACGCGCCGCGGCCGATCCCGGCCTCCTACGAGCGGCCTGACGCGGCGGCGCTCGAGGAAGCGATCGCGCTGATCGCCGCGGCGGAGCGCCCGATCGCGATCGTCGGCGGCGGCGCCCGCAGCTCCAACGCCACCCACATGTTCCGCGAGCTGATGGCGAAACTCAAGATGCCGCACACCTCGACCCTCAACGGGTTGGGCTGCGCGGCGCCGGGCGATCCGCGTTTCTTGGGCATGGTCGGCATGCACGGCTGGAAGGCCGCGAATCTCGCCGTCCACCAGTCCGATCTCGTCCTGGCGCTCGGCATGCGTTTCGACGACCGCGTGACGGGCCGCGTCGACCGCTTCGCCGCCGGCGCGAAGATCATCCATGCCGACATCGACGCCAGCGAGTTCAACAAGATCGTCAAGAACAAGGTGGCCCTGCGCGGCGACCTGCGCCAGACACTGTCGCACCTGCTGCAGCGTATGGCCGGCCGTTCGCTGCCGACCTTCGAAGCCTGGGCGGAACAGGCCAAAGCGCTCGGCGGACCGCTTCCGCAGGACCGCATGCCCAACGGCGAGCTCTCCGCGACCGACGTGCTCGACGAGTTCTTCGCCCTCGTACCCGAGGACGGGATCGTCGCGACCGACGTCGGCCAGCACCAAATGTGGGCCGCGCAGCGCCAACGCGCCGCCCACCCGCGCAATTTCCTCACCTCCGCGGGGCTGGGCACGATGGGCTTCGGCGTCCCCGCCGCGATCGGCGCGCAGTTCGCCAACCCGCGCCGCAAGGTCTTCGCGATCGTCGGCGACGGCGGCTTCCAAATGACGATGCCGGAGCTGGGAACGATCAGGCGCTACGAGCTGCCGGTGAAGATCCTGCTCATCGACAACCACCGGCTGGGCATGGTGCGCCAGTGGCAGGAGCTCTTCTACGAGCGGCGCTACTCCGCGACCGACCTCTCCGACAATCCGGACTTCGTCATGATCGCCAAAGGCTACGGCATCCAAGCCGAGCGAGTCGAAGACACGGGCGAGATGCGCGACGCGCTCGAGCGTTTCATCAATGCCGAGGGCGCTGCGCTGCTGCACTGCGCCTGCTTCCCGCACGAGAACTGCTGGCCGATGATCCCGGCCGGCGGGACCGCGGCGGACGTGCTCGAGGCTAACCCGGAGGCCGCGATTGCATGACGCTGTCCCTGGTGATGCACGATTGGCGGCTGCTCGAACGAATCGTCGGCTTGACGAACAGGCTCGGCTGCGCCTACACGAAAGTCGCGGTCCAGGCGCGCGACGAACTCTACCACGCGACGATCGAGTTCACCGGGCCGCCCGACGCGCTGCGGCGGCTCGACGCTCAGCTTTCCCGCTTGCTCAACGACGATAAGGAGATGTCCCGACGATGAACGCCCTCTACGACCGCGACGCGAACCCGGAGAAACTCGCCGGGAAGACGATCGCGATCATCGGCTACGGCAGCCAAGGCCGAGCTCACGCGCGCAACCTGCGCGACAGCGGGCTGACCGTCATCGCCGGGCTCCGGGAGGGCTCTCCTTCGCGCAGCGTTGCGGCCGAGGACGGCATCTCCGTCGACACCGTCGAGAACGCCGTCAAGCGTGCCGACCTCGTGATGATCCTCGCCCCCGACGAGGAGCAGCCCTCGATCTTCCTTCGCTCGATCGCGCCCAACCTCAAGAAGGGCGCCTACCTCGCCTTCGCGCACGGCTTCGCGATCCACTTCGGCACGATCGTGCCGCCGCCGGACGCCAACGTCTTGATGGTCGCGCCCAAGAGCCCGGGGCGGCTGGTGCGCGACGAGTACGAAAAGGGGCGCGGCGTGCCGTGCCTGATCTGCGTCGCCCAAGATCCCGCCGGCGACACGCGCGAGGTCGCACTCGCCTACGCCGCCGCGATCGGCGGCGGCAAGGCCGGCATCCTCGAGACGACCTTCAAGGAAGAGACCGAGACCGACCTGTTCGGCGAGCAGGCCGTCCTCTGCGGCGGCGTCTCGAACTTGATCGCGGCCGGCTTCGAAACGCTCGTCGAGGCGGGCTACGCGCCGGAGATGGCCTACTTCGAATGTTGCCACGAGCTCAAGCTGATCGTCGACTTGATCTACGAGCGCGGCATCGAGGGGATGCGCGACGCGATCAGCAACACCGCCAAGTACGGCGACTACACCCGCGGCGGCCGCGTCATCACGCCCGCCACCAAAGAGGCGATGCGGGCTATGCTCAAGGAGATCCAGAGCGGCGCGTTCGCGCAGGAATGGGTCGCCGAGCACGCCGCCGGCAAGCCGCGCTTCGCGGAGTTCCGCAAGCAGTGGGCAGCGCACCCGATCGAGGCGGTCGGCAAGAAGCTGCGCGGCCTCATGCCCTGGATGAAGGCGGCGCAGACGAAGCCCGAACCGGTCGAGGCGGCCGGCAACGCCGACCATGGCTTCCGCCTGAGTTGAGCGACGCCGTCGCTCGGACGGCGCTGCTCGAGTTTCGAAACGTCACCGTCCTGCGGGGAGGCCGCGCGGCGCTGCGCGACCTCAACCTGCGCGTCGACGAAGGCGAGCATCTCGCGATCCTCGGTCCCAACGGCAGCGGCAAGTCGACGCTGCTCAAGGCGATCACGCGCGAGTGCTACCCCGTCGTGCGGGAGGGCTCGTGGCTGCGCATCCTGGGGCGCGAGCGCTGGAACGTCTTCGAGCTGCGCACCCACCTCGGGATCGTGTCGAACGATCTGGCCGCGGCCTGCGCGCTCGACGTCCCCGCGCAGGACGTCGTGCTCTCGGGCTTCTTCTCCAGCCTCGGGCTCGCGCCGCACCACGAGGTCAGCGAGGCGATGCGGCGCGGCGCCCACGACGCCCTCGTCATGCTCGACGCGGGGCATTTGGCGAACCGCGAGATGACGCGGCTCTCCTCGGGCGAGGCGCGCCGCGTGCTGATCGCCCGCGCGCTCGTCCACGCACCGCAGACGCTGGTCTTCGACGAGCCGAGCACGAGCCTCGACCTGGCCGCGCACCGCGAGCTGCGGGCGACGCTGCAGCGCCTCGCGCAGCACGGCATCGGCATCGTGCTGGTCACCCACGATCTCTCCGACGTGATCCCGGAGATCGAGCGCGTCGTCTTCCTGCGCGAGGGCCGCATCGTCGCCGACGGACCGCGCGGCGAGCTGCTCAACGCACGCGAACTCGAGGCGCTCTTCGGCGTCCCGCTCGAGCTCGCCGCACGCGACGGCCTGCTCCACGCCTGGTAGGCGCTGGAGTCCCTAGAAATGCGTGCCGAAACCGAAGTACAGATCGGATCGTATGAAGCGGATCTGCGCCGGCAGTCCGTTGGCTCGCCGGTACTCATTCCCGTAGCCGGCCACGAAATACACCGGAAAACGCCGCACTTGCACGATCGCCCCATAGTCCAGCTTGAGGATACGGTAGTGCAAATTCAGGGTTGTCAACGGCGCGGTTTCCGTCATGTACATGCCGCTCGCAGACGGGTAGTAAAAGGCCGAAGCATAGGGCCGAATCCCCGGTCCCTTGACCGGGAGCTGCTCGATTCCAAGCCCTACGCCGGTCAACGACGGGTAGTTGTAATTCGTCCAGGTTCTATCCACGCCGAGGCCGGCGTAAAGGGACCGGTGATTGATCTCCCGCTCCAGGCGAGACTCGAAGGAGGTCTCACGCGCCAGGAAGGGGCTCGTCAAGCCGGACCCGCCTTCGATTCGTGAATATCTCGTGAACGACCCCGCTCCGTCGCTGTCGGTGAGATAGACGTTTCGCCAGTAGTCCATTCTGATCGCATACCGGCCAAACTCGTATTGCCCGCGAAAGGCGATCGACTGCGGATAGGAGTAGCCCGCGTTCGTGCGTTCGTCGTAGACCTCGCCTATCGGGCGAATGATGTCGAACGAAAACGCGGGGTCGGCGGCTGCTGGCGCCGGCCCGAAAGTAAACACGTAGAACAGCAGGGCCAAAGCCGCTGCGCCCGGCGCAAAAACATGCGCACTTCTGTAAGTACGGCGTCGCAGAGGCCACCTACCCCTCTCGTGAAAGCGCTATGTGCCTGGAGTCGTGCGGGCGTTCGACGGCGGATCGCCGTTCTCCGGTCTCGAACTCGGGGAACTCGCGCGCCTGCAACCCAGCGACGAGACGGAGATCGCCGACCTCGCCGTCTAAAACGGTCCGGCGCTATTCCAGGGTGTGGACCAGGGCCGCGCACGGCGTGCAGAGCGCCGGGTGCAAGGCATCGCCGCCGAGCGGCAGATACTTCCAGCAGCGCTGACACTTCCCGCCTTCGGCCGGCGAGAGGACGATCTGCGGATCGGCGCCGGAACGCGCTTCCGGATCGGCCTCGAGCCGGACCGCCGAGACGACCAGCGCTTCGCGCAGGTTGTCTCCCAGCGCGCGCAGCTTGGGCTCCAGCGCGGCCGAGGCTTTGACCTGCGCCTGCAGTTGGAAATCGCGCATGCCCTCGGCGGCGGCGACCGTGGCCCGCATCCGCTTGAGCAGTTCCCACAGCTCGAGCTGCTCGTCTTCGTGCGTCCCGCGCGCGCTGCCGTGGGGCAAGCGCACATCGAAAACGCTCTCGCGCCCCCGGCGCAGCGCGTCCGGCACGTGCTGCCAGGCTTCCTCGGCCGTGAACGACAGCAGCGGCGCGAGCAGCGCGCAAAGCGACTCGAGGATCGTCAGCAGCGCCGTCTGCGCGCTGCGGCGCCGCTCGCCGGCGCGCGGGCCCGAATACATCGGATCCTTGAGGACGTCGATGTAGAAGCGCGAGAGGTCGGCGGCGTCGTAGTCGAGCAGCGCCAGGAACACGTCGTGCAGCAGGTACTTCTTGTAATCGCGCACGACGCGGTACGCCAGGTCGTCGAGCTTGGCGAGGGCCAGGCGGTCGATCGGCTCGAGCTTTTCCCGCGGCACGGCGTCCTCGGGCCGGAAGTCGTCGAGCAGGCCGAGCAGCATGCGCAGCCGGTAGCGCAGGTTGCGGTAGACGCTCCCGACGGATTCCATGAGTTTCTCGCCGATGCGCATGTCGGCGGTGAACTCGACCGAGGCGACCCACAGGCGCAGCACGTCGGCCCCGTACTTCTGCATCGCCTCCACGGCGCCGAGATAGTTGCCGGCCGACTTGTGCATGGCGCGGCCCTCTTCGTCGAGGACCCAGCCGGTCGAGACGACCTCGCGATAGGGCGGCGCGCCCGCCGTCGCCACGGCCGTGATCAGGTTGCTGCGGAACCAGCCGCGATACTGGTCGGCCCCTTCGAGGTAGAGATCGGCCGGCCACGTCAGGCCGCGCTGCCGCAGGACCGCGCGGTGCGTCACGCCCGACTCGAACCAGATGTCGACGATGTTGAACTCTTTGTCGAGCGCGATGCCGTTGCAATGCGGGCAGCGCACGTTCTCGGGCAAGAACGTCTTCAGGGGCTCGGTCCACCACAGATCCGAAGCGTTGGCGTCGTCCTCTCCGCGCTCGCGGAAGATCTCCGCGACGCGTTTGGCCACGTCGGGATCGACGAACGACGTCCCGCAATTCGTGCAGACGAGCGCGGGAATCGGCGTCCCCCAGGTCCGCTGGCGCGAGACGCACCACTCGGGATGTCCCTCGATCATCTGCATCATCCGGTGCTCGCCCCAAGACGGATGCCAGCGGACGGACGGGATCTTCTCCTCGATCCGCTTGCGCAGCCGGTTGACGTCCATCGCGACGAACCACTGCGAGGTCGCGCGGAAGATGACCGGATGCTTGCAGCGCCAGCAATGCGGATACGGATGGCGGTAGCCTTCGCGCTCGAAGAGGTGGCCGCTCATGTGCAGGTCGGCCGTGATGCGTTCGTTCGCCTCGAGAATCGGCTCGCCGGCGTAGAGGCCCGCTTCGGCCGTGAAGTAGCCGCGCGCGTCGACCGGATTGATGACCGGTAGACCGAAGCGCATGCCGGTCTCGAAGTCCTCGGCGCCGTGGCCGGGCGCCGTGTGGACCGCTCCCGTGCCGCTGTCGAGCTCGACGTAGTCGGCGCTGACGACCAGCGAATCGCGGTGCAGGAACGGGTGGCGCACTGCGGCTCCGACGAGCGCGGTCCCCCGCGCTCCGCCGACGCGAACGTGCTCGAGGCCGTCGTCAGCTTTGGAAAAGACCGCATCGGCCAGCTCGTCGGCGAGCAGGATCAGCTCGCCGCCGCGCCGGTAGACGCCGTACGAAGCCTCGGGCTTGATCGCGATCGCGACGTTCGCCGGGAGCGTCCAGGGCGTCGTCGTCCAAATCATGATCGAGAGCGGGCCGTGCGCGTGGTCCGCGTGGACCCGCGTGCGCTCGAGCAAATCGGCGCGCTGCTCGCCCTCGGCGCTGAAGCGCACGTAGATCGACGGCGAGACGACGTCCTTGTACTCGATCTCGGCTTCGGCCAGCGCCGTCTCGTCGAAGGTGCACCACAGCGTCGAGCGCAGACCTTTGTAGAGCTGGCCCGCTTCGGCGAGATCGCCGAGCGTCTCGACGATGACGGCCTCGAACTCCTTATCGATCGTCCGGTACGGATGGTCGTAGTCGCCGAGCGTCCCCATCCGCAGGAACGTCTCGCGCTGCAGGTCGAGCCAATGGAGCGCGCGCTCGCGGCAGCGGGCGCGCAGCTCGATCGGGTCGACGTCGTGGAAATCGAGGCGCAGGTGCTTGAGCGTCTCCGACTCGATCGGCAGCCCGTGCATGTCCCAGCCGGGAACGAACTTCGCGTAGCGCCCGTCGAGCAGGTGCACCTTGACGAAGACGTCCTTGAGGACGCGGTTGAGGAAACCGCCCATGTGGACCTCGCCGTTGGCGTAGGGCGGTCCGTCGTGCAGGACCCAGGGCGGGTTGCCGGCGTTCGCGGCCAAACGCCGTTCGTACACGCCGTGCTCGCGCCACCACGCAACGCGTTCCGGCTCCCGTTTGGGCAGTTCGGCCCGCATCGGAAAATCCGTTTTGGGCAGGTTGAGGGTCGAGCGATAGTCGGTGGCCGCGGTCTCGTTGGCTGGCATTTCGAACGGCTCGCGTTCGCGAACCGCGCGGCCTCATCCCCCGAGCCGGCCTTCGACCGGGTGCAATAACCGCTCGAGAACCGTAAAGCTCTGCTCGGCGAGCCGGCGCTGCTCGGGCGCTTCCACCGCCAGGTGTCGGGCGAGCTCGTCGCGGCGCGACCAGACTTCGTCGGCGAGCGACTCGGCCGCCGAAACCGGAATCCGCGCGCCCAAATCCCACAGCGGGGCCAGCGGATAACCAATATCCTCGGTCAGCCCGGTCACCTTCGGATCGTAGGGGATCGCCAGGAACGGCACTTCGAGCCGGACGGCCAGGATCAGCGCGTGCAGGCGGATCCCCACCACGACGCGCGCGCGCGCGATCGCGGCCGCAACCGCGTCGAGTGAGTCGAGCGCGACGAGCGCCGGCTTCGAGCGGCATTTGCGAATGACGACCGTCGCCGCTTCGGCATCCGTTACGCCGGCGAAGGGGATGAAGGCGACTCGAGCGCCATGCCGCTCCGCCAGGCGGTCGACCGCGGCTGCAACGAGCGTCGCCACGTCGCTGAAGTGGGCGGTCTTGCGGACGGCGACGACCACGAGCGGATCGCTCTGCGGGCCCAGGCCGAGCGCCGCGAGATCGACCGGCTCCGGGGGCGGATCGTAGAGAAAGACCGGATCGGCCGTGCGCACGACCGGCACGTCGGGCAGGATCGAGGCTAGGAGCCGTCGCGACCGCTCGTCGCGCACGGTTGCGGCGCCCAGGCCTTTGCAGCACTCGCGCACGGTCTGTTTCCCGAGAAAATCGAGCGGTCCGACCGACTGGGCGAAGATCATCGTCTTCTTGCCGGCGCGAACCGCGCTGCGGATGATCCCGGCGTAATAGAGCAGGCTCTTGAGGCTCGTCGCATTCTGCAACAGGCCGCCGCCGCCGGAGAGGACCACGTCGGCGTTCTCGATCGCACGCTTGACGGCACCCAGATCCGCGCGCGGCGTGGCTTCGACCCCGAGCTCGTGCGCGGTCGCGTCGGGCTGTGCCGAGAGCACGTCGATCGCGGCGTGCGGATAGCGCGAGCGCAGCTCCCGGACGATCACGTCGCGCAGCGCTTCGTCGCCGAGATTTCCGAAGCCGTAGTACCCGCTGAGCAGAAAACGCACGCGCGTTTCCCTAATTTCCGGACATTACGACGTTCCCTTGGGCGCGCCACGCGCTTCGCGGTTGGCCGGCGCCGCGCCGAAAGAGCGGCTCGCGGGCGCGGCGGCGTCGGGCACGAGCGCGGGCTGCTGAACGAAGCGGCGATAGACGACGACGGCGAGCGCTCCGATGAGGCAGCCGATGACGGCGCCGTTGAAGACGCGCACCGCCGAGACGAACAGCGGCGTGTGCAGGTGCGAGAACGTGTCGACGACGTCCGACGTGCCGATCGCGATGCCGATCGCGAAGAGCCAGCCGACGAGCCTTTTGTGCTCGAGGCGCAGGGCCGGCAAGAGCAGCATGAGCGGGAAGCCGATCAGAAACTCCTTGAAGCGCGGCCGTACGCCGAGCACCGTCGTCAGTCCCGAACGAAGCGACATCTCGAAGGCCGAGGGCGTGATGTCGCTCTGGTTTCCGCTGCGCAGCACATAAACGACCGCGACGGCCGCCAGCAGCAAGAGCATCGCGAGCTGGTAGATGCGGACCGGCTCGAGCGCGCTCGCTCGAACGCCGGGCGGATCGTTGCCGAACCGGCGCGAGTAGACGTACAAGACGAAGGCCAGCAGCGGCGGCAGCACGAGGACCGCCTTGACGCCGGCGAAGCGGTCGATCTCCTCCATCAAGAGCGGCGTGCTGACCAGCCCGACGACGACCAGCGCCCCGCCCAGCGCGAAAGCGGTCGCGACGGCGACCGTCCGCAGTCCGGCCGCGAGCGAGGCTCCCAGCGTCGGCGGCGCGTCGAGGGTGAATGCGCGCGGAATCGCCACGAAGCCCATCGTCGCGAACTCGATCGCGCCGGCCAGCGCCAGGAGCTTGCGTACGAGCAGATCGTGGTGGACGGCGTAGCCGAGCGCGACCAGCACGAGGTCGCCCAGGATCACCGCGTAGGCGAGCGGCGCGCGGCGGACCCCGAACGCTTCGAGCAGCAGCAGGAACATCGCCGGGACCGCGAGCGAGACGAGCGCGACGATCAGCGGGTTGATCCCGAAGGCGGGGACCGGCGTAGCGCGCCCCAGCTTGAAGCCCCTGGCGCGCAGGCCCTCGGCGATCCCCCGGATCATCTCGACGTTCGTCTTCTCGAGCGAGGCGCCGGGCAGGGCGTGGAGGTACGGCCGCAGGTAGACGACCCGGACGTTCCGTTCCCGCACGCCGAGCAGATAGCGCGCGATGACCGTGTCGTAGTCGAGCTTGTCGAGCTCGAGCTTGGGGATCGCCAGCACGCGCGTCGTCCGCTCGATCGCCTTTTCGGCCAGACCGTCGTTGCCTTTTTGGAGCTGGTTCTTGTCGTAGATCTCGATCGAGCCGAAGTTGAGGCCGGTGCGCTCGAGCGCGTCGGCGACGTCGTCGAGATGATCGGGAAAACCGAGCACCTCGGTGCGCTGGCCGAAGAAGATGACGGTCGACGGCTTCCACGTGCCGACGAAGAACGAGGCGAAGATGCGGTCGATGTCCGCTTTGTCGAAGCGTTCATCGTTCTGGATGCGCGGAATCAAGAAGAGGTGCAGCCGGCGCGTGAGCTCGAGCGGCCGCGAGGGCAAGCCGAATCCCAGCGCGTTGAAGTAATCGATCTGCGAGCGGATCGCGAGGATCGCCGGATGCGCGGCCCGCAGCGTGCGGACGGCGTGCGGCCCCAGGTGCATCGCGAAGGCCGCGCGATAACGCGCCAGCTCGCGCGCATCCTCGACGACGAGGTAGATGTTGCGAGGCGAGAGGCCGCCCGCGCGCGAGAGCGCCGCCAACGTCGGATCGGCGAGCGGTGCGAGCCGGGCCTGGTCGATCAACTGCTGCCCCGAGATCGCGATCGCCGACGCGTCGTCGTTGACGTCCGAGCCGAGCTCCTCCGCGACGGCGAGCGACGTCAGCCCCGCGCCGCGCAGGGCCGTCAGCAGGGCCGCCTCGTTATAGCCGTACGACGCCGCGAAAGCGTGGAAGTCGGTATAGTCCATCGCCAGCTCGACGCGCCGCGCGCCGTGCTCCTTGCGCTCGCGCACCGCCCCCACGTAGAGTGCGGCGAGCAGCGAGACGAACAGCAGCAGACCGAGGAACAGCCGGTAGCGGCGCGGCGCGCTCACCGCGGCCGCCGCTTCACGAATTCACGCAGCAACTCGTTCACTCGTTCGTCGCCGCCCCGTCCAGCTGCAGATCATGTCCTCCCTCGATCGCCGTGGTCCCCTAGGCGCGTCGTCAGGTCCTCCAGAGCGGCCGCCGGGCCGCTGCTGGAGGGCGGACCGCCCTCCACGTGCGCCGCGACCCGCGCTTCCCGCGACCCTCCTTCACCTCCGGCGCGGAGGAGGAGGAGCGGGGCGTTGCCCTGGCCGCCGGCGTAAAGAACGCCTCCCGAAGCGAGGCGCCGAAATTCCCGTGCTTGACGCACGGAAGCCGGGTTCGGTATAGTGAGCGCACTTAACTGCAACCCATTCTGGTGGATCGCTTGTCGCTCACTCACCAAGCGCACGTAGATCGCACCGACGCGGAACGCGACGTTCGCATCGCCCTCCTGGGCTGCGGTACCGTCGGCAGCGGCGTCGCGCGACTGCTGGTCAGCTCCGAATCTTCAGTCCCGGCCCGCAGCGGAGTCGACTACTGGCTCTCGGCGATCGCCGTGCGTTCGCTTGCGAAACCCCGTCCGCCCGAGATCCCCGCCTCGCTCTTCACCGAAGACGCCGAGTCGCTGGTCGGCGATCCCTCGATCGACGTCGTCATCGAATGCATCGGGGGGACCGGCGTCGCGGCCCGGCTCGTCGAGGCGGCGCTGCGCGCCGGCAAGCACGTCGTCACCGCCAACAAGGACTTGCTCGCGACGCGCGGCCCCGAACTGCGCGCGCTCGCGGCCGAGCGGCGCGTGACCATCGCCTACGAGGCGGCGGTCGGCGGGGCGATCCCGATCGTGCGCACGATCGCGGAGTCCCTCGCCGGCGAGGAGATCCTCGAGGTCGGCGGCGTCCTCAACGGTACGACCAACTTCATCCTCTCCAAGATGTTCGAGGGGCAGACGTACCAGAGCGCGCTCGCCCAAGCGCAGCGCCTCGGCTTCGCGGAGGCCGACCCGACCAACGACGTCGAGGGGATCGACGCGGCCCACAAGCTCGCGATCCTCGCGCAGCTCGCCTTCCGGCGCGGCCTCATCACCCACGAGATCCCGCGGGCCGGCATCACGCGCCTGAGCCCGCAGGACGTCACGCTGGCCAAGCGCCTGGGCTGGAGCCTCAAGCTCGTCGCCTGCGCCCGCGCCGAGTCCTCGCTCGTCGCGCCGGCTTACGTGCGTCCCGAGCATCCCTTCGCGCAGCCGGTCGGGCCGCAGAACTGCATCCGAGTGACCGGCCGCAGCACGGGTTCGCTGACGTTCGCGGGGACCGGCGCCGGCAGCGAACCGACCGCCTCAGCGGTCGTCGGCGACGTCGTCGCCGTCCTGCGGCTCATCACCGCCGGCCGGCACGTCCCGGGGATCAAGCTCGTCTCCTCGACCTTGGAGCCCGTTCGCGACGACGTGCCGGAGCCGTCCATCCCGCTGCGCCGCGTGGTTCGCTTGCGCACGCTCGGCGACGTCCGCCCGGCTCGAGAGGCGCTGGCCGCGAGCGGAATCGAGGCGCAGCCGCTCGAGAACGTCCCCGCCGTCATCACCACCCACGCCGAGCGCGGCCGTCCCGGCCGTTTCGAGGCCTTGCTCGCCGAGCGCGGCGTCCTGGCCGAGTCGGTCATCGGGCTGTGGGAGGACGTCTCCCCCCATACGGTCGGTCCGGTCGCTGCCGCCGCTCTCGCGGCCCCACCGCGCCAAGTGCAAGGCGCATCCGCTTCCTAGCCCCTACGATCGTCGCTCGGCCATCTCAAACGCCGGCAAGGAGTATCACGTGCCAGACCAGCCCTACCGCTTCGACACCGCGGCCATTCACGGCGGCCATTCCGGAGACCCCGGAACGAAGGCGCGCGCGGTTCCCATCTTCCAGACGACCTCGTACACGTTCGACGACGCCGACCACGCCGCTCGGCTCTTCGCGCTGCAGGAGTTCGGCAACATCTACACGCGCATCATGAACCCGACGAGCGACGTGCTCGAGCAGCGGATCGCGCAGCTCGAAGGCGGCGTCGGCGCGCTCGCGCTCTCCAGCGGCCAGGCCGCGGTCATTTACTCGATCCTCAACGTCGCGCGCTCGGGCGACCACTTCGTCAGCTCGGCGTCGCTCTACGGCGGCACGTACAGCGCCTTCGTGCACACCCTTCCCAAGCTGGGCATCGAGGTCACGCTGGTCGACCCCGCCAAGCCCGAGAATTTCAAGAACGCGATCCGCGAGAACACCAAAGCGCTCTTCGCCGAGACGATCGGCAACCCGAAGGTCGACGTGCTCGACGTCGAGGCAGTCGCCGAGGTCGCGCGCGACGCGAAGGTCCCCTTGATCGTCGACAACACGCTGGCCACGCCGTACTTGCTGCGCCCCTTCGAATACGGGGCGAACGTCATCGCGCACTCGGCGACGAAATTCATCGGCGGTCACGGCACCTCGATCGGCGGTCTGCTGGTCGACGGCGGCAACTTCGATTGGGCCGGCTCGGGAAAATTCCCGGACTTCACCGAGCCCGACCCGTCCTACCACGGCGTGCGCTACGTCGCGGCCTTCGGGAACCTCGCCTATATCCTCAAGGCCCGCGTGCAGCTGCTGCGCGACATCGGCGCGGCGCTCTCCCCGTTCAACGCCTGGCTCTTCCTGCAAGGGCTCGAGACGCTCGGCATCCGCATCGAGCGGCACTCGCGGAACGCTCAGGCCGTCGCCGAGTTTCTCAAAGGGCACCCCGACGTGACCTGGGTCTCGTATCCGGGGCTGCCCGACCACCACTCGTACGCTCGCGCGCAGAAGTATCTGCCCAACGGCGCCGGCGCGATCCTCACCTTCGGCATCAAAGGCGGCACGGCCGCGGCCAAGGTCTTCATCGACAACCTGAAGCTCTTCTCGCTGCTGGCCAACGTCGGCGACGCGAAGTCGCTGGTGATCCACCCCGCCACCACGACCCACCAGCAGCTCAATCCGGTGCAGCAGATCGAAGCCGGCGTCACCGACGACTTGGTGCGGCTCTCGGTCGGCATCGAAGACGAGCGCGACATCATCGCCGATCTCGAGCAGGCACTCGCCGCGGCGCGCGCGAGCACGCGTGAGGCGACGAGCGTCTGAGGGGTTGAAACCGGCCCCCAGCTTCGAGCGCGACGTCCCGATCGGGACGCTCGCGCTCGACTCGGGCGTCGTTCTCGACGGCGTCGTGCAGCGCGTCACCGTCTACGGCGAGCCGCGCCCCGACGGAGCGAACGTCGTCCTCGTCAACCACGCCCTCACGGGCTCCGGCCGCATCCTCGAGTGGTGGGAGGACGTCGTCGGTCCGGGCAAGCTCCTCGACACGAATCTGGCCGCGGTCGTCGGCATCAACGCCCTGGGAAGCTGTTACGGCTCGACGGGCCCCTCTTCAACCGCGCCCGACGGCAAGCCGTACGGCGCGCGCTTTCCGCTCGTGACGGTCTGGGACATGGTGCGCGCGCAGCGGGCCGCGCTGGCCGCGCTCGGAGTGCAGCGCCTGGCCGTCGTCATCGGCGGCTCGCTCGGCGGGATGCAGGCGCTGGCCTGGGCGCTCGAGTCGCCGGCGCAGGTCCGGCACGCCGTCGCCATCGGCGCCTACGATCACTTCACCGCGATGGGGATCGCACTCAACTACGTCGCGCGCGAGGCGATCAGGGTCGCGCGCTCGCAAGCCGAGGGGATCGAGCTCGCGCGCAAGATCGCGATGCTCACGTACAAGAGCGAGGCGCTCATGGCCGAGCGCTTCGCGCGGCGCTTCGACCGCAAAGGCGGCGATCCGACGGTCGACCCCGAGGGCAAGTTCGACGTCGAGGGTTATCTCGATTACCAGGGCGCGATCTTCTCGAAACGGATGGACACCGACGCCTACCTCGCGCTGACGCGCGCGATGGATCTCTTCGACGCGCGCGAGCGCGGGCTCGGCGAGGGCTCTCCTCCCGCGTTCACGCTCGTCGGCATTTCCAGCGACTGGCTCTTCCTCCCCGAGTACGTGCGCGCCACGGCCGAGCGCTTCGCCCGGGACGGCGCCGACAGCGTCTACCTCGAGCTCGCCTCGAACCACGGGCACGACGCCTTCTTGGCCGAGCCCGACCACCTCACGGAACTCGTCGCGCCACGTCTCGCGGCGTGGTACGCGTCGCTCGCCCAGCCGCTCCCGCTCTAGGACCTAGCCTTCGCGCTCCGGGTTGGCCGCCGGGTTGTAGGCCGGCTTGGTGAACCAGAGCGCGCCTTCGTTCCCGAACGCCCCGTCGCCGAAATCCGGGCTGGAGGCCTCGACCTCGCCGTTTTTGCGAGCGGCCGGCGGGTTGTAGGCCGGATTGGTGAACCAGAGCGCCCCTTCGGGACCGACCGTTCCTTCGTTGCCGAACTTAGCGACCAGACCCGGGAGCTGGTCGGCCGGCGCACCGGTCGGGGGAAGCAACGTACGCGCCACGGGGCGCCTCCTTCCGGGCGACCGTCACACGGACCACCCTCGGCAATTTCCTAATATGTGCAATTATAGACAAATATTTCTTAAACTCAATGCTTCTTTTGGAGATAAGTTTCGTACAAGTTAAGGCCTGCTTAAGCAGGCCTCACGTCCGGCGGGGGAAGGGTCAGGGGCCGGCGGCGACCCTCGCGGGCGCGGCCGCCTCGGGGGCGCGGCGCGCGACGGCGACGACGGCCAGCAGGGCTGCGAGCGCGAGGACGTTGGCGACGAGCGTGAAGCCGTTCGAGAGCTCCATCGAACCCGCCGGCATCGGGCCGGAAGCGTTGCCGAGCAGGGCGTCCGCGAGCGCGCCCGCGACGAGCGCCCCGAGAACGAAAAGTCCCACGAACGACCAGGTCGCCTTCGCCGGGAACGACTTGCGGTAGATCCCCACGAGCGGCGGGATCAGCAAGTCGCCGTAGATGAACGTCGTGTTCGCGCCCAGCGGAATCCCCGCCATCGCCAGGAAGCGGGCGATGGGAACGTTGCCCATCGAGCAGACGAACGTCGCCGAGGCCAGGGCGAGGCCGCACAGCAGCACCAGCACGTAGCCGGCGAACGGGACGGAACCGACCGTCCGCAGCGCGTTCGCGAGCCACGCTTGAGGGACCAGCGCCGCGGCGAAACCCGCGACCGTGAAGCCGACCAGCAACTCGCCTTTGAGCATGGCGAAGTCGCCGCGCGCCGTCTCGAGGACCTCGCGCCACGTACGCGCCAGGCGCAGCGCCCGGAAGCCGCGCTCGCCTCGGGCCTGCATTTCGTCCTCGCGCGAGCCGAGCACGCGCAGCGGGTCGGCGCGGAACTCGTTCTCGTGCCGCGCCCCGCAAAAGAGATACGCCGTCCCGGCATGCTCGACCGCGTGCTCGAGCTCGCCCTCCATGCCGCACTGCAGGCACTCCGTCACGCGCGCGGGGCCGGGAGCCCGCGGCATGCCGGCGGCAAGCGCGCGCAGCTCTTCAGGCCGGAAAAGCAGCGTGATGCCGGCCGCGACGACCGCGACGATCACGATCCCGCCGAAAAATTCGGCGAACGCGAACTTCCAGCCCACGATCGTCCAGAACATGACGACGATCGCCAGGTTCATGTTCGTCGACGAAATCATGAAGGCGAACACGGAGCGCAGGTCGGCGCCCTTCCGGAAGAAGCCGCGCGCGGCCGCCGCGGCGCCGTAAGAGCAGGCCGAGGCGACGATCCCCAGGAGCATCCCGTTGACTACGCCGCGCAGATTCGGGCCCAAAGCCCGCTCCATCGCGCGCCGCGAGAACGCGACCTGCACGACCGCCGAGATCAGGAAGCCGGCGATCAATCCGAAGAGGCTATCCCAAAAGAATGCGAGCGTCGTCGCGACGCCCGCGAAGAGTCCGTGCGCTAGCGGTGCCAATGCGGGGTTCGGCGTTCGAGAAACGCGGCGATCCCCTCTCGTGCGTCGGCGTCGATCGCGTTCATGCTCATCACCTCTTTGGCGTAGGCGTAAGCCTTGGGCTGATCGAGGTCGATTTGGGTGTAGAACGCCGCCTTGCCCAGACCGACGCTGAAGGAGCTCGCCGCAACGATCGTCTGAGCGAGCCGCAACACTTCGTCGTGCAACTGCTCGGGCGGAACGGCCCGGTTGATGAGCCCCCAGCGTTCGGCCGTCTGCGCGTCGATGAACTCGCCGGTCAACAGCATCTCCATGGCCCGCTTGCGCCCGATCGTGCGCGTCAGCGCGACCATCGGGGTGGTGCAGAAGAGGCCGATCTTCACGCCCGGCGTGGCGAATTTGGCGTCGGTCGAAGCGATCGCGAGATCGGCCGAAGCGACGAGCTGGCAGCCCGCCGCCGTCGCGACGCCTGCGACTTTAGCGATGACCGGTTGCGGCAGCGACTGGAAAGCGGTCATCAACTGCACGCACGTCTCGAAGATCTGCCGGAACGTCGCGACGTCGCCCGCGTCGCCCGCACACTGCATCTCACGCAGATCGTGTCCCGCGCTGAAGGCGGGGCCGATCGCGCGCAGCACGACGACTTTCACGGCGTCGTCGCAGCGGATCTGCTCGATGACCGCCATCAGCTCGCGCATCATCTCCAGCGAGAGCGCGTTGCGCCGTGCGGGATTCGCGAGCGTGATCGTCGCGATGCCGTCGCCGGCGTCCAACACTATGTGTTCGTATGAGCTCGTCTCGATCATGCTTTCGTTTCCCGGTGACGTCGAGCGGAATCCCGTCATTCGCAGGACCCGGAGCGCTGCGGCGCCGTTGCACGCTCGGGAATCGCCCTTGGGCCGAGCGCTTCTCGGGAGTGCGTTGCGCTTCCCGGCATGTATATGTAGAATGTTCACAATCGACTCGGCAGCCAGTCGAGGCCGTTCCCGTCTCGAGGTTAGCATGGCAGAGAAGCGTCGAAAGAAGTCCCCGCCGGCGAGCGGCCAACGCAAGCATTCAGCCGGTCTTCCTGCGAAAAAAGCTCGCCCGGCCGAGCCGCCCGCCGAAGCGGAGGAGTCAGCCGCCCTGCAAGAAGCCTCCTCGCAAGAGAACGGCTCGGCGCCGCCCTCGAAGCGAACTCGCCTGGCGACCAGGCTGGCATCGGTCGTCGAGGCTCCGCGCGAGGACGCGCTGTCGCGGCCCGTGCGAAGAGCGCCGGCCGCCGCGAAGCCGGGGACGGCCAAGCCGCGCCCGGCAGCGCCCGCCGTCGCGGCGGAACCCCTCGTCGCGGCCGAGCCGGTGCTGGAAGAGGTCGTCACCGAGCCTGTCGCCGCCGAGGCAGCCGTCGCCGAGACCGCTACCTTAGCCGAGCCGCTCGCCGCAGAAGCCGTGGCGGTTGCCGATCCCGTCCCCGCGCCGGCAGCCGCCGCCCCCGTCCCCGCGCCGGCAGCCGCCGCCCCCGTCCCCGCGCCGGCAGCCGCCGCCCCCGTCCCCGCGCCGCCGGCCGCGAACGGATACTCGAGACTGCTCTATCCGTGGCTCCTCGGTCCGCTCACCGTCTACGAGCTGGCGCGAGGCGGCGCCCAGACGGTAGGACTCTACACTGCGCTCGCCCGGAAAGCTCTCGCTTGGCAGCGTGAGGCATTGCTCGGCCCGCTCCGCCCGCGCTGACTCGCACCGCTTGGTGAATCAGACGCCGGCGACGCCCGTCGCGAGCGAGGCGCCCTCCGCTTGGCGTGAGACGCTCGCTGGCGGCGGCGGGCTCGTGGTTCGCGGGGAACCCGGTGAAGTGCCGCTCCTTTTCCTCCACGGCGCAGGCGGCGGTGCCTGGTCGTGGGCGCCCCAGGCGGTCTCTCTGGCGCACGACCGGCGCACCTATGCCTGGGAAGCCCGCGGTCACGGAGCGAGCCCGCGGGTCGCAGATGCCGGAATGGCCGACTACTACCTCGACGCGCAGCAAGGGCTCGAGCGCGTCATCGCGCTCGAAGGACGCAGCCCCGTCGTCGCCGGCCACTCGACCGGCGGCCTCCTGGCGCTCGCGCTCGCCGCGTCGCGGCCCGATTCGGTGGCCGGACTCTTCCTGGTCGAGCCCGTCTACTTCGGGCAAGGCCTGGCCTTGGGCTCGGGACCGTTCGGCCCCTTCGGAACGCTCGCGCGCCCCTTCCTGGCGCTGCTGGCCCGAGGCTTCGAGCGCGACTCTCCGCAGGCGCGCATCTTCGCCCGCTACCTGTTCTCGCTCACGTTTCACGACCGCACCGCGATGGAGCGAGCCTGGCTCGAGCAGCGCTTGCAGGTGCCGGTCGAGTATCGCCGCGCTCTTTTGGAGCTCGCCGGCGACCCTTCCGGCTTTCCGTTGCGCCTGTTCGCCGAGGAAGTGCGCGTGCCGACGCGCCTCTTCGAGGGGAGCGCCGGCTTGTTCCAACCCCAGTTCCCCAATCTGGTCGCACAGCTGCGGCAGGCGCTGGGAACGGCTTTCAGCCACCGCCTCCTTTCAGGCGGCCACTACCTGCAGCTCGACAGGGAACCCGCGGTCACCGCGGGGCTGCGCGACTTCGTCGCGCTCTTCGCCGCAGGATCCGCGGCGGGCGGCCCGCTCTAGCGGAAGAGTCCGAAGGAGTTCGAGAGCAGACGGCGCTCGAGGTCGTCGCGCATCGCGCTCTCGAGCGCCCGGCGCGCCTGCCGGTCCTCGCGAGTCGGGAAGATGATCCGTAAACCTTTAATCACCATAATATCCTCTTGATCACGGCGCGACGCGCTGTTCCTGATTTGCGTGCGCCAATCCCAGGGAACCGCTCATCGTCGAGAGCGCGAGCGTCGTGTGGGTCGCTCGAACGCCGGGAACGTCGCGAATACGGTCGATGAGCGCTTCGAGCGCTGCCGAAGACGCGGCGCGAGCCTTCACCAGGAAGCAGAAGTCGCCGGTGACGCGGTGGACTTCCTCGATGAATGCCGAGCGCTCGGCCACGGCGGCGATCTCGGCGGTGCTGTGGGCGCAGCGGCCCGTCGTCCGCACCAGGATGAAGGCCAGGATCGGCAGACCGACGGCGCTCCAGTCGACGTGCACCGTGTAGCCTTGGATGACTCCATGCTGCTCGAGCTTGCGGAGGCGCTCGTGCACGGCCGGCCGGGAAAGCCCGACTTCACGGGCCAGTTCTTCTTGGCTGGCGCGTCCGTCGGCTTGGAGCAAGCGAATCAGCCCTAAATCGACTTGGTCGAGTCCTGGGGCGGCGATCCGCGGCGGATGGTTGTCGGCGGCTAGCATTTCCGTACCTCTGCGCTGATTATCGGCTGATTCCGACGAATAGTCCAGCCGATCGGCGAAAATACGACGATTCGTCAGCCGGTGCAACGGTCGCCAAGGCTGCGATCCCCCGCGCAGGCCGACGGAACGTCCGCCTCCCGCGCCTGCGGACGGCCCCGCGGCCGGCCGGCGGCCGCGAACCGCTAGACCCAGCGGAACGTGCGGGCGCTGATCAGCGTCCCCGCGACCGTCCAGGTGACCAGCGCGAGCATCCAGACTGCGTAATGCGTCAGCGCCTCGCCCCCGACCGAGACGCCGCGGAACGTATCGATGAACTGCGTCGAGGGCAGCAAGCGGAGCGCGGCGCTCACGGCGTGCGGAAAGCGGTCGATGGGGATGTAGGCGTCGGAGACGAACGCCAGCGGCACCGTCAGGATCGAAGCGATGTTGTTCGCGCTTTCCGTGGTGCGCGCCAGCGCGCCGATGATCGTGCCGAGCGAGACGAACGTCGCCGTGCCGAGCGCCAGAATCGCGAAGATCGCGAGCGGATTCCCCGTGATGCGAACGTGGAAGACGAACGCCCCGACGGCGACCAGGATGCTCGCCTGGACCGCCAGGAGCACCATCCGGTAGGCGACGAGCGAAGCGAAGAACACCCAAGGCGGGATCGGCGTCAGATAGACCCGGCGCAGCAAATGCTTCTCGCGAAAAGTCGCCAGCATCACGCCGACGCCCCAGAATCCCGAACTGAGCACCTGCGCGCCGATGATGCCCGGCACCAGGAACGAGGAGGCCGACGACGAGGGACCGTTCGCGAACGCGAACGAGAAGAGAACCAGAAAAAACACCGGCATCGCGAGCGTCCAGAACATCATCTCGCCGTCGCGCAAAAAGTACCAGCGGAAGTGCATCTGCGTCTGGACCAGGAACATCCGCAGCAGTTTCATCCGCTCTCTCCGATCTTCTCGCCGGTGATCGCGATGAACGCATCCTCGAGCTCGGGCCGGTGCATGTCGAGCGAGGTGATCCGCGCCTGCATCGCGTTGGCCTGGGTCACGACCTCGGCCAGCGCGAGACCGGGCTCGCCCGGCGTGACGAGCAGCCACTCTCCGTTCGTGCGCGTCCAAGTGCCGAGCGACCCCAGCGCGCCGTCCGGGGCGAACCCCTCCGCGCTGATGCACACGCGCGCCGCACCGCCGTACTGCGTCACGAGATTGGCCGGCGTGTCGCTCGCCACGATCTTGCCGCGCTGCACGACGCAGATCCGGTCGCACAAGCGCTCCGCTTCTTCGATGTAGTGCGTCGTCAGCACGATCGTCTTGCCGGCTGCGCGCAAGGCCTCGACCTCGGCCCATAGGATGCGGCGCCCGAAGGCATCCATCCCCGCCGTCGGCTCGTCGAGGAAGAGCACTTCGGGATCGTGCTGCAGGGCTAACGCGAGCGCGAGCCGCTGCTGCTCGCCGCCGGACATCTGCGCGATCTGCCGGTCGGCTTTTCCCTCGAGCCCGACGCGCCGGATCATCTCCTCGGTGCGCGGCGCGATGTCGTAATACGCGGCGTACAGCTCGAGCAGTTCGCCCACGGCGGCTTTATCGGGAAGAGAAGTCGCCTGCAGCTGCACGCCGATCCGCGGGCGCAGCCGCGCGAGCTGAGCCTTGTCGCCGGGATCGAGCCCGAGCACGCGGATCGATCCGGAGGTGAGCTTGCTCAGGCCGATGCAGCATTCCAAGGTCGTGGTCTTTCCGGCGCCGTTGCGTCCCAAGAGCCCGAAGATCGTGCCGCGCGGAACCGTGAAGCTGACGCCGGCGACAGCCTCTACGTTCCCATAGCGTTTGACCAAGCGCTCGACGACGATCGCATCCACGCTACGGTTGGACCGTGCCGGCCGGCGAAAGTTTGCAAGTTCGCGCCGCGCGGCCGCGCCGTTCGACCGAACCTAAAGCTCATTCCGGCACTTCGGCGCGACGGCGGTGACGAAGTTGGAGGGAGACGAAGTGAAGGCGTATCCCGCCGAGCGCAGCCCCGCGCCGATCCGCGCGACCGCATCCGGAGCGACGCTGGAATACACGTGGACGCCGGAGCGGTCGTCGAATTGCGAGGCGCCCGAGCGGCCGGCGTCGCCGAAGATGCGGTGGATCTTCTGCAACGCTGCGTAGCTCGCGCGTTCGAAGGGCAGCACCGTTTCCAGCCGGACGCGCCGCTCGCCGGGCCCGGCGTCCGTCGCGAGGAATTCGGCGAGCGTCTCCTGCTGGTGCAGTTCCAAGCGCATTTGACGGAGCAGCGGCGGCAGGCCGCGCTCCAGCGCGGGGAGCGGCGCGGTGACGAAGACGTGGTCGTCGTTTTCGAAGGCGACGCCGTCGTTCGCACTCGCCCCCGTCAGCCAGGTGCCGAAACCGAAGCGTTCCGTCACGCGGCCGATCGAGCGCAAGCGCACTTCGTAACGCAGCAGCAGCGCCTGCGGGACCGGCACCGCCGTCGCGGGGCGGCGATCTCCCAAACAGTACGAGTCGGGGCGAGGGTCGCGCGCGACCGGCATCTCCAGCGGCACGTGAACGACGGCCGTGTATTGCCGCTCGGCCGTTTGCGCCGGCAGCGCGCCGGCGATCAGGAAAGCCAGCGCGGCGAACGGCACGGACCTCATGAGTTACCGCAGTGACCGCTCGACTTCGGCGCCACTCGCGAAAGCGAAAGCGCAAGCGGGCCACGGCTCGAGAGCTTCATGGGCGATGACGGGCTCGAACCGCCGACCTTCACCTTGTAAGGGTGCCGCTCTCCCAACTGAGCTAATCGCCCGCGCTCCGCGAGTCGAGCTTGCGTTCGGGAGGCCCGCCTCGGGCCCCTCGAACGCGCACGCTCGCGAGCGCTTATTGGCTCTTCACCGTCTCCAGCGGCTTCACGCTGCCGCTGACGCGCTTGCCGACCGACGAATCGGAGTTGACCGTGACGATCTGAATCGCGCCCTTGGTGATCTCGCTGTTGATGATCCGGCCCGAGTCGGGATCCTTCAACTGCTTGACCGAGAGGACGTCGAAATACTGTCCGACCTGAACGCCCTTGTTGCTGCCGATGTTGAGAACGATGTCGTCGCCGTCGACCGTCAGGATGCGGCCGCGGATCGACGCAGCCGGCGCCGCGGCCTGGAATTTCGAGGGATCGATGTGGCTGACGATGATCCCGGCCTCGTCGTTGATGAGGTGCCCCATCGTCGAGCTGGTGAACTGCTCGTTCGAATAGCCGCCCGCGCCGAAGGCTCCGCCGCCCGCGCCGCCGCCGAACCCGGTCCACGACGTCCCGCTCTTAGTCTGCTCGTCCGCGAACGACTGCAGGATCACGCCGCTGACCGCGTCGATGACGCGCACTTGCACCTTGAGCGTCACGCGCTCGGTGTGGATGCCGCCCGCGATGCCGCCGATCACGCCGCCGAAGAACGAGCCCGCCGCCGCGCCGGCGTTGCTCCCGCCCGTCTTGTCGAACTGCAGGATGTTGCCGGTGATCAGATAGCGCGCGCCGACGAGGCGTCCGCTCTGGATCAGCGTCGAGGGCGAGACCTCGCCCCCGGTCGAGAGCTGGTGTTCCTGCATGATGTCGGCCAGATGCTTGCGGTCGACGACGTTGAAGTTGCCGCCGTTGACGAGCTGATCGGTGACGAGATCGGACAGCGCGACCCCCGGCTCGAACTGTCCCCACCAGTCGCTCGTCAAGCCTTGCGTGCTGAAATCGAGCACGGCGACCGTTGGCTGGGCCGCCCGGCTCGGATCGGCCCAGACGAGCGCGGTGAGTACGAAAAAGATTGCGGCGACCGCTATCTTTAGCAGCCGGTACCCTTGGGAAAACATGAGGTTCCTCCCACTAGCATAGGTCGCGGAAAGGCGGAAAAGCCCAAGTCGCTTTCGCGCGGCTCCGCCGGAGCACCCGCCGTCGAGCCGCCGCTGCGGGGAGCGGTGCGGCTTGGGTCGCGCTCCGACGCGGCCCGGCCGCGCGGCCTTTCGGTTCCAAATGCCGGTGAACTGCGGACCCGGATCACATTCTGCCGATAACGGAGGATAGATGGTGAACCTGACGCCTCACGGGCTCGACCGGGACCGGCAATATTTCGGCTTCGTCGACGGCCTGCGCGCGCTCGCCATGCTGGCCCTGGCCGGCTACGAGCTCGTCCGGCTCCTGCCCCAGGCCGGCTTACGCCCGGAACTGCTGCGCGCCTCGCAGAGCGGCGCGAACGCGCTCGCCCTCTTCTTCGTCATCTCGGGCTTCGTGCTGGCGCACCCGGCGCTGAACCAATTGCGCCACAAGCGCCGCTTCGACCTCGACCCGACGGTGTACGCGTTCAAGCGGGCCGCGCGGGTTCTCCCGACTTACCTGACGGTGCTCGCGCTGCTCGTCCTCGTTCCGCTCGCGAGCCGCTATTACGGCGTCAACGCGCTCGCCGGGCCGGTCCCGCCCCTCGAGAGCCTGCTGCGGCAAGCGGTCTTCGCGGGCGACGGCCTGGGGAACGACGGGATGTGGACGCTCGGCGTCACGGTGCGCTTGTACCTGCTCTTCCCGCTCCTGCTCGTCCTTTGGACGCGTTCCCGCCTGGCGTTCGTCGGCCTCGCGCTGCTCGCCGCCGGGGCCGACGCGCTGACGCCGGCGCACGGCTGGGCACTCGGCGCGCTCGTGCCGTTCATGCTCGGCATCGTCGCGGCCGACGCGCTGGTCAGCGAGCATTGGCTGGGGAAGTTCGCGTTCGTCTTCGCCGTCGCGGCCGCCATCACGGGTTTCGTGGTCGACCCCTTCCTCGCGCTGCTCCCGGGACCGGCCGGCGCCCCCGTCCCGTTTCCGGAGAATCCCTTCTGGGCGATCGCGTTCGCCGCGCTCGTGCTGTGCGCGGGGCGCGCGCGGCTTTTCGAGCAGGCGCTCGAGTTCGCCCCGCTTCGCCTGCTCGGGAAGATGTCGTACGCGATCTCGCTGACGGTCGTCCCCGCCGTCACCTTCACCGTCCGTCAGCTCGCGACGAGCCCGGCGCCCAGCATCGCGCTGAGCGGCTTCGCCTCGACCCTGGTTTGCGGTTTCGCGCTTTGGCAGATCGTCGACCGCTGGTTCGCGGATCCCAAGCCGCGCTCTCGAGCGGGCCGAGCGCTGGGATCGTTCCTCGACCGCGGTGGCCGCTCGCCGCGCAAGCGCGTGCACGTGCTCGCCGACGGCGACCCCCCCAAGCCCATCACGCGCAGCACCGTCGTCAGCCTGCGGCAGCTCCCCGAGGGACCGAAGGCGCTGTTGGAGTGCACCGCCGACGAAGGCGCTCCGCTCGTGACGATGCGCTCGGGGCTGCAGTCCGACCTCGCCGCCGAGATCCTCGAAGTGCGGCACCGTCTTGCCGAGCACGCCGCGACGCGGTTCGCCGACGAGGTCGCGGCGCGGCAGCCTCGCGAGCAACTCGGGAGCCCCGTCGCCCGGATCGAGCGCGAGCCGGCCGGAGCGGCCGCCGAACCGGCAGCCGCTGCGGCGATCGAACGTGCGGCGACCGCGAGCGAAGCAGCCGACCCGCTGGCCGCCGCGCTCGGTCACGGCGTGAAGATCCTCGTTCTCTCTCGCAACAAGCCGAAATAGTATCTCGGAGGACATTGATGTTGGAGCACGACCGAAGCGCCACGAGCGACCGCGACGTCCGGGAGCCGAGCGAGGACGCAGCCCGGGCTGCGGCGGAGCGGGATGCCTGCCTGCAGCTGGTCGAGACGTCGCGTGCGCTCATCGAGAGCCGACGGCTGGAACTGCCGGCCGCGGAGGCCGCCGAGAAGGAAGCGCAAAGCGCGGCACGCGCGGCCGTGCGCCGCCGGGCCGACGTCGAACGCCGCCTCAACGAGCTCCTCGAGCAGGCCGATCCGGCGTGCGCGCGCCGGCGCGAAGCCCTCCAGCGAGCCGAGAATTTCCGAGCCGCGTCGGCTTACGCCGCGACGGCTCAGCGCGACGCCTTTCATCGCGGCAATAGCGAGCAAGCCCAGCGCGAGCGGCTCGCCGCCGCCCGGGCGGCTCAGGAAGCCGCCGCCGCCGAGGCGCAAGCCGACGAAGAGCGCGCGCTCGAGGAAAGCCTTGCCGGACCGCGAGCCGAGTTGGAGCGCCTCCTGGAAACGGCGCGGGAGCTGGAGGCGAGTTGCTCCGCCGGCCTTGCCGAAGCCCAGTTGAGGGCCGCCGAAATGCGCAACGCCATCGATCGCGCGGAAGTCGAGCTCGCCGACGCTTCAGCTCGCCTGGAACGCCTCGAACGAGAGCTCGAGCGCCGGCGTGAAGAGCCCAAGCCGCTCCGCTCGGCAATCGAATCGCCGCCGCTCGCCACGCCCGCGTCCCAGCCTGAAGCGTACGCCGCGGCGCCCCCAAGCACGGACGTACCGCTCGCGCACGTTCTGCGCGGCCTTTTTCAGACGGTCAGAGGAGCCATCTCCGGCCTGCGGCTTCCCAAGGCTTCCTGACCGCCGCCAGCCGGCGGCTGAAGCAGCGCTCCCCTACGCGCGCAGGGCGAGAACGGCCGAACGCGCCGGGACCGAGAAGGCGAACTCGCACGCGCGGCCCGTCTCCGAACTCACGCCGATCTCGCCGCCGCAGTCGTCGACGATGCGCCGGCGAATCGCCGCCAGCCCCAAACCGAGCTCGCGCTCCGCAGCCGCGTGCTCCGCCGTGGAGAAGCCGGGCAGGAAGATCAGCCCGGCGATCGCCGCATCGTCGTAGGTTTCAGCGCGCTTGGCGTCGAGGATGCCGCGCTGGATCGCCAAGGCCCGCAAGGCCGCGGGGTCGAGACCGCGTCCGTCGTCGCGGAAGAGGAAGCCGAACGAGCCGGCCGGCGCGTCGGGGATGGCGCGCAGCTCGATGGTTCCCTGACGCGGCTTTCCGGCCGCGACGCGCGCTTCGGGCTCCTCGATGCCGTGCTCGATCGCGTTGCGCGTCAGCTCGAGGAGAACGTCCCGGACGGCGAGCCGGCGGTCGAGGGGCAGCGCGCGCGAATCGAACTCGTCCGCCTCGGCGCGAACCTCTTTCCCGGACTTGAGGGCGAGCTCTTCGGTGAGGGCGACGACGAGCTTGGCCAGGTCGTCGCCGGATTCGCTGCGGATGCGGACGGAACGCTCGATGCCCTCGAGCCTCGCGCGCGTCGTCTGCAGGTCGCAAAGGACGCCGCGCAGTCCGGCGAGTGCCGTGACCGCGGCCAAGAACTCCTGGCCGCCGATCGCAGCGCGCCTCGCGTAGTCGGCGAACATCGCTTCGACCTCGGCCGCCTTCTGCTGCACGACTGCAAGCCCCGCCAGGGCGGCTGCGTCCTTGACCTTGGCGACGCGCTCGACCACTAGGGCGAAGCGCTGGCGCAGCAAGTCGCCGCGCTCGCTCGATTCGGCCCCGGCGAAATCCGATGCGGACAGCGCCTGATCGATCGTGAAGAACTCGTCCGAGACGAGTTCGAGGAAGCTTTCGGCGCTGCCCGGCTCGAGGCGCAGCACGTCGACCAGACGCTCGAAAAGCGCGACTTTACGCCGCTCGGCCCGCAGGGCGGCCCGCTCTTGCACCACAGTCGCCGAAACGTCCTGGATCGAAACGAGCGCGCGCGCGACCGTTCCGTTCTGAACGACGCGCTTGAAGGCGAAGCTTAGAAACGACGGTTCGGACGAACGTCCGTCTTCGCTCGCCAAGGTCTCGACCCGGCGCAGCGGATTGGCTTCTTCGAGAGCGCGCTCGTCCTTGCCCGGGTCGAAGAGCGACGGCAGATACTGCCGCGCCGCCTCGCAGCGCTCCGCGGGAAGCACTCGCTGGAGGACGTCGAGCAGATCCTGATGGCCGAGCTCGCGCCCGTGGAAAACGCTCTCGAGGGCGTTGGTGTAACGGCCCAGGACCGTGAGCGACGAATCGATCAGCAGCAGGTGCGCGTTCACGGCTCCGAGCGCCGCCTCCGCTTCGCCGAGGGCCGTCGCGAGCGCTTCGCAGCGCCGGCCCAAGTCCTCGTTCCCCAGTTCCAGTTCGCGCTTCTGCGTCAGCGCGCGCGCCCGTTCGTCGACGATTCTCCAAGCGACGCTGCCCCCAAAAAGAGCGAGACCCGCCACGGCGGCGCCGACGACGTACCACAGCGAATCGGCGGGAATGTCCAGCGCCACGCGTATCTTCTGGAAAACCGTATAGAGCGCCGCCGCGAGCACGACTGCGCCGAGCGGCGGAACCGTGAGATACAGCAATTTACGGCCGCTCGGGCGAGCGGCGATTCGACCAACGAGTGCGAGGTTCATCACTTCCTCATATCGGCACGTGTGCGGGATGGATTGACCCGGCCGGACCCCGCGTAGGGGCGGCCCGGGCGATCACGTTCCCCGGCGCGACGCGCCTCTCGCTGCGGTCGGACGGACCGGTTGCTGATGGAAGCAGAGAGTATCTCTGGTCATCAGCGGGCTGGCCAGGATTCCGGCGACAGCCAGGGCGAGCGTTACACTGATCGCGTGATCCACGACATTCCAATCCCCGCGTGACGACTTGGTCTTGTTCGCGATATCGGCAAACGTAAAGGGAACTTTACGGAGAGCGGGGACGCACGAGCTCGCGACGATGTTGAGCAGAAACGTACGTACGTACGTTCGCATCGCCTTGCAGCGAAGGTGGCGCCGACGGCGACGCGACGAAGGAGCGGCCGCCCTCGTGGGCGCCGAGCTCGGATGCGCCGAGCCGGCGCAACCGTGTGCCACGGCAAAGCCGAGCGCCCGAGCCCCGTTCCGCGTCCACCGGAAGCCTCGGCCGTCGACCGCAGAGCGCACGGGCGCGAGCGAAGTTTCGCTCAGCCTGCCCTTCGCGGCGGCTCTGCCTGCCGGGCCGCGCTCGGGCGTTCGTCAGGAGATGTTGAAGACGTGCTCTCCGACGTAGTTCTCGCCGAGATATCGCACGATGCGCCCGAAGGCTTTCGTGGCCCTCGCCGCCAGCTTCTCGGCATCTTCGAAGATCAGTTGGTTGACGGCTAACGGGCTATCGATCTTCAAAGCGATGGAAAGCTGCTCGATCAATTCGTCTTCGAGCACGTTGCCGCTCTGTATTCTCGAGGTGACGTCGTAAAGCATATTCGCCTCGGGGGTGTTCCTGTAGCTACGTTATCGTCTGCTTCGCGGCAACATAATAAGCGATTCCCGAGGAATATGCAGCCCCTCGAAGCAAAAAGGGAATTTCTTTCGGCTTTCAGCCAAAGCCGGCGACCGGCGGCGGTAAAATCTTTCGCCGCGCCCCCTGCTTGCGCGCGAACGGAACCGTCCGATCCCTTTTCGCTTATCTTAAAAAAAGCGTTAAACGATTAACTTCCATATCATCGTCCGCAACTCGCTGCGCATGCCGCGCCGTCCCCGGCGGCACCGCGACGCGGCTCCCGCCTATCGTCAAGCGCGTGCCAGCAAAGCGCAAGCGTCGTCGGCTGGGACCGGCTCGGAAAAGAGGCGGCCCTGCGCTTCGCCGCATCCGAGCTTGGAGAGCGCTGCGCACTGATCCTCCGTCTCGACTCCCTCGGCGATGCATTTCAATCCGAGACTCCGCGCGAGCGCCGCCATCGCCCGAACGACCGCGACGTTCCTCCCGCCGCTCCCTAAGCCGCTCATGAACGACTCGCCGATCTTGAGCGCGCTGAGCGGCAGTTGGCTCAAGTAGATGAACGACGAATGGCCGGTGCCGAAGTCGTCGAGCTGAAGGTCGAGCCCCGCTGCCCGGATCTCTTTGAGGAGGGCGACGAAGCGGTCGCAGTTCTCCACCGTCAGAGCTTCGGCGATTTCGACGGCAACCGCTTGCGGGGGCAACGCCGCCTTCGTCAGGACCTCATGCAGTTCTGCGGCGAGATTGGGGCGCTCGAACTCCCTCGCCGAGAGATTCAAGCTCATCGTCAGATGCCCGTCGAACTCGCGTCGCCAAATACTCAACTGCCGTGCGGCTTCCGTAAGGGCCCAGCGGTCGATCCCGACGATCAGTCCGGTTTCCTCTGCCTTCGCTCGAAAGTCAGCCGGCAAAAGAAGGCCCCGCTGCGGGTGCTGCCATCGCACGAGCGCTTCGAATCCGTTGATTTTCCTGTTGCCGACGGCGACGATCGGCTGGTAGAAAATGCGCATCTCGCCGCGCTCGAGCGCCTCGCGCAGATCCTTGTTGAGTTGCAGAGCCTCCCTGGCTCGCACCCGCATCCCGTCGTGAAACACGGCGTAGCGGGCACGGCCCTTCGACTTCGCCTCGTACATCGCCAGATCGGCGTTTTCGAGGATACGGTCCGCGCTCGAAGTCAGCGCTTCGTGGTTCGAAACGACCGCGATGCCGATGCTCGCGCTCGTCGAGAGCTCGTCCCCCTCGATCGTGAACGGCGCGCGAAAGCTCTCGAGGATGCGTTCGGCCGTCACGATCGCGTCTGAAGTGCCGTTGATGTCCTCGAGCAGGATGGCGAACTCGTCGCCGCCGCAACGCGCGAGAACGTCCTCCGTCCGGATCGCTCGCTCGAGCCGGTTCGCCGCTTGCACCAAAAGTCGATCGGCGAGAACGTGGCCGACGCTGTCGTTCACCGCTTTGAACCGGTCCAAGTCGAGAAAGAGGACCGCAAACGTGCTCCGCGGGCGACGCTCGGAGCGAGCGGCGGCGCGGGCCAGATATTCGCGGAAAAGCGGCTTGTTCGCCAGCCCGGTGAGATCGTCGTGGAGAGATGCGTGCTGCGTTTCTTCGACGAGGACGCGAAGCCTCTGCTCGCTCTCGCGCAACGCGGCTGTGGCGAGATATCGCTCGCTGAGGTCGCGGACGATTTTCGTGAAGCCCAGGCAGGCTCCGCGCTCGTCGTAGAGCGGCTGTGCGGTGTTCATCCCCCAAAAGCGCGAGCCGTCCTTGCGAACGTGCCAGCGATCGTGCCCCGCCTTGGGGCCGCGCAGGGCGTCCGCGAGCTCGCGCTCGGGTTCACCTGCCGCGACGTCCTCAGGCGTGAAGAGCAGCCTGAAGTGCCGGCCAATGATCTCGCCTCCGGAATAGCCGAAAAGTCCTTGCGCGCCAAGGTTCCAGCGCACGATCGCGCCCGCCGGGTTGACCACGAAAATCGCGTATTCGGAGAGCCCCTCGACGAGCAGATGATCGAGCGCGCTGTCGCCTATACCCTGGAACTCTGTTTTCTCAGCCATCCAAACCGACCGGGCCGATCCCGCAACGCGGCCCTCCATCGATATCATGCTCCCGGTCGGCCGCCTATGTCTGTACGCATCCGCTCCGAGCATCTGCCTCTGGCGGCAGGGCGAGCGCGCGGGACGTTCTTCAGCCGAGCGGCGACGCCGGGCCTCGCTACGCTGAAATTCCCCGCCTCGCCATTGGCTGAGGAAGCGCGGGCGCCGGGCTCGAAGTTTCCGGCGAAGTGGAGGGCGTCATGAGGCTGAACGCACGTAGACTGCTGAGCGTTGCTGCATTGGCCGTCGGGCTTGCGCTCGCGCAGGTCGGCGCGGCCCAGGCCTACACGCTCGCCGGGACGTGGCAGGGAAGCCTGATGCTCGGCTCGATCCCTTGCGCCGTGCAGACCGTGTACGTTCCAACCGGCACGTACAGCGAGTTGATGCGCTGCGGCGCAACCATGACGCGGCAGGCCGGCACCTACGTTTTACGCGGCAATCTACTCTTACGCAGCGTCGAGAGTTGGGATCCGAGGACGCAGTGGATCGTCGACCTCTGCCCCGGGGACTCGTCGCGTCCGGGCTGCGGGCACTGGCAGCAGCTCTCGAAACCGCCCGGCGGCACGTATGCGTTGACGTTCGTCGACGCCGGTACCGTGAGCTTGCGCGACGTCAACTTCGGGGGCCAGATCGTGATGCGCCGAGTCCGCTAGCACCGCTTCCGCGAGGACGCGACCGCCGGTCCGCTCGTGATAGTGGTATTTCGTTGATGTTTTCTCGACGTGAATGCCGGCTCACCGGCTGTCGGCCTCGAGTCGGCAGCGACGCCGAGAGGATGCGCGTGGCGATCCGCGCAGCGGCCACGCCGCGCTGTCAGCAACGAGAAAAACCCCGTGGTTACAGGGTTTTCATGGTAGCGCCAACGGGAGTCGAATCCGTTCGCGCTCTTTTCGTCCTGATTCGTCTGGTACCGCAAAAGCCCGTCCTGTATAGGATTGCGGCGCATCGGCACGCCGATTCGTACCTTCTAAATCCGTCGCGTGGCACGGATTCGGTGCCACAACGGTGCCACGCCGGGCGACTCTGACGGGCGCGACGCTCGCGATGGCGGCGCGCTGGCCGGAGTACGGCGGTCCCTCGGGGGCGGTTCGACCGTCACCTTGGCGCCGGTCGCCGCCCCCCAGGACGTCTCGCCTTCGTCGCCGGTCGCGACCACCTGCTGCATCGACGCTTCACGGTTTCAAAGCCGCGTGCGCGATCTTTGACGAGCCGGGAACGCCGATCGCCTTAAGCCGAAGGGACCAGGGGTAATCTGCCGCCGTCCAGATCGCGACCAGAGCGGCGACCGCCTCGGGCCCGTAGGGCGTCGGCCGAGGTTCCTTCCCCAGGGCTCGAATCGCGTGCTTGCGATGGAAGCCAGTGACTGCCACCACCTCGTCGAGGAGCCGAGCTCGTTCGCTCCGCCCCGCGGCAGCGTAGCGCGAACGCATTGTCAGCAGGTACTCCCTGCATACTTGAGGACCCATCGGGCCCGCTTCGCCAGCCATGCCGCCCGGTAACGTCGGCTGTGGCGCGACAACCACACCCATGGTAATAATCTAGCTGGCGCGATACGAGGGCTTTACACCCGGCCTGCTCATGGTCTAAAATGTTAGGGTTGACTCGCCGTGCCCTGGTTGAATGCCAGCGGCCTCCGCTTGGCGGTCATCGAGTAAAGAGGATCACATGTCAGTGACAGCATCGGCCAAGGCCGTCAATTTCAAGTTCCCGTACAACTCGTGCAAGAACATTGCCGCTCCCGAAGATGAGCGCGCCTCTCGCAAGGTTTACAGCGGAACCGTCCCAGCTTCATCGGTACTGAAGCTGGAAGATAACGAGAACGTTCGCGAGTATCTCGTCGACGCACCCGGCAAGGGTCGCCGTGCCCCGACCCTGGTCCACCAGGCCATTCGGAAAACGTTGGTGGACCATCCCGACGACTTCTCGATTCTGAACGGTGGAATCGTTATCGTCGCTCATGGAATCCAGATCGACGAGAAGAACAAGGTCGCGACTCTAAGGTCACCGAGCATCATCAACGGTTCGCAAACCCAAGGTGAGCTGAGACGTTACTTCGAGCGCTCCGCACAAAACGGAGACTTTTTCGAGCCCAGCGTCAAGTATGAACTCATCGTCACCAACGACGATGATCTGATCGCAGAAATCTCGATCGCTCGCAACTTTCAAAACGATGTCCGAGCAATCTCTATCGCTGGCCGCCGCGGTCAGCTAGACGAGCTTGAGAGCGCCGTTCGGCGGGTTCTCCCTGACGTGACGCTGCGGAAGTCCGAGACCGACATCGTCTCTGATGACGAAGGCGGTTATCTCGATACTGAGAAGCTGATCCAGGTGATTCTGGCGCTGATGCCGAGCGAGATCCTTCGCGCTTTCGATCTCGGTGAATCGAAAGTCTTCACGTACTCACAAAAGACCCGCTGCCTGAAGTTGTTCCAACGCATTGTCGACGATCAAGACGGTCCGTCAGCGGATGCGTACAAGTTTTGCCTCGATATCGCGGGCGAAGCTTGGAAGCTCTACGAGAAGTGGAAAGTTCACCCCGGGTTCAAAGGTACACGGCTTCGTTCGATAGAGCGTGACGGTGGTGAGATTCTTGAGGTACCTGACGGGATCATCTTCCCGATCATAGCGTCCTTCTCGGCCTTTGCGGTCCGCGAGAGGAAGCGTTGGCATCTGAAGGTGCCCACTCAGCTTGAGGAACGCGAGCTGATCGAGGCTGCTAAGCAGGCGTACATGGAAATAGCCGATAGCAACCCGCAGACGATGGGCAAGTCGAAGGCTTGCTACTCCGGTTTGCTCCGGGTGACATCGATCTATCGCCGCCTGATTCAGGACTAGCGGATACGCGCGCGGCGACCGCGCTACCGATTCCAAGATGTCGACGGTGCGGAGCGATCCTGCCGTCGACATCTTCATTATCGGGAGCAGGACTGCAGGCTATAGATCGATGCCTGCGCCTGCGTGATCCTCCCACTTCGTGCCCTGGCGGATGTAGCGCCTCGCGACCGTTACGCTTTTGTGGCGGGTCTGGGCGCATGATCGCGGCTTCGCTCTTGCAGGAAGCGTCGATGGAGGGGCACCTGAGTTGCGCCCAGCACCTCGTGCCGCCGCCGGGTACGCAGACGTGGCTGCGGTTTCTTGGACACGAAATCGCGTCCGTTATGTGATGCTCTCGTTAGTTAGGCTGCAGCAGCCAGTTGTTGAGTGAAGTATACCTCATCCGGAGTGCGTCCGTCTAGCGATGAA